>Ga0315533_1000018_pt1 | contig 208222 bp, 190 predicted proteins | sample SalMarSW160130MG_FD_203081 | JGI IMG/M metagenome (GOLD analysis project Ga0315533, IMG submission 203081) | Salt marsh sediment microbial communities from the Plum Island Ecosystem LTER, Massachusetts, United States - Salt Marsh Sediment SW1601-30 ...
ACCGAATAATCCCCTACTTTATCCTTATTAATTGAATAAAATGGTTCAGATGTAAAGGATTTAGAATATTACAATAATCACATTTTTAATTTTCTACTCTTTTTAATTAATGGTATTAAGAAATTTTGAATTTTTCATTCATTTGAAAAATTACCCAAAAAATATATATTTTGAATTTTGTTATAATTATATAGGTTATTAATTAAGACCTATTGCATTGGACTCCTAACAGTAAGAAATATTAACATTTAGTGAATGTTTAGCTTTTTGCGGATAGAGAATAAGTAGGATATTTGTATAATAGTATATTAGTATTATATTCTAATTTTTAGATTTTAAAGCGTGAGTGAGTATAAATTAGTCTTAAAGATTTGTATGAATGATTTAAGTTAGTTTAGGAATTAAGAGATTTTAGTTTGGGATTTCACTGCAATTATCACTCACATAAGGTGTTAAAAATAAAGCCAAAAATGATTTCAGATGTATCTAATATCGCTGGTTATTATAATGAATTCCCCCCCAAAATAGAAAATATTGATATTATGTATAAAACTTTAAAATACGAGTATTGGATTATCGGAATAGCTGATTGGCAACTGTATGATTGGATTGATTATCTTGAGTCTTATAAATATTATTTAAAACGAAGAATAATTATAATAGCTCCTCCAAGTGTAAAAGCAGATATTCTTATTATAAAGGAAGCAATCCAAGATGATTGTTTAATACTTACAAACGATAGTTTAAGAGATCATTCAGATGTAATTCCCTCAGAATCTTGGTTACAAAATCATAGAGTCACATTTGATATAATTAATGGCAAATTTAGAATTCATTTACCAAAATAAATATAATGTAGATGTGAGATGAATTCTCACATTTTTTTTTTCTTTTCTACTCTTTTAATATTTATTACTAATGTTTTCTCTTTTGATTTTCATTTTTTCTTTATATAGATTTATTTTTAGTATGATTTAATGCAATTTTTTCAAATTTTGGATATAAAAATATAAAAGGTGAAAAATCTTAAAGTGGGTCGATATTAATAATGAGTGGCTGAATGAGTTCAGAAAAGCCCTTATAGATTACTTTTTTTAGTCTATATTTATTCTTTTTATTTTTTTTAATTCTTTAGAAATTTAGTCTTAATTATTTTGTTATATCTCTTTCTTTATAGTATCTTTCCAGTCTTTTTTTATTTAAATAATTAAAATTTAATCTGAAATTATTATGATGAATTATAGAATTAATAACATGGGAATTGAAAATATTGCAGTTAATGCGCAATTTGAGGAATTAAGAGATAAGTTAATATGTGAGATTAAGAATCAGGAATCTTTTCTTCATAATAAATTCCAATCTGAAAAGATTAGAACCCAACTCTCCTGTATTAATAGCATAAAAAAATTTGTTCTTAGGACCAGAGAAATAACACCCGAAGATTATGATGTTATCTTAAATTATCTAGCGATACAAGTAGGTTCAGTATTAAATGATAATTATTAAATGATAATTTCAATGGACCTTTTTAAACAAAAAAATGGAATAGAAATCTTTTTATAGTTAGTTCTAAAATAATATTGGTAAGGATAAAGTCAAAAGTTGCATCTCCTCCCATAATGGATTTTTGTCTTTTGGTTGGTGTGGATCAATTTCACATCCATTTTCGCCCTCCTCCCCCTATTTGTTTTGTTGGGCGGAGAAGCATTAAAGACTTTATCCTCCCTTTTTTAATTCTTTATTATTGATATTCTCTTTCTAAAATAAAAATTTTTAGAATTTTCAAGGATTGGTCTAAAGATCAATTAATAATGACATTTGGTATAATTAAAATATTGAAAAAAAAAATAAAAAAATGAGGAAAATGATATCAGATATAATAATTAATTGGAATAATTGGTTTAACGGGCTAAGTATGGTTGAACAGATCATACTTGCTAGCTTAATAGTAGTAGTTTCTGTCAGTGTTACAGTGCTTGTGTGTATTGGGGTCTATTATTTGATAAAATATCTTTGTTTGGGAATTTTCTACATATTAAAGGGGATTTTTAAGGGTTTTAAATTTGTTATTAATAAAATAGTTGATTTAATAGATAAAATATTAAATCTAGGAGACCATAAAGTTCCTTTGACAGATAAAATAACTGATAAAAGAGAAAATATCCAAAAATCCGTTGTAGAATTACCAATAATGATTGATAAATCATCAGAACATGAACAAGAACTAGACTTTGGTTTTTGCCCTGAATGTGGAATGAGATTCACTGATAAAATGCACGAACATTTGGATTCAAATGGGATGACTTTTTGTGTTCATTGCGGGCAATGCTTTAGAAGGGATATGCCAAACAAATTAGACGAACAGCCAGCAAATCAATTAATAACATAGTCTTATACTTAAGAAAAAATTTCCATAATGTTTTTTTATTATTTTTTATTTAAATATAATTTAGAGAGGAATTAGAAATGAATGATGAACAAAAAAATGTTAAAAGATCAAAATACTTTTGTAGGGAATGCGGACATCAGTTTCCTAAAGAATTGGTTGAAAGAATTGAGAATGGAGTCCAAATATTTTGTGAAAATTGTGGATACAAGTTTCTTTTAGAGGGAGTAAAATTCCGTGAATTAAAAGAAAAAGATTTCAAGGATAAAGAAAAAAAGGAGCTTAAAGAAAAAAAAGAAATTAAAGAAATTAAATGGTCATCTTCTTGGAGACCCAGAAAACAAGAGATTTCACAACAGGGAATGGTTAATCTTAATAATATAATTCAAGGTATCAATAAATTTTCTTACATTATCTTATTTATTATTTCAATAATTTCTTTAACAAGAATATTTCTAGTAATTCGGATTGGAAATGATCTCCAATTTTTAATTATAATTTTTGAATCAATAGCACTCTTTATTTTTGGGATTAGAATTGCGGGTTTCGATAAAAAATATATAGCACCTTTAATTAGGACAGGGGAATATAATAAAGTTGGTGTTTCAGCTATTGCTATGGGAATTTTAGGATGCATAGTATATGGTGCGGGGGTTGTATTGTTAATAAAAGGTATTCTATTAATAATTTACATTTCACAAGATGAGAAAAATCAAGAATTTCAAGGCTATGATTGGGGATTGTTAATAAAAGACTCGTTAAATTCAGTATCAAGTTATGCAGGTGTATCAATTATAATTTTAGGAATATCTAGTTTTGCATATATGGTTATATCAAGTATTTTAATTCCTTTTGATTTTGGTTTTTTAACTACTTTGAGTATAATCTTTATTATGTTGATATTTTCATTAATAGGCGTTTCTATTGACAAGAAGAGATCTCTAAAAATATCTTCCAAAAAGGTTTTTGAGGAAAATGAGGCTGGATCATTTCTCATTGCAGGAATTTTTGGATGTTTTTTTTACGCCTCTGGAATTTTTATTTTGCTAAAAGCAATTATTATAATTATTTTAGCTCAAAAAGGACGCCCCGAAAAAATTTTATATGATTCTTCTCCTAAAATCTCAATTTCTGAAGAAATAATACCAAAACAGCCTCCAACTTCTCGGCAAGAACCTCCGAAATCTCCTTATGAAATAGAAAGCGATGAAAAAGGAATAGATCAAAAATATATTTCAGTTCCTTTAACCGCTAAAAAAGCAACACCTTTAAAATCTTTTCCAATCGAAGAGAAAAAGGATAAGAGACTAGAGGAAATTCCTTTTTTTGAGATTGATAAGAAACCTACTGAAACAAAACCAGAAAAGCAATTAGAAAAGGAAGTTAAGAAACAAAAGAAGATTGATGAAATAATCGAGAAAAAATTCAAAAAACAACCATTAAAATTAAAATTACACCAGTCTTTATTACCTATTTCTGATGAATCTGATAGAGAGATTGTTGAAAGATATTTTTTAAAGATCTTTAATGTTTTATCAGAAAAAATTCGAAGGAAAATACTTGAATTGAACATTCCAGAGAAAGATAAAAAAGAAATTTTGAAAGAATTTGTGTATTTAACAGAAGAGGAGCAGGAAAAATATCTTAATGAACTATTTGAACTTAATCGAGAAATTTCAGAGAAACTGATTTTAAGAGTTAAAAAATTAAATTTAAAACCTGAATATCTAAACCAAATCATTGAGCAGTTGAGATATATGCCCGTCGGTGAGCAGGAGATCTACTTGAAGTTTTTAGAGGAAAAAACTTAGATTTCATAAGAATATGGTGAAAGAAATGTCTTTACAACAAAGAAGAGATAAAAAAAAATCAGAAATAGAAGAAAAATCAATTGATAAAGTTCAAATAATTAAAGAAAAAGTTGATATAATTGAAAAAATTTCTGATTTTGAAGAATTATCTCAAATTGAGAAGGATATTCTAAAAATTGCCAAAAAAACATTGAAATTAAAAAAATTTGATTCAACAATCTCTGTTGAAAGAGTTGAGAATTTACCTCCATTAGTAGAAAAGCTATATGCAGATTGCATTGCTAAATTATCTTATTCAAGGGGATATAGTAAGGAAGAATTATTTTTAGCGATTCGTTCATTAGAACAGAAAAAATATATTGTGACTAATGAGAGAAGAACAAAAGAAGAGATTTTAACTAATCTAAAATATCAAGAAGTTATTAGATTTGTTAAATCTAATCCAGGCATTCATGGTAGAAGTAAAAAGATAGAATCAGATCTTAAAATTACAAGAAATCCTTTTATAAAATATATGATTGTTCTTGAAAAATTTGATATTGTAAGATCAAAAAAATTTGGAAAAACATTATATTTCTTTTTAAAGGACGTTCCTGAAGAATACGAGGTTTTGGTAATATTGTTTCAGAATAATTTAATACCTGCCATTCTAAAAGCCTTTATCCAAGAACCTACTAAAAAAATTACTACAATTGCTAATGATTTAGAAGTTTTTCATGGGACAATTCAATACCACATAAAACGTTTATTAGATTTCGAAATCCTCAAGTCAGGGGAAGAGAAGGGGAAAAACATATATAATGTAAATTTAAGTCTTTTAAAGCAATATAATCAAAATTTTCAAGAACCAAAATTTATTGAAGCTTAATTTTTTTAAAAATTTTAGTATAATTTAAAGAATGTTTTTAATTTTTTTTAAAGATTTAATAACAATATCAATAGCTCTATCAATTCCGGTGAATGTTTCTGGATGTATATAATTTGATTTAAATATATCGTATTTATTATGCCCTACTACATCTGAAACTGAAATTACAGAAGCCGTTTTAATATTAAATAATTGACCTAACAAAAACAATAAAGAGCTTTCCATATCGACTCCAATTATCCCCTCTTTTATCCAGGATTTTGCAGCATCATCCGTCTCTAAAAATAAAGCGCCAGTAGTCCAAATTGGTCCGGTTAATATCTTATTTGAATATAAGCTTTCAGCAGTATTTAATAAAATTTCATTCAACTCATTTGATGGAGAAATTTTATATACCCTTTCGTTTCCTGCTTTAATTTTATGTATTCCTTCAATAGGATTTTTTATAAATTCTAAATCCTTCAGTTCTTCATAATATTTGAGAATATAATAGGGAGACACACCATCTCCGCAGAACGCACTCTCAGGAATTATTATTTTTCCCGGCTCAATTGATCGACCAATAATATTTAATCCACCACAAAAATCGGTTCGGATAATCACCTTACATTTTGTAAATTTCAAACACTCCAATTTTTCAGCAATATAAGGAGTACCTATTAGACTTTGAATTACACTAACTTCTACTTCACCTAATCTACCATTATAGACATTTCCATATCTTATTTTATTTTTTAATCTTTTAACGACTTTTTCCATTACAAGCTTTACAGCGGGTAAAATCACAATTTCATTAACCTTAGTTGGTGAAGTCTCTAAAAACATTCGGAATAATTTCTCTTCAGTAGAGATGAATTTCAATCCCAAATTAAGTAAGCTGGATTTGATTTTTTCAACCATTATAATCACATTTGATTAGATTTTAATTTTAAGGCTAGTAATAAATATTCATTTTTTCTCTAAAATACTTAATTTATATTAATTAAAATACTTAAATTAAATTAGATGAGCACAGAAAAAAAGTGGAAAAATGAAATATCGGAACAATTTATACAAGATTATCTAAAATCTAATTATAGAATTGTTGGAAAAAACAGACACTCAGCTATAAAGCCATGTCACTGGTTAGAACAGCGATTAATGACCGGGAGGGATAATCAAAATTGTTATAAAGGTGTTTTCGGGGTAAAAAGTAATTTATGTTTGCAAAATACGCCATCTGTTCCTTTTTGTAATCATCAATGTGTATTTTGTTGGCGAGATCTTCAGAGTTCATTGGGGCCTACCTTTAATGTTGTACCAGATGAACCTAAGGAATTAGTAAATGAAATGATTCGACATCAAAAAAATCTTATTCAAAATCATTTGCCATTAAAGAGATACATTGAGAATTATCACATTATGATTAAAATTCTGAAATATTTATTTAAAAATAATAAATCTGAATCAATTCAATCGGTATCAAGAAAAATAGATGCCAGTAAAACCAAAATAGATCGGGCTATGGTATTACTAAAAAATATGAGATTTTTGGATTATATTGAGGGTGATATTAACCATTATTGTATAAAGAAAAGTATCAAAAAACAAATAAAGTCTGATGTGGATATTGAACCTTTAGTAAATAATAATATCACAACTTTAAGAGAAATTGAAAAAGTTCATGAAGAATCAATGAATCCAAAACATGCGGCAATATCACTTGATGGGGAACCTTTTTTATATCCTTTACTCTCTGATTTTGTGGCAGAATTTAAAAAACAAAAAATGACAACTTTTATTGTTTCAAACGGCACGTTTCCTGAGAAGATCGAATCAATGGAGTATTATCCCTCTCAATTATATATTTCTTTACCAGCCTCAAATGAAAAAACTTATAAAAAAATTTGCAGACCTATGCTTAAAAATGGATGGAAAAAGATCATGAAAACAATGGATTTACTCAGTTCTATACCGTGTAGAACTGTTTTAAGAATAACTGGAGTTAAAAATTTAAATCTTAAGCATGAGGCTATAGATGAATATTTGAAAATTATAAAACGAGCAAATCCTAACTTCTTAGATATTAAAGGATTTACACTTCAAGCTAAAGCGTTATTAATTAAAGAACGTCTAAAATCTTCCAAAGATCTCCAATCCTTCTTTCCAGAATTTGAAGATATAAAAGAATTCGCAGAAAAAATAAGTAATTTAGGAAATTTCTCTATTTTATACAAGAACGAGAGAAGTCGTGATGTGCTTCTTGGAGTTAATTGGAATAAAAAAAAATTAGAAATAAGTAAGTAATTTTATTTCCAGCAAATTTAATCCGCTAAGACATGAAATAATTCCAAAATATGAATAGATTATTTTATTATTTTCTCTGATTGTATTATTTTACTATTTTTACTTCAAAAAGAACCAACTACGAATAAGTCAAAAGGTTTAATAAAATTCATTAGTAAAAATTTTTTTGCACTATTTGTATTTGCTTTTTGTTCGTTTTAAAAAAAAAATGTAAACAAATCTTATAAAACCATATTTTTATATAATCGTTGTAACCAAATATTCAAAATTATTAATTAGCAAGGTTTGAGGAGAATAATATTTTATAGAGAAAATAATAAGGGTTATAAAGGGGAAATTTGGTTTGAGGATAGTTTTCAAGGGGATTCCTCAAAGGGAAGTAATTTTATCATAACTTTTCCAGAGGTTGAGTAATATAACTACGATATTTGTTGTAGAAGATGATCTATCTTTACAACGTTTATATAGTGAAATTTTAAGTTTGCATGGATTTCACGTTGTTGGTGCTGCGAAAAATGGAAAAGAAGCAGTTGAGATATTTAAAACGTTTTCAGAAAAACCTGATATTATTCTGATGGATCATAGGATGCCTGTTAAGAATGGAATTCAAGCAACAAAAGAAATTCTACAGTATGGAGATCAATCAAAAATTATTTTTATTAGTGCAGATATAAGTATTCGAGAAAAAGCGCTTTCAATTGGGGCGATTCATTTTATTGAGAAGCCTTTTACTTATGATCAATTGGTTGATCATATCAAAAAAGTATTGCTCATATGAAATTAAATGAGATTTTCATACAAAAAAAATTTCTTATCTCTACTATTAAGGAGTAATTTTTTTGAGCTGAGATTCAACTATTTCTTTCAATTCTTTAATGCCAATTTTTTCAAGAGTGGAAGTCATAAGAACTGGAAAAACATCACCATCAAAATCTTTAAATTCATTGAATTTAACTAGTTTTAGACCAAATTTTGTAGCACTATTAAGAAAGAATGTTTCTGTTTTTTTTCTATCAATTGTATTTAATTTATCAATTTTACTTAATACAACTAATACTGGTGTATTAAATTCTTTGAATAGATCAATAAATTCAAACGTTAGTGGTATAGTCTCCTCACTTTTATAAAACCACTTTTCCAACTCATCCCTAATCCTGAGGACATTTACTACAACGATTCCTAAAAAGAATTCTTTATAATGTTTTTCTAAATGGATTATAATCATTTTCTTTATATGTTCTGTTCTTCTTCTACTCGTTTTCTTCATAAACCCGAAACCTGGTAAATCCAAAATGTCAAAAGGCATTAATGGGTCTTGTATTTTTTTTAATAATAAAGTAGTACCAGGGATTTTACCAGTTTTCCCCTTAAATTTTTTGGGATTACTAACTAAAAAGCGTGTAAGACTAGTCTTTCCAACATTAGAATTTCCAATAATTATTAAAACAGGTTTTAATTCTTTCTCTGAAGTCATTACTCATCTTAATATATATGCAATTAAAGCAATAAATAAATCATTGATTAAATATCATTAAAATCATCTTTTAGAAAGTTAGAAATCATTTTATCCTGTTCTTCTTTTGGTATAATTGGACGTCGGCTTATGGGTTCTCCATTTTCTTTCAAAATTCTCTTTAAAAGATCTACATTGAGATTAATTTTAAATTTCCCCCCTTTATATCTTATAATATCTTTATCATATAATTTTAATCTAAGGAGATAACCTAACCCAAAATAAAATTGCTGTTGGGGAATATTATCAAATGGGCTTTTGCTTGTTACCTCCTTTAAGAGATCATATAATCCTTCTTTTGAAGCGCTGTGATCTTCCGTCTCGAAAACAAGATGATATAAAGAATGATACCATATTTTATCGCGTTTATCTTTAATATAATTTTGAAAATCCTCAGCAGTAACTTCTTTCTTTTTTTGAATTTCTTTCCTTTTTTCTAATTCTAATCGGATTTTTTGTTCTAATCCTTCTGAAATAGGTTGTTCTGTTTTTTCTATAGATTCTACATCTTTAGCCTCACTTTTCATTGTTGCTATAGCCTCTTTCATGTCCCTTAATTCATCTAAATCAAGTTCTTGAAGATCTGAAAAGTTTTGGGATAACTGTTCTCTTTCATCTAAATATGTCATTAACTCTGAATTTTCGACAGATATTTCTTCAGAGACTTCTGCTTCCTCTATTTCATCTTCTGAAACTTCCTCTTTTGATTTTCCTTTCCTAACTTCTTCAACAGCTTCTTTAATATCCTGCAACTCTTCCATATCTAAATCACTTAAATCAGAAAAATCTTCTGAAAGAATATCAATTTCTTTTATATAGGCTTTAAGATCAGTATCTTGCTGTTCCTCATCCTCAGATTCACCAAATTTTTTATTATTTTGCTCATTTTGCTCTTCATCTGACATCTAAATATACCATATTCCTTATTTCTTAGATATTTAATTTCTAATTCAAATCAATAAATAATAAGTATATTTTCTTATTGAATATTACTTTACAAACTGGATAACTAATAAAAAATTATTAAAAGAAAAAATAAGAATGAGTAGAAAAATCTTAATGAGGGTTGGAAGATTAAAACCAATTTTTGAGGGTATTGATGAATTATATGCTAGAATAAATATTAAACTCTAAGAAGTAATTCAAACCTTTAAATAATTAACTTATTTTATTAAATGTTAGAGAAATTTATTAGAGTTAAAAAAAATAAATATAAAAAATTTTTAATTACTTTCAAGAGATAGGTTGGTATTATCATAAGTAGAAAATTAAAATTCTGTCTATTTGCAATAATTGGATTAATTTCTGGGATATATCTTATAATTTATTTAAAAACAGCAAATCGTCTATTAGATTACTTTTTGATGCCAATTTTACTAATTGTCGGATCATCGGGGCCTTTTTTTATTTATGTTGCTCCTCAGAGTCTTAATAACATATTATTGAGCTTGGGGTGGAAGAAAGAAGAAAAGATTAAAAAAAAATGCACTATTTGTAAAAGAGTTATACCTTCTTTTCAAAATAAGTGTCCCTACTGTACAAAAAAATCTAATCCAATAGAATATAATTATCAACGCTATTAATATTTTAGATTATAAAAGATAAAATGGTTTCAGCTACTTCTATATTTCTTAAAGTTTTCAATGATTTTTAATATAGTATAGAGATTTAAAATAAATGAAAAATAAGAAATTAAAAAATTATAAAAAAACTAAGTCTGTTTATAGATGAATCTCTCCCATGGCTTAGGATTCGGTAATTCGACCTTCATGCCTTTTCTTTTTCTAATATTCAAGATTAATTCTTCTTGCATTTTGGTCGGAACTCGCTCAAAGGCTTTAAATTCATAACCAAAAAAGGCACGACCTTGTGTAGCACCTCTAAAATCGTCATCAATTCCTAGCGTTTCCGAAGCAGGAATTTCGCCATGAACAGTCACATAATCGGCATCAGAACTAACATTCACAATTTTTCCTCGATGTTGGTTTAAAATTGAAATGATACCCGATTCCGTCCCTGCGGGAGTTTTAATATCTACCCTCTGAATGGGTTCATACATTTTTGGATCACCTTTTAGAAATGCTAATGAAAAACCTGAAAAAATCATCCCGGCTATTTGATTATACTGAGTATGTCTCGGATCTTCATGGATTACCATATCTGTAAAAATTACTTTTAAACCTAAGGCAGGTTCTTTAGCTAAAACGCAACTTTGAGTCCAATCGCGAAATGCCGCAACTAAATAAGATTTAACTCTATTAAATCTTTGCAATCCCATTGTTCCATTGATTAGAACATTTCCTTTATATATATCTACAATCCTTCTAGCTTCTTTTGTATCCCATCCAGCCTCTTCTCTTAAGATTTTTGCTCTCTCTTTCTCAGGCATATATTCTCCAATTTTGCCTGACATAATTAGTTCTAAGGAAGTATTATCAAGAGGTTCAATATGCATAAGAAATTTATTGTGAGTATTTGCAGATTTTGTATGAACGTCAGAAGTTAATTTTTCGATTTTCTCACGATATACAATAATCGGAGCTCCAACTTCGATTGGTACTTGTTTATCAATACGTTTTGTTAAAATATCTATCTGAAGAGGGTCAATACCAGATAATATATATTCGCCAGATTCTTCATCTAATCTAAATTCGGCAGTAGTATCAGCCATTAACCATTTTTGCACAACCTCTCCTAATTTTGCTAAATCTTGATGATCCTTTGGTTTTATACTTCGCGATACTACAGCTTCACAAGCATATTTAATTTGCTCAAATGATGGGATATATTCCCCCTTACCTGGTGCCATTTTTGCTGCAATGAAAGTTTCTCCAGTAGGACAAATAAAACCATATATTGCGAAAAGATTACCTGCGGGGATTTTTCCAGTATCTAAAATATCGGTTATTTCCATAACACCTAAACGTTTTATCCGTACTTTCTCTTTTTTGCCTAATAAATATATTGAATCTGAAAGATCTAGCGTCCCGGAAAATACTCTACCTATTAAAGTTGCACGAAAAGACTTAGGATCAATAAATATTTTTGTTATCATTCCATATAACGGCCCATTTGGATCACAATTTAATAATGCTTGGCCTAGTTCTGAATCTAAATCACCTTCAGACCAGATTTTTGGAATTCGATATTTTGATGCTGTGCGTGGATCTGGAAGATTATCTACAACCATTCTTAATAGAGCCTCATCTAATCTGAGATTTTTTCTCAAATATGCAATATCTCCTTCGTTATATTTCTCAAAAACAAAGGTTGGTTTAATATTGTTTTCCTTAAGAATTTCAAGGGTGAAGCCCCAACCATCCTTCGCGGAACCAATTGCAACACTATTATTTGGAAATGAAACTCTCCAATCAATTCCTTTCGGGGCGATCTTTTTTATTAATTCATTAACCTCATTTTGAATCTTATCTATTCTCTCATAAACCTGCTTGGGACTGAGTTTTAATTCGTTAATTAATCTGTCAACTTTATTAATGAATAAAACGGGCTTACATAATTCTTCTCCAACGCTTAATCTAATATTCGTTTCAGTTTGAGTCATTACTCCTTCTAAAGCATCTACCAAGATTATACAACCATCTGAAGCCCTTAATGCACGTGATACTTCGCCAGTAAATGAAATATGTCCGGGAGTATCATTAATTTGAAAGATATAAGGTTCCTCATCGTCTGGGGTTCTTGAATCATTAAAAGCAAGTAATACAACGCTTGTAAATATCGTAATACCCCTTTCTTGTTCTTCTTCATCCGAGTCAGTGGCAAGGAGTAGCCCGGCATCTTCTTCTCTCATAAGTCCTGCTCTCTCCAAAAGATAATCTGTAGTTGTAGTTTTACCATGATCTATATGAGCAACAATTGAGAAGATCCTTTTCTTCTCATAAGGTCCACCAATTACAAGATTCCGTATTTCTTCGGGATTTTTTACTTTTACCATAGTATTTTTTCAACTTATTTATTCATTCATCTAATTAAATTTTTAAATATGAAGAAAAATAAAAATTTTGCGATTTTTAAAAATAAGAACACTCAAATAATGCTATGCTTTTATATCAACGCGAGTATTCCAAAATAACAATTAAAAAATTAAAGTAAAAATTATTTAGATATGATATTTAAACAATTTATAATTTGTAGGTAAAATCCATGTAAATTGATTACCAAGTAAGAATTCAAAAAAATATTTCTTAAATATTTGTTAGGTAATAACTTTGGAAAAAAAAAGTTAAATTAATTATTTGATGTAAGGAAGTACCATTTCCTTTAGAATATAGACACATCTCTTTCCAACATCGGTTTTTGCATGACAACAATTTGAAACGTTAATTAGATCAAACTCTTTCGGCGCTTTATTTTCTGAAATATCATTTAAAAAGTCTAAAAATTTTATGAATCTTCGCTTCTCTTCTATATAAAGAAAGTTTTCTTTTAGAAGATAATTAGGGTTTTTCTTTTTAAATTGTTTCGCATGTAATTTTTCCTTAACTGGTGGACCACGCCTAAGAAATTTCTCTGAAATTTTTGGTTTTTCACAAAAAAATGAGATTGCATAAAGATTTTTATCAGTTTCAAAATAAACTTCAAAAGTAATTTTTCCAAATCTAGGGTCTTTAGATTTTTCTATTTCGCCACTACTTTTTACCTTTTCTCCAAAAGAATATAATTTATCTCGTAATTCTGTATAATGAACTTCTAGATTTTCATTTTTGAATTCAATTAAAAAAAGATGGTCAAATATCGCTTCTTTCTTTACCAAATTAAAATCAACAATTGGTAAGGATTTAAATTGAAAATATGAAATGTCTGGATCTTTTAAAAATTGCTTAACTTTATCTTTACAATAATAATATGCTTTTTTTGATATTGCAGCTGCTACATTTCTGTTTTTGTCCGTAGGATCAATTATAATTAGAAAATTATTAATAAATCGAGGCTTTTTTTTTAATTCTTGGGTATTTCTGCCAAAAAAATCGATAGGCTGATTTTCCAATTCATCAAAATGTTCAAATAAATTTAATAAATTTCTGAAATGATAAATTAATAATTCTGAACTGTATCCTATGAACCCTATCCTTCCAACAGGACTTTTATCTCCATAGGAATGAGAGCATTTAAAAAATTGTTTTAATAATCTAACTTCATTCTTTTGTTCCTTAGTTAATTTATCTCTAACAAATCTAGTATGCCAAGGAGTTCTATCAACAGCCGTTATTGGACCATTTTCCAATAAGTATTCCTTAGATAAAGCAAAGCAAAGAACAATATCAATTTCAGTTATTCCTTCTGAATCAATATATTCCGCAGAGACATAGGGATGTTCTGCATAAAGTAATATAATATTCTTAAAATCGTGCTTTTCTATAGCTTTAATTATCCAAGTTTCACAGAGTTCTCTAAATTTACTTTTCAATTTTTGTTTTAATTTAGTTTTACTTATTTTTTCTTCCATAAACGATTTAAAATCCATTCCAATAAACAAATCAATATCAGATGTGTTTCTCAATTGAGTTTGTTTAATTCCTGTTGAACCTTGAGGCTCAATAAATTTAAAGGTAATTCCCAATTCTTTTGCCTTTTGTGTTAGTAATTTGGTCAAAAAATCAATAATTTCTTTATGTTTTTCTATTTCTTGCTTTGTAGGAAGAATTTCATTGAGAGCAGCTTTAAATATGTCATCAAATTGAGTCATGTGATCCGCCTTTTAGAACTAATTCCTACATGCCCCACCAAGGGTTTTTTTCTTTTCGCATTAAGACAATATATTCTCGTAAAATATCTTTTTGTTCTGAGGTTAATTCTTCCAGAAATTTACCTATTAATTGTCTTACATGAGATTCAGGAACATTTATATAAAGAATCTCATCTTTTTCAAGATCTCTACCAATTTCAACACCTTTCATTGAAACTGCTACCTCCATATCTTTAGTTGCTTTTTGAATATTTTGTCCTTTATCTTGAACTTTATTTATACGCCCTATGTATTTCCCATTATTTTTGATTATAGGAATTTTGGAAACCAAATCACCACCAATTACCCTAACTCCAAAAACAGCAGGATTCGAGTTTCTAAAGATAAATTCAGGCATCATTTGAAGCTTTCCCGGTAAGATTAATTCACCTAATTCTTTTGCAGTATCTTCTGCTTTTCGAGTTTCCTTATATTCAATATAATCCTCTGTCAATCTATAAATGACATCATTAGTAAAAATTCTTACATTTTCATTGTATGCCATCTCTTTTGCTTCATCTAAGATATTTACATTAAAGCCAAGAACAACGGACGAATATAAATCAAAATCTCTCACTACAACTGCACTCAATATATCGGCTTTTTTTATCGGACCTACATCAGCCCGACTAATATCAATACCATTTTCGGATAAATGTTTCCCTAATGCCTCTAAAGACCCTAATGTATCCGCTTTTAGGACGATCCCTGCCTTATCTGTATGAATTCTTATACTATTAACTTCATCTTCAACTTTTTTATAAATTTCTTCTTCTTTCGAATCATCTTCAATTACATAAAGTGGAGCTCCTGCAATAGAATCTTCTAAATCTGATGCTAGGATTTTTATTCCAGCAGATGCGTGAACTTCATTAACTGAATCAAATTTTTGACGAGGATCCCTAATCTCATCAAGTGGTTTTGGCTGAAAAAGGGCTCGTATTTTTGTAACTATTGGTTTATCTAATCCTCCAACAACCATTTTTTGCCCTTTTTTAATAATTCCATCATATATTAAAGTATCAATTGTATATCCGTATCCAGCTTCCTTTTTAACCTCTAATACTACACCTTTTGCTGGACCTTCAGAATAAAGCAATTTATCTTTTAAAAATTGTTGTGCTAATCCTAATAAAACGATAAGCATTGAAGATATACCTTCCCCAGTGATCGCACTAGTTGGCACAATAGCTAAGCTTTCAGTAAAATCTTTTATTTTGTCATATCTATCACACCCAGGAAATCCCTCTTCTAAAAAATCTCCAATAATCTTATATAATCTCTCATTAAAATCTTTTTTAACAAATTCAGTTTGCTTATTATAGGTTTCAACAAAGTCAGCATTTTTATTTGGTTTCCAACCTGGAATTCTGTCTATTTTATTTGCTGCGATAATGAAGGGGACTTTTCTTTCCCGAAGTATATTTACAGATTCCCAAGTAATAGGCATTGGCCCATCCATTATATCAATTACTAAAATTGCAATATCTGCAACAGCTCCTCCCCTTTTTCTCAAGTTCATAAATGCTGCGTGCCCTGGAGTATCCACTATTAAAATTCCTGGAAGAAAAATATCTAAATCTGCAAATTTTTGGCCGCAAAAATTTTTAATCGCTTCTACTGGAAAATAACTAGCTCCGATATGTTGAGTTATCCCAGCAGCCTCCCTTTTCTGTACAACCGTTCCTCTCACATAATCTAATAAGCTTGTCTTTCCATGGTCAATGTGGCCGAGTATTGAAGCTATCAATTCTCTAGGTTTTTTATCTTTATTGATAGATTGCGTCATTAAAAATCCCACTTTAAATCTATTAAACTTCTTAATTTATAATATTAAAAATAATCTTATATTAATTATCATTACGATAAAGTTATAAAAAACTAAAAAGAATTAGAAAACTCATTATTGCAAATATTTCTTTAAAAATTTTCCCGTATATGAATGGACATTTTGAATGATTTCCTCAGGTGTGCCTTGAACGACTATTTCCCCTCCTTTTTCTCCTCCTTCTGGCCCTAAATCAATAATATAGTCCGTTGATTTAATGATTTCCATATTATGTTCAATAATTATAACAGTATTTCCTTTATCAGTTAATTTTTGAAGCACATTTATTAATTTTTTAACATCATCAAAGTGTAATCCAGTTGTTGGTTCATCAAGCAGATATAACGTGTTTCCTGTACTAACCTTTCTTAGTTCTCTTGCAATTTTTAATCGCTGTGCTTCACCTCCACTTAGAGTTGTAGAGGATTGTCCTAATTCAAGATAACCTAAACCCACATCTATAATTGTTTTGATTGTTCTTTTTAGATTTGGGATATTTTTAAAGACTCTGTAAGCCTTAATGAATGACATCTTTAAGACGTCTGCAATGGAATATCCTTTAAATTTTATATCTAAAGTTTCTTCATTAAATCTTTTCCCTTTACACACATCACATCTTATATATACATCGGGAAGAAATAACATCTCTTTGAGAATATAACCAGTGCCTTGACATTTTCCACAACGACCTCCTTTAACATTAAAAGAGAAACGTCCTTTTAGGTATCCTCTTTCTTTTGCTTCTGGTAAATTAGCGTATATTTCTCTAATATAATCTAATGCTTTTGTGTAAGTTGCTGGAATTGAACGTGGAGTTCTCCCTATAGGACTTTGATCAATATTAATGATTTTATCGATGTTTTGAAATCCAAAAATATCATCAAAATCTCCAACTTTATAAAATCTCTCTTCGGAACCCATTATTTTTTTGAGACCTTTATAAAGGCAATCTACAAAAAGACTCGTTTTTCCGGCTCCTGAAACACCAGTAACACAAACAAAAACTCCTAAGGGTATTTTTACATCAATGTTTTTTAAATTATTCTCTCGAGCACCTTTTATTCTCAAAAATTTATTATTTAATTCCCTTCTTGAAACGGGAAGTGGAATTGTTAATTGACCATTTAGATATTTTCCCGTAATTGATTTTTCATTGGAAATTATTGCCTGTAGTGGTCCCGCTGCAACTAAATAGCCCCCATTTTCTCCTGCAAATGGTCCTAAGTCGATTATATGATCCGCATTCCTTATAATACTCTCATCATGTTCAACAACTATGACGGTATTCCCTAAATCTCTTAATTTCTTTAGCATATTTATTAATTTTTTAATGTCTCGAGTATGAAGTCCTATAGTTGGTTCATCAAGCACATAAGTAACGCCAACAAGATTAGAACCCAATTGTGTTGCAAGTCTTATTCTTTCGCTTTCTCCAACTGATAACGTCTGAGCTTTTCTATTTAATGAAATATAATCCAATCCTACATTAATTAAAAAAAATAATCGATCCTTGATTTCTTTTAAAATGTCTTTGGTGATTTTTTTTTCAGATTCTGTTAATTTTAAATTATTGAAAAATTTTAATGAGTCTTTAACTGCCAAATCACAAATTTCAGCAATGTTTTTTCCCCCTATTAATACCGATAGACTAAAAGGATTTAACCGTTGTCCTTTGCATTTTGGACATATCACTTCTATCATAAAGTGACTATAAGAAATTCGTTGCTCCTTAGAAGTTGTTTCGACATATCTCCGATAAAATAATGGAATTAATCCTTCAAAAGCTCTTTTAAATCTCCATTGATAACTTGTATTATTATTTTTCTCTCTTTTATTAAATTTACTCTCATATTCTTCTTTTCTTAAATCAAATTGTATTTCATCATATCTTGTACCATATAGTATTTTTTCTAACAATTCAGGATCAAGATCTTTAATCGGAGTCTTCGTATCAGCTCTATAATGTTTTAAAACTTGCTTTAAGATTTGCCAAGAATAACCAGTTGTACTCTTAAATCCTGAAATTTTTCTGATATTGCTTTCTTCCAATGTTTTTGTTAAATCTTTTCCAATAATTAAACTTGGAAGGAATTGTAAAGCACTTCCTAGTCCATTACACTTCTGGCAAGAGCCATGAGGTGTATTAAAGGAAAACATACGCGGCTTTAAATCGGAAAAGGATAATCCACATTCAATACAAGCATAATGTTCAGAAAATGTTTGTTCTGTGCTACTATCCTCGTCTAAGGTTTCTATTTTAACTATTCCTTCTCCAAGTTTTAGCGAAGTCTCAACTGAATCCGATAATCTTTTTCTAATACCATCCGAAATTACTAACCTATCAACAATTACATCTATATTATGTTTTTTATATTTATCAAGGATGATTTCTTCAGAAAGTGAATATTGAATACCATCAATTTCAACCCTTGCATAACCCTGCCGCTTTAATTTTTCTAGTAAATCTTGGTATAACCCTTTTCTTGCTCTTACAACCGGAGATTTAATAATAATTTTTGAGCCCTCTTTATGTTGCTTAATTATTTGGGACACTATCTCAGTAGCAGTTTGAGGTGATATTTTTCTTCCACAATTTGGACAATGAGCAATACCGATATTTGCATAAAGAACTCTTAAATAATCATAAATTTCAGTAACTGTTCCCACCGTACTTCTTGGATTTCTCGATATCATTTTTTGTTCAATTGCGATAGAAGGGCTGAGCCCTTCAATAGAATCTACATCTGGCTTTTCCAATTCACCCAAAAATTGTCTCGCATAACTTGATAATGATTCTAAGAACCGTCGTTGGCCTTCAGCAAAAATTGTATCCATTGCTAAACTTGATTTTCCACTCCCTGACACTCCTGTAATTACAATTAACTTATTATGGGGTATCTTTACATCTATATTTTTAAGATTGTTCTGACGAGCTCCTTTTACATAAATCATAGTATTACCCATCCTAATCACCTTTTATTTGATATTATTTTTAAGTTTTAGGTCTTTGATCTGGTCTCTTAAGTATGCTGCATCTTCAAACCTTAAATCTTGAGCTGCACGATACATCTCACTTTCAAGATATCTTAATAAATCCTTTGTATTTATAGACGCTTCAATTTTTTCTACAATTTTAAATTTTAATTTTTTAGTTTCTTTTTCTTTCAATTCTTGTTCTTCAGCCAGAGATTCCAAAATTTTCTTATGAATTGTTTTTGGAGTAATATTATTTTTTTTATTAAACTCAATTTGTTTTTTTCGTCTACGAGTAGTCTCGTCTACAGCAGCTTTTATTGATCGTGTTATTTTATCAGCGTATAAAATAGCCCTTCCATTTATATTTCTAGAAGCTCTTCCAATTGTTTGGATCAAAGAACGAGTGTTTCTAAGAAATCCTTCCTTATCTGCATCAAGGATTGCCACGAGAGATACTTCTGGTAAATCTAACCCCTCTCTTAACAAATTTATACCAACTATAACATCAAAAACACCCTCTCTTAAGTTGCGGAGTATTTCAAACCTTTCTACGGTGTCTATCTCTGAATGCAGGTAAGTTATTTTAAGACCCAATTCATTATAATAATCTGCAATATCTTCTGACATTCTTTTCGTTAGAGTTGTAATTAAAACACGTTCATTATTTTTAATTACTTTTCTAATTTCTCCTAAAAGATCATCAATTTGGTTTTTAGTTGGTCTTACTTCAAGGATGGGATCCACAAGACCTGTAGGTCTTATGATTTGTTCAGCTACTTTACCATTTGATTTCTCTATTTCATAATCCATTGGAGTGGCACTCATAAAAATGACTTCATTGATCTTTAGTTCCCATTCTTCAAATTTTAAAGGCCTATTGTCATAAGCGCTTGGGAGTCTGTAGCCAAAGTCAATTAGGTTATTCTTCCGGGATATGTCTCCTCTAATCATTCCATGTAGCTGAGGAACGGTTATATGAGATTCGTCTACAATCATCAAAAATTTTTTAGGGAAATAATCAATAATCGTCCTTGGAGGGACCCCAGGTTCTCTATTGTCCAAATATCTTGAATAATTTTCAATAGCTTTACAAAATCCCATTTCTCGTAACATTTCAAGGTCAAATTTTGTCCGGGATTCAATTCTTTGTGCTTCAGCATATTTTTTTCCTTTTTTAAAATATGCAACCCTTTCTTGCATCTCTTTTTCAATTTTATCGATTGCAGTGATTTTATTTTCCTCCGGAATTATAAATTCACTGGCTGGGAATATTCTACAATTAGGTAAGTTATTTATTGTGTTGATAGAGACAGGGTGAATTTCTTCAATTGATTCAATCTCATCACCGAATAGAGATATTCTTAGAGCTGTTTCTAAATAAGCAGGGTATATGTCAATAATATCACCCTTGGTTCTAACAGTAGCTCTTTTAAATTCCATGTCCTTACGTTCATATCCCATTTCAATGAGCTTTCTGAGAATATTGCTCCTTTTGACTTTCTCTCCCACTTCCAGAACAATAGAAGCATCTTCCCAGTCCTCCGGTCGTCCCATTCCATAAATACAAGAAACCGTGGCGACAACTATTACATCAGTCCTTGTTCTAAGTGCATGAGCTGTTGCTAATCGATGTCTTTGGATTTCTTCATTAACGCTAAAATCCTTTTCTATATATAACCCACTAACTGGAACGTAAGCCTCAGGCTGGTAATAATCATAATATGACACGAAATAACGTACTGCATTATTAGGGAATAAATCTTTTAACTCATTGTATAATTGTGCGGCCAATGTTTTATTCGGAGCCATTACAAGTGTTGGTAATTGAATTTCTTGTATAACGTTAGCTACTGTGAAACTCTTGCCAGTACCCGTAGCACCTAAAAGGGTTTGAAAATGATTTCCTCTTTTGATTCCATCAACTAAAGCATTAATTGCAGTAGGCTGGTCTCCAGTGGGTGAATATTCACTTTTTAATTCAAATTTCAAGATATCAGACTCACAGATTGCTACTTCTATTTATGAAAAAAGCATTATTAATAATTAATAAGCAGTGATTTATCGTAAAAATTAATAATTCTTAATTTCTTAAGATTTTTACTGTTATAAATATAAAGGAATAAATGGTAAAAATAAAAATAAAAGTTTTGAAGATATTAAGCCACAACTGTAATTACGCGAATATCTTCTGCTCCTTCTTCAGTTCTAATTAATATCTCAAGAGTATCATCTATATTAATTGTTCCAATTAATAATCCGAGATCTGTTAATGTTATTGTTAATGATATTTCCTCACCTGTTTCGATAGTTAGATCAACACTATCAACAATTGTGATTGTACTCCATGGAATATATGTATTATTTACATACACTGCATCAACTGTTAGATTATCATCGCCTATGTTTTTAAGATTGAGTGTTAATAGATCTTGACTATCATCTGCTGAGGATATATCTAAGATATCAATGCTGTATTTCTCCGGATTCGATGCAGGGTTAACTTCAGCTGTAAATGATCGTTTTATTGACATTCCAGATTTAGTAGTTATATTTATTTCTACAATATTTGATTGATTTATATTGTATTGAGTTGAATTGAAAGAGAATATTGCTATCTCTTGGAGATCCAACGTTTTAATGTTATGGTTAAAAATCACATCATCAATAGAGATGCTTTCTGTCCCATTTATTATCACACTATCAAGTTCAATAAGAATATTTCCTGTATTTTTAAGTGCAACCTCTATTGTCTCATTAGCCCATACATGTGTTATGTTAAGTTCAGATTCAGAGATAAATCTAAAATTTGCAGAATTTCTAATTGGATACAAGTTTCCTACATCCGTAGCTGCAATATATCCATCCAAGCCAGATGCTGCGACAATTACTTCAATTTCTTCATTATTCTCAATATCCGGATAATCAATTATTAGATCTTTGATCTCATCTTCGGAGAGAAGATAATCATCGTCAACTGAATCATATTTTTCAGGATGACCATTTATATAAACAAAATTAGTTAGTCCAATTAATTTATTTCCAGTATTTTTTACCTTAATGAAAATTGAGCCATTATCATATGCACAGGCACTATTTATATCTATAGGAATTTGAGTTCTATTTTTACTAGATAATATTTTTGATTCATCAGAAAGCACGCGGTCTTCAGGGATTATTGAGATTTTATATTCTTTTTTATTATAAGTAAAAATTGTTTCATCAAATATTCCTTCAGATGCAACAACTCTTATTGTATCACTTAATTGATCCATTGCATCTCCTAATGTAGATTTATTAACTGGAGATTCAGGAATATAAATCGTTGTTTTTGATCCTGATTCCAGTAAGGAATTACTTAATTGATAGGTGCTTTGGTTGAATTCAATTCCATTTATATAGGTTGTGTTTAAATTAATATTTCCTTCGCCTGTATTTTCAACTTCTAAATAAAAACTTGTATTTAAATTATCTTCATTAATTATTGCAATACTATTTTCTCTATTGATTTTTATTCCATAATTAGGAGCTGGGTCAACCAAAATATTAGTAGAACTTGCTTCAAAAGTATATTTTGTATCTTCTAAAGCCTCAGCTTCTATACTAACTGAAATATTAACTACATCATTTAATTCAAAGCCTGCATTTTGGGCATCTATCCAAACGAGTTTTTCCTCTCCTGGTTCAACTTGATAGTCGTTATCTTCAATAGTAAAATCATAAGAATCTTCTTTTATGAAAACATTATCTAAGGTTACCTCTTTAATTCCTGTATTTATTAATTTAAAATTAGCAAAGCCATTATCATAAACCTTCGGATCGCTAACTTCTACTGAGGAATCTAATGCAGTATAATCAACTCGAAATAATTTGACTAATCCTTGTGTAGAAAAGAATATAGGCTTAAACACTTTGAAATCATAATAACCATGGTAAGGAATAAATTCAGACCATAATCTGCCATCGTCAAGTTTACTAGGTTGGATATTTTGAGAAGAATCACCTGCAACTTTTTGGGCATAATAATATTCAAATTGTGTTGTGACTTCCTCTAATACAGTTGGTAATCCAGAAAACATTAATCTAACTAATTGACTTTGAAACCATTTTTCTTTATATGCACCCGTAGTTGGATTTTGATATTCAGATTCATCAAATACACCATTTTCTTTCCAATTATAAGCTTCCCATCCAAATCTTTTATACGTCTGATAATTATCATTACAAATTCTGAGCATCCAAGGCCATTTTCCCTCATCTCCTCCAAGTTGGGTAAACATCGTAAAAAATACGAGAACATAATCAGCTTGCAAGTTACGCAGTATTTTAGCACTCTCTAATTCATCTGTTTGCATAAATGCCATACCTGTGGCACCTATTCGTGTTTGGTTTATTGTTCCGTTATCATTAATCGTTGTAGCATTACCAATAGGAGTTATCCAATAACCATAATCCCACCAGCTTACTACTACAGTCCCGGGAGGTAAATTAGTCCTGATCCAAGTCATACTTTCTTCCCAATCATGAAGAGTACCCCCTGGAGTAATTTGTGAGTAAGATAAAGAATTAATCGAAATATCTGCTGCGTGAGAGACTTGAGCAAACATTAGAAATCCGATTATGGCATAAATTCCAAAAGATTCCCAACTCCCAATGGTCGTTTTTACTTGTCTTTTCCTACGTCTGGTTATCATACTCTTTTCTTTACCAATAAAACTCCCGAACAATTTTAAAATACTCGATAACCCGTAAGAGCCAATTAAAACTACTGCAGGAGCAAATAATAAAATAATTCGAATCATACTACCTGTAAAATAGAATAAAGTGAGAACATAGATTATAATTAAAAAATCCTCTTCATTTCCTCTTTTAATACAGAAATAAATCCCTACAGGTACTAATAAACTCGGAATTAATGTATTATAATAAAATACACTCCATGGGCTTGGCATATGCTCAGCAACCGAAGCAACTAACTGCAAATCTTGCCTTAACAAAGGAGAAAATACACTTGTAAATCGTGCATCAAATCCAAATGGAATGATATTAGGAAATAACCATAGAACTATTGCCCCAATTAAAATTACAGGGATTATTGCCCAACGCAAGAAAGTTAATACAGCGTCATAAAATTTTGGATTTATTGTTTTTTGTCGATAAAAGAGATGATATATGATTAATACTACTGAAAAGAGAAAAACTGCTAAAAATTCAAAATCGTTAAAAAATCCTTCGGGGGAAAATTTAATAAATAAGGAGTAAATAAGGATTCCGACCCCTTCAGTTCCCGCATAAGCTATAAATAATCTTGGTGAATATTTATCAACTATAATTAATATCCCTGTTAATAAAGGAATTATTAATAACGTATAAACATAACCACCCCAACTAAGTGATAAATAACCTAATGATAATCCAGCAAGAATTGCATGATGGATCTTTCCTGTTTTTACTGCTTTAACAAAAAATAAAAGAGTTAATAATGTTCCGAGAATACCAATAGTTTCATTATCGAAAAATCCAGCAACTGTTCGTTGCATATGTCCAGGATTGAATGCTAAGAAAAATGCAGCAAGTAGACCAGTTCGTTTATCTAAAATTTCCTTACCCAAAAAGTACATAATAAAAACTGTTAAAGCTCCAGCAAATGCAGGAAAATAATAGCAAACATCATATAATTGAATAGGAATTCCAATTCCATTCAATACCCAATAAATTATTGAAACTGTAAATTGTAGTCCTGGTCTCAGTCTAAAACGATCAATTCCCTCAGGATACCAAGATTTAAAATCATGCCAATGAAAATATTCATAAATCCCGTTTTGACTTAAATATTCTGCCGAATAATATTGTATCCAAGGATCGAACGCTTTTATCAAAGGAGGGCCCACAAATATTGGACTTAGCCTTATCAAAAACGCAACAATCACAATTAAGATTAAAGCAATTATAAAAACAAAGTTCTCTTTTTTTACTCTAATTTTTGTTCTAATTTTATCGCGAAAATCTAAAAATCTTGATTTCAATTTTAATTGCATATATATCTGTCCAAGCTCTATTTTTTTTGAAGATATTCTATTTCAATATATATATTAATTTTCAATATTCGACTCAGATAAATATGATACCAAGTTCTAATACATCTATATATAATATAATTATGAAATTTATATTACTAAAAAACCTTTTCAAGAATTTTAATATCAAACTTAAAATCAAATATTACTTTATATAAACTATGAGTAATGATATAAAACTACTAATTAATGAGAAAGAGATACCTATGAATCCTTTTGTTACAAAAATCATCAGAGATGTTAATTTAGCAATAATTAATCACTTACGAGAAATGCCAGATGTGGTTAAAAAAATAACTATTGTTTTAGATTAGAAATAGTTTAACTAATAAATCAGAGTTCTATGAAATCAGCGCAACGATATTTTATTAAGATGTATTATTTGGCTGATCATTATCTCGGATCTCAGCGTCAAAAGGAAGAAAATACCATTGAAGGTATTTTAATAAAGAAACTTATTGATAAATCCTATATTGAAAATGAAAGCAAATCTGGTTTTGAAGCAGCAAGTCGAACAGATCGTTTTGTTTCTGCAAGAGGAGCTGTTTTTTCTTTTATAACTCAGAAAAGTTTTTATCCTGAGGAATTGAATAGTGCTCTCCCGAATGATATAGGAGTCTGGAGTGTTGCAAAAATTCCAATAGATTATAAACCGAGACGGAATGCAATTTGTCGGCATTATAAATATATTTTTGAGTATCCTATATCCTATCTCGTAAAAAATTCAGAATTTGATATCGATTTAATTAAACAAGGATGTGATTTATTACAAGGTAGACACGATTTTATTAATTTTACTAAAAAAGAGAAGGATAAAAATACAGTCAGAGATCTGGTGGATATTAAATTATCGATTAAAAATGAATTTCTCGTTATGGATTTTTATAGCAAAAGTTATTTAAGACAACAGATACGAAAAATGATTAAAAAACTGATTGAACTAGGAACTAGAAAAATAACACTAAAAGAGTTTAAATTTTTATTTAACCCAATGAAATCATTTTCTTATAAGCCTCACTCTCCTAATGGATTAATTTTATGGGATGTTAAATACCCAAAAGAGGTTAATTTTATAGAAAATAAAAAAGGGAAAGAGCGTATGTTTAATTTTTTTGAGGAAAAATTAAACTATAATATTTTTAGATTAAATTTTTTCAACATTTTAAAAGATGGAAGAGGTTAAAATGAAATTATTTTTTTCCTCTAAAAGATTTTAACCATCCGTTTATAAATATATAAAATGAAGAAAATTCAAAAAGAAGATTATATTATATTTAATAATTATGCACATTATCTGTTTTGACCTTGAAGGGGTCTTCACACCAGAAGTTTGGATAAATGTATCTTTAAAAACAGGAATTGATGAGCTCAAACTAACTACTCGTGATATTTCTGACTATGACGTTCTTATGAAAAGAAGGTTAGAAATTCTTAAAGAACATAATATTACCTTAAATGAAATCAAAACTGTGATCTCAGAGATGGAACTTTTACCAGGAGCCAAAGATTTTTTGGATTGGGTTCGTTCGATAGTACAAGTGATTATAGTTACTGATAGTTTCATCGAATTTGCTATGCTTTTTATGAAAAAACTCGATTATCCCCTCTTATTATGCCACAATCTTGAAACAGATGAGAAAGGTATAATTACGGATTATAAATTGCGGATTAATGATATGAAAAGAGAAACTGTAAAAGCTTTTAAAAATATGAACTATGATGTAATTGCTGTAGGAGATTCATATAATGATACTGCGATGTTGTTGGAAGCAAAACATGGTATATTATTTCGCCCACCAGAAAAAATAATTAAAGAATTTCCACAATTTCCGGTTGTAACAGAATATGCTGAATTTAAAAAAGTTTTATTAAAAATTCTTCAATAAATAACTTTTAAAATCTTCATATTTTTCGATTTCAATAGGATTTGGAAATTCTACTCTGTTTTTAATTGCTTCTAAAGATTTTGGTATCTTTGGAGTGATTTCAATTAATGATATTATCTCATCGGGAAACTTCGCGGGATCTGCAGTTTCTAATGAGATTGCTTTAATTTTATAAAATCTAAGGTTATCTTTTCGATATTTTTGTAGAGCCGCCCAACCAACCGCTCCATGAGGTTCAATTATTTTATTATATTTCTGATAAAATGATTTAATTGTTCTGCGAGTTGATTCATCATTAATAGAAATCGCAAAAATATCCTCTCTTATTTTTTCTAAATCTGGATTTTTATGAATTAAACCTGTCTCATCAATAATGCCCCCATATAAATCAATAAGTCGCGCAAAATTAGAAGGATGTCCAACATTCATTGCACTTGATATACAATGCTTTGAGGGTTCAACTTTCTGGTAAATTCCTCTTCTTAAATAAAGTGGAAATTCATCATTCTCATTGACAGCAGAAATAAATTTTTTAACAGGTAAACCCATTCTATATGCAATCAATCCACCAATTAAATTTCCGAAATTTCCAGAAGGTACAACAAATATTACTTTTTCGTTTATTTCTTTTACTACTCGTGAATATGCCCAGAAATAATATAAAGTTTGAGGTAAGAGTCTTCCAACATTAATTGAATTTGCTGAAGTTAAATTAAGAAATTGTAAATTTTTATCAGCAAACGCAGTCTTTACATAACGTTGGCAGTCATCAAATTTTCCATCTATTCCAATAGCGATAATATTTTTTCCTAATGTAGTCATTTGTTTTCTCTGCAGATCGCTTATCTCATTTCTAGGATAAAGAATTATTACTTTTATTCGTTTTTTTTTATAAAATGCAGAAGCAACCGCACCTCCAGTATCTCCACTAGTGGCTGTTAAAATGACCATATCCTTCTCCTCTAAATTTAAAAAATATTCCATTACTCTTGCTAACGTTCTAGCCCCAATATCTTTAAAACTACAAGTCGGTCCCCTATCAAGAAACATAATATAATCAAAATTATTGATTTTTTCTACTGGTATTTTAAAATCTAAGGCATCTGCTATGATTTTTTTTAAATCTGTTTCTGGAATAACTTTTCCAAATAATTTTAAGAGAATAATATTTGATATTTGATTAAATTTTAAATTAATAAAGGAATGAATTGTGGATTCCGATAAAATAGGAATCGTATTTAGCATATATAAGCCTTTATCGAAAGCTTGTCCCTTAAAAATTGCTTCTTTTAAGCCCACATCGGGAGTATTATAATTGGTTGAATGAAATAACACCATTTTAAATTTTTTTAAATCCCCTTTTTTTTATTAACAGAATATAATTATAAGCAAAATTATTATTATTAAAAAAATATAATGCTTTAAAAAAAATATTACCTAAAATGCAAGAGAAATTAAAAAATAATCCAAAAAGTAATCTTTTTTTTTTCCCCCACAAAAGATTTTAATCATCTGTTTATAGATAGATTATATGAGTAATACGTCTTTCTCGGAGAAAATTGATTTTGAGAGACTTTTTTTCCCAAGAGCTGTTGGGATTGTAGGGGCATCACAAAACCCAGCAGGTGGAGGTTATTTTGTAAGAATTTTATTGGGACGATTTCGAGGTTCTATTTATTTGTTTAATCCTCGATTAAAAGGGCAAAAATTGTTCGGTATAAAAGTATATGGCTCAATTTTGGAAATTCCTAAATCAGAACCTATTGATTACGTAATTCTTGCAGTTCCGGCTCGATTATGTCCTAAATTACTAGAAGAAGTTGGCAGAAAAGGAGTTCCATTTGTTACAATATTTTCATCAGGCTTTTCAGAAGTTGGAGACAGAGATCTTGAGAAAAATGTATTGGATATCGCAAAAAAATACAAAATAAGAATCCTAGGACCAAATTGTTTGGGAGTATATAATCCAAGCAGCAATCTCTATATTAACGCTGTGCAATCAAAAAAAGCAGGAAATTTTTCAGCGATTTTTCAATCAGGTGGTCTTTCAGTAAATGTTAGTAATCTTGCTGTTTCCTATGGTTGTTTCATATCAAAATTAATTTCCCTAGGTAATGCAATAGACTTAACTTATCCAGATTTTTTAGATTATTTTTTAACTGATCCTAAAACAGCAATTATTGGATTGTATCTTGAAAATCTTAAATCTCAAAAGATTGGTCGTAGATTCTTAAATAGTGTTAAAAATCTCGAAAAATTTTAATTCACATATGAAAAAATGGTGATAAAACATATAAAAGATACCGAATTTCGAACAAGTTTATTTTAATATCATCTGAACATGTATATTTTTATACTTTTTTCAATTTCGAATTATACAAAAATATAAACTTGTAAAAAATGATAAGAACCACTTATTTTAAAGAGTATATATTTTTAAATATTTGAGAGTGTTAATATTTACATAAGAATGGTTGGATTAATAAAAATTCCCTTTTCTTAATAAGCATTGAATTTAATGGAGAGAATGAGTATCAAGAGAAAGACAAAAGAAGTCTCTTATGTTTTTAAGGTTAATCAATATATTTCCCTCAAATTAGAGGATGGAAGGAAAGGCAAGGAAACCGTAATTTATGTGAATGGAAAACGTTTCAATCAGTGCAAATTTCTTTTATTAAATATACCAGTTGATAAAATAAAATTATTTGACGAGATTGAATCCGTTGATGAGGCGGCTGAAAGACTGGATCGTTCTCTAGAAAATGGTTCAAAATTGAGAAGACCTTTCATTCCACCAGAAATCGAATTTTGGGGTCATTGTTCTAATTTACAAGTTTGGTTCGAAAATGATTATAATACACGGTTGATTCACTCAAACCTAGCATTTCCGTTGCTGGAGAAATTAACCGAAGTCGGGGATCCTTTGGCAAAGAAAGTATTTAAAGAGGAGATCGCCAAACGCTTCTTAAGCGGGCATCTTCCAGTAATGGAATATTTGAGATATCAAAACTATATGTATTATTTGAACGAAGAGGAGACGGGATATTTGCTGGATGAAGCACTAAAGATTACAGACCCGCAAGTTAAGGAATTTATTCATAAATATTATCAATCTTTTGCATTAAGTTGCATTCGGCGTCAATTTCCGAGAGAGAATGATGTATCTACTTTTGAAGATAAAAAAAAGATAACAAGGCTTTGGATTAGTTGCAGTATTAGACCGATGAAAGAAATAAAAATGATTAACCATTTAGATAAATTAACCGATTTAAAACAACTTAAGATTCACAATCTTAAAATTAAAGAAATAAACGGACTAGAGAATTTAACTCAATTAGAGGAATTAGACATTTCAGGCAATGAGATCTCGGAAATAAAAGGTCTGGAAACATTAATAAATCTAAAAATATTAGATTTAAGTGATAATAATATAGAATACATACAAGGTCTGGAAAATCTCACTAAATTAGAAGATTTGTATTTAATATTTAATAAAATTGCCTCTATTAGCGGGCTGGAGCATCAAAAAAATCTAATATCTCTGAATCTAGCGGAAAATCAAATAAATGAAATAAAAAATTTAGCCAATCTAAAAAATCTAAAAGAAATGCGTCTGGATTCTAATCAAATCTCGGAGATCAAAGGACTGGAAAACTTAGTTAAGCTAGAAGAATTAAATTTATCTGACAACCAAATTAAGAAAATTATAGGTCTTAAAAACCTAAAAAATTTAAAAAAATTGGACCTTGAAAGTAATCAAATTTCGGAAATTAAAAACTTAAAAAATCTAAAAAATTTAGAATTTCTAATACTAGCCTATAATGAAATTGATGAATTGAAAGGACTCTCAAGGTTAAAAAAACTTAAATCTGTAGAACTTCAAGGCAATCTTCATCTCGTAGAGTCTTTAAAACGAGCCAATAAAGGAAAAAAAGCAAAAAATTATCTTCATTATTGATTTTCTAACCACTCCCTGTATTTTCTAATATTATATTTTGATAATGTGAGAAATGACATGAAGCCCGTTCCATCCGCCTCAAATTCATCCGTTCTGGAATAAGCAGGCATCCAAATACTCAAAGGAATGGCTGGAATCTCAATCATTGCTTTATCATAATCTCTCTCACCAATCTCCGCCATTGAAGATGATCTAAAGAAAACAGACTGGGTATAGATATCAATAAAATATCTCTCAAGAATATCATTCTTATTCCTTTTACGATTAGGATCCAATTTCATCGCTGGCATCCTTCCTCTTTTCTTTATTGCTGTATATTGCCATGGTAATATCATACCAGAAGCGATTATCGTTTTTCTAAACGCATTATAAGGAACACCAACAAATCTAACAATTCCTTTATCAACAAAAATTGTCCCTCTGAGCATAGAAATCACCGTATATCTCCCAAAAAGAGAAACCATCATCTTTATCAAGATATCTTTCAATACGAAATCATCATAATCATCATTCTTAATAAAGTGTTCTCGATCATCTGTTAGGGGTGAGAATGACTTCTCAGATAGAGCCTTCTGGTATTCAAGAATTATTTTATCAATCTCATCTAGGTCTGAGGGGTCCTCGGGCTCAAATTCTTGAAACAATTCTAAAATCTCACAACACCATTCCTTCTGGGATTGTTCTTTTCTGTAAATTAATCCAGAAAATATTTCAAGAATTTCCTGTTGTGGATGAAATCTTCGAAAATCATTAAAACAAATTTTATGCAATTTTTCATTGGTGAGATCATCTCCGATAAGTTTTTTAAATATATTTGCAATTTCCTTCTTATTTGGGCCCTCTATTATCTCTCCACCTTTCTCAAGAGCATTCAATTTTACCAGTATATCGTCTTTAATATCTATTTCTCTAGGATAACGTTTAGAACCAGTGTCAAAATTAACCAAATAATAAATTCCGTCTTCCCCTTCCATGAATTCTTCAGCTTCTCTAATCATTGAAGATATTTCTGCGCCCTTCGTGTCTTTAAGTTCATTCTCAAAACTCCTGAATTCTTCATAGGCAGCTTGAATTCCCCTAAGCCTTGATTGTGGTTGAGATTTCAAATCTTTACATAATCCTACGGATGGTTTAATAACAATACCGTATTTTAAGTAGGTATTAATATGGTCCATTTTGACCAGTACTCCGTGATAAGTATCACCGTATCTTGAAAAATATGAATGTAAAACGCGAATGCCGTACATTTTTTTATCGCCGTTGGATAATAAATCGAATAAAGTAGAATCTTCTATCTCATCTGAATGGTCTTTATACCATGTATCGCCTTTATCAACTAAATAACCGTTCTCTAACTCAAATCTAGAATATAATCTACTGTTATCAAGATTGGTTAATAAAATTGGAGGGATTGTATCATATTGATTACCTCTTTTAATTAAAGCACCCAAATTCCAACCTTCATCCAATATAATGTCCCGAATTCTTTCAAAATTTTCTATTCTCTTAAGTCCAACGATAGGGATTTTATTGCCTTCATTATCTGTGGAAATCTTGTAAATCCATACATAAACTCCAACTAGATTACCTTTTTCTGTCTTAAGTCCTAAAATGTTTTCTTTTTTAATTCCCTTGGCTAATAAATCGTTCAGATTAACTCTATCTTTGGAGGTCAAATAAGAATCAATTGATGCGTCTAAAACTAAACCCCATCGAGGATTTAATTGACTGTCGTATGTCTTGGCATAATATTTTTTTAAATTTTTTCTTAATTCTCTAAGAAAATCTAAAAGGTTGTCGCTATTTGGATTGTTCCATATCTGGTATTACGCAAATTGTTCCATATCTGGTATTAAGCATCTTTTTTTTTTTTCTCTATTTTTTTACTTATTTTATCCATTATGTCGGTTATTTCCAGATTAGATTGCTAATAATCTGTTTTTTTTTAATAATAGGAGAGGGTAAAATATTTTATTTATAATCGGTCTAATCTATATCGTATCGGGAATATTCATCGGAATATAAGAGCAGATATAGATTTAAATTAAGTCTTTTAAATCGGGCTATTCCTGTTTATGAATCAATAGAATTAGCGGGGAAAGTATTAAATTATCTGAATACTTATAGGGAATTCCTTCAAAATCACAATAGATTTCCAAGGTAAATTAATACAGTCTCTATGTTTAAAAAGAAAATTAAAAATAAAAAAGTTAAATTAATAATTATTTAGATTATTTTAACCAATCTTTTCTAAAATATCGCTTACTCTAGTTCTATGAAACTTAGTTCCCAACTCATCTGCAGGAATGCCCATTCCAAGAGCGATTAATTCAGAAATGTACAATATTGGGATTTTAAATTCCTCCTCGAATTTCTTAGATAAATCTCTCTGTTTTCCATCAAATTGTTGAAAACATGCAGGACAATTGACAACCAAGCAATCAGCTCCTGCTTTTTTCACGGCATCCATCTTTTTCTTCAAGATTGCCATGCCATGATCCTCATACGCATTTGAAACTGATGAGCCACAACATAATGTTTCTTCTCCATAATCAACTACTGTTGCCCCACAAGCAGCAACAATCTCTTTAAGATCTATTGGATGCATAGGATCGTCAGTTTCCATAACCTCAGAAGGACGCATATAGTGACAACCAGGATGACATGCGACTTTTAAACCTGATAATGGTTTCACTGTGGAACTTTTAATCTTTTCTAATTCACCTTTAAGCACACTAACAAAGTGCTTTACATCAATAGTTCCTTTATATTCCTTCCCGATTTTTGATAATTCTTTATTAATTTTGTCCTTTTTCAAATTATCATGTTTTAATGTATGATTAACTAGTTTTAATGTATTTGAACAGCCATTACAAAGAGAGATAATGTCTTTTCCTTCAGATTCGGCTAATGCCAAATTACGAGCACCTATTGCTAACCATCCATCATTATCAAAATTTGCAAAACCGGTTGGGTCAGGACAACACGAGAACGGAGCCTGAGAAGTTGCTATACCTAATTTATCAAAAATTTTTCTACAAGATGCTTCTATAAAAGGAATCCTATTGCCAATCAAACAACCTTCAAACATTTTATACTCTGCCATTTTTCTCTACTCTCCTTTCAATTTCTTATCAATTCCCATATTCTTCAATAATGTAGAAAGTTCATTTACATCAGGTGCAGCAACCGCTGGTAAACCAAGTTGTTCACGTCGTCTTTCTATAGCAGGTTGAGATGGAATTGCTTTAGCATTTTCAAAAATTGTCTTTGCTTGGAGATAATAAAAATCTGGCGCATCTCCATTAGCAACGCTTTGATTCTTTAATAATTTGAAAATCTCGGTTAATTCGATATTCTGTGGGCATACTTCATCGCATGTATCACAAATTGTACAACCCCATATGGCAATTTTTTCTGCTGAAAATATTGCATCTTTAAAGCCAAGCAATGCATTTAAAATATTTTGTCTTGGATTGTATGCATTATCAGTAACTTCGGCAACGGGGCAATTATCAGTGCATCGATTGCATTGATAACAATATTTGATCACACCACTCATATGCATATCAAGAACTTGCTTTCTAAATTCAAAATCTGTTGCCATTTTTTCACACACGTTTATTTATTTTTTTCCTGTTTTTTTATTTTTATTGGTTTTAACCCATGCAAGGGCAGTTATATCTAATCTATTGTTTTTATTGGATATTCATCCTAAACCAACATTTAATTCACGTGAGTAAATTTCTTTACCGTCCTTATTCACTACGGTGATGTGGGCGGCACACGATAGTCAACAATCATAACATCGGACTATCATTTCTAAGAGATTTACCACTCCTTCAGGAATATCTTCCATATTTTTTTTCACTTTTCTCCATTTATTTTAATTATTTAGAGTAAAAAAATCCTCAATTATTTTTATTTTATCCAAGGGTCTGGCAATTTTAATCCCTCCAATGCATTATCCTCAAATACCTGCTTAGCTACATGCATCAACGACTTCTCAATGCCAGCAATATTATGATTTGTTGCGACTAACAGATTCAATTTCTTACAAATCCCATCTGCATCAGACCATATATGATATAACAACAATCCTCGAGGCGCTTCTGTAATTGCAATTCCTTCTGCTTCTCTTGGTTCAATATCTAATGTTTTACAATCCGGGTTGCATATGTCAGAATCACCAAGTAAACCCTCGACTATTTCTATTGCCTCTACTGTTTCAATTAATCGAGCCCAATGATATGCAAACGTATGATGAATAAGATCAGTTCCAATTTTAGCTCTCATAGCTTTTAATGCCTCATCCGCTAGTGGAGTAGCCATTTTATCAACACAATTAATCCTTGCTAAACAATTAGCACGATATATTCCATCTGGATAACCAGCGGGCTTATAATACATATGAGTTGCATATGAATGAGCTGGAACATGTTCTCCTAAGGCATCTAAATAGTTATGAACATCATAATCTATTTTTTTACCTTCTAAATCAACTATACGAATATCTCCTTCGTAAATATCATGAACTCCATTATTTGTCATCCCAAGATAATAAGTTGGAACGACCCCGACATTTGCTATTAGATCCCAATAATCTTCTACTACTTTTAATCCAATCTCTACAGTCTTTTTTGTAAATTCAACTTGTTCTGGAATTTGTTTAAGAAACTTTTGTCGAACATCCTCATCCATCGGTTTTTTCATACCTCCAACGATTGCTGCAATAGGATGTACAGATTTTCCACCAATCTCGGCACATAATTTCTGTCCGAAATCCATCATCTTTAAAGCCATTGCCCCAACATCAGGCATCTTATTAATGACATAAACTATATTTCTTAATGCAGGATCTGCAAATGGACCAACTAAAAAGTCAGGTGCAGCTAATGCATAGAAATGCAATAAATGCGAGGAATATTGTTTTGCATTCATCAATAATTTTCTCAATTTTAATGCTGGTGTTGGAATTTGAACATTCCATGCATCCTCAACAGCCTTAGTTGGAGTTAAATGATGAGGTATTGGACAAATACCACAAATTCTAGTAGTTATTCTGGGTACATGCTCACAATATCGCCCTTCACAAAACTTTTCAAAAAATCTAGTTGATGTGACATTAAATTGAGCATCTTTAACTTTTCCATCATCTCCAATAACGATCCTGAGTCCTCCGTGTCCCTCAAGCCGAGTTATTGGTTCTACTATTATTTCTTTTACCATTTATTATTCACCTAAATTAAAATCTCGATTTGATGCTAATGTAAATTTATTAAATGTTCCGATTGGGTCCTTTACTTGTATAAAAAATTCTTCCTTACTTAATTCTACATTGAAACTCTCTTTAATAGTTTTATAAAATCTTGTAGCTTGATCAATTACCCATTCTGTTTGTCCATAGCATCCTGTGCAAGGTGCATTTACTTTGATACATAAACCTCCACAACCAGCTTTAGTTATTGGACCAACACATATATAACCTTGCTCTATAAAGCAGTCTTCTTGATTTGGAATCCCCTCATAATCTCTTTTTACTTTTGTCATTGTTCCTTTTCCTATTATTCTAGGACATGTTTGACAAACATTTGAGATCTCATGAAATTCGGGATGCATTGCTAAGAATCCGAGTAAATTCGTTGCGATTTCAGTGGTAATTGAAGGAATAGTTGCTAATGGTGTATCTGGTTTTCCTCTTTTTTTAATTTGCATCATAATATCACCTGAGAGATCAAATCCAGCCATTAATGGTACATTTAAGAATAAGGATAAAAACTCGAATAAATTCTTTTTATTACCAGAGCTGATATAATCAAGAGATTTTGTCATATCTAGTAGTTTTTGCGCTTTATTTGAAACGTTTTTTGCTGGACCCATACATCCAACGCAAGGATCACCTTTATTTGTACATTTTAAAGAACAGCCTATACTAGTAACTGGTCCATAACATAAGACTCCATTATCCAATAAACAACCACTCTCTTTTAATACACAATCCTCACAAAAGGACTTCTCATTCATTGGAAAACCTTTTTGTCCTAATAAGAATTGAACAACTCCAACTATTTGCTCTGTTCTTGGTGGACAACCTGCAAGAAATGCATCTACTTTGATAACATCATCAACATTTACGACTTTATCTTCAAAACCAGGAACGTGTTGATCAGGAATTCGTTTAGTAGTAGCTGACTCAACCTCCATAAATTTTCTCATTTGAACTTCATCTATGGGCCATTGGTTTGCCAATCCAGGAACATTACCATAACAAGCACAACTTCCAAAAGCAATAATTATTTTTGATTTTTTTCTTATCAATTTTGTGTTTGCCAAATCTTCTTTGGTCCTTATCATTCCTTCAATAAAGCCAACAACAATTTCTTCATCTTCTCTCGCAACTAAGGAATCATGTTTAAAATCTACAACAGCAGGCCAATATACAATATCTAATGCTGGGAGTACTTGAAGTAAACCTAGATGTGCGTTTAATAGGCTCTGGTGACAACCCCAGCACGAACTTAATTGCATAAAAGCTACTTTTACTGTCATTTTTCATCTACTTTTTATATATAGTTTAATTTTATTTTTAATTGTAGATGATTTTATCTATATATAATCTAATATAAGATTCACGATTATATTGTATTTATGTATATATATTCATAACTTTATTTTAGATATTTAATAAATTCGATTAATAATCTTTAATCTTTAGATTAAATCTTGTGAAAAGAAGAGGATTTATTTTGAAAATTATAAATTTAATAGAACTATTTTTGCTAAAAGAGCATTTAATTGAATAATTTCAGTTCCTCCCTGGCTTAGTCTATATTCAATTTCCGCTAAAATCTTTATAATTTCTATCTTCTGCTCTTCAGATATTTTTAAGTTATAGACTTCTCGGTGCATTTGTCTAATCAGATTACTTCCAGATAATCCATATTCTCTAATTAATTTATCTAAAGTTAATTTTGAAAGTTGCAATTCCCCTTTTATTGAATAATTTAATATTTTTTTAATTTCTTCAGAGGGTACTTCTCCAGCTATTCTTAATATGATATCTTCATTAATATCATCAGATAAAGTGCTGCTTGATTGCAGGTAATTTATAGCCCTTCTTAAATCGCCTATACTTACTTTTATAAGCGCGTTTAAACCGCTTTCGTCAATTTTAATATTTTCTTTAACTACAATAGATTTTAATCTTTCCTTGATATCATTATCAGACAATTTTGAAAATCTAAATACAACTGCTCTTGATTGGATAGGGAGGATTATTTTATTTGAGTAATTACAAATCAGAATCATTCGACAATTTCTTGTATATTTCTCCATAGTTCTTCTCAATGCCTGTTGAGCTGGTGCAGTCATATTATCCGCTTCATCTAGAATTAGAATTTTAAAAGGGATGTCTAGTGGAGGTTTAGCTTTCGCAAAATCCTTAATTATTGTTCTAATTACATTAATACCTCTTTCATCACTTGCGTTCAGCTCTAAAAATGTAATATTAGGAGTCATTTTTCTGCCATATATTTCTCTAACCATTACTAAAGCACATGTAGTTTTACCCGTTCCGGCAGGTCCAGCAAATATTAAATGTGGCATTGCCTTATCTTTAATGAATTGTTTAAGACGTGAAATGATTTCTGATTGATTTACAACATCGGCCAATTTCATAGGTCTATATTGTTCCACCCAAGGTTTTCGTAATTTTTCAGTCATAATAGGTCAGATAAATAACTTAGAAAAATTAAATAATAATTATTAAAAATATTAGTTTCGTAGGTTATATTTAATAAATCTTTAAAATTAATATAAAATTTTTTAATAACAATAAAAAAAAAATTTGAAAGAGAAAAAGATGCCAGAATTTACTATAACAAAAATAAAATCACGCTGGATTTTAGACAGTAGGGGAAACCCAACAGTAGAAACAGAAATCTATAGCGGTGATGTTTTTTCTCGTGCTGCAGTTCCATCAGGAGCGTCAACGGGCTCTTCAGAGGCGTTGGAATTAAGAGATGGTGGTAATGCTTTCTTAGGAAAGGGAGTAAAAACCGCGGTTGCAAATGTTAATGACATTTTAGGGAAAAAAATGATTGGATTTGATGTTAGAGAGCAGAAAAAAATTGACGAAGAAATGATTAGACTGGATGGAACAGAAAATAAAAGCAAGTTAGGAGCTAATGCAATCTTATCTGTATCTTTAGCAACTGCCAAATTAGCAGCAACTTTACAAAAAATTCCATTATTCGCACATTTGTATCAAATGAGTCACAATAAATCAACTAATTCTTACTTAATGCCTATTCCTTGTTCTAACATTATTAATGGTGGAAAACACGCAGGAAATGCATTGGCAATCCAAGAATTTATGATTTTACCAATCGGTGCGAAAACTTTTGATGAAAGCATACAGTTTTTAGTTGAAACTTACCACACTATGAAAGACCTTTTAATGAAGGAATATGGAAAAAATTCAATTAATGTGGGGGATGAGGGCGGGTTTGCTCCATCAATGCAAAAAACAACCGAAGCTTTAGATATTATTGTAGAAGCGATAAATCGAAGTGGATTCACACCTGGAATTGATTTTGTATTAGGGCTTGATGCGGCAGCAAGTGAATTTTATAAGGATGGTGCATATCATATTGATGGGAAAGTTTTAGATCCAAATGAAATGATTCAATATTATATTAATCTTGTTGAAGATTATCCAATAAAATTGATTGAGGACCCATTTGATGAGAATGCTTTTGATTCTTTTAGGAAATTAACGAAAAATGTTAATGATAACGTGATAATTGTTGATGACGACATAACAGTAACAAATGTTAAAATCTTAGAGAAAGCCATCGGTATGGAAGCAGGAAGTGCGCTTTTATTAAAAGTTAATCAGATAGGAACACTAACAGAGGCAATTAACGCCGCAAAAATGGCTTTTGATAATAATTTCAATGTTGTAGTTTCCCATCGCTCTGGAGAAACTGAAGATACATTCATTGCAGATTTATCTGTAGGTTTATGTACTGGCTTGATAAAAACAGGTGCTCCATGTAGAACAGATAGAAATGCTAAATATAATCAACTATTAAGGATTGAAGGAAATAATCCAGATAAAGTAACATATCCAAACTCATTTAATGATTGGAAAAACTTCCAATAATTATTTTGTTTTTATTAATCGATATAAATCAACCAAGATATTTTTTCTTTTTTTAGTGTGAAATTGAAAAGTTTTCTCTAATATCAAATTTAATGAGAAAATATCATCAACCACCCAATTTCTTTTTTCTATATATGACGTTAGAAATTCTCGAGTGTTTTTATTTGACAGATGAACCGAATAAATAATATCTGAAATGGTTAAGGCAGTATCTAAAAATAATCTATCTGCCTTTCTCGTTTGAACTCCAAATGGAGGATTCATAATAGTTGTGATATTGGCGCTCCCTCGAAAAAGATCATCCCTAAAAGGTAAATGGTTAATATCTGATGCAATTGGATGATTAAGATGATATAGATCTAATTTATCACAATTATTCTTTAATATAATTAGCGCTAAGGGGTCTATATCAATATTTAATACTAATAACGCTTTAAGATAGGTAGCGGCAATCGATAACCTTCCAGTACCAGCTCCTAAATCAAGAACTATCTTGTTTTCAATATCATTATGTTCAAATCCGGCATAGAACATTATATCCACTGCAGAAATTGCATTGATACAATATTGTTCTAAAGATAAATTAGGATTAGTAAAATGTTTTGTTTTCTGAATAATGGTAACTAATTCTTTTTTTCTCATCAAAAATCCAGATAATATTTTCTTCCCTTATAAAAAATATTGGAAACCATTATTTATTATAGATCATTTTTAATTGTAATATTAAGAGAGTGTTACTAAGAAAATTAATGAAATAATTAAAAAAAATTGATTTGAATGACAAATAATACTAAAAACGGGGAATATGCTTCTATTGGGCAGAGATTGGGTGTAGTTGAAGAATATTTACCTGATAAGAATTCTACTTATGCAGACAAAGGGGTAATTTATGCGACTAGATCAGGAGCAATACATATTGATTCCCACAAAAAGAAGATCTCTGTTAAAGAACCTGACGAAAGTAAGAGACAAAAAATGAAAATCGGTGATATTGTTATTGGAATAATAAATTTTGTGAGAAAGTATTCTGTAGGTGTAAAGATATATATAATTAATAATAATGTTAAGTTTTTTTCGGGAAATCTAGGAAATGTTCATGTATCTCAAATATCAAGAAATTATGTTGAAAAAATAGAGGATGCTTTTCAAAAAACAGATATTCTTAGAGCTAAAGTATCAAAATTAAATTATAATGAAGTTGATTTAGTTACAGATCAACCAAATTTAGGTGTAATATCTGCGGATTGCTCAAGATGTGGAGGTCCTTTATATTTAATCAAAAGGGATTTATTGAAATGTGAAATTTGTGAAAATATAGAAAAAAGGAAATTAGCAAATGATTATGGTTCAGTAAAAACTCGATTAATAATATAGAAGTTTTTTAATATTTTTATTAATTTGAAGAGGGATCTCTTATTCCTAAAACTAAACGAAAAGTATTGTCTTTTACATATAATAGTGTAAAACAAGCACTTCAATTTATTGAAGCAATTAAAAAAAAAGTCGTTAATTTAAATATTAATTTGACAATGGATAATGTAAGAATGAAAATAAATGTTGAATTAAGTGGTCCAAGAGATTTACAACGTTTAGCAACTTTTTTAATTCAAGATTTATCTAAGGAGATCCTTAAAAAGGAGATTTCTTAAGCTATTATTCCGAACTAATAGTAATAGCGAAAAAAATAAATTATATTACGAATTTTAATCAAATAGGTGTTCTTTTAAATGGCAAAAAAAACAACTACAAGCAAAAAGGATAAGACAAAGAATAAAGAATTAGAGGATATAGATGAAGAACTTTTTTCTGATGATGATGAAGAAGAATATCCGGCTACGGAAATTAAAGAAGAGGAAAAACCACAAGATGAATTATCAGAAGAGGAAGAAGAAATTCAAAAAATACCAATAAAAGAAGAAAAATTTTATAAATATTTAAATCTAAAACTTAAGAAAATCAGAGAAAAAGATTATGAACTAAGTATTGAAGGTCAAACTCATGGATTTTGTAATATCTTAGTTAAGTACCTACTAGATATTGAAGGTGTTGAAATAGCTGCTTATAAGAGCACAACTATTGAGCCATCAAAAGTATTTATTAGACTAAAAAATGGATTTGATATTAAAAAAATTATCTCTAAGGGAGTTTCCCTTCTGGAAGAAGAAGTAATTAAACTTCAAAAAGTTTTTAATAAAAACTTCTGATTCTTTTTGTGTCATATTATGGAAAAAAATAATAATAATAAAAATGAACTAACATATCTAATTTCTGATTTAAAAGATAAACCAAAGCTAATTGGAACTGATAAAGGTTTGGCGAAAATCGGAGATGGTATTGTTAATTTAACATATTCTGTAGCAAAATCGAAATTTTTAACACATTCTAAAAACATTCCTGAATCTCCAATTAGAGAGGGAAAAAAAGTTGATAAACTTATTCTCTCTAATGCTTTAAAAAATGCAGATATGAGGCAATATGCAAAAAATCGCTCAGATTCCCATGATTTAGCAAATACCTATGAGGGTCTAATTGCATACGTTTGGTTGTCTGGAGAAATAACTATTAAACAAATTATATCAATTCTTGCGAGTCAACTTGAAGATGATATCTCCAATTACAAAATTGAAAGAATTGAAGCTATTAAATCGTTTACTCACTTATTAAAAAAAGTTAAAAAATTCATTCCTAGGATTGAGTGATATAATTTGAAAGATTATCCAATTACTATTGGCTTTGATGATGCTAAATTTCGTTTTGATGGACAAAAACAAACTACCCCCTTAATCGGTGTTGTATGTCAAGGAACTAGAGTAGTAAAAGTTGTAAAAAAAGAAATATTTATTGATGGAGACGATTCTACGGATGCGATTATTGATCTGGTTAGATCGTGCGAAAATAATGTTCAATACATCCTAACACATACAATTACATTTGGTGGTTTCAACATTGCAGATATTGAGGAGATACACCAAAAACTTAAAACTCCGATAATTGCATTTACTGAACGTATGGTAAACCTTGATGATGTAAAAAAAGCCATTATTAAAAAATTTCCAAATCAAAACCGTGATAAAATCAATAAAATCATTAAAGCCGGCAATTTATATGAAATGAAAATAAAAACCCATGGTGGATATTCCACAGTTTATTTTCATTCAGTAGGAATACCTCCTGAGAAAGTTAAGTTTTTAATGGAAAAAGTTTCCATAGATTCGAAACTTCCCGAACCCGTTCGAATTGCTCATTTGATAGGAGCGTCTTTCGAGATTTAGCTTTTTCAAAATGAACAAAAATGATAATTACAAAAAATTTTACTAAATTTCGGAAATCTCTTGCCTTAAAATTGCTTGAACTTCTTTTCTTTTTGCAGGATCTATTGCGCACATCCCATATGTTTTAACACCTAATTTATTAGCAACATTCTGGATATTAATTGCTCCGGGTAAGTCTTGTTTATTTGCAATTGCGATAACTTTACTCCCTTTAAACCTAGAAAACCTTTCATAAAAACCTTTGGTGAAATTAATATTCTCTTCTGTGGAATCAGTAATTAATACTGTTAATCCAGCTCCTTTAACAAAATCTTCCCACATGAATTGAAAACGTTCTTGTCCTCCCATATCCCATATGGTTATTTTTTCACCATTATTTAATTTTACTTGCTCAATAGCAACACCAATTGTGGGATCACGACGTTCCAAAATTTCCTTACCTTGCATTAAAGAAAGAATAGTGGATTTGCCTACGCCACCTTTACCTATGAACACAACTTTCTGTTTAATATTACCAACCATTGTTTCTATATTAAAAATTTTTAAAAGGATGAATATCAATTCCCATAAAAATTTCAAAAAATAAAGTATCATACAGATGTTATTGAGTCTTAATCTTAAATTAGGAAAATATTGGCAATAGCGAACAACTTGTTTTAATTTAAAGATTTGCTAAAAAGATGAGTGGTTGGAATTTCTAAGTGCTTTTTTATGTAGAAAAAAAGTTTATATATTTAACAATTAAACATATTTTTATCCAAGTAATAGTTCTAGCTTCTAACTATAACAAAATTTAAATAAAAAATTGAAAATTTGAAGGTGAAATTATGTCAGGCAAAGAAGTTGTTGGAAGTATTTTAATTTCTTTAATCTTAATGAGTGCGATAGTTTTTTTTGCTTTACCGTTTATTTTTCCAGGTGTCAGTGAGAAAAATATTGTTGTTCAATCTAAATACGCAGAATGGAAAACTACCGCGATGATTTATGATAGTGAAACTACAGCATATAAAAAAATAAGCGACACTGAATTAAATATTACTATTCAAGAGAGCTCCTCACTAGCTATTGTTTTTAGCGCCGATGCAATCTTGCATCTAAGTGATACTTTTACTGTAAAAAATAGCTATTTTTTTTCTGTAGTGGTAGAAGGAGTAGGTAATAAAACTTTTTTTATTACCTACTTTGATTCTAGCGCAGCAACGGGTAGTATTCGAGAATTAACTTACAATCTCTATGTCAATTATGTAACAAACCCTTTACCAGCGGGAACCTATAATGTTGCAGTGTACTGGCAGTCGAGATTTGATGCAAATGGCAGTAATTTTCTAAGCTTAGCACATTCTGGATATAATTATTCGCGAAGCTTGTGGATACAAGAATTAAGTGTGGCGTTAATTACGACGTAAATTTTAAAATTATTATTTTTTTTTTTTTAATTGTAATAAATTCAGAAAAATTCAAGAAGATATAATTTTATGGTTTAATAGTATCTTTTATATCTATAATTTATAGGTCTGGAAAAATGGAGAAACATAAAGAACTTTATTCAATTAATGAAATTGATGGAGTAACTTCTATCAGTAGCCCCCATAAAAAAGAATTAAAGGATATTGGGGAGAGAAAAGCTAAAAACTTTAGAACACTTACCGAAGAACAACTTGAAAATGTGACAAAAAATATTATCGGGGGCACACTTAAAAACATCGGGTTGAATGAAGACTGGACATTAACTAAAGTTTTTTTTCCTAATGTCAAAATTCACACAATCTATTTTTATTATGGAGATGAGTTCGGCTCCAATGAAATAGATCAATTAAAATTTCTCTTTTCAGGTGAGCGTGTAAGGTGGATTCCCGGGGAAGACCTCGCAAATTTTATAGATATTATGATGAATTACGCCGAAAGAATGATTATAAATAAAGAACCATTTGAATCCGGTAAAGAAAAACAATCTGAAATGTTAAAAAATGCCATTGATGAAAGAAACCCCTCGTTCTATTTTATAATTAATGAAGATATTCCAAATATAGCAGAATTGATTGGTGGGACCTTCATAAAACATAAAGACTTTTGGGAACTAAATAAAGAAATCTTTCCTGGAATAACAATTAGGATAAAATATACCGAAAACCATGAACTAATGCCCCTTATTTTTGGAGAAAAATCTAATATGCTTGAAAATTACGAGAAAGACATTCTAATAATCTTAACAATTAATCATATCTTGCGATATATCACTATAAAATATGACGAGAGAGACCTCCCCGAAATCTGTAGAAAAATGTTCGCGTCAGGTTATTTAAAAAAGAGATAACATAAAAATCTCCTTTTTATTAAGACAATAAATTAAAAGAAGATAGAAAAAAATAATATAAATGAAAATAAAAGAATAAATGGAAATCCCTTAATTAAAAGATTTGAAATAATGAATAAAAAAAATTTGAAAATTTTTATTTTACTTTTTACCTCTCTTATATCTATCTTATTTCCTCCTATTCTGAGCAGCAAAAATCCTGATAACAAGAACGGAGATGTATTGAGCTGCCTAGAGATAAATAAAATAATAAAAAAATCAGAATTTTTGAATCTTACTGGAATAACAATACTTATTGATGATGATGACCCAAATTTTAATTGGACTAAAATAGTTGCTGAAAATAATTGGTGTAGTGGTGCTGGTACTTGGAACAACCCCTATCTCATCGAGAATATAACAATAAATAGCGTAAATTATAGTAGCTGTATTGAGATTAGAAATTCTAATGCATATTTTATTATTAAAAATTGTGAGGTTTTCAATTCAGGATCATATACTAACATCTATGAAGCAGGGATCAAAATTAACAATACAGATAATGGAAAATTAATTAATAACAATTGTTCTTTTAATCAAAATGGGATATTTTTAGAAAAAAGCCAAAATATTACAATTTCTGGAAATTCCATAAACAACAACGATAAAGGGATTTATTTGAGATATAGTAAACACAATAATATCAGTTGCAATAATATAGTTGATAATACTTGTGGGATATGCCTTTTTTTCTACAGTGATGACAACTTCATCTTAAAAAATTCAATAAATAATAATTATGCAGGGATAGAATTTCATTCAATTAATGATAATAACGTATCGGAAAATACCATACAAGATAATACAAATGGTATAGTATTTATTCGAAGTAATGATAACACAATCTCAGGAAATATAATAAATAATAACCGAAAAGGAATTGAATTTTGGAATTGTGCTCATAATAATATATCAGGAAACACCGTAAGGTTCAATTATTATGGTGTTAATTTAATAAGATCTCATATTAATTACATAATCGGAAATATATTAATTGATAATTATTTATTTTGTATTTGTGAAAATGATGAATGCCGGTATAATAAATTTGAAAATAATTTCTGTTTTTCTTATACCTATTTAATATTGATTATAATCATTATCATGGATGTACTTGTAATAATTTTTGTAATTTTATTTTTTAAACGACCTAAACTTTAAATAGAAAATAATTCGATAATTCCTATAAACGAATATAGTAAATTAGAGAAATTATCAAAAAGTGATTAATTTTATGAGCAAATCAAAAATTGTCAGTAAAAATAACAGTAATGAAATCAGATGGTTCGGATTTAAACTAACTGACACTCAAACGCTAATTTTTTTTACAGTTGGTCTAATAGGAGTAATTATCTTTTCATTCTTTCTGATTTTTACTGTGTTTTCAATTATTACATTTATAATGTTTCCACCTTCTTATCCTGGTCAAGAAGAAATTTACATTCAATGGTTAATATTAAACATCCCAGTTAACGGTCTCTTCATCGTTTTCTTAATTATTTGTGCCTATACCATAAAAAAATGTAGGCAAAAAAGATAAAATAGAGCCTGATATTTAATCAGTAAAAAATGGTGAGAGAGACCTCTCCAAAATCTGTAAAAAAATATTTGCTTCCGGTTATCTTAAACAGAAATAAAACAGTAAAAAAATTAAATTTACCTCGAAATAATGAACTACAAAAAAAAAAGAGAAATGAAGAAAAGTAGTTAAAAAATGTTAAATTTCTTGAAATATTTGTAACAATTTCCTCGAGAGCTACTTCTATTTTTCTTAATAAATTCTACCAACGAAAATGTATAAATATAGGAAGTGAAATATTATACACTTCTAATAATATTTTTAAAAATGGAGTTAAAGATGGGTAAAATCATGAGAAAAAAAATATTTAAAGGTTCATTATTAATACATTTATTCATAATTACAACACTTTTATTCATGATAAATACGTCTCTATTAATTACTTTGGTCATCAGCGAGTAATAATAACATAATTTCAACGAATTCTAGAAAAAATTTGCCTAATTTATCTTGGGGAATTCCATGGGGAAATGAGAGTAAACCCATATGTACTTCAGATGGTCATCAAGATATTCCTCAAATTTGCAGTGATGGGGCAGGAGGTGCAATCATCACTTGGGCAGATTATAGAACTTTATCTCATTGGGATGTATATGCACAACGTATAAAAAATGACGTTCCAACATCATCTCATCCAGCAGATATCATAACTACTAAAACAGGTTCAGAAACAATAAATTGGACTCTACTCGATGATTGTGCAGGAGGACTATATCGCGTGTTAGCTAATGATACTTACGGTAATTATTATACATGGAGGGATTGGACATCGTGGGCTAATACCACTTCTCTTAATATCCCAATTAACCAGACAGCCTCAGGGTTTTTTGATTACACTATTGAATACTATGATGATCAAAATCAGTTCGGGATACCCGATACAGTTATAGTTGAAATCACTGGTCTGAAAATTAATGGGTATAACATTTTGATTCTTTTAGCTTCTGCTTTTACAATAGTTGTCATTTTAAAAAGAAAAATCAAACAGAACCGAATTAGACTAAAAAACAATTGATAAATTAATAAAAATTTAAAATATAGATGTATTTTTTTTTTTTAATTATGATTAACTTCTAATTTTTTAAAAAAAATTGTCGAAAAATTATTCTACTTAGCACAGTTATTTGGGGCGAACAAATATCAATTAAATAAAAAAAAAGAAATAGTTAAATTATCCTCTTATTACATAAGTATCTTTTAATGCGTAGACATGATTTTTTTTTCTATCCATTTTTCTGTTAACATTTATTTATTCTATTATTGAAAAATTAGACTGCAAAAAAATATAAAGGAATAAAATATATTTAAAAAAAAATAAATTTTTACTCTGTTTGAATTTCTTTGACAATTCCAACAGCGACCGTGCGTCCCATATCTCGCACCGCAAACCTCCCTAACTCTGGTATCTCTGAGTATTTCTCAATACAGAGTTTCTTGAGAGGTTGTAATTCCACAAATGCGACCTCATTTCGTTTTATAAATTTTGGGTTATCTTCAATGACTGCTCCAGTTTTTTGGTCAATTTTTTTGAGCAAATTAACAAATTTGCAAGCTGTTTGTGAGGTATGAGCATGCACTACTGGTGTATAACCTTGTGCGATTGCTGTGGGGTGCCAAATAACCATTAATTGTCCTTTGAAATTTCCTGTTTTTGAGATAACTGTAGGTGGATCGCTGGGATGACCTAAGACATCTCCACGATGAACATCATTCATAGTTATACCTCGAATACTGAAACCAACATTATCACCTGGTTCCGCCTTATCGTATCCCTCATGGTGCATCTCGATGCTTCGAACCTCTCCTTTAAATCCAGTAGGCAATATAAGAATTTCTTCTCCAACCTTCATTACACCAGTTTCAACTCTACCAACGGGTACGACACCTGTGCCCTTTATTTTATACGCATCCTGAATTGGGAGTCTAAGAGGTTTATCCAATGGCTTTTCTGGTAATTTAAATTTGTCCATTGCTTCGAAAAGTGTTGGTCCATCATACCAAGGTGTTTTATCACTTTTCTCAACGATATTATCGCCTGTTATTCCACTAACTGGCACAAAATTAGTCTCTTTAATGTTGAAGCCAATTCTTTTTAAGAGATTAGAGACTCCATCTTTTACTTCATTGAACCGTTCTTCAGAATAGTTAAATGATGCATCATCGGCTTTATTAACTGCAACAACCAATTGTTTTATACCTAGAGTTTGGGCAAGATATGCGTGTTCTGTGGTTTGGCCATTAGCAGCTATGCCAGTTTCGAATTCTCCTTTTTTACCGGAAACTACGAGGACTGCTGCGTCTGCTTGAGAGGCGCCGGTTATCATATTTTTAACAAAATCCGCATGTCCTGGTGCATCAATTATAGTGAAGTAAAAGTTATTTGTATTGAATCTTCTGAACGCAAGGTCTATTGTAAGGCCACGTTCTCGTTCTTCTTTTAATCTATCAAGTACATAAGCGAATTTCCAAGATTCACGGTCGAGTTCTTTCGCAAGTTTTTCAAGTTCCCTTGCTTCGCGGTCTGAGATAGCTCCTGCGAGTATTAGCATGTGTCCCATCATGGTTGACTTGCCATGGTCGACATGACCGATTATAATCAAGTTTAAGTGTGGTAATTCCTTAGGCATTTATCATCACTTTTTTGTTATTTTATATAGATTTGAAATTATATAGATTTAATTAATAAGTCTCCTTATTTTTTAAAGTTTTAAAATTTTTGGATAAATTAATATTTTTTGCTCTTTATTAATTTGGATTTCAACAAAAAAATTAATGTGATATGAGATAAAAAGCATTGAATTTTAATGAATTTATTGGCAAAAAATGTATAGGAATGCTTTTAAATGTAAAAACGATGAAGGAATAAATAGATTTATAGAGCAGATGGTTCTCTCAACCTTGCCCAATGGTCAAGATTAATAGCCAGAATTGTGGATTTTTCAAGTAATTTGAGTCCAGAGTGCTCGTAAATCGGTAGATTTTTTTCATTATAAACCTTTATTTTTATTCCTCTACTTTTTCAAATTTTTAATTAATAACACACCCCAATATATAAAAACGCATATGCTCATTAAAGCAAATAGAAAAATCATATCTTGACCAAAAAATACTCTTAATATGAGATAAATACCTGAGAAAAAAATTAATATTAACCCAAAAGGTATAAAAATTTTAAATATAACATTTTCAAATTCAATGAGATCTTCTTGATCTTGTTTCCTTGAACCTTTTAAATAATCAACGAACGCGATGATTATATACGGTATTGATAATATAAAAATTGATATGGGTAAAACTAATATAATAAGGAAAGTTAAGGCTTGGAGAAATCCAAACATTTCAACGTATATTTCTTGGAAAGTCAATGCAATAGAACTAGTTATTAAATAAAAAAGAATTATAACGAGATAACCAAGAATCAAACCTAAGATATTCCAAAATAAGATTTTTTCTAACTTTTTTATCTTCATTTTTTCATGTATTTATCGTATTAAAATTAAATAGATATACTAAATTATAAAATTCTTTATCTCTGATGATTTGAGAAATAAGATTTAATAAATCTTTATATTTTATCCCAATCAAAAGAGAATATTTTTTATAATTCTTTTAGGAAAAAACTTAAATATTTCTAAAGAATTAACCAAATACCCGATTACTATTAAAAATAAGTGTTTTTAAAAAATGCGATGAAAAATATGAATGAAGTTAATTTAATAAAAAGTGAGCCAGAAGATTTGGGACAGAGCAAGACTCATTATTTTCAAGTAGATGCAATGAAAGCTTTAATGATATTTTTAGTTATATTCGACCATACAATACCATGGACGATAAAGGGTGATGTGGGAGTTGCGTTTTGGGAAAGAATTTCTATTCCTGTTTTTTTGGTGATTATGGGTTTTAACATGGGGAATTCATTTAAACAGAAGGGAAATGCCCCATTGAGGGAGTTATATTCGAAGAGTTACTTTAAAAATAAAATCTTACGCTATATAGTTCCTTTTCTAATACTATATATAATATCAACCATTGTTGGCTTGGTTCTTTATAATTTCGATTATGATGCGATGATTGAAACTCAATTATTTCCTCATTTTGGTAAAGTTAATATGATTATGGGAATTCTTCCATTTTGGGGTCCAGGTAATTGGTTCATTCCAATAATTTTCGAATCTATTTTAATCATGCCATTACTATATAAAGGTTTTTCAAGCAAACCTATTTGGAGAGTATTAACCCTAATTTCATGTTTTGTCATTGAAATTGCCGCTCAGTTGTTTATCTTTTTTTGTTTTGGTACACCTCCATTTCCTTCTTGGGAAATATATTATAGTTATCTTTTTGTAATTTGTAGTGTTTTTATATATCTTTCTGCTATTGGGTTGGGTATGTGGTTTTCTATGGGATACGGTATCACACAGAAGAGGAATTTGTTTATTTGGATTTTATTTCCACTTAGTGTCATCTATCTTATAATGTATCAATTTTTTGATTTTCGATTTGGCTTTATTAGGGGAGATTACAATTTATTTGTATTTCCTTATTCTGCTTTCTTATTTCTGATTGGAATGAAATTATTACCCAAAAGAGCGAAGGGTAGATTCACAAAAACAATTGCTGTGATTGGAAAGGCGACGTATCATATCTTATTAGCACAAATCTTATATTTTGGGATTGTTGTTGCCATTTGGGGCGACCATTATTGCGCATCAATTATTGGAATTAACCCTTTTAACTACATTGTTTGTTTTACTTACTTACCGATTAATTGGGTGATTTGTATACCCCTTGGTGTCTTATGGTATGTTGTAGAAACCAAAATACGAAATTATCGATTATATAAGTAAATAAATTAAAATTTTTTTTTTTTTATTTCAAATCTATAATTTAATACATCTAATGTTTTAGGAATTTGATTTACTCTTTTGAAGGACAGTGCTGCAATTCCTAATTTGTATCCAATTTCTGAAGGGAAAATGTATCCATTTAATTTCTTAAACATAAAAGGATATTGTTTATATAATCCTTGGATTTTCGTAATTACAGGAATTTTTAAATTTGAATCAATTTCGAAGCCCTTTCCTTTTTGGATATTTTTAAAAAGGTAGATAATATCACTAAGATCTTTATAATCTCTGATACTTAATGAAATTTTTTTGATGTGGTTTTTAGAATAAGTAAAAAATATCGTATTATTTGATATTTTGATATCCATTTTGTTAAGACATTCATTGCTATACTCACAAGCGTAAATAAAAACTGTGAATAAAAATATTAATTCACTTCTCGAAAGATCTAGTTTTTGAGATAAATCATTTAGGTTAAAAAACATATCCTCCCTAATCGGGAGTTTTTTTTGTATAAAATCCATAAATTTATTCCAATTTTCGAAACTAAACTCTAACATGATGATCCAGAAAAAAGAAAAAAGTTAAGGTTTTAAATTCTTATTATCAATTGGAGTGTTATTATGTTTTTTGTTTTTTATTTTTTTTTTCATATCAGTTATTTGATTTTTCTTTTGCTTTCTTCTTATTACAGTTGATGATACAGTTAAAACAATTGCAAAACCAAAAATACCTGTTAGAGCAGGCATATTATAATTAGAAACATACTGTTCTTCTGAATCGGTTTCTTCATTGTTTGTGTCCGTCGAATTATCATTATCTGAGGGATTATTATCAGGAATCTCAGGTAAAGTGCTGATTGAGTAATATATCTGAAATGTTAATTCCTTTTTTCCTATCTCTGGATTAAATATATCGGGATCTAAGAACGGATGGATCACGTAAAAATCAAAAATATACGAACCTGAATCTACAAAATCATAAGTTATACTATAATGGTTTTTTGGCCCTACCTGTGATGATTCCAAAGTAATATTTTCGTTAAAAGTATCGTTAATAATAATATTTACATACATACTTGTTCCCGATATTGGGGTATATCCTGAGGATGTATTAACGGTATAATTAAATTCTACGGTTATAGAATTTGAATTATTAGTATAGCAATGCTCAGAAATTATATCTATATTGATATTTATTTCTACGGGATTTTCAATTATTTTTTCTATTCCCGAATATACACATAAATTTCCATTTATTTTTGGAAGATAATCAGGATTGAGGTCAAGATAAATATCTTTTTCATATAAATTTTCACCGTTTTTATCCAGAATAATCATTCCTAACTTTTCGCTCTCAAATTTTATTGATACCGGTGGTCCCAAACTGTCAAGAATTGGATTAGAAAGGTTTGCTTCTATATGGAATGAATGTCCGAGAGTAACATTGTTATCTACTTGATAGAACAATTCGTTCGAATAATGTGTCTGAAGCGTTAATTCTTTTTTTCCTATATTTTGACTATATATATCAGGATCTAAGAACGGATGGATTACGTAAAAATCGAAAATATATGACCCTATACCTACAAGACCATAAGTCAGATTAAAATGATTCTTCTGTCCGACCTGAGACGATTCCAAAGAAATATTTTCTATAAAAGAATCGTTGAAAAAAACACTTGCATACATTTCTGTTCTCGATATTGGAATATATCCCGAGGATGTATTAACGGTATAATTAAATTCTACGGTTATAGAATTTGAATTATTATTATAGCAATTTTCCGAAATTATGTCTATATTGGTATTTATTTCTACGGGGGTTTCAATTATTTTTTCTATTCCCGAATACACGCATATTTTACCGTCTATTTTCGGGAGGTAGTCGGGATTAAGGTCAAGATAAATGTTTTTTTCATATAAATTCTCACCGTTTTTATCCAAAACAATCGTTCCCAACTTATCGCTCTCAAATTTTACCGTTACCGTCGGTCCAAAACTGTCAAGAATTAGATTACATAAACTCGACTCAATTCTAAATGTATATCCGAGGGTGGCATTATCATCTATTTGATAATATAACCTAATGTCATCATTTACTGCAATATCACATATCCAAAAGACCATATCCGTGTCGATGGTTTCCGAAGTGTTTAAGGCAAAATATTCTTTTTCATCCCCAATATATAAACTATGAATTAGAGTCCTAACTTTCTCAATATCAAGGTCAATGGTAATATTCAAGACTTTTGAAATTTTAAACGTATAATAAACATCCCTAAAATTGGAATAATCCAACTGTGAAAAAATGTAATTTATAATTTTTTGGGTATCTAAATTATATCTCCCTACAGATGTTAAGACATAGACCATATAATAAATATCTTTCAAAATATCGCTGAAATCATCGGAATAGTTGGGGTCATAATAAAGATATTGCGAAGATTCCATAACACCTGCGGAGATAAAGGTGCACAGTGCGTCAATGTCTATCCCGTTATTAGTTATATCCCCGTCATCCAAGAATATATCGAGTATTTCTATGCATCTTATGGTAAAATAGGAGTAATGTAAATAAATATGGTCCTCATAATTCTCAGGCGGATATAAAGTATATATATAATCCGGAATAAATCCGCCGTATCTGGTATATCCGGGTTCTAAGAATTGACATGCTATTATATGCTCAAGTAACTCAGTCAGGTTGTTAGCTGAAGAAAAATCGTCAAGTTTATATATAGTATCTAAAGCGGATAAAGCATAGAAGATATGCTCTACCGAATGAAGGAATCCTATCTCTTGCGAATAAGTGTGTTTTTTTGTTCCTTTATATTCCAACGGGGCTGTTCTATAATTAACGGAAGTTAAATTTGATGTGGCAGGTCCGTAGAATGTACCTTCACCAAGATTACCGAAAGTATAATTTTTATGAGCCGATTCTATGAGTTCATATAACTCCTGCAGATTTAAATCGGGGATTCTATAATTTAAATCGAAAGAGCTAACGGTATTCCAGACTACCTTTAGAGAAGTATGGTCTCTTGATAGAGAAGAGAACCCTTCTATTTGCTGGAATCTTAGGATAAATTGGTAAATTTCTTCTCTTGCTAAATCATCAAGATAAAAAAGTGTTTCATTCCTTTTGAAATACCTTATAACCTCATAAGTATCAATTAACTCATAGGTCCCCAAAAATTGAGTATTCTCCCAACCTCCGCCATTCATTCTAATGTTTAACAAAAAATCTGTTGATAATGAATTATTATAGTTATAGCCGATAAGGTCTGCAACCTCCATCGTTAAAGCGGTCGAAAAAATATTATAAGTTTTTGTAATTTTGTTAAAATAATTATAATAAAAACAACCCGAATCTATTTCGTACAACCCATCGATATACTGTAAGAGATTTTCAATGTTTATCACGTCCAGCATTTCAAAAGAATCAAGTATAGTAATAGCAAAAAATGTGGATCTCAAGTTAGGATCATATCTTAAAACTGTATCTACTAAATCTTCCAAATCATTATTAAACCCACCGTGGGTGTACGAATTATAGGGACTCTGGACTTGAAGTGAATTCAGGAAGGAAATAATTTGGTTTCTCTGAAAAAGGTAATAATCCCAATTTATGTTAAGGGCATTCAATAATTCGACGGCAAAAAATGTATTTTCTGCTGTTGGAATATTTTGCGGGGAACTATCGGGAGAAGGACAACTAAAAAATCCACCAGTATCCGGATCGTGGCAGTTCCATATATAATCCGTAATATCTTCCTGGTTTAATGCACTTAGCTCATCCAATATAATCAAAGAAAAAACTGCATAACAATATGTCAAGAGGGGAGAGTTTTGATAATAAGCTTCCGAGTCTATAAGATCATAAAACCTAAGGGAATAATCATCCTGAAATTCATTGTTCACAGAATCATAATGAGACATTATATATTGTAAGACTTTTCCCTCATCGATTTGATGTAATTTGCTGATTGCATCCAGAACATACAGAGCAAAATAAGTATCCCTGATTGATGGAGAATAATATTCCTGGAAGCATCCATATTGATTATAATCAGATAGTCTGTCATCTAAAAGATCATCGACATTTGATTGGTTTAGACCATATTCTGATGAGTCTATACGTTTTATATTTGCCTGGGAAAAATCAATCGAGACCATTTTCTTAGATGATAATAAAGAAATAAATCCAGACATTCCTACAATGAATATTATTAGATTTCCAATCAATATTTTTTGTTTAATTTTAATCAATTTAATCAAAAGAAGACTAAAAATATACATATATAAAAAAAAAAAGGTAATTTTCAAATTAGAAAGAAATTCATGAAAATTTTTATATATAAATTTAATTAATTAAATAATATAAAAACAAACTTGAAAAAAATTTAAGGGAGTTGTTTTTTTGCCAAGAATGGATAAAAAAATTATAATTAAAGCGTCTTTAAATAAAATTTATGATATTATGAAGGACTATTCAACTTTACCTAGATGGAATATTGTTATAAATGAAGCTACTGAACTTGAACCCGGTAAATACTTCTTTAAAACAAATGTTGGAGATGTTATAAATACTGAAATAGAAAATATTCCAAATGAGAGAATGACATCGACACAAGAGGGAAGTCCGATGACTTCAATAGGATACATTTTTAAACCTGTAGATGAAGGAACCGAAGTGACACTTTGGGCAGAATTTGAATTAGAGGACCAAAGAAGTGTTATGGAAATAGCTGCAGATTTATTTTTAAAGAGTTTAAAAGTATATGTTGATTATATTGAATCTGGTGGAAATCCACAAGAATATAAGAAATCATTTTCAAAAATTAAGTAAGCTTAAAACAATCAATAATATTCCTTAAATCATTAATTTTTCATGATTTCTTGGAGATATGTAGCGATATTAATTGTAATTCAATTATTTTCCTTTCTTTTTATTATTGTAAGTCTTAATAAAAGAAATATCTGGAAAAAATAATAAAAAAAAAAAAATTAATTATTATTAATCTCTGCCTGCAAAACCTCCAATAAGACCTAAAAAGCCTCCTGCAATTAATACGTATGTCCCAATATCCACTGTGTCAAGTTCTAATATTTTAAGCGGAATTATTCCATCTATTAATGGCTCGGCATCCCAAAATAAAAATGTATATATACTCAATTCCGTAGGAAGAACCCCAAAACCATATAATAAAATATATATACCTATTAAAATTGGCAATATTGAGCCTATAATCACTAATACGCGACTTTTTACCCCAATTAACTGAAAGATCCCTGAAATCAAGAAAAAAATAATAACGACTACAATAATATAAATTGCAAAAGTAGGTAAACTAAATAAAGTCGCATATGAATCAGGATTGGTTAACATCTCTGGGATTTGTTTCATTGAGCCTATTCCACCAAGATAAATGGTTACAAAAAAGAATTCAAATGCAAAAAAAGATAAAAAGTATGTTGCTACTATCGTTAAAAGTCCAGCTAATACACTAAAAATTTTTCCAGCACCCATTTTTTAATAAACCTCTTAAAAAAGATTTCGATTATAAATAATTTAATCACAGAATTATTTATAATTTATGTTATTTCTTTTACGAAATTGTCTTGTTTTTTATTCAAAAAAAATAAATTATATATTTAAAGCGATTTTTAAGTGAATAAATATTTTCTTTATTGTGATACCACCTTGGCTAAGCTTTCTTCTGATAATTGCATTAATTATTATTTTTTCTAAAAAAGAATTGAGCATCATTTTGTTTTTTGGGGCTCTAATATTTGGAATTTTAACTCAAGTAGATGTAATAATTTCGATTATTTCAGTCTTTACGGATCCTTCAATCATCCTATTAGCACTTTCAGTAACACTAATCCCCATTCTCGGTGGTATAATGGAAGAGTCAGGCCTAATGCTTGAATTGGTTCAAAAAATGAGGGTTTCTAAAAGAGTTGCATTAATGACAGCCCCCGGGCTTTTTGGGCTGTTACCAGTACCGGGAGGGGCACTTCTCTCCGCTCCAATCATAGATCAAATAGATCCAAACCTTAATCCTAATCGTAAGGTTGGAATCAATGTATGGTATCGTCATGTATTAATTTTAATTTATCCTCTTTCCTCCACTCTGATTGTAGCCAGCGCCTTATCCGGTATTTTATTATATATCATTATTGCAGCGATGATTATTCCATTTATCGTTATGATAATTATTGGATACTACACATTACTTCGAACAATTGAAAAAACGGAAGAGATAAATACTCGGGATCTTAAAAAAGTGTTCTTTAATCTTATCCCCATTGTGATAGCACCAATTATTGATTTTATTGGTAGAATTGTTCTAAATCTTACTATTCCAGAGATTTTTTTATTTATTGGATTAGTCTTGAGCATTTGGGTTGCTTTAAAATTTGCAAAAATGCCGGTATCAAATATAAGAAATATCGCTAAAAAAATGCAAATTTGGAGATTTCCACTTTTGATTATTGCAATGTTCTTATTTTTAGATATATTCATAAATTCAGGGTTGCCTGAAGATATTGGAGCATTAGATATACCGTTTATATTATTAATTTGCATCGGATTTTCCCTTGGATTTGCTTTAGGGCGCGTTATATTACCAATTTCAATTTTAATTCCGATTTATTTAATCCAAAATTTTCTTATCGTAATGCCCTTACTTGATTTTATATTTTTATATGTTGCGATATTTTTAGGGTATTTAATAACCCCACTTCACCCATGTCTTTCATACAGTATCCAATACTTCAAAACTGACTATAAAAAAACTTTTAAATATATTGCAATTCCCACATTTATCTGCTTTGGTTTATTACTAATCGTTTATTTGATTATCAGTTTATTTTAAACCCTTCACACGTTTTTAGAGCGTGGAGGAACTTTAAAAAAATTTATTAAAAGGAGAGAAAAAAGGAAGTAATTAAAACTTATATAGGAGGGCCTTTTTCCGGATGCCTTTTATTTAATTTTAAAATTTGAAAATCGCTCCTATTTATTATATTTGCATAGTTCTCTAAAAAATTAAGTGGATAAGTATTTATGGTAAATTTGAGTTGGTCTGAATGCAAATTATGAGGAACTATATCTCGAAAATCTTCCAGACTTACATTAAAATGATGTTCCTTTTCATTTTTTAGGTCAATAATTACAATTTCACTTTCATCTGATTCTTCAATTTCTTTCCCAACTGAGATATCTTGAACAATATCAGACTTAATTATTAGCGCATCAAACACAACACCTTCAATTACTTCTTTTATCAATTTTGATGAGTTTACTAAACTTTTGAATCCTGAAATTCTCTTTTTACCGAAAATATGATTTTTAACCTGATAATTAATTGTGCTCATTTTAATTCCAATCTTATCACAAATGCTCGAGATCGAAACGGAATTAATATTTTTAGCAGTTATTGTTAAGGTGGTCACCACACCTGCGATTACGTCATCTTTTGTATTCTTGATAAATGGCCAAAATTTCAGCAGTATAATATTTGCAATTTTAATGAAATCATTGTTAAAATTAAAGGATAAACAAATTTCATTTATTTTTTTAAGGATCAATTGTTTTCTATCTCTCCTAGCGTAAGCTGGATAATAGCGAGATGCTTCCATTAAAATCTCTTTAAAATCGCTTTTACTTACGTTTAAAATGTTTATAAAATGTGGAATTTCGAAATTAATTGCTTTTACTTTTGAAACCATAAAGAGAATAACGGGTACTAACTTCTCTGGTGCCCTTCCTTTAGTTCCTTTTTTTAAATTTTTCCAAACATTCTTAAAAACGAAGATACAATCAGATTTTAACGAGATAGGAAGATGTAGAGCAGTTATAATACGATTAAATTCGGAATCAGCTATTTGAAGTACAAAATTTCTATATCCATTAGAAATCCTTTGCATCTTTGACATTCGCTCTAACTCATATGAGCGTGAATTTGCTCTCCTTTCTAAATTAGTCCCTAATTTTGTTGTTTTCTTAAGTTCATTAGAATAAACTTGAATTGAATCTTGATTATAGGGAGAGTTATATCGAAAGATCGGTAAATCTAATGTTAATCCACAATTTCTACAAACATAAACACCACCAGACTCGATAATGTCTTCTGATCTACAGCCGTCACAGAAAAATCCAATCGTTTTTTCCGGTAAATCAAATATTTGAAGGTTTTTATTAAACATCATTTTTTATAGATCCGAAATTTAATTATCACTTGAATATGATAGGGTAGGAGTTTTAATTTTAAAGATTACGATTACCCTCTAGAAATGGCTTCTATCATATTTTAAATGGAATAAAATTGAATAAAATTGAATTCTTAAGGAATAATCTAAGATCTAGTATTCTTCATCAAAAATCTAAGACCCTTTAAATTATTTAAAAAACGTCTCTGATAAAAATATAAAAAGGTACTGCAATTATATTTAAAAATTAATAAGTTTATGGTGTCAAAGGTTCTTAAATTATTAAAAAATTATTTATGTATAAAAAACTAAAAATTAATTTTTATCTAAAAATATTAGCCTAAATCTATTAGGGTGCGTTATTTGATATGTTTCATAAAAATTTACTCTAAATTTAATAATTTATTTAATTTTGGGGTAATTTCATCAGAAAAATCATAATATTGAAGAAAAAGATCCAAAAATTCATCGTAATCATTTTCATTCAAATTAAAATTTTGAAATATCAGGTTGCGCGAAATATCAGAAAGAGGAGTATTACTTATCCAATTTAAAAACTTACTAAAAAAATCGACATTACCAGTTAAAATATAACCTAAATTAATCCAAACTTTATCAGGAACAAGTCCCTCATTATTAAATAATGTTTTTTCGATAATCCTCAAACTTTCTTTATTATTTTTTATTTTCTGTAATGCTTTAAAATTGGCCCCATTACTTATTTTAAAGCTTTCAATGAATAGCTTTTGAGCTTCTATTTTATTCCCTGCAATTTCTTCAATCAATCCCAAGTAATAATAATTTACATCAAAAAATTGATTGATTTTTATAGAAGCTATGAACATTTTTTTTGCAGTTTTATATTTCTTTTGCTTAAATTTTATTTTTCCTAAAAGATATCTTGATTCGAAATCTTCAGGATCGTTCAGTATTGCTTTATTGAGAAAATCTTCACTTTCTACAAATTTTCTTAACTTATAAAGAACCTTTGCCATAAAACCATAAGCAGTACTATAATTAATATTAATTTCAAATATGTTTTTCAGAAGATTGTATGCTTCTTCAATATTATTCTCGCTATATTGAAATTCCGCTTCCAACATTAGGTTTTCTAATTTAGAATTCATCTATAAATGAACTCAAGAATTTTTTTATCCAATATGGTTAAATAAATCTTTATTATGATTTTATAATAATTTATCTGTATTTTTTGTTAATACTAATTTTTTTTTTTATTGAATTCAAAAAATCTGATGATTTTTCTTTTTATATCATGCTAATGTATTAAACCCCTCAAATTCTTTTATTTTGCTTTTATTTTTTCTTGATTTTGTTGATATTATTATTGATTTACAGATTGTCAAGTTTAATCCTGTTTTATGTCGCAATATATGAGGATTTTCAGAAAGAACTTTTGATGCAATATGATATCCAGCATTATACAAAACCCGACCCCTGACTCTTCCCACATTCCTCAACCTTAAAACCAAATCAAATAATTCTTCACGAATTCCGTGTGTAATTCGGATTATTAATGTTTCACATAAATTTGCAATTTTATCATCATCTAAATAAGAAGCAATTATTCCAATAAATTTGATAATTCTGATAACGTTTTCTTTAATTGAAAATAAATCCCCGGCATAAATTTTGAATTCATCCAATATATTTTGTAAAGGTTCTTCATCTGCCCACCAAATGAGTGGTTTCATCATCTTCATATTTCTGATTCTTGATTCAGATTTTAATACAATAAAAGCACACTTAATTAAACTTTTATAATCATTAACTTCACCGTTTTCTAACATTTTTCTAATTTTTACACCGCTTGACGGATACAGATATAATTTAACTATTAATTTGCCAAAATTGGAGCAAATTAATCCATTCCTTTCCTTTAATAAAAGCCCTTTCTCAATTAAATAATCTAAGATATATTCTCCCTTCACACTTTTAGGGATTATATCATTTACGTATTTTATTATTCTTACATCGGTCTGAGAAACCAAAAATAAAAGAAAACTACTTATGTGATTACAAAAAATGAAGTTACAAGAATTTTGTCCTAGTAAATCTTCTCCAACTCTATTATTAAAATTACAACTACATGTAATTCCGCTATCCATATCAAATCTTACATGAAAGACTCCAAAATCTGTTTTAACTATCCCTTCAATTGAATCCTTTTTTATATTTGTAATTTTTGTTTGAAAGTTAGACCTTTTAATTTTTTCTAAAACTTCTGGATTTGAATGCAATTTCAATATATTCTCTGGTGTTATTTCTTTAATTCGTAAGAATTGATCTATGGGAATTATTTTATCCTTTATGCAATTCCAATAATATGTTTTTTCAAAAAAATTTTTCAATTTATTAAATGAAATGGATTCTTGCTCAAAAACCCTTAATAATACTTGTTCTCTTAAAGTTTCAGTTGAATTTATAGCAGATTGAATAGAATTATATATAGGAACCAATCGTTTTCCATCCTCTCCAATTTGAAAATATTGATCCTCCACCCATATTTTTTCTTCAATGTTTTTAACAAGTATTATTCCAAAACCTTTAAGATCTAAACCTGGTCTACCAGCTCTGCCCAGCATTTGGAAAATTTGATTTCTTGAAAAAGGTTCAAAATAAGTAAATCCATTGCCAAAATCTTCATAAAATTTAGAAAAATCGGTAATGTTATCAACACTTGTTTGATATCTTTTAAAATCCTTAATAATTACCATTCGAGCTGGCGTGTTTATTCCTGCGGAGAGAGTTGTTGTGGAACAAATAACTTTTAAAATTCTCTTATTAAAATATTCTTCAATTATTTGTCGTTCTTTTGAGAGAAGTCCTGCATGATGGAAAACCACACCTCCTTTTATGCAGCTCTTTAATTCAGTAATTCCACCCTTAATGTTTTCTAATTGCTGTGATAATTTTTTACAGATTGATAGTTCTTGAGGATCCAACTTTTTCTTTATAAAATTTTTAAGGTATAGAGCAAGCTTCTGCGCTTCCTTCCTTTTATTCACAAATATTATAATTTGGCCTTTTTTCTTTAAAATTTCATTTACATAATGTTTGATGGTTGAATCTTTATTTTGAGACACTTTGATATCATATTTTAATGGTACTGGCCTTTCATTAGAAATTATTAAGATAAATTCTTGCCCAAGTGACGATAACCAGTTGCAAAAAAATTCAGGATTTGCTACTGTGGCAGATAAAGCAATAATTTGAGGATTAATCAAAAATTCATTCAATCTAACAATTAATGATTCTAACCGCGGACCTCTGTCTCTCTCTCCAACACAATGTATTTCATCTATAATAATTGTAGTAATTTCATTAATCCATTTTTCTTCTTTATAATTTCTTAATATTGAATCCATCTTCTCATATGTAGTTATAATTATATTAGCTTTTTGAAGTTCCTTATCGTCAATGACAATATCCCCGATTGATAATTCTGTTTTTAAACCATACTTACTATAATTCTTTTTAAAATATTGATATTTCTCAGAAGCCAACGCTTTAAATGGTACTAAATAAATTGCTTTTCCGTAGTTTTTGAAAATATTATTAACAATACATAATTCACCAACCAATGTTTTTCCGCTACCAGAAGGTGCGACAACCAAAAAGGATTTATTAAAATAGAGTCCATTAATAATTGCTTCTTTTTGGATATCTCGTAAATAATAGATGTTATTTTTTAATAAGATTCTAATTATTCTCTCATCATCTATATATTGATTAAGTTCTGAGATTATTTCCTCCGGTGATTTTTCAAAATTAGTAGTTGTCATTTTTTACTTAAGTGGTTCTTTAATTAATCTGGATTGAACCTTTTTTAAATTAGTTAAATATTTCTAAAATTGCAATTTATAAAGAAAAAATCTCAAATAAACTACAAATATCTCAATTAAAACCATTTAATACTTTTTTTTCTCACTTCTTTTATTTAAATAGTTTGATTTTATACTTCTACTAATATGGAATCAGAATTATTTGATCCAGATGACATAAAAATTTCATGCTCGGGAATATGGAAAACAGAAAGGGATCATGGTATTTTATATTTTGGGATTAGATTAGAGAATAACTCAGATTTTAATATTTATAATATCAAATTTTTCTTACACAAAATTCCCTTAAATATGAAATTAGAGCCAAAACAAATTCATAGAATTACAAATTTGAATCCAAAAACGAATATCTCAGTTTATTTCAGGTTAATTCCTGGAATAGATTATATTATTGATACTTTAGAAGGGTTTGTTTCATATCGTGATCTGCGAGAAAAAATACATATTAGAGATATTGAGCCTTATAAAATCGAATTTCAAAGAGATTTTTATACACCGAATAAAATTTTCATAAGGAATTTGAATCAAAAGGTTAAGTCTTCTTCTATTTAAGTGTTTTCACTAATATAAAAAAAACTTTGGATTTTTTCAATCATCTTTTCTAATTTTTATTGGGCTTTTAGTTCTCTCTTAATTTTAAAATCTTTATATATTCTTAATTTTTCTAGAGTTTGATTAAAAGAAAATCATTAAATTTAAAATATTTAGCTGTCTTTAAAATATCTTCCAATTCATTTATTGTATTATCTAAATTCTTTTCTTGAATTGGTAGTAAAATCTTAAGTAATCTTTCCTCAAGTTCACTCTTAGTTTTTAATCCTAATAGCCACACTTTCACGGTCTTGTCCAATGACCCACTGATGACATATTTCCCATCGGGAGAGACTGCGACTGATAACACCCGATCTTTATGCCCTTTAAGGGTGCGAATGAGTCTTCCCGCTCCTCACTCCCACACTTTTACCGTTTTGTCCGTTGATCCGCTGACAATGTAGTTTCCATCGGAAGAGACTGCAACCGAATTCACACATTCTTTATGCCCTTCAAGGGTGCGAACGAGCTTTCCCGTTCCTAACTCCCACACTTTTACCGTTTTGTCAAATGACCCGCTGACTATGTAGTTTCCATCGGAAGAGACCGCAACCGAATTCACACCCTCTTTATGCCCTTTAAGGGTGCGAACGAGCCTTCCCGTTCCTAACTCCCACACTTTTACCGTTTTGTCAAATGACCCGCTGATGACATATTTCCCGTCAGGTGAGACAGACACGGAACTCACTGATCTTTTATGTCCTTCAAGTGTGAGGGCAAGCTTTCCTGTCGCAAGCTCCCACACTTTTACCGTTCCATCCCATGACCCGCTGATGACATCTTTTCCATCTGGTGAGACAGCCACGGAACTCACAATTCGTTCATGTCCTTTAAGGGTGCGGACTGGCTTTCCTGTCGCAAGCTCCCACACTTTTACCGTTCTATCCCATGACCCGCTGATAACATATTTCCCGTCTAGAGAGATAGCCACTGAACTCACCAAATGATCATGCCCGTGAAGTGTGCGGACAAGCTTTCCTGTCGCAAACTCCCACACTTTCACGATATTGTCTTCTGATCCACTGATGACATATTTTCCGTCAGGAGAGACACCCACTGACCACACCAAATTTTTATGCCCTTTAAGTATGTGAACCAGTTTTCCTGTCGCAAGCTCCCACACTTTTACCGTCTCGTCTTTTGACCCGCTGATGACATATTTCCCGTCAGGTGAGACAGCGACTGAGAATACCGAATCTTTATGCTCTTCAAATGTGTGGATACGAGTACCATTTTCAAATTCCAATTATTTTCACATTCCTTTTTGATATTTTTAAAATTTTTCTTTATTAAAGAGAATTATCAAATTAATAATAAAAACTGTAAAAATAATATTTAAAGTATTTGATGGTAAATTTAATCATTATATTTTATCTCTTTGAATATATAATATACAAATCACTGTTTTTTGTGATAATACAAATATGGGTTTTTCCAATCATATCGAAACGATCAATTTTCTAAACTATATTAATTTTAAGAAAAACTAGCATAATTTAAAATAAAATTTATTTTACCTTCACTGAATTTTACAATTACACATTTTTTTTATTTAAATATACTTATTTGAACATCTATTGGATATTATGGACAATTACTTATATCAAAGTGATACGACATTAGAAACTACAGACAGAGCAGATTATAAATATCATTATAATGAAGCAGAGAAATTGGAGAAAGAAGGAACTCTAGAAAGTCTTGAGTCGGCTATTGTTCATATTGAGATGGCAATCAATAATTTAAACGAGAAAAAAGAAATATTGCCAGAGAAATCATTAGATTCAGAGTTAAAAAAATTCACTGAACATCAATTAATGATTAAAACAAATTTTCATGAGAAACGAATTAATAAATTGTTAGAAGAGGCAAAAAATGAGGAAAATAGAAAAAGCTATAAAAAATCGGTAAATCTTTATAAGAAAATAAGAGATTCAATGAATTTTTTATATAAATTAGGAAATAAAGGTATAAACATTAATGAAATAAATGAAGTAAAAGAGAAAATTAGTAAATTAACTAAAAAGATATTAAATGAGAATTTATCAATCTCTTTGAACAAAAAATCAAGTAAAACTGAGCAAAAGCCATATTCAGATGAATTTAAAGAGATTAATGCAGAATTTGAGGAAATAAATTTTGATACAAATGATCAAATTCCTTTACAGAATCAAGATACTGAAGGAGAAATAAAATTACCGATTGAGGTTGAATCCAAGGTAATGGATCAAGATGAATCAGCTCAATCAGAAATGATATTATTAGAGGATAATGAAGTGGAGGAGGATAGCATAGATTTACTTGATAGACCTAACAAAATTAATATCTTAGATCAAATTAAAGTGATTTCAGATATCCCTGAAACTAAAGAATATTGCATGGAAAACGAAATTTTGGATAAAAAATCAGTCAAATTGTTATTAGCTCAGTTAAGGAAAGCATTAATTGCTAATAATTACCAAATTTTCCCGATTGATTTTCAAGAATTATATAATAAGATTGATTTTCTTGCAATAAAGATCTTCCATATTAATGAATTTTTAGATATATGCCATATTTTGCCACTAAAACTTGCTAAACTATACGGTTTATTACTTGTCTCAGAAAAAAAGATCGATTATAATAGCAATAATACAAATTTATCTCAGATTGAGCGTAAAAATCTAATACAGCCACTAAAAGAAGACATTAACGATGTCGTTCATGACATCGTTCATGATCTTGAAAATGAGGGCCCGATCGCTAAAAATTTCATTTCGTATATTAATGATGATATATCCTTAGAAAAAAGCAGAATATCAAGTAAAGGCTATTTTTATTGTAGAGGCCGTATGCAATACAATTTTATAGTTCAGCCCATTATCATTTCCCAAAATAAAATTGGATTTTTAGAGAGGAATATTCCATATGCATTTCAACAATCTTCTGATTTATATGTTGTTAATATTAACGATTTAAATGATTTATTAAGTTACTTGGAACAGAAAAAAAGTTCAATTGAAAAAATTTGTATCAAAAAGCAGCCACTTAATTTATTTATAGATAATAAGATAAAATTAAGCAATGCTTTAAGGTTAATAAGCATCTTATTAGGAGTATTTGGAGTTTCTTACTTAATTTCATTGTTTGTAAATGATAAAATTTTTGTCAGTGTGTTTCAAGTATTACAATTTCCTTTTATAATAGGGATAATAGTTCTATTAGGTTTCTTTATATACATATATAAAAAAAACCAAGATGAGATCATTCAAAAATACAATAGACCATTCGGCTTCGACCATCCAGACTTTTCTGGGCAAAATTTATCTATTGCTTTGAATCAAATTAATCCTCCTGAAAGAGAGCAATTCCTATATGAAATATATAACAAGCGTCCAATTCCTATTGAATTATTGCAAAAGATCCAAAATCCTCACATTTTTTCAGAATTTGTTGAATTATTTGAATCAAACATAGTAAATATCACATTAAATAATGAGAATTTAACTAGATTAAAACAGTCTTTTAAATATTTTAAACAAAAACATAATTTCTACAAAGCATATTGTATTCTTCGGGCAATTCTTGTGTTGAAATTACGAGATTTTATAAGACATCGCTTGAATAAATCAGCCGATGATATCCATAATATCTCTTCTCTACTAGATATAATATGCGCTGAATGTAATATCCTATTTAACAATAAGTCGGTAGAAGCGATAAAGAAAATAGAGGGAATTAGAGAACTGAAGGGACTTATAAATCAGATTTTTTTTACTCAAATTGTAAATATAGTATATGATATTATCGAAATAATTCAGAAGAATACCAAATTGACTGAAGATCTTAAAGAATTTAATAATTTTCATGAAGAAAATGTTCAGAAATTTGAAGAGAATGCTGTATTTGAAAAAAGCATTGGCTATACGGGAGGAGACCCTCCAGAAAATATATTTAAAGATTTCTTAAAGGATGATTAAAATGATTGAGAATAGTGAGAAGATTGTAAGATGTTTTAAAATTTTCTATATCATAGGGATCGGACTGGTTATTGCATCCTTTTTCTCTGAGTGGTATTATTACGCTTATATCATCAATAGAATTACAATGATTTGGGGATATAACATAATTGCAGGATGGAACTGTATTACTAATAATTCTATAAATTATCCTATATCAATCGAGATTGATCTTATGTTATTTTTACTATATATATTTATTTTTTTTTTAGCAGTAATATCATTTATTTATATTTCACTTGAGCGTCCACTTTTCAGCAAGAAAAATTTTTATAATAAGGTAAAAACTTTAAATTACATTTTTCCTGTATATCTTGGATTTAACCTTATAATATTGGCATTATTTTTATTTAATTTATTCCAGGCTAATTTCTATTTTCCATTTTTGAAGCTTTATATTGTTTCCGAAGATTCTGAAACACTTTACTGGTTTGGTCCTGGATGTATTTTGCATATGATATCTTTTATTTTTATGTTTCCCTTTTCTGCTATAGTTTTACAGATCCCTCGAAAATTTAAATTAAAGGAGAATAAAATTGAAATTAATAAATTAATTGAAGTAAGTTCTAAAAATATAGATTTTGAGAAAATTATAATGAAAGAGAGGATAAAGAAAGATAAGACATTCAATCAATCTTCTAACGGAAAACTACAAAAAGGAAAATTTAATCTGGATAATATACGCTTGGAGAGTGAATCATAAGTGTCAAAATTATTAGAAGCCACTAAATTGTTATTGAATAATCAAAATTACAATGACCTGTATGAATTATATTTGGATTTGATTTATAACGCGGTCAATGAAATTGGTGTAAAATTAAATATTACAACACTTAAATCCAACGAAAAAATTTATGATTATATGATAATAATCGATAAATTTCTCTTTAATAATATCAATATTGTATTATTTGGAGAACATATTCAGAAAGTAGTTAATTTTCACACTATATATGATAAAATTAAAAATACTTCAGAAAACCTAAAACTAGATCAGTATGATATAAAAGAATTAATTGAAGAATACTATGAACTTAAAGCCCTAGCTGTCCCTAATGTTTTTCAAGATATTGAAAGTTATAAGACAAGTAAATATGCCAATTTTCAAACACTCAAAGCGTGTAATTTAGTTTTTGGAAAAAAAAATAAGAATTATGATAATACCAACATTGAAGATGCATTGTATGAGATGATCTCCAATCGTATTCAAAATGATTCTGATAAAATCAGGAGAGATTATGGGAAAGGAAAACTAACTTTTGATAAAAGTTTCAGAAAATTAGCAACCTTAGATTCAATCCAAAAAACAATAGAGTCGTCAAAGAAAAAATCCAGCCAAATAGAGATCAGTGGAACCTTATCTGACAATTTAGAATATAAAATCTATACATTACGGATGCCGGGATATCTTATATTATCTTTTGGAATTATTTCAGCGATATTATTAGGTTTTATATTTATGGAGATATTTTCAGTGCCAATACTTGCTGTATCATTATATCCAAGTGCGATATTTTCTGGATTAATTTGTTTTATTTGTTTTTATATCTTTATTAAATTCTTTATTAGAGGAAAAAAATGAGTAAAACACCAACAGAAATCACAACAAGTTTGAGTCCTTCAGAGAAAGAGGATTTAAATAGATTTGGAGCCGTTGCTGACATTAACATTTGGAATGAACGACCTGCATTCAAAGACGTGAATAAATTTTTTATTTATTTAAAAAGTGGTTTTATCATTGGTATATTTTTAATATTTACTTTATTGTTATATTATTGTAGTGGGGCGTTGATAACTTCGTTCTTATTCCCGAGTTTGATAATTTTCTTTTTTGTGTTAATATTTTTCCAAGATATTTTTTATTATTTTCCTAAATTCAGATATTCTGGAATTAAGAGAATCGAATTATTTAAGAATTGTTCATTTAGGATTAAAGATAAGAATTCTGATACTTTATTTATTTTCAATAGAAAAGAGAATTTAGTTACTGGTATAAAGTTATTTAAAATAGACATATTACCTGAAACGATTGAAGGTAACGTTTATCGATTCTTAAGTTCTCTCGATCGAACTGGAATTCCTTATGTTTATCAAATAATTCAGACTTCAAATATTCAGTTAATAAAGAGATCTTCAGATTTTTCTGATAAAAAAGAAAAAATGAGAGTTAGGAACAATCTACAAAATTCACAGACATCTTTTAATATTAGTTTATTCTTGGCAACTTCTTATTGTAATATGAATAAAATAATTTCTGTTGCATTGGATGAAATACAAAATTCTTTAAATCGTTATGGTAAAGGTATCATTTCCTCCTTTATTGCCTGTTTTCCTCATCATCATTTAACAGAACTAAAAGGATTGGAATTAATAAATGGGTTATATACTTTATTTTTTAAGACAGAAGTAGAACCAAGAAAAGATAATGAAAAATCATTTAAAAATAGAAATTGGAGATCTACAATAATCAGAATTGTTTATCTATTTATTTTTATTAGTTTTGAGGCATTCTTATTATTTTCTGTAGGCATTAGTGTTGATTTTAATATATTGGTTAATCTAATTGTTTTGATTGGAATTCTTTTCATCTATTGGAGAGAAATATTTAGCTCTTTGACAGATAAATTCATCTTTAGGGATTTTCTTAGATTAAATCTTTTTAACGATTATAAATTTTTTATGAGAGCTGGTATTCCGGATTCTGTTTTTGTTTGGAATGAAGAATTGAAATTATTGATTGGAATTAAGTTATTTGCAGTTAGAAATATTATGACCCGTGGTTATTGTAATCCCGATAAGTTTATTAGAGCAATCTCGCCTTTTAAATTGTCATATTCTTATACAACGATCCAGGCTGCTCTTTCTCAATTTGATTTGGAAAAAGATTATATGAAATACCTGAAAAGTAAAATCATTTACAGCATGCAGAAATATTATAATAATGAGGAGAAACTTTTAAAATGGCTTTCTATGAGAGCCGGTATTTGGCGATTTATGTTTCTTATTTCTATAAATTCCTACAAATTTACATCCTATATTTCAACTGAAATTATTGATAATTTAGAGTTGGAATTACAGGAGAGATTTGAAACCATTCACCTTGCGTTTCAGGAGACATATAGTGATTATGTGCCATTAGTATTAAGAAATCGACGATTAATTTTAGGAATTAAGGTAATTCTTTTAAAAAACAAGTTTATCCGTCGTGGAGGCACATATATACCCTATTCTCTTATTCAAGGTAAAATTTTAAAAGAAGTTAACAAAATAATGAATGAATTAAAGAAGGGAATTAAAACTCAAGTGGCTGTGGAGTTTAATACGCCCTTAAGCTTAAAAAATGAAATTTTAATTGGTAATACAATAAATACTGAATTTTTTAGGGAGGAAATACCTTTTGGTTTATTATTTAATCAGATTAATAATTTAATCATTAGTGGTGGAACACACAGGCAAAGAGAAGATATTTGTATGAAAATAATAACGGAATTGGTTAAAAACAAAATCCCTTCAATAATATTTGATTTTAATGGAAAATATAGTAGGCTTATTGAAATTTTCTCTAAGACACAATTTTATCGTGATTTCTATTATTTTAAACTGGGTCAAAGTTTTAATATCGAGTTATTGAATTCGGGAATAAAAAATGATCCCAAGAATTTAGAATATTTGGATTATATCTGTGAAGCGATTGGATGTGTAAAAAAATTAAATGACAAAGAAATACAAACGATTAGGGATTTGATATCAAAATTCCCAATGGATTCTAAATCTATAACTATGGATATGGAAATGGAAGATAAGTGGAAAAAAAATAAAAATTATAATGAAAAATATATTGCTTCAGTATTTAATGATTATACTCAACAAACTAGAAATACAATCAGTGCAATAGGCATTGTGGAGGAAAATATTAATTCAAATGATTTTCTAAAAGATGATAAAACTGTAATTATTGATATAAGCATTTTAAGCCCCCCGCTTAATATATTTGCAATGTTTGTGTTGATTTCGAGAATAATTCATTATACCCAAGAAGGTAAAGATTATATTCCTAAGTTGTTAGTAATGCCTAACGTCGAATATTTTTTCGATAAATTTTATCTTGATAAATTTATTAAGCCTTATACAATTGATAGATTCCTTAATCCATTGAAAGAAAAAGGATTTGGATTTATGTTTTTAGTCAATGAAGTAAATAAATTACATCCAACATTTTTTGATTATATTCAAAATTTTATGGTTCTAAAAACGGTGCAACCGGCAGACTTAATGGTTTTAAAAAATCTTCTTAACTTGCAAGAAATTCAAGGTCAAGGATATTATACAAAATCACGAAAAAATACATATCATATAGATTTTTTGAAACAATTAAGGAATAATAATGCCATAGTCTTAAGAGATGATATTGACCAACCCTTTCCCGTTAAAATCGATATTGATTCTCTTGCAGCGATACCTATTCCAAAATATTTGGAATTAAGCGAATATATGAAAGAATTTGGGTATAATTTTCAAAAAACCGAAGAGCAAATCTTGAATTCAATTGAAAAAACAATATTTGAAAAAGATTTTCAACAATATCTCTTTCTTTTAGACGATATTATTAATTTTCTTAGAGCCTTAAATCGAATAGACACAATTGGTAATATTTATGAGTTTAAAATCAAAGAACAACTTTTTAAGTTTATACATAAAAAATTAGTAGCTAAAGGCTACAAGAGAAAACAAATTAGTAAAATTAGAGATGATTTGTTCAATGTATTAATTTCCCATCAATATTTGGTTGAAAATCACCCAAGAGAAGCTGGAGGCTCTCAATCGATGAGAACATCATATTCTGTAGGACATCAATTTGTGAAAGCATTGGATGATCATTATGATTCAAAAAAAAAAATCAATGATCAGGTTGATTTACAGCTTATCGAGGAGAGAAAGATTAATGTAAATGAAATTATCCCTAAAAAGGAAGAGATTTTCGAATATTTCGTTCCACCAGATAGTGATCAGAATAAGCAACAAGTGATAATAAAAACCAAAAAAAAGGTTAGTAATTCAAAAAATATATTGGCAAGTCTTATAGGAGCACTTCTAGTCAATGGAACTATAAGGGCTGGTAAAGAATTAAGAAGAAATCAATATAAAGATACAATCTTAAAAGTGAGAGATGTTTTATCTAAATTTTTATATAAATTATATGATTTTAAATTTGATGAAAAAAGCAATGCAAAAATCCACAGTGATGTACTATTAGAAGCGGTAGATTTTATTGCTGAATCTAATATCATTCCTTTCAATAGGCAAGAATTATATGATATTCTCAAAATGATTAATATTATTAAAATTAAAAGTGGAGAGTTAGAAAATACTGCAAAAAATCATTATGAAATGCTTTATGATTTTACACAAAAAATTTTGATAGGGGTCATGGATTAGATGATCTAATTTTACTACTACTCATAAACGTCAATTAAGGCTACAGAGTCTAAAAAAAAAGAGATTAATTGAATTTTTATTTTTAAGATTTTTCTTATTCTTTTATTTTTTTACCAAGTTTCATTAAAATTGGAAGCAATTTAATCAATTCCATAGCAGGCGTAGTTTTTATGAATTTAAAAACACCTGGTTTGGCGATTCTCCATACTGCTGTGCCTTGTGCCATTTGTTCTTCGGTATCCGCTTCTGTTATTGATATGCCCTAAAAATCAGAGGTGCTGATATACCTAGCAATTGTCTTTGTGCCTTCAACTGGATAGAGTTTCTTGTTAAGGATTGTTTGTGCCATCTCCGATAATTCTGATGGGTCAAAATCTGTATTTAACTCCCAATACGAAATAAATATCATTCTTTTTTACCACCTTTTGTATTTTAATTGGATTCAATAAAGGTATAGTTTTCAAAACTATATACCATTTTTTCCTTCTATTTTTGATTATTTATAAATTGCCATTATTAATTATTAATTATTTTAGGAGTATTATCAGTTATGGGATGATCTAATTACATTTTAAAAAATTGAGATAAAACCATTAAGTATATTATTATAAATACAAGAAAAGAGTAATTATTGAAAAGAAAATTTCATAATAAAAAATCTAAAAAAAAAATTTATTAAAGTGAGAAGTAATGAGAATTAAAAAAAAACAGATGAATAATTATTTCTTAATTACGTTTGGATTAAATCTTGCCACTATGGTGATGGGAATTCTCTATTTCGTGATTGGACCTGATTTAATATTTGGATTTTTATTTGGTATTATTTTGGTCATCTCATGGCTTCTTGACATCGGTTTAGTTTTATTAGATGATTTCAAACTCGCAAAAAACAATGCAACTGGAAAAATTCTTAATCGACTTGGTTATTGTTTTGTTTTTTTCCAGATATTTGGGGTGTTTTGCATGGTAGGTGGATTATTCCTTTTGAATGCAGATTGGACATCGGCTTTAGTTCACTATTCATTGATATTTATTAGCTTTTTTGGCTTTTTTCTTTTTGGTAGCATCTTGGCTTACTTGAATATAAAAAAATTAGATATTCTGGAGGCATGGAACTTTGAATAAACTCAAGATTTTCAAGCTGTTATTGGTAATTTTCTGCATCATAATCTTAGTTTGGGGTTGCTTGTGGATATATTTATTATTTGTCGGAGGTAGACAATTACGGGGTGTTATGATATTATTAGAGGAATTTGTCGCGCAAAGTGCGACTTTGATGGTTGGTCTTTGCGTTTCAGCCACAATTTTATTGTTGAAACTCTTTTCTTCTAAAAGAATTCGTCATCCAAAACAATATTATGCTCTCGCTATTATTGGTTTTACAATTGCTGGATTGAATTCTATGTCCTTACTAGCCACCCCATTCACAATATTGCACGCCAATGTTGAATTCGATGAAGTTTTTGGGCCTAATTGGGAAAGCTCCATCCCTAAAGATGTTAAACAACATTTCCTCCAAACTCCTTATATTCTTCCTACGCATATTCTAACAATTCCCGAAAAACCAATTCTTGTAGAAAAAGATGTTTTATTTTATGAAGGAGAAAATATCACGCTATATTTTGATGTATATATACCTGCCCGGCCATCATCGGAATTGCCTGGTAATGGAAGTATTATTATTAATCTTCACCCAGGCGCTTGGTGTTCTGGAGGAAAAGGCACATGGAATATGATTTCAACTAGTAAATACTTGGCAGGTCAGGGTTATGTTGTATTCGATATTGAATACGGATTGATAGAATGGTTCCATTATTATGCTGCAGCTCCAGATACTCCTGTGCATGTAATGGGTAATTTTACCATAGAGGATCAAATCAGACATATAGGAATTTTCACAAAGAGACTTGAAAATGAATTTGCAGCGACTTACGGGGCCAATTTGGATTCCGTTTATTTTATGGGTAGATCTGCTGGAGCACACCTTGCAGGTGTATCGGGATTGGGATATAATGAAGAATTCCATAATGGTACTTTTAGTTCGAAAATGAAAGTGAAAGGGATTATACCATTATATACCCCTTCAGCAGCTCCTGATGCATTTTTGAAAGAAGACCAAGAAACAAATCCCGAATTATTTGATGCTTATGCATTTGAAAAACTCTCTGACCCACAAGATCCACCTGCACTTTTCTTTCAAGGAACTAGTGATGGTCAAGTATCGAGCACAAGTGTTGAAACTTTAGAATCAGAGATGGAATTGAAAGGGGTTCAATGCTGTCTTTTAATATTCCCATTCGCAGGCCATGCTAATGATTTCGTTTTAAGTACGAACATTGGTCAAGTATGGGTTTATTATTTAGAACGTTTTCTATATTTAACACAATAATTTACTTCGAGATATCTTATATCCACAATGATAAAGAATATGGATTTGAATCAATATAATTTAAATAACTTCCCTTTTTTTTAATTTCTATTTTTAATATAAATTCATTTTATTATCTGATTAATAACCTAGTTAAAATGGAGGATCTTTCAAAATATATTGTAAATAATAAATCATTAAGCCGGGAGTCTTTTTTTATTTAAATAGTTACTTTTGAAACTGATGATAACGCATCCCATAATTAAAAATTGATTTTATAAAAATGGAAGCAGAATCGAGAGCAAACAGAAAATTTGGTTCCATAAACTTCTTTTTGGATGAAGATTTCATCAATACATTTAAGTGGAAGCAACCAAAATGGGATGAGTTTGAATATCAAATTTTTAAAAGGTATTATGCTCATTATATTGAAGAGGAAGATCGCCTTGAAGAATTTTGGGAAACCTTAAAAAGAGTGATTGAAGGCTGTTTTAGTATTCAAAAGGAACATTGTATGAATTTAGGAATACCATGGGATGAACAAGACGCTCAAAGATCAAGCCAATTAATGTTCCAAAAAATGTGGCATTTTAAATTTCTAGAGCCTGGTAGATATATGCTAAAATTTTCTGAAACTCTTTTAAAATATTCTAACTCAGTTAAGAAATATAGATAATAATTTTAAAAAAAAGTTTATTATTTCAGCGCAATTTGTTCAAGTAATTCCTGCACCAAATAATTTCTGAGATTCTAATAATTTATTTTCATACTGTTTTGATTTAATCATAGCCCGAAACAATGAAATATCTAATTTTAATTCAAAAATTCCATTTTTACTTACAAAATCATCTAATTTATCTAATAACCAGTTTGATTCGATTATTTGATTTTTACTAAGGTAAATGTGTATAATTTCTAACAAGTTTTTTATTCGTTTTATTTGACTTTTTTTGGCTTTCTTCATATCTGTTCTCATAATTAAATAATTTAATTTATTTTATTATTTGCAAAATTATTCAGCGAAGATATATAAATAAAAAGGACATACATTGGCGTTCTTTAACAAATTTTTTTCTTTAAATATATTTATTTTAAACAGGAAGTATGGCACAAATAACTTCGATAATATTAATATTAATTGCATCTTTGGGAATTGGATATATATTTTTCTTCATCAAAAATGTTATATCATTTTATATAAATTCAAATTAAAACTCCTTGAATTTTTGCAGATAGTTTTTTTCTTTATATAAATCATTTTTATTTTATTTTATTTTTATAGATAAGAGAGAGCAAATATTTTATTATGAAAGAAACAATAAGAAATGTTAAAAATATATCAGCAGATAAAATAAAAACTCAATTAAATACTTTAGATTTCATCGTAGAATCCATAAGAGATATTATTTTTGACACTCAATATTTAGCAATATTAAAAAAGACCATTTTAAAATTAATTAATGGGCAAATTGAACAAAAGGACTTAAAAAGATTGATAATTGAGCATGGAGTTAGTTCAGTAGAAGATATTAAAGATTTAATTAAATTATATACTGAAACAGAGATTAAAAGAGTTATTAAAAGCGTTGAAGCACAAAAAGATAAAATTAAAATATATAATCAATTGCTTTCAAAAATTGCTCCTAGAGTAGAAAAAATTTATAATAAATTGAGTTTGTAAAGAGTGAGTGAAAATTAGCAATTCAAGGACCTTAAAAAATGAAGAGAATAATCTATTAAATTTCAATTTTCTTAAAAACGAGAAAATTGACCATAGAGAGTATCAAATAAATATTGCTAAGAAATGTTTTGGTAATAATTCCTTAGTTGTGATTCCAACTGGGTTAGGAAAAACGATAATATCTATAATTATTGCAGCTCATACTCTTGAGAATTCTCCACCACATAGTAAAGTGGTAATTTTAGCACCAACACGCCCCCTGATTAACCAACATCATGAAAACTTTTTAAAATTCATGAATATTCCTAGTGAAAAATTCAGTATTTTAACTGGACAGATCGAGCCACATAAAAGGACACACGAATTTATGAATAATCAGGTCTTATTTTATACTCCTCAAACATTAAGGAATGACATCTTAAATAACAGATATTCTTTAATGAATGTTTGTTTAGTTATATTCGATGAGGCCCATCGAGCCCAAGGAGACTATGCTTATTGTCAAATTGCAGATGAATATATTGAACATAATAATGATGGAATTATACTTGGTCTTACTGCCTCTCCAGGGTCAAACAGAGAAAAAATCTCAGTTCTTTGTAAAAACTTGCATATTCCCGATTCTAATATTTTCCTTAGAACAAGAGATGATAAAGATGTTAAAGATTATATCAAACCAATGAAAATTTGGAAAGTTGGTGTTGATATGACAGATTTAATGAGATTAGTTCATTCCGCTTTAAAAAAAATGATTCAAGAAAGATTAAATTACCTAAATTCTCTTGGATTTATTGATTCTAATAAAGAACAATTGGAAAGTATCTATAGAAAAGATTTAATAAAATTAAATCGAGATCTTTTAGAAATAATTAATGGAGATGGAAATAAAACGGGTGCTTATAAAGCATTATCAATTAATGCACAAATGCTTAGGTTGTTTCATATGTTAAGCTTAGTTGAGAGTCAAGGACTTGATTCATTATTATCTTATTTAAAATCTATGAAAAATCAATCTTCACAAAAAAATGCCTCTAAAGCGTTAATTATTTTAGCGAATGATTATGAAATCAATAAAATCTTCAATGAACTTCAGCAATATAATGAATTAGATGAATTAATATTAATCCATCCAAAATTCAATATTTGTAAAGAAATAATTTTAAAGGAGCTTAAAGCAAATCCTAATGCAAGAATTTTAGTATTTTCAAAATTAAGAGATTCAGTAGCAAATATCTCTTCTAAATTAAAAAAAAATAGTCTAATAAAACCAAAAAGATTTGTGGGGCAAGCAACTAAATCAACTCATGATAAAGGTCTTTCTCAGAAAAAGCAAATTGAGATATTAAATAAGTTTAAGAATGGAGAATATAACGTGTTAGTATCAACTAACGTAGCTGAAGAAGGTCTTGATATCACAGAATGTGATCTTGTCATATTTTATGATGTTGTTGCTTCGGAAATTAGATTTATACAGAGAAAAGGGAGAACAGCTAGAATTCGTGAGGGTAAAGTAATTATTCTTTATTGTAGAGGAACTTCAGATGAAATATATTTACGTATTTCTTTAAATAGACTTAAAAGAATGTATGAATCATTAAATAACACGAAAAAGATTCCTGAAATTAATAAACAAAAAAATAAAATTAAGCGTATAAAAAAATCACAGAATGAAAATTTAGATAATTATTTTTCTCCTATTGTAATATTAAGTAAAATTATTCCTTTATTTTTTGGAATTCGACAATTCTACTCAGAATCCGGTATTAAATTTCAGGTATCCTCTAATGATTATCATATTCAAATTCAGAATCAAATAGGTATTCACATCTTTGAACCTAGAGAGTTAATACAACAAGATGCAAATAACCAGTTTAAAAATTTTATTGAAAAATTTAAGAAAAGTTTTAAAATCATTATAATTATAGCCCAATTTCTTGATTTTACCGAGATTTTTAAAAATGAAAAGAAGTACATCAAAAGAAAATTATTAAAGATTTCTCAAAAATATGAAATTCAAATTATTCCTATTGATAATAAAGATGAATTATTTCTTTTATTGAGAGGATTTTTCAAAAAGAGAATAAAGAAATGATTGAAAAAAATGCCCAAATAAGAAATTATATTGTATTTCCTTGTAGGAAGTGCTATCAATATACTTATGCTAATGTGGATCAAAAAGGAAAAAAATGCCCCCGTTGTGGACAAAATCACAAAATTTCAGAAATCTCTGGAGAAATTGTCAATAATTTGAAAGAAGCAAATCTATTGGTAAGAAAAAAACAATATGAATTTGTTAAAAAAAGTGGATTTAAAAAACTCCACTTATCATCTTTAACATCTGGTTTTACCATACCAGGATCTGATAAATCTACAATTAATTTCCAGCAATTTATAGAAAAGAATAGAAAAGATAATAAAAATTCATATAACAAATTTATATTTTGGCTGAAACAATTAAAAAGTAATTTTTCTACAATTCCAGAAAATATTTTTAATTTATTTTTTATAAATAAGGGTTTTAAGAGTTCAGAAATTAGACAATTTACAAAATTGGCTTTAAAAAACAAAAAAATTGATCAAAATTTAAAAACTAATGATGTTAAATATTATCAAATAGTTGTTTAGACTTTCCTTTTGTATTATAATTTTTATAATTAAATCATATTAGCATTTTCCATCATTACACGAGCTATAGCGACGAAGACTGATTCAACATTTTCACCAGATTTAGAAGAACATTCAGTGTATCCAATTAAATTATGAGATTTTGCCATCTCTATAGCTTCTTCTCTAATTACAGCTCTTTTTGGAGAAAGATCTGCCTTCCCTCCGACCATCAAGATTGGAATTTTGCTATAATCATCTTTTAATCCTTGACTTATTACCTTAAGCCATTGATCTAAATTTTTAAAACTGGAATATCTGGTAATATCATACATGAAAATACCTCCAGAAGCCCCAATTACATAACCAGGCAAAAGAAACCTGAATCTTGATTCTCCTGCAAAATCCCAGATTTGTAAAGAGATCTTTTTCCCGTCGTAATTAATATTTTTTAAGTGAAAATCAAGACCTATTGTCATTAATGAATCACTTTTAAAAATACCAGTAACATAACGATAAGTTAATGCAGTCTTTCCTACCCCACCCTCCCCACAAATAAAAATCTTAAAAACTGCATCTCGAATTTTGTTATCACCTTGATTTTGAAAAAAATTTTTATTTTGCCTTAATTGAAATTTAATAATTTATGTATTTAATTTTATAGATATTAAATTATAAAGTATAGATATTCTCATACACTATTAATAAGCAAAATTTTCAATTGTTTTTTAATTTTATCTTATTTTAAAGGATTAAATACACCATTTAAATTACTCATTCACAATAAATTTTTTCATTCAAAATGTTAATCAATTTTATCGTCATTAGAATTGCACGAATATTATATGAATATTAGATAAAAGAAAATAGTTTCCTCTGCTTTAAAGTTATCAATTTCTTCTTTTAAAAAAAAAATTGCATTTTTCGTAATTATTAGTAAATTTAATTATATTATTTTTTATCCTTTCTGAATTTAATGTATGATCTTCACACATAAATTCCATAATTTTCTCTATTTGAGGATAATTCCATTTAAAATTAGAATAATTGCTAATTACTTCAGGAAATAGAAATATTTTTCTAATCTCCGCGATTTTTTTTTCATTCAACCCAGAGAAATCGAATTTAGACTTACAATTTTTGACAACTGATTCAATAGAGCCAAATTTTTTAATAAACTGTAATGCTAACTTGGGACCTATTCCCCTAATTCCTTTATTATAATCCGTTCCAATAAGCATTGCAATATCGACTAATTGAAATAGATCAATGTCCCATTTTTTTAAATTCTCTTTTAATTTAATGATAGATGGTTTTATTTTTGTATATTGCCAACTATTATTTATTTTCCTTACTCTAGATTTTGATAAATTTCTAACTTGTCCCAAGCTTCCGAAAACTAAACAATCAAAATCCTGGCTAACCGTAAAATCTACCACTTTTGTTTTAACCAAATAAGCGCATTGTGACTCCGCTGATGCAGGAGATTCCACGTAAGGAATTCCCAAATATGATAACATCTTTTTTGATTCTTGAATTGTATTAATCCACAAAAATTCTTTTCCAGTAGCGATTTGTTGAGCAAGTTGGTAATTATGATTTTCTATTGCTTCTTTGTATTTTTGTTTAATATATTGGAAATCATGTAATTTATCTTTTGTAATCAATCGTTTATAGGGATGTACACAACCATCAAAACAAAAAATTGGGAGTATTTTTTTTGAATAATAAAAATTTATTCGATATAACAGTCCATAAAGATGAGAGATAATCCTTCTTGTTCGATCAAGCATATATTTTGAGTTGTAATAACTGGATTTTTTATAAGAATAATTTAACAAAGACATAACAATATTAGGACCATCTACGGCAACTATGCTACCTTCCAAATCCTTTAATTCAATTTGATGAATAGTCAGAATATCTTTAATTTTTACTCCCATTTCGATAAAATGTTACATCTTGGGAATTTAAAAACAAAAAAATAACCTAGATTAGAAAAATCTTTTAATTTCTTAGCATTTTAAAAATTTTTGTTTAAATATACTCATTTTATTTTTTGTCTGATTAATATTAAAAAAAACAGGATATAAAAAATGCAAGCAATACCGAAATTATTATATAAAAATAAAATTTCAGAAATTTTGGATGAAATTAGATATAATTATGGGATTTTAACACGACATGGTTATATTTATGGTTTAATAGCAGTGGATCAGGACGCAAAAATTATTGCAGTTGATACTAGATTTGATAAAAAATTAAATTATTGGGATCTTGCATCGATTGGTACAGCATTATATGGAGTTGCAAAACAAGGTCAAGATTTCTTCGAGGCAGAAGAACTTGAGCGCGGTGCCTTAATTTATAGAAACATGCAGTTATTTGTTAAATCTATCGGTAATGTCCATATTGGAGATAAGGGTAAAAGAGATATACTTATTGTCATTTTAGCAGATAATGAAGTGAATATCGGAATTATCATCTTACAAATGAGTAAATTTGCAAATAAGATAAAAACAATTATTGAAAAAAGCGGAAATATTAAGAACACATTGAAAATGACAGAAAGTGAACTTAGAGAACATATAAAAGAATTAAAAAAGCAAATATTTTCGGATAAAATCGGAATTATCTCATGATTTGGAGGTCTATAGCTTGTGATAATCAAATCTGAACACGATTCTAGCAAATCAGAACTTCCAGATTTTAATAAGGATGATTATATAATTCAATTTAAAATTGTATATTGGGGTCCAGGTGAATCAGGAAAAACAACAAATTTTCTAAGATTAAAGGAAAAATTCAGTCTTTTAAAAATTTCTAATGGATATTCTATAGATACTACTGATGGCAGAACACTTTGGCACGATTCCATATTTTTTACATTTAATTTGCTAATAAAAGAAAAAAAATATAATATTATTACTCAAATAACCACTTGTACCGGTCAAGAGCGTTTTTTATCAACTCGAGAGTATGTTATCGATGGTGCTGATGGAGTTATCTTTGTTGGAGATTCATGTCCTGATAAAATAGAGGAAAATAAACGGAGCTATCGAGAGCTAATAAGTTTTGTCAATAGAAATAATATACCTATTGTTATTCAGTTAAATAAGCGAGATTTATCAGATGCAATTTCTTTAAAAAATTTTAAAAAACATTTAGGCCTTCCAAATTTAGATAAAAATTCAGATGGAACACCAATTGTTTACGAAACCATAGCTTTAGAGGGTGAAAATGTTGTAAGAGTTTTTGAAGATTTGGTTATGAAAATATTCATCAATTTTTTTATAAAAAATAATTGAAGGTATATTGTTAATATGGATACTGAATATGACATTATATCTCCTGAATTCTTTTATTTATTATTTTTTAAGCAAAAAAGTCTAATTATTTACCCATATCTTGATTTAAAGCATTTAATCCCCCTTGAATGCTTTTTAGTAGGTTATAATATTGAAAAATTAGATGGAACAGCATTATATAATATAAGTGAGATTATTGAATATGGTTCAGTTCCTACTCATAATCATAATCCTACATTTTTTATCATCACAAATGTTAATCGAGAAGAAATTGAAAAATTAATTAAGATCAAGGATCTTCATTGTATAATTAACACAAAAGAAGACGTATCTAAAGATTTCATTTCTAATTCCAATTTTATTGTATATAATAAAAAAAAGAAAACTTTTCTAAATCAAGATTTTTCTAACATTGATCTATCATTTGAAACTCAGATAATACAAAAATCTTCTTCATTAGAATTTTTAACTGATGAGATTCAATCTATTAAAAATCTTGGTAATAAGATATATCTGGAACTTAATAAAACCGGAAAAATTGAAGATATTATGTACTTACTGAGTGAATTTAAACCTCAATACCATAAAACAATTTTAGATTTTGTTTCAAATTATTATAAAATTGTTATTCCTATTTCTATTCCAAAAGAACTAAACCAGTCCAATAAAAACTCAGACTCCAAAATAATAGAACAATATCAAAAAATTCAAAAGATAAATTTAAAAATATTTTCGATTTTTAAGACCTTATTGCAGGATTACAAGAAAAATTTTGATGATAGTAATCTAACAACTAAGCAATTATTTCCAAGAAATTTTTTTGTATATTTAAGAGAACATCATTGGAAAAATGGTATTCCTCGAAAATTTTTAAATAATTGGCATTCTCGTTATATCAGTCAAATGAACCCAAACGATGAGGATTACACAGAATTCAAACAGATTTTAAGCATATTAGATGTATCTGAACCAGAAATTAACTCTCTTTTTATAAAGAACTTATCGACTAAGGAAAAAACAAAACCACTGATAATAAATAACTCTAATTCCTCTATTGATTTCAACCTTAAAGAGATTGATAATAAAGAGATTCCAAGTATTAATAATATAGACAAGTTTGAAAAATGGATCCTTAATAAATTAGATCAGATTGATTCAATACTAGATAAAAAAGATCTTCCTTAGTTTTCCTTTTAATTTTTATACTTTCATCATAATAATATTTCTGTAAATTATAGAATGGGTGTATAATTATTTCTAAAAGTCAATATAAGAAAAAATCGAAATCCTCAATTAAATATCGACCCTATATTATTGTAGATGAGAGAGAACCAAAAATCATTAAAGAGATACTTGGTAATATAGGGTGTGATATTATTAATCAAACTCTTGATATAGCCGACTATATTCTCTCTGAAAAAGTAGCTGTTGAAAGAAAACGTGGTGATGATTTTGCAAAATCATTATGTGATACTCGGCTTTTTGAACAATTATTAAGATTAAAAGAGTCTTTCGAATCGCCAATTTTGATTTTAGAGGATTTTGAAAAAATGTTCTCACGACCAAAAATGAAAATTGATTCTCTCTACGGTGCTCTCATTTATATTGCAAGAAAGTTTGGTTATCCTATTATTCCTACTAGAAATATAGCGGAAACCGCGACATGCTTAAAGAGAATCGCAATTCGTGAGCAAGTTAAAAATCCTGCCCCTTTTTTTTCTCGAAATGCCCCAAAAAAAATGAATAATGAGGAAAGGAAAAAATTCATTTTGGAGGGTCTATATGATACTGGACCAAAACTCGCTAAAATTTTAATTAAAAAATTTAAAACCCCATACGATGTTCTCTATGCAATATATCATTCAAAATTAACATTTACAAAAACGGGAAATCCTAAGGGAGTTGAAGGAAATTTAGGAGAAATACGGGGTATAGGATTCAAATGGGTTGAAAAAAATAAGAAATTATTTGAATAAAATTTATAATTACAATTTTTATTAAAAATTGTTAAAGAAAAAAAGAGTAATTAATTATTATTCACTGGGATGATACTGTGGTTTTATAACAAATCCCAGCGTCATTATACACCATATAATTAGATCCATTATTTCCGAGACCCATACAAGGCCCCAAGGGGGTTCTCCAATTGTCATGAGGAAAGGTCTTAAAATTGATGATATCAAATATGCTATCCAAGCAATAGATATGATTAAACTATGTATTTCAGGTAGTCTTTTATATTTATAAAGAAATAGATATGTAACAATAGACAGGATAATAATTGGTAACAACAAAAAAACATGAATATCTTTTATTAGTCCAAAAGTAGGAACTACAACAATGTATATAGTCCAAGAGGAAATGAATATAATAAGCGTTAAATATAAATATTTTTTATCATAATCTGCCATCCATATAGATAATAATAAACCCACCATTGGAACTGTATTCGCCAGTATTAAGAGCCATCTTATTTTAGCATACCATATTAAAATTGGATCTATAGCGATATATATTTCAAAATCATAACCACCAAAAAGGTTGAAAAGATATAGATCATATGCTTTTGCTACAATTAGTATAAAAGTAGTAAGCGCCATCAGGAATGGTAAGTCTGTAAAAAAATGTTTTTCCGACTTTAACCATTTATTTAGTAAAAAAAAACCTAAAAATACTAACACTATTTCTCTAGCTATAATAGAAATGGCTAATAAAGGATCAACATTAAATTCCATACCACCTGGAGGTAATTGAGCAAGAACAAAAGAACTCAAAAATCTAAAAAGATTTAATATCGCAATTATAAAGCACATAATAAGGATTAAATACAATTTATTTAGTTTTGTGGAAGTCATAAGAATCAAATTAAAATATTTTAAAGGTTTTTGTTATAAAATTTGCATTATTATTTAAAAACATCTATATAAAAGATTTTGAAGATTAACTGAGTTTAACGTTTTATTTTTTTGACTTTCGAAATTAATTGAAATTTGAAATGAATTTTTATACAAAATGATTTTTATATACAAGAAATTACAAATATCTTGTTTCTTATTATTAGTATGGCTTTTCTAACCATAATATATAAGTAAATTATTAAATAATGAAATTCCTGTTAAGATAATTCCAATCAAGATAAAAATGACATTCCATTTAAAGTCGTCATAAGGAATGTTGGATATTTTTTTATTATTAAATAGTAAAGGGATGCCAGTCGGATTTAATGCATCCAATAATATATGAATTTCAAAAATAATCCACATTGAAATGGCTAAAAATATTGAAAAAGGAAGATTAATTAAAATTCCAAATAATCCTAAGATTATTGCCAATCCGATAAGTAATGGAGAGAGTGGAGAGTGTGTCCAAAAATATCTTTTATGTTTAATAAACAATTTATAATCAAGGATATCATTTATTATTCCCGCTTCAAAATAAATTGGCAACATAAAAAAATAAATAACTCCAATATTTTGAAAAAAATTAAAAATTGTTAATAAAAAAGAGCCGATTCCAAGACTCATAAATCTATGAGAGTTTTTTTTCATTTTATCTTCTTATTTATTGTTTTCTAAATAAAAAATTCCAATTTTTAGAAAGAATATATACTCCTTATTATTAAAGAAAAATATTTTCTTTTTTTTTTTATTTAAATAGATCTATTTTATTTTTCACATAAATTTCCAAAATTATTAAAAAGAGATGTTTAATTTGCAAATTGAAATACAAGAAAATACATTTTATTGTAAAAAATGTATTAATCATAAAGGATGTATCAGCGTAGAGATAGGAAGTGATGGCATTTGCAATCACTGTAAAGAACCTGATAAACATTTTGTTGTCCCAATATCACCCGAATTAAAAGAGCAAAAACGTAAAGAAATGGAAAAAATCCTAAAAAAAATTAAAGCCAAACATAGAAATCGGGAATATGACTGTGTGATTGGTTTTTCTGGAGGAAAAGATTCTACATATCTGTTGTACATTCTTGCCGTTAAATATGGACTTAATGTTCTTGCAGTTTCAGTAAATTCAGGTTATATGAATAAGGTTGCTTTAAATAATATTAAACAAACGATTAAAAACTTAGGTGTAGAGCATATTTTTATTAAACCACCAATAGAAGTATTCACTAAATTATATCGCTGGCACATTATTAACTATGATTCTAACGATTTACCTATGATGAAGAAAATCTGTGATAATTGCACTGATCTTATTGACTCGCTTGTGATTAAAGAAGCAGCACGTAGGGGAATCCCTTATGTTTTTATTGGGCTTTCGCCAGACGAGAATGCAAGACATTTCTTTGAAATTCCTAAAGAAAAATTAAATCATTCCTTGTTACCTGAACATTGGAAATCTGATTTTTATAGTAATGAGGATAGAAAATGGTGGTGGGATCCAAATGAATTTGGATCAAAAAAGAAACCTCGATTGTTATTTCCTCTTCACATCTGGCCGTACAATGAGAAGGAAGTCATTGCAACGGTTGAGAGAGCAGGTCTCGTAAGGAGAGGTAAAGTTGATCCTCTAAAAACTAATTGCATTCTTATCTGGGCTATAGGTATGTATGATATAATGCGATTTGGACACCATATGTATAGACTACAAATCGCAAAATTGGTACGACAGGGATTAGGAGACAGAGAGCATTGGTTGGAGATTTTTAACAGGTTAGAACCTCTCGTAGCGAATGGTGAGTTCAATACTCAACAAGTAGATCGTTTTTTTAAGCAAATAGGTATGACAAGAGATGAATTGATAGAATTAGCTAGATTTAAACGGAAAAATGATCCTCGAAGGGATAATATTGAGAATGCTATGAAATTAAAAGGAATTTCCTTATAGCTTTCTTTTCTTTTTTTTGTCTTTGGTCTTCTTTTTATTAAAATATTTATTTAAAAACTATTTTCAGTAAACAAGATCCACTATTTTTTCTGCTTCAGGAATTAATTGTAGTTTAGGATTTAATTTTCCTTTTTCTAGATTAAATATTATATGATCTTCAAATAATTCTCCTGATGGTGTGATAACTCTTTTCCAACTTGGAATATATCCTCTAACTTTAAATCCAACATCACAAAATATTCTTTGATGATTAGGTTTATAGGCTGATACAAAACATTCAATATAACGAACTTTTTTTTCAGAAGCATATCGTTTAAGTTCTTTAAGTAAGACAAACAATTCAATATCATTATTCACATTATACTTAATCTTTTCGATGTTTTCAACAGTTGGTGTATATAAGAATTTGATATTGGAATCTGTTCCTAAAATCTTAATTATAACCTTATGATATCCAAATTTATCAATTTCTTCATAAATTTTTACACTTTTTCTATTCCAAATCTTCCTATCTAAATTAAAATCATATTGAACTATTGGTTCTAAATAGTTTGCCTCTTCAAGATTATATTGTTTTTGAATAAATGAATATATCTTATTTATCTCTGGTATTAGAACAGGATTTTTTTTCCGTAAAGAAGATAAAACTTTCTCTGAGTAAATTGTATGGAAGATATCTGATTCTATATTATTTAAGAAAATATCCTTATTAGGTAAAAAAGCTAAGGGTTTTATACCACAGATATTTGCTAAATATTGTGATTTTATATGAGCTGTTCGACATTCTGCGTACCATATATAAATACTATTTTTGAATGTACCCCACATTCCAATCATCGAGCCAATCATTAATTTCTTAACATTTGTAATTTTCTGATATTTCTTTTTTACTAATAACCCTCTCATATAACCTTTTTTTTGTTTTCTATTTAATACGTAAGTAAAACATCCTATAGTCTTTCCTCTAGGTGTTCTGAATAATACCCAATAATAATTTTTATTCAAAATCATCTTTTGAACTTCTACCGGATCTTCCATTTCTTTATAAGGATATGTACCGTTATAGCAATCTTTATAAATTTCAGTTATATCATAAGCATCTTCAGGTGAAGCTAAGGTCAAACAGCAATCTAACCTATCTAAATTTTTATCAATCTCGAAATTTAATTCCATATTTTCAGTTAGATCTGGATTAACTCCAATTTTTATAAATTTCTCAATAAATTTTTCTGTAGAATCTGAGGTTATCAATTTGGTTTTTATTATAAAACTAGTTGAAGCCATAAAAAAATCAGCATTACTATCTTTTAATTCTTTTAAAATTTAATAGGAACTGTATAAAATGAGGATATTTAAAGAAAAAATTAAATTACATTATTAAAAGAATTGTAAAAACTTTTCAAACATAAAAACAAATAAGATCTAAGAATTTGAATACATTTTATTATCAAAAATTATAATATTTAGACAAATACTATTGAATAATTATAGGTTTTAGATAATATGGTATTAAAATTTAATTAGTTAATTTCTATTTGATTAAAAATTTTTATTTAAATATGTCTGTTTTACTCTCCTTTAAAATAAATTTAGAAATAATTTTGAAACCATAAGTGAGAAAAATGGTATTAGAATATGAATTAGTAAAAAAAATCTATCAAACCCATGACTTAATAGAAATTGAATATGCTTTAGAATCTATCCTTGAAATTTCCGATAAACGATTGAAATCTAGAATTGTAAGTGAAATTTTAAAATATCTAATTGAGAAATTTTTTGATAATATCTATAAAATAGCTGTTTATATCTGTCGTGATAATTCTGAAATTGTTGGATTTGTTATTGCTCAAATAGATCCTAGTTATCGAAGTTATGGTAAGTTGTGTGCTACTTTTGGATGGTTACGGGCTGATTCCTTAGAAACATGCAAAAAACTTATGAATGCTTGTGAAAATTTTGCTAGAAAACATGGATTTCGAAAAATTAGAGGACCAATTAATTATCCAAAAGGTTTAGGTGGTATTGGAGTTCAAGTAGATGGATTTAATGAGAAGTTATTTTATGGTGTTGCTTTCAATCCTATTAATATAGCAGATTATTTAGACAAGTTGGGATTTAAACGAGATGCCGAATATATTTGTGTTCATGTGACAGAAAAAACTTGGAAGAAGGGAAAAAAAATAGATAATAATGTTTGTTTAAGATTTCTTCCTTTAAAAGATATAATTGCAAAAGAAGAAGAGATTATGGAATTGACATCTAACGCGTTTAATTTCATTTTGCCTGATCATAGTGGAAGTGGTAGGTTTGATGAAGTTATGAGACAATATGCTGCAGTACCAAAAACTCATTATAAATTGCCACCAAATTTTAACCCAAGAAACTATTCCGATATTCCAGAGTTTATTGAAGCATGGGAATCTTGTGACCTAGAAAATGTAGTTACATGGGCTCCGATAGCATTTAATAGTTATACAGGAGAGATTGTTGGAGCCATCTTTTCACTTCCTGATCTTTATCAACTATGGCTTAGAGAACCAATTACACGGGTTAATGTTGATACTGTTTTTGTTAAACCCGGTTATACAGGTAAAGGAATATTCTCTGCATTAAATAACATCGGACAGATCACTACCAGATTCAACGGGATAAAATATATTGAAGGAACACATATCTGGAATAAAAATGAAGAAGCGGTACAGTCAATCTTTCCTCATACTAAACCTTTAAGAAAGCATATTATTTTTCAAAAAAGATTGCGTGCTCATAAAAAATAAAATCAATATTCATTTATTTTTTAATTATTTTATCTATTAAGTCCTTTATAACATCAGATGATTTTCTCAGACTTATAAATCCAACTAAATGAAGACTTTTAAAAATTTTATTTTTTACTTGATAATTTACTGTGCTCATTTTAATTCCTATTTTATTACATACGTGTACAAAAGGGATGGAATTTATTCCCAATGCAATCATTGTTAAAATAAAAATTACTCCCACTATTACATCATCTTTTGTATTTTTTATATAAGGCCAAAATTTTTTAAAAATCTCTTGAGATTTATTAGTAAAACCTTTGTCAAATCTAAAAATTTCTTTTATTTTGTTTATTTTTTTGATAATAACGGTCTTTCTATCTCTTTTAAAATAAGTCGGATAAAAAATCGCTGCTTGCTTTAAAATTTCAGTAAATTCTTTTTTATTTGAATTGATCTTTTCTATAAAATCAGCAATTCTAATATCAAATCCTTTTGCTTTAAAAACCATATAAATTATTACTGGAGCTAACTTTTTTGGTGACCTTGATTTAGTTCCTTTTCTCATCTGTTTCCATATCTGAAAAAAAATCTGAATACATTCTTCATATAAGTTTGGATATTTTGCCAAATCCAAAATAATTATCAATCTGTTTAAAATTAATTCAAAATTATCAATTACAGTTTTCTCATAGTAAGAATATTGAATAAATTGTTCAGATTTGCTCATGAATAGTTTTTAAATTAAAAATATTTAAATAAAAAAGAGATTTACTTTCATAAGTTAAGTAATATTGGAATTTTAGGAATTTTAACTTCCGACATTATTTCTTTTTTTAAATTGTTGTCATAACGGAACTCATTACATTTATATTCCTCTAAATTTGGAGAAAATGGATAATAAAACTTACATATTGAATGATAAATAAATTGGAACCAGAGATATGGAATTTTTTTCAACATGTTATTATCATCTTGTTCAATATTATAGAAAATAAATCTCAAATCTTCAAATCCATTTTGTGTTAATGAATTTAAAGGAGGAAATGACTCATATTTCAAAAGATCTAATGATAAATTAGAATTAGGATTATTTAAAATGAGAATTAACTTATTTTGGAAATTTTTTTCTATGTTTTTTCTTAAAATGAATTTTATAATAAAAATTGAAGAAATTATTTTTCTTAAGAAGATAGGAAGCGTAATAGGAAATTTAATTAAAAAAATTCCCTCCTTTATTTTATCAAGAGTCCAAGACTCAATATTAATTTCATTTAAATCTTGCATAATCATGTGAAAATTTATATTATACAACAATTGGTATAAAATCGAGATGAATTTATCATTTATTTTTGAGCCAAAATGTTTCAATTGGTTGATATTTTTATTACCAGATATGAAGCTCTCAAATGGATCATTATTTAATAATAGAGTTTCAATCTCTATTGCTTCTATTTCGGTTAATTTAAATATAGATTTTAAAATTTGCGTAATTGAATTATACCAAATAAAAGGATTAATCTTTGAAGGACGAACAAATAAGTTTTGATACATATCTGAATTAAAATAAATAGTATTTACTTGAGATTTAAATATATTATGGCGAAAAAGTTCATTATTAAAATCAAAAATCACAACCGAATGATTTTTCATATTAATAATACCCAATTCTTTATCTTCCTGAAATAATTGAACATATTGAGAAATTAAAAACTCTACCAACTTAGTTTGATCTTGAAAGTGATGAATTTTGCTTGAAATAAAGATGTTTTCTTTTTTAAATACTCTATGAATAAGAGAGTAAAACACAAATGGGTTAAGATAATAAATTTTTTTTTTTGATGATTTCTGAAAAAATATTTGCCTATTTTTGAAGTTTCTTATTAATTCCCAATCAGTTTTTTGTAATCTATTGGATATTTTACTGAAATTTTTAATCATATCAAGAAAGTTATAAGACATAAGCTTTTAAAGAAAAAACATCATTTCATCTTTTTTTCTTTATATATTTTGATTATTATTTTCTCATAAAAGGTAATTGAACGATCAAATTTTGATGAGTAATGAGTAAAACAAGTGTGTTAAAAATATTTGGAGTATTTTCAATAGGTATAATATCATTAGTGGTATTTTTCCAAGATGAAATTATGGTCCATCTTATTGATCCAATCCAAGAAATTTTTAGATATATATTTAATTTAATTCCAGTGATATTATTTTCCGCAGCCGGAATATTTTTAATAAGCGGATTTATAAGTAAAAGGAATAGAGTAAGTTGTCTCATATTCAGTGCATTATGTTTCTTATTTGGGTTCTGGTTATCTAATCCAAGTGGTTTAGAAGATATTGCAAATATGTTTGCTGGAAGACCAGTAACTCCAAAAGGTTGGCATTAAGTAAAAAAATGGGGGTAAATATAAAATGTATAATTTATTTCAATTTCCAGATTTAATTGATATATTTACAAATCAATTACCTGTAAACTTGGCAGAGTTTTGGCAGTTTTTAACAGCAATTCTTTCATTATTGGGATTAACAGGACTTGTTATTTCAATTGTGTGCCTTTTACTCTCAATTAAAGTAAAATTTAAAGGATTATTGAGTTTTATGATATTTTCATTGATTTTATGTTTAATTTGCGGCTTCGATACCGGATTGATCTATTTTAAGATTATTTAAATTAAAAATTTCTTGCTTTAAATTAATTTAAGAGGAAAATATTAACTATTTTCAATTATTCTAATTTTTTCTTTTAAATATCTTCATTGTATAATTATTTCAAAATTTAAGAAATTTTGATAATAATGACAGAATTAAAATTAGTGAAAGGCATTCAAGCGAGACATATTAAGATTTTTACAGAGAACGGTATTACTACAGCAGAAGCTCTTGCTATGTCGGGTTTTAAGAGTATTACTGCAATGGAAGGTATTGGAGAAGCAACTTCTAAAAAACTTATTTGGAATGCCAGAAGTGCTTTGGGAATGAGTAGTTTTAAAACAATATCAGAGTTCCAAGAAAATCATGAATATATTAGCACAGGTTCTTTAAATTTTAATGCAATTTTAGGAGGTGGTATAGAAACAGGTTTTATAACAGAAGTTTTTGGTCCATTTAAATCCGGAAAGACCAATTTAGCGCACACTTTGTGTGTTACTACACAATTACCAAAAGGAAAAGGTGGATTAAGTGGTGCTGTGATTTATATTGATACCGAAAATACATTTTCGAAAGAAAAAATCAAACGAATTACCAAGAGATTTGGTCTTAAACCCGAAAATGTACTCCCGCACATTTTTCATGCGAGAATTTATAGTTCCGATCATCAAGCTCAAATGATTTTGGAAGCGGAGAAACTCGTAAAAGAAAAAAATGTTAGAATAATAATTTTAGATAGTTTAATGGCGCTTCTTCGAGCAGAATACATCGGAATTGGAATGCTTCCACAACGACAAGCTACATTAAATCAAATGATTCATGCTCTTTCCAGAATTGCAGAGAGTTATAATATAGCGATCCTTGTAACAAATCAGGTTGCCCAACAAATAAAGGGAATGTTCAGCGGTATTGATGCAATTGGAGGGAATATCGTCGCTCATGGTTGCCAGATTCGGGTGATGTTTAAGACAAAAGGGTTCGCCGCGAATAGTTCTCTTGAAAGAAAGGCAATTATTGTTGATGCACCTGATTTACCTCCTGAGGAATGCCAGTTTTATATAACTCCAGCAGGGATCTCAGATACAGAGAAAATAGATTTTTCAAGTATGGAAGAAAATATAGAACCCAAATTTATTATGGCTAATGATGAATTTACCTTAGAAAAAATTAGAGGAATAGGAAAAAACATAATGGAGAAATTGGAACAAATAGGAATTACTACTACTGAGCAATTGAAAGATACAAATCCCGAAGATCTTGCTAAAGATTTGCCGGGTATTTCAAGTAAAAAAGTAAAAGAATGGATTGAACAAATTCCTGCTTAGAAAAAATAAATCTTTCTTTTTTTTTAATATAAATTTTTTTATTTTAAGCTTAAATGAAAAAAACAGATAAAAATTGTTAAAACTAATTTCCTTATTATTCAAACTTTTCTGATATTTAATTAAGTTTATATTTATTTTATCGGTTTTTGCCCATGTGTTTCCTCTAATCCTTTAATTTTTATTTTCCTTGCTTGCATTGATAAAATTATTACAATTACAACCACAATACTTACGAATATCATTAAAAAATAACCTTCTAGAGGGATTTCGAAATAAAATGTTGTGTTAAAATAGCCAGTATTATTAAAAGTGTCATTTGCTGGGTTATTTATATCATAGGCTTGAGTTTCATTAATTCCTTGTCCAATTTTTCTAGATTCATATATTAAATATGCAAAATTGTATCTGGGATATGCTGAAGCCAGACCAAATTTAAATAAATAAGACCCACGAAGTGCTGTTCCGAATAAAATGTCAGCAAATTCTAAATTTTCGGGAAGAGAAGTTGTATTATCAAATATAAGATAAGGATCTGCCTCAGGATCAATAATAGTTAAATTTACCGTTTGAGTTGCTGGCAATGTATAGGCAATCGGAGAAACTCTTACGGCAATTATTCGGTAAAAAGTATCATTTTCTAAATTAGCTAAAAATTGTAATTCATTATAAACTCCCGAACTGAAACAATGGACGTCATAAGATATTGTATCATTAAAAACACTTTCTAATAATTTGTCATATATGCACATATCCCCTTCCTTTACTGCAATATGTAAATTAAGATTATAATTAGTCTCAACTGTTATTTTCAGTTCATAAGTTCCATTTTTTGCTGTTCCAAATGGCACAGTAAATTTTTTCGTATTTTCAAAATAAAAAGACATTGTCGCATTATAGATTTCAAACTCAATACCGTCGGGATCTATCATATTTAGAGATATATTGCACTCATTAGGCGTTACTAATTCACAATTGATTATATAATAATAGTATTCTCTAAATTCTAACTCAAATATTCTTGTTATTTTTGGAAAATTAAATTTATATACTTTATCAATGTAAGTCTTTGGCCACTCATTTGATTCATCAGCAATCACATTATAAATATTAAGATTGATTGAATTCATTAAAATTAATGATGTTAAAGAAAAAATCAAATAGATAGATTTAATTTTTCTTTTAATACCCATTCACCTTTAATTCTTTAAACTCTTTAATTAGATTATTTACTTCCGAACATTGGGTATAATCAATACAAGTAAAACATGGTCTATCAGTCCAAAAATAATTGGTTTTATTTTTCTTAAATATAAGCAAGATTGGCACTTTTGTATTTGGACATAATAAAGTAGTATTTTCAATCTTTCCTGCTTTGGGCACAGCATACGAAAAATTACATGTCTCAGATTCACATTTTATAAATCTCTTATAAAATTTTGTCTTATAAAGAATTAATTCATCAAATCCGCATTTAGGGCATTCTCCAATAGAAATAATCTTTCTCATAACAATGAAATGCTAAATTTAAAATATTTAAATAAAAAAAAATTGAGTGCATACAAATATTAGTGATAATCATTTATTGTTGAAGAATTAGGCAAGGAGGTTGTAGCAAATTCAATTTTTTCCTGTAGAATATGTTCGAACAAACGTTTTAAAAACTCTGACTGTGGATATTTTAATAATCTATTATATTTTCCAATATTTATCCAAAAAGCTTGATCTGTTTCATGTTTTTTTATCGAAATTTTTGTAGTTTCATTATTAAATATGTGAATCGTACTCCACTCTGTTTTTTTCTGAGAGAGAACAAATAACATCTCGATAATTTCACATATATTAAATTTCACAAATTTACCTTCATTAAGTGATGGTTTTTCCCAAATTCCATTCTCCTTTTTTCTTATACAATGAAAATATAGAAATGGCTCATTTTTTTTATTACTTTTAACAATAATTCCTACTTTCTGACCAAAAAAACTCTGGTTGTGCTTATCTGTCATTACTTCACATCCAATTTTATTTTAAATTATAAATTCAAATCCATTATTTGACAACTTGTATTTAGAAATAAACTCAATATTATGATATTTTAAGTTAAGAGTTTTTTCTCGTTTCTCATTTATTTCCAACTTTATCATTATTGAGTCAATCCTATCAAATAATTTATGTAAAAATTTAACATTTTTATTCAAATTTGGTTTATATGAAACTTCATGAATGAAAATTAGATTTACTCTATTAAGTGAAGCAAACATTTGTAGCGGATATATTTGCTCAGTAAAGAAAGTATTTATTATCTTGATTTTGTTGTCAATCTCATTAAATTCCATAAGTTTAAGGCGAAAATTGCTTGAAATTGAATCAAATATTATTAATTTTGTATTTATAGGAATAAAATTTTCTATTGAGCTTAGCTCATTTATTAAATTCTGTTGTTTAAAATATGATGAAATATTGGTTAAAAAAATATTATTCTTAATATATTCTAACTGCTCTGGAGCATCCTTAAAGTTATGTTCTAATCTTTTATATGAAAATGGTGAACCAGCATTTATCCATAACGCAGAATATAGATTTTCCTTATCTGAAATCAGATGTCCGACTAAGAATTGTACAAACGTTGATTTACCTGAACTCGATTCACCAGATATTTGAATTATTCTAGAATTATTTCTTAGGAGATTATAGATAAGAGTAAAAAATTCATCACACAACTCATTTTTATTTGAAATAAAATCATATAAATTTGTTTTATTATTTTTTATCAGTTTTTTTACCTCAATTATCAAATAATTTTAAAATTTGATTTTTTTCTTCTTTCAAATCTTCATCTCTTTCTTTTATAGAATTCATCACATCTTGTTTTAAAATAAGTTTTACAGGTTTTGATTGATTCTGATTCAGTAGAGACATTAAAAGAACTAACTTTACTAAATCATTGTTTGTCGATTCCCCAATTTCTCCTTTCCCAAAAATTCCCCCACCAGAATTCTTATATTTTCGATATTTTGGATATAAATAAATAATTAAGATAATTCCAATAATTATTGAGGCTGTTAAGGGATCTTTCTGGAAAAAGATAAAACCCATCAATATCATTACCCCATATATTATTAATTTAAACATTTTTTCTTACCTCATTTTTCTTCTCTATTCTACCATTGAGTGCGTGGTGAGAATTCAATTCCTCTTTTTTTTTTGCGATATTTAACTTCTATTTTATGTTTAGTATATTTGATTTTTCTCCGGGAGATTATTATGTTGTGATGGATTAAAATTAATCCGAGTCCGAGATATCTCATCATGTAATAAAAGAGCATTGATAGAAAAAACAATGTTATTAATGAATCAAATATAATTAGTTCAAAAAAATTCATTAAATAATAAGAGATTGACGAAGCAATAAAAATGACAATAACCTGAATTATTGTATATCTCTTGTTAGTGCTTTGAAATGAATTAGCAATCATTCGAATATCTGAATTACTGGGACTTATCTGCGTAAGGGTTGAAATTGCGATATAAATTAAGATTAGGGCAATCATATAATTAACTACTGGACTGAATATATAGAAAAGGATAAAGCCAATAATATAGGTTCCAATAAATAAAGGTGCAAATGAAACCAAGAGACTCTGAAAAAAATTCGAATTTGCAGTGGCAATTTTTCCAGACAGACCACCTTTTTTATTTCTTATTGGTATAATATTTGTTTCAGTTACTTTGGTATGAGTTAAAATACACATAATATAATGACTTACCTCATGAACAATAATCCCAATAAAGAAGCATGTATGAAATAAACGATAAAATGTTATACTTTTACTACCTAAATGGGTTGTAACGAATGATAACAATGTGGAGATTACAAGAACTCCAATAAATATTATTAAACAGGTTACAATCATGAATTGAGATTTTTATAAAATGATTATTTAAAAATAAAAAATGTAAAAATAAATTTTATTTAGAAGAATTTTAAAAATTTGTTTCTTACATTAAATTATGGTCAAATCAAAAACAAAATTTCCAAAAGAAGGAAGTTTTGTTATTGCTAAGGTTGTGGATATTCAAAGGGGCTACATTTATGTAGATCTATTAGATTTTGAAGGTCGGGAAGATGAAAATTTAGCAAGAGGGATGATTCACATATCTGAGATATCTTCTAGGTGGATAAGAAATGTAAGAAATTATGTTCGTATGAATGAAATTTTAGTATTGAAAGTTTTGAATGTAGATAATTTAAAAGGTCATGTGGATCTATCATTACGGCGTGTTACGTCTCAACAAAAGCAATTAAGAATGAAAGAATGGAAATATGCTGTTAAATATGAAAATTTATTAACATTTTTAGCTAATGAAACTGGGAAATCAATAGATGAATTGTATGAAATAATTGGATTTCCTATATTAGATAGTTATGAATCATATCAAAAAACACTTGAGGATATTAAAGAAAATGGTATTCAAGCAATTAAAAATTTAGATATTGATCCTGAAATTGCTAAAAAATACGTAGAAATTATAGAAGAGAATGTTATTGTAGGTACAGTATTAATTAGCGGTAAATTGTTATTGACTTCTACTGCTCCAAATGGAATTAACCTTATAAAGAATATATTAAATACTGGAATAAAAGTGATAAAAAGCCCAAAAGAAACACAGAGAGTTGATATTCGTTATGTTGCTGCCCCTAATTATCGTTTAGAAGTGATTGAAAAAAATTATCAAGAAGCAGAATCAGTATTAGCTAGTGTTCTAAAAACAATTGAAGATGAAATGATTAATGTTGGTGGGACCTTTGAATTCATTCGAGATAAATAAATTATGAATTTAATTGGTTTTTAAAGAACTATGACGAAATTACTTTTTAAATGCGTGGATTGTGGAGAATATTCTTTACCAAATAAAGAAATGAAATGTAAAATTTGCGGAGGGAATTTAAAGAATTCCAAACCTTCTAAGTTCTCATTAATTGATAAATTTGGAAGATTTAGAAAAGATTATTTCAAGGAGGAATTTAATAAGCGTTTTGATAGAACCTCTAATAATAATAATTAAAATTTTTCAACAATAATTTATTTTGGCATTATTTTTTCCGCTATCTTTTCTTCAATAAGAATTTTCGCATTTTCAAAAGGTACCATACAGACATCTTCCTTTAAAAAAGGGCCGTAATTTACAAGATCAATTCCCACTAATGCAGGACAATCCATTATAAATCTTACATTTAGATATTCAATTCCATTTAAAGATGCATATATTGTTGAGTTCACAGCCAGTTCATCTTTTTTTGAAAGTATATTTGGAATTTCTGAAACATTCTTTTCAACTGGAGTTAATTCTTTCTTCTTTAAAGAACTTTCGATATCAGATAATGTTAGAGATTCCAAATTTTTAAATCCTTTAAAAGAAGCAATGAGATTATCATAGAACATTTGTTCATGTTCTAATAATTTGTTTCTATCAATTTCTAATAAAATAAGTGATTTATCAATTATTTTGCGTTTTCTAACTTTTAATAAATCATCTAATAGAAATTTAGTATTTTTTATTAAAGAATCAATTAAAGATTCTTTTATAACTTGCATATCTGAATTATTTAGTTTTCCATCTGAAGCCGAATCGAGTGCATATAATTTTAAATATTCCTTAAAAGATTCATTAGTAAGAGAAGTTATCTCTTCATTATTTATTTCGTTAGTCCATTGTTGATATAATTCATTATATATTTTCTGAGTATTCATCATTTCTTGAGTATATCTTTTAGTACCGATTCAATTATTTTATATGTCTTATTATTTAAATAAATTTAAAATCACTATTATTTAATTAAATTTTATTTAAGAGTTGCCACATTTTTACATAAAAGAAAGATTCCAATATCATGTGGAAGATCTAAGACTTCTCCCATTTTAAAAGGACCCCAAATGTTTTCTCTTACACGGATCTTAGGTACTTCTGGAACTGTAATTTCCAGTTTAAGGAAATTTTTTTTTGAAAAAATTACTGGATCAGAAAATGGATCAAAACTTTCTAAATTCTTATACTCAATTCCAACCACTTTAAAGCCACTACTGCCATGTAAAGAGCCAGGATATCTTATTAATCTATGGATGTCAATGGTTACGGGAATATCAACATCTGTTCCAATATTTTTAACTAAATTAAAAAATAGGTTTTTCCATGATTTTGGACCAAATCCAAGTAAATTCCATTGACTTGTACTTTGAGATTCGATATTATCTATTATGTGTTTTCTTTCTTTAATTATAGTACCTATTTGTTCCTTGTTAAGTGAAAAATTACTTAAACTATTTTTTAATGCTTCTTCATTTTCTATTGAAAGTATCTCCTTTAATTTCAACATTATTTTTCTAGGCCAGCCAGCCGCATATTGATTAAAGAAACCAAGACCAATGTTTGGCTTTTCTAGTCCTAAAACAGTAAATGAAATATTGTTCCCGGTAATATAATCAACTATTTCTCTTCGTTCATGACTCGATAATTTCCTTAATTTCTCATCTTCTATATGAAGATGATAACCTCTATGTCCAGAAAAAAAGATAAAACAATTATCTTTATTAATTCCAAAATCTGGTTCTAAAAATTCATTAATCAATTTAAATATCTCTTTTTTTGCCTTTTCGAGACATTCTTCACAAATCCAAGTTATTTTTTTAAATTTTGTTGATTTACAATCAGGATTAGGACATAATTTGGGTGATAATCCAGTTCCATATTGATTACATGATTCACATTCCCAAAAATCATGTTTTTCTTTACATGTAGTATCTAAATGATCAGCATCAATATCAAAGATTAAATCACAACCAAGATAATTTTTATTATCCATTTTAGATGCATCAGGAAGCTCATAAAGTGATGCACTTGAATACATATGTTTTGGAACATTATGAATCAAATAATCAGTTAAAATATCTAAGGATTTAAAGCCTATATGTCTAATCATAATATTATTTTCCCATGTTAAAAACGCAAATTCTCTTTCCAGCAGATTACTAACTGATGGAAGAGACTTCTGTTGATTTTTATAATAGGCTTGAAATAATCTTTTTATAAATCTTATACTTTCCATTATTTAGATTCCTTTATTTTTTTTCGATTTTAGTTATGTTTTGTCCATTAATTTCTTTTTTCTTTATTTCCCAGAGAGATCTTGATTCTTTAACGCTTGTAAAGAAAAGTGGATGCGAGATTTTTATTATTTTATCTTGATTTTTTGAATAAAATCCTTCCCGACAAATCTCATCCCCAAAAATTTTATGATCCTTTTGACAAATCCCTAACGTTTCTAATTTTGCACAACTATGAGGTGAATACCCCTTTTTAATAGCAAATTCAATTTGATATCGTGCAATTTTGTCATCAAAATCCGGTAGTGTTTTAAAAATATTTATTATCAGGTCTATAGGGTATTTTAAAGAATTTAGAAAAAATACTAAAAATAGACGTTCATTGTGAATTAAATTTTGACTTTGTTGCACTTTTGATAAAAGTAATTTTATACAAGGAGGAAAAAAAATAGATAGATCTTTTCCCTCTTTATATTTCATAGTTTCGGTATAATCACTGCTTAAATCAATTTTTTTACTTTTAATTAGATCTTTTATTTTTTCAAATGTAATTTTAAAAGCGGTTATCTCGGTTAAGGTTTCTTCTAAATCAGTTCTTTCTTTCGGATCATCTTCAGATTTATTAGTCTTTTCAAACTTTAAAATTTCATTTCTAACATATTCTTGAAGAAGTCTAATCAATCGATTCTTTGAAATGAATACATATCCGTGAGAAAGTGAATTATTTACAAGTTTTCTATAATCATCCCTGAGATTGATTCCCATTTTTATGAAATCAATAAAATGCACGCTTAGATTTGTTTTTTCAACAGCTGTAATTTTAATTGGATCTTCATAATATTGAACGTTAAGACCCAAATCACTACAAATCCAGTAAAGATATTCCATTTTTTCATCTCTAAGTAGTTCTAACTGGGTTTTTGCATTTTTTGAATACAGATTAGCAATTCTATTTGTTATATTTTGATTATTTAGAAGGAATAAAATGATTTTTAACATCCAATAAATGTAAATATTCAATTCTCCGTCTTTAGGATCAAAATCTCGAATTATCTCTAAATTATTTATTGCATCTTCAAAAATTGATTCGATTTTCTTATCAATATCAACTTTATTTTCGTCCCAATACTTTTTGTATAGCCACTCAACAAATTCATAGGGATTTTTTTTTCCAATCTCTTTGAATTTTAATTTAGTAAAAGATAACCATGGGAATCTATATAATAATTCTGGTTTCGATGTTAAGATATTTTCATCAGAACTCATAATTATAGTGCGCAGATTTTTTCTTATTATGGATAATTAATTAAAAAATTATTAAAATTTGTAAGAATGAGAAATTAGTAATAAATAAAAAAAATGATATGAATCAACGATTAAATTTTAGTATTCTTCTAAATCTTCTTCTTCAAATTCAACTTCTTCTACCCTCGGTGCCAGAAAATAACTAATTGTACCTCCTTCGAGAATATTAAAGATTAATTTTAATGGGTGATCGTCCTTCAACGAAATCGTTAATTTCTCAGTAATATTTTCAATTTTAAGAATGCTCTTTAAAAATTGAAGTGAATAAGAACCTTTACTTATTGCCTTAATATTTTTTTCCAATAGATCATCGAGAGCTAATTCATATTCCATTTCTCCAATTTGTCCAACAGAACTAAATAATAAGCCTTTATCTTCCTCTGCTTTTATAGTTAGAATTTCTGAATAAATTTCAGCATCTTTTATTGCTTCTACAAAAAATACAGGATCCATTGACCAATCTGCATTATATTCTAATTTTAAAAGATTTTCCATTGGAATATCTTCCATCTCTATATCTAACAATGCAAGACTAAATGTTCTAACTTTTGTGCTTTTATGTTGTTTCATTTTAATTTTTAATTTTTGAGTATCAGGTTCGAAAATTAACTCAACAGAATCACCTGCAGAGCTTCTTTTTAATATTTTATCGAGATCTTCGAGATTTAGACCAATTTTGGTATCTTTATCGCATTCATACTCATCGAAATCTTGTTTAGCCATAGACAATTGGAGAAGACATATTCTAGATGGATCCATAGCTCTAATTGATAATTCCGTAGTAGTAATTATAAATTCAGTTTCATCAATAATCGACGCTAAAGCCTCTATAATCCCTCTTAAAATTCTACTATTTTCTAATTTTATTTTAAACATAAAATGGTATCAACTACTAAAGTTTTAATAAAAATAATTATATTTTGATAAATAATCTAAATATATATTAAAAATTATATTATTAAGCCACTATTATTTTGTCTGAGCAATTCTTTAAACCCAAATCACCAGCAATACAAAGGATTATTGGTGATTTAAAAAGCGATGATGTTAGAATTCAAATTACTGGATATATTAGGGAAATAATATCAAATTCAGAGTTTATTTTAAAAGATAATTCAGGAGAAATCAAAGTTACTTTCGAAAAATCTGATTTTCCTATTAAAAAAGATTTATTAATTAATGTAATTGGTGAATTGGAAATAAATGTTGAAGGTGAAAAGAATGTTAAAGCACAATTTATTCAAAATATGAATATGTTGAATTATGAATATTATGAAAAGATTTATCACTTAAAAAAAGAATATTTATAAAATTAAGTAATCAAAATCCTGTTATGGCTTGTTTTATTTCTGTATTTAAGAGAAATTTACTGGGAGTATAAGAATATGATAAAATTCTGTCCTAAATGTAATAATTTATTACGAAAAAAAATAACTGATAAGAAATTTGTTTATTCTTGTGCTTGCGGATATTCAGAACCGTTTGAAGAAGATATACAAGAAAAGGAAATGATTGCTAAAAATAAAATCAAAAAATATTCAGATAAAACAATTGTTCTACCAGAAATAAATGCTGTTATTTATCCAACAACTAAGGCAGAATGTAGAAAATGTGGAAATAAAGAAGTAGAATATTGGCAATCCCAAACACGTTCGGCAGATGAAGGATCCACAACTTTTTTTCGTTGCACAAAATGTAAATTTACTTGGCGTGAATATTAAATCTTTTTTAGGTTAAAACTTCTAAAATTTTTGTTAAAATATTAGCTTTACCTCCAGTAGATTGTGTTAAAGGCTTACCACATACACGACAAACAACTTTAGTGGAGGCACAACCAAAAATTATTTGTTCATTACCGCAATTCAAACATTTAACGCCCAGGAATCTTGATTTAGGATTTGGTATTAATTTTCGAATTTCTCTTGACATTTTTTTTATTCCTTTTTTTTTTTATACTTCAATTAATTCAAATCGTTTTACCCGATAAGATTTACCAATTGACTTTTTTGAACACTCCGTACATTGAAATATAGGTGTAGATTTCTTGTTAATTTTAGCAAAATTATGCTGAACCTCCTTGGGCTGCGAACCATAGCCTTTTTTCTTTCGCTCGTATCTTCTTTTGCCTTCCGCAGTTTTTCGCTCTTTTCCTTTCTTATAAATAGTTACCTTGTGTTCGGTATGCTTTTTACAATGTTTACAATATCTTCTTTGGGTCTTGGGATACTTCATAAATGTTTTTTCTCGTTATTATACATATCATAAAAATTGATAAATTTTAAATTTTTTCACAAAGAGTAAGTTTCAAAACTAATTAAACAATTATTATATTTCAAGAAAATTTTTATATAATAAAAAAACTTCCTAAATGATAATGAGGGATTTTAAAAACCAGAATATATTAAGTGCAAGAGATTTTACTAGGGAAGAAATTGATTTTATTCTGCAAATCGGTAAAAAGATGGTAAATAATAAGTATTCTAAATTATTAGATAATAAAATAATGGCTACTTTATTTTTTGAACCTTCAACCAGAACAAGATTGAGTTTTGAATCTGCAATGCTTAGATTAGGAGGAAAAGTTATTGGATTTCAAACTCGAGATGTCTCATCAGTTAAAAAGGGAGAATCTATTGCAGATACTGTTAGAACAGTTGAAAATTATTCAGATATTATTGTAATACGTCATCCTTTGGAAGGTGTAGCACGTATGGCAGCCAAATTTTCTTCAATTCCGATTATTAATGGTGGATCAGGAAGCGCAGAACACCCTACACAGGCGTTATTAGATTTATTTACAATTAAAGAAGAATGTGGAACCATTGATGGACTGAATATTGGACTCTGTGGTGATTTAAAATATGGCAGGACAGTTCATTCGCTAGCCTATCTTTTTAGTAATTATAATATAAATTTATATTTTATATCTCCTGCTTCATTGAAAATGCGATTTAGAATAACTGATTGGTTGCGTGACAAAAAGATGAAATTTAAAGAAACTGAAAAGTTCAAAGAGATATTACCAATATTAGACATTCTGTATATGACACGAATTCAAGAAGAGCGTTTTTTGGAACCAGAAGAATATGAAAAAGTTAAAGATGTATATATTCTAACTGAGAAGGATTTAGATAATACAAAAGAGAATTTTCGTTTAATGCATCCTTTACCAAGAGTTGGTGAAATATCTCCCGATATTGATAAATCTCCTAAAGCGATTTATTTTAAACAGATGAAATATGGACTTTATCTAAGAATGGCACTGCTTGCATTAATATTAAAAGGAAATAATTTTGTATAGATATTGAAAATCAAGATATATTAAGTGCTGAAAGATTTTATAAATATCTATTTATAATTTTTTTATTTAAGGATTCAGAATCTATATATTGAGTGTCTGGTCTTATAAGAATACCTTTTTTGTCAATGGATTTATTGTAATAATTTAAATGTTTTGATGAAAAACAAAAATAACGAATCCCATATGTAATTAAATATTTTATCTTTTCATGGAAATCTTCTATATTTTTTGAATTGGGTAATAGTATGTTAAAAAGTGTGCCCCCATCTACGATTTTTTGAAATGTTTTAAATAATGAGACTTTTTTTTCAAAATTCAATTTTGATTCAAATCGTATGAATTCTGTACTGAAACTATCATATTTATGAGAAATTTTATCAAATTCAAAATTCCATCTATTTATAAGATAATTATCTACATGAGGCTGGGAGAAAATGAAGTATTCATTTTGTTCATTATTCATTTCATTTATTCTGTTACTAATTCTAGTTAAAATTTGTTTTGCAAACTCTTGACTTTGGTCAATTCGATCAAGCTCGATATTACAATGATATAGAATAGATTCATTTAAACCAAAAAAACTGACCGCTTTAAAAGGATGATCAGGAAATACATAATTTTTATTATTAAAGAGAATTCTAGAAAGAGACTGCCAATGATGAAATGAATTTAAATATTTTTTTATTAAATCTTGTTTTATTTTAAAAATTTCAAATACCGCTGTGATATTTAAATCTAATAATTCTAGAAAGTGTTGATCATTTTGTTTTGATTCTAATGCAATTTTTGGTAAATTTATAAAAATTTTATCCAATAATATTTTGTTAAATGAATTAGGGATAGAATCATAATTTTGAGTTATTGAAGTTAATACATTGTTTATTGGATTTGCCCCTCGATTTCTATAGAAAAGTAAATTTGATTTATCAATTATATTAAAGAATCGAGTGAGAACACTTTCATTGAAGTTTTGAGAATTAACATCACTACAATCATATAATATCAATGGATTTAAATGAACAAAATTTTGATATCGATCGTTTTTTATTGATTCAATCAAATCATTTTCTAATTCTATGATAAGACTTGGGTCAAATTCTCTCTTTTGCAAAAAACCATGAGAAAAATCTAAACTAATTTGAGATTTTCCTAAATTTAAATTAAAATTTAATTTAAAGAATTGTTCTAAAAGGAATAATAATAAACTTTTTGTATCTTTTTGATTCAATCTTGAAAGTATTGAAAGTAATATTTCATTAAACTTATATAATAAAATATCTTCATTAAAAAATTTCTTAATATGAGTTAAAATAGAGATAAAATTTAAGAAATTAGATTTTATTTGGGTTTTTTCAAGAGGGGCATCGATTTTTATAAATCTTTTATCCATATTATTTGTATTCTCTAAATTAGATATCGAAATAGACAAAGGACGTAAAGCCCAAGAATCTAAATGTAATAAAGATATCTGCCCTGAAAGATAGAGATCTGCTAGTTCACGAGGTAATAAATTCAATAATAGATATTGCTCTGATACTTCACTACCCAATTTTTTTAAAAATTCTTTAGGATCAGAAAATTTTTGATTTCTTAATAAGGATTCTACTTCGAAAGGTGGTAAGCCTAATCGTGTAAGTTTGTGTCTATATTCCTCAAAACCTTTTTCAATTAAAATGCCATTTATATATTCTCTTATTAGAGGAGTAGTTAAGTAATTTACTTTTGAATTAGATAACTTTAACTTTACTTCATTTGCAATTTTCCTTGCTAATTTTTCTGGCATCTCCGATTCTCGAATTAAATATTCAATGATTTTATTTATGTTAAAGAGTTCAAAAGTGTAATTTGATGTTCGGATTTGAAGAATTCTTTTTTCTTCATTAATTATATCTCCTATATCTAATAATTTCTCCAATATTCTTCCACCCAATTTTGTTAAAAAATATCCCTCTTCTCCTGATAATATGAAATTGTTTTCTTTTAGAATGTTTAAATGATATGAAATTTTACTACTATCCCCTTTTTCTTCTAAAATTCTTCTCTTTAAAGCCATAAATGGAATTGGGCTGTTTATTTCATATAAAATCTTGAGAATTCCTAATCTTATTTTTTTTCCAATAATTTGTAAATGTTTTTCTAAATTACTCGAACTGTCTTTTGTATTCAAATTAATATATCAATTTATTCTTCTTTTATAAACTAGATTTAACCAAATACAAATATAAAATTTACTGAGACCATATAATTGGGAAAAATTTAGGATTCTTATTATTCTTTCCGACAAAAATCACTTTAGAACACAGTATATAGTTAAGAAGAATAGGAAAAGAGTTAAGTTCTAACTATCGAGCAGAAACCGCAATTCTTTCAATTTCGTCTCTTCTTTTAATTGCTTTTGAATTTTGACTTTTTTTTGAAGCCGCTATTAATTCCTGGGCGATTGCTTCTTCAATTGTAATTATATTATCATGTGTTTCATTGACAATAGCATGAACAAGTAATTTTAATGCAAGGTCAACTCTACGCTGTGGAGCAATATCAACGGCACTTGCATATGAAATTCCACCCATTGCGATTTTTGTAGTTTCTTCTCTTGGGGCAACATTTTCAATTGCATTAATTAACACTTGCAAGGGATTCATACCCGTTTTTAACTCAATTAATAAAAATGCAGTCTCAACCAATTTAATTAGTTTACTTTTTTTACCTGAATTATAAGAACTTTTATGACCCTTTATCTTTCCACTTATATAACCCGGAGATTGAAGTTTATTAATAAAACGTTCTACAATAGATATATTAGATTTCCAAAATCTTTTGTGCGTATGGCGACCTTGAGAATCAGGTATTATAATTGGTTTTAAATTAATGTATCTCTCTAAACCATAATCATGAATTTGAATGTCGAAATCCCATTTATTAAGAAATTTTATTGTTGGTTTTTTCTTTGTTTTGCTCATATATTCAATTTAACACCATTATAATCAAAAATATCTATTGTTGAATATAAAATTCCATTTCTCTTAAATTTATCTTTCTAATAAAGAAAAATTAGAAAGTAATGAAGCGAAAATAATAGTAAAATTTAATTAAAGTGATTAAATATTAAAATATATCATAATAATTTTCAAAATTAATTGAGTTTTAAATGGCAAAGGGACTATATTCTGCAAGAGCACTAAAACGAAATAGGAAAAAATTTAGATGGAGTAAGACAAAATATAAAAGAAAAAAACTTAAATTAAAACAAAAAGCAGATCCATTACAAGGAGCTCCAGCCGCTGAAGGAATTGTGCTTGAAAAGGTGGGTAGAGAGAGTAAACAACCTAACAGTGCAATACGTAAATGTCTTAGAGTCCAATTAAGAAAGAACGGTAAAACTATAACTTGTTTTCTTCCGGGTGATGGTGCGCTTAATTTCATCCAGGAGCATGATACTGTTTTGGTAGAGGGCATAGGTGGTGCAAAAGGAAGAGCAGTGGGTGACTTGCCTGGTGTTAGGTGGAAGGTAACAATGGTTAACGGAGTTAGTTTAGAAGCCTTAATAAGTGGAAAGCGAGAAAAATCTATGCGCTAATTTATTTATGTGTACATATTAAAACTAGGGTTTTTTATTGAACAACCCTAGAAAATATTAAATATTTATTTAATTTTTCGTGTTAATAATACAATTATCAACATCAAAATGACGTAATACAAGTAGTTTAGTTTTCTTTATCATTATTCCATTCTTTCCAATGGCTTTACCCTTATCTTCAGGGTTGACAGTAATTATTATCGTCTTTTTTCCGCTAATATTTTCTCTAATTTCAACATTTTGGACTTTACTTGTATTAAGAATATTTTGAATAAATTCTTTAAGATCTTCGGAAAATCCAATTATATCTATGGTTTTCTGTAGTTTTTCCTTTAAAACTTTAACATTCTCTCCATTTCTACCAATTGCTTTTCCGACATCTTCTTTTAATACGAGAAATATGACCTTATCTCGTACTCCCATTTTTCCAGGGATTACAATACAATCTTTAACAACAGCACCAGTTAAATTATTAAATAGTGTAATTAATTTTATAGCTTCCTCATCAATTTTTACAGCTTTTCTATGCATTAGAATTCCTCATTAAATGATTTCATTTTACTAATTGTAATAGATCTGAATCTCCTTCATCATAAACTCCCAATGTCGAAACCATAAAGGGTTTTCCACAAGCTAAACCTAATTCCCAGCTTGATTGATTAAATTTATAAATAAAAATAGGATCATCTAAAAGTGAATTATGATATCTTATCTTATTCTCAATATTTGCAGGACAATTATCAGATAGGATAATTATTTTAAATTTATTAAGTCTCATCTCTTGTATTGTTCTTTTTGACCCAATAATTACCTTTCCACTTTTTACTGTAATATTAATATTTTTTTTTACATCAAATTCTTTTTCTTTTTTTTTTCGTTCTGTCTTATATTTAGAGACATATCCATTTGAACTCATACTTAATTTGCCTGTAGACTTTTTTGGAATAATACGTATAGCTTTCTCTAATAAAGTAATTAATTCTTTATAACCTTTATAATTAATATTTTATATTTTTTTAAATAAAATCTTTATCATTCATCATTTACATCTTTTAAAGATAACTTTTTCTCTTTCTCTTCCTTTTCCCGCAGGATTCTTAAGTTATCGTCCAGCGACATCATAAGTTCAACTCCTCCAGTTCCCATAGGGACGATCTGACCAATTATAACATTTTCAGGAATTCCTAGCAAAAGTTCTTCTTCACCATAAATCCCTGCATTTAATAATTGGTTTACTGTCACTTCGAATGCTGCTCTTGCAAATACACTTGATTTTGACCCTGAAATTCCATGTCTCCCAATAGATGAGATTAGTCCATTTTGACTCATTAAGTCAGCTAGAATTAATAAATGTCTTATATCTACGTCCAAGCCTTGATCTTCAAGAACTTGCAATGCTTCATTAATTAAAAGGTTTCGAGCCGCTTCGATTCCGAAAATTTTTTGAACCTCATGAATATGGTTTGAGTAAGTTCTCGTTGAATCTACCCCTTCAATCTCAAGAACACCTTGTAAATTAGTTCCTTCTGTCTGTATTATCCATTCTTTAGTCTTTGAATCTTTTGTTATTAATCCTCTCTTTATACCTCTTACTCCCTTAATTACTTTCTTTAGAATTTTTTCTCTTAATTTTTGAAGTTTTTGTAAATCTTCAATTCCAGGATCAATTATAATCGAATTTTGTTCTTTTTTAATTGAGCCTTTTTTTTTGTAACGTTTTAAAATCTTGGGAATTTCATCAATACTTATACCTTTTTTTTTTAACATTTCAGGGATTAGGTTGATGTGGATACGCCATTCTATGAAATCCAAATCTACATCATATGTAATATTTTCAATTCTGATTTGTTCAATCCGATTATGAACTTCTTTAGCCATTTCTTCATCATGAGCATATTCTTCTTCTAAATATATTTTCATAATTGGAGTTGAAGGAAATCGTCGAGCATCAACCAATTCAATTAATCGCGGCAGACCTTGAGTAACTGAGAATTCTGCAACACCTGCATAGTGAAAAGTCCGCAGAGTCATTTGTGTTCCTGGTTCTCCTATACTCTGAGCCGCAACTGTTCCAACTGGTTCAGCAGGTTCTACTAATGAATTCATATATGTAATGTAAAGTTTATCTGCTAAGTAATCTATTTGAGATTCGGTTAGTTGGTCCTTCATTATTTTTTCTTTAGCATGTTTTACTAAATCATGAGGGATTCCATCTTTTTCAAGACTTGCCATACAATTATCGATATATCTTTCTGACGCTTTTGACATTAAATTTTACCTCGAAATTATGAAATTTTATTTTTTAACTCCATTTTTTTCATTTTTCCAATTAATATATTGTTTTGTTTGTTTTCCACGCCAGATTGCCTTTTTCCCTGTTTCTTTTTCAAATTCTTGAATTAAAGAGTCTTCATCAAGAATTTTTTCGTCTTTTTTTGTTGGCTTCTTTAAAATTTTTTTTTCTGTTTTTTCTATAGGAACTTTTTTCACTGGTGCCTTTTTCTCCGAAGTTTTAGTAGTTGGTATTTTCTTGAGAGCTTTTAACGATTTAGCTTTTAATAGTAAAATATCAAGGTTTATTGCTAAGCCATGGTCACTCTTAGAGGGATCAATTCCATCATCACCAAATTGAAATTGTACAATACTCTTATTAGCATCTCTTACAGTATTATCATTTTCAACAATTACATCTTGTAATGCATTAACTAACCTTCTTTGCATATACCCACTTTGACTAGTTCTGACAGCAGTATCAACAAGTCCCTCTCTACCACCCATTGAATGGAAGAAAAACTCTTCAGGATTCAAACCTTTTCTATATGATGATGAAACAAATCCTCTTGCTTTTGGAGAGAGATCATTAATCTTATAGTGAGGTAATGTTCTTTTTATATATCCTCGATGAATTCTTTCACCCCGAATTGCTTGTTGCCCAACCATTGCAGCCATTTGACCTAGATTTAGAGGATTACCTCGCGCTCCAGATTTTGTCATTATAACCGAATGGGCTTGATCTCCAATATCAATAGAGGCAATTGTTTCAGCTGTCTTTCTTGCATCGTTTAATATCCCTCTAATTCTTAATTCCAAAGTTTCTTTTAAAGTTCTTCCTGGGGCTCGAGATAAAATCTTCTCATCTTTGTTATAGTATGCTTTTATGAGTTCTTCACATTCTACATTTGCTTTATCTATAGTATTTATGATTTCTTCCATTGCATCATGTTTTACAAAAACTTCATCTAGACCAATAGTAATTCCATTCATTCTGATTACATGAAGGAGCATTTGTATCGAATTATCTAAAAATATTCTCCCTCTTTCATTTCCATGATCTTTTATTATTCGCTGTAAAATACTATTCGGTTTCATTGCTCCAAAAGTAGCCTCATCAATAGTTCCAGTTAACAGTTTCCCGTTTTCAATATGAACATATGCATCATATTCACAATCATCCTCTTTACATACGTCACATCTCTTGCAAAACTTTGATCTTTGGCGTAAATTTAAATCTTGTGGAAATAATGCAGAAAAAATTAACTTTCCAGAATATTTTGGCTCTGGATCAGTCGTTATTGGTGGTAAATCAATTATTGAAAAATCAGGATTTGTATCAAATATTTTGCCTAAATACAATAATTTTAAAGTATCCTTAATATTATAAACAGAGTCCTTACTTGTAAATTGATATACAGTAGATATAAAATCTTGAATTCCACCTATTATTGGTCCACCAAAACGAGGAGATAACATATGTTCTTGAACTTTTAAAAGTAATTCTGCTTCAGTCCTTGCCTCTTCACTCTGTGGGACATGCAAATTCATCTCATCCCCGTCGAAATCTGCATTATATGGAGGACATATTGTTAAATTTAATCTAAATGTTCTTCCATCCATAATTTTTACTTCATGAGCCATAATTGACATTCTATGAAGTGAAGGTTGGCGATTGAATAAAACTAAATCTTTATTATTAAGGTGTCTTTCAACAATATAACCAGGTACTAGAGTTTCTGCAATTACATCTCTATTCTTCACATATCGGAGATCTATTCTTCGATTATCAGTTCTTATTATATAATTAGCTCCTGGATGCGTAAAGGGTCCATTTATAACGAGTCGTTTCATCTCTGCAATATTCCAAGGATTTACATTCGATGGAATTGTTAGTATTTTTGCAATACTGGTTGGTACTCCCACGTCATTAATACTAATATGAGGATTAGGTGAAATAACACTTCTGGCGGAAAAATCTACTCTTTTCCCACTCAAATTACTTCTAAATCGTCCCTCTTTGCCCTTTAATCTCTGCGTAATTGTTCTTAAGGCTCTACCAGATCTATGTCGCGCAGGAGGAATTCCAGAAACTTCATTATCAAAATATGTTGTAATGTGGTATTGTAAAAGTTCCCATAAATCTTCCACAATAAGATGTGGTGCTCCAGCGTCAAGATTTTCTCTCAATCTTTGATTTATACGGATTACATCAACTAATTTATGAGTTAAATCATCCTCCGATCTAATTCCACTATCTAATGTAATTGAGGGTCTCACACAAACTGGTGGAATTGGTAAAACCTCCAATATTGTCCATTCAGGTCTAGCAGAGGCTGGAGAGATTCCCATAATTCTAAGATCATTATCAGAAATTCTTATTAATCTTTCTCTAATATCCATTGGAGTCAATCTTCTTGAACCTTTACCCTCTTCTTCTTCATAAAAAGTAGTTGGTTTCTCTATAACAATTTTTTTCTTTCTTGCTCCACAATATGGACATTTTTTTGCTTTTCTTGCGGTTTTAAAAATTAACTTAGTTAATTCTTCATCACTTTCAAAATACATCTCACGATGTTTCTCTTGTTCTTTAGTATATTTAACTTTTTCATCTTCAGTGAGCATAAGCATTGAGCATTCTGGGCATATGCTACGTAAAATCTTTAAAACCTTTTTTGCATAACCACAATGAATAATGGGTCTAGCCATCTCAATATGACCAAAATGACCCATGCATTGACTTACAAGATTTCCACATGTTTGGCAACGCTGACCAGGCTCAATCGTGCCCAAGCGTTGATCCATAAGACCAGATGGGATAGGGAGGCCATCTTCATCATAAGTGTCTGCAGTAATTATTCTGGCAGAGCTTAATTTACGTATTTCATCAGGTGAGAGAATTCCAAATCTAATTTTTTCGATTATCTTCGTTTTTAAATAACTACTCAAGGAGTAAAGACCTCATTTTATTTTTTTTATATATTGATTGAAATAAGAAATAAACCTACAAAACAAGTTAGAATAAATCTCCTAATTTTGGCTTGTAAGATATTCTCATGAAACAAATCTTAAAAATTTTTCTAAAATTTTAATTTTAACTCGATTAAACAGCATAATAAGTAAAACAAAATTAACCTTTTTTAAAATCCAAAACAATTTCAAAATATTTACCTTCTTATCGAAAGAAAGTTATCTACAACGCAAAATAACATAATAGATCTAAAATAAAGAAAATAAATTAAGAGAGATTGGCAAAATAGGGGAATTGGAACCAAAAATCGTTATTTTCTGCAATGAAACACAATTCGCTAGATAAAATTCAAGTGATTGCCATCATACTTTTTGATCTAATATAGTGAAACTACAAGAGGAAGCATTGAACTTTTTTATGTAATTTTCTACAATCTCCCTTGTGTGTGTATCTTTTTCCACTGCATCAAAAAACTTTTCAAAGTTTTCAATCTCTTTGAAGATCATTTGCTCTGTATATTTGTTTTTTTTCTGAGTAAATTGGTAAGAAAAGTACTTTTTCACTTCCATGGGCATAAATAATTCATACCGCTCACAGTTGTGGGATTCATAAAGTGGTTTCAATTTTTCCTTTGCAAACTTAAGGAAGTCTTCCAACTTTTCTGGAGGTACCTCACACGACCATTGGACCAGAATCAAGTCTTTTAACAAATCTTAAAAAATTTTTTAATTATAAATCTCATCTATTAAATGGTATATTAATTCAAACCAATAAGCATTTTTAATATATAAAAACATTTCTAAATATTAGACCGATGAATAAATTTAAGTTTTTAAAAAACAGATTTATTATTATTTTTTTAATGATAATTATAATATCACTTCTAATTTTTTCTTTAAATGGAAGAATCATCTTACCACTTGATTTAATCATTTTAGATGAGCGAAAACTAATTATAGAAATACTTGCATCATATTTCTTAGCTGAAATTCCCATTCAATTTAATCAAACATTAATTAATATCTATTTCGCTTGGACTTTAGGAGCCTTATTCGCATCTTTAATTTTGGCAAATCCTAAAAAAAGCCTTACCAACACAATTATATTAGCTATTTTCATTAGCTATTTTTTATTAATATTCGGATTTCGGCATTCTCCAAATTATTTTAACTCGTTTTTTCCTCAAATTTTCATTCAAATTATTTTTCTGTTAATATATATTAGTCTTTTTTCTTTTGTCTCGGCATTTTTCATTGAAAAAATTTATCAAAAATTTCAAAAAAGTGAAAATCACAAGATTAGAATTGAGGTACTTGCTAGTTCTAATAAAATTAAATGTCCCCATTGTGGAACGGAATATGAATCTATACCTCTTTATTGTTATAATTGTTTAAAAAAGATAAAAAGTAATAATGAAATTTAATAATTGATTTTAAAAATTTTTAACTTAAAGTAAAAAGAACATTAATACATATAACCGACAAAAGTATTTTCAAATTAAAATAATTTCGGTTAAAATTGATTGGATAAGAAAATTTTACTATAAAATAATAATTAATTGGGAATATATTCAATGAATTATTAGATAAATCATCATAGAATATAATTTGAAGAATTCCTAAAAATTGTATTCAATCAATTTATTGAGCCAATATTTGGTAAATATCATCAATACAATTTTATTTCTTGTTATAAATGATAGATTTTGATTTTAAGATGCAAATAATTTACTGAATCCTTGATCTACTCTAGAACCAATATTAATAATTTCCGACAAAAATTATGGATCATATTTGTATAATTTTACTCAACCAATTTCACCCTAAAACACGCCTATTTTTCCATAATCTTTATATAGTAGATAAACAATAATATTTCATAGATGATTTAATTTCATCAAAAATTGATAAAAAAAACAAAATAAAGTTAAAAATTATAAGCGGAGGTAATAAGTAATGGCATTTGCTTGGTCTCCACTACGTTCCCTGATGAAAAAAGCTGGCGCAGAAATTGTTAGCAGGAATGCAGTTGATAGGTTAATGGACTTTTTAGAAGAAAGAGCTAAAGCATTAACTGCATGCGCAATCGACATCAGCAAACATAGTGGTAGAAAGAAAATTACCAAAGATGATATGAAAATAGCTATTGGCATGCTCTAAACCAATGGCTAATTATTATGTCATAAAATTAAAATTTTTTTTTTTTTCTTTTTTTAATAATTTGAATAGAAAATATTTTCAGTTTTAAAGAGATTAGCCAATAAAAATTTAATATAGTTTAGTTACTAATTATTATTACAATAAATAAAACTACAACAATTTTAACTACAAAAAAAAGATAACTAATAAAAATAAATTGGTGTAAAATATGGAAATTAATGGCGTTTTGATTGATGATACATACTGTGAAGCATTTCCCGGTTGGTTTTGTCGCATTTTAGTAACTGCTAAAAATAAGAAATGGTTAAACATATGTGCTCAGGTAACGACTGGTTTTGCAACATCAACAATACATTGTCCAGCTGAAGCTGGAATTGAAAAATATGTATCCGAGAATGATACTCCAGATGGTCGACCAGGTGTAATCCTTCTCTTTTTTGTGAAAGGAAAAGAAAATATTGATTCTTTATTATTAGATCGGATTGGACAATGTGTTTTAACTTGCCCAACAACATCCTGTTTTGATGCATTTCCAAAAGAATATGATCCAAATGCGAAAATGGTTGAAGCAAAGACAGGATATAAATTGAAATTTTTTGGTGATAAGTTTGAAGAAAAAGATGAGGCAACCTATAATTTTGTTGCATATAAAATTCCTGTAATGGATGGATTGTTTATTGTTCAAGAGATGTTTAAAGGCGGAAAAGGAATCGCAGGTGGTAATTTTTTAATTCATGGGATTGATCAAAATTCTACATTGGAAGCTGCAGAAAGAGCGATTGAAGCAATAAAGAATGTTGATCTGGTAATATGTCCATTTCCAGGAGGAATAGCACGTTCTGGTTCTAAGGTTGGTTCTAAATATAGTTTCTTAGGTGCGTCAACAAATCATCCGTTATGTCCCACCTTAAAGGATAAAATTGATGATTCGGAATTAAAGGAAGGAGAAAATTGTGTATATGAAGTAATTATTGATGGGATTACAGAAGCAGCTATTAAGCAAGCTATGAAAGTTGGGATAAAGGCAGCTTGTCAAGTATCAGGAGTTAAAAGGATAACTGCGGGAAACTACGGCGGAAAATTAGGTAAATTTTATTATAAATTATTAGAAGTTTTGAGTTAATAGAGAACAAAAATAGTTTTTACATTTTTTTTTATCTTATTTTTCTTTTAATTTTTAATTGAGGTTTTTGTTTTAGTTCTTCCTCTTCTGATTTTTCTTTGAGTGCGGTCTCTTCATCCTTTTCTGCATCTTCCGGTTTCTTTTTAATTTTTTTATCTTTTTTCTTCACAATTTTTTTTGTCTTATCACTCGGTTTAATTTTCTTAACTTTTTCTTCTTCTATAGTTGTAGAAATTACCTCTCTTTTTCGACTGTTTAGTATAGAAGAAATTAAATATCCAAGCCCAAATCCCAGTATGATTCCGGAGATGATAAATATCCACGTAATTATCGGAGAAATATCGGGGATTATTTCAATTTCTTGCGGTGCATCATCAAATCCTATATTTAATCCAACTTCTGCACCATCAGCATCAATAATGAAGATATATACAAGCCATTTTCCTTTAATTAAATCGACTGTTCTAATTGTGAGGCTACCATTCTCATAAAATCTATTTGAGACATTATACCATTCGTTTTCTGAATTTAATAAACAAACTTTAACAAATCCTAAACCTTCAATTTCTTCAATATCACTTACATTAAATGTGAAAACTAAATCATGTCCATATCCAATTGAAATATCATTTTCTGTACTCATATTATTGATTTGGTATCCTAAAATTTCAGGGGGATTATTTTCAACTATTAAATAATCTAAATGTTCATCAGTTCCTCCATTCTGATCTTCAGCTACTATATAAAGATTATACCATCCCATCGGTTTCGATGCTTCAATATCAAATTCCAATTCATATGAGCCATCTCCATTGTTTATAAAATCGAGTTGTTCTTCAACTCCATTAGTATCTTCAAATCTTAACGTTACATCAACATAAGAGGGTGAATCATCTTCAATATCTGTAACATTAAGAGTAATTTTAATTGATTCTGAACTTCGTTTAATGCCCCTATCCTCAGGTGTGATAACTATTGTACTTATTTCAATTTGCGGTGGAGAATTAATTACCTTAAATAGAAAATAATGAACTGAATGATTGTTATCAGCATCAGTGATATTTACTTTTATTCGATAATAGGCATTGACTTCGCTAAAAGCACTATCTATTTCTTGAAAGAAGTCAGATATATTCAAACCGATCGATTTAATTTCATTTTCGGATTGATCAATAATTGTGGTTGTCCAATTTAATTCGCTTTGTGGATCTTCAGTATCAGAAGGATTTAAATTTACATCAAGAAACTGGTTGCGATATATTTTTGTGGTGTTTAAATAGGCTGCACATTGAGGTAAATTATTTAAAATTGTAAAATTCGTCTTTGTAGTCTGATCGTTTAATAAAATCCAAGAAGAATCAAAAATTTGAAATGTTACATTCTGAAGTCCTGTTGGATCATTGATATTTGGTGTAAATAACCAATATGAATAATTAAAACCTGTAGGATTAATCATTGAATAATTTAGCATCGTAGTATTTGAATATGTAATATTAATATAAATATAAAGTGAGTCAGGATTATTATCATATTTTTCAAGATTTTTTAAGGTTATATTGATTGTATCGTAAAATCTTCTAATCGATGTTGGAGTACCTAAAATATCTTCATATGCAATTGTAGTTTGAGATGTTTTTAGATTTTTTAAAGAAAAATAATTTGGGTTCTCTTCTTTTAGGATATCTTTACTAGTAATATTTGTAAGATTGAAAATTAATAACGAACTAAAAAGTAATAAAATAAATAAAATAGATTTTTTATTCAAATTCATTTTAATAACCTTATTTTTCTAAAACTCTGCTTTTTATCTCTTTATTTTTATAATATATGATGATTAAAACAGGAAACAAGATTGGAGTCAAATAAAATATCATGAAATTTAATACAGAGAGCCTTATTTCTGTTTGGAAAGTTTCAATAATTAGAACTTTTCCAGAATCATCTTTTAGACAAATTAAATACTCCTTAGTTTCAAAATCGAAAGGATTTATGGATGGAGTTAAATCAACAATTATTTCATTTTCACCATATCCTATTTGATCCAAATTTGTAGGGAATGGGACATCATTAATATAAAGAGTAAAATTCAATGGTATTTCTCTACTATTAATAATTTTTAGTATTAAAAATGCTCGTTGGCCTTGATAAACACTAGAAGGAAAAGATATACTTGTTATTTTTATTGGTTGAATAACAGAGATCTCCTTTTCACTGAAATAAATAGATTCTCCAGCTCTTGAGACATTAATATTAATTAATATTAAATTAGTCTGAATGTTATCTTTAACTTGGACATAAAAGGTCTTAATTCTTATCGTATTAGCTGCAATATCAACATTCTCATCAATATTTTCAATATATAAACCAAATAATTCAACTTTAACGCTTTGTTCTGTATCAGATAAGAAATTTCTAAAAGATATTGAAATTGGTAATATCTCATTTTCAAATACTTCAGACTTATGGGATATTAATAAAACTTCAACTGATTGTTTGATTAAAATTGCAAAATTGAATGTTAAATATGTTTTTGTTCCGTTTTTTATGTAGAAATTGATCGTTTTGTTTCCTAAATTGGCATTAGAATTTGCTGTAATGTCAATAGAAAATTTAGTATCGGTTTGTCCGTTTATTATTATGGTTTTATCATCAACAGAGAAAGATTCACTCTCACTATAAAGAGTTAGAGAATCATTATTATTTCTTATACTTGATACTGTAAGATTTATTTCAAGTGTTTCTCCTCGATAGATACCATTGTCATGACCTTCAATTTCATCTGGTTTAAATGATAGCCCAGATGATACAGTAAAATAAAAAGTATAAAAAGCCGTAGCTCTGAATGATTTATTTGCATAAACAGATATAGAATAAGTGCCATCAATTAAATCATCATTGACTTCAAAGAGTATTGATTGGCTTCCAGAACTATCTGTATTATTAGGTTTAATAATTTCTAATAAAGTTTCATTTGGATACCTTATTAGGAATGTAATATTAGCATCTTCTATATCGCAATCTAAAGTAAAGGAACTTCCTAAAAATTCATATTTTTTATAAAATCTATAATTACATGTTAAGTTTAAAGTTTCTTCACCTCTAATTAAGATAGTATCGTTTAAATTTCCATTTAATTCTGTATTATAAAAGACTTCAGACATTTCATGATATGCTCGAATCAATAAATTGTTGGCATAGAAATTCTTGGTCTCATTGACGATAGCGTTTCTAGAGTAGATATATCCAGCATAATCTTTATCATACATAGGAGTCTCAAAAAATTGGAATAAATCAGTTGCATTATTATAATAAATTGGATTTCCTGTGGCTTTAAAAAGGCTTAAAAGTGCCATTAAATACCATGCATTATCTTCTAGCATCATAGGTCCATGGGAAACAGTCCAGTCTTGAGTGGCATATCTTTCATACCCTTTATACGTATCATTATACAGAATGTCATTAATCTTTTGATATATTGTCTCAGCCATTCCAATTGCAGTAGTATTAGTACTTCCAGTTTCTATATAATATTCTGCAAGAGCAATTATTCCCAATGCATTTGTTTTTAAATATTTTTGCAGGTCACCCCCATAAACTGTCCAGTCTAGATTGGCTTTGTAAAAAAATCCATTATCTTGTACGCCAGGATCCCAAAAATTGGAGCTCAAATTTGAGATTGTATTACTTGCAAAAGTTAAAGATTCATCCTTATATTGAAGATTTGCATCAGCGTATCTATGCCATAATATATTTGCTATTATGGCTAAAAAATTTTCATCAGCATACTTTACATTGCTATTATTATAATGAACAAAACCTCCATTTGTATCATCCCAAAATTGTGAAGAGTTGAGCAATTCAAATTGGGTTTCCAGAATCTCTTTTGCATCATCTCTCTTCTCTCCCGGAGATTCCCGATAATAATTTTCTATTAAAGGCAATAAAACAGCAACGTTATCTATTAAATATCTGGTAGTATTAATTACTCCACCATTACTATCAGTAGATTGAATAAATCCGTATTGATATGTAGATTCATTTTCCGATAACCATAAGGGCTTCTTCTTTAATTCATTAATTCTATCGATATTATCAGAAGATATATTTTCATAACCGAAACCCCAAGAATATAAAATGTTATCTAATGAGTAAATCCTGTTATCTACCAAAGTATCACCTGCTTTATTACTACTTCGAGAAAAAGTTCCATTCATAATTGATGAAACAGATTCATTTTGGTATAAATGATTAAGAAAAAATAAAGTAGTATCATCTAAGTGATTTAAAAAAGGATTTTCTAATAATGGAATTTTTGAGAGCGTGGGACTAAGTGAATGATCATTAAAATAGTTATCAAATATGTTAGGGAGATTATCTTTATTTTGAAAATTAGAATTTGAACTATCTTTTTGATAAAATGAAAAATTACTATAATAAAACAAATTAAAAACAAAAAAACTGATAAAAAGAATGATTAGTACTTTATATTGATATTTATTGCGTCTTGATATTTTCTTTATCATAAAATACATCTATTCGTTTTAAAAATGTGTTTACTTTTGAAAAATTCCTTCGTTATATAAATGTGTTTACTTTTGAAAAATTCCTTCATTTAAATTTTTTTTTGAATTAATTTTGGATAGAAGAAACTAAAAGATTAAGATTAAATTGAGATCAAATTTCTCGAAATTATGTCTGGAATCTTATTAATTTTTATTCTTTCTTGTTCCATAGAATCTCTATATCTTATTGTGACTGATTGATCTTCTAAAGATTCATAATCTATTGTAATGCAAAATGGAGTTCCTAATTCGTCTTGTCGTCTATATCGCTTTCCAATTGAGCCAGTTTCATCATAAAAAGAAGCAATCCGATTATTCAATAATTTTTTTTGAACTTTTTTTGCCAAATCCCTAATTTCTTTTTTATTTTTAATTAAAGGAAAAACTGCAACGGAATAAGGTGCAAGAAATGGTTTTAGCTTTAAGTTTATTCGTTGTTCCTTAACATCAAAGCAACTTTCTAAAAGAGTATATAATATACGATCAATTCCAAAGGCAATCTCGAGTACTTGAGGTATTTCTTTTTTATTCGAACTTGTATCCATAGAGATTTCGAAATTTTGTTTTGAAAATTCTTGATGCCGTCTTAAATCATAATCCGTTCGATCATGAATTCCACAGATTTCAATCCAACCATACTGCTTTGTTTCTATTTCCAAATCCCATGCATCATCGGCATAATGAGCTCTTTCTGCAGGTGAATGTTGTCTTAAACGTATAAGTCCATTTTCATATCCAAACCTTTTAGTCAAGAAATATGAAATATAGAGACAATAAGCAAAAGCCGGTTTTTTTATAACTCCGGAGTTTATGGCTTCTTCAAGGGAAATAATATTTGGCTTGTAAATATTTTTTGTTTGAGTTTTCCAATCTAAGAAGGGAAGTTCTTCATTTTTTACATCAAAATACTCCTCAAGCGTCATTTCTTGTTCCTTTCCTATGAATAGTTGTAATTCCAATTGATCAAATGTTCTCATCCGGATAATTCCTTGCCTAGGGGATATCTCATTCCTATGAGCTTTACCATATTGAAAGACCTTGATTGGATATTGTTTTCGGGCATAATTATCTAATCGATTAAATAATAAGTATGTAGTGGTTGCAGTTTCTGGACGCAAATACGCAATATTATTATCCCCCACGTTAGTCTTTAACATTAAGTTATATTCTTCAATTTCTCCAAGCAAACTATCACAACTGGGGCATTTAAGATTTTTAGTTTTGATAAGTTTATTTAGTTCTTTCTTAGATAACCCATCAATCAACGTATCTGGTAATAATTCTTTTAGAATTTTATCTGCTCTATATAATAATTTACATTTAGTACATCGAGTTATATAATCAATAAATCTCTCCAGATGTCCAGAAGCTTCCCAAACAATCTCAGGCATGATTGTTGGACATTCAACCTCTAGAAAACCAAAATAAGAGAGTTCTTTCCTAAATAATGAGAGAATTTTATTTTTTAATGCTGAACCAGCTGGTCCATATGTATAAAAACCAGCAAATCCCCCATATATTTCCGGTGATGGACCCCATATAAAACCTCTCCTCTTTACTAGAGAATTAAATGTGTCTATATTATCTTGAATTTTCATAATTTCTCTAAATCAACCATTAAGATTAATAACAAAATAATAATAAAATAACAATAAAGATAAATAATTAAATAATTAGTTTTTTATAACAATATTAAAATTAAAAAACAAAAAAATGATTAGAGTATGATTTTTCAAGATAATATCTTAAACTTCGAACAAGCTCTGGAGTCTGGCCTCTACTTTGTAATTATTGGATATTATTTTTTATTATTTGCATTTTTTCTCTTTATGCGATTTAGATTAACAAAGAAGGAGTATTGGCTATTTTTTTCATTGTTATTTTTATGTTTTGCTTTTGCAAGACTGTTTTTTATTATTAATGACTTTTTTTTACCGCAGTTCAAAGATTTTATAGACGGGACAATAAATCGTTCGCTAGCATATCTACCAGGATTGGGATGGAAATTAGCGACGTTTTTTTCTTGGCTAGGTATAAGTTGCTTAATGGGAATTTTAGGAATTTTATTATTTACTGAAAAGGATAAAAAATCATTAATTTTAAGAATTTTATTAATTACTGGACCGGTAATTGTAAGTATCATGGCTTTAATATTACCTGATGGATATTTTTTAACACAAGATGTTATAAACGAATATGATTTAACTGTTGATTCCGTTTTTTTTACAATGGGCTCGTGGCAATATCCGATGGGAAGATTCATTTTTACTTTAGTATTATCACCGATTTTTACTTTTATAATTCCATTTTTATTTCTATATCTTGCTATCAAGACATTCGGGGTTTTGCGACGTTCCTATTTACTTAATGCTATAGGTTTTCTCTTATATTACACAGGAAGGATACTTCAAGGAGCACTTCAATTTACCACCCTTTCTTCTATGTCTCAAGCATTAATTCCTCCATTTATAATCTTATTAGCGCTATTGTTGATTGTTATTGCCAATAATTATGAGCAATTAAGATAAAATCTAAAATTCAAAAAATTATTTATAATAATCCTTTATAATAGCTCTTAAAGTAAGTCCATTTTTTTTAAAAAAAAGATTTAAGAAATAAATTATGTCGTTTCACGGTCAGCAAAACATATTTCCAATGTTTTATTTAAAAGAAGATTTATCTAAGGCAATTTCTTTAAATGAAGAATTATCTATTTCTTTTTATTTATTGACACATGACCTAAAAGAAAATGAAAAAATAAAATCATTTTCACGTCTTTTAGTTCCAATGGTCTTTATCCAAGGATTAATCTCAACTCATATTGTTTTAGAAGGATTGTCAATTGCATCATTTGATGAAAAAATTACTAACCCCCCAAGGCAAGCACTTATTGGTCATATTTTAAGAAATATCGAGAATAGATCTCAAGTTGAGCTTCTTGAGAAAATTATTGCTATAATCACCTATAAAGATGAGGATGCGAAGCAATTATCATCATTAAAAGAAGAGGAAGAAGAAGCGGAATTTAAAAAAGTTAATATCAAATATCTATTAAATCCTGGATTAATAGAAGGTTTAAAGAAGATCTTACCAAGATTAAAGTATATGCCTATAAGGGATTATACTGTTTTAGATAGTTCATTGATAACCGAATTAGCATTAGATTTAGCAGAATATTATAGAAATACTATTAAGTTATTAAAAGGGAATGCTATGCGATGGCAGAATTTAATCAAGTTAATCGACAAAGAAATAAATAAATGGCTATTAGATTTAAAAGTGAAGAGAATAGATGTTAAAGGACGATACGATTCGGAAATTGGAAAAATGAACAAGGTTATTGATTCTTCAATTATCAACGAGAGAATTAAAGAAGAGAAAGATAAAATTGATTTATGGGTTCAAATACAAAAAAAGAGACTTATTGAAGCAATATCTCAACAATTTATGACTGTAGATCGAAAAATATTGGAATTAGCCAGTAAAAATAAATTTTTTACTAATTATGATGCTCTAAAGGCTTTTAGATTACAGGAGGTAATTTCTAAATGCAGAAACCATATAGGTGGTTTGAACGAAAACATACAATATTTATCAGATCTAGTAAAAAATATTTCGACTCAAGTTGATGACTTTGTTAAAAGAAGTGAAGAAATCAATCAGAAAGCTACACAAAGATTAGAAGATAAAAACAAAAACTTAGGGGAACAACTTTCTAAGAAAGATGAAATGATATCAACGTATCAGAGAGAAAAAGAGTTTGAATCTGGTGAAATAAAAAATTTAAAAAATAATATAAAAAATAAAGCTCAAGAAATTAAAGATATAATATTGAGAAAGAGTGAAGATTGCTTAAGAGAAGCAAAAATTCTGGAAAACCAGAATATAAAGGATAATGAAGCACTAAATTTATCGATGCCTGTAATTTGGACCTTTTTTCCATTATATATGGGCCTAATAGAAGATGAAAAAGAATTTGAAGAAAAAATTAAAATTATTTTACCTGGCTTCATAAATCGAAATGCATTAAATGCAAAATCATTAAAAGAAGAATTAAATCCTTCTTATACTTCATATTTACAAAATTTATTGATGAAAATCGAAGAAGATATGAAGATTCGAAGTAATTTTGAGTTCTCTGGAGAAAATAATAATTTATTAGAAGATTCAAATATTAAAAAGCAGATTCAAAATGGAATTTCATCTTTAATAAGTTCTGCTATAATTAATGATGTTCTAGCTAAAGAGATGGAAGAAAAGTTAAATTTTATCTCTTGAAAGATTCTTTTTAATTTTATTAAATCTTACTCAATTAGAAATATAAGATTTAATATATTTTGCCCTTTTTTATTATCTATAAATATATTTTATTAAAAATAATAGAATTTTCAGATTAAAATGGCAAAAAAGGAGATAAAAGATAAGAAGGGATATTTGAATTATAAAAAAACTTTACTTAGGAATTTCTTTTTCAGACGAGATAGCATAAAGGAAGAAGAAAAAGAAAAAACTGAAACTAGTGTAATTGAAGAAGGGTTAACATATATACAGATGAAATTACCCGTAGAAATAATAACTGAAGAATTTGAACAATCATTAAAAAAGAAAATATCTCACAATATATTACGAGCTAATATTAGAGAAGCAACAACAGAGGACTTAGAGGCTATTAGATATATTCATAATAGAGCGTGGTTAACAAGCAATACGCCTTTCTCTCCTATTACCCTAGAAGGGATTAAGCAAGTATTTGAAATTCCTTCAACAAAAATATTTATTGCGAGAGTATATGGTCAAGATGGAGGGTTTATAATTACGGATTTGGAAGGAGAAGATAATAAAGTTGGCGTAATTGCAGGTTTAGGCATATTACCACGCTTTCAAAGAAGATATCTTGGAACAATACTGGGAATGCATAGTTGGGAGTATTTAAAAAAAAAAAATATAAAAGAATTAAGATGCGAAGTCTATGTTGATAACGTGGCATCTTATAAACTTATTAAAGGTCTTGGATTCGAAGAATACGATAGAATAACTTATGGACCCAAAGATTTTGAAGTAGACAATAAAAAAAAAGAAAATTAGTATAAATCTTAAATAAAATCTAGTTTTTATAAATTATTATATAGAAATCTATCATATATTTATCAATTATAAATATTTTTAGAAAGGAAGTGTTGAAATATCTCAATAATTCCAGATTATTTGAAAGAAACAATCCCTAAAGAAGAAATTCGAGATTATAGCAGCATCAAAAGAATTCAATCAATCGATTTGGTTAAAGGTCTTGCAATTATTTTAATTGTTTTATGTCATACTTCTGGTCATTGGTTTGATTCAGATTGGATATTTTTACATGGAATTTTGTATATGTGGCTTGATGTCTTTGGACCATCTTTGTTTATTTTTCTAAGTTCTCTCTCAGTAGTATTTTCTTTAACAAAAAAGAAAAGCAAATTGCCACAAAGCGTAATTAGAAATAGAATTATTAGTCGAGGACTCTTGATAATGTTAGTTGGTAGTCTCTATACTATCGCATCCAATATGATTTTTTTACCGGGTTTAACATTTCCTTTTAACTTATGGGGATGGAATATACTTGTTTTCATCGGAGCTTCGCAAATTTTTGCATATTATGCCTTGAAAATATCTCAACCAGGAAGAATATTCATCGGTTTTATAATACTTACATTCTCCCCACAATTAAATATAATTTTTACTGAATTAATCTTATTGGAGAGAGGCATAGATCCTGCCATTTGGTGGATTCAAATGGGTGTTGATCCTATGACTACAGCCCCTCAATTAATAACAGCTAATGCGGATCTAAATTCTTTCGCAAGTATTGTTTATTTTTTACTTTATTCTCCAACACCTCATGCTCCACCATTTCCTTGGATTTCAATATGTTTTATCTCTTCAATTTGGGGTGAATGGTTAGCTGAGGCTATGCAAAAATCTACTGCAAAAGCATATAAAAACTTCTTAAAAAGAATTATCGAATGGGGATTTTTTTTCGTGTTAATTGGGATCTTTTTTGGATATGAATTGATGAATGTAGAATCAGCAAGAGTTGAATATATTAATATACCACTTTGGGAAATTGCGAACCAACAACCTATTACTTATTTTCCTGGAGTATTTCGATTTTTAATTCATGGTCAAGCCAGTAATACTATTTACCTAATGGGTATGGCTTTGTTAATTCTAGCGATATTTTTTTACTTGGTAGATATTAAAAGATCAAGTAATAATTTTTTTATAATGTTAATATATTATGGCAAAACATCTCTGAGTCTTTTTTTAATACATTACCTTTGTTTCTTTTTATTTCCCGCAAGTTTGAATATAATTTGGGGTGTTTTTTTAATTATAGGATACGTAGCACTGTTGGGTTTTACTATGTATTTGTGGATCGAATTTGGTAATGGTGTAGGGAGCCCAGAATGGATCATTATTCAAATGGGGCGGATTGGTACGAGAGTTGAAGATAAATCAAAAGAAGCAGTTGAAAAGTATAAAATAGAACATAAAAAAAACCCACATGAGTAATTGTTTTTTTTTAAAATTGCATTTTTTCTAATTTTTCTTTTAATAGATTTTGCTTATCATCATTATTTAGATTTATATATATCTTTAATGCATTTTCCAAGTGAAAAACAGCACTATCATTTGATCCAAGTTTTTCATAAATAATAGCTAATTTTTCATACACCTCAGCTGATTCTTTTAAATAATTATTCGCTATGTATAAATCTAATGATTGCTCGAGATAATTAATCGCCGAATCATTAGCATCGAAAATTTGGAAAAGTATATCAGCAACTTTAGTTTTAATTTCTGCTTGTTTAATTTCATTACCAATATTGCCATAAGTTTTTTCAGCTTTTTGATAATATAACAAAGAATTATTGTCTTCACCATTAAGGAAATAGAAGTTAGCCATATCTTCTAAGATAACAGCTTCTTCTGCTTTCGGCCCCAATTTGAATACATTAATTGAATTTAAGGATAATTCTAAATTTTTCTTTGCTAAATCATTTTGATTCCATACTAGATTAATCAATCCTAAGAATCTATAATTTTCCCAATTTAATTTAGCTTTTTTAAATTCCCCAATCTCATTTTCAATTGTACCGATAAGATTTTGGGAGATTTCTATATAACTTGTGGCCAGCTTGTAATAGTTCTTTCCTAAAAGAAAATAGAGTTTCCCAAATTTTGAATTTGCAATAATTTCTCCAATAATATCATTGTGATCTCTAAAATATTGCATATTTTCAGTTAAAGCCTTATACGATTGAGGAAAATTATTTAATTTAAAATATATTTCAATTAAATTACTTGTAGTTTGCCTATATTCATTATGAAATTTATTTTCTTTACATATATTATGAGCTTTACTATAATATTCATAAGCCAATTCGATATTTTGCAATGTTATATGGACATTTCCCACATTATTGAGCACCTTTACATAATTTAAATTATCTCCAATTTTATTAAATATCTCAAGAGAATTTTCATAATTGTTTAAAGAATCATCTAAATAGCCAAGATCCTCATAAATTAAACCTAAATCATTGTAAATTTGGGCAACTTTTTCTTGATTTCCTTCATTTTTGAATATTTCTAATACTATTTCAAATAATTTTGATGCATTACTTAGATCTCTATTTAAATAATAGAAGGTTGCCTTTTCAATCAATAATTCGTTAACATCTTCTCCAAATTGTTGTTTATTGTTTATTTCTATATCAATATCAGCAATCTTTTGCTCGAACTCTAAATTTGTAAAAGATCTCTCTTTTTCCTCAGAAATTGACAATAATTGGGCGAAATCTAATGATTCGTATAAATAATCCATCTCAATTTTATCTAACTCAAAATTAAAATTGTTTGAGTCTGAAATATGATCTAAACCTGAAATTAGCGGTTTTCCACAATTATAACAGAATTTTGCACCCTTTTCTATTTCCAAACCGCAATGCGGGCAAATATTATAATCAATCATTTTATATTTTCAAAAGAAAAAGAATAATTAGAAAAAAAAAAGAAATAATTATATTTAACTATTTACTGACAGCTTTTAACTTTTTTATAATTACTATTGCTATAATAACTCCTGCACCCGCAACTAGGGCTGAAATAACAATGGTCAATATGATTGAATCAAAAGGAAAATCTTCACCAATTTTTTCTACAGTAGCAGGATCTACTGCAAGTTCTAATTCGTAATCTACATTTTCATATCCTGTAGCTGAAACAGTAACTTTTAATAATATTGGATCATCACCAAGAGATACTAAAATCGGAGTTAGAGAGATTTTATATAGTCCATTTCCAATTTCTATAACGTTCGATGAGACATCAGTACCATCCCACCATATTTGAATTGTTGCACCCTCAATTCCTTGACCACTCGCATTATACACAGAAAATGTTATATTAAAAACCTCTGTTGAGAAGGTTTGGTCTAAAAACTTTAAATAAATCAAATTTGATGTCTCACATGGTTCACATGGTTCCTCAGCAATATGTGTTTCAAAATATTTCCCAGTGAAACCTGCTGCATTAATTGTCATGTTCAATAATATTGGATCTCCACCATGAACCACAAATATGGGATCTAAAGAGATTTTATACTGTCCGTTTCCAACTTCAACAACGCTCAACGAGACATCGGTTCCATCCCACCATATTTGAATTGTTGCACCCTCAATTCCTTGACCACTCGCACTTGCATTATATACATAAAACGTTATATTGAATGTATCTTTTGAAAATGATTGGTTTATAATATCTATATCTAATAAATTAATAATAGGTAAATTAATGTCTTTTCTAACTATTACTTCTGCAAAGCCTATATTACCTGCTGTATCATTTGCGTAAAATGTTAGTGTTACTGATACATTTCCAAAATAATCCCATGCAGATTGATTTATAGTATTATTCGAAAGAAAGGTAAAATTAGTATTTCCTCCATCAATAGTATACCAAGTTGTATTTATATCTGATTTAAGGTCTGTTATCTCTATATTAAAAGTTGGGGCTATTCTTCCAATAATTTCATTTTGATTTGGTGAGTTTATCTGGATGGAAGGTGATATTTTATCTAAACCTAATAGTATTGACACGTCACTACCCATATAATTTGCAGTTACAATATCTTTGAGTCCATCATTGTTTGCATCTCCTATAAACACATCGGTAGGAGCAGTTCCAACTGATTTTTTGATTTGAGGATCCCAATTAGTGGAAGTTGCGTTCCACATAATTATTGACACATCGTTACCCCCAGGATTTGCAGTTACAATATCATTGAGTTCATCATTGTTTGCATCTCCTATGAAAAGACCATATGGCATACTTCCAACTGATTTTTTAATTTGAGGATCCCAATTAGTGGAAGTTGCGTTCCACATAATTATTGACACATCGTTACCCCCAGTATTTGCAGTTACAATATCATTGAGTTCATCATTGTTTGCATCTCCTATGAAAAGACCATAAGGCATACTTCCAACTGATTTTTTAATTTGAGGATCCCAATTAGTGGAAGTTGCGTTCCATAATAGTATTGAGATATTATTATCACCATAATTTGAAGTCACAATATCATTTAATCCGTCATTATTGGCATCTCCTACGAATACAATTTTAGGTTCATCTCCAACTGATCTTGTAATTTGTGCATCCCAATCACCACTGTTCCATAATAGTATTGAGACATTATCATCTTCAGTATTTGCAGTTATAATATCGTTATATCCATCATTATCCGCATCCCCTACAAACACGCCTACAGGATTAAATCCTACTGATTTTGTAATTTGCGCATCCCAATCACCAGCATCATTATTCCATAATAGTATTGAAACATCTTGACTAAAACCATTTGTAGTTACGATATCGTTATATCCATCATTATTGGCATCTCCTATAAACACACTTGTAGGGGAAGTTCCTACTGATTTTGTAATTTGTGTATCCCAATTACTCAAAGTTGTATTCCATAGAATTATAGAGACATTATTATCACCATAATTTGCAGCTACAATATCGTTATAACCATCGCTATTAGCATCACCAATAAATACACTATCAGGATTAGTTCCAACTGATTTTTTGATTTGAGGATCCCAATAACTTAGATTCGGAGTTAGAAAGAAAGTTTTATCATCATAGATCATCGGTTTCTCTTCATTTCCAATATAAAATGTATGATTATCGAAATTCTTAACAACTACAACAGAAATTGGGAAAATAAGTGCTAAACTGATAATAATTATTATTTTGTTTCGTTTTATTTTGCTTTTCATAACTACCATTTTTGAATTAGTTTTTTAATATTAAGAGAATTGATAATATTTGTGATGATGAAATGTATAAACGTTTATAACGTTGTCCGTTCTTTATGTACATTTATGTAAATGTTTCAAAATCATTTTACATTTATGTTAGCATCCAATTCTTTTAGCATATATGAATTATTTTATTATTACCAACACTAACAGTTTTTAACAAGATTGTTAATAGACTTAAATATTTTCTATCTAAGTCCGAAAACTTTTATTCTATATATTTATTTTTGAGGAATTTCTTGTTTTCTTCAGAAATTCAATTCTCTTTCATATTCATTTAACATAATATTTATTTGACTGTTATTAAGCCCCATGCTATTTAATAATATTTTTAATTGAGCTTCAGCGTTATTTGCTTTTATCTTTTTTGCAATACTTAAACTTTTAATAAATTCTTTAGTAGCTTTTTTAATTTGGTTTTGGTTAGCGTAAATTTCACCTATTAAAGAAGTTCCCTTTATAATAGACTCTGCAAAATTGCTTTCATTTGCCAAGTTTGTACCCTTTTTAAAATGTTTTAAGGCTTCGGAAAATTGATTTAATTTCTTATATAAAATTCCTAAATTAAAATACGAATTAATTATTCCCTTTAAATCGTTTAACTTTTCAAATGCCTTAAGTCCTTTTAGATAAAGCTCAATCATTACATCCCATTTTTCTAGAGGTTCATAAATTTGCACTAAATTCGAAATGCAATCCAAAAAATCCTCAATTTTTTTTTCTTTACTACTAAACTCAGCACATTCTAAGAAGATATTTACAGCTTCATCTAGTTTATTTAATTTCATTAAATTAAGTCCAATTGATTTCATACATACTATTTGTTCATGCTTAAGATTTAACTTCTCATATATCTCAAGAGCGCTTTGATAATTTTTTATTGACTTATTATAATCCTCATTTAAATAACAAACCACTCCTAAAGAACCGAAAACTGATGATTTTCCTAAATTATCAGGATAAGTTTCATAATATTTCAAACATTCTTCTAAATTTTTAATAGACTCATCGAATTGGTGATTCTCAGATTGAAGTAGTGCTAAATCGTATAGTTTATGAATATAGTCTGATTTACTCTCTTCCTCTTTTAAATCTTCTAATTCTAGTTTTAAGCTTTTGATTTGATTTTCCAATTCTCTCTTAGATATTTCAGGTGTATTTTCTGACATAACCGCTTTTATCAATTATATCTAAATTAATAAAAAATACAATTAAAAATATAAAAAAAATTAACAATAATATATTTAATTGAATGTTAAAATAAAGAGAGAAAATTTGGGTAGGAAATGAAGAAACGAGCCACTCTATGGGAAAAATTAGAAGATAATAAAGTTAAATGTAATGTATGCGCATGGAGATGTGTTAGAGCTCCAGGAAAAAGAGGATTTTGTAGAACCAGAATGAATACAGAGGGTGAAATGTATACATTAATTTACGGGTCAATGATTTCGCCGGGAAGTTTAGACCCAATTGAAAAAAAACCATTATATAATTTCTGGCCAGGTGCAACTGCTTATTCTATTGCCTCAATAGGGTGTAATTTTACGTGTAAAATGTGCCAAAATTGGAATATTTCACAATGCACGCCCACAGAAAATGGAAAAAGTGGATATTTTGATATTCAGGAACTTGAAGGAAAAGGTATGGGATTATATGAAACAACTCCGGAAAAATTGATAAAAAAAGTGGTTGAGAGCGGTGCAAAAACTATTGCATATACCTATAACGAACCACTTATCTGGCATGAATTTATAATCGACGTAGCAAAACTCGCACATGAGCACGATATATTAAATATACTAGTAACCAACGGATACTCAACACCTGAGGCATCTGCCGAATTGGTGAAATACATGGATGCTGCAAATGTTGATATCAAAGCCTTCACCGATAAGTTTTATAAAGAAGTGTGCGGAGTTCCCTCCTTGCAACCCGTTTTAGATACATGTGTAATATGGAAAAAAGCGGGAATGCACATTGAAACAACCAACCTAATAATCCCAAATAAGAATGACAATTTGGATGAGATTAGAGCATTGGTAAAATGGGTAAAGGATAAATTAGGTCCCGAAACACCATTACATTTCTCAGCATATTATCCCACATTTAAAATGTCAGAAAAAAGAACTTCCTATGAGATTTTAGATAAAGCATATAATATAGCGAAAGAAGAAGGTCTATATTATGTATATGTAGGGAATATGAGACATCCGAAGGGAGATAATACCTACTGCCCCAATTGTGGTAGCTTAGTTCTCGGCCGTTTAGGATATAGTTTTACTAAAGTTAATTTAAAAAATGGTAATATATGTGGTAGTTGTGGGCAGAAATTACCTGGATTAGTTGGTCATTATAATTCTGATTCTAAATCTAAAAGATTTAATTTCTTTTAATTATATCAAAATAAAAGTATTTATATCTCCTTTTTGTATTTTTATTTAAGAGAACAATAATGAATTCTATAGGAATTAAATATGAATCCCTCTGATTTAAAAAGAGAAGAAGTAAATCCTAAAACTTATAAAAGAAAAATTAAGCAATACATAAAAGACAAAAATTGGAATAAAATAGCCAAATTAAACGAGTTTCTTGGAGACAATTATTTTAAGGATGGAAAAATCACAGAGGCAAAAAAAAATTATGAAGATTCTGTAAAATATTATATAAAAACAGGATCTTTGAATGAAATTTATTCTATAAATAAAAAAATTAGGAATCTATATTACAAAACAACCCAATTTAAAAAAGCAATAGAATATTTCGAAAAAAAAATTGAATACCATTTGAAAAAAAATGATTGGTATATGGCTGGAATTACAAAAAAAATTATCGGTGATCTTTATTCTTATAATGATGATTTTGATAGGGTATTAAACAATTATAAAGAGGCAAAAAATTATCTTAAAATGGGGGAGTGGCGGAATTATCTTGCTATAATTAATGTAAAAATTGGTATGCTTCATTTTAAACAAAAAAAATATAATGATGCGATAAAACCTTTCCAAGAAGCGTATGAGAATAATGTAAATAATGAGAATTGGGAACACGCTGCTTATATTTGTTTAACATTGGGAAAATTATATTCCCTGCAAGAAAAATTTGAGGAAGAACTAAAAGTTTATCAAAATTTTATCGAAAAAATTACAAAAAATATAGATTGGGGTGAAGTTGCTGAAGCATATATGAAAATTGGTAAAGATTTTTCACATGAAGGGAGATTTGAGGAAATATTAAGGATTTATAAGGAATTTATTGAATTTACAAAAACTATTAAAGATTTAGGCACAATTGCCAGAGTATTTATGAAAATTGGGAAATTTCATTTACAACAGGGAAATCTTGAAAAAGTAAAAGAATGTTATCATTCAGCACTTGAAATCGATATGATAAATAAAGATTGGGAAAATGTCGCTAAAACGTATACAATGATTGGAAATATCTATTCTCAGCAAAAAAAGTTTATAGAAGCAGAGAAAAGTTATCAAAAATCCATTGATTATAATAAAATATTTAAAAATTGGAGATATGTTGCTAGAACATATGTTTCCCTAGGAAGAAACTATTCTCAACAAGAAAAGTATGCTAAGGCGATAGAATGTTTTCTAAAATCAATCGAATTTAATAAACTAGATAAAGATTGGAACAATATTGCAAAGTCATATTCGGCGATTGGATATATATATTTCCAGCAAGAATTATTTGATGAAACTATAAATTTCTATAAAAAATCAATTGAAAATAATGAGAAAAGGGAAGATTGGGCACATATTGCTCAATTATATATGATGATTGGAAATGTTTATTTTCAGCAAGGAAAATTTGCAGAAGCAATAGAAAATTATCAGAACTCAATAAAAAATGATCTTAAGAATGGTGATTGGGGAAATGTCGCTAAATCATATATGGCAATAGCAAAAACTTATTCTTTGCAATACAATTTAAAAGAAGAGTTAAATAACTACAGAATTGCAATCACATACGATTTAAGGAATAACAGCTTCTCAGGGTTAGCTTTAACGTTTATTAAAATTGGGGAGCTTTATTTAAAACAAGGAAAGTTAGAGAGAGGGCTTAGATTTTGTAGAAAAGCAATAAAATTGGATCTGCAAAATAAAAATTGGGAGCATATACCTAAAACATATATGGGTTTTGGAAATATTTATTTCCAGAAAGGAAATTTTCTTGAAGCTAAAATGAATTATGAAAAAGCATTTGAATATGATTTAAAAAATAAGAATCCAGATGGAATGGCTCAATCATTATTAAAAATTGGGAAATGCTATGTTCAATTAGAAAAGTTTAGAAAGGCATTGAGATATTTTCAAAAAGTATTAAAAATTCAAATAGATTCTGGGAATGAAATATATATTTATAAAACTCTAATAATGATCGCTTCAGTATATAGAAAAGATAGAAATTGGAAAAAAGCATTTGAAACTTTCACAAAAATAGCAGATTACTTAACAAGTATTGATCTAAATGAATCTTTATATTTTGAAATTCAAGCTTTAATATGTCAGGCTCGAATTTATGAAAATTCTGGTTTTATCAAAGAAATTCCCAAAATATATTCTGAAATTGCAAATAAATATGAGCAACTAAAAGATTTTTGGTATGCAGGATTTTATAATCAAATAAATAAAATATTTAAAACCGATTTATTGTCTCAGGAAGGAAAACATAATGAATGTTTGGAAAGCCTTTTACAATTGGAAAAGCCTTTGGATTTATTCCTAAAAGATCGTTTAAACGAGCCCAGAGGAAGAATTTTTGATTTAATAAATTTCAGAAAAAAACAGGTGTCTCTTTTTATTACAAGAGAAAGAGCATTTATTTCTGAAGAAAAAAATGAACTAGATAATAGCATTAAATATTTTCAAAAATGTTCTGAAATTTCCAGAGAATTAATCGCACCCAGATTTAAAATGGATTACCGTCTTTACGAAGGTATCTCAATTTATTATCATGCCCATGCTAAAAGAGTTGAATTTCAAAAACTTTTTAAAGAATCCAAAATGAATGCATCATCACAGAGAGATCTCCTACGAGACGAAATACTCCCCAACTTTATAAAAGGGCAGAGAATTTTCCGAGATTTAAAACAAGATTTAAGAGAAAGAAATATTTCTTATGAAATTTTATTAATTGAAGGAAAAATTTTAGAACTTGATAATAAAATAGGAAAAGCTTTTTCCAAATACTATGAAACAGAATTATTATTGAGCCAAATAGATGAAGAAAAGGCAATACAATTCTCAAAAAGTTTCAAATTATTGAGAGAGGGGAGAAAAGGTTTTCCAATTGAAGAATTTTTCCTTCATAAACCTTGTTTAGGACCAACTTTTATTGAATATTGTGATTTACCCAATATACGTTTAAAACAACGATTTATTCATATCACCTTTGAAAATATCCCAACTACTGGTTACTTATCTGAACAATATATGTTTAATGTAAGGTTAGAAACAGATGATGAATATTTTAATTATTTTGAGAATGAGATTTTCTATCTTTACCTTTATGAAACAGGTCAAGAATATAAATTTTTATCTGACCATGATACTCCTTCGCGTAATTTTAAATTTAAAATTCCTGAAACATATAATGAAGGTAAAAAAATATTCCAAATTGAATTATTAGATGAAACTAAGAGTATAATAATACCTAAATCATTTTCTGTAGAATACAAAGAAAAATCAACTGAAGAAGTTGAGGAAAAACTAAAAGAAGTAGTAATAGAAGAATTTGGGAAAAATGGATTAAAAGAAATAATTGATCTGATAAATTTAGAAAATTTTAGTAAAATTGAAGATAGTCTAGATCAAATTATTAATAATACGCAAGAATATGAATTTAAATTATTTCTTGACATTATCAAAAAGAGCCTCCAAGGCTTTAATAATTATTTGGAGTTTCATTTTGCTAATTCGATGAAAAAATATATTAAAATTATGAATATTGATATTCATTTATTACCATCGGTTGAACAAAATTTTTTGAAAAAAATAAAGGAAGAATATATTTCGAAATTTCTAAAACAATTAAATGTGTTACTTAAAAAGGCTAAAATAAACCCCAAATTAAAAGAATTAGACCCATTGCTTTTAGAAGTTTATGAATACAGAATTAATAATGCCTTTACTAGTAAAAAATATACTTTAACACTACAATTAACTATTGCCTTTTTTGAGAAGTTAATGAATAAAATATTATTCGAAAACCATAATTTGGATTATAATAACATAAAATGGGATAATTTTGATGATGTTTTTATAGAAGAATATCGGAACATGTTTCGACAAGAAAATATGGTTGAAGTCAACCTGAGAGAAAGATTAACTTTTGAAACCGCAAGATGTCTTCTTAATATGTTAAATAAGGATATATTAAAGTTTTGCAATGAAAATTCAATTATAATAGAAAAAGTTAGAAAAGCTAGAAATGATAGTTATCTAGAGCATGGATCTAATCCAATCGATGAAGAAACTGCTAATTTATGTTTAAAATTATTAAAGGATATCAAAAATTATCCCGAGATTTACAAACATGAACCAGGTTTATTAAATGATCAATTAGGATTTTTCATAGAGTATATAAGATTTGTGGAAAACATTTTTCTCTCACAAAAAATGGAAGAAGAAGATTTAATGTTTGACCAAGAGAAGGGAATTTATATTTTAGAGTCAGAAAATGTAGAGAAAAAATTTGAAGAATTAGATAAAAAAATAGAAGGTCTCCAAAGTGATACAACTAAAATAATAAAAGAGACAGAAAAAATTCAAAACGACACCTCAGAAATAATAAAGGGCACGGAAAGACTTCAACATGATACATCGGAAATAATAGAAGATGTTAGACTTATAAAATATAGGATTAAAGATTTTCATAGTGAATATAAGGAGTATAAAAATAGTTTTGATGAACCAGGTATATTTGAACAATTATTCAGATTAAATGAGAAATTGAATTATCTAATCAATAGTAATAGAAACAAGAAACTTCCCAAATTAATAAATATACATTTAGCAAATGATGAAGATAAAAAAACTATAAAGACCGCAATGAAATGGCTGCAAAGATTTTGGAATAGTATAAAAAGAATATGTAGATTAGAAAGGACCTTAGTATTAACCTTTATTTGTGAGAATCAAAAATGTTCCAGAAAATTCAGATTTATATTTTTTGAAAAAACAAAATTTGGAAAGCTAGTTAACATTATAATTAGATTATTACCATTTTTTAAGTTTTCCAGTGATTTAATTAACTTTTTCAATGAAGTAGATAATGATATTTCAGTTCTAATTTACTCACAAAAAAAAATTAGAGAAAAAATAGATATCGACCGAGAAAAGTTATCCTCCACAATTTCACCAAGTGAGGTTAAATTCTTATATCAAAGTTTATTTGGTATTGAAAATGAAAATTCAAGAACTCTTGCTGAAACCTTTAATTGGGTTGAAGAAAATGGAAAAATTAAATTTTACTGTAATAAATGCTCGATTTAATTGGATATTAGAATCCAGATTCTAAATCCAGAAGATTCTCTTTCTTTTAAAATCTTTACAATAAAAGGAAAAAAGAAAAAATAAATTTTGATTTTATGACTAAAAAAAGTTCGGAACTATTGAAAAACCAAAAATCCACAGCGAAAATCCCTGGACAAGGCAGTACAGCATCAATATCAGCGCTATTGGAGGCCAGGAAAGCACTTTCGATATTGCCATCAGCCCAGAAATGTAGAATTTTACTGTTAAGGCAACGATAGCAACTATTAAAACAAATAATATCCCTAACACCCAACGCGGGTCGAAAAAGACAGCAATTACTTCCACAAGTTGATCTGGAACAGATATTGCAATGAAAAATGTTATTATGCCACCAACGATTAAGCCAATTATGCCAGCCCAAGGTAAATCATTTATTGGTTTTAGAAAGCAAATTAAGCCAATTACAATTAAGCTTATTGAAGTAAAGATATTAGCTCCTGCATTAGGGCCATATAATTCCTCATATTTGAAACTTGGAGGAAGATTTCGAAGCAGACTAACTGCTCCAGAAAAAATACAAAATACTCCCACAATTATTCCTAGGTACGATAAAATTCTTAAAAATTTTGTAACATTAAACTCATACTCATCTACTTTCCTTTTAGTAATGCTACGACGGCGCTTACTTTCATAGCCAAACCATGTAATTGCTATCAAACCCGCTAAGATTAACATGATTGCGCCTGATTCTGCAATCCAATCAAAAAAATCTTGAAAGACATCCCAAATTTGAAAAATCATTAAACATCACATTTTCTAAAATATTATAATTTTAAGTATTAGATGAATTTTTAATTTTAAATATTTATTGCGTCCGATTTTTGTCACAATGAAAATTTAAAAAAAGATGGTTTTTTTGATGTGGTCAAGATGGGTTTTGATTTCCTCACTTTTTTTTTCTTCATTCCATCCATATTCTTTAGCCATAATTTCAGCGACTTTTTCGGCAACGATTTTCTGCTTTTTATGATGTATTAAAATTGCCATTTCAGTTCGTCTGCAAAAGATATCAATCAAATGGGGAACTTGCTCATTTCTAAGCGAATACACAATTTCTCCGGTAATAAAGGGATGTTCAGGTAAAAGTCTCTCCTTTAAGGTAGGATCTTTTTGATAAATTTCTATTATTTTTATGGCACCATGTCCATATTGTTGATAAAGGTGGTTTAAAATATCTTGATCTAATTTTGGACTATTAGTTTCAATAAATTTTTGCCATTCCGACTTTTCTAATCCGATAATGAATTTTTGTTTAGAGAAATTCTTCTTTCTTCTAATGCCGCTAAAAATTTTATGTTTTATAAGTTCTTTAAATAAATCTTCAGCCATTTTTCTATTAGTAGTTAATTTACCGCCAGTGATTGTAAGTAAACCATCATTGGACCAAAATATCAAATGCTCTCTTGAAAGTTCACTTTCAGATTTTCCTTTTTGCATCACTAAAGGCCGAATTCCTGCGAATGTAGAAATGAGATTTTCATATCCTAATTCCGATTGAGGAAATATATTTTTCACAGCTCTAATTACATAATCTGCATCCTCCTTAGTACAGTATGGATTATCAAGGTCTTCTTTATAATCCGTATCTGTTGTTCCTATTAAAGTAAAATTTCCTCGAGGTATTAAAAACATCCCGCGATTATCATCAACTGAGCGCATAACCAATGCATTATTATTTTTTATTTTCTCAAGAGGATATACCAAATGAACTCCCTTAGTTGGTCTAATGATCGGTTCTGGAATATGTTCAGGATATTTTTCAACAATGTCATCAGTCCATATCCCAGTTGCATTTACGACTTGTTTTCCTTTTATTTCAATTTCATTATTTTTTTCAAGATCGAGGCATTTAATTCCAATAATTTTTCCGTCTTCTTTAATAAAAGATTTAAATTCTACATAGTTAAGTGCGTCAGTTCCTCTAACAATCGCTTCCTTTAACGATTCTAATACTAATCGGGCGTCGTCTATATTTGTATCATAATACGTGGCACCTCCTAAAAGACCTTTCTTTTTCATAAAAGGTTCGAGCTCAATGATTTCTTCAGACTCTAAAAATTCATGTTTCTTATAAGTTTTAAATTCAGAGAGTGTATTACTTAAAAAGTCGTAAATTCTCAAACCTAAATGAACTTCAGATATCTTGTCTTTTCCCCCCTCCCATACAGTTGGTATTAATCGAAGTGGTCTAACTAGATGAGGTAGATGAGCTAATAACCAATTTCTTTCGGTAGTTGCTTCGCGAACTAATCTAAATTCATAATTTTTCAAATATCTAAGACCACCATGTGCCATTTTAGTACTTCTAGACGACGTTCCAGCAGCAAAATCTTGTTTATCAATTAATGCGGCTTTTAATCCCCTTAGGGCGGCTTCTCTTGCAACTCCAGCTCCTGTGATGCCTCCACCAATAATAATAATATCATAAGTTTCTTTCTGCAATTTGTCAATAAGAGCGTCTCTGTTTTTATAATTCCACTTTTCTTCAAATAATTTTTTACGTAAGGATTCTGTTATTTCCAAAATTATATCACTAATTAATTGAAATTTTCATTAATTTTATTTTATTTCATTTTAAAATCTAGATTCTCATTTTTTAAATAATCCATATAATTTTTCATAAATGCCTTCATATGTTTAAATCTTGGGGATTCTCCGGTTCTCACGAATATTGCAGTATTAATATTACCAAATAATATAGCTTCAGCTGGATCTAAATTTAGAACCAGCCCAGCTAAGGTTGCTCCGTTAAAATGATCTCCCGCACCAGTACTAAATCTTGGTGTACTTGTATAAGCTTGAGACACCCAAGAATGGTCTTTCTTACTCGTAATAGTAGCAAAATGTGATTCATGAATGATCAAATTAGAAAAATTCAAGATTTCATTAATTTTTTTACCCGCTTCAATATAGCCTTCAAAATTTGGCTGATTAGGATCAATCTCATCAACTCCGTCAATTACCCTTGAAATATCAATTGCTTCTTTATCATTTAAACTAAGGCATATTGGGACTTGATCTTCAAGTTCTAATAGTAAATCGATCATTTTTTTTATATCTTCATCTTTCCGTTTCCTGAGATCAGCTAAATCAATAAAAAAGATTTTTTCTCTTAGATTTGAAACAGATGGAAATATTTCAGTCTTGATTTTCATCCAGATATTATTCATTTCAAGCAATAATGACCAATGCCCAAAACCATATCCATCACAAATATTAAATCTATCAATTAATTTTGGGATTTTCAATTTTTTGATAATTCTATCCCAAGAGATATCATAAATGTTATGGAAATCAGTAATCATAACCTTACCATCATTAAATTCTAAACCTACAGTACGTCCAGGTTCGTTTATAGATATATCTTCCACGAATTCTGGGTAGATCTTAAAGATCTCCTTAGCTTTTGGAAGACCCATAGCAGCTACTAAAAAAACTCGAAGTCCCAAATTCCATAATGCTTTTCCTGTATTTGGTGCAAAACCCCCCGCAACTTTTCGCTTCAAAACCCGCTCAATATTCGTCGAACTTCCAGCTGAATCAATAATACGCTCAGCCATCTGCGTCATTGAATTCATTAACGTCCAATTACTAACATCTTCTCGATTTGCAACTAAAGAATAGAGAGAATCTATATAACCATCAAATCCAAGAAAAATGTATTTATTTGAAGCAGATTCTTCCATGGCATCAATTTTTGATTTAACTCCATCTAATGCCTTTTGGGTCACATCATACTTGTTGTGCGGAATCTTCATAATATATTCTAACTAATGTTTCTTAAAATTTATTTTAAATTATTTTTTGATTATTAAATTTTTAATTTTCGATAAAAAAGTAAAATTTTAAATATAACTTAATTCAATAATCAATCGTTTTAGAATCCAATTTTATTAAAATTAATTAAAAAAGAGGTAAAATATGAATGATTATTATGGTAACTCAATGGTATCCAACTAATAAGTCGAAAGAGATAATGGAGATATTTCTTAAAGCAAGTAAAGTTCCAATGCCTTCTTTTATAAAGAAATGGCAGATTTTTACTTGTCCCGATAGTGAGCGTGGATTTAAGGGATATAATCTTATAATGACGGAGAAGGATAAGGGAGATGAAACCTTGATGTATATAACAAAAACATTTCAGCCATTCTGGAATATTGAAGGGTTTTCATTGAGAATAGAAATTTTATTGGGAATGAAAGATGCGGTTAAAGTAATGGGTAAAACATAAAAAAAAATTAAAATATTCTCTTAATTCCAAATTCTTTTTTTTTTAAAATTTAAGCATTACATCTAATATTAGGGGCAGATTTTTCACATCATTATAATTATGCTCAATACAAGCTTGAATTAATCCACTATGTTTTTCCGGATTTTGGGAATACATATCATAAAAATGCCCCATATATGCACCCGGAACATCATCATCCCTTTTTAATTCTAGAACTTCTTGCTCGATTGTTGATAATTTATAATTAATATATTTTCCCTTCCACAATCGCCTACTATTATGGAATAAATCAACATGGTGATATAATGTGTTATTTTGTTCATAGGGGTCATCATCTTCAGAAATCATTGGATTTTCATCAAAAAAATATAAAAATCTGTCAGCTAAGACAGGAATATCAAATGATTTACCGTTATAAGATACAAAACATTTAAATTTTTTAAAAAAATGCTTTAACCTCTCAAATATTGAAATTTCATCATCTAATGTTCTTGCAAAATATTGTTTGATTTTAAATATTCTATTTTTAAAATATCCTAAACCTATGAGAAAAACACTCGATCCGTACAATCCAGTGCTTTCTATATCTAGAAATAGTAAATCTTCCAATTTAAAGCAAAATAATAAGTCAATATCTTTGATATAATAGTTTTTTTCAAGGAGTTGAAAATTTTTTTCCTTAATCATATTAATAAGTTTCATTGCGTTTTTTTGATATCCACAGTGTCCAATTAAATCAAATAGATTATTGACGCCACGTTTTTTTAGATATGATTCTGTCTTCTCCCCAATTTGATGAACAGTTTTTAAATTTCTAAGCAATCGTTTTCTAGTAGAAGAAATCTTTGAATTAAAAGGAAGTTTTTCCTCCCAAAAAATATCAAGGAAGGAACCCATTTCATTATTTTTAACTTTATGGTTTGTGAAAATCTCTGTTATTAATTTTCCTTCATATTTTTCAATGAACTCAGTAATATTTATACCGTAGAACTCCACAAATAAATAAAAAGAACTTCAGTATTTAAATATGATATCATTGTAGATTTTTAATTTTTTAATATCCATAAAAAAAAAAGAAAATTGCATACTGCATCATCTTAATTCTAATTTAATAAAATCAATATACACTACTAATATCCCTATTACTATAAATATCCCAGTTAAGAAGAAATAGATTGAAAGACTTAAGATTTCTATCACAAAAGAAATTTGATCAAATAGGAAACACAATAAAGCGAATATAAAACACAATAGTATTATTGACAATGTTAAAAACTTAGCCTTATAAACAAATTAAGCTAATATTTTTATAAAATCTTTATAAGTGATTAAGATGTTTGAAAATTTTAAAAAAAAAATTAGAATTAGACCACGATATTTGGTTTTAATTCTTAGTATTGTGGTTCTTTTGATTGGAACAACTATTGCCGGTGGAATACAGAGTAATTTTGGAAATGTCAATGTTGTGGAGGTTGATTTTCAAACTGCAGGAGATGGATCTTGGATCCATAGCACCCTTCAGGTTCCAACATATGCTTCAGGATCTAACCCTTTACCTGGTGTTGTTGTTATTCATGGTTCTTTACAGAGTAAGGAATGGCTTATGGGGTTTGGAATAGAGTTGGCACGACGTGGTTTCGTTGTACTTACAATCGATGCAAATAGTCATGGCAACTCTGAACCTGGTACCGGAAGTGGTACTGCAGCACTTGAATTTATATCTAGTCTACCTTACGTAGATAGTTCTTCTATTGGTCTTATTGGACATAGCATGGGCGGTGGAATCTCCTGGAGCGCAATCGAAGATTCAACAATCATGGTCAATTCACTCGTTCTTGTAGGTGCTGGTGTCAGATCAACAGCTAATGCAACCTATCCACACAATATGCTCGTTGCTACAGGTCAGTTCGATGAATTGTCATCTTATCCCATAGATATCTCTTCACTAGAAATTTCCTTTAATGTATCTTCAATCGAGTTGAATACTTTATATGGGGATTTCAGCGATGGAACAGCACGAAAAATCATCCTCCCCAAGACAAATCATCTGTTCGTTACTATAGATCCTATTGTAATTAGTGAAACAGTTGAATGGATGAAAAATAGTTTAAAAGGAGGTGCTGAAGATGAGTATTGGCTACCGAAAGAGAAATTATTTTACCCATTCTTCATGATTGGGGGTTTAATCGCTTCTATTGGAGTATTCGTGTCAATTTTCCCACTTCTTCTAATTTTAATTAATCTTCCATTTTTCAAGGATCTTAAGAATAAAAAGAAGTTAGCTGAAGGTGAATATATTGCAAGTACCAAGTCATATTTTGGGTTAGGTTTAATCTATGGAGGTATAGGATTTGGTTTATATATTCCATTAATGGTGATTGGTCTACTTATAGGAAGTATTATAGTAATCCCTCAAAGTTATGGAACTTCAATCCTTACATACTTCTTAGGAGTAGGGCTTATATCTGCAGGAATATTTTATCTAATCCTTCATTTTCGGCCTAAAATAAGACACAATATCCAATTTAAGGAAAAACAAGGTGAATCTCATAAAGTTTCACGAGTTATCATAAAAAGTGCCTTATTATCACTATTGGTTATATTCTGGTTATATGCCTGGACTCTCTTGCTAGATGTTGTCTTAGCACTCGATTTTCGCTGTTTCCTGCCTATACTTAATGATTTGACCCCAAACCGAGCTTTAATTGCTCCAATTTACCTAATTTGTTTCATTCCATACTTTTTAGTTGAAGGTATGTGGTTGATGGGAGCCATGAGAACCAAAATTAAAAAAAAATGGATGTATACCCAATTATCTTGTAGCTTTAAAGCAACATTTTTCAAATGTTTGTTTTATGCCGTTCTCATTGCTATTCAAATTGGTGTGGGATATATCGCTGGCATTGTTGTCTTACCTGGTATGATTGGTTATGTCTTCCTATTCTTCTACATGTTCACCCCAATGTTTGCTATTGCAGTAATTATTACCGTGTGGAGCTATCATATCAGTTCCCGCTATTACGTGGGCGCATTTCTCAATGCATTCCTATTTAGCTGGATTTTAGCATCAATCCTATCAACTTCGATCTGAGAATCTAGATAAATAATATGATTAAGTGCTTGATATTACTAATCAAATCTTTTTTTTTAAATAAATTAATGAGTATTTAAAAGTAGAAGTGCGAAATATTTAATAAATTACAATTTCGCTTTAATTTCCTCTAATTTCCCTTGAAAATGTTCTATTTGATCTTTTGTAACCGAACCCTTATTTATCTTTTTTACAATTGAAACAAAATCAGAGACCAAAGGAGATTGAATTACAACGATATCATGCCTTTTAGGTATCATATTAACCTCCAAAACTAATGCATTATTTAATTCAACTTTCTCCCCAAGAATTCCATAAAATGCAGAAGTTCCTGTATCTTCATCATATTTGAAAACCAAAATCTCGTCCGCAACTTGATTTAAATCATTCCCTTCCATTTTTAATACTTTAAATTCACAAATGATAAATCACTTCTTTTTTTTTTCTCTTTTTTACTAAAATCACTAAGAGAAAGTAATATAATAAGTATTTTAAAATTAGTGGTGATAAAATATTTAAAAAAGGTATTTAAAGATAAATATTAATTCTTGCTGTGCTCGGATCTGACAAATTTAAGATATTATCCAAAGAAAATCAATATTAAAATGATAATTACCAATATAATAACTACACAACAACAAATTTCATAATGAGGCATATCCTCAGAATATACTTTGTCTATTTTCTCTCTTTAGACCTCCCAATCCTTATTGAAATTGGATTTATTATTATTTTCATTTAACCCTATTATGTAATAGTTAAATGTAGGTATATAAAGATCAGTTCTTTTAATTAAAAGTTATATCAACTAAGAAGAAAAAAAAAAGATTAATTTAAATTTTAAAGTTCCCATAAAATCGGTGTATTTTCTCCAATTATGAGATATGAAGAATCGTGTTCTAATATCGCTTGAATCCAAAGATATGTAAGCAATTCTGTGCTATTTAATCCAATAGCAGCTGCAAGCTCGGCTAATAATAATCCCTCTGCCGTAAGAGTTATATTTAATGCATCTGCTGCAGCTTGAGCGTCAATAATGGTTATATTCGCATCTGCTTGAGCTTGAATGATTAAGGTCTGTGCTTCAATAATTGTAGCTTCCTGTGCGTATTGTGCAATTTGAATTTGTATTCTTGCAACTTCCAGTTCTTCAGTTGCTGCTTCAAACGAATCCGGTAAATCTATATCTCTCAGCTGAAATTCTCCTACTTCAATTAAAGATGCTAAAGAATCATTAAGAGAGGTTTTCATTACTAAATTTACTATTGAACGATTGGCATAAAATTCTATTGCCGAAAATTCACCACAAACCTCCCTTAATGCAGAACGAGAAACCCTTATAAAATAATCTTTATAATCCATACCATATGAAGAATATAACATAAGCAAATCCTGTTTTCTTAGTCGGAATTGAAAACTCACATCAACAGTTACTTCAAGACCATCTTTAGTTTGAGTACTTAATGGAATATCATCAGAATAAAAATCGGGAGTAAATTCAATGGTTTGCCAAGTACTCGGAAATCGTAAAAAAGTATGTAATGGATCAATATAATATAATCCTTCTTCATAAATTTCTTCACTAAATTCTCTCGTCCAAATATTTTGCTTTAATCCATATTCATTAAAATCTATTTGCTCAAAGGAACATACTAAAATTGAAACACTTGTAATTCCTAAAACTAATACAAAAATAGCAAAAATTCCTTTTAATTTATAATGACGAAAAAATCGACCCATATTTTTTCCCTCCTTTTTTTTTTATATTCATATTTAGAAGGCTTAATTGTCTCCTAATTTTTTTTTTAAACTTTTATTTTATTTTCTATTATAATATACGATAATCTTGGCGTTTGCTCCATTTGATTTCTATTTTCTTTGTTTTTTATTATAATATATAATAATCTGGACTTTTTTTCCATTATTTCTTTCTCTCGAATCATAATATTTACCTCTTTTTTTAATATTAAATTAATTTTTATGGGTTTGGAAGAATTTGCATTTTATTTATTTTCAAATTCAATTAATAAATAATTGTCCATATTTATAAGTCTTGTGGTCATTTCAATGTTTATCTATGGGCATTTTTTATAAGTATTTGAACATTATTATATAATATATTGAAAATAATTTTAAAATAAAATATTATAAATCTTTATGATGATATTTTTATAATCTATGTTCATAATTTAATATAATATTGAACATATTCTAAGATAATTAGGTGAAGTAATTGAGTAAAAATACGGAAAAACAGAAAATGGAACAAAATAGGGATAAGAGTGAGAGAAAATCTATTCATACAACTATTTCTAATGAAAGTTATGAATTACTAGAAAATTATGCGACATTGGAGGATAAATATAACCAAAAAATCTTTGGAAATAAATCAAAAGTTATAGAAAAAGCATTAGAATTACTTGATAAACATTATAATCCCGAAAAAAATGAGTCTCAGCAAACTTGGAATAGAATAAAAGAGGAACTTAATATGGTTTTAGTTGGTAAAACAACTTTTCTTTCTTATATATCTGGAGATTACGAAAAAGCATTTAAAAAAAATATTGCGATTGAACTCATAGAATGGTATAGGGGGAAAAATATTGATGATTTAACCCTCAGCGAGCTTTTAAAATCAATTAAAAATATTTGGTTAGTAGCAAATTATTTTTATAAAATTGATATTGAAATTGGGAGTAAGGGAACCTATCAAATGTCTTTCTATCACGATTTTCATAAAAAAAGATTTAGCGATTTCTGGGGAAATTACTTCAGTGAGTTATTAAGGACTCAAAAAGAGTGTGAAGTCGAATTTTTTTCAAGAAATGAATCATTAGTTCTAAGAATTACTCCTGTTTAGAGATAAATTAGAATTAAATTCACTTTATCAAAATTTGACAATTAGAATTCGACCAAGTTAATTGAGATTAGATTTTTCAACTTTATCTAATAATTCCAATATTATAAGAAAAAAAATACACTAATAATATATTTTAATTGTTGATAATTCAAATTTCGATGTCATTAATGTGCATAAAAACAATTTTTTTAAACAATTGACAATTGATTTTTAACAATGGATTTGAAAAATTTTTAATGATTTACTGAGATAATACAAAAATGGTTAAACCCTACCAAAAACCAAATATAAACCCCGATATGGGGGTTACAGTCTTCGAACCGGAGACTATGGCAAATATCTTAAAAGTTCAAGGAAAACGTAAGCTTTTTATAATTGGCGCAGAATCTTTAACTTGGGAACTCGATGGTAAAAAACTCGTGGATTATTTCATCGAAATTGTTAAAAAATTAGATGTGCCGGTCGTTGCCACAGGGCATTCATATAAATATTTATCTGAAAAACTCGGGAAGGACAAAGTTACAATGATGTCTCTAATCAATATCACGCAAAGACTCTCAGACCCAAACTGGAAAGGAATCGATGGTAATGGTCAATATGACATGGCTATTTTTGGAGGACATATTGTTTTTTATGTGAGTCAAACCTTAAGTAATCTGAAAAATTTTACCACATATTTAAGAACAATTGACTTGGATAAATATGCCCATCCAAATGCGAGATTTTCCCTAGCCAATTTAAGTGATGAAGATTGGAAAGAATTTCTAGAAAAATTAATTGAAAAATTATAAAATAAAAAAATAAAATATCAAAAATATGAAATGATTATCAAAAAGAGGGAAAAATTATGAGTTTTAGTGATATGCCGGTTGATGTTGGGCCTGTTTATGAAGGAGAGCGAATTAGAGCAAAACAAATGTATGTTGAACTCGGGGGTCCAAAAGTTGATAAGAAATTTGAACTCGTTAGAGTTAAAGATCCAAAAGAGATAAAAGATGGAGATGTAAAAATAGTTGGACCCGACCTTTCAGAAATGGAAGAGGGAAAATCATATCCTATTGGGATTTTAGTAGAAACTGCCGGTCCAGAATTAGAGGTAGATATCGAAGCCGTTCTTGAGAGAAGAGTACATGAATTTTGTAATTTCGTTAATGGGATTATGCATCTCAATCAAAGATATACAAACTGGTTACGATTATCCAAAAAAGCTTATGAGGATGGATTCAATTCTTTGAAGTTTTTAGGGACAATTCTCATCCGTTTATATAAAGCGGAATTACCAATTGTGAAACAAGCACAAGTGACATTTTTCACGAGTATAGATGCTGTAGCTAAACCACACGAAGAAGCAATGAAAATTTATGATCAAAGAGACGAACGAGCCCGTGGCTTACATGATGAAGATGTAGATATGTTTTACGGCTGTGTTCTCTGCCAGAGTTTTGCCCCGAGCCATTGCTGTTGCATAACACCAGATAGAACCAGTTCATGCGGTTCAATCAGTTGGTTTGATGCAAGAGCTGCGGCGAAAGTCGATCCAAAGGGACCTATCTTTGAAATTCCACCCGGTGAATGTTTAGATGATTTTGCCGGAGAATATACGGGAGTTAATGAAACATTAAAAAAAAGGTCTTTGGGTGAAGTCGATAGGATTTGGATCTATTCTTCGATGACTAATCCGCATACAAGTTGCGGTTGCTTTGAGGCGATATATTTCTACATTCCCGAAGTTGATGGATTTGGAGTTGTTGATCGAGGATTCGATGGTCCCGCAATTAATGGGCTTCCATTCTCTGCGATGGCTAACCAGACTGGTGGTGGAAAGCAGCTTCCCGGATTTAATGGCATTTCAGTGCAATACTTAGCCTCGCCAAAGTTTCAACAGGTCGACGGGGGATTCTCGCGATGTGTTTGGATGGTAACTAATATTAAAGAACGTATGTACGATCTTTTACCTGAAGAGTGGCGTGATTTAATTGCAACAGAGAAAGAAGTTGATGATTTAAGCAAATTGAGAGATTGGTTAAGAGAGAAAAAACATCCGATTGAGGAACGTTGGGAAGAAGAGGAAGAGGAGGAAGAGTGGGAAGAGGAAGGAGCAATGATTCCGGCGGGGACGCAGACGATGATGATTCCTGGAGCTGGTGGAATTGGTGGTTTCAAAGTAACTCTTATAAATTGTAAAATACATGCAGAGAAGGTAATAATTCAGAAACTTGAACGAGGTAAAAAGAAAAAGAAATAATTTTTAAAAATTTTTATTTTATTTTAATTTTTTTTATATTTGAAGCAACCTATTTTTAACTACTTTTTCATAAATATTAGGTTTTACAATTAAAAAATTCAAAAAGTAAGAAGATGTAAATATAAAAATAAAAAGGATTATTAACAAAAAGATTTTTTTTCTATTTTTTTTAAAATGAAATAAAATTTCTATCACTTAAAAGAATATTTCATTAAAATTTAGATGTAGTAGCCAGTAGAGTCTTCGTCTTCTCCAGGATCTGGTTCATCATCTTCCTGATTGAAGTATTTATCCAGAAAACCTTTCAGCATATCCTGAATATCCCCTTCCATATTTTTCAGATCTTTAAAATCAGAGGCGTCAATTTTAATTATACCTCCTTGTTTTAGAGGAATTATTCTACTTTTCTTACTAAGTTCTTTTTCCTTTTTTCTAATGTCAATTAATTCTTTCTGCATTAATTTTCGAAGTTCAACGCCGATTAATTCTTCTAAATAATCAGGATCCATTTCAGTTAGGTTTTCTGAACCAAATTCTTTTTCTAATTTTAAAATAGCTTTTTGTTTTTTATATTCTGGAATTTGTTCGATAGAATCTAATGAAAGCATTTGAACTATTTTAAGCCAATCAATTTTAAATGTCCAATTTTTATTGTTTTGCATTAATGTAAGCTCGTGTCACGTAATTTAATTTTTAAATTAAAATATTTAATTTCTCATGTAATTTAATATTTTTATTAATTATAATTTTTTTTATTTTAAAATATAAAGTCTTAAAAAGGATTGGATGATTAATTGCGACCATTATATTGGTCAGTGGAAGAAAATAAGCATAGAGCAGACCCTTTTAATTGGATAATTAGGGGGAAAATGGCTGCTTCTTGGTGGCCTGATAGAGAAGTTTTTCAAATTTATAAAAACGAAGGCATAAAGGTAATTATTAATTGCAGCGAGTTTGACAATCGTAACGATATCCTGGGTAATTTTCATTATTATCACATCAATATTCCGGATTTTGGATTGCCAACTGAATCACAAATATTGAAATATATTGAGATCACAGATAAACACGGCACAAATGGAGAAGCAATGGTTACGCACTGTGTGGCTGGCTGTGGTAGAACCGGTCAACTGATTATCGCGTGGGCATCTAAAAATGATCAAATTCCAAAGGACATGGATCCAGTAAAGTGGTTGAGAAAAAAAAGACCATGCTCACTTGAAACTAAAAAACAAGAAGATTTCGCTAGAAAAATTTATCAATATTATCAAAAATAAGTAATATAAAAAAATTCCATTCTTATCCAATAAGAATTAATCCGTAGCAACTATTAATAGAATAAAAGTAAGTTTTGATAATTATTGTTGTTGTTTGGATTGGACCAATATGGGTTGGAGTTCTGTAAATTATTAAATGTTTTATTTTTTTCCCTCTTTTTTTAACTTTGTTATAGAAAGAAATTAAAATTGGAAAAAACAATAATTAAATCAATACAAACAAAATCTAATAGTAGTAAAAATGTCTCGTCAAATATCTGATGAAGTTTATTTAAAATATCTTTTATTATCCTTAAATAAAGATGAATTAATAGAAATATGTAGATCTTTTAATATAAAAGGCTTTTCAAAGTTTGGTAAGGTAGATTTGACTAATTTTTTAATTGATAGTTTGGCTGAAGAAGAAGTAGCGGAATTACTAAAAGAAAGAGAAATGGATATTGTTACTAGGGAAATAAATAGGGCATTTGATATCATTAGAGGTGATGAACGTGAATCCGTGCAAAATATTAAAATAATAAATCCTAAAGAACATGAAATTGAGATTAAATTTAAGGGCTTTAAATGGATGAATGAATTTTATCTTAGTATTAAAGATACAAATATTTCCGATCCAGAGAGAATTTGTGAATGTCGAATTGGGTCCGCTGGAGGTTTTTGTCCTCATTTTTGGGTTGGATTTATTGTTTCATTAAAAAAAGGGTTTTTTGATTTGAAAAATTGGACTACTACTAAATTACCTAAAGATTTCGGAAAGCGAATAAAAAATATTCAAATTTCTACTATATCAAAAGATAAATCAATAGAACAATTAAGGATTTTTGATGAAACTTCTGATGATGTAAAACTTTTAAAATTTTTAAATTCAAGAACAACTGTGTATGATGGAACTGTCTCCGATTTAGAGTTTAAGGAGGACGATTTTCAAGGTAATATTACTAGATACTATATTGCAACACTAAAAGACGGTAAGTTAGGGCCTCAAATAAAAAAAAAATCAGATTTTAATGAAAATGAATTAGAAGAGTTTGAAGAAATTAAAGCAAGAATCAGCGAAAAAAAGCAAATTGATGCAGATTTAAAGGTAGGAGATAAAACATCCTTAAATGGTTCCCTTACTAAAGATAATTTTTTGGATGCTTTTGTATTAAAAAGAGTAACAAAAATTCAAAATAAGTAAATTAAAAATTATAAAGCATTCTCTCCTAATCTAATTAATAATTTTAAATAATCTAACATCAATTAATGAATTATTAAGGAGAAAAAAAAATGTTTTTTAAAGATAGATGTACCGTTTGTGGAGAATGTTTGATGAAATGCCCCTATTTGGCATATTCCGAGGAGAAAGCTAAGGAAGAGTTTAAAAAATTAATAGATGGTGAACCTACGCCAATAACTGCGGAGTGTATTACGTGTGCTGCCTGTAATATGTTCTGTCCTGAAGGTGCCAATCCTTTTGATTTAATTAACGATAGGCAAGAAGAAACAGGAACATTTAAAGTCACCGATGACTGGATAAGAATGATGAAAATGGCTTCAAAAATGCCATCTAAAGTTATTAAAGGTGATCCTGAAAAACCAATTATGAATCTCTGTTCAGTAGGAGATATACTTCCTGGAGTTATTGAAGGGCAGCTCTTCGATGGAATGACTTTTCTTAAAGGAGGTGATTATTTTTGTTATTTCGGGTGGGTGCATGCAGGAAAACCAAGTATGGTTAGTGAAAATGCCCAAATCTTTGTAGATAATCTCGCTAAAATTGGTGCTGAGGAAATAATATGTTATCATGATGACTGCTATGCGATGTTAACCAATAAAGTTAAAGAATTCGGGATAGATTTACCATTTAAACCAATTCATATATTAGAATATCTACGAGATTATGTTAAGGAGCATAATGACCAGATAAAAAAATTAAACATTAAAGTTGCCTACCAGCAACCCTGTGCATCAAGGTATGCCTTTGAAGAAAATGACAAATTACTTGATGAACTATTTGAATTAATAGGGATTGAACGAGTAGATAGGAAATACAACCGAGTTGATGCCCTTTGCTGTAGTGGAGTTATGGCAGTTATGTTAAATTTAGGTAAAGAAGAATCAAATAAATGGCGAATGAAAAATCTAATGGATGCGAAAGAAGCTGGAGCTGAAGCAATGGTTTTTTTATGTCCATTATGCGTTCTTAGCCTTAGAAGTAGAGCAAAAGCCCAAGGATTGGAACCCTACATCATAAGTAACTTAGTGCGCCTAGCATTAGGGGAAAAACTCACACATGGAGGAGCTGGAAAGATCTATTAATAAATAACTTTTTTTATTTTAAAAACTACTAATTTTTTTAATAAAATTGAAAAAAGGATTTGATTAGTATTAATCCTAAAAGTGGTTTTTTAACTGATAATAATATTATTTTAGCGACTGATTTTTACGAATTAACAATGAGTGCAGGATATTTTCAATATAATTTAGAGAATTCTATTGATGATCAAAATGATATATCAACTTTTGAAGTATTTGTAAGAAAACTTCCTCGAAACAGAAATTATCTAATTTTTGCTGGGCTTGAACAAGTCATACATTATTTACAAAATGCACGATTTAATGAAAGAACGATTGAATATTTCCGAAGTAGAGAAGATTTTAAAAATATAAATCCTAAATTTTTCGGTGAGTATCTACCTAATTTTAAATTTGATCTCGATGTGTGGTCAATCCCAGAAGGACAATTCTTTTTCCCAAATGAGCCAATCATGAGAATTGAGGGGCCTACAATTCAAGCACAGTTAGCTGAAACATACATACTGAATGTGATCACTTATCAAACTGCAGTAGCATCTAAAGCATCAAGAATAAGAAATGTGTCTGGAAACCGGATAATTTTAGATTTTGGAACGAGACGTTCTCATAGCCCATTAGCAGGAGTTTATGCTGCTCGTGCAAGTTATATTGCAGGATTTAATGGTACAAGCAACTGTGTGGCTGATTTGGAATTAGGCATTAAAGCATCTGGAACAATGGCTCATTCATGGGTTCAAAGATTCCCTACAGAGCTAGAGAGTTTTAAAGCCTTTTATAAAATTTATGGAAAGAACTCAATTCTACTCATAGATACATATGATATTAAAAATGGTGCATTAAATGCGTGTAAGACAGCTAAAGATATAAGAGGTGTGAGGATTGATTCGGGTGATCTTGTGGAAAATTCGAAAATTGTGAGAAAAATATTGGATGAAAATGGTCTCAAGAATGCAATTATTACATTAAGTAGCGATTTAAATGAGCATAAAATAAAAGATTTAATTGAAAAAGGGGCGCCCGCTGATGCTTTTGGTGTAGGTACTGAAATGGTTACAAGTCGGGATGATCCTGTTGTGAATAGCGTTTACAAATTGATACAACATAATGGAATTCCTAAGATTAAAATTAGTGAAGGGAAAATCACATATCCCGGAAAAAAACAAGTCTATAGAGTATATGATGAAAATGGAAAATTTACCAAAGATATACTAATGCTAGAAAATGAAACTTCACTTGATAAATCCGAGCCTTTAATGATCCCTATTATGAAAAGAGGAGAATTAATCTATGATTTCCCATCATTAGATGAGACTCAACAGTTTTATTTTAAAAATATGGAAAAATTGTCGGAAGAATATAAAAAATTAGAACAGTTAAACCTTTTTAGATTAAAATTATCAAATGGTATTAAAGAATTAACCCAAAAATTAAAGAATCAATATTAGACTGCCTATTCTTAGACTGTTATGTAATAAAGCTTTTCAAAAAATTGATAATAAAATCATAAACAGTAGGTCCTACAAATATTAATAGTAAGATTATGACCATCGGAAAAATAACGCTTAATAGCCCCCATAATATTTTTAATTTTTTGCTGGGAGGTTTCCAATCTCTGTATTTTTTCTTTTCTTGTGTTATTCTTCTAAATTCCCGCGTGATTGCTCTATTATACTGTTTCTTTCCTTTATCAGTTAAAGAGGTTTTATTATCTTTCTCAATGAATAGATCTCTTTTTTCCATGAGGTTTAAAATTTTATAAATCCCATATTTTTTAATATCATAGAGACCAAACATTGCCCAGATATCATATATTTCATACCCCTTTTCAATAGCTTCAATGAATCTATTATTTAATTTTTCCTTAGATAAGGATTTTTCATGAATAGTTATCAATATCCAATGAGCTATCTTAAATTCAAATGCTTCATCTATTTTTAATTTAAAAGTATCAATTTCGATTTCATCTCCCGATTTAATTAACTCTTTTAAGGTTTCAGCGCCATCGTAGATAATTAGAGAAGCAATAAAAATACCAATAAGAGCATCTATGAAAAATATTTCAAATATAGCAAAAAATAACCCAATAATAACACCTATTGATAATCTAATATTATTTCGATTATCTTTTGCATCGGAAAGCAATGAAAAATTTCCTGACAATTTACCAACAAAATTTTTAAGAAACAATAATGTAAAATTTGTTATAATTGAAAGGAACATTAACACAAATGTAAAATAATTAGGGGTTATAATCTCGGTATTAATTAGCGAAAAAAATGAGGAAATTACAAGAATTATTCCAGTAAATAGCATTAAGATCATTATTATTATGGAACCCTGTTTATCCTTCTTAAATTTTATACTAAAGAAGATTATGAAAACTTTTATGATATCGGTAAAATTTTCAATACCTTCGTTAAACAATGCATCACTTCCACTATTTAATCCTATTATAATTTTTAGAGAAGACATAATAATTAGACAAATCAAGGAAAATGCTAAAACAACTTTTTCATTAAAGAAAAACCTTAAAAATTTTGATTCAGTTAAAATTACTTTTCTACCTTTAATTAAAATTTCCTTTCCTTTTTCAGATAATGAAAGAATTTCACCCTCTTTTTGAATTAGGCTATTATTAATCCCTCCTTGAATTAGCTCATCCAATATAGTTTGAGTTAACTTTATATAACTCATCTCATTACTGTAAAAAACCTTAAAATAATCGTAAATCTTTTCAAAAGTATTTTTCCCTTTATAGATTGAAACCATCACAGCGTATAATGGAGATCGACTTGAATCACCCTGAAGAAAAGGCATAATTTCATATGAATACTTTGTCGCTTCTTTATGGGAAGCACTTTCCACATTCTCTAATTTTTCGAGACTCAGTTTTTTCACCTAAATTTAAAATTAAATTGAAGATAGCAATAATATGGGAATCACTATTATGATAGAAATTATCCCATATAATATGCAAAAATACCCAAATTGTATCTTTTGAGCAACTCTAATTAAAAATTCAATAGTTAAGTATCCGACTCCAAAACTAATCAATGTTGATAGAATTATAATTATCGGATCTAAAGTTCCCAAGATAGATCCCTCTCCAAATATAATATCTACTCCAATGGAAGCAATAGCTACAGGAACAGACATTAAAAAACTCAGCTTCAATGCAGAAGAATGCTCGTATTTTTCTCCAAGTATTGTCGAAACGGTGACACCAGAACGAGAAATACCTGGCAAAATTGAACATCCTTGAATTAAACCAGCTAAGAAGCTATGTTTAAAGATTTTTTGATCTTCAATGTCATTTATTGTATTCTTTCCATAATCTTTTCTTATTTTTAGTAAAATAATACCGGTAATAATTAGAAATCCTGAAATGATTAAAGTTATTAAATCTCCTTGAAATGCAGAAAAACTATCCTTAATTAAGAAATAGAGTGGTAAAGCAGTAATAGCCGTACCAATGGTTGCAAAGATCACCCAATTTCTTTTTTTAATATCAATATCCTCTACTTCAAATATATTGGGCAAAAAAGATTGAATTATTTTTGTATAATCAGTCCTAAATTTCAAAAGAACCGCAATTGTCGTTCCTAAATGAAGCCATATGGCCAAACTGAATGCTTGATCTGGAGGTATTCCAAAAACGTTGATTGAAAAGATCATAACCTGTCCAGAGGAGGAAATGGGGAGCCATTCAAAAAGCCCTTGAAGAATTGCCAATATTATATACTCAATCATAATATATTCAATTAAAATTAATTATTTCCTCTTAAAATTTTTGTAATATTTTTAAGACAATTTTGAAAATAATTTAAAAAAAAGAATAGCAATTTTAAATGATTATATTAATTCGGTTTAAATAATTACATATTTCTAAAAAAATCAATTAATTATCTCCAAGTTTTAAATCTAACTTTTAATAAGCGCAATGTTCTGTTCTTTCAATGATTTCATTTTGTAAATCAACACCAAGATTAACATAATAATCACTATAACCGGCAACTCGCACTATCAAATTTCTATATTTTTCTGGATTTTTTTGAGCTTCGCGTAAAGTCTCTGCTGAGACTACATTAAATTGAACGTGATGTCCATCCATTTTAAAATAAGCCCTGATTAAATGCGCCAGTTTTTCAATACCGATATCGTCAGCTAATAATTTTGGTGTAAATTTTTGATTTAGTAATGTACCTCCAGTTCTAAGATGATCAATCTTTGCTGCGGATTTTATAACGGCTGTAGGACCATGGGTATCTGCCCCTTGAACAGGTGAAATTCCTTCGGATAATGGAGTATATGCCTTTCGACCATCAGGAGTTGCCCCAATTACGCTACCAAAGTAAATATGTACCGTTGTTGGAAGAAGATTCACGCGATGATGACCGCCTTTAGTGTTAGGTCGTCCATCAATTGCTTTATAATATAATTCAAAAATTTGTTGCATAGTCTCATCTGCATAATCATCATCGTTTCCATATTTCGGTGTATCAGTTATAAATAGTTGTCGTAAGGTTTCCGAATTCTTGAAATTATCTTTTAAAATCCTTAACATATGCTGTATATTTATCCGTTTCTTATCAAATACGTTATATTTAATTGAAACTAAAGAATCAGTTATACTACCCAAACCAACGCCTTGAATATAGGATGTATTATATCTGGCTCCACCATTATTATAATCTTTTCCTTTTAAGATACAATCATTTATTAATAAGGACATAAAAGGTGCTGGCAGTGTTTGAGCCCATAGCTGCTCGATAATATTATTTCCTTTAATTTTAATATCAATAAAATAATTTACTTGTTTTGAAAATGCTTCAAAGACTTCCTTAAAAATTTGAAATTTTGTTGGATCACCAGTTTTCAACCCGATCTCTTTACCAGTTATTGGATCAATACCATTATTCAATGTAATCTCTAATATCTTTACGAGATTGAAATAACCCGTAAGAATATAAGCCTCCTTTCCAAAAGCACCTGATTCAACACAACCGCTGGCACCACCAGTTCGAGCATCAATAATTGATTTCCCTTGTCTAGTTAATTCTTGAATAATAGCATCAGTATTAAATATAGATGGTTGTCCGAATCCTGTTTTGACGATTTGAAGAGCCCGTTTTAAAAATTCATTCGGTGTTTTTTTGCTGATTTGCACATTGGAACTTGGTTGAACAATTCTCATCTCCTCTATAACATCAAGAATCATGTATGAGAGTTCATTAACAGCATTTGTTCCATCTTCTTTTAAGCCACCCAAGTTTATATTGCAAAAATCCGTATAAGTATTACTTTCCTCAGCTGTAACCCCCACTTTTGGAGGAGCAGGTTGGTTATTAAATTTGACCCAGAAAGCTTCTAATAATTCTTTTGCATCTTCATATGTGATTGTTCCATTCTCTCGATCTTTCTTATAGAAGGGATATAAATGTTGATCAAGATGGCCTGGATTAAAGGAATCCCATGTGTTATATTCTGTGATCACCCCAAGATGAATAAACCAATAATGTTGCAGTGCCTCCCATATAGTTCTAGGTGCATGTGCCGGAACATATTCGCAAATCTCTGCTATTTTTTCTAATTCATGCTTTCTCTTGACATTTTCTTCATCTCTTGCTAAATCTTTTGCTTTTTCAGAATGGAGTTTAGCAAAGATTATTAACGCATCTGCACAAATATCCATTGCTTTTAATTCTTCTCTTTTATTGAAAGCGTCGGGATCATTATAAAAATCTAAATTTTCAATACTTTCTTTAATTTCCTTTTTTAAATCCAGAAATCCTTTCGTAAAGATTTTTTTATCGCCCACTGTGTGACCAGGTGCTCTTTGTTCCATAAATTCAGTAAAAACTCCTGCTTCATATGCTTCTATCCATTCTGAATCTAGTTTTTCAAAAATTTTATCTCTAATTGAACGCCCTTTCCAAAACGGGATAATAATATCCTTAGTTAATTGTTTTGTCTCATCACTTACTATAAAAGAAATCTTTTCTCGAGAGTTGAGAATATCAAGGTCTTTAAGACTATGACAACATACTTCCGGATATGTTGGTGTAGCTTTTGGTTCGGGACCTCTTTCTCCTACAATAAGCTCATCATCGTTAATACAGATTTTTTTATGTTCCAAAATATATTTGAAAGCAAGAGCTCTTGCAATTGGAGCAGAAAGTTTATGTGCTGCACCACTTTTATAAAAGTCTGTAATTAATAACGCTCTCTCGTGGGAAAAACTTGGTATTGCCTTACGACTCTGCTCACGTAGTTTTATTATTCTTTCATTCATAATTTATCCACCTATTTTCACTTGAAAACCAAAATTTTCAAAATCATTTTTTATTTCCTCCATTTTTTCATTCGTTGGAGATTGTATGTCCTTCATTTTGTATTCCATCTTCAATTTATCGTACTTATTTTTCCCGATTCGATGATAAGGTAAAAGATTTACTCTTTTAACGTTATTTAAGGAGGAGATAAATTCTCCAAGTTGTGTAATATTTATTGCTGTATCAGTAATTTCTGGAATTATAGGAATCCTAATCAATGTTTGCTTATCATTTTGAGATAAATACTTTAAATTTTTAATAATCCGTTTGTTGGACACTCCTGTATATTTAATATGGTTTTGATCTTCCATGATTTTCAAATCATATAGATATAAGTCAACAAAATTATTAATTTTCTTTAGATCTTCTAAAGATGAATATCCAGAAGTATCCAAGGCGGTATGGATGTGCTGCTTTTTGCATTCATGTAATAATGAATATAAAAATTCAAGTTGCATTAAAGGTTCTCCCCCAGAAAATGTGACACCTCCATTTGATTCCTCATAAAAAATAACATCTTTTTTAATTTCTTCCATTATCTCATTTACAGACATTTCCCGACCGATTATCTCTTGAGTTTCCCAGAATGCAAGTTTTTCTTTTTCATTCTTGTTTTCAATAGTTATTTTTTGAGGTTCTAATCTAAGACCTTCAGGGTTATGACACCACCAGCAACGTAATGGACACCCTTTTAGAAAAATTGTAGTTCGAATACCGGAACCATCATGAATTGCGAATTTTTTGATGTTAAATATTATTCCGGTCTCTTTCATAATATATGATCTTAATTTTCAGCTTTGTTTTCTCAGTAAATCTAAGAAAATATTAATCAATTCAATTTAAATTTATTTCCTATATTAAAATCTTATAAAATATTTTGAAAATAATTAAAGAAATTTCCAATTTTAAATGATTATACTTAAAACTTTTTCATTCTAATATTTTTTATACACTTAAATATAAAACAATAAACTCTGAGGAGCGATTATAATGATGGAAAAAGAAAGTGAGATACCTCAATTAAAGCGTAGAGTTTCCTTATTCGCTGTTACAATGTATGGAGTTGGAAATATTTTAGGAGCTGGTATTTATGCCCTAATAGGTGAAGTAGTAGGTATCACTGGAAATTTATCTTGGCTCTCATTCGTTTTAGCTGCAATTACTGGAGCTTTAACTGGCTTATCTTATGCTGAACTTTCAGCCATGTACCCAAAAAGTGCTGCTGAATTTGTATATGCGGAGAAAGCTTTCAACATACGCGTTTTATCGTTCATTTTAGGATGGATTATAATTTTTTCAGGTCTTTTCTCTAGCGCTACAGTTGCACTGGGCTTTGCGAATTATTTAGCTGCGTTGCTCAACATAGACTCTATATTTCTAATCGTTCCATTAGCAATAATTTTAGTTGGAATTCTTAGCATGATAAACTTTGCGGGTATAAAAAGTTCAACATGGACAAATATTTTATTTACTTTAATAGAAGCTGCCGGTCTTGTATTTATTATTATAATAGGAATACCTTATTTTGGTTCAGTTAATTATATTGAGCTTCCAGTTGGAGCAACTTTTACAGCTGTATTCTCTTCAATCGCACTAATTTTCTTCGCGTATATTGGCTTTGAGGATATTGCCAATATAGCAGAAGAAGTTAAGAAACCGGAGAAAAATTTACCTAAAGCAATAATCTATTCTTTAATTATTACAACAATTTTATATTGTTTAACCGCAATTTCCGTCGTAAGTATTTTGCCTTATTCAGAAATTGCTGCATCACCTGATCCATTAAGTGCTGTTACAACAGCTGCCTTAGGTCCCGTTGGGGGTTTAATAATGTCATTGATTGCACTTTTTGCAACCGCTAATACGGTTTTAATAATGTTAATAGTTACCTCTCGTATGATGTATGGAATGGCTAGAGATAAAGCCCTACCAGAATCTCTATGTAAGCTATCGGAAAAACATAGAACACCAATTATCTCTGTGTTTTTAACAATGATTCTAACAATGATCTTTACATTTTTTACTGATATTTCTATTGTAGCAAGTGCAACTGTATTTGGAGTATTAATCAATTTTCTTATAGTGAACATATGCGTTATTGTGCTAAGAAAGAAGAATCCTGATGATAAAAGACCTTTTAAACTTCGACCAAATATTGGTTGGGTGCCTATTGTGGCGCTATTGGGCTCTGTCGTTTGTATCGGACTACTTTTCACTTTTGATTGGCTAATAATCCTAATCCAAGGCATTATAATTTTAATTGGGCTCATAATTTTCTATCTATTAAGAGGAAAAATCGAAACAAAAGCATCTGCGTTAAAATAAAGAAGAAAAAAAATCAAAAAAAAATATATTTTAAATATTTTCAATAATCGTCGCTTCTGAAACACCGCCTCCACCACATAATGTGGCTAGGCCATAAGAAAGATTTCTTTTTTTCATCTCATGAATCAGAGTTACTATTATTCTTGCACCTGTACAACCCACTGGATGCCCTAAACCCATTCCTGAACCATTTACGTTAGTTTTTTCAATATTCCAATTTAACTGTTTTGCAACGGCCATATATTGTGCAGCGAACGCTTCATTACATTCAACCAAATCGATATCCTTATATTCCATATTTGCTTGTTTAAGAGCTTTTGGAGCTGAATACATTGGTCCCATTCCCATGTATGCCGGATCATTACCTGTTAATGAGATCGTGATTATTTTTGCTAAAGGAGTCAGTCCCAGTTCTTCTGCTCGATCTTTAGTCGTTAAAAGTGTCATGCACGCACCGTCATTAATTCCCGAAGAATTGCCAGCAGTTACCGTTCCATCTTTACTAAATACAGGTCTTAATGCTTGTAAAGCTTCCATAGTTAAACCTGGTCTAAAGTGTTCATCTTTATCAAATATATATGTTTTTTTCCTAGTTTTTACTTCAATTGGGATAATTTCATCCTTAAATCTTCCCGACACTGTTGCATTTTCTGCATTATTATGAGATCTTAAAGCCGCTTCGTCTTGCATTTCACGCGTGATTCCATATTTTTCAGCACAACTTTCTGCAGTAAGGCCCATAATATAACCAGGTGGAGCAAAAGCTTTACTCCCAGCATGCAAACCTTCCATCAGTCCACATTTTGCTTCCGTATTTCTTAATCTTGCTCCAAATCGCAAGGAGGGAAGATAATACGGAACATTACTCATTGATTCAACACCACCAGCTAAAACAACATCAGAATAACCCATTTGGATATCAACCATTCCGGCTCTTATAGCTTCCATAGCAGATGTACAGACTCTATTAATTGTCATAGCTGGTACTTCTTGTGGAATTCCTGCTATAAGCGCACCTACTCTAGCAGTATTCATTTCTTCTTGATGTTCCATACAACACCCTGATTTTATATCGGAAATGATGGATGGATCAATTCTAGTGGATTCAACGCAATCCTTTATGACAAAACTTAGTAACTTTCCCGCATTATAGGGCAAAAGACCTCCACCAAAAGCACCAATAGCAGTTCTTTTAGCATAACATATATAAACTTCTTTTCTTTCCATTAAAATCATCAACTTAGATTTATTATCTTTAAGATTTAACTTAACTTTTAAAATGAATTATGTGATAGAATTAAAGATAATATTATTATTTTTTTAAATTTAAAGAAAAAAGAATGAGTTGTTTTTGATGAGATTTCAAGTGAGTTACTTTCTTTTAATTGAATCCTACTTTAAAATTTTGCACCCTTGGTATAAATTATCTTGGAATCCATTTTGGAACTTTATTTTTATATTTTAGATATTCCTCCCCGAATATCTTTTCAAGATCCTTCTCTTCATAGGTTGCCATAATATTATAGGGGATGATGATGATAAATATCCATAGAATAATGCAGATAATCGATATTGATAAAAAGATAAATGCTATATAAATTAAAAGAATACCAAGGTACATAGGATGACGAACATGAGCAAAAATACCTTTTGTTATTAGTGTTGGAGTCTCTTGTTTTCCTTGAAATAAAGCTTTACTCACTAATCTCATTAATGTAAAAGAGATAATCAGTACAATTATGAATATAATTATTCGAATCACTTCAGGGATAAATAAGTTAAGTCCTGTTGAGAATTGAAAAATAAAAGTATCTAACATCCATATTATTGTAAAAATAATTGGAAGGATTGTATGTATAAGATGCGCGCGAGGGAACTCTTTACCTACGGGAGGTCCATGTTTTTCTTTCAATTTGTATTCAACAATTTATTTTAAAATTCTTTAATTTTAGATTTAAATTCTTTTTTCATTTTATAATTTTTCAATTTAATTTTTTTAAAAAATTTTCAAATTGTTTTTTTATATTAAAAATGTAATAAGAGTATATTTTATTAAACCTTGATTATACTATATTTGAAAATATAAAGAAAATTAAAATAAGGTAATAAGGTCTTGGCTCAACCCAAAAAGAAAGGTAAAAAGGAAACGAGGAAAGTGAGAGAACAGGTATCTCTTTCTTCATTTATTGAAAAAAAAAAACCTAAAAAAGAAATTATTGAAGAAGAACAGCCGCAAATGTTTACTAAAGAGCAAATCGAAAGGGAAATTCTAGGAATAAAGGAACAACCAAAAACAGTTGTAAAAAAAGAGCTTAATGTTATAGAATCTGGGGAAAAAGTTTCAAAAAAAGAGACATTAGGAGAGATTCCTAAAAATCAATATTATGAACCTAAAGCCACAAATTTTGGATTACTTGAAAAAAATACTCAATTCAAAAAGAAGGAAAGAGAATCTCCAGAAGCTGCTTATGTTAGGTTTTTGATTGAAAATGGGAAGATCACCACGAATTTAGAAAATGGGGTTTTACTAGATGTTGATTACGATGGAGGGCAAAATAAGGCATACTGTAAATTTTATGATTTAGAATCAAAGGAGATCAAAATCTGGATTGATACAACTGGTCATACACCTTACTGTTTAAGTAAAAGAAGCAAAACGGAACTTGATAACGATATTGATCTAACGAATTTCGATGGATTTGTAAGAAATGAGACAGTTAAACGATATGATTTATTACTTGATAAGGAAATTGAAATGACAAAAGTCTACGGAAAAACACCCACAAGTATCGGTGCTCGAGGAAAAGCTATAAGGGATATTTTAGGTAAAAAAAATGCTTGGGAAGCCGATATTAGATATCATCAAAATTATATTTATGATGAGGGATTAATACCAGGATTGATTTATGAAATAAAAAATAATAAATTAATTAAAAAAGATTTTAGCGGAAGTACAAAGGAGACAATTGAAAGAGCGAAAGAACTTTCAGATATCTTTAAAGATGAGAGTAAAGCACTAAAAGATTTTGCTAATAGGTATGTTGAGATTTTTAATACGCCCATTATTGATTTAAAAAGGGTTGCGATTGATATCGAAATATATATGAATCCTGATGAGAAGAGAATACCAGATGCAAGTAAATCTAAAAACAGTATTATTAGTATATCTTTTGTTGGGATAGATGGATTAAAAAAGGTCTATGTATTAGAAAGAGAAGGTTTTTCAATGGGAGAAAGAATTCAGGATACTCCCAATGACTTGGAAATTGTATTTTTTAAGGATGAAAAGGATTTGTTGATAGAAACTTTTCGAATCTTGTGGAAATATCCCGTAATTATAACATTCAATGGTGATAATTTTGATCTTAATTATTTATTCCATAGAGCAAAAAAGCTTAAAATTCCTGAACTATTAAATCCTATTCTTGTTAGAGCCGGATTTGGACCTATGCGGAAGGCTGAATGTAATTTAAAGAAAGGATTACATATAGATTTATATAACTTTTTTTCAAATCGGAGTATTAAAGGTTATGCTTTTGGAGGGGCATATGAAAGGAACTCTTTAGATTTGATAACTACAGCTTTATTAGGTGAAGGAAAATATAAGCATGAGGAAGAGATACATGAAATGCAATACAATAAATTAATCTATTATAACTATAAAGATTCTGAAATTACATTGGAACTAACAAGGTTCGATGATTCAGTAGTGATGAACCTTATTACAATCCTTTTGAGAATGACAAAAATGCCTCTTCATGATTTAATTCGACACCAAATTTCTGCTTGGATAAAAAATATCTTTTATTTTGAACATAGGGAAAAAAATTATCTAATCCCAAGAAGATCTGAAATAAGTGATTTAAAAAAGGGAGGGATATCAAAGTCAATAATTGAAGGGAAAGGATTTCAAGGTGCTTTAGTTATAGATCCTGTTCCTGGCATACATTACAATGTGGTTGTATTAGATTTTGCTAGTCTGTATCCTTCGATTATAAAAGAATATAACTTATCTTACGAAACAGTTCAGTGTCCTCATGAAACTTGTAAGGAAAATTTAATAGAAGGAATTCCTTATCATGTTTGCAACGAAAGAACTGGCGTATTTTCCTATGTAACAGGATTTTTTAGAGATGTTAGAGTTAAATATTTTAAACCAAAATCATCAGATAAATCAATACCACAAAAACAGAGAAATATATTCCAAGTTTTACAACAAGCACTAAAAGTGTTTATTAATGGTTCATATGGTGTATTTGGAAGTCCAAATTTCCCCTTATTTTGTTTGCCAGTTGCTGAAAGCACAACAGGTATTGGTCGATATTCGATTCAATCTGCAGTAAAGAAAGCGGAAACCCTCGACATTCAGGTTCTTTACGGCGATACTGACTCAATTTTCTTAAAAAGTCCAACAAAGAGCCAATTAAATGAAATTTCTAATTGGAGTAAAGATGAATTGGATTTAGATTTAGAAGAAGAAAAAACTTATCAATTTTTAGCATTATCAAAACGAAAAAAGAATTATATAGGAGTATATGCAGATACAAAAACTATTGATATTAAAGGGATGACTGCTAAAAAGAGCAATACTCCTAACTTTATTAAGAAGACTTTTGGTCAATTAACGGAAATATTAAGAGAGATTACTAATAACGAAGAATTTGATAAATCGCGCCAAAAAATTATTGATATTATCAGAAAAGATCGAAATGCAATTGGGAAAAAGAATGGATTTACTTTAGATGATTATATGATCTCTTTAGAATTACAAAGACCATTGGATAAATATATCAAAACAACTCCTCAACACGTAAAAGCTGCCCGAATCCTAAAAAATGTTACTAAAAAAGAACTACAAGAGAGAGATATAGTTTCATTTGTTAAAACAAGAGATAGTGAAGGAGTTAAACCATTACAATTAGCCAAACTCGAAGATATTGATGGAAAAGCGTATAAAAATTTGTTAAAAAGTGCAGTTGAACAACTTCTTGACGCATTAGGCATATCTTATGAAGAAATTAGAGGAATAAAGAAATTGGATTCTTTTTTTAAACAAAATAATTAATTTAATTCTCTTAGAAATAAGTTTCTTTTAGCCATTTCTGACTAAAGCTTTCTTTATTTCTTCTAATAATAAGGCTTTCTCTGCAATGAACCAATGAACCTTCGATTTCTCCGGGGAATCGCCAAAAATCTTTTCTGCAGTTTCTGCAATATCATCACGGCTTGGTTCTATTAACGTATCATTTTTTAAAAAGAAAACTAAATTATCAGACTCTAAAGCTTCGATGTCATGTCCATTAGTGATATTTTTCTTTATAGTCTCTGTTAGTTCAGCTAAACGCCAGCAAATATGTTCGTAAGATTCATTATATTTATATTGCCGGTATGCCAGAATTTGTATATCTTCTTTCTTAATAGGCAAATATATCCTCTTTCTTAATTATTTTTCCTATACTAAATTCCTATAAATTGAAGTAAGTTTTCTATATATTTGTTACGATTTTAAGGAAAGTTTTTGGTGTTATAACAAATTAGTAATTTAATCAGTAGTTTCCTTAATTTTTAATATAAATTACCAAACCAAAAATCTTTTTGATATTTAATTTCCTTTTCTGTAAATAGATGTTTAAATAGTGAAATAAGGCAGAAAATTCAATAAGAAAACAAAAATTAATAGATATTAAATCTCTAAATTATTATAGAATTTAGATTTGATCAGAAAAATTACATGAATTAAAAAGTGTTTAATTTTAAAAATATGCCTCCGTAGCTTAGCTGGTAGAGCGTCAGACTTGTAATCTGACGGTCAGGGGTTCAAATCCCTTCGGGGGCTTTTCTTATTAATTTTTAAATTAAGGGGCGGTAAAAGAAAAAATTTGAATAAAATAAATCGCGTAATTTTATGCATAATTGATTGTCTTCGAGCAGAACATTTGTTTAAATTTATCAATAGCGGTCTTCTTCCGAATTTTAAAAGGTTAAAGGATGAAGGTATTTTTTCTAAAAATTGTATTACTGATTTTCCATCTGTAACGTTGCCTACTCAACCAACGATAATAACGGGCACATATACTGGAGATTATCGGAAAGAATATTGCCATGGAATCCCTTGTTTTAGATGGATGGATCGCGATTTTTCACCTCCAATCCTTAGAGATTATGGTTCCAAGAGCATACAAATTTTTAAAATGAATGAAGATTTGGGCAAAAATTGCAAAACTCTTCTTGAAATGGTTGGAGATGGAAATAAAACAAGTATCACTCAGTTTTGTAATCGGGGAACATCTTATTTCTTCCCCAAATCCAAAATAAGAATAGGATTTTATTATTTATTATTAAAATATTACCCAAATTTGAAAAAAGCAATTGCTAGATTCAATTCAAAAGTGATACATTTACTGTTAGATAATTTTAAAAACCCAAAAAATTATTTTCGAAACAATGAACCTCCAATTGGGAGTTTAATCTATTTTTTATCTTCTGATCTTTTAATGCATGTTTTTGGATACGATAGCCAATTGTATAAGCTAAATTTAATGCATATTGATAAAGTTGTGGGTGTTCTATTAGATGGATTAGAGGAATTGGGTTATTTAGACGAAACTGCAATAGCAATTACATCTGATCATGGAAATTATCGAGCGAGTAAAGTTGGAGATTTAAATTCTTTTTATTTAAAAAACGGTTTGAAGCAATATGAACCACGTGCAAGTTATAAAGGGAATTTTAATTTGGCTGAATTTGGTGGCGTTGGCTTTTTTTATTTCAGAGGACGCAATAATTTACTTCAAGAGAATAAATATCAATGGACACTGCCTATTTTGAAGGAACTTGAAAATTTTGGACCAAAACGGGTTAATCTATTAGATAAATTATTTAATATTGAACACAGTCAATTGATGTATTATAAAGATGATAACAATACTCATCGTAAAGGGATTGTATATTTAAAACGAAAAGATAAGAAAACTGGAAAGATATACATTGGTAAAATAGAATATAAAGGGACAAACATAGATTATAAGACTAAATACACTTCTGAAGATGGTGATAATGATATATTTGGTTATTTAAAGGATAAAACTGCTAGTAAATTACTAGATGGTAAATTTCATTCAAATAGCGAATGGATGGACGCCACATATCATCTTGATTTTCCAATGTATCCTGATTTAATTCCACGTCATTTTAAAAACCCTCGAAGTGGTGATATTATCCTGAGCACCGATGGGAGTGTTATTTTTAATATTACCCATGGTAAGCGAAAAAGTGAAAATATTTATTTCCATGATTTGGGTCTTAGAGACTGTGCAATTGTGCCTTTATTAATTGGAGGTTCTTCAGAAATTTCTCATAAAGAAATTCCTTATTGTGCAACGATAGATATTGTTCCAACATTATTACAAATGCTAGGTAGAAAAGCACATCCAAGCATGGTTGGAAGCTCTTTGATTTAATTTTTTGGTTGCATTAATATTTCATATTTTAATAATGAAGCTCAATATCTCTTGTGGATTTGATTCATAAGTAAATGAATTATCATTCTCAATCTTCATCTCCTCAATTGGTAATTCTAATAAATTTACTTTTTTAACATTCTTAATTTTTTGATTGAATTTTACTGTCCCTTTTGATTTTTTTCCAGATGTTTCTAATAATCTAATTAAGAGTCCATTATTTCCATCTTCAGGTTTTTTAATTGATGTTACTATAAAATTTTCGGGTTCAATTGAAAAAAGACTAAATTCACTTCCTAATTTGCCCTTATTATGCTTGATCTTCCGAACAATCAAGGGTATGTTAAAATTTTGAGCTTCTCTAGCTATTAGGTTATTAGAAAAATCACCATTGTGTAAATATAAAGAGTATTTAAATGTATGATCTCCAATTGCATAAGCTTTAGGAATCCTATAAAAAGGTCCAGCCATGGCGGGAACAGTTCCATATATTATATTTGTAAGTAATCCAGTACTTCGCATTAGAGTCAGGAAGCAGGAGTCTTTATTTTTGCCAATTTCATATTCTGGTATTCCATAATTCATAATTGAAACTCCTTTTTTCTCCTTAATATTCGAAAAGTCCATCCAATTAATAACAGGTTTTATTCTATCATAATGTTCAAAATGTTTATTTATTTCCTTCCATGATTTTCCCACTTTTGGTTCAATATTTCGCTCAATAAATCCATATGGAATTTCAGATCTTATAGTAGGGTTTGATATAGGAATTGGAAAACATGCTTGAATACGAATGTTTCTTATGTTATTGTAAAATATAGTAATAAAATCAATTCTTACATCACCAAAATTAGGCATTATGATATATTGAGTGATTTCGTTAATTGATTTAAATAAAATCTTACTTTTGCATTTTAATTTCGCATTTAATTTAACGACGGTTCTAACTGGTCCTTTTTCGAGAACTTCCAGTTGAAGATCATACATATGATTGATTTTTCCAATTCTTCCAATGTAATAACCATCTCCTCGATCATTGTGGATTCTTAAACCTCCAATTGAATATTTTCCATTAGAATTAAGCTCAAATTTATCTTTTTTATTAAAAATACTAATTAATTTTCCATCTTTAAAACTCAATCTAAGAATATTATTTTCAATAGTTTGGGTGCTGAATTTTTTTTCTTCTAATATAGATTGTCCCTGATTTAAAGATTGGTTTTTCCTAATGGAATATGAGGTATAACCGATTGGAGGAATATTTTTAGCCAAGAAAATGTAAGAATTTTCTTTCTCATTGATTTTTTCTTTTTGATAAGGGATTTGTTTACCATTTTGGTTTAATATACTAAATTCTTTTATTTTATTGGGTAATTTTATCTTTTCAATGCTTGTGCGTTCCCAAGAGAGTGGATTGAAGATTAAAAGGGGCACATCATTTTTTAAAATATTAGATGTATCTATATTTTTAATGAAATAACTTAATGCACTTTTAAATAGTCTTTTTAATTGTAATTCCGAGAGTTTTAATTGCTTCATTATATTATCATATGCTGCATCTATATGAACTCCGGTTATTCCATCATGGAAATCACAACAAAGAATTCGATTAATAGCCTTAGTAATTTCCTCTTTAGGATAAGGAATATTATTTAATAAATTGGATAATGTCGAAGATAGTTCTGTTAAGTAAAATTGATTCTCTAAGAAACGTATTTGGTGTTTTAATTTAGGTCGATTACCAAACGTTCCTGGGAATAAATCCGGAGGTCCTAAAAATTCATAGTTTTCTACAACACCAAATTTCTTCCTTGATTTTTTTAGAGCAGAGTGAAATTCTGAAGGAATTGCGACAATTACTTTATTTTTCTTATTTTTTTTGTTATAATAATTGACTGCATCAAGGATATTTGTACTCGGAGGAAGATTATCTGTTCCATTTAAAATTAAAATATTATCAGTAGTTGACCTAACAATTCTATTTTTAATTGAAAACTTTAGACCCCCCATATCCAATCCGAATACCGAAATTCCTAACCCGGTGTTTGATAATCTACGAAAAATGTATTTAAATGGAGGAAAAATTTTTATTAAAAATTCATACACTCTGAAATTTTGTGGGATTACTTGGAGAGTTCCGGGAATAGGAAAGAATGGAAAAATAGGAGGTAAAATCGTCATTGCAAAAGGAGGAGGTATATATGTATAAGTTGAATACATCCAATGAGTAAGAATTTTGGACCCATCGAAACTTTTCCACCAAAATTCTTGTGGGAGGCTTCTATTTCTTGCTCCTCTAACAAAAATAAAAAATTCAAAACCAGCTTTTTTTAATATCTGTGGAAGTTGGGGTGTTTGACCAAATGAATCAATAAGATATGCAATCTTTGAATCGATTCCAAAATGTTTTTTAAAATATCTACAACCATATAAAAATTGCCTTACAAGGCTTTCCCCGTTGGGTAAGAGAGTATCCGGAGCTACAATATCTCCACCAATTAACTCAATTTTCCTTTCTTTCACCCGCTGTTGGAGTTCTTCCCACATATCAGGATGATTTATGCGAAAATATTCACAAGCCATCACTGAATCAATAATATAACGATAATTTTCATGTTTTCTCATAATCAGTAAGGCTTCTTTTATCAACTTAGCATTTTTACTGCCCATTCCATCAGGTGTATCACACCATAAATAATCATAGTGAGAATGTGGAGATAAAAATATTTTTTTTCCCATTTTTAAAAACCTTACTTCATTACATTCTTTTAATCATAATATACAATCATTTGAATTACACCTAAAATAGCAAGGCTCAAATCTATAAAAAAGTCTGCTGTAAAAGATAAAGTAAACAAATTAATGATTACAATTATTGGAAAATAAATTGCACAATAAAATAAAAATGGTTGGGAAATTATTCCACCCCAACCCCAGCGATCCTTCCTTAAAAACTCACAAATTGCCCAGAACCCCAAGATTGGCCAAAATAGACTTATAATATCTATAAATTCGGAATATGGAAAAAATTTAAATAATAATAATATACAATTAGCAAAATAAATCCCGCTTAAAGTAAAGGTATATTTCTTGGATTCACTCATAGTTAAAGATAAGTTTGAGAATATATTAATTTGTTTAAGTTTCATTCAATAAAATTAAAATAAATGTGAAATTAAAAAAAACAATTAGAAATAGAAATTATTGGTTTAAATGTCTGTCAATGAAGAAAGAGATAAACAAATCAAGGAAAAACTTCGGGGAATAGAAGATTATATTGAAGTTGCTGTGAGAGCTGAAGATGTAGATTTTATGTCCATCGTGCATTTTAATGAATATCTAAATTATTTTGATTTTGGATTTGTGAGTATTACCTCTAAATTAAATTTTAATGTATTCGAATCTGTTAAAAGAGGCATCGTATTTCCTGTGAAAAAAGTTGAAATTGAATATACAAATTCTGCCATTTTTGGAGATATTATAAAAGTTCATAGTCGTCTTTTAAAAATTGGTAATACTTCTATGACATTTAATCATGAATGTTATAGGAAATCAGATAATGTATTATTAACAAAAGGTATAATGGTAAGATTAATTATGGATATGAATACCAATAAATTGATTAAAATTTCCGATTTTTTTAACGACATCATATGAATTTTAACATTAAATTCAAATATTGAACAATTTTTGTTTTTAAAACTAATTTATAATAAATTTATTTGAAAAAATAATGTCAATTTTGGTGTAAAAATTTTAGTCTTATAATTGAACATAAGTAAAAATACCTATTTTTTTATAAACCCTATTTTTGTTTGAAATTTGAGTTTTAAAGCTATTTTTTGTTATCCATGGAAGAAATCATAAAATAAAGAATAGTATGTTCGAATTTTTAAGAAGTTTGGATTTACATCCCATTTCTTTCGAAGAGGCAAAGCAAAAAACTGGAAAGGGTTCCCCGCACATACTTGAAATTTTAAAGAAGGCGATAATTGACAAGGTAACTATCATTTCTTTATTTACACCTGATGACATTGCTTTTTTAAATCCATTTTTTCATAGAGAGAATGACAATGAAAAGGATAAAAGACCAATAGGTCAATCACGCCAAAATGTAATCTTCGAGACAGGAATGGCTTTTGCTATTAATCCAGATCGAAAAAAATATTTAATTATGCAAAAAATCTAATAGAGCAGCAAGAACCTTATCAGTTTCTTCTGTGAAAAGAGAATGCGCAGTATTTTCGAATAATTGGAGCTTAGCATTAGGAATTAAACCAGCTAATAATTCTGCATTCTTGGTAGGAACAAGGAGATCTTTTTTTCCATGCATAACTAGGGTAGGGATACTAAGTTTTTTCAATCTTCTACCCGCACTGTGAGACAATGCTGCACCGAATTGGCGTTTAAATGCAAATCTGGGCATTGATTTCTTTCCGATCGAAATTTTTGATTCATTAATTAAATCGGGGTTATTTTTTATATATTCTTCTGTAAACAACAAAGGAATTGTACGTTCTACAACCTCTTCTGGAGAGAATTCCTCATCACTTGTTAAAAGATTTAAAATTTCCTTAGAGGGGGGAACGTATTTACTTCCTCCTGCGCTGGTAGAACATAAGACCAATTTTTCAATAATATCTGGATAGTTAATCGCAATTTCTTGAGCAATCATGCCCCCCAGCGAAATCCCTAAGATATGTGCTCTTTCAATTTTTAATATATTTAATAATCCTACAGTATCATCTGCCATCATTTTAGTAGAGTATGGGATATCAGGTTTATCAGTTCTCCCTGCACCTCTATTGTCGAAAATTATAACTTTAAATTCTTTTGATAATCTATCGTATAGCCATCCTCCCCACCAATTAATATCTGCTGAAGCTCCGATTATCATTAACAAGGGAAATCCATCTCCATGGATTTCATAATACATATTAATATCATTTACTTTAGCAATAGGCATAAATTCTCACCTCATATAAATTTAAAGATATTTTATATTAAGTAATAAATCACATTATTATTTGAATTATTTTCTATAAAAATGTTAAAATTCTGAAATAAAAAATGGAAAAACGAGCCAAAATTAGTTTAATTATCTATATATCAATTCTAATACTATTAGGGGTTATTCCAATATTTCTACCCCCAACTATCTCAGATTTTTCTCATATTGATTAGCAAGGGCGTGATTTATCCGCAGATCTCTATGAAAATACTGATTATTTGAATGATACCTTCGTAAATTTCAATAATACTGACCATCTATAAAGATTAAATGATTTGTTGTAGTTTGTTATTTACATTTTTTTGTATATACATTCAATTGATATTTACATTTTGTTGTAATGTTTTTTTTTCAATAACTTTATTAAATACTGATTTATAATTCCAATAACTCGATAATAAGAAATTTTTATCCAACTTTTAAATTTCTCTTTAAAAATTAAGTGGTTTAAATACTTAAAATCAAAGATCGATATTAGATATTAAATAAATGAGGAAAAATAGAAATTTTTAGAAATTATAAACCTCAGATTTTTTCCTATGTTTATTTAAAAACATAGATATTAATGAAACAAAAATGAATTATGATTTGATTTAATTGTCAGTAAATAAGAAAATGAATTTTAATAATGAAAACTCTGAAAAGAAAAGAAGCGCTATAATTGCTAACCGAATGGAAGAGCATTGGTCAGGCAATGGTGAAAATGCTTCAGAGATGCAAATGATTAATATCCAGTTAAAGTCTAAAGGAAATGAAAATAAAAGCCTAATGATAAAATTGAAAGCAAGCAAAATTTCTGATGAATTTTTAAATGATCTTCCAGTTTTAGTTAGGAAATTTTTCTAATATTAGAGATAATTAATTTTACTTGGGAGTTATTTTTAAAAAAAGTTAAATTTAAATATTAATTTATATTTTTTTATTATGAATAATTATTCAAAATTAAAACAAAAAAATAAAAAAAGGAAGTGTATGTAAAAAATGCCAGGTGGAGATAGAACTGGTCCTGGTGGTTTGGGACCAATGACAGGAAGGGCTTTAGGGTATTGTGCAGGTTATTCTACTCCAGGATATACAAAAGGCGGCGGTTTGGGTCTTGGCTGGGGTAGAGGTTGGGGAAGAGGTAGAGGTTATGGAAGAGGCATGGGATGGGGTAGAGGTTATGGAAGAGGTCTTGGGATTTATCCAGGATATCCGATAACAGCTCCGGTATATTCACCTATCACAGCAGGTTATCCTGTGGCTCCAGGAGTATCGCCTCAATCGGAATCTGCCATGCTAGAACAAGAAAGAAAATTTCTTGAGGCAGAATTAAATTCAATGAAAGGTGCGCTAGGAGATATTGATAAAAGGCTTTCAGAATTACAGAAAAACCAAACATCAGAAAAATCAGAATAATCTTTTTTTTTTTTATAATTTTTTATAAGAAAATTTTTAAATCATATTCATATACAAATATTAAAAATAAAGTGGAATTATTAATTATGGTAGATAGAATTATTGCAGTGCCTACTTTTGGAGAAGGAGGTCTTCAGTCCTTTATTAATCCACGATTTGGTAGGTGTGAATCATTTACATTTGTTAAGCTCCTCAATAATGAAATTGCATCCGTGAATGTTGTTAGTAATGCAGCTGCAGGAGCAATGGGTGGTGCTGGAATTCAATCAGCACAGATATTAGGAAATAATGGTGCAACAGAAGTTATTGTTGGACAGTTAGGTCCAAATGCATTTTATGGACTTAATTCATTAAATTTAACAATATACCAAATAGGGCAACAAAATATAACGGTTAATGAAGCAATTAAATTACTTATTGAAGGAAAACTTACTCCTTTAAGTAATGCAAATGTTGGAGCACATTATGGAGTTGGTGGAGGCATGGGCGGTGGTCGAGGCATGGGCGGTGGTCGAGGCATGGGTGGCGGGGGCGGTATGGGACGACGCCAATCTTAACTATTTTTTCATATTAGATACAAAAAAGAATAAACGTTATGAAACCAAAAATAATTGCTGTAACCGGTGGGAAAGGAGGAACCGGAAAGACTTTAATTGCCGTTAATTTTGCTATAATGTTTAAAAATCTTGGTAAGAAGGTATTATTAATCGATTGTGATGTTGATAATCCCAATACTTATTTGTTATTAAGTGGAAAATTAGAAAATCAAAAAGAAGTGCCTTTTTTTCTTCCTGAATTTAATAACGATATATGCACGAAATGTGGATTATGTTCAGAAAATTGCATGGCTCATGCAATACTTCAGGTAAAAGATCAATATCCTATTCCAATGTTAACATTATGTTCAGGATGCAAATTGTGTTATAAATTATGTCCAGTCAAGGCGATTATATCTAGTTCAAAAATAATCGGATGGACATATGAAACAAAAATTAGAGATATAGATTTATGGGTTGGGGAATTAAAAGTTGGAGAAGCACGTTCAGCTGCAATTATAGAAAAATTAATTGACAACATGGAAAAGGAAATAGAAACAAATCCTGACAAATATGATATTGTTATTTTAGATACAGCGCCAGGAGCCCATTGTGATGTTGAGAAAGGAATCTCAACCGCAGATTATGTAATCAGTGTAACGGAACCAACTCCTTTTGGTGCTCTTGACTTAAGAAGAATAATAAAACTCATAAAATTATTAGGTAAATCGACTAAAGTTATACTAAATCGTTCATCATTACTTGGAAATAAAGAAATTTTTTTAAGAGAATTAAGTAGTGATGGAATAAACGCATTAGGAGATATTCCATTAGATAAGGAAATTGTCAATTCCTATGCAATTGGCGTGCCAATAATGGATGAAAATACTAAATTTGATACTAATGGAAAAGGATATATAGGTTTCGAAAGGGTTTTTAATAATTTACTTGAATGGACAAATATCAAAGGAGAGGCGTAATAAAGCTGAGTCAGAGTGAACCATTTAAAATAGGTATCTTAAGCGGAAAGGGAGGAGTCGGAAAAACTTCTATTGCTGCATCTTTGGGATATCTGGCAAGGAAAGATCCAGAGATTAAAGGTGTAATTTTATTAGATTGTGATGTAGATGCACCAAATTTAGCTTTACTATTCAAATCGAAGAGTGATATTGTGAACAAAGACTTATATACTACATTAAAAGCTAATTTTCTGGAAGAGAAATGTGTGCATTGTAAAAAATGTATTGACGAACATTATTGTGAATTTAATGCACTAAATTGGAATGATGAACAACAAATTCCAATTATAGATTATCTTTCATGTGAAGGCTGTGGAGCGTGCGCATATTTATGTCCTGAAAAAGCATTTTTAATTGAAGCAGTAAAGAGTGGAGCAATTAAATCTTATACAACAATAAATGATATACCTTTAATATACGGCGAAACTATATTAGGCTCTACAACTTCAGGTAAGACGGTTACTGAATGTAAGAATTTTGCTGAAGAAGTAAATAAATCAATTTCTGCACAGTTAGAAGTAATAGACGGACCACCTGGAATTGGATGCCCGGTAATTGCAACAATTTCCGGACTTAACTATGTTATTGCTATTGTAGAACCTACACCCTCTGCTTTACACGATGTGATACGAGTGATTGAAGTAGCTAATCAATTTAAAATTCCATTTAGTATTATTGTAAATAAAGCAGATTTAGAAAGTGAATTTCAAGAAAAATTTAAGCAATATATAAGAGAAAATAACTATAATGTTATTGGGAGAATTCCTTTTGATTTTTCCGTGGCACGGGCCATTTCAAATGCACAACCAGTTGTTGAATATGCCCCAAACTCAAGCGCAAGTATTGCTATAAAAGGGATATATAAAAATATTAAAAATATAATACAAAAAGCATAATTATTTTTTATAAAAATTGAATATAAATAAAATTGTAAATTTATAAATTTAAAATATAAGGTGTAAATAATATGAGAGTTGCAATTAGTACAGATTCTGGAACAGTTTCTGCACATTTTGGAAGATGCCCTTCCTATACTTTATTAGATATCGAAAATGGAGAAATAATTAATCGAACTGAGATTGGTAATCCAGGTCACGCTACTGGAGCTATTCCTCAATTTTTGAGCCAAAATGGAGTAAATGTTATGATCGCGGGTGGGATGGGATGGCGTGCTCAAGATTTTTTCAAACAATATGGAATAGATGTAATTCTTGGAATTACTGGAAGAATCGATAATGTCATCCAAAAAATAAAAGATGGAACATTAGAAGGAGGAGAAAGTTTGTGTTCTCCAGGTGGTGGAAAGGGTTACGGAATTGCAAAAGAAGATGGACATTCTCATGAGTAAAATATAAAGGAAATATTTAAAGACAAAATTTTTATTTTTCTTTAATTTCTTTTTACTATGAATAATCTGAATGATCAATTCGAAGAATTCATCAAAAACCTCCAAAAGGAGATTGACGAAGAAGAGTCCAAGATATTTTCTAGACGAGTGATTGAGTTATCTCATAATCCTAAAAATTGGGGAAAAATGGAAAATCCAACAGTCGAAGATAAATTCTTAGGACCTTGCGGAGATACAATGCAATTTTTTTTAAAAATCAACAAAAAAGAGAATATTATAGAGAAAATAACTTTTGTAACTGATGGTTGTGGGCCCTCAGTTGCTTCGGGAAGCCAACTCACGATTATGGCAGAAAATAAAAGTATTGAAGAGACCTTAAAAATTACACCTGATGATATTTTAAAAGTACTAGAAGGATTACCTTCAAGTCATACTCATTGTCCTGTTCTCGCTATAAATACATTACAGAAAGTATTAAAAAAATATCTTGAAAGTAAAAAATAGCTTAAGGCATTTGTTGCAACAAATCTTTTTTTAAAAAATACACATTTTTTGATTTACATTCAGGACATACTAAAGATTCTTTATTGATTTCTGATGCTTGTTTATCTTCCCATTCGTTCATACAATTCAAACAACCGTATCCAAAAAAGAATTTTTTTATTCCGATGGAACCACCTGCAATTCGAATTGCCTTACCGTGTATTAATGCCTCTGCAATTTTTTTATGGGCCAAATCTAATACTCGAGAGAAAGTAGGTTGTGAGATATTCATCAGTTCAGCACATTCTATCTGTGTTTTTCCTTCATGATGTTTCAATCTCATTGCCTCAAATTCTGCAACAGTTAAAATTACTTCAAAACCTTTTTGAAAAGTATCACCGTGGGGTCTAAAATACGTAAAATCTGGAAATTTTTCAATGTGGCGAATTCTATGAGGTCTTCCCATATCCCATCATTTAGAAATATAAAATTACTATTTTTTTTTTTTTAAAAATTTAATACTTACTATCTTTTTATCTATACAAGTTATAAATTAAAAATTTATATCTTATAAAATAAAAAAGTATTATCAAACTTATTATTTTAATTATTTATAGTCAGATTTTTTATTAATTCGGCACCTCTAAGAAATAAAAAATTAATTTTTAATTAATAAGTCATTGAAGTAAAATATTTAATAGTTCTCACATATTTCATCTTCAAATTTTTAACTTTTAGGGTGTTTAGTATAAAAATTGAATTAGCAGATCGTGTTAAAAAATTACCTGAATACATTTTTACGGCAATAAAAGAACTCAAGTTGAAAAAAGAAAGAGAGGGAATGGATTTAATTTCACTCGGGATAGGAGATCCAGATTTAACAACTCCCGAATTTATACTTAATGAAATGATTGAACAAGTTAAATTACCAAAAAATCAGAATTATCCAGCAAGTATGGGAGAGGAAGATTTTAGAACTGCAGTAGCTAATTGGTATAAAGTACGGTTTGGATTGGATTTTAACCCCGAAAATGAGATTTCAAATTTAATAGGTGGAAAAGAAGGAGTTGCAAATATAGCCAGAGCTTTTATTAACCCGGGCGATATAGTTTTATGTCCAAATCCTGGGTATCCGGTTTATGAAAATGGTGCCACAAAATTCTGTGATGGTAAGCCATATCTAATGCCATTATTAAAAGAAAATAATTTTCTTCCGGATTTAGAGATAATAGAGACAAATATTCTCAGAAAAGCTAAAATGATGTATTTAAATTACCCAAATAACCCAACTGGGGCGATTGCACCAATAAATTTCCTTAAAAAAGTTGTTGATTATGCGGAAGATTATAATTTTTTTATTGTCTATGATAATCCCTATTCTGAATTCACATTTAACGATTATATCGCCCCAACCCTTTTACAAATTAACCAGAATCATATAGAGATTAACTCTGCTTCAAAAATGTTTTGTATGACTGGATTTAGATGTGGTTGGGCAGCTGGAGATGATTATTTAATTAGTGGATTAAGGAAGATCAAATCTCAAATTGACTCAGGGTGTCCTATTTTTATCCAGAAGGCTGTTATCAAAGGTTTAAATGAATATAAATCGGAAAAAAAACCAAAATTTGTGGAAAAAAATATGAAAATATATGAAAAAAGACGAGATGTCTTAATAAATGGATTAAATGAAATTGGATGGAAAACTGAAAAACCACAAGCAACTTTTTATGTTTGGACACCAATCCCTCCAGGTAAAAAGAGTTGCATGGATTTTGTGAAAAATCTGATAGAAGTTGGTGTTGTTATTACTCCAGGAATTGGATTTGGTCAATATGGAGAAGGTTTTGTTAGATTTGCGTTAACTCAACCAATAGAGAGAATCAAAGAAGCATTAGAAAGAATTTCACAAATTATTAATTGAAGTTTAAAAAAATTCCTGATAAAAGATTTCTTAATACAAAATAGGATGTAAATTTATGTCTAAAGACCTATTATTCGAAATGTATCTAGACCATTTTAGAGAAAACTTTAATAAATATACAAGAAAAGCATTTCGACTGCTTCCTGAATTGGAAAATCCACGTATTCTTGATATAGGGTGTGGTTCGGGTGTTGCAACTATTGAATTGGCAAAGTTGAGTAATGGTGAAATAATTGGAATAGATATCGACCAATCTCTCCTAGATAAACTGAATAGAAAGATTGATGAAAAAGGCTTTTCAAATCGAATGAAAGCTTTAAAATGCTCTTTATTCGAGATCGATTTCCCTGATGATAGCTTCGATATCATCTGGTCTGAAGGTTCAATATTTATAATTGGTTTTGAAACAGGTCTTAAGGAATGGAGTCGGTTACTTAAAACTAACGGTTTCTTAGTTGTCCATGATGCGAGAAAAAATATTTCAAATAAGCTTAAGAAGATACCTAACTATGGCTATAAACTTATAAATTATTTTTCATTGCCCGAGGATGTTTGGTGGACAGAATATTATAATCCTCTAGAAAAACGAATCAAAGAACTACGTAAAAAATATGATAATGATCCAGAAACTCTTAAGATATTTAAAAAGCATCAAAATGAAATAGATATGGTTAAAAAGAATTCTAAAGATTATAGCTCAATATTTTATATAATGCAAAAATTAATCCATTAAGATGTAAAATTCAAAATTATGTTAAACAATTAAACAAAACTAAGAATTGGTTTTACTTCAATATTAATTGGAACTTTTGTTGTTTCTTTTAATTTTATTTTTTTATATTTTTAATACTCTCTTTACCATTCTTTTTTCTCTTTTTACTCAAGTCCAATACCTGCTTCATCTTTTTCCGATAATCTTCGAAGGCGTTTCTTCCCACCCCAGTGAGTTTATACATTGTATGTGGCTTTTTTCCCTTGAATTCCTTTTTAACTATGATATAGTTCGCATCCTCGAGTTTGCTCATGTGCGAAGATAAATTACCATCTGTCAGACCAGTTTGCCCTCTTAAAAATACGAAATCTGCTTCTTTGCTAATATATAGATACGCCAAAATCATTACGCGGGCGGGCGCGTAGAATATTTTGTCAATGTCGGTTAGAGATTTCAGTCCTTCACTGCTATTTATTTCGTTTTCGCTCATTGATCTACTCCTCTTTTGGTAATGGATATTTTCGAAAAAAGCGGATTAAAACTACAACTCCCATAATTAATATAATACTTCCCGAAATACTAAACGCTATAGCAAAGTGAAAAGGGCTATCGATAAAGGGGTGAATTAGTTCAGAGACAAGCAAACTTAATCCCATAACTATCGCCGTTATATATAATCGTGGCGTTTTTAAAAAATAGGCTAAACCACTCATTGGTAAAGTTAAGAATAATAAACCTATGACTAACATAGTAAGTATGGGGTCTGTTTGAATCCCAAATGGTCTTATTAGCGTAAAAATGAATATAATAAAGGTGATGATTACATTGATTAATAGAAATAACAATAACCTTTTGCTAGTCGGGCTTGTTTTAACGCTGATTTTAGCAATACCTGTGCGGGGAGCGGCAATATATTTCTTAGCAAAGTAATAAAATGGGAACGCTATCGAAATTATGATAGAATATAATAAAACAATATTCCAGGGTAGTGGGATCAACTCCCAAAATACTCCAAAAAATCCCATTCCAATGAATAAAATTGCTAAATAAATATCTAATATCCCATCTTCGCCGCTAGTCTTGAAAATCTTTTTCTCAACCGTCTTTAAATCGATATTTTCTTCCATTTTTTCATCTCATTCATTAATTGGCTCACTATTTTTTAACGGATATTTTTTAATAAATCGAGATAAAACAACTAATCCCATAACTATTATAGACCCCCCGGTAATGCTAAAAGCTATGAGGCTATCAAGAGGGCTACCGACTACGGGATAAAAGATTTCGGTGAGAAAAAAACCCAACCCCAATACTATTGCAATTATGTACCAGCGAGGCGTTTTCGAAAAATAAGCTAATAAGCTTATAGGTAGAGCAATGATACCTAATCCAATAGATAACGTAAAAATAATTGGATCAATTTGAACGAATTGAAATAAATCTAAAAACGTCAAAATGAAAAAGATAAAGGAAACGACTACATTAATACTTAGGGTTATTACTAATTTCTTCTTGGTTGGACTCGTTTTTACGCTGAGTTTAACGATACCCATACGGGGGGTGGTAATTTTTTTCTTGCCTATGATTAAAAATGTAAATGCAAAAGCTATTAAAATTAAATATATTCCTAAATATCCCATAACTCCAGGCAATATATCACGAAAAAGTGCTTGTATCCCCAAGCTCATAAATAAAATGCCAAAATAGATATCCATTAAACCATCCTCGTTGGTTGTTTTAAATATTTTTTTATCGAGCGCCTTTAAATCAACATTTTCAGCCATATTTTCCACATTTAACTTATATTTTTAACTTGTATAATATTGCCGCTTTTATACAATTTTGCTATCTTATTTACTTTTACGAGATAATATATCAAAAACCCGATTATTACCCCATTAACTATTGTAAATAAAAATCCTAATAATTCGTTTGCAAAAAACATGTTAAATGGCATCTCCATACATACAAAAATGCACGTAAAAGACGCTAGAGCAAGCAATTTGCGCTCTTCTTCGCTGTATTCTTTTTTTACCATTCTTTTCTATTCACCTCCTTTTTCATTATCAACTTTCATTTCCATTGCCATGCTTAACCGAAACGATCAAGAATCGACGGAAATAAAAAAAAATAAAAATTGGTATTTATTAATTTTTCAGATTTCACTCTAACTTATTCAATTTCTTCATGCCAAAATATAACAGTGGAAGGCTAACCCCAATATTGTAGAGAAATACACTCCCATGCATAATAAACATCATTGATTCGCCTGGTAATCTCAGGAACATGTCCAACATAATTCCCAGACCAATCGGCAGAAATAATAATGGTTGCAGTAAAAGCATTGATATCATAGTGTTTCCTTTCATTTTTGAGTCTTTTTCTCCAAATGCAGGAGATATACATTGAATACCCATAGCTGAACACATGGAGATTTGCGAAAATGCCAAAAACTCGCCAAAGAAGATCACCACTCTTACGATATCGAGATTTGCCAGAATTGAGAATATAGTTGTAATGACAGTTGCTAAGATAATGTTAAATACAAACAATGCTAACAAGTATGAATAAACAAGTCCTTTTAATCCTCTTGGAGATCTTTTGTAAACCCATATTAGATCTTTAGAATCGACGAAAGCTAGATGTCCGAGAATTATGCTTCCTATGCCTCCACCAATTGCAATTAACATTGCTGTTCCAAATCCGAATCCAAAGATATCAGATGCCATACTTGAGATAAACCATGTCATAAATCCTAGAAGACCGACTACATAAGCAACTCTACCTAAGTTTGCTTTTTTCCTAAAAAACCTCTTTAACTGCATGACAATTAAGCCACCCCACTTGCGCCCTGACGCTTTTCTTACGAGCTTATAAAACGCATTTTCGTGTTCAACAACAGTTATACTGCTCATCTCGCCTTCACCTTCTAAGCTATAAAAAGATTCAGCTTTTTTATAAGAAACATATAGAATTGCTAATGGAACGCTGACAGCGAGTAAAAGGTTGACCCATATATTTAAAATGAATGCATCAAGTAAAATCGGATCTATGCTATACAAGATAATATTTGAATACCACAGAGATGGGTAAAACGCTAACCAATTTTTAAGTTCGGGATGTGCCATCAGTTCGTTAAGGAAAAACATTACCCCATACATTATAACAATCGAGACAATCGTTAAAACCCATATTAACGCCTTTCCATAATCTCTTGCTTTCTCGCTCTTCGAAATTTTATGTTCAATCCAACTCGCTATAATTGAACCAACCAGATTAGCAAAATATACGGTTGCAAAAACACACCCGTATATCGCCACATATTGTATGAAAGTCAAATCTATGATAGGATTTATCAAACCAACTACTATTGGAGCAAATATTAAAACAAACATCGTATATATCGGCATCTTACCTAAAAATTCTCCTAGAAAGATGTCGTTTGGCTTAACAGGTGTCGCTAACAATGATTCTTTAAAACCAGTTTCGCTTCTACTATACACATTGTTTAACGGATACATCAAAAGAAATAAAAACATCATCATCATAATCGATTCGATGAGTATCGCAACAACAGGTTTGAAAATATCGGAGTATTGCACAGCTAAAGTCGGCATAAACAAATCAAATAGGAGTGGTGCGACTATAAACGCCCACAAGAGTAGTAGCGAATATAATGAAGTAAAAAATAATATTCGATGGTTTCGGACGCCGCTTGTTCTAATTCTTATCTCGTTTTTCGCAATAGGCTTCCATAAACTCTTCTTTTTATATCTTATATCAATTGTGCGTTGTTTACTTTCATCGCTGACAGAAGTTTCCAACATTTCTTCTGTGGTTAATAATGTCATTTGAAATCTACCTCGATTTTTTGTTTTTTTTCTTTCTTTTTCTTTCCTTCTTATTATTGTATTCGTAATTATTAGAGTTTTCGTCTCTCCAAGCTAATAAATCATCGATATGAGACGCACCGGTAATTTTTAAGTACGCTTCTTCCAAGTCTTTAGCACCAACAGATTCAATTATTTCTTTTGGAGTACCTTCAACTTTTAGTTCTCCGTCAATAATAATACCAATCATATCGCATAATTCTTCAGCCGCATCGAGAAAGTGAGTACAAATGAAAATGGTCTTGTCCGCTTTTTTAGCGAGTTCAGAAATAAGGTCTTTTACCATTCTGGCAGCAGCAGGGTCTAAATTCGATGTCGGTTCGTCTAAAAAGATTATTTCAGGATCTTGGATCAACGCTGCACATAAACAAACCTTCTGTTTCATACCCCTAGAATAACTCTCTAAAAGATCGTTTTCTCGACCTTCTAAGTCAAACATCTCTAATAACTCATCAATGCGAGTGGAAATCACATCTTTCGGTAAGTAATACAACTCACCGATAAATTCTAAGAATTCTCTCGCACTAAGTTTAGAATATAAACCAGGAGATTCTGGTAAAAATCCGCAAATCCTTCTTATATCATCGCTTTGAGTAATTAAATTATACCCGCCAACCGATGCATTCCCAGAAGTTCTAGAAATAATTGCGTTAAGTACTCTTACAGTTGTGGTTTTACCTGCCCCATTTGGTCCTAATAGACCATAAGTTTTTCCGTAAGGAATCTGTAAATTCAAATTATTAACTGCAAGAACATTCCCAAAATTTTTTGTAAGGTTTTGGGTCCTTATAGCATAACTTTCAGTAATTTTTGACCACCTTATTTTTTTTTGATTTTTTGGTAATTTAATTTAATTTATAATTATAAAGCACTCTGTGATATATAAGGCTTTGCATCCCAAAGTCATTTGCAATTATTAATTTTTTTATTAAAATATTTACTTCCTTTCTAACGTCCAAAATTAGGGCGTAAAAATATTTATCATAAAAAAGAAACAAGATTTTCAGAATTAAAACGAAAATTTAAATAAAATGATAAAAAATGGCATTTTATTAAAGAAACTTAAACAAAATTCAGAAGAGTCTCTTGGAATTTTTTTTTTTCATTTCTCGATTTTATTGAATTTTCCAGATCTGACAATTCAAAGGGGAAGATATTTTCAAATGCACGAGTTAGGAGTTCTTTATATTTTTTCTTATCATATTGATGTTTTTTGGAGTCGTACAATTCTGTGAGGATCATTTTTTTATACGCCATATTTAATTGAATGTTTTAATTAGCCTGACATAATATATTATTATTAATGTTATTAAAAAACTGAAGAAAATAAGGATAAACGGATAAAAAATAAAAAAAAATAATATTGGGAAATATTCTAGCTGATAGAAACGAAAAATTTGTAATAAGAATACATAAAGAACAACTATTAATAAAAAAATTCCAATGTTTACTCTTCTTTGATATTTATTATAGCATTTTTTACAATAATAGCCCTTAGTTGAAAAAAATGTTTTGGGTTTAATGAATTGTCTATTTTTATTCCTAAATATTTCGTTAGAAATAATAACTCCGCAACCTCTACAAAATGTTTCATTTCCTAATTCTATGTGAACTTTATTGCTTACATTTCTATAATAACGGATGTGATATATTGATGCATTCTTTCTCATAAAATATGATAAAAGGAACTTAATGATACAGAGTAAACAGACGGAAATCCATAAAAAATCTACTACAACTCTAGGATCATACATAATAAAGTTAAAACTCTCAAGATGAATAAAAAGAATTAAACAACCTAATATAGTCAATATAGTATAGAGAATAAAAGCAAGAATTGGTTCAGATGAACCATATTTTTGTTGGGGAATTTCTTTAAATTTTTGGACTTCCTGAATTTCAATTTTTTGCATAGCTCACATTCTTTTTAGTAAATAGGCTATTTAATAATTAGCATTCTTAACAAATTAAGCAAAATTCAACAGCGTCTTTTGAAGTTTTCTTTCTTCATTTCTCGATTTTATTGAATTTTCCAAATCTGGCAATTCAAAGGGGATGATATTTTTAAATGCACGAGTTAGGAGTTCTTTATATTTCTCCTTATCATATTGATGTTTTTTTGGGTTGTACAGTTCCGAAAGGATTACTTTCTTATGTGCTGAACCTGGGTCAGCTTCAGCGTTTGTAATGATAAATTTTACTTTTTGACCCGCAGACACTGGCACCCCTGCCTTCTCCTTTTGGTTAGCAGCAACTGCTTGATATGAATTTACTTTGTACTGCGAAGGTTTTCGGGAAACTCTTATTATGACGCTAAGCTCTTCAGTCGTTACATTTCCACTATCAATTTTATCTAAATAATGATATAAAACGCGTTTTGCTTCAGGGATCTTTGACAAAAATTGTTCTTTGGTTTTCACATTCAAAAAGACATTAATCATTGCCTTCTGTGCCTCTTTCACGATTCTTGGTGTATCTCTGCGTCTAATATCAATTCCTCTCAGTTTAGTTGTCCCATCGACTCTTACCCCCCAGTAATGATTGAGTGTAGGTATTTTTGGATTCGCACGAGAGGGCATGAATACAATGAAATTATATATTCCTTCAATATTAATTGGAATTTTTGTTGCTTCTTCTATTCTTTTGCAAATTTCTTCGCAATCTTTACTAAATTGCTCACTTGAGGTACCTTTTTTATTTTCTATGAATAGGGAGTCTACAATGCCGTGAATTATTTTATAGCCATATTCACGAGCAATTTCTGCCGATTGCAGTAAGAACTCACGAGAATACGCACAAACAGTTTGATGCGCCTCTATTCGCCCAAATCGTGAATTCTTGAATCCCAAATATCCAAATGAAACAACGAGTATCCATTTTAACGCTTTCTGCATATATTTGTACTTAATATCTCCAGTCTCTTTCGCGATTCGTTTGTATACTAATCTTTTTCTCAAAGGAATCTCAATTGATTTTGAAACAATACCCCGTCGTTTCTTACAGATATGAAAGTTCAATCCCGGAACTTGAATTGCTGAAGGATCATATTTGCAACATTTACAATTGAGGGTTTCGGGTGAGATATTATATATACTCATTAATGAGGGGTACATTGAAGCAAAATCTAATTCAGCAACATTATTAAACACTCCGATCTTTGGCTCAAAGATATGCCCACCCCTATCTGCTAAAATTAAATCGAGAGCTGTTTTGAAGTCTTCTGCATTACTTTTTAAAGGTGGAATAAGAATATCCGACTGATAAGCGTTATAGAATTGAATTGATTGTAGGGCGCCACCAATTGTAACTCGGGTAAGTCGTTGTATTGGAACTCGGGACACTCGCGCAACTTCAAGGACCCCTGGTATGTTGCCATCGATGAAATGAAGGCTTCCGTAGGCTGAAGAGTCCAAATGAAATCGACCAGTTAAATAACATTGGGTTTGCGAACGACGATATATGATCCCGTAGGAAAAAAAATGGTCCTCACCATTTAACTTGAATATTCCGCTCTTAAGGGGAGTTTTAGTCCGAGAGAGATAAAATCTTCTTGTAATTCGATTTGTTGAAGCCCGGGCAACTAAATAGGGCATTCCAAATTCGTCACCCCTTGTTGTAAGAATAATATCTGGATCAATTCTTTCGATAGTTCGGACTATCTCCAACAAATTTTCCTCCTCGTCACCATTATCAATAAGTATGGTTCTTCTAATCGGAGAATCGGCTCTAGGCATGTCTGCCTTTCTTTCATTCTCGACAATTCCTATTTCCGCGTATGCCATTGGCTCATTGAATTGTGGTTTCAAACCCTTCTGCTGGACTTTGATCTCCAACCAAACCGCCCTCAAGGGAGGCGTCTCATAAAACAAATCTTCGTTGTTATCCTTTAACTCATAAGAGAGCAAATACATTTCATTATTTTCACCCAAACTCACTGAAAAGCAACACAAAGCCATTGGAAAGAGACTATTCACGTAGAAATACATTTGAGCAATTGGAATGTCAGTATTATATAACGTGAAATAATCAAGTTTTTCGATATCTTTTATTGTAGATTTAAATACAGAAGGCTTTTTTACTGACACCCCAAAAATCATCCTTTTTTCGCAATCGTCAATCGAGACATACTTACTGCAAAGTCTTGCTCTGACAATATTTGGGTGGGATTTGAGGATCTGCTTCAGCCTTGGAAAATCGCTTCCAAATCGCCCTTTTTTTGGAACTGCGAAAAATTCTGGCTGAAACTCAGATTTAATCTGAACTACTTGGTTTTCTTTTTTTGTTTTGACCCATAAAATAATCCCACTTGCATATGTGGTGACGTCCAATATCCATCCGTAGAAGTTCTTTATCTCAGTCATTTACTTTTTTCCAATTCGCTTATTCTTTTTTCTAATTCCTCAATTCTTTTCTCTTGTTCAAGTGCTACTGAGAAAAAGAGAAATTCAGATAACACAGGTCTAGCTGCCATACTCCCAGCATCAGCATGAATTCGAGCGTGATCCATTACTTGATCGAAAAATTTTCTCTCTTCAGGGCTTAGAGCCCTTTTGAAATCTTTCCAGCTCTCAATCTCCATTTCAAGCGCTGGACGGAAAGACGGAACTGTTCTACCCAATTATTTCACCTCAATTTTTATTTTAGCTTGGTTTTAGGAAAACCAAAAATCTAATGTCGTATTTTTTAAGGTTTTAGATCTATCTACTTTTTGCTTGCGGGCTTTCCATCTGACAACCTTTTTATTAGGCAAGTATGGATGTTGGATTAGTCGATACTCAGTAAAGCGATCCTCATCGTTAATCAGAACTAATACATTTGCGAAATGAGAGAGTATATTACCCCCCTTTACTCGAACATAAGAATATTCATGAAGTGGTGCCGTTAGAATAACCAATGATTTCGTTTTTTGTGCGACTTTCTTTATGCCATTTATAGCCCTTGATAAGTCTTCAAATGTACTTTGTTCATAATTCCCAAATAGCTTGGTTATTCCAGAAACCAGAACCATTCTTATATCATCAATCTTTAATAACTTATTCTCTAAGATTTCGACCATTTGAGGCCATGTGAATGCCCGAGAGATCAAAATATTGCCTAACACTAATGAAGGACTTAATCGCATTGATAAGGCTAGAGTACTTATTTTATAGGGACTGAATCTATTTGTTGCATCGATGTAGGCGATTCTCCCACCGAGACCGTCATCAAGAAATCTTTTTTGAAAACTTACCGCCGTCGAATGCAAAATATCATTTGTGATTTTTTTGGAGCCATATAGTAAATATATTAATTCTTTGTGAAATCCTCCTTGTAATAATTCATCTAGTTTAGAATCCCCACTCGGAATTAAAGGATATTTGCTGTTTTCTTTGTGATATGCGTAGCCTGAAAGCAACTCCATCTTATTAAAGAATTTTCACTAAGATTTATTATTTAACCCCTCGACAAATTTTTAATTTTTCCTCAGTCTTCTTTAAAATAAATTATTTTTATTGATTTACAAATCTGGGTGATTATTACATTTAAAGTGAACAATTGTCTATAGAGAGGGGGGTCATTAAAAATAAAAAATAGAATAAGTAAGGGAATTTAAGATTTACACCGACAAAACTATAGTATCAATGAAATATAACTGAAATCAGTGATATTGCAGTTAATATTACAGATTATATTAAATTTTAGAATCAAATTTATATAAAAGTCTGAAACAGTCCAATTTATTCCCATCGATCTATTTATTTTTCATATTGAAAACGTTTATATCTTTATTTTATAATTTTGGACTGGGAATTATTAGAGGTAATCAATTCAGAGATTTTTAATTATAATACTATTAAAATTCTGTTTTAGATGAAAAGTATTAAAAGTATTATAAAAATAATACCTTATACAAATAAGTTATTATTTGAATTAATTTAGCCAGTTCCAAGGCTAGATTTTAATAAAAATTTGCAAATTTTTTAATAAATTTCTCAAAATAGAGAAAAACAAATAATGAAACGCGATCAAGAACTCATTGAACGACTTCAAAGGCATAATATTAAGGGAGTTATATTTGATTTTGATGGAGTGCTCCTTGACGTTAGAGAACCTCTTAATGAAGCAGTTGATAAGGTTTTCAATAAACGCTCTATTAATGTAAACATGGATGTTGCATTACAACAAATCGGTGCAGTTTTAGAATCAGTTCAAGGATATCCAATGTCCCAAATAATACTCCAATCTTACCAAATGTTCAAATACGTTACCGTGCTTGAAAATTACCGGTTATTTAAAAAATTAAGGATTGCTATAGAAATTTTTGCTAAATATCAAGAACTTACAAAAGAAGCAAAATTCCATCTAGGCTCAAAATTACTTTTAGAAACTCTCTCAAAACATTGTGATCTTTTTATTATATCACATAATATTACAGAAAGTGTCTTACGCCATTTAAAGCGGGAAGAACTTGAGGGTTATTTTCTAGATATTTACGGTCAAGATAAGCTCCCAGCACTAAAACCAGACCCTGCAAGTGTTGAACCTCCCTTGAATCATTACAAATCCTACACCAAAGAGGATTTTATTGTTATTGGAGATATGCCTTCAGATATTGAAGCAGGTAAAAAAGCAGGTTTCTGGACAATAGGAGTATTGAGTGGTCTTTGTAATAGGGAGCTTTTAGCTGAATACGAGCCAGATTTACTATTAGAATCAATTGCTGATATCCTTACTTTGCTTGGAGTCGATACTGGTCGCATTACTAAATCTCAAGCTCATAAAAAGTTAAAAACAGAATCATCATGAGGTAATAAAAAATGGAAATGGAAGAAATCGATCTCGAAAGTTTGTCTATACAAACAACTAAAGCAGAAGAAATTAAAGATGAGAAGAAGCATGTCTCTGGCGCTTCAAAACAATTTCAAGAAATACTTAATTTTATCTTGAAATATAATCCGATTGATCCTTTAAATAGGCTGGTTAGGAAATTTTTCGGGACATTTGATCTATTAGATAAAACCGATAGACTGTTTTATTGGGGTGCATTTCCAATAATTCGAAATATTTGTCGAATGTATTGGAATATGCGAGTTGAAGGAGAAATGTTTCCAGATTACGGTGGCGGAATAGTTGCATCAAATCATGTTTCACATTTAGATCCTTTCTTTGTCAGTTCAGCCGTTCAGAGACGAATTCGTTGGATGAGTAAAATTGAAAATTTTGAAACACCATTAGTGACGACACTCTTTACAAATCTTGGAGCTTTCCCCTTACATCGTGGGGAGCAAGATTTGAAAGCTTATAGTACAGCAACAAAGATTATTTTAAACGGTGAATACTTAGGTATGTTTCCAGAAGGAACTCGTTCATATGATGGTATTCTCAAAGAAGAATTTCATACAGGTACAATTCGATTAGCGGTAGAAACAGGTTGTCCAATTGTTCCAGCTTGCGTATTAGGAACCGCTGGTGCTTTGGCTAAGGGTAAATTATTAATGAAACCTACACAAGTGCTTGTTCGCATTGGAAAACCAATATATTACACTGATTACTACGCAAAAGAACTCACCTATCCAGATGCTAAGAAATTATCGGATGATCTCAGAGAAAAAATCAAAGATTTAATTCAAATGGGGTATAGCAAGGGATTAGAGAAAGATCCTGAGCTCTCTATAGAAAATCTATCAGATATGATAAAATTCCAAAAAAATGATGCATTGAAAAGTCATTTAAAACCCAAAACTACTGCTAAAAAAATTCTAAAATTCATCGATGATACATGGTATGGATTTTTGAGAGCTTTAGAAGTTTTTGATTTGCGAACACACTTTCAAGAAGCAATACAAATGTTTTCTGGAAACCTCGTGCATCAGTTGTGTAATACTTTAATTCCATATAAAACCATTGACTTCGATAAATATATTCCAAAAGAAGGAGCCGCCGTGATTGCTCCAAGTCATAATTCTGAATGGGACGTAATTATGATTGCTACAGCTATTACTCAAAAACCAAAACGAATATTACATCAGATGTCTAAACAATCACTATTCAGAACTCCGATTGTAAATGCATGGGTTAGGAATCATCATGCTTTCCCACTTAAACGAGGTGGACATGATGTAGAGAGTTTTCTTTATGCTAAAGAACTGCTAGAAGCCGAACAACTTGTGTGTACATATCCGGAGGGAACTACAAATCCTGGTAATGGTCAACTTTTAGAAGGACATACAGGAGCTGTTCGATTAGCAATAGAGGCAAAAGTTCCAATCATTCCAGTTGGAATTACTGGTACTGAGAATATATACCCCAAACACGCAAAGATGCTCAATTTCGGAAAATCATGTGTATTGAAAGCGGGAGAACCTTTTATGGAACATGCAAAATATTGGGATGCACCAGAAATGCCATCATTTGAAGTGTTAAAGGATTTAACAAGTAAAATGATGGCTCGAATTAAGGATTTACAAGTTTACAACTCACCAGGTCTGTAAGTGGTTCGAGGTTTTCAACTAGAATGCAGTCGAAGAAAACGACAAACCAACGAGAACTAAAACATTTAAAAGATGCATTGGAATCTTATCGATATGACCAGAAATCGAAGATCAAAGTGGGCATTCCCCGAGCTCTTCATTTTTATAGGTTTTTTCCTTTTTGGAAAAAATTATTGGAAGAGTTAGGTTGCGAACTTATACTTAGTCCTCACACTAATAAACAAATAGTGGAAGAAGGGGCTTTTCAAGGATTTGGGGAACTCTGCTTGCCTGTAAAAGTATATTATGGGCATACATTATATTTAATTAGAGAACATCCCGAATTGGATTATATTTTTGTCCCACGATATGTATCCGAGCGAGTAGAGGGATATTTTTGTCCTAAGTTTTTATCACTCCCCGACGTTATTAGAACCTTGCCAAATATCCCCAAAATCTTAACCTTTACTGTTAATGTGAAAGAAAATCCAATCTCAAATTCAATTATTTCACTTGCTAAAACGCTTGGAAAAGGACAACGCGAAGCCTTACAGGCATATGAAATAGCAAAAAAATACCATAAACAATATCAAGACTTCTTGAGAAAAGAAATCCCCGTCGGATATGCATTAAAACTTGTAGAAAAAGACAAACCTTTTAAAATACTTAAAAAGAAAAGCCCTAAAAATATCAAATTTCTCTTACTTGGGCATGGATATAATATTTTTGATACCTTTGTAAATCTAGATTTTCAGAAAAAACTAACTAAACATGGAGTAGATGTGCTAACTATTGAAAATTTACCAGAAATTCTATTCAAGGAGCCAGTAATTATTAATAAGCAATTTAGACCGTATTGGCTTCATGAAGATGAAATCTTAGCCGCAGTTAGATATTTTCTAGTCCAAGGACGTAAAGAGATTGACGGAGTCATATTTCTAATCAGCTTTGCGTGTGGTCCTGACAGTTTGATAGCTGAGTTAATTATGAGAGACATGAAAGTGATCGGGCTTCCTTTCTTGCAGATAATAATGGATGAGCATACAGGTGAAGCTGGACTGCTAACAAGAATCGAAAGTTTCGTGGAAATGATTAAGCGGAAAAAAAGAAAACTAGATGCAATGAAAGAAAAGCAAGATTTAAAAATCTTTGAAGTAGCATAGAAAAAAACGAAGGGAAATAAATTTATATGCAAAAAATTTATGGCAATTTAAATTTAAAGCGTCATTTTCTAAGAATTCTAAAAATATGAAATAATTCATAATTTTTTTATATGATCTTACCTATTTGTATAGAAAGTTATTTGAGAAAATATGTTTGCATTTAATTATTAAAAAACTCGAGAAAATAAAGTCTAATAGAGATATAGCTTAGAGCTAATGATTCAAAGTATAAAGATAGAAGAGGAGCAATAAGAATTTAATGATAGTATCATTTCCAAACATGGGATATAGTTGGCCTGCTTTCAAGACTCTCATTGAGTGTATGGGTGTGAAAGTGGTATTACCAGATCCCACAAATCGTGAAGCTGTGAAAATCGGAGTCAAATACTCTCCTGAGTTTGTCTGCTTTCCCTTTAAAGCAACTCTTGGAGATTTTGTAAGTGCGATTAAAAAGGGAGCGGATACTTTGGTTATGGCTATAGATTGTGGCCCCTGTAGATTTGGATTTTACCATGCTGTTCAAGAACGTATTTTACATGATATGGGATATAAAGATGTCCGTGTGATACCTCTTGACCAAGCAGACTTATTAGAATTTAAATGGGTAAAAACCTTGTTTGAAGTAACTCCAACAAAAAATCTATTTCTATATACAAAAGCTGTTAAAGCAGTTCAATATTTTATAAAAAAAACCAAATATATTGATGATATTTCGACCGCAGAGGGATTAATCCGATGCTATGAACGAAATAAGGGGGATACCACTCGGGTTGTAAAGAAACTCCTAATAAAACTTGATGAAACTAATAAAATAAATGAATTACGCAAATTCAAATCTGTTATCACAAATGAGTTTAAAAAAATTGATATAGACCGAAGCCGCAACCCTTTGAAAGTGGCATTATCAGGAGAGATCCATATCACATTAGAGCCAAATGATAATCTCGATATTCGTCGCAAACTCGGTGAAATGGGAGTTCAATTATATCAAAACCTAAGTGTTTACGATTGGGTTATTCATAAATTTCATTTAAATTATCATAGAAAATGGTTGGAATATTTAGCGCGTCCTTATATGCCAATGGATATCGGGGGTGAAGCCGTATGGGTTATTGGCGAGTACATCGACAGAGCAAGGTCTGGTTTCGATGGTTTCATCCATGCATATCCTTTCACCTGTATGCCTGAGATCAGTGCTAGAACCATTATAACGAACGTATTACATAAAAAATATGATTTGCCAATAATTTACTTCTCATTTGATGAACATGCTGCTGAAAGTGGCTTCAGAACACGTTTAGAAGCGTTTGTAGATTTAATTCAAGGAAGGAGAGAACAAAAAAAACATAAGAAGGAAATTAAATTAGAAGAGAAATCAAAAGAGCCCTTATATGAGATTCATGGGGGTAGTCTATATAATAACATAGTGCAATTTATTCAAACAGGATAGGTATTTATGAAATATGGTTCAAGTTAACGAAAAAATACACGTGTCAAAAGATGGAAAGCGTGATAGTTATCTAGGTATAGATGTTGGGTCGGTTACTCTCAAATTTGTATTAATGGATAATGATCAAAGGGTTTTATCTAATGTTTTTTTGCGAAATCAAGGCAGTCCAATAGATTCCGTCAAACTTGGAATGGCAGAAATGAGGAGTAAAATTGAGAAAAATCCAGAGCTGCAGGAATATGCAATAAGAGCTTGCGGAACAACAGGGTCAGCAAGATATTTAACCAAGGCGGTGGTCGGAGGAGACCTTGCCAAAACGGAGATTATAGCTCACGCGGTAGCAACCCAATCGATGTACCCTGATGTGAGAACGATCTTGGAAATTGGGGGTCAGGACTCTAAAATAATAATTTTAAGAGATGGAATCATTGTGGACTTCGCTATGAATTCTGTATGTGCAGCTGGGACTGGTAGTTTTCTCGATCACCAAGCAACTCGCCTTAATATTCCAATTGAGGATTTTGGTGATTATGCCGTGAATTCAAAAAATCCTGCTTCAATTGCTGGTCGATGCACGGTGTTTGCAGAATCGGACATGATTCACAAGCAAAATGCTGGATATTCAAAGGAGGATATTATTGCTGGGTTATGCGATTCTTTAGTAAGGAATTATTTAAATAATTTATCAAAAGGAAAAGATTTGGAAGAGCCTATTGTATTTCAAGGAGGAGTTTCATCTAATAAGGGTATTATTAAATCATTTGAACGACATTTAGGTTGTAAAATAACTGTTCCTGGGGGAGGTTTGAATGTATTAATGGGAGCGCTTGGAATGGCAATTCTTTCACGAGAATATTATATAAATAATGAAATTGATACAGTGTTTAGAGGGCTTAGAATGACTGATATTGATTTTAGGACGAGAACATTCAATTGTGGGGATTGCCCTAATAATTGTTCCATAGTAGAATGCTCCATCGTTGAAACTAATGAAGTTATTGCCAGATGGGGTAGCAGATGCGGTAAATGGGAAGTATTCTAAGGAGGAGAGAAACGATAGAGAGATTTAATATTATTTCCAGAATTATAGATTATTTTTCGGTCAATAAATTCTTTATATATATTGTAAGGTTAAAAAAAAATGAATAAAAAAGAGTTGTTTTAGAGATGTCCAAATTTTTTGAACAATTAATTGATATGGGAAAAGAATATTTAGACACTTTAAAGCATAAGACAAAATTATCAACCATATTTGATTATTTTACGGAAACAGTGATACCGAATTTTGTATCTGAGAAAGATTTAAAATCATTTTATGAAAAACGTATGGATGAATTAAATGAATTTATATATAAATTGTAAAGAGAGGTAAAGAAATATGGAATCGAATAGTAATGAAAAATCTGAGATAACAAAAGTTGATAAGCCAGTTTCTCTTGAAGAAGAAAAAGAGTCCGAGAAAGTGAATATGAAAGCGGTGACTGGTGATTTACTTTATGGAGCCTTAAAATATATTGGTGGTTCTGCGTTAATGTTATTTAACGATTTAATAATTAACGGCCAGGAAAATGTTCCGTTGTTCGGAAAAGCAATTCTTTCAACGATTAGTAAAAATGTGATGCTTGATATGCTCATCATAAGTCAAGTATCCGGAAGAAAGATACATTTTATGTTGCCCGTAAAACTAATAAGAAATCCTGTTGCTGGGCCAGTTTTAAAGATGTTAGGAATGTTTCGAAGTACAGAGAATAAGGAAGATATGGAGCCTATTGAGAAAGTTTTCGATTATTTAAACAAAAAGGGTGATCTTGTGGCGATGACACCTCAAGCGAAAGCATCTGACGAGGTGCAGCTCAAGTCAATGGCAGCGATTATAAAGTTTGCAGTTGCTGCTGATGCACCAATAATTCCTTTAGCGATATATACAGAACAGAAGACGTTGTTTAACATCATTCCTAGTACTAAGCTAAAAATGAAGATTGGTACTCCAATTAATTTCGATAAGAAATTAAATAAGGATAAATTTAGAGACGAGAGATATAAACAAGCTGCGGAAATCATAAAGATCATCGATGTTCTTCGCATTGAAGGTAAGGAAGAAGCCGAGAGAGAAGAAAGAGAAAAGGAAAAAGAAAAAGAAAAAGAAGAAAAGAAAAATCAGAAAGTTTAATTTTAAAATTTTTTAAATTCTATTTTTTTATAACAATTAATTCCTATTATTCACCTTCTAATATTACAGGGTTTGATAAAGTCCCAATTTTTTCGATTGTTGCTTCAATTAGGTCTCCGGGTTTAATTGGACTTATTCCGCTTGGAGTGCCGGTTGCGATTATATCGCCCGGTTCCATTGTAAAAAACTTACATATATAATGTAAGATTTCCGGAACATTGAATAGAAGGTTTTTAGTGTTTGATGATTGTTTTATTTCTCCATTTAGCTTTAATTCAATTATCAAGTTATGGGGATCTGAAATTGTATTTGTATCAACAATCTTAGGACCTATTGGTCCAAATGTATCGAGGCTTTTTGAGCGAAACCATGGTTTATTTGAGGCATAATCCTTTATTTGCATTTTGCGGGCGGTTACATCATTAAATATTGTGTATCCTAAGATATGGTCGTATGAATCTTCAATAGAAACATTTTTGCATTTATCTTTTATAATAAAAGCTAGTTCTACTTCATAATCCACGCGATTGTATTTTCGATTTTCATATAACATTTTAGGATATACGATTGGTTCTTTGTTTTGGATTAGGCAATTTAGAGATTTTGTGAATAATACGGGTTCAGTGGGCAGGGCTTGTCCGGGTCTCGTTTCTTCGATGTGATCTTTATAATTGAGACCTAAGCATATTATTTTTGTAGGGTTTATCTCAATGTCTCCAATTAACATAAATACTCATAATTTTCTGAAATTAAAATACTTTCTGTCTAAAAAAGAGCAAGATATACATTATCAAAATTTGTTTATTTCGAACTAATATATAAGTATAAAAACTTAGTTTTTTACTATATTAATTGTCAAATAAAAATTTTAAGGGCGAGAAAATTGGCAAGATATTGTAATATATGTAAAAGAAATGTGGTACCAAAATCTCCAGATTTCAATGTTGGGGCCTTTCTCCTTCTGTTTTGTTGTACTGGGTGTTTATGGATTCTTTATTTAATTTATTATGTCTTACAATCACCTGTCTGTCCATTTTGTGGGAGTACTTCTTTTTCACCAGCTCAGCCAGAAGTAGTTGCTCCAACTACTCAACAAGTACCACAAACAATCATTATAACACCCCCCTCAAATACGGCTGATATTCCTCCTAAAAGGGAGTATAAATTTTGTCCTCTATGTGGAGCTGAATTATCATCTGAAGTAATTTATTGCCCTAACTGTGGAACTAAAATATAAATTCTTTTTTTCATTTTTCTTCAATATTTTTCTTTTTAAAATTACCTTGTTCATTAAAGAAACTCATACCAGGGCAATTATTCCAATCAGCTTTATATTCACAGCGTTTGCATATTCTATAGGTTCCGTATCCATGGTAAGCATTTAATATGGATAGTAATATGATAAAAGTAATTCCAAATATAATAAAATTGACACTATTTGGATTTGGTGAGGTAAATATACTCCAGAAAAGAAAACCAGCTCCAACACCGATTGAAATCTTAGATATAATTTTAATGGATTTTCTTTTTGTTAAGCCAAATAGACTGAGTAAAAAACTGGATAATAAAATAATTGAAATTATTAACAAATCCGTAGGAGCTAAAAAATTGAATATTCCCGTAAAAGGTAAAGTAATAATTGTAATTATTGCAGTTGGGTATCCAATAAAGCATCCAATGCAGAAATCAATTCCTTTAATTTTAAATGTATGACCTTCAAATTTTTCACATATTGGATGATGTCTTAACAAAAGTGGTTTTGCTGAATTGAATGCTGTTTTTATTCTTTGTTTTATTGATAATTTTGAATTTTTATCGTTATTAGAGTTCGAATTTGAAGTAATAATTGACAGCCTCGTATAAAAGTTCGTGATAAAAGTGTTATTTCATAATAAATTAATAATAGAATTAAATCCTTTTTTTTAAAATATTCGCTTGTTCCTTAAACGTATATGAAAAAAATTTCTTATAACTTTCACAAAAGTATGTTTTTTCTGGATGTGGATTATCTGTGAAAAATCTATCTTTGAGACATCCTCCGAAACACAATTTTTTCCATTCACATTCCAAGCAGTCTTGAGGAAGTTTTTCTTTTTGTATGGCAAATGTAGTGTTGCGTTTTTCAATTAATTCTGCAAAACTATTTTGCATTATATTCCCTAATTTATATTTTTCATATACAAAAAAATCACAAGGATATATATCTCCGTTCCATTCTACAACCATATAATTTGCACATTTTTCCTCGAGAGCGCAGTATCCTTTTGGATATCCTAAATGACCGGCCAAGGTTGCATCGAAAGTTCTTATTGATGCTTGTCGATTAGAATTTATCCACTCGTCGTAGAGGTCACATAAAAATTTACCATACTGGGATGCATTAATGCAATAAGATGCTTTTTTTCCGGTCTTATCTGCTTCAAGAGCGGGAATAAATTGCAAATAAAAAAAACCGTTATCAATGAAGAAATTATAAACCTCCCTAACTCGATTGACATTTGCTTTACTTACGACACATAATATATTGAATTGTACATTGTTTTTTTTTAAGCATTCAGTGGCTTTCATTACTTTTTCCCAAATTGACTTACTGCCAATACTTTTTCTATAACGATCATGGATTTGCTTAGGACCATCAAGACTTAAACCAATTAAAAAGTGATATTCATTAAAAAATTTTCCCCAATCATCGTTAATAAGAATTCCATTAGTTTGAAGAGCATTTCCAATTACTTGCCCAGAGATACCATATTGTTGTTGGAATTCTACAACTTTTTTATAGAAATTGAGCCCAATTAAAGTAGGTTCTCCGCCTTGCCAATTGAAAATAGATTCATTAAAGCGATATTGCAAGAATTTTGATATTATTCTTTCGAGAACTTTATAATCCATACGAGGGTGTACATTATTTGAATATAAATCAGCCACTCTCAAATAAAAACAATATTTGCATCTTAGATTACAATCAAAAGAAACTGGTTTAATTAAAAGTTGGAAAGGTTCCATTATTGATTTTTCCTATACCTTAATTAAATTTAATTTTATGTTTATCTATATTATTTTTAGATTGTATATATTTAAAGAAAAATAATTGGGTGGATATAAAATTCAGTGATGAAGGAATAAATTTCTAATTTATATATAATCTTAATCATGAAATTATAACGAATATACTTTAAAATTACATTTATATCAATAACATTCATTACACACTTGTACACCAAAATCCTAAATTTATTTTTTTCCATTCGTTTAAAATTAAATTATTTTAAAGTAATGCAGACCGTAATCTGGACCACATACTATCAAAAGAATACCTGCAAAGATAAGAAATTTTGCACTATTCATTTTAATATAATTTTTACCTAATAAACAAATTATTCCGAAAATACCCAGTAATAAACCTAACATGGAGCCAAATGCACGCACAAAATTCAAAAAATCTCCAAATGAGCCGGGTAATTCATTAAAAAAAACTTCTAATAAATCAGGGACTTGAAAAATTTGATAAGTCATGTTATTTTTCTTAACTTTTTCTCATTTTTTCTATTAAAATTCATTTTATTGATTCTATTACGATTGTAAAAAGAATCTATTTAAAGGAAAAAAGAAATTATTGAATTTTTTCTGAGTGATTAGATACTGTCATCGCCAACCATCTCCTGGGGGTGGTAATTCCGGAAATGAACCAAATAAATCTTCGAGATTTATTGATAGATCTCCCGTAATAGCAAGTATCGTTATCCCAATTATTAAGTAAAAAGCACCTTTAAAGACCCCGCCTACTTTCTTACTTAGAATAGAGACAAGTATATATAAAATACCGATTACTGAAAAAATACTGCCAATTATGGTAATCAACCCGGAAAAAAATGAGAAATCTGTAATATCCCACATATTTTTTCCTTGGAAAATTATTAAATTCATACTTTTTCACCTCTTATTATTTAATGCCAACCCTTCGGTGTATCCCTTCCAAAAATTATCCTACCAAATAAATTTTCAATACCGGCAGGATTACTTAAATATAAACCAAAAATCAAACACACCAACCCT
>Ga0315533_1000019_pt1 | contig 192413 bp, 171 predicted proteins | sample SalMarSW160130MG_FD_203081 | JGI IMG/M metagenome (GOLD analysis project Ga0315533, IMG submission 203081) | Salt marsh sediment microbial communities from the Plum Island Ecosystem LTER, Massachusetts, United States - Salt Marsh Sediment SW1601-30 ...
GGGAAAAAGAACATGACTTGTTTGGGTTAGATGAAAAGATCATCCTCTATGATTTGACCAATACTTTCCTTGAGGGCCAGGCGGCCTCAAACCCAAAAGCAAAATTTGGCAGAAGCAAAGAGAAGAGGTCTGATTGTCGCTTATTAACTTTAGGTTTAGTTATTGATGGTAATGGGTTTCCCAAGACCAGCAAAGTTTTTGCTGGAAATCAGAGTGAACCCAAGGCACTGTTAGGAATGATCAACGTCCTCCACCAAACTGAGCCATCCCAAAACCCTGATAAGCCCACAGTAGTCATTGACGCTGGCATTGCCACTGAAAAGAACCTTGAAGCACTTAAGTCTCAGTATCATTACATTTGTGTGTCCCGTAGGAAGATGGACCCACCGGAGGGGGATGATTTTATCCTCATTAAAGAGGACAATAAAAATAAAGTAGCAGCTCAGCAGATCACCTGCGACGGAGAGGTTTTTCTTTACTGTAAAAGCCGGGCCAAGAAGAAGAAAGAGAAGGCCATGCAAAGCCGATTACAACAGCTTTTTGAGGATCAATTGAAGCACATTGCTGAATCTATTCACAAAAAAGGTTGTACCAAGAATTATCAAAAAGTCTGCGAGCGGATTGGTCGGTTAAAAGAGAAATATACCAGGATTTCCCAATTTTATAATATCACCGTTAAAGAAAAAGAAGGCCTGGCTGATAAAATTACTTGGGAATATATCAAAGATGAATCTGAGCAAAGATTCTCGGGCAGCTATTACCTGCGTACTGATAGAGGTGACCTGAGTGAAAAAGAGATATGGGAAATTTATATCATGTTGAACGAATTGGAAGATGCCTTTCGCTCGATGAAATCCGAACTGAATATGCGGCCCATTTGCCATCAGAAAGAGAATCGCAGTGATGCACATATTTTTATTACAGTTGTTGGTTATCACATTTTGCATAGTATCCGCACCCGATTAAAACAGGTTGGGGTCAACTACAGGTGGTCAACCATCAGAAGATGGCTTTCCACACATAGCAGAGTAACAACTCAATTGAAAACAGAGTCAGGAAAAACCATCTATATTAGGAAATGTTCAAAGCCAGAATACTTCCATAAAACAATATATGATGCCTTGGGTCTGGATTATGTGCCATGCAAACCTAAGAGAGTAACGATCTAATAAAATCTGTAGTGACCATTATTGCTAATTAGCTTTCGTAAGCTATTGAAAATATTAACATTTCTTTTCTGTTGTGGTGAACTTGGGTTAAAAGTTGGAGTAAATTATCAGATAATAAAGAAATTCTATCTTTCATGCCTTTTGCACCTCTTATATTTATAACCATTCTTTCAGAATCAATACTAGAGATATTAAGATTCAATAACTCACTCCGTCTTAATCCGGCAGAATAGGTTAACATCAAAATACACTTGTGTTTTATATTACTACATGAATTTAGAATATTTTTGACTTCATTTTTGCTTAAAACCTTTGGTAATTTATGCTCCTTATTAGGCCGGTGAAGTTCATAATATTGCTTTTCTCTTCCAAGCACTTTTTCATAATAAAATTTAATCGCATTTATTCGCTGGTTCTGCTGACTGATAGAAATATTTTTTAATTTTATCAGCTCTAAAATATATGAGTTTATTTGATTTGTTGTTACATCCTCTAATTTTTCTTCTTTAAAATAAACACAGCAATCTTTGAAATAATTACAATATGTTTTTATTGTATTATCGCTATATCTTTTTTGAATGAGTAAATCCGTATATTTTTTCATAGCTTTGTTCATTATCATACTCTTTTATGTATAACGATAGAGCTCACCTGCCGTTATGGGGCGCAGCGGAATAGCGGTCAGGTGCGGCGTCTTGTTATACACAGTTACTTGTCTCTATATGAGGGGTCGGTGTGTTTTACGAGCCGACCCTTCATCCTGAGCGGCTTGTTTAAAGCGAAGAGCTCCGCCAAACAACGCGTCGGATTCGCCACGTCGTGTGGCGAAGAAGGATCTTCAGTTTTGAGCTCTTTTTAGCCTCTTTGCGTCGGCCTCAGGATGAACCCTCGCTTATACAGAAAAAACTCCCCGAGGGCTCATCTATATATATTTAATTGCATATTGCGTTTTAAATTTTACAAATATGAATAAAACTATTGAAAGTATTGCTAGTATAACACCATACACAAAGGTTGCTTCCGGACTTACTTTATCCCACAGCAAGCCAGCGATGAATCCACCCGGAAGGGCTACCAGTCCTATTGCTGTATGAAATGCTCCTAATGCCGTCGCTTTCAGGTGTTTTGGGGCTAAATCTACTACAAATGCTCTTTGAACACCGTCAATCATTGCGTAGAATATTCCATAAATTACGAAAAACAATAGAATACTATGAATATTTGAACTGTATATCAATCCAAAAGAAGTTATCGCAAATACTAAATATCCTGCGACTAAGACAGGTTTTCTTCCAATCTTATCTGATAATATTCCTGCCGGTATTATGCAAATAGTATAAACGATATAAAATAAAACATAGAGAAGGATTGCCGTGTTATCAGCCAATCCTATATTCTTCGCCCTTAACAAGAGAAAAGCATATCCAAAATGACCTAAGGCAAATATTGAAGAAACAATAATAAATAATCTTAAATTCTTAGGTAATCCCTTGAAACTTAACCTAACAGGTTTTTCTTGTGGTTCTTCTTTCACAGGCGCTTTTTTCTCTTTGATGAACAGAATAACAAATACTGCAATTATTCCCGGTATAAAAGCAAATAGAAAAATATTTCTATATCCTAAAACTGGGAGAAGTAAGAAAGCAAGAATTGCTCCTAAAACTGAACCAATACCATCCATAGCCCTATGAAACCCATAAGCTTTCCCTCTAACACCCTCATCACAAGATTCAGCCACAAGTGCATCTCTTGGAGCAGTTCTCAGGCCTTTACCAATTCTCTCTATTACCCTGACAAAAAGAACAAAAGACCAGACATTAGCAAAAGCGAACAATGGTTTTGTTATAGACGACAGAGAATAGCCAAACAAAACAAAAGGCTTCCTCTTTTTAATTTTATCCGACCAATAACCAGAAACAACCTTTAATAAAGAAGCTGTTGTCTCCGCAGCACCTTCAACAATGCCCACTGCATAAGCACCAGCACCTAAGACAGTAGTTAAAAATAAAGGAATTAATGGAAAGACCATCTGGCTTGAAAGGTCGGTGAATAAACTTACTAACCCCAATATGAATATATTTCTGGTAATACCTTCAAAGATTTTAATTTTTTGTTCATTCATTTTTCTGGTTCCCACCACATAACAACTGCTTTATCTCTTACCACCCAAGGTTCGCCCACCTCGGCTATCAAAAAATTCTTTATCTTACTTGCAACTTGTTCATCAACCTCTATGAATTTCCCCAAGTAACTCGCTATATACCTAATACCTTCCTCTATATTAAGTTCAAAGGAATATTTGAGGTAGCGAACATCTAAAAATCTTGACCATTCCCTTAAAATCACATAAGGGAAATACTCTGCATCCGATTCAAATTGTCCGGTGTATCTTTCCTTGCAAATCTCCTCAAAAGCCTTCTTAACCATTTCATCTCTCCCAGATGGCTGGACTATGACACAATATCTGTTCGAAAATTGCTCCATTCGTTCCAAATGCTTTTCAAGATCCTCAACCATCCAAAGAAAATGTGAGCAAACAACTAAATCAAAGCTATTTTCAATTTTAGCCTTTTCCCAATACTCATTTATCAATTCGACATTTTCAATGCCCTTTTCTTTTAAATTTCCCTTTAAAATCTCTAAATTTGCTTTTGAAGCCTCTACACAAGTGATTTTTCTAACTTTTTCAGAAAGAGGGATCGTTAAAGTTCCAGGACCAGGACCGATCTCAAGAACTTCGAAGTCTTCATTTAAAATATTTCCCAATATATTCACCACTTCTCTTCCAGATTCGTAATCATTCCACTTATAACGATTTGAAAAATCTTCGTTGGATTTTATTTGGAAATCCCTGTCATACGTTACTATGAGTTTTCTAATTCTCTCACGCCTCATTTTCTCCCATGCATCTCGCCAGTTTATTCGATATTTAAGTTCTCTTCTTTTCATTTAACATAACCTCTTAAGTATAACAACTGAGTTCACCTGCATTTTGGAGCGTAGCTGAATCAGCGTCCAGTGCAGCGCCTTGTTATGCGTTCATTTAATTCCCATAATGCTGTTTTGTTGCTATCCCATGTTAATACTGCGACAGCTTCCGTATATTTCAACCACTTTAGCTCTGTATGCTCGAAACTCAGTATCAAATCCTTATCTTGCATTTTCACTCCAAAAGAGTATTCAGGGACAACATAGACAGTGTCTCCCCACTCCTTATGAGCGGCGAAGTTAATTGCAGGAATTGAAGAAGTTGAATCCAACTTTATCATTTCATAATCGTATGGGATATTCCCTTCCTCATTAGCTTCACGCTTGGCAGCTTGTATTGGAGTTTCATCAGCTTCTCCGCCACCGGAGAGGAACTGCCAAGCATCCATATCAAAGCGCTTTGTAACTGCAAATTCAGGTATTCCATTTTCTGCGATTCGAAAAGGAATGATTAATACTTGAAATTTCGCTCTACTCATTTTCTTTTCACGCATAACTAAGGCTTATGTTAGTCGCATAAGAACCTTATAGATGACAAGCTGTGTCGCATAACACCCAGACGAACTTTTTCAGTAACCTCTTGATATCCACGCCATTATCTGCAGAATCTGACGGTAAGACTTGCATGTTATGCGACTCGTATAACTCCACGGTTCCCCTGTTGGCTCTCTTTCTCAAAGGCTATCCGCCGGACTGCGAATTCCCTTCGCGCCACGATTCAAAACGTGGGTGTAGATCATCGTGGTTTTCACATCGTTGTGTCCCAACAACTCCAGCACGGTTCGTATGTCATATCCGTCTTCAGGGAGGCCGGGTAGCAAGGGAGTGAAGAAACGTGTGGTAACCTGGCAGTTTATACCCGCTTTCAAGTATTCCTTCGCCTCGAGAGAGAGTCAGTGGGGTTCAAGGGGAACGAATAGGGATCAGTCCTTGGTATTTAACAAATTTTGAGTGATATCCTATGACTTCTTCTTTAAATTCGTATCTTTTGCTATTGGAAATTCTTAAGCAATCTCATAAATAAGAGGATGATAGCTTGGTTCAGGGATAGGTTTACCTCTACTACGAGCAGCTTCTAACCACGCTTCCTTAGCTTTTAATACTTCACTAAGTGCCTCTTGTGGTGTTGAACCAAAAGCTGAACAATGTTTGAGGTCAGGAATATCGGCAATGTATCCCTCATCTTCCTCACTGTAAAAGATATTAATATGATAGTCCTTCATCTCTATTCCTCCATGTGCAGGTTATATCTTTCCACCAATGCTAAGAATTGTTTAACCTGATACGGTTTTGCCTTACCTTTTACATTTTGCAGGTTGATCAATTCTGGTATATCGGGATGTTCATAAATATGATGACTGCCCTTAATACGGTCGAGACGAAATCCAAATAGCTCCACCGCCGATTGAATTTCCGAAAATCGAATATCTTTTGAGCCAGAAAGCAGTTTTCGTAACAGCTTTTCTTTCTTCAATTGTTATTCTTTCTATCTAACATCAGGAAACAGATAGGGCTCAACCAGCCCCCTTGCTGTGTAACCCTTCGTTTACTAAGGGCTTACGGCTACTCATTCCAGGGTTTCTACAGTCGGGCCACAGATGAAATTTATAATTTTATGGCCGCCCCCAACTCCCCCCTACAGAAGTATTTGTCCAATGTCAAGGGCTGACCCTGTTATTTCCACAGCGGAATTGACAGTCCGAGTTAATGCGGTTGTTCTGAGTTCCTCAGTGATTCCAATGCTTCTGCGTCAGCTAAATCCTTGGTTCTTCCTGATGCCCTTTTGTTTCGAATCAGGTCACCAATTAATGGAATGTGTACTTCGATCCCCTCGATGTTCACAGACAACGACCGTCTATATACCTCTTCAAATTGAAGCCCGGATGCTGCAGTCATAAGGTCGATTCGCCTTGGGGCAACACCGATCTGAAAAATAGTCCCATCCTTCTGGAGGTCTTCCCTGGTCAAATTGTGTAGAGGTGCACCAAAGCGGCGCAGTGCTCGTAGCACGGCATCGGCGTTTTGAGGTGATGGCATGACCCAAATATCTATGTCCATGGTAGCCCGAGGGTAGCCGTGAGCTGCCATTGCATAGGCACCGACGAGGAGAAATTTAACCTTCTCGTCGGATAAGGCGCGTAACATGTCTTTGTAGTCTTCGTTCAGCATCGTGCTTTTTGCTCAGGGACATAATTTCTCTGGTAAGAATCCAGACGAGTTTAATGCGATCTGCCGGCTTGCCAGGAACAAAGTCGTCGTTTCGGCTGTCCGACATTCGGTATTTGGCTGTGTGTTTCCTGTTCATGGTCTTAATGTACCATTTTTATCGTGCAACAACAATTGAATAGTTACTCCGAACGTATGGCACACAAGCCGCAATGCGGCTACCGCAGTGAAACGAACCCTGACACAAATCGCTCGAAGACGAAAGCAATCTCAAGACGAGACTCGATAGCATTGTCGGCTTCAAGATAGACAGGGGTTAACCCTTGATATTTGACAGGATTTTGGTTAATACCCTTTTTCTCTTCAAATTCTTTTGCTATCTGTTAGGCAAACCTCTCACTCCCAGTGAGGATTCGCCTTTCCGGCCCGCAGGGGGCAAGCCGACATGGTATAGAGAACCTAAATTGGACGAAGTTTCAAATGGCAAAGTGAAAATTACTCAAATGAGCCTATAGAAGTATTTGTCCGACGGGAGACTGGCTGGTAGGAGTTACAATGGTAGGAATTCGACCCTGTTCTCGATATCTTCAGGCCCTCCCGCTTTTGCAATAATTTCTAATGCCTACTGAAACTCGTAACTGGTGTGCATAAATGACACCGCTGAAGCGAATACCACTCCTTTGCCGCCTTGTTGCTTCCTGCAGCAGGTCGTAGTCTCTGGTGAATAACGCACGGCCTAATTCCGTTGCTCGGCCGAACAGTTCTGAATCATCGAATTCACTCGTGCCATCTTCATATGAAGTAACGATGTCGACACCACGTGATCTTAGTCCGTCCACAATTGCGCGAGGCACGTTATGATCCGTGTAGAGTTGGATTGCCATTAAATCAGTTTCTTAGCCTTCAGCCTTTTGACAAGGGGAGTGGGTTTCACCGATCCTCTCAATTGGTCTACTTGCTGCAATTGAGTTTCTATTTCTTCATCAAGCTCTTCTTGGTGGTCAGCATAATAAGCCAAGGCCGAATATACTTGTCCCAGTGTAAGTTGAGGATGTTGATATTGGAGTTCCTCGGGGCTCCAACCATAGGCTATTTTGTCAAGTACGAGCTCAATTACTTTGATTTTCGTGCCTTCAATGATCGGTTGTTTTTTTTCGTTAAGGATAATATGTTCGTAACTCGTTTCGACGACAGACATTGGAAACTCCTAACTGAGATAGACAAGGGTCAGCCCTTGATCTTTAACAAGATTCTGGTTGATATCCTCTTTCTCTTTAAATTCTTTTGCTATTTGTTAGGCAAACCTCTCACCCCCCAGCGAGGCTTCGCCTTTCCTGCCCGCAGGGGGTAAACCGACAAGATACAGACGACCCAAATTTGACGAAGCTTCAAATGGCAAAGTGAAAATCACTTAAACAAGCCTTTAGAGGTATTTGTCCAATGTCAAGGGCAAACCCCGTTATTACACGCGTTCCAAAATCAACAACTATCCGTGTTGATTCTGTCCAAATTTCTACACATGAACCTCCAATTTCTTTTGTGCCTCTGTGAATTTTAAAGTTCATAGTTACAAAACCTTTGCATTCCAAAGATTTTCAGTTACAATTTGCTTAATGTTTCCAATAGAGTAATTCTGTATTCCTGAATATGCGGGGTTTTTAGTAATCAGTTTTTTCAATCTGCCGTTTTTCTGATCGTTATCAAAGCCGAAAACCAATAAAGTAACATTGTCTTCAATATCTGTTGGTTCAGGCAGTGATATACCAAAAATATCGTTAATAATTTTTACGTATTCAGTGTATTCTAAAAGTATTTCTGATTTTCGTTTTGCTATTTGCGATTCATATCTTTTTATTTGACTTATTACTTTTGGAGTTGTCTTTGACCAGATTTCTTTATTTGAGAAATGCTTTGCTTCAACAAATTGTAGAGTTTTGGAGTCTTTATTATATAGTAAAATATCAATTCTATCCTGATTGTATTTCTCATTCAGTGATTCAAACGAAATTTCAATATCCAAAACAAGAACATTGCTATTCGATAAGTATGAGTGTTTGTGATATAAGTGTGACACACCAGAAGCTTCTATCCCTGAATAGTTGGAACAATTTTCTTTAATTCTCTGATAATTTTTTTCAAAGTCAGAAGCCAACCTATAAGCTGATAATTCTGATTCAGTCAGATAATCCTTCCCGCTTGTTGTAATTACGGAAGCATATTTTAGGTGAGTTTTAAAACCACTGCTGTCATAGCAAAAAAGCTTTCCGCCGTTGTGATACAGATCGAATCGATTATCTCTGATTGCAAGAAAGACATTTTGATTTTTGCAGTCCTGTTCAATTTTATTAGACCACAAACTGCTTGCTATTAATTTATCTTCAATTATTTTTTCCAACCTTCTTTTCATATTAAAAAACTCCAGATATTCTTTGACACATAACGGCCTCGAGCTCAGCCGCCTTGCGGCTTGCGCAGTGTGACCAACCTGAACCTGAAGTGCTACAAAAGCAAAAACAGCCTCACAAAAATACTCGATAGCAAGGTCGGCTGCAGCGAGTGGTTATGCGGCGGCGAACAAATGCGCTACAAACGCCTGAAAACGTTTAGATCAACTTCAACCCTACTGTTGGCGTTTTCGAGATGCGGACGCTTGATTTGCTTCTTTGGAAACTGGCGAACAAAAGCCTCCTTTACAAGAAAGATGGCATCGGGTATCAACTCGTCAAAGAAAACAAAAGCGTAGTGTGTTGCCCCTGTTTCCCTATCGTTTTTCCGGTCCTTCTTTACAATTATGTAACCATTGGGATTGTCAGGCATTTTGGCGATGCTTTTAACTTGAATTCTTCTGTTCCCAGCGATTACATCATAGCCAGCATACGACTTGCTGGGAGGTAGTTCACCATCAAACACGACTGCTACAAGCCACTCGGCAAAGTCTGCTTCAGCGGCCTTGAATGAGCGAATCAGACCCGCTTCCAACAATGCGCGTTTCGCTTTTACGTACTCTGCCCACACCCCAGCGGCCTTTTGAATTCGTCCATCTCGCAACAACGATTTTGATCCTGTCATCTGCCCACCACTCCCATCTTTTTCTTTGAAGACAGACTACATTGCACTCCCTACATTCTGAACTTGACGTAGTGTCAGTGGAAAACTTGCCTCTCAATGTCACCAGCCGCCGCATAACTACGGCTTATGTTAGTCGCATAAGAACCTTATAGATGACAAGCTGTGTCGCATAACACCCAAACGATCCTTTTCAGTAACCTCTTGATATCCACGCCCTTATCTGCAGAATCTGACGGTAAAACTTGCATGTTATGCGACTCGTATAACTCCACGGCTCCCCTGCTGGCTCTCTTTCTCAATGGCTGTCCGCCGGAATGCGAATCCCACTGTTTCCACTCGATCCCTGACTCTTTGCGCCCCAGTTAGATAGCATGATGGAATGCAGAGCTTTTTAACTCCTCCTTTTCGGATGAGTATCTACTCATCCAAATGCAGCTCCAATCATCCTAAAGGGACGCCTTCAAATTCCGTAGGTTAGCTTAGGAGGCAGGAACACTTATTTTGTCTTCTCAAACCTTCCCTCCAGCTTCTTGCGCACCTCTGGCAGGGTGGTGTATTCCATGGCCTCCAAGGGGAGGCGGTGGGGCTCAAAGGGGCCATGCCTGCGCAGATAATCGGCAATGTCGTTGGCCAAATCCCTGGCCCGGTCAAAGCTGGGGTCGTCGAACATATCCCGAGGGCCCTCCAACCTCCCGTTGTTCAACTGGAATCCAGCAGCAATCACCCGGGGAGGACCATCGAACCTGCTGGGGGTAGCGTTTTTAAATGAGACCGGCATTAGGGGGCCATGGTGGGAACCCCTCATCCAACCCTCGACCAGATGGGGAAAGGAAAATGGCTCCAGAATCTCCCCTACTGCAGGAAACCCACTCTGTGCCCTAACAATTAAGACCGGATCATCCTTTCCCACATATCTGCCGGCTATCAGGGATAGCCTTTGGGTAGAGGGGACGGCGGCGATTTCCCCATCGCTCTTCCTGTTGATGGCCTCAACCACATACCTGCTTGGTGCCCCCAAGAAGACCAGCATATCGTATAGCTCCTCGGGACAGGCCAGGGTAACCCCCTTGCCCTCTAAGACATCCAGTATGCGAAACTTGAAACCGCCGTGCATAGAGGGATCGATCACCAGACCAGCGGTATTGAAGGGATCGCCGAAGATCTTAAACAAGGGGAGATTCCAGGCCCCCGGGGAGGTCTTGTCGGCCATAAAGATGATTAGGGGTTCGCTCTCCCGCTCCCCAAACTCCATCTCGGCCACCCCAGGCCCCAACCCCCTCACATTTCCGCTGAAGGCATCGGAGAGCATATCTTGCCCGGCCCCATAAAGCTTCAACCCTTTGGCTACCTGGGTGCACTCCATAAATGTGTCCCAGGCCAACTTGTGAATCCCCTCATCCCCCACCCCCTTTCTGTGGGTCATAATCAGATCGAGGTCATCCCCACAACTCATCACCCAGAAATCGATGAGTTTTCCATTCTTCTTGGCAACCTCCAGGTTTTCCTCAGCCTTCTCCACCAAGGCAGGATGCATAGCGGAGTGGCCTACATAACCGCCAACATCAGCCTTTATCACCGATACAGTAATCTTCTCAGCCATTCTCACCTCCATTTGGATCTGTTCAATTCCCTATTTATCAGTCAAGGCCCTTACTCCAGGCAACTCCTTCCCTTCCAAAAATTCCAGCGATGCCCCCCCACCAGTTGAAATGTGACTCATCTTATCCGCATAACCTGCCTGCTGCACAGCAGCCGCGGTGTCCCCACCCCCCACAATGGTGGTGGCCCCCTCCTGGGTAATCTGAGCCAACACCTCAGCTATCTTCATCGTCCCCTGGGCAAATCTCTCCTTCTCGAAGATGCCCATTGGCCCATTCCAGACCACCGTCTTGGCTTCCTTCAATTTAGCCGTGAACCCTTCGATGGTCTTGGGTCCAATATCTACAGCCATCCAATCCGGGGGAATGGCATCCACGGAGACCGTCTTTACCTCCTCACCATCTACCTCCTTGACGATCAGAGAATCACTGGGGAGGCAGATCTTTATCCCCCTATCCTTGGCATTCTGCAGAAGGTTGTGGGCCAGGTTCAACTTATCCTCCTCCAGGAGGGACTTACCTATCTCCAACCCCTGGGCCTTCAAGAAGGTGTAGGCCATCCCCCCTCCGATGAGCAGGATGTTCACCTTACGCAGCAGGTTGGCTACCACCTCTATCTTACTCGATATCTTGGCTCCCCCTAAAACAGCCACAAAGGGACGGCTGGGGTTAGTAAGGGCCTTCCCCAAGTAGTTAAGCTCCTTCTCCATCAGGTATCCGGCAGCCCTTTGGGAGAAGTATTTGGTCACTCCATAGGTGGAGCTATGGGCGCGGTGGGCTGTGCCGAAGGCATCGTTTACATAGAGATCACCTAACTTGGCCAGCTCTCTGGAAAACCTCCTGTCATTGCCCCTCTCCCCGGGGTGGAAACGGAGGTTCTCCAAAAGGAGATACTCCCCAGGTTTCATTGCGGCAACCCTTTTCCCCACCTCATCTCCCACACAGTCAGGGAGGAAGCCAACCTCCTTCCCCAAAAGCTCCCCCAACCTCTGGGCCACTGGCCTCAGGCTTAACTTAGGGTCTGGCTTCCCCTTGGGCCGACCCAGATGGGAGATGAGAACGGCCCCCCCCCCTGCGGAGAGAACCTTCTCTATGGTGGGCAAGGTGGCCCTTATCCTCCGATCGTCCGTTATCCTCCCCTGGGCATCCAAGGGGACATTAAAATCAACCCTGATCAGGGCCCGCTTCCCCTTTAGCTCCAGGTCATCTATAGTTAGCTTGGCCATAGCCCACTCACTTCTCGGCCCTTAAAGGATGGAAATCCCCAGTTACCAGATATTCCATCATATCCACCATTCTGCAGGAGTATCCCCACTCGTTGTCATACCAGGATATGACCTTAATCAGGTCCTTTCCCAAAACCTGGGTGGAGAGGGCATCAAAGATAGAGGAGTGGGAGTTGCCCACTATATCTATGGAGACCAGAGGCTCCTCGGAATACTCCAATATGCCCCTGAGTTCCCCCTGAGAGGCGGAGCGAAAAGCCTCATTTATCTCCTCCTTGGTCGTCCCCCGGGAGAGCTTAGCGGTAACATCCACCAGGGAGCCATCAGCTGTGGGCACCCTGATAGCCAGTCCATCCATCTTCCCCTTGAGCTCTGGAATAGCCAAGGCGGTAGCCGTTGTCGCCCCGGTGGTGGTGGGGATCATAGAGAGGGCAGCCGCCCGGGCCCGCCGCAGGTCCTGGTGGGGAAGGTCGAGTATCTTCTGGTCATTGGTATAGGAGTGCACGGTGGTCATAAAGGCCTGATCGATGCCAAAGTTATCGTTTAAGACCTTAGCCACCGGTGCCAAGCAGTTGGTGGTGCAAGAGGCGGTAGAGATTATCTGATGCTTATCCGGATCATACAGCTTGTGGTTTACCCCCATCACGATGGTGATGTCCGCCCCATCCCCCTTGGCTGGTGCAGAGAGCATTACCTTCTTCGCCCCTGCCTTGAGGTGCATTGAGGCCCCCTCCCTGGTCCTGAACCTGCCGGTGGATTCAACAACTACATCCACCCCTAACTCCTTCCAGGGAAGGAGGGAGGGATCCTTCTGGCTAAAAACTTTTACCCTCTTCCCATCCACTATTATCTCATCGCCCTCCGAGCTCACCTCCTTAGGCAAAATGCCGTGCACAGAGTCATACTTCAGAAGATGGGCTAAGGTGCGAGCATCGGTTATGTCATTGAAGGCCACAAACTCAAATTTGGAATCATCCATAGCTGCCCGATAGACAAGCCTTCCTATCCGACCAAAACCGTTAATGGCAACCTTAATGGCCATTTTCACCTCCGTTTTTGAACTTAGTTTCCTTCCCCTATCTATCCATAAACTACCATCAAGTTTGCACAACTTGTTGGAGTTTGAACCCAAAATATGCTATAACTACAGATGAACCCCGTTAAATAAAAACCATCTTAAGAATACAATGATGCCTATTTCTAAATTATTTCACGGGGTGAACACAGATTCTCACAGATTAAATAAGAACCTTCAAGAAGGGAGGGTTTCACCCTTTAAGTGAAAAACAGGTTTTGAATTCAATCCCTGTAAGGACCCTTATTTTGTATATCTTGTGGAATCTCGTGGTTTCTTACTGCATAATCTGGGTTGAAATCTTATATATAGTTCAGTAGGGAGGGACCTTCAGGTCTGTCCGTTCTTCTCGGACAGGTCTAAAGACCTGCCCCTATATCTAAGAAGCCGCGACCATCCAAGCAAATACATAAGATTTTATGAATAGTTCGGGGGGCTTATCCCCTTCCTCCACTTCCCAAAAGGTCTATCTTCTGGCTAATTACCCCCTTCATCGCTTCCTTCCCCGCCCCCAGTATCTTTCGCGGATCAAAGACCTCAGGCTTCTCCTGCAGGAACTCCCTCACCCCAGCGGTAAAGGAGAGCCTCAGATCCGTATCTATGTTCACCTTGGTAATCCCCAGGGAAACGGCCTTTTTTATGTGTTCATCGGGAACACCCGCTGCTCCGGGGAATTTGGCCCCATACCGCTCCCCCCATTGGACGATCTCCTTTTTGACGGAGGAGGCCCCGTGCAGGACAAGGGGAACGGAGACCCTTTCGGCTATTTCCTTGAGCCGATCAAAGGCCAGCCTGGGCTCCCCCTTAAACTTGTATGCCCCGTGAGAGGTGCCAATGGCCACAGCCAGGGTATCACACCCTGTCTCCTCCACAAACCTCACCGCCTCATCTGGGTCGGTGAGGCTGGTCTCCCGGGAATCTACGGAGATCTCGTCCTCTATCCCCATCAGCCTTCCCAACTCTGCCTCCACAGAGACCCCCACGGCGTGAGCCACCTTCACTACCTCCTTGGTCAAATTAATGTTCTCCTCCAAGGGATGGCTGGAACCATCGATCATTATCGAGCTCCAACCGGCCCTTAAACAGCCGATAATGATGGAATAATCGGTGCCATGGTCCAGGTGGAGGGTAACCGGAACGGGTGCCTGCTCGGCAAACTTTCTCACCATAAGGGACAACATCTCCATACCCACATACTTTATGGCCGATTGAGAGGCAGCCACAATGACCGGAGATCTCTTCTCGGTTGCCGTTTCAATTATGGCCTGGGTAATCTCCAAATTACTGGTATTAAAGGCGCCAACGGCGTACCCACCCTGCTGGGCCGCAAGCTGCACATCCTTATTGGTTACTAAAGGCATTCCCACCTCCCTAAAAAGCAATGTAATAGTGCACAGAGATCAGGGATCAGCAGTCAGCAATCAGCTAATTCCAATAGTAACGGATTTTCCCTGATCCTTGGAAACTGATCCCCGGGAACTGTTACAAAATCGTTAACCGAAGAAGACCTCCGCTATATGGTAAAGATCTTCATCCACTGTCTTTATCCTCGTGGTAACCACCTTCAGGTCCACGGGGACAACCCTGTTCCCCCGCAGGGAGACCATTTGGCCAAAGCCACCCTCGTGGATGAGGTCAATGGCAGCTATACCATATCTGGTGGCTAAAATCCGATCAAATGCGGTGGGAGTCCCTCCCCTTTGGAGATACCCCAAGACAGTAACCCTGGTCTGAAAGCCCGTTCTCTTCTTGATCTCCTTGGCCAAAACATGGCCGACCCCCCCTAACCTGATGTGACCAAAGGCATCAACCTTCTTGTCCTGGGCGATGTAACCCTCTCCCTCAGTCCCCTCAGGCATCTTGGCCCCTTCCGCCACCACCACAATGCTGAAATCCCTCCCCCTCTTGTGTCGCTTGAGGATGGCCTCACACACCTCATTGATATCAAATGGACGCTCCGGGATAAGGATCATATCTGCCCCTCCGGCCAGACCAGCCTCCACGGCGATCCAACCGGCATGCCTGCCCATAACCTCCACTACGATAACCCTGTTGTGGGATTCGGCTGTAGTGTGTAATCTATCGATAGCCTCAGTGGCGATGTTCAGCGCGGTATCAAAGCCAAAGGTGTAATCCGTGCCCGGGAGATCATTATCAATGGTCTTGGGAACACCTACCACCTTTAGCTGATAATCCTGGAAGAGCCTATAGGCCACCCCCAATGTGTCCTCCCCCCCCACGGCAACCAGGCCATCAAACCCAATCTCATCCATATTCTCCCTGACCCTCTGAGGGCCATCCTTCTCCTTAAGCGGGTTGGTGCGTGAGCTCTTCAGTATGGTCCCACCCCGGTGGAGGATCCCGGAGACCTTATCTATATCCAATTCCTCCGTCATCCCCTCCTCTAACAGACCCTTCCAGCCCTCCAATATGCCAATGACTTGGTCACCATAGAGGCTTATCCCCTTCCGCACCACTGCTCTGATCACCGCATTCAGCCCCGGACAATCTCCGCCTCCGGTTAAAATTCCTATTTTCATGGAAACCATCCTCCTTAGACTTTCCCGAATAATAAACTTAACCCCTTCCTCTGTCAAGCTCAAAATCACTGCACTCCGGCCCCAGAGCAGATAATGAGGTTAACTCAAATTATCTAAAATGGGAGTCAATCTTTCTGGCCTGGGTGAGGGAATCCTCCTTGAAAAGAGTGATGAAGCTATTCAGGCCAGCTTCCATCTCTGCGATTCTCTGCAGGGCCGCGGAGATAATCTCCTCAGAGGAAACCTTCCCCTCCTTCAACAGGGCCAGCAAGGAATGGGCGGGCAGTAAATAGAGGTCGGACTTCACTCAGCTATAGATCTTCCCGAACAAAGAGGCTATCTGGGGTTTTCTCTACTGGGACCAGCAAACAGCAGAAGGGCTCCCTTCCCCTTGAAAGATAGCCGAGGAGGAAAGGGCAGACCCCCTTGTTAGGCAGTCAAAAGGGCTGTAGCTAAGGAGGATCAAATTGTCCCCATTGACCCTCACTTTTCCCTCTTATGGTCGGTTATTTGGCCATCCTTTAGGTTTATGGCTGGATTAGGCGGGCAGGTATTCTGAGGGCAATCGGCGGAGGCGCAATATAGGGAGGAACCAGTGGGGTTGGTGATCACATTGTCATTGCCGGGTCTCTCGGTCAAAAAACTGATGGGAATGGTTTGACCATTCCAGTGAGGACTCAACCAAAAGGTGAACAGGGCTAAGGTGTCCGGTTCTTGGCTGGGGGGCAATGGGGGGTTATCCTCCCCAATGGATTGACAGAGCCCCACCAGTCTGTTCCGCAGAGAATCCCCTACCCCCTGGGTGGTAACCTGGAAGTAACCCAGACGATACTCCTTCCCTCCTACCCAATAGGGCCAATCCCTAATCTGCGCCGAATCCACTGACCCCTTCTCCCAATTGAGCAGGAGGCTGAACCCCCCCAAGGGGGCACAGCTCCGCAGGGTAAGGGGAATGGCAACCTTCTCCCCTGCCACTCCCACCCCCTCCCCCATCCTCAGATAGAAGCAGTAATCTCCCCCCTGGGTAAACTCAGAAGTAAGGTTGCTGACGCGCGGGAAGGTATCCGTGGAGAGAACATAGACCCGATAGTAATACCTGGTGTTCTCAGTCAACCCGGTATCGCAAAAGGTTGTATCATAACTGAGGGTGTCAGTGACCAAGAGCTGGGAGGTGGTATCCACTGGGGCAGTGGTGGAATGGTAGAGCCGGTAGGAACGAAACCCGGAGTCCACATAGGGGCTCCAGGAGAGGAGCATAGAGTGCCCGGTGATGTGCGCTGGGGCATGGAGCTCAACGCCCGGAGGCGGAGGGGGCGGAGGATTATGGTTTGACTTTGTCCCTTTCTTGGCACACCCAAAGAGAAGGAGGAGGACAAAAAGTAACTGGAGGAACCTCACTTTGGGGTTCTAAACACATCCCAGGCACCCAGATACTCCCGATATTTGCTCTTCCCTAAGTTGTAGGGGAGCTTGCCGGATGATCCTGGAGGCAATTGGACATCATAATTAGCCTTCAGATTAACCCCTCTGAGCCCCTTTATCTTCTCCTGAGGGATAATATAGAAGAGGTGATCCCCCTTCCCCTCATCCAGGACGAAGATGTAGAAGTCACATTTCCGGGGGCTAATATGAAAACGGAAGTAGATCTGAGGTTCCCTCCCCTTGGTGTTGTAGAACACCCTCTTGGTCTTGGTGCCCGAAACGATGACCCTGTACCCATTTATCCATAGTCCCACATAAGAGGATGTGTTACCTATGAGTTTCACATCCAATCCCTTTTTCGTCGCCTCTGCCCGCACCACCTTTGTATAAAATATCCTCCGCCAGGCACTCCCCCCCTTGCGGTAGAGCTCCAGTTTCCCCTCTAAGGTGTTTGTCCTCCTCTCCATCGTGAGGAAGGTCCTCTTGTTCCTGATCGTCGAGAAGGGCTCTTTGTAAAGATCATTGTAAAGTTGCCAAGCATTCTGCCGGGAAAAGCCAAAGTAATTCCCGATCTGTTGCAGGGTGTCGAGCCTCTCCACCATCTTCCGGAATTTGGCTATGCCCCCCTTAGATTTAAACTTGTGGTTAAACCTTTCTATCTTCTTCTTCACATTCTTAACCAACTTTCCCTCCTTATTTTCCTAATTTATACCAAAGAATTTTCCCCCTGTCAAGGTTTTTTTTTAAAAAAATTCCCCCAAATGACGGCTTGACTTTAAAAATTTAGCAGATATATTCTCATAATCCGCATTAAAGCTATAATCTCCTGGGCTGTTTAGCCAACTGAAACCCGACCTATTCATTCATAGACTATTGGAAATTTTCTACAACTGACTGGAATTAGAAATTTTATGAATATTCGACTTGGAACTAACCCGGATAATGCATATGCCACAAAGCCCCGAAGTTTTGACTTAAGTTCCTGCTCAGATCCTCCGAGCCACCAATGATTGAGCGGTCAGATACCCTCACCTGACGGCCCGGGGGAACGGTGGCAGAATCTGGGTTCTGCCACCTCACCTTTAAGATTGTAGTAGGGATGAAATTTAGATTCTCAAAAATTACCTCCTACCTTACCCTTTTCATCCTTTTCCCCCTTGCTTCCTCCTTTGCTTTCCCCCAAAGGGTAGCAAAATTGCAGGAAGATGCGGAGAAGGCCTTCATCTGGGGAGATTATCTCAGGGCCAAGGAGGACTATCGCGAGCTGATTTCCATCTGGGCGGGACCAGAACTCCTCTTAAAATCCCGCCAGAGGCTGGCCCTCTCCCTGGAGATGCTCAACCAGAGGCAGGAGGCAATTAGGGCCTATCAACTCCTCCTCCTCCTCCTCCACCCCCCCCAAGCAGATGAGGCTAAGCGGTCCTTGGCCAAACTGTATCTGGAGGAGAGAAACTACCCAGCAGCCCTGGCTTGGCTCTTCTCCTGCCAGGAGAAAGGGGCAAATGTCCAATTTCAGATGGGATATTCCTTTACTAAATTGGGGGAATGGAGAAAGGGGATAAAACACTTGGAGACTTTAACCCCGGATTTCCTCTTGTGGGATTGGGTCCTCTACTTGTTGGGAAAGTGCTATTTAGGCCTAAAGAAACCAGCAACCGCGCTAGATCTTCTCTCCCACATCCCCCGGGCGAGCCTACTCCACTGGAACTCTCAGCGGATGTTGGTCAAAGCCTACAGCCAGCAGGGAAGTTACCGGCAGGCGGTGAAGATAGCAGAGGACTGGGGAGACAATGCCAATTCCCTCTTTCAGGTGGGGAAGATATATGAATCGTTAGGGGAAACATCCAAAGCACTGAGCTACTACTGGAGGGTTGTTAAATCATTTCCCCGGGATTCCCTCACTTGGAAAGCAATAGAGAAAATCAAGAAATTACAGGGTGAAAAACTCAGCCCTGAAGAGAGGTTTCAGATGGGAAAAGCCTATTTCCAGAGGAGGGAATGGAAAAACGCCCTAAGCCAATTTGGGGGATACCTCAAATCCGCCCCCCAGGGGAAACGGGCTGAGGAGGCCACCTTCTTGCAGGCCAACTGCCTCTTTAAGTTGGGGGATTATGCAAGGGCAAAATCCCTCTACCTTTCCCTGATCTCCGGATTCCCCCACAGCACCTTATCCCCAAAATTCAGGTTTAATGCTGCCATGTGTGATTGGAAGTTAGGAAAGATAGAGGATGCTTTTTGGCGATTCAGGGACTGTTCCCTGCGCTACCCCAGGACAGCGGATGGGGAAAGGGCGCTCTTTTTGGCCGGAGGGATTTTGGAAGGAAGTGGGGATTATGAGGGCGCGGCAAATCAATACCTGATGGCTCAAAATCGCTATCCCCAAGGGAAATTGGCTGATCAGGCCCTTTGGCGGGCGGCTCTCTGCCTCTACCAAGGGAGAGATGAGCTTCGCTCCCTTTCCCTGTTAAACCGGTTTCGTGGACTCTATCCTCAGAGCCCCTTTTGCAGAACGGCCATCTATTGGATTTCCAAGATTTATCAGAGAATGGGCAAGGTCAGCCAGGCAAAGAAGGCCCTGCGGGAACTGGCCAGAAAGTACCCCCATTCCTACTATGGCCTTAAGGCCAAATCCCTCCTTAAGGGAAGGGATGAATTCCTTCCCCTGAGAAAAACCTCTGCCGGGCCTCTGGTAAGAACCCAAAGGTTCGAGGAAAGGCTAAAGGAAAGGATGAACTTCTCCTCCTGGATGAAGGTCAATCTCCCTCGAGGGGAGATCCTCTCATTGGAGAGGAATTCCCATTATCAGGAGGGAAGGATGTTGGCCCGTTTGGGATTAACCAGGGAGGCTAAAAGGGAGTTTGTGCGAGCAGAAAAAGCTGCATGGGGTAAACCTCCGGCCCTCACCCTTCTTCTGGGATATTATGTCCGACATGGCTGGAATTTAAGGGGTCATAAGGTGGCTAGTTGGATTGAAGATTGGGCTAAAGGGAAAAGGGTAGAGGACCTTCCCCCTTACCTCCTCCGCTGGCTCTACCCTGTACACCTCCTTGCTGATGCCTGGGAGCGGAGCCGCAGGGTTAACCTTGATCCTCTCTTTGTCTTAGCCCTAATTAGGAGGGAGAGCAGATTTGATCCTTATGCCACCTCTAAGTCCGGAGCCCGGGGCCTGATGCAGATTATGCCCCTTACCGGTGAGGAGGTGGCCCAGTCCTTGGGGAGGCACATCATCTCTTCCCAGGAGCTTTACAGGAAAGATATTAACCTAGACCTGGGCATTTACTACTTAACCCAACAGCTATATCGCTTTAGTGGGAGGCCAGAGATGGCCTTGGCCGCCTACAATGGCGGACCAACCAATGTGTTCAGGTGGAAGAAAGGGTTGAAGGAGCCACTGGATATAGACCTCTTTGTGGAGAGAATAGATTACAGCCAAACGAGGGCCTACCTCAAGATGGTTCTTAAGGATTATGTCAGATACAAGGAGATCTGGGGGGAGAAATAGCGGAGGGGAAACTCCCGGGGAAGACTTCCTTCTCTCCACCTGAGAGAACTTAGGTCCCTTCGGTTATCGCCATCAGTAGATGTTCCCCACAATACACAGCGCGGCAAAGCCGCAACCAAATACTTCACCGCAGAGTTTAAAGATTTTTAACCAATCGTTTTATCTCATCTTTCTTTGAACCTTTGCGTTCTCTGCGTCTACTTTGCCTGCCTTGCAGTTTAAAAAAGTCTGTCAAAAAAACAAGATTTTGCAAGTATAGCGTGCAGAAGCCCGATTCTGTTCCCAGCGCTTTCAGACCAAGAAATTTCGCCAATTGGTTCATGAATAATTCAGGTTACAATCTGCAATGTTCCCAGAGATAATTAACCAGGTCATTGAGGGAGCAACTTAAAAGGACGATGTATTTGTCGCCTGCCCCACAGTAAAAAAGCAGCTTTCCGTTCCAAATGATAGCACCTACAGGAAAAACAACTGCAGGAACATCCACAGGGTATTGATCACTGCCTCTCAGTTCGTAGGTGGCTGAAGGAATGTAGATCGGGTTCCTGGTTCGACAGAGCACCTTCCCGGGATCATCGGGATCCAACAGGACAGCAGAGATGGAATATCCCCTCTCGATCTTTTCCTGCAACCCATAGGCCCGGCAGATGTCAACTTTTATCTCGCCGACAGCATGGTAGATGAGCAGCCAACCCTTATCTGTTTTAATAATTTGGGGGCCTGGACCGATCTTCTCCCTCTCGTGGGGAAGATGCCCGGCCTCCAAAAGCAAGTTCTCGCTGCGACGTTCATAGATTTTTTCCCAAGCACCTGTATGCCTGGAGGGATTAAGTAATTGATCGATACTACCCTCCAGGATGTCCAAGTGGATATTGGGATGAAAACGGAAGAGCATATAATATCGCTCACCAACCGACTGCGGGAGGGGAATGGCGTTGCGGGAGTCGAAGGATCTAACCATTCCATGATAGGTGATCTTCACGAAATCCTCGGTGGAGTAGATGACGATCCGATCTGCATTCCCGCCTTTAAATGGTGGCTTGATCTTGCCACATCCGATGAGAAGATACCTTCGTCCGAACCTTACGATCCTGATGTCCTCTATCCCATAGGTGAAATCCCGATGCTCGCTGCCATCGCCCCGGACCACCATATTTCGGAGTCTGGAGAAGTGGAGGCCATCTTCACTCACCAGAGGCCAGACCTCAGAGATGTAGTTTTCCAGACAGTATCGTTCAATGCCAAGCTCCTCATCGAAGTATTTTCCCTTCCGATAATTACGGTGACATCTTGGCAAGAGAAAAACCTTATCATCAAACACTTCAACCCCACCGTTGAAGACAGCCCCTAACTTCAACCTCCCATCCTCGTACCAGGTAAGGCCAATGTCCTGAGGCTTCACAATTGGATTCTTTTCGTAGGAGGAGAGTTTGAAGATCGTCTCTCCTGGCTCGATTTGAATAACCTTTCCATCCCCTAACCCTTTGACAGTGCGATCCAAGGAAGATTTCATCTCCCCTCCTCTCCTAATAACCCGGCAAACAGCCTTAAAAACTTCCCTGCAACCCTTTGAGGGGAGTATTTAATTGCATACTCTTCAGCAGATTTCAGGGTTTCATCGACGATTTTATCTCCCTCAAATGTCTGGATAAGTAGCTTGCAAAGCTCATCCCTGGTTGAATACCTCATAACTTCCTTCTCCAAAAACCAGGCGAATTCTGTGGCTGAGGTAATTATAGGAGTCGACACTCCCAAACACATCAGAATTGCGCTGGGGACAACAGCCTCACCCTGGCGCACCTCCTCCACCCGCTTGTGAATAAGGTATGCATCGGAGGCATAAAGATAGGTGTAGATTCTTTCCAGCGGGGCGAGTTGGTATCTCAATTCTACGAACCCGGCATCTTTTAATGGCCGAATGTCTGCTGCAATATACCTTGGGTCAGCCAAAACAAGATAGACAAATGGATGCTTTTCATTCAACCTTCGAAGCGCTGGGAGCATAGGGTAGATATGCAATTGCGCCTTTTTCTTTATCTGGGGGAAACATCTCTTCAGCGGTTCTAAAGGCACCCACTCCACTCGCTCCACAACTAGGATCTCATAATCTTTTTCCAAAGAGGGTTCGGAATGGAAATATGTATCTGTATGATCGCCCTCGTCGCTGAAGCATCTGAGCACCACTCCTCATCTCCTCCCACAGGTCTTATGTTGTTGGGTGCAAAGACGGCTCAACTATGCCCACCTTTTACCCATTCTCTGCCGATAAGTTCAGCGTGAAGCGATACGCCACAGGCGGTATTCCATCTCGATAGTATCGCTATCTTCATCTTATCCGAACTTAGCTCCCTTCGGTCGCTAATTTCCCATAGGGGCTTTCGCCCCTCTGGTGCTTCGCAATCCTGCGCTCGCTCGGATTGCTCCGCTGTCACCCTTGAAGGGGGCTTACCCCCTTCAAACATCCCCCGACATTTCGGAATTTCTTAGAAATTCCGAAATGTCCCTCTATACAACTCTAAGTGTTGGCTGGCCACGGCTCGCCAGGAGGTGAGTCTTCTATACTCCTCAGTGCGGTCAACCACATATTGCCAAAATTCTTGATCTTCAAAAAGCCTGATAACTATTCCGGCTATTCCAGAGGAATTATAGGGAAGGACAAGGAGTTCATCACAGATATTCTTCAACTCCTCGAACTTGGGTATTCGTGAGGCAATGATGGGCTTTTTTGCTCCTATGGCCAGATGAAATGAGCCCGATGCAGACCGATCCTCCTCATAGTAGGGAAAGAGGACGATGTCAGCGGCCCCAAAAAGATAGGGAACATCCTCGTTGGGGAAGAAACTGTTTGGATAGATAACATTCTTTTCAATTCCCAGTTCTGTTATCCTCTTGCCTATAAATTCTGCATACTCTCTGTCTTTTTTAGAGGGTGATGGGGCAAGGCCTCCGGCCACAAAGAGGTATGTATCCTTGAACTTTTCCAATATCTCCCCGAGGGCCTCCAGAACGATGTGTAGACACTTGTGCTTCTTCACAAACCCGAACATAAGGAGTATCCTCCCCTCTAAGGGCAGTTCCAACCTTCTCCGTGAACCCCCTTTGTCTTCATCGCTGATCTCTGTTCCATGGGGAATGATGTGAATTTTTCCTGGTGTTATCCCCAGCCGGGTCAGGATCGCCTTTTGTGACTCCAGGTGAACGATGACCTCATCGGAGAGTTGGGCGATCCGAGCAGCGAAGTTTTCATCTACAGCTCCTCCCTCCGAAAATTGAGCTGGCCGCACGCAATGGATGGTTATCACCTTTTTGGTAGCAAGATCAAGTCCCTGGAGCACTGTAGGCAATCTATCATCAAACTTGTATATGCTGTATTCGTGCTGGATATGAACTACATCCACATCTTTCACTTGTCTAATGATAGGCTCCACATAATCCTCATTCCTTTCCCAACAGGGAATTACCTCAAACCTCTCCTCCTTGATGGGTGATGCGCCCCTTTCGGCAACGACCTTGATCTGTAGTTCTGGGGCTTCCTCCCTAATGCCATGAATGAGATAATCCGTGTAGGTAGCGATCCCACACTGTTTGGGAAGATAGGTTGATACATAGGCAATTTTCATCTCTCAAATCTTCCTGTTATATGTTCATCCTTAAACTTAATCATCTCTTCCACATCTAAGAGAATCGATATCGCCCTCTCATTATGAAGGTGAAGCTCCCTCTTCAGGAACCCTTTCCCTCTAACTCCTTTATAACCCAGAAGCGGGCTAATAGATGTTAAGAACCAGGCACATATTAAGCCTATTGAAAAGGTCAGCAATAGAGCAAATATAGCACAAATTTTTATACTCGCAAGAGATAAGATCAACAACAAAATTTACTCCGCAAGGTTCAACCCGTCAGCGGGATACATTCATCTACGATAAGAATTTGAAATTTGCAGGCTGACCCTAATTCTTTTAGCGAAGCTTCGAATGTAAAATGGAGAATGTAGAATTAAGAATGAAAAAACCTGCAACCAAGGGGCCTGGGGCTAAGCTTATTCTTCACCTCTTCCTTTAGGTCCCCAAAACTTGACACAAATTTTAAGATCTTGCCTTATGAGGCAGTCTCGAAAATTTTCCTTGACAGGAAGGAATCGATTGATTATTTTATATAAAACTAAAGGTGCGAGATCTGATGGCTAATTTTCCGAGGATAACAATTTCCCTTATCATTATGAATCCAATTTCATTCATTCAAGGGAGGAGTCTATCCATTACCGAAAGTTAACCATTAATCGATTGTTTACTTAACTTGGCCGTGGATGCCTCCAAACCCACGGCCTTTTTTATTATATCCATCTTTTAATCAAGGAGAATCCAGAAGATGAATTTAGCCATTAATTGTCAGGGAATTACCAAGTTTTTCTATGAAAAGAGACCAGGTGGGGAGCCAAGGAAAGGGCTGTTTGGTTGGGGCAGTAGAAAGAAGAGGACAGTTGCAGTAAACTCCCTCAACCTTGAGGTGAACCGAGGGGAGATATTGGGGGTCGTCGGCCCCAACGGATCCGGGAAGTCCACCCTGGTCAGGCTTATCTCTACCCTACTTCTGCCAGATACTGGCCAAATAGAGGTTTTCGGACTGGATGTAGTTAAGCAGGGGTTAAAGGTAAGGAGGATGATAAATAGGGTTTCGGTGGATGCGGCATTTTTCAAGAAGCTCTCCTGTTGGGAGAACCTGAGCTATGCGGCCCGCCTGTATGGCGTTCCCATAAAAGAGGCCAAGGGGAGGGCCAGAGAGATCCTGCAGAGGTTCGGTTTTCAGAAGGGAAAGATAAATCAACCAATGGAAAACCTCTCCCGGGGGATGCAGCAAATGGTGGCCATTGCCCGGGCATTCTTCACCTCCCCGGTGCTCCTGCTCTTAGATGAGCCCACCACTGGCCTGGACCCAAAATCGAAGAGGCAGGTGCAGGAGTTCATCCTCCAGGTGAGGGAGGACCACAACTCCACTGTCCTGCTCACCACCCATGATATGGACGAGGCAGAGAAGATATGTGATCGGGTAGCCATAATTGACCGGGGAAGGTTTGTGGCCTTGGATACCCCCCAGAACCTAAAACTTATGGTAAAGGGGAAAAGTTTAGAGGATGTCTTTATGGAACTCACCGGAAAGGGTTGGGAGGAAGAGGAATGAGCCAAGCAATCTTTGAATTAAAGGCCTGTTATGGCTTTGTGGAAAGGAACTTCAACTTAGTGAAGAGGTATTTGGGTTGGGAGATCGTCTTTCTGGTCTACAACATCGTCAACGCCTTAACCATTGGCTTCATCGGGGTAACCCAGGGAAAAGATAAGGTCCTCTATCTGGTAGTGGGGGCAATGATCTGGGGCTTTCTCTCCATCCTCTTCCACGAGGTGAGCGAATCGGTCTCCTGGGAGAGATGGGAGGGAACGATCGAATACACCTTTATGGCCCCTGTGCACCGATTTACCCACTTAGGGGGGATGTGTCTCTATGCCATTGGCTATGGGATAATCAGGACGGTGGTTTTATTGCTCGCCGTTGCTCTCTTCTTTAACCTCAGCCTGCAAAATGCCAACTTTGGCGCTGCCCTGGTGATTCTGGTGGTCTCCAGCCTCTCTTTCATTGGGTTGGGGTTAATGGCTGCCGTCCTCCCCCTGATGTCCCCAGAGAAGGGCTCCCAGGCGACCCACATCTTTCAGGCTGTCCTCCTTTTGGTCTCTGGCGTCTATTATGAGATAAGCGTGCTCCCCAGATGGATTCGTCCCCTCTCGGTCGTCTCCCCGGCCACCTATACCTTAAGGGCAATGAGGGCCGCCCTTCTGAAGGGAAGCTCTCTCGGTCAGATGTGGGACACTCTTTTGTTCCTCCTAATTATCGGCCTTCTGTTCATCCCCTTAGGGCTCTTCATATTCAATTTGGCCGAGACCTACGCCAAAAAGACGGGGAAGTTGAAAAGGAGTGGGTAGGTCATAGGGGAAGCATTGCTGAAGAGACAAGGACCTATGGTTAGGGATAGATAGCGACCAGAGGAAGAGGGGTAAAGGAACCTGTGAGGAGGTGGAGTAGGGGTTTTGGGTTAAGTGCCCCAGGTAATCTCCTAAGGGAACTTAGGAAGTGTAGCAGCCTTGCCGTCTCGGAAATTCCACAATTTCCGAGACGACCATCAGGGGGTTTGGGGGAAAGGATATGCTTTCCCCCAAGGGGTAACAGGATTTCGGTGTGAGCTGGCGGGACGCCATATCCCGAGAGAATCGGGATTGGAAGTTAGTGAATGAAGTGAACTAACTTGTGGACTTCTCAGTCACCAAAAAAGGAAAAACAAAAAAAATAGAAAAAATAGGGACACTTCCTATTTTTACAAAAAGAACCGTGGGTGAACTTGGCCATAAGCGGTGGGGCTTTTTTGACAGGATAACAGGATTTCCATACTGGTGAGGTTCTGCCCTCATTAAGCCCTCCTCGGAGAAGACTAAAGATCTATCTCTACAGGGAACCCCTCCTCACAGAGCGGGAATCAAAACACTCTCCTCCCCCTTAACGGGGGAGGATTAAAGAGAGGGTGAAATCACTTCTATCTTCTCCTGGGTGGCGATGGAACGCAGACTGAAGTCTGCGGCTACCAGGGTTTGGAAGTTAGAGGGAGAAGAGTCTAAAAAAGAGTTGCGGGAGGTTTAACATTCTGGGGACAGAAAAGGGTTTCTGCCCCCTCAGTGAACAGATCAGGTTAGGGCCTATTTGTGCACCGGGACCTCCCACTCCATCAGATCCCAGGCGATGGTTGTCCGAGGGAAAACCGCCCTGGCCTGGGCAAGCAATTCCTTTACATCTTTGTATCGGGGGCTGATGTGGGTGAGGATAAGCCTCCCCACCCTAGCCCTTTGGGCTACCTCCGCCGCCTGGACTACGGTGGAATGGCCCCGCAAATTGGCTTCCTCCCTGAGCTCCTCTCCAAAGACCCCCTCGTGGACCAGAACATCTGCCCCTTGGGCCAGACCCACTACCCCCTCGCAGGGCCTAGTATCCACCGCATAGACAATCCTCCTTCCCCTTCTATTAGGACCGAGGACATCGGAAGGCTCAACCACCAAACCATTGGGGATGGTTATCTCCTCTCCCCTCTGTAGCCTGCCGAAGAATGGGCCTTCGGGAACCCCCAAACTCAGTGCCTTACTCTTATCGAACTTACCCGGCCTCTCATCCTCTATCAGGGCATAAGCCAAACAGAAGATGGTGTGATCCACAGGGGTTGCTTTAATGCTATAGCCATCACCCTCCATCTGGAAATCCCCTTCTATCTCCTGGATAACCACCTCATACCCCGTTTTAAATCCCAATGTCCGACCAAGGGCGCTCCAGAAACCCTTTAACCCAGGAGGTCCAAAGATATAAAGGGGATCCTGGCGGTTGGTCTGGCTTAAGGTCATCAGGAAGCCGGGGAGACCGGTTATGTGATCTCCGTGGAGATGAGAGATGAAAATCCTCTTTATCCCCCCGAAGCCGATCCCTGCTTTCATCACCTGAACCTGTGTTCCCTCCCCACAGTCAAAAAGGATTATCTCCCCACCCCTCTTCAAGGCAGTAGAGGGCAGCCCCCTACTCAGGGAGGGGATCATCCCTCCGGTTCCCAGGGTAATCAACCTTAAATTGGCCATCTCCTAAAAGAGCTCCATCTGAGGAGGGGTTTCCTCTCCTGTTTTTATCCTCACCTGGCCATAGACCCCATCATATCCTGGGGTTATCTCTACCTCCCCCTCCCTCACCTGGAGAATGGCATCAGCCACCTGAGGAGGGGCAACCCTGGCTATCTCCTCTCTTCCCTTATCTAAGAGGATCTCAAACTCCGGTCCAAGGGAATCGGTCATCCTCTCATAAAGGGAACTCACAGTAACGGTATCCCGCCCCTTCCCCAAAACCTGAGATATAATCTCCACCAAGGGAACAAGATGTTTGCAGGGAATGGCCCCCGGGGGGCGAAAACCCTCTGGACGATCTGCCAACTCCTCTATTCTGTGCATCACCCCTATGGTCAACCTTCTCTGACAGATGGGGCAGAGGTTATAGTTGGCTATGGCTTCACGGGGAGAGAGGCGGACGCCACACTTCCGGTGGCCATCCCAGTGGTATTTCCCCTCCTGAGGGAAGAACTCGATGGTGTAAAGGAGTTTCCCGGAGTCCTTTTCCTTTATGGCCTTGACCAGCTCTAAATAATTTAGGGGCTGGGAGAAGACATTGGCCTCCCGACCTAAGCGAGTGGGGGAATGGGCATCGGAGTTGGAGATCAGGGTATATCTATCCAAGCTCTGCAGTCTCCAATTCATCGGGGGATCTGAGGAAAGCCCCGTCTCCAGGGCATAGATGTAGGGAGTCTGCTGGCCAAAACACTCCTCCACTGAGTTAAATCCGGAGTTGGCCCCGAAGAGGGAGAACCAGGGGGTCCACACATGAGCGGGGACAATCAGGGATTGCGGGGAAACCTCTAAGATCAACCTTACTATATCCTCTGCGGGAAGGTGCAGGCTGGGACGGCCATCCTTCTCCAAGCCACCAAATCGGGAGAGAACTCGGTTTATCCTCTCGACGGCCTCAAAGCTGGGGGCAAAGATGAGGTTGTGTATTCTCTTGAACTTTCCCTTATGATAGAAATCGTTGCTCACCTCCACGGTGAGGATAAAAAGGACACCCTCGTGCTCAAAGAGGCCATCACCCTGGGGGGTAAGATTTCCTTTAAGCTCCGCTAACCATCCGGGATGGGTAAAATCCCCTGTCCCTAAGAGGTTGATCCCTTTCCTTCTGGCCTCTCGGCTGAGGCTCTCTATATTTATCGAGGAACTCGTGGCCCGGCTAAATCGGGAATGTATATGGAAATCAGCTATAAAGAGACCCATCTCTTGCTCCTTTCGAACGATAAATTGGGGTCAGGAATTCAATCCCTGAAGCGTTCGTTCTCAACTAAGGCAAAGCAATATCATCCCAAGATACAGTTCCACCTAAAAAAAGCAACCCCAAAAATTGGTTGTGAAATCTAAAATCCCTTGACCTAAGGAGATTTATTTAGTATAATCTTCTTTGATGGAACAGGAATTTCGCCGTAAGTTAAAGGATAAAGTAGAATCACCCCAGGAAGTTGACCCAAACTTATTGGAGGTCGTTAACTACAGCTATCAGGGGAAGAGAGATATCCAGGTGGAGATCTCCTGTCCTGAATTCACCTCCCTCTGCCCCCAAACTGGTCTCCCCGACTTTGGTAAGCTCACCATCCGATATATCCCCGGGGGGCTGATCATAGAGTTGAAATCCCTCAAATACTACCTCCTGCAATACCGTCAGGTGGGGATATTTTACGAACATTTGGTCAATCAGATCTTAAATGACCTGGTCTCGATGGCCCAGCCCAAATATATGGAGGTCTTGGGGGAGTTTACCAGCCGCGGAGGAATCAGCACAAAGGTGAGAACCGAATACAGAAAAGAGAAGGAGAAAAACTGAGTAAGGTTGTTTTCATCGAGCCTCGAGGCATCTTCAATGCCTACAGTTACTTTAAGCTTCCCCTTTTAGGACCTATCTATCTGGGCACCATCCTGAAGAAGGGGGGACATCAGGTTAAAATCATAACCGAAAACTATACCACAGCCTACGACGAAAAAAAGGGAAGGCTGCACCCCGCAATACTGGACGCTGATGTGGTGGGGATTTCCTCTATGACCTCCACGGTCAATCGTGGCTACCAGATAGCTCAAGCCATCAGAAGACAAAGGCCGGACATTAGACTCTTAATGGGCGGTCCCCATGCCACCTTCCGGGCCGAGGAGGCCGCGGAATACGCGGACACGGTGATCACCGGGGAGGCAGAACACCAGATAGTTGATGTAGTAGAGGGGAATACAACCGACAAGATAGTTAAAGGGGCGCCAGTGGAGGATCTGGACACCCTTCCCATTCCGGATTTATCCCTTCTGGACAGGGTGGATGCAAACCTCCGTTTTGTCCCCATCTCCACCTCCCGCGGCTGTCCCTATGACTGCATCTTCTGTTCGGTGACCAAGATGTTTGGCCGTAAATACAGGTTTCGCAGCCCAGAGGCAATTGTGGACGAGATCGGCTATCGCCTGCGCTCTGGCTACCACAAATTCTTCTTCTATGATGACAACTTCGCCGCCAACCAGGAGGGGACAAAGGTTATGTTAGAGGGTTTACTGAGGAAAGATTATAAGTTCACCTGGTCAGCAGAGACCAGGGTAGATGTAGCTAAGGATGATGAGCTTCTCAGGCTTATGTCCCAGGCAGGCTGTCTGGTCCTCTTTTTGGGGTTGGAGTCGGTGAGCCCGCAGACCTTGCTGAGTTACAACAAGAGACAAACAGTAGATGATATTCTCAACAGCATCAAAAAGGTCAAAGCCAACAATATAAGGGTACACGGTATGTTCGTTTTGGGCTCAGACGAAGACGATTCCCAAACGGTGCAGCACACAGTGGATTTCTGCCACAAATACGATTTAGACACCGCCCAGTTCTCTATCCTCTTCCCCATCCCCGGCACCAGGCTCTATGACGTCTTGGAAGCGGAGGGAAGGATCTTCACCAAGGATTGGTCCTTATACGATGGCACCCATGTGGTCTTCAAACCCAAGAAGATGAGACCCCTGGAGCTACAGAAACTCTACATCTGGGCTTGGAAGAGCTTCTATTCTCTGGGCCATAACATAAAAACCTATATCGCCTCCCGCTATCTCTTAAACAGGTGGAGAAGGTTAAACGGGAAGTTCTTAGGTCACTTAAAGAATTTAGGGAAATCCTATTAGGAAAGTCGGATAGATAAAAGAGGTTTTAGCTTTCTGCACCTAAGGGAGAAATGAGATGAAACGGTTACTTTACCTTTCTTTTGCCGGGATTCTTCTGATCCTGACCATCTCCCTGGTCTGCCGTTTTACCACCAGGGGACCTTCTCCTCAGGTTCCTCCAACCAAGGGGAAGAGCGCTCAGGGGCCAGATATCTACTTTAAGGAGAAGGTTTTTGACTTTGGAGAAGTGGATGAGGGGAAGAAGGTCGCGCATAGTTTCCAGTTTAAGAACAAGGGAAATGCCTTACTGAAGATAAGGAAGGTGGGGAGCACCTGTGGCTGCATTGCCGCTTTGGACACCAAGAAGGAGCTCAAACCGGGGGAGTCGGGAGAGATAAAGGCCGTCTTCAACTCGCAGAACTATATGGGCTGGGTGCGAAAGGCCATCTATGTTCAATCCAACGACCCTGATGAACCCACGATTGCCCTGCAGATCACCGGGAAGGTTCTGGTGGACATCGGGGTCAATCCCCGTAGGGTAGACTTCGGCCAGGCGGAGTTAGGGGAATCCCACCAAAAGGTGATCGACCTCTTTCCGATGAAATTAAAGAGGCTTAAGGTGGAAAGGGTAGAGTCATCAGCTCCCTATCTAACTACCCACCAAGAGGAGAAGGTTATTGAGGACAAACCCGGGGTAGAGATAACCCTTACCCTTTCGCCCAGGGTCCCTCAAGGTAAACTATCGGAAAGTTTGAAGATATATACAAACAGCAAGAAGCAGGCAATAATCCCTATCCCCATAATTGGCACCATCAGGGGAGGTATCTGGACAAGTCCAGAGGAGCTGGTCTTCGGCTGTCACCGGGGGCATAAGAGAACCCTTAAACTTACAGTAAATGTGGGGGAGAGAAAGGAATTTAAACTATTAAGGGCCAAGGATGAGTTGGGATATGTGACCGCGACAATATCCCTTCTCCAGAAAGAAAAACTACATCAAAATTACCAGATAGAGGTACAGGTCAAGCCAGACGCCCCAGTTGGATCATTTATGGAAAAGCTACACCTTTATACAAACGATAAAAAACTGCCAGTTATTGATGTCTCCCTCCAGGGCTTCATCCATTAAACTATTCTTTTGGTTTCGTAGCCTACCAGTAATATGTTTCCATAGCGCGGCAGAGCCGCAGCCAAATAATTCACCGCAAAGTCGCAAAGGACGCAAAGTTTAAAGATTTTTAACTAATCGTTTTATTTCCCTTTTGCTTTCCTCTGCGATCTTAGCGTTTTTGCGGTTGGAACGAAAAACTTTGTCAAAAAAAACAATATCTTGCAAAATTGTAGTACAGGGCGCCCGATCAACTTAACTCAGAAAGTATGGCCTCTTATTGCCACTGGTTCCTTCAGGCTTTGTGACTTCAGTCCCCTCCTCGGCCCTGAGCCTAAAATATAAAGTAAATACACCAAGGCACCAACCTTTGCTAATTCCCACATAAAAACTTCTGCGGCCACCGGTTTTGAGGGTTACTGACCTCGACATCCCGATTTATCGGGATATCACCTCACTTTGCAAGTTATCCCTTTCTCTCCAGCAACTTCCCCCCATCCCCTTGACATAACAGCCCAAATCCCGAGTAAACCCTTCCATTACACCCGGGAGAATGTAGGAGTCCGGAGAAGATGGAATCTCCCACGAACTTTCACATTTTGGGAGAAATGGGTTGACAGAAGGGTAATTTGGCCCTTCCTTTTCCTTTCTATGGACCGCCAGCGGAGAAACTTCACCTTGGGTGTCCTAAATGGAGCCCTCTTCAACCTGGCCTCAGCCTTTATCCGGGGCTCATCCGTCCTCCCCGCCTTCCTCTCCCAACTAACTACCTCTAAAGTGCTCATTGGCCTCTCCTCCAATTTGGGAGCGGCCGCCTGGTTTCTCCCGCAGATGTTGGTGGCTGGGCTGGTGGGACATAGAGGGAAAAAACTCCCCCTCTACATCTGGATGGCTGCCTTAAGAAGCATCTTCTTTGCCGGGTTAACCATCTCCATCTTCCTCTTCAGTAACCAGAAAGGGCTTATGCTTCCGCTCTTTTTCTCCCTTTTCACCCTCTATGCTGTGGCTGGAGGGATAGCCGGCGTTCCCTTTATGGAGATCGTGGGAAAAACAATCCCCCCTCAGAGGAGGGGATCCTTCTTTGGGATGAGGACGTTCTTCGGTGGCCTCTTAGGGATAGGAGGGGGATGGATAGTAGAGAAGATAATGGTGCACAATTCCTTTCCAACCAACTTTGGCCTCATCTTCACCCTGGCCTTCATCTCCATCACCATTGCCCTTATTTTCTTCTGTTTTGTCAGGGAACCATGGCTCCAGGGGGAGAGGAGAAACCTCAGGGATGCACTGCTCAAAGGGCCCCAAATATTCAAAGAGGATGCAAACTACCGTCGTTTCTTCTTCGTAAGGACCTTATTGGGCACATATCTTCTGGGAATGCCCTTCTATATCCTCTACGCCCAAAGGATTATGGGTGGGCAGGATAAGCTAATTGGATCATATATCTCCTTTGAGATGGCCGGATTGATCTTCTCCAATGTAATCTGGGGGAGGTTGAGCAACAAGGGGGATAATAGGTTTGTCCTCAGCCTCACCTCTATCTCCGGCCTGCTCTCCCCCTTATTGGCTATTGCTTTTCCCCCTTCGCCAGTCAGTTTTCGCTTGGTCTTCTTTTTCTTAGGGGCTACGACAAGCGGTTTAAACATAGGCTATAACAACTACCTCTTGGAGATAGCGCCTCAGGAGGAGAGATCCACCTATGTGGGGTTTATGAACACAATAGTCTCCCCCACTGTCTTCTTCTCGGCCCTGGGCGGTTTGATAATTAACATCTCCTCCTATATCTTTCTCTTTGGCTTAGTGGGAGGTCTCTGTCTTCTCTCCTTCATCCTCTCCTGGAGCCTGAGCAGGGGAGGAGCGAAACCCCCTCATAACCCCTTAGACTCGAAACTGGGGAGATGAGGGAAGACAAATTTAGCTAGATTTTCCCCTCAGACTAAAAAAAGTGCTTGCTTTTCGATGGTTTTTTTGTTAAACTTAGGATGGAGGGTGTAATTCTGAAAAACCTTTAACAATTCTCCAATGAAGGTTGCCCCCGGAGGCTGAGGCAACTTGCCGTGACCTTCCGCTTTGCGGAAATAGCAAGGACAAAATGCCGAAGGTGGCTGTAAAAACCCTTTACAGTTTGTGGTGGAGAGAGTTTTCTCAGAACTTATGCCCTCCTTTTTATAAAAGGTGAGAGCCTCTTCCAAATCCTATTGAGGAGGTTTTTCTTTTCCTTTTCTCTCATAAGAAGGTATTCCTTTTTCTTGTTTTTGTCCTCTTCCATCCATCTACGAGCGAACTCGCCTTTCCTTATCTCGGTAAGAACAGCTCTCATCCTATTCTTAATCCCTTCATCTATTATTCTGGGACCGGTTAAGTAAGCCCCATACTCCGCCAAGTTGCTTATCCTTTTCCTCATCCCCACCAATCCATACCTTAAAAGAAGGTCAATGATGAAACCCAATTCATAGACGCATTCAAAATAAGCATTTTCCGGGGAGAAACCGGCCTCAACGAGTACCTCCACCGCAGCTCTGGCCAGTTCTACCAATCCTCCACAGAGAACTACCTGCTCACCAAAAAGATCTGTGACCGTCTCCTCCTCAAATGTCGTCTCTACAATGGTTACTTCTTGGCCCCCTATTCCCTGAGCATAGGAGAGGGCTAAGGGCTTGGCCTCTCCAGAGTAGTCCCTCCCAATGGCCACCAAACAGGGAAGACTCTTCCCCATTGTAAAGGCCTCCCTGAGCAGTTGACCAGGTCCTTTGGGGGCAACCATAATCAGGTCAACCCCCTCTAAGGGGGAGATGAGGCCAAAATGGAAGGAGAAACCATGGGCAAAGAGGATGGCCTGACCCTTCTGCAGATGAGGCCTGATAACCTCTTGGAAGACCTGAGGTTGCTTTTCATCAGGAAGAAGAAGGCAGATCAAATCCGCCCACTCCGTGGCCTCCTCGTCCTTAAGGACCTGAAAACCATCTCTTTTCGCCTTATTCCAGGATGGGCTCCCCGGATAAAGCCCTATTTTCACATCCTTACCCCCATCTCTCAGGTTGAGGGCCTGGGCCCGACCCTGGTTCCCATAGCCAATGATGGCTATCCTCTTCCCCTCTAACAAATCTGGTTCATCCCGTCTCAACCTATATAACTTCACACCATCCCCCTTCTGAGATTGGTTTAGCACGGAATGGTCAACTAAACAATTAGCAGGTTAAAATGGGATAAAGGCGAAGACTTCATTTTCCATTGATAATTGTTCATTGACCATTGACCATTTTTTGGTCAGTCCGTGGTGAATTATCACCTAAAATTAAAGCCACCGAACCCTTGAGGGAATTCGATGGCTTAAAAGAAAAGATCTGAGAGGCTTTACTTCTTCTCCCCTTCTTTCTTTTTCCCCTCCTTCTTTGGCTTTTCTTCCTCTTCTTTCTTCGGTTTCTTCTCCCCTTCCGTCTTCTTTGGCTCCTTTGCCTCCTCTTTGCCCTCTACCTTTTCCTCCTCTTCCTTTTTCCCCCCTTCTTCCTCTGGAAACGTCTCCTCTTCCTCTTCTTCCTTCCTCTCTAAGAGGTTCTCTTCATCTTTCTTCAACCTTAAAATGATATAGATGAGGGTCTGCCCAGCATTAAGTATTGCTCCACCATAGGCAAAAATAAAGAAGCCAATTAAGATGAGGGTAATTCCGATGATGATGCCAGCAACATCCATCGTCCAGACCATAGGGCCGGGATTGCCCAAATTGGCCCAGAGGGTGGAGAAATGGGGAAGGAGCTGGGACTCACCCAAAATCGGAAAGTGGAATTTGGGTAAAAGTCCCGCTGCCGAGCCAAGAAGCTTATCAAGTTTAACCCCCATAGACCAACCCATAACGAGACGGATGACCCTCAGTCCCTTTACAGTAAACCAGGCCATCACGCCCACTGCCAAAAATTCGGTGAACTTAAGGACAATCTGGTAAACAACCAGCCTCCAGGGTTGATTCCAAATGGTAGAGAAGAGCTGGATGACCGTTTCGAAGGTATCCTCCCCAGTAGTGGCCACAATGGCCGGACCCAAAATTAGGGAGAAGAGAAAAATTACGGCCATAAAAACGGTAAATACGGCAGCCCCCACTATGGGGATGCCAAAGATCAGGGAGAAGGCAATCTCCCCCACATAGGGAATAACCTTGGCTATGAGTCCAATCAGCGCCCCCACAGCCAGGAAGAAAACGATCATACCTATCAGGGTTAGGGGAGAGAGGAGAACAGGCTTCCAATTTTTCTTGACAAAGCCAAGGGAATCGCTTACGGAGTAAAAATCGTCACCCTTCAACTCCTGATAGGTTATCTTGGCCACAGCGCTGGAGGCCAAAAGCCAAATAGCTAGCGCTATGGCCGCGCCCACTCCAAATATCACCCAACCAAACCAAGGGAATCCCAAGAAGGGAAGGGGGAAGAGCCCAAATAATTTCCAAATCTCCCCAATATTCATCCCCTTGGAAAGAAAGGCGATATAATTGAAAATAAGATAGACAATATAGCCAAAGAGAATGCCGCAGAACTGCACCCAAACCTTCTTTCCGGCCAATCCAAATCTGGCTGACTTAAAGACATCCCGGAAATCGAAACGCAGGTTGGCTTTCAACTTTCTCCTCCTTTCTACTTAGCTTCTGGTTTTGTCCTTAACTCTTTTCACAGAATTAAGCCTTATATTAACTCAACAGGGGCTTAAAAGTCAAGTTTTATTTTTAAGTTTTTTTTAAAATTGAAAATGATTGCCTTTTTCTTTTTATGAATCAAGAAGTTATGTCCTAACTAGCCGGAGAAGGTATTTCAGGTTCCTCTTTTACCCGCTGATTATATCTAAGGAATCGGTAATCCCATTGAGGAAGATATTAACCTGGATTACACACAAAATCCTACCCATCAACTCCTACAGTCCGGGTAAACGAGGATATTTATGGAACTTAGCTCCCAGTCAATAGAACACAAAAGCTCCCTCAAACGCAGGTTACCTTCAAAAAAATCCTTGACTTTGGGGGCTGAGATTGTTATATTTGGTTTTGATTTGAATCTGCTGGGAAACATTTCCCCTGTGAGGTGATTGATGATGAAAAAGTTGGGTATTATCCTATTGACTATAGCCTTTCTTCTTTCCATAGTTAGCTTTTTGCCGGTGAGAAAGGCATCTGCCAGTGAAGAAGAGAGACGGATGCTTATGGCCGCCGAGCCGTGGGATTGGGAGTATCATTCAGGTAAAGGTGGTTCAGGATCAGCGGGAGGAGACAACCAGGCAACATCTGATCCTGCCAACCATTCTGTAACTAAACATTCCCTTAGCAGTTCGACTCAGACAAGCAGTTATCAGAGGGAGCGCCAAAATACCACCAAGAACAGGGATTCATTCCTCAACTGGAAACTAAAGCTTCTCTTTCTCTGGCAGATGATCTTCAACAAATAGATCTAAAGGGAGATAATGGATAGCTTTGAGAATCTGCTTAAGTCAGCTACCAATTACATAGACTCTGGGAAGTTCTCCCAGGCGATAGGGCTTTACGAAAAGGCCCTTAAGAAGGCAAAGCCTAAAGAGAAGGCAAAGATTAAGGGGGAGTTGGCCTATTGTTATCTGAGAAGTGGAGACTTGAACTCAGCCCTCAAAGAGGCGAGGGAAGCAGAAGAGAGCTTTGCTCGGTTGGGAGATGAGATAGAATTGGCCAGAACACGGCTGCTTCTCACCAGGGTATTACTGGAGATGGGGAGGGATGAAGAGGCCAAGGATCTCAGCATGAAGATTTATGAATCCTACAAAGGGACAGCCCAGCATAAAATTGTAGGGCTCTGTCAGAAATTCATTGGCCGAGCATTTGCTCAGTTGGGCGATTATTTGCGGGGAAGGAAATTCCTCCAGGATAGCCTATCCACGTTCCGTCGTGCAGATGATGAAATGGAGATGTTGATTGTCTATAACTACCTTGCCAATGTAGACTTCGCCACCTCTGATTATAAACAGGCTCTTGTCAATTTAAAAGAGGGCTTAAGCATTGCTCAAAAAAGGGAAAACAAGCGGAATGAAGCCCTTATCTTGAATAATATAGGAATGCTTTACCGGAAAACGGGGAGGTGGGCAAAGGCAGAGGATTACTTAAATCGGAGTCTTAAGATTAAGAAAAAAATGAGCGATCCAATTCATTTAGCTCATGGATATATATCCCTTGGACGTCTGAAGGCTCTCCAAAGAGACCTTGGCGGCTCAGAAGAATTGCTGAAAAAATCCTTAGCTTTAAGTCAAGCCCACAGTTATGAAAGGGCTGAAGCGATGTCTCTTGAATCCCTGGCAGATGTGGCCAAGGAGAGAGGAGATCTTGGGCTTGCCAGGGACTGCTACCAGAGGACATTGGACATAGGGAGAAGGCTGGGGCAGAAGGATTTGATAAACCAGGTGCAGAGGAGAAGGGCAGAGCTTTTCTTAGCTGAGGGAAAAGGCCTTGATGAAGCCTCAGAATGTGTTCAAGAAGCCCTCAGGATCTCTCAATCTTTAGGGGATAAGTTTGAAGAGGGTTGTTGTTACAGAGTGCAGGCTCTTATCTTTGAGGCTCAGGGCAACCTAGATGGAGCCAAGGAAAGTTTTCAGAAAGCGGTTAGGGTTCTGGAGTCCATAGAGGACAGGTTCGAACTAGGCAGGACATTATTGGAACAGGGCAGATTCACCGCCTCCGCACTCAAAGAAAGGGAACGGGGGCTGGAGCTCCTCCAGGAGGCTGATCGTTTGTTCTCTGATATGGGGCCTGGATGTGGACACTACCGTGGTTTGGCTAAGCTGGAGATGGCCCGGGTTGAGCTCCTCTTCTCCCATTCCGATGAGGTTTTAAATTTCATAGCCGAAGCTGAGACTCTGTTGGGTGAGAAAGAGGCTCTGAAAGTGACGGCAAGGCTCCGCTCTCAGGTGGAGAGCCGGCTTGATAGCGCCACCGACTCCGAGGAGAACCCCTACCTGCTTCTTAAGGAGCTATCCTTCAAGCCCACATCTGAGGCTGGGTTGAGGAATCATTTAAAAAGCCTCCTTCATACCATTGCCGAGAGGGTGGGGGCAGATCAGGGCTTTGTTGCCTACAGGGAGACCGATGGTCTAAAGGTAGCGGAGAGAGTGAAGTTGAGGGAGGAAGAAGCTGAGAAGGTACTGCATCTTTTGGCTACCAATTCCTTTGAACCTGGGAGGCTTACAGTGAAGCTCTCTGCCGATGGGAAGTTCTCCTCCCTTAAGGTGGGGGCCCTGTTGGTTATGCCCCTGGGGTTAAAGGAGAGGCTGGATGGGATACTGTATCTGGCCCAAAAGCCTGATCGGGGAGGGTGGAGGCAGGAGGATGTGCAATTCTTTGTAGCGGCATCTGAGCATATACACAGGGTAGTTGACGAGCTAAGGGTAGAGGGCTTGGAGGCTGAGAACCTGGTTTTGAAAGCTTATCAGATAGCGGACAGCTATGGATTTTCCCGGCTGATAACCGATGACAAAAAGATGAAGGAGGTTCTCAGGGTAGTAGAAAAGATAAAAGACGCGCTGGAGGGGGTATTGCTAACCGGGAAATCTGGGACTGGCAAGGAGCTGATAGCCAAGCTGATTCATTATAGCAGCCAGAGGGCTTTGGGGCCATTTGTTACGGTGGATTGTGCAAGCATAACGGAGTCACTGCTAGAGGATGAACTGTTTGGCCATATCAAGGGAGCCTTTACCGGGGCCACTCAGGAGCGGAGGGGGAAATTTGAGGAGGCAAATGGGGGAAGTATCTTCTTAGATGAAATCTCCACTTTGAAGCCTGATCTTCAGGTAAAGCTCTTGCGGATATTGGAGGAAGGAGAGATGCAGAGGAGAGGTGATAACAGGTGGAGAAAAGTGGATGTAAGGGTAATTGCAGCCACCAACAAGGATTTGCAAGCTGAAGTGAATGCAGGGAGATTCAGAGAGGATGTTTTCTACAGGTTGAACTGTTTTCCCATAGAGCTTCCTCCCTTACGCCAGAGGAAAGGGGATATGCCTTTATTAGTGAACTATTTTCTGGAGAGATTTAACCGAGAGAATCACCACAAGAAGATTATGACCCCAGAGGCCATGGAGAAGCTGATGGAGTATGATTTTCCAGGAAATGTGCGGGAAGTGAAGAACCTGATCCGCAGGGCTGTAACCTTGGCAGATGGGGATATAATAACACCATCTCTGGTGGAGATTGGCAAGAAAAGAGCATCTGTTCTTCCACCAAAGGGGGGTTCCCTTCCTGAGAAGATAGCTTTGATGGAGAGAGAGGAGTGCTTAACGGCTTTGGAAAAGAGCAATTGGAAGATTACTGAAGCGGCAAACATGTTGGGAGTTCCACGCACTACCTTACACAACAAAATGAAAAAGCTCAATATTTATACCGAAGGCGAGTGAGGATTCTATTGGATGAGTGTCCAAATTTGGTCAAATAGCGTTCTTTTTTGGTCGCTCCTAACTATTTGTTAAATAAACAGATATTCTGTAAGCCCAAAAAATGATGTCCAAAAATGGACGAATAGGCTTTTGTTTTAATAAGAGTTGATATAACCATCTTTTCACAAGTTGAATATCTCTATGTTTTTGAGGCACTTAGTTCGCTAAGTGCTTTTTTATTTTTTCGGCCAATTCAGGCACACTTTTTGCTACATGAATAAAAATGTAAATGTCTCCGCTTATGTCCGTGGCTTAAAAGGCGGGCAAGGAGAGGGTCGATGCTGCCTTGTTCTTGCTTGGTGGTTGGAAGCAGCATTTTGGGAAACATAAAATAGCGGAGATGCCCCGTAGGCTCTCCCTTGCCTGCCACCCCTTCCAATAAGGAACACGAATGGCACGAATGGACGAATCTTCACGAATAAGAGGATTGTAGTTCGTAGATCGTTAAACTCTGCGTTCTTTGCGTCTTTGCGGTTAGATTATGAGGTGGCAAAACCCTGATTCTGCCATCTACCTTTGCCGTCAGAATCGGGGTTCTGACGGCTCGGTGGTGGTACTGTCAGATGAGAGCACCTACCAGCTCAGACTAAATTTCCATTTTCCAGCCCTAAGGGTTTCCCATCCTACCAGCACAGGAAAATTTCATTTTTAATTCTTAATTGCTTTTTTCCTGTGAGGTTCCGTGGTGAACTGTCACCAAGAGGCAAGCGAGGGCAGGGTAGAGGTGACCCAATAGCCTCCTTATATCCCAGGGGGGAGCTATTGTGAGGTGGAGTGCCCTCGGATGAGCTTGGTCACGCAGAATTCCGGTTTGCCCTCGCATTGTCTCAACAACCTGGTGGGTCTCATTGAGGGGTCTGGGACCCGCCAGGTCCCCTATTACTTTTAACCATACACCTTCCACCTTTTGTTGTAGGAGGAGTCTTACATTCACTATGAATTCTGATCCTAAGATAAAGCCGAAACCAAAGTTAGAGCTTGACCAGGAGAAACCCTCCAAGAAAAGCCTTTGGCAAAAGATCAAAAGGCTTATCTCCAATGCACTAGAGAGGAGGGCCTCAGAGGAAGGGAAATGGAAGGACTTGGATGATTGGTAGTGGATTATACTATCTATATTCCCAGTGCTTGGAAACATCTTGACTAATCCCATTTTTGATGCTTAGATATAGGAAGGCGGTGCTGTATGGGGGGAAACCCAACTGAAAGGAGGTGCAGATGGAGAAACTCAGGAGGGTAGCGGATACTCAATTTGAGTATCCAGGGCTGTTAACCTTTTAGAAAGAAAAGAGGTTTTTAAGATGAAACGGATTTTAGGCTTATTGATTGTCCTCGTTGCACTGGTATTCTTAGTGCAAGCTATGGCTACAGTGGACACATCTAAGTCCACATCCACCAAGTCTTATACTACCACTACCAATCCCAAGTTTCCCTATTCTGCTAAGTGGGGCTCGAGCACAGGGCCGAGGATCAAGCTTTTTGCCACAGAGATAAATCCCGACTTAAATGAGGTGATAACCCTTCGATTAGAATGTTCACCTGGTGGTAGAGTGGAGGCAGAAAAGGCAACTATCAGATTCAAAATACCAGGAGGAATGGAAGTCATAAGCGGGGATACCCTTTGGAGCGGGGCTGTAGCCAGGGATGAAACTGTTGTGCAAGAGATCGTGATTAAACCGGTCAAGAGGGAACGCTTTCTCTGCTATGGTTATTTCGATGTTAAGGGTTATTATGTTAATGGAGGCAAGAAGTATTCCGTCTCTGGATTTGGTGATAAGGGAATCCAGATCAAGGTTAAGGGCGCTCCAGACCCCAGGGTGAAGATGCTCAAAAAGGCGATTGAGAAGCTGAAGAAGGAGCTGAAGGAGGTTGAGGAGGGTAAGGTGCCAAAGGACACAAGTGGGCATCCCCCTGGGTTTAGAATTGTCGAGCCCTTATTTGGCGCTCCAAAGCTTACCCCCAGCGGAGTGGAAGTAGTCCCCGCTGATACTCTTATCCCTGATAGCTTGAGAGCTATCCTGGATAGCTTGCAGCAGGAGTATGATAGCTTATCGCATGAACTATACAGGAAGAAGAACCCGGGCATCGGGATACCCCTCAAGCTTAATGAGTCATCTCCCAAGGGGAGCTATGATCTCCAGGCGGTAGGAGAGGGTAAAGTCAAAAGAACACAGTTCCTTAAATCTTAAAGAGAACATCAATAAATATCCTGTATTTTTAAGAGAAGAGCTTCATAGATAGAGCAACTATAAGAACACTTTGTAATTATCTGGTTTGTAAATCAAAAGGAAAAGTAAACCTTAAACTCTCAATTGAAAGGAGGTGTGGATGGAGAAGCTCAAGGAGGTAGCGGATGCTCAATCAGGGTATCCAGGGTTGTTAACCTTTTAGAAAGGAAAGAGGTGTTTAAGATGAAACGGGTCTTGGTGGTAATCATATTGGTAGTACTGTTTTTTCCAGTGCAGGCTACCCTGGCACTTGATGGGATTTCAACGGAGAAAAAGAGCCAAACCGAGTTTGTTTATGTAGATAGTGGTGGCGGTGAAATGCAGGTGGCCCCAGTACAAATTAAGCTTTCTGCAGATAGAGCGAAAATGGAGGTTGATCTTAATGAGCTAATTACTTTTAGACTCGAATGCAGCCCTCTTATTAATGCCCCAAACTCAACTATTCTGTTTTACAGGATTCCTTCGTGGGTTGAAGTTGTAAGCAATGACACTGTTTGGACAGTTAATATGGAGAAGGGGGGAAAGGCAGTTAGAGAACTCGTGGTAAAACCAACCCAAAGACGGCGTTTCCGGATCTTTGGGGGATTTGTCTTTTCAGAAGGAAAGCGGGGACTTGCAGAGTGTCGCTCACTAGATTTTATTGTTAAAGGCACACCGGATCCCAGGATAAAGATGATCAAAAAGGCGATTGAGGAGTTGAAGAAGGAGCTGAAGGAGGTTGAGGAGGGTAAGGTGCCAAAGGACACAAGTGGGCATCCCCCTGGGTTTAGAATTGTCGAGCCCTTATTTGGCGCTCCAAAGCTTACCCCCAGCGGAGTGGAAGTAGTCCCCGCTGATACTCTTATCCCTGATAGCTTGAGAGCTATCCTGGATAGCTTGCAGCAGGAGTATGATAGCTTATCGCATGAACTATACAGGAAGAAGAACCCGGGCATCGGGATACCCCTCAAGCTTAATGAGTCATCTCCCAAGGGGAGCTATGATCTCCAGGCGGTAGGAGAGGGTAAAGTCAAAAGAACACAGTTCCTTAAATCTTAAAGAGAACATCAATAAATATCCTGTATTTTTAAGAGAAGAGCTTCATAGATAGAGCAACTATAAGAACACTTTGTAATTATCTGGTTTGTAAATCAAAAGGAAAAGTAAACCTTAAACTCTCAATTGAAAGGAGGTGTGGATGGAGAAGCTCAAGGAGGTAGCGGATGCTCAATCAGGGTATCCAGGGTTGTTAACCTTTTAGAAAGGAAAGAGGTGTTTGAAATGAAACGGGTCTTAAACTTATTGATCGTCCTGTTTGCACTGGTATTGTCAGTGCAAACCCTGGCTACAATCATCACTTCTGAGACCTCCAATTCCGACACTGCCACTACCAATCCCAAGTTTCCCTATTCTGATATAGGAGGCTCAAGCACAGGGCCTGAGATCAAACTTTTTGCCACAGAGATAAATCCCGACTTAAATGAGGAGGTAACCCTTCGGTTGGAATGTTCAGCGGGCGGCAGACTGGTGGCAGAAAAGGCAACTATCAGATTTAAAATACCAGGAGGAATGGAAGTCATAAGCGGGGATACCCTTTGGAGCGGGGCTGCAGGCATGGGTGAAACTGTTGTACGAGAGATTGTGATTAAACCGGTCGAGAGGGAACGCTTTCTATGCTATGGTTATTTCGATGTTAAGGGTTATTATCCCAGTGGAGAAAAAAAGTATTCCGTCTCTGGATTTGGTGATAAAGTAATCCAGATCAAGGTTAAGGGTGCTCCGGACCCCAGGGTTAAGATGATCAAGAAGGCGATTGAGGAACTGAAGAAGGAGCTGAAAGAGGTTGAGGAGGGTAAGGTGCCAAAGGACACAAGTGGGCATCCCCCTGGGGTTAGGTGGGGACCGCCCTTGCTTAATGTTGCCCCGCGACTTGATGCCAAGGGCAGGGAAATAGCTCCTTGTGACTCTGTTGACCAAGACAGCCTCAGCGCTCTCCTGGACAGCCTGCAGCAGGAGTATGATAGCTTATCGCATGAACTATGGAGAAAAAAGAACCCGGGCATCGGGATACCCCTCAAGCTGAATGAGTCATCTCCCAAGGGGAGCTATGACATCCAGGCTGTTGTCAACCATCCATCCGCCGTAGAATTCTGGTTTGAAGATCAATGGGGGAATGTGGTGGATATGGATAGTTGGTGGGTAACGCCATCCAGTTTAGGAAGCGTGGAGGAGAATCTTACTACTCACAAGGCCATACTCAACGCTGGGAGCTCTGCGGGAACAGGAGAAATCTGGGCATCCTACGGAGGACAGGATTATTATGGAGGAAGTGTGCGGGTTATCGCCAACTTTTCTCTGCATGGTATTTACCAATATGTTTATGGGAAAGAACCAGGAGATACCCGGGTCTGTCCCAATACTCAGATCAGGTTGATTGATGGTGATACTGGTGAACAGGTAGAGGTGACTTATACCGACAACACCGGCCATTGGACATTTGAGAATGTTAACATTTGCTACGTCCAGGTTTGGATTATCTCACAGGCAGAAGCGGCTGATGTCTTTGTAAATGACGATCATGACCATGTCTGGGGGAGGTATGTTTATTGCGAAAATGTTGCCCAGTTAATCCCTGACAATGACATTTTAGACTGGGGAACCTGGACTTGTGAGTCGGACTGGAATATCTCTTCGGCGCTAAACATCTGTCGGACAACCGGGATCGCCAGAGATTTTGCCACCATCGGGACACCGCCGGATAGGGTTGAGGTTGAGTGGGGGCCAGAAATCCACGGGAGCGGATATAGACTAAGTGACCGCGTGATAACGATTCGTTCTGATGCCGGAGATGAGGATCAATGGGATGAGAACGCGATCTATCATGAATATGGTCACTATGTTATGTTCGGGTATGGGGGTAGTAGTATTCCTCCCCATATTGGTGGAACTCACTATTGGTCTAAGCCTCAACATCCAAACAGTGCATACTGTGAGGGATGGGCCAACTTCTTCAGTATGGCGGTTAATGATGATCCGCGATTTTTGAATAGAATGGCAAATGAGGGGTTCTATTATTGTATGAACGGTGAGAACTGCTGTGACACTCTGATGCCGGTGGGTGAGCCCTGTCCCAGTGGCAGAACCGAACCCTGTCCACTTCCCGGTGACAGCATCGAGGCCCAGGTAACTGCCCTTTTGTGGGATATGTATGACTCTGATGACGATGTGGATGACTGCAATAATGATGTGGGGGTTAGCGAGATCTACTTAACGATATGGTCTGTCCTGGATGTATTCAAGGTTAACGACCACAACCCCTACAACATCAGGCAATTCTGCACGGGCTGGTCTGATATATATGGTGCTTCGGAGGCGATGAGGAATCTTTGGGCGGCACATGGCATTCCCGAATACCCATATATCCTGAGCGATGTGAACTGTGATAGGCAGGCATATACAGTTGATGATGCTGTGTTTTGGATAGAATATATTAAGGAACACATTGATATTGCCGATGATGACTGTCCAGATGAGGAGCAGGAAATTGCCTCTGATCTGAATGGAGATGGACATTACTGGACTATTGCTGACCTTTGTTATCTGGTGAATATCATCAATGGTTCAGTCGGCCCCCCTCAGGAGGAGAAATCCTCTGGGAGCCTTGCTATGATGGGTGATCCCAGCGATAAGGATAGCCTGATAGTGGAAGGTGCCACGGGCTCTCCAGGGGATACAGGGATTGTTCTACCTGTCTCCTTGGTCAACTCCTTTGTGCTTGCGGCATTTGATTTCCAGATTGCCTTTGACAGCTCAATACTAACTGCTACCAGGGTGGAACGCACCACTCGCACGGATTCGTTTAAAATCTTTTCAGTCCGAATTGATTCTGGAGTGGTCAATGTCTTGGGCATTTATGAGGACTGGAGTTCAGATACCTGCTATCCAATGCCTATAGGATCTGGTCCTATAGCTAAGGTGGTGTTCACCATCTCGCCTGATGCTCCATTGGGAGATTACCCCGTTGTATTTGACCAGTCCCGATACTACTTTAACGACCTGGCCAGCTATGACAACAGTCCTGTGGATCGCCCAACCTTGGTTGATGGGGTATTCGAGGTAGTAGAGGAGACGGAGGTGGAAACCCACCCTCAGAATCAACAGCCAATTACTTTCTCCTTGGGTCAGAATTATCCAGATCCGTTCAACTCGGCGACTAACATAGAATACTGCATCTCCCACCGCGTCTATGTCAAAATGGAGGTTTATAATTTGCTCGGTCAAAGGGTAGTTACCTTGGTAGATGGGCAAAAGGAGGCGGGAATCCACAGGGTCACCTGGGATGGAAGAAGTGCTAAAGGGAAAAGTCTGGCCAGTGGAATTTACTTTTACCGGATCCGGGCGGGTGATTACATCTTCACCAGGAAGATGTTGCTCTTGCGATAGCCCCGACCCAGATCCGGCTTGGGCGCAGAGGTCACCAGCAACGGTGGCCTTTGCTTTTTAAAGATAGGGAAGCTCGTCTGATTTGTCAAGGACTAAGTTGATGGAGAAGAGGCAAGCGAGGGCCGGTAGAGTGTGGCCCGATAATTTCCTAATGGTCCAGGGGGGAGATGTAATGGTGTGCCGTAGGATGGGTGGTCACTTTTACAGAATTCCTGTCGTTCTCGCTTGCCTCAATAACCTGGTGGGTCTCATCAGGATGCTTCGAATTCTCTGAGAAATTCCAAAATGTCAAAGGTTAACTACCTGAAGATCCAAGGAGCCCAAAGAGCTTGACAAAATGGCAATGTAGGTTATCTTTCGTCAGGAGCTCCATACCCCCTGAAATTCGGTTTGGCCCTGAATATGAAAGGATAGCTACAATGAAAGGAAAATCGCCTCACCTGATCTTGCTTCATCCTCCCAGTCTCTATGACTTCCGCCAGAAGAGGACAAATTGGGGGTTAATTGGTGGAACCATTGCCAGTTCCCCTATCTTTGAGTATTTCCCTATCGGATTCCTGAGTATAATGGATTTCTTGGAGAGAAACGGCTTCTCCGTACGGATTGTCAACTTAGCCGTTAAGATGAAGGGTCATCCTAAATTCGCTGTGGAGAAATTCATCAGGGGGCTTGATCCTATGGCCTTTGGCCTTGACTTACACTGGTTGGTCCATGCCCAGGGGAGCTTGGAGGTGGCCAAAATAGTGAAGAGAGTTCATCCCCAGACCCCGATGATCCTCGGAGGGCTATCGGCATCCTATTATCACCGTGATTTGATCAAATATCCGTTTGTTGATTATGTGCTCAGAGGTGATTCCACTGAAGGGCCATTACTTGAACTTTTGCGATGTATCGAAAGCGGCAAATCTCCCCACCGGGTTCCCAATCTGACCTGGAAGGAAAATGACAAAACCCACACCAATCCCTTCTCTTATCTGCCAGAAGAATTGCATATTATGATTAACTACAAAAGCCTTTTAAAATCAATATTTAAATATAGGGACCTGAGGGGCAACCTCCTTACCGGAACCAGGTGGCCAATGAAATTTGCCAGCGCTCTTATCACCTGTCGAGGCTGTCTCTTAAGGTGTGTAACTTGTGGAGGATCAAATTGGGCCCTGGGAAGAAAGAAGATAGGCCAGAGAAGCCCTCAGATCATAGCCAAAGAGATGGATATCATTAGCCACTTTTCACCATTTGATATCGTCCTTTATGGAGACATCAGGATGGGCAACTCAGAGGAGTTACTTGAAGCAATCAGGAAAAAGAGGGTTAAAAACAGGGTGAAGTATGAGCTTTTCTGGGGAGCAAAGTTGGAATTCCTCAAGAAGATAGGTTCAGCCACCCCCAGATTTGTCATCTCACTCTCCCCAGAAACCCACGATGAGAGAATAAGAAAGTTCTTTGGGAAAAATTACAGCAATGAGAGCTTAGAGGAGACCATCAAAAATGCATTGAAGGCGGGGGCGGCAAAGGTTCAACTGTTTTTTATGATCGGGCTGCCCCACCAAACCCGCAAATCGGTCCACCAGACCATCGATTATGCAGAAACCCTTCTGGAAAGATATAAAAAGAGGTATCCCCAGAGGATAGAGCCAGTAATTGCCCCACTGGAACCATTTATTGACCCGGGCAGCCCAGCCTTTGAGAATCCAGAGAGGTATGGTTACAGGCTTCTCTTCAGGAGTTTAGAGGATCATATAGAGGCAATCACAAGTCCCGAATGGAAGCTGATGCTTAACTATGAGACAGAGTCGATGAGCCGAGAGGAGATCGTAGATGTGAGCTATGAGGCAGTTATGAAGATGAAAGAACTCAGATTGAGGTTCGGCTTAGACCGAAAGGGACCAGCAGAGAGGAGGATAAAGGAACTGGAAAAGGAGAGAAAGGAAGTCAAGAATATCTAGATGTTTTCAATATTTCTTTCCGTCTTGCCAATTAACCCCTCCCGAATCAATCTCAAAGGGATTGAACCGAAACTGAGCAATCTACTATGGAAATCCTTTGGATTGAATCCTCTACCAACTTTCCTACTATATTCCTTGCGTAATTTCAAGATCTCCAATTTGCCAATTAAATAGCTCAATGGTTGAGTGGGCTTAAGTGCATACCGTTTTACCTCTGCGACAGCGGCAGATCTTTCCATCACTCCTTTAGTCCTGAGGGTTTCCTCTGCTTGGGAAAGCCCCATTTCAAAGCAATGTAATCCCACATCCAGAAGCACCCTTAGCGTCCTAACAGATTGAGCCCATAACTGAAAGATATGAGCTTTTCGGGAATAGAATCCTTGCTCTCCCATCATCTCCTCGCAATAGAGAGCCCAACCCTCCTTAAATTGTGAGGTGGTAAAATGCTTCCGTACCTTTGAGCTTATCGAGTTGGCTAAGGTAAGTTGCAGATGATGCCCAGGATAAGTTTCATGGGCTACAACAGAGTCGACTCCGTAAACTCCGGGCCAGCTAAGCTTAGCCTCTTGCTCCTCTGGAGGGAGGTTTTCATCAACCGGGGAGACATAGAGAAAACCTGTCTGGTCTGCTTCGTAGGGAGCCGGTGGTTCGTAAGCGGCGTAGGGGTGGGTAGGTCTAAGGTATATCGGCGTAGGAACTATTTTTAAACACTCATTCTGGGGTATGGAGACCAAATTTTCATCTATAACGAACCTACGAGCTCTATTAACCGTGACTCGATAAAAGGGGATCACCTCCTCCCTTTCCGGGTGTTCTCCCTTCATCTCCAAGAAGATCTCCTGCCAGCTTTTATAGGGATCTATTTTCTTAGCTAATTCATTTAACTTCTCTTCTGTTTCTGCAAGGTAGAATTGAGCCAGATCCGAAAGCTCCTCTGGGGTATAATCGAGCATTTGTCCATATTTAAGGCGATAGATAAAAGCCTCCCTGCCAATGGCAAATCTGCCGCTGGCCTTGGGATAGAGCTCATTCTCCAGGAAATTAAGATACTTCTCAAATGCAACCAGGGCCTTTTCCCGAGAAGTCAGAAGGGGAGCCCCCAGTCCCTTCGTTCTTTTAGTCAAAGAAGGTATAGCTGTGGAGATAAACTTTAGGCCTGCCTTGGTAACATCAATGGCCGTTTGGGTGAAAACCCTCGGCGGGTTGACCAAATTTTTCTGACCATTGGATAAGAGCTCAGGGATCTTTTCTAATCGGGATATTATGTTCTCTGCCCTTTCTTGAAGGGAGACAGATTCTCTCACCAGGAGATAAAACAACCCATCAAGGGCTAAATCCAGATAGAAACCTGGATTTCTCTCCCAATCCCTGATGACCTCCAGATTTAGTATCTCTTCATCAATTCCATTTTTCAGAAGTCGATAGTCGAGGATCTCATCGGCAGCGAGATCGGCTTGCTCGATCTGGGTTTTTAGCCTTCTGCCATACCCTTTCAATGAGCTAAGCCTATCGTAAACAGCCTCCTTATTGAAACTACCTAACTCACTGTCATATTTGTGGATTCCCAGGGAGGTAGCCTTAACCGGGTTTGCCTTCCAGGCCTCTTCTAAGAACTGGTCAACTAAACTCTTCAATTTCTCCTTTTTGCTCATCGATTACACCAGAGATTCGAGGCTCTTTCTAACCAAGAGCTTCTCCTACCTACCCCTGATGCTTTTCTGCAGGATCTGGTATTTTACATAGAGGAGTTTGGCTGCTGCATCGAAGGCTATTGTTGTTTGGGCCAAATTGGCCATCTCCCTGTCGACATTTACATCGTTGGCCCCATTGAAGTAGTCAGTCCTCTCCTTCACTACCTGAGGCGTAACCCCCTTTATATCCCGTTTGCCGATAGGTAAGTGATGGGGATCGGTCCTTCTCCCCTTAACCCCCAGTCTCATCTTGAGCTGGGAGGAGAGCATCTCCTCAAACTTAACCTTCTCTGCATGGAAACCGGGGGTAGTCAGGTTGGCTATATTGTTGGCTATTACCCTTTGCCTTAAAGCATAGACATCCATTCCCTGCTTCAAACAGGGGATGGAGAGGTCGTTGAAGATGAATTCACCCAAATTTCCCTCCTTTAGGCAGTTTAAGGGGACCAAAGGTCAGCTCTCAGCCTATAAACAGTTGTCGGTTACCAGTTGTCAGAGATTTTGCCTGATCCCTAAGAGCTGGATGTTAGCATCCACAAAGAGACGGGGCCATTGAATCCTGTGAGGCCCGATCTTATCGGAGCCCGCATAGCTCAGGCCGCAAAATGCGATCCTTGACAGGCTCTCATTTCAGCGAGGTTCTACCAGATCCTCTTTTTACCCCGCTTGTTCCGTGTCGGGAAGGTTAGAATCTTACTCTTTTTGCCTGCAAATACCATACCTAAAAGGTCCGATAAGCCAAAATGGCTTAAACATCTGAACGGGTTTAGGAAAACGCAGATCTTCCGGGGGCTAAGGTTGCGGCAGATTTTTCCTCAACATAGCCTTATTTTCCCGTCCACCCCTCCTCTCTGTACTCCTTGAGCTTATTCCTCAGGGTGCGAACCGTTATGCCCAATACTTTGGCAGTCCTGGTTCGATTCCCGCCCCCTTCTTCCAAGGTCTTCAGGAGAAGGTTTTTCTCCACCTCTCTCAGGGAAAGGCCTACCAATCCGGAAAATGAGTTGGCCTTTTCCAATCGGAGGTTGTACTGGAGGCTAAGATGATCGGGCATCACCTCTGGAGTGGAGTTGAGGACAACGGCTCTCTCCATCTGGTTCTCCAACTCTCTGACATTGCCCGGCCAGTCATATTTAAGGAGTATCTCCATCGCTTCCTTAGAGATAGAGGACATTTCCTTGTGATATAAGTCCCTGTATTTACTTAGGAAATGTTTAGCAAGAAGGGGAATATCATTGCGCCTCTCCCGCAAAGGAGGAAGGGAGATCTTGACCACATTCAGCCTAAAGAAAAGATCCTCCCTAAATTTCCCCTCCTTTATTGCCTGCTGGAGATTCTGGTTAGTGGTGGCTATTACCCGCACATTGACCCTGAGGGGTTCGGAACCTCCCACCCGATAGAACTCGAACTCCTGCAAAACCCGCAGTAACTTCGCCTGTAAGCCGAGGCTCATCTCCCCAATTTCGTCTAAAAGGATGGTCCCCTCATCGGCCAGTTCGAATTTACCCTTCCGTCGGGAAATGGCCCCGGTGAAAGCCCCCTTCTCATGGCCGAAGAGCTCAGATTCTAAGAGGTTATCGGGCACAGCGGCGCAGTTTATGCTGATAAATGACCTCTCCCGGCGAGGGCTCACCTGGTGGATGGCCCTGGCCACTAGCTCCTTTCCCGTGCCACTCTCCCCCTGGATGAGAACCGTAGAATGGCTTTGGGCTACCAGCTCAATCAATTTGTAGACATCCTGTATCTTTTTGTCCTTTCCCACCATCATCCCATATCCAGATTGGAGGTCCAACTGTCCCTTGAGCCTTCTATTCTCCTGTTTAAGTTTCCGATAATCCAATGTCTTTTCTACGGTTGCCTCTAACTCCTGAGTTGAAAACGGTTTACGAAGGTAATTTGATGCCCCCATCTTCATTGCTTGGACTGCTCCCTCGATGGTGGCATAGGCGGTCATCATCACCACCTCCGTAGAGAGGGAGAGTTTCTTTAACTGGGAGAGGAGATCCAGCCCACTGAGATCGGGCAATTTCACATCGAGAAGCGCCAGATGATAAGACTTTCTCTGGATCATCTTCTGGGCCTCTACTCCCTTGGATGCGGTTTCCACAACATAGGGACCTTGTGACAAGGTCTGATAGATAAAATCCTTCATCAGCACATCATCCTCAACAACAAGCAAATTAATAGGATCCAAAGTTTTCCTCCCCTTGGTTTGTAAGTTCTAAAGACGGTTTGCTCTCCCTTAACTTACGAGAAAGAGGTCAAAAGGTGGAAACCCCCTCAGTATCGAGCGATTATGGTCCCTCTTTGCCTGCTGATGCCCTGGCCAAGGGGAAGGAGAGGGAGATGGTGGTCCCCCTCCCCACCCGGCTCCAAACTGAGATCTCACCCTTATGGGCAACAACTATCTTTCTCACCAAAGCCAAGCCTAAGCCGGTGCCCCCCTCTCTTCTGCTAAAGAAAGGCTTAAAGATCTGGGCTTTAAACTGGGAGGGAATGCCACAGCCTGTATCGGAGACAGAGAGGCAAACCTTTCCCCCCCTTTGGAAGGTCTTTATAGTCAACTTCCCCCCCTGGGGCATAGCCTGCACTCCATTTAAGAACAGGTTCAAAAGGGCTTGCCTCAGCTTGAAACCATCACCTTTCACCCTCACCCCCCCCTTCATTAACCGCCTCTGCACATCTATCCCCGCAAGCCCCACCTCCTGGGTTAAGTATACCAGCGCCTCCTGAACCACTAAATTTAGATTGACAAGTCCCTGGGAACGGGGTTGCGGGCGGGTAAAGTCAAGGAGGTCATTCACCAACTTATCTATGTTAGCCACCCCATCAGCTATGCGAGATATCAACCTCTCCTGGGATTCCTCCTTTGCCTCCCTTTGCAGGAGGCTGGCAAATCCCCTTATCCCTCCCAAGGGGTTTCTTATCTCGTGAGCCACCTGGGCAGTAGCCTCGCCCACCTCGGCCAGAGCCATCCTCTCCTTCAATTGAGAGTGATCCTGAAATATCTCCACCCAACCCAAAAGCTCCCTCTGCGCCCCGGTAACTGGAAAGATCTTCGATTTAATAAGAGTTCCCTTATTCCCAACCGGTATCTCCCTCTCCTGAGGTGCTACCGGAAGATCAGCACCCCAGACATCCTGGTAGAATTTTCCCAAAATCTCCCTTTTACGATAGCCGCTAATCATCTGGGCCGCCCTATTGCACTCCACTATCCTCCCTTCCCTGTTCAGGATGAGCAGACCACTCTCCATCCCCTTGATGATGGCCCGGATAAAATACTCCCTCTCTCCAGTCCAGGAGAAAATCCCATTCCCTCCCCCTAACTTTCTCTCCAATCCCCTCACTGCTACCGGCAACTTTTAGCCCTCCTCTGTAAGCGGTCGAGCTCAAAGAGGTAGTGGGTGAGCCTCTCCCTGTCCTTTTTGGTGATGACCAAAAACTCTATAGCCGCAGCTACCCTATTCTCCCCTTGGTCTATTAACCTTTTCACCTGACCCAAGGCAGGGATGGGCTCTTTATCAGGAAGGAGTATCTCCAATTTAAACCTCTCCCCCTTTCCGATCTCCCCCCGTCGGAACCCGGCAAGCAAGGCTCCTTTGTTGCTTATATCCTCACTCGTCCCCAACACCTCTCCCCTTTGCGGGAAACAGCGCACCTTCACCTCCCCCTTGAGCCTGAAACCACCACGCGTAATTGCCTTCTTGGCCAACTCCTGGGGAAAGGAGATAAGGATGGTTGACTCTTCATCCAGGTAGCGAAGATCTAAGACCTCAGCGCGAAAGAAGAAGGTGGCCTCATCAGCCAGCAGGCATAGGTTCACCTTTTCCCCTACCCTTACCCTCACCCAATCCCCCCTCTCCACCGGAGGGCTAACCCTTAACCCCTTCCCCTTCATCTCCTTTATCCAGACAGGGTAATCCTTGCCGCCGACCTGCATTAGGAGAAGTTGCTCAAGTTTAAATAACATTCTCCCCCAAATTATCTATTAAAGGGCGAAAACCGTTGAAGGGAAGCCAAATTTTGCTTCCCCCTATTTCGCTGTCATCCGCTGTGCTTCCCGGGCCTCTGCCCTGCGGAAAGAAACCCTTTGTCAAACCCCATTTCCCCCTATAAGCAAATACCATACCAACATCCATCAGTTAGGTAATCCACAGGTAGGCAATAACTTACTACCACAGGGTAATTTTTACCAGGTTAAGAAATGGGGCAAAAGGCCACAGAAAACGGACAGGGCTTCGTTATCTTCAACAACCACACAAGGTTTCCTTAGAATGGGGTATTTCGCTACATAGGACAATATACCACAGGGGAGAAAACGCTAAAGTTCTTGGCAAATCAGCCGATATAAAAAGAAGATGCGGCCAAAAGGTAAAAATCCAGGGAAGGGGTTTTGCCGCGTTAGATGAGCCCCAAACCAAGCCAATTTTAGCTGAGAGCAGGAGACCATAAAATGTTGAACACGGTGCAAGTCCCCAAAAAGTTTGAGCCGATCTTTAGGCAAGCCCAGGAGTATGTAACCAGGTATTTTGGGGAGAAAAGGGAGTTGCCGGAAAAAGGCTCAATTGATATCGGCGGACAGAGGTATGTAATGGTGCGGGCAGCCGCTCTATCGGTGGAGTTCTTCGAGGCGGTAAAGAACTTATACCTGGAGGACGGGGAGCAAGAGGCTCTGAGGATAGCCAGGGATCTGCTCTTTGACATAGCCCATTCCATAGGCAAGGCAGATGCCAGGGACTTTCATAAGAGGATGGGGCTTAAGGACCCTGTGGAGAAACTCTCAGCAGGTCCCATCCATTTTGCCTATATGGGCTGGGCATTTGTGAACATTCTCCCCGCATCCAACCCTGTTGCCGACGAGAACTATTATCTTATCTATGACCATCCCTACTCCTTTGAGGCGGCATCCTGGATAAAGTCCGGGAGGAAGGTGGATTTCCCCGTCTGCATAATGAATGCCGGATATTCTTCCGGATGGTGTGAGGAGTCCTTTGGCATTGAACTCATCGCCTCCGAGATCTCCTGCAGGGCAAAGGGCGATGAGCAATGCCGGTTTATTATGGCCCCACCGACAAAGATAGAGGGCTACATCAAGGAATATTTAAGGCAAGGTCATGGGATTACCAAGGGGGCCAAAAGGTATGAAATCCCCTCGCTCTACTTAAAAAAGGAACTGAAAGACAAGCTCGCCACGGTGAGGAGAAGTGAGGAGAAGTACCGGGGATTGTTTGTCAATATGAATGAAGGGGTAGCGGTGCATAAGCTCCTCTATGATGCAGGGAAGAAACCCATCGACTATGTCATCAAGGATGTGAACCCACAATTTGAATCAATTATGGGGATCAAACGAGAAGAGGCCCTTGACCAAAGGGCTACAGCGCTTTATGGCACCAGGAAAGCTCCTTATTTGGAAGTCTACTCACAAGTTGCGGAAACAGGTCAGCCTACCCAATTCGAGACTTATTTTCCGCCGATGAAGAAGCATTTCAGTATCTCCGTTTTTTCTCTCAATAAAGGGGAGTTTGGCACCATATTCGCCGACATCACCAAACGCAAGAGGGCGGAAGAGGAACTGCAGGTAGAAAAGGCATACTTCGAGCGGTTGTTTGAATCTTCCCCAGAGGCGATTGTCGTGGTCGATGGAGATGGCCGGGTGGTTAGGGTAAACAGCGAATTTAGCAAGATGTTCGGCTATGAAGCAGATGAGACACTTGGTAAGCTGATTGATAAACTACTCGCCCCGGAGGGCCTCAGCCAAGAGGCCCTCTCCCTCACCAAGAAAGTCTTAGGGGGAGAAAAGATCTTCCTGGAGGGGGTGCGACGGCGAAAGGATGGAACCTCAGTTGAAGTCTCCATCTTAGGCACGCCAATAAATGTAGGAAAAAGGGGAAAGGCCGGCTACGCCATCTATCGGGACATCACCGAGCGCAAGCGGGCCGAGGAGGAAAGGGCAAAGCTGGAGCATCAGCTCCGCCAGTCTCAGAAGATGGAGGCCATAGGCACCCTGGCCAGTGGCATCGCTCACGATTTCAATAACCTGCTGGGAGGTATCCTGGGCTATTCCTCCTTGCTTCTGAGCAAATTGCCTAACGAGGATACCAACCGCAAATATGTGGAGCTTATTGAGAGAGCAGGCAATAGGGCTGCTGAGTTGACCAACAGACTGCTTGGCTTTGCCCGCCGGGGCAAGTATGAGGTGAAGCCTGTGGATGTCAATCAACTGATCCGCGGGGTGGTGGAACTGCTTTCCGCCTCTATAGACAAGAAGATAAAAATCAAGACAGAGCTATGTGGGGAGAATCCCTGCGCCAAGGGAGATCTCAATCAACTGGAGCAGGTGCTGATGAACCTTTGTGTCAATGCCCGGGATGCTATGCCCGGCGGGGGAGAGCTATCTATCTGCTCCGAGGTGGCCCATCTGGATAAGAAGTTTGTCTCCAAGCATTTGGGGGCCACCCCAGGGGACTATGTGAGGTTAAGTATCTCAGACACAGGTATGGGGATAGATGAGGAGACGATGGCCAAGATCTTTGATCCCTTCTTCACCACCAAGGAGCAGGGCAGGGGCACAGGACTGGGCCTGGCTATGGTCTATGGCGTCGTGAAGAACCACGGTGGCTACATCTCTTGTCACAGCAGGTTGGGGAAGGGGACAACCTTTGAGGTTTATCTTCCTCTTGCTCAGAGGGCTTTGTCCCAGCCCAGAAAAGGGAGGGTAGAGCCAATTTCTGGCTCGGAGTCTATCCTGGTGATTGATGACGAGGAGATTCTGCGCAATTTGATGAAGGATATACTGGAGGATTTGGGATATGGGGTGATGTTAGCCTCTGATGGGCGGGAGGCAGTGGAGATATACCGGAAACAAAAGAAGGGAATTGACCTGGTAATCGTTGATATGATGATGCCTGTGATGGGAGGAAGGGAAACCTACCAGGAGCTCAGGCGGATCAACCCCGAGGTAAAGACATTGTTGGCCAGTGGCTACTCCCAGGATAGTGCTGCCCAGCAGATATTGGATCTTGGGGTAAAAGACTTCCTCCATAAGCCATTCTCTCTGGAGGAAATATCCCACAAGGTAAGGGAAGTCTTGGATGCCAGGTAGTCATCAGCTTGATTAGCATAAACCTCAGGTTTTTAATCTGTGGGAGGCATCTCCTGATGCCGATAATCAAGGTCAGGGGACCTTACCCCGTAAAAATTCAGTGAACCCTGTTCCATGTGTGTCATTTCGAGCCCTTCGTTCCTTAGGATAAATTCCGCGCAAAATCCTTTTGGCAACAAAACACTAAATTCTAACGAACACCTCACTTTTAGGAGCGGTGTTCATACAGATTCCTCCCTTCGGTCGGAATGACAACGCCCTTTACTCTGACGGCATAGGAAGGTAGGAGTCGCATTTATGCGATCCATTGAGCGGTCAGATCCCCTGATCTGACAGTGGCAGAATTGGGGTTCTGCCACCTCACTTTGAAGGGCGAAGGGAAATCGGACAGACTTGACTCCCTACGAATACGGTAGGCACAGGTCCTTAAGCATGTCCAAGGGAAATGGATAGGCACAAGACTCTCCCTACAGGAACATAAGATAGCAAAAAGCAAGACCTGTCCCCATTGACCCTGTATACGCGCTAAAGTCCCAAAAACCCTCAGCTAAAGCTGGGTAGAAGTATAGAAGGTCGCGTTTATGCGACCCGATCTTGCGGGCTTGCCCCTATAAAGGCAAGTAGCCGCAACCTTTAGGTTGCGAAAGGACGCAGACTGAAGTCTGCGGCTACCAAGGGGAGAGAGTTTTTATTGAGCGGTCAGATGCCTGATCAGACCGGGAGTATCCCCGTGAGGCGGTAGCATCGGGGTTCTGCCCCCTCTTTTTGACATCCACAAAGGATAAAAAGCTAAATGAAAACTGCAACCGTTAGTGATCGGTGGAATGTCTTTGGGATAAAAAATGAGGGCACCCTCAACCATATATTGAGGTGGTCTCTGACCTCCTTCATCATAGGCACGACAAGCGGCCTGGTGGTTTACCTGTTTAAAAGCGCGGTCCTCTTCCTCTCCCGACTCCCCAGTCTGCAGATCCTGACTTATGCTGGGCCAGCTTTGGGCGGACTGATAACAGGGCTTTTCATCTACCGAATAGAGCCCAGGGCCAGAGGGGAGGGAATGCCCACCTATATCCAAATCGTCAATGAAAAGAGCGGGTTTGTCCCCCTTAGGTTGACCCTTCTCAAATACCTCGCTGGTCTGTTTACATTGGGCTTTGGGGGAAGCGGGGGATTTGTGGGACCTATGGCTCTGGTAAACGGAGGTGTGGGCTCATTCCTATCCAGAAAGCTGAAAGGGCTCTCTCATCCTTTCTATCTCAGAGGGGAAGAGTTACACACAGCGACGGTATGTGGTGTTGCTGGAGCTTTGGGGGCCCTGTTGAAGGCCCCTCTGGGTGGGGGCATCTTCGCCGTGGAGATTCTCTATGCCGCCTCTATTAACTACCGTAAGCTATTCCCGGCAATCCTATCGAGCGGCCTGGGGTACACAATCTACGGTTTGCTAACCGATTTCACTCCCCCTTGGGGGAGGATGGCCTTTTCCTTCCGGCCAAAAGAGATCCCCCTTTTCCTCCTCGCTGCCGTCCTCACCGGCTGGACAGGGCTTCTTTTCATCTCCGTCTATGAGAAGGTCTCCGCCTTCTTGAGGAGGATAAAGGTAAGTGACGACCTCAAGCCCGCCCTGGGAGGGATTGGCTGTGGTCTCATTGGCCTCTCCATTGGGATAAGGGTGATGGGGGTGGGCATCACCACCCTAAAGGAGATTATGCAACCAAGGTCAACATTTACCCTTTTTGCCATTTTCTCTATCGTTCTGCTTCTCCTGGGTAAGATTTTGGCTACCGCCTTTACCATTGGCTCTGGGGGGAGTGCGGGTTTTACCTTTCCCTCTATAATATTAGGAGCATTGGCCGGTGACCTGGTGGCCATCTCCTTTGGGGTCACCGCTCCTGGCACCCACCTGGCCCTTATCGTGGTAGGGATTGCCGGCTCCTTAGGAGCCATATTAAATGTCCCCATCGCCAGCATTGTCATCTGTATTGAGGTATTCGGATTCAGCTTCAGCCTCCCTGCTATCTTGGGAGGTGTAATCGGTTTTATGGTCGGCAGACCTAAGGTTATCTACGAATATACCTCGGTTACGGCCAGGCCCTGAAAAGAAAAACAGGTTGGTAACCCCCCTACTATTTACCCCTTTCCCCAGGTAGCCGCAGACTTCAGTCTACGTCCTTTCGCAACCTAAAGGTTGTGGCTACCACCGCGATATTTTAAAGGCTGGATTCCGTTAGTAGGAATTCAGCCTTTAGGGTTTAGGCTGAGGAAGTGGACTCCTTGAGGGCAAAGGCCCTACCAAGCACAATAAAAAGTGTGCTGTCAGGAGTTACCTCTTCCGCCAGGAATCCCGTCGGAACGGGGCTGACAGCTCTTGAAAGGTCTGGAGGCCCCTCCCCCAAGTGGCAGAATCGGGATTCTGCCACCTCATTTTGATGAGGCTTTGAAGACGAATTCCACAAATGTAGGATTGTGGAACTAAGTTCAAAAAGTGACTATCAGACAATCCTCCCACAAATACCTTGACAGAGGGGAGAGGTCAACTTATATTCCCAGGTGAAATTTAAGAGGGAGGGTTGATGGCGACCGCAGGCGAGAGGACCCCTTTTTATGAGATGCATATCGGAAATGGTGGTAGGATGGTGAACTTCGCCGGCTTTGCTATGCCTATCTTCTACCACAGCATACTGACGGAACACAGAAAGGTAAGGTCATCTGTGGGGATGTTTGACCTCTCCCATATGGGGGAGGTCGAGGTAAGAGGGCCAGATGCCCTCCAATTTGTGCAGAAAGTAACCATCAACGACGCTGCCCAACTCGCCCCCTATCAGGCACAATATTCAGCTCTCTGCTACCCTGATGGTGGCATAGTCGATGACCTCTTGGTCTACAGGCTGGAGGGTTATTTCCTCTTAGTAGTTAATGCCACTAACATCGCTAAGGACTTTAACTGGTTGCAGGAAAACTTAAAGGAAGATGCAGAACTGGAGAACAGATCCGACCAGACCGCCCTTTTAGCCATTCAAGGCCCGCGGGCTGAGGAGGTTTTAGCCCAGCTAACCAAGACCGATTTGGGGTCATTGAGATACTACTGGGCCATAAGGGGAGAGGTAGATGGGGTGGAGATGCTCTTCTCCCGGACAGGCTATACTGGAGAGGATGGCTTTGAACTCTACTCCCCCCCCCAGTTCGCCGGCCAGCTTTGGGACGCGGTGGAAAAAACCGGAAGGAAGTACGGAATAGAACCAATCGGCCTGGGGGCCAGGGACTCTCTTCGCTTGGAGATGGGATACTGCCTCTATGGGAATGACATAGACAAAACCACTACCCCCTTAGAGGCCGGGCTGGGATGGATAACCAAGCTACAGGCTAAGGATTGCATCGGCAAGGAGGCTTTGCTGGCTCAGAAGGAAAGGGGAATAGGAAGAAAGTTGGTAGGTATAGAACTGGAAGGTAAGGTCTTCCCCCGCAAAGGCTACCCAATCTACTTCGCTGGGAAAGAGCAGGGGAATATCACCAGCGGCATCTTCTCCCCTTCGCTAAATAGAGGAATTGCCTTGGGTTATCTCCCCCTCCAGGCTGCAGCGATAGGAACTAAAGTTCAAGTGAAGATTAGGGGAAAACTGGCCGCCGGGAAAGTGGTTAAATCCCCATTTTACAAGAACGGATCTCATAAATGAGAAAGATCGACCTCTATTTTACCCCCTCGGAGATCTCAGAGGAGGAAATAATTGGGAAGACCGTAGTGGTGGTCGATATACTGCGGGCCAGTGCATCCATAATCAGGGCACTACAGAACGGAGCGCGGGGGATTATCCCCACCCAAAGCGTTGATGAGGCAACCGAATTGGCCCACTCCTTGGGGAGGGAGAATGTCCTCCTCTGTGGAGAGAGGGAGGGAAGGAGAATTGATGGGTTCGATCTGGGCAATTCACCCCAGGAGTTTAAGAAAAAGTTGGTTGATAGCAAAATCCTCATCTTTGCTACCACCAATGGATCGAAGGCCATTGTCCGGGCCCAAGGGGCCAGCACCGTACTGGTTGGCTCCTTCCTCAACTTTAGAGCGGTCCTCCGTTACCTCTCCAAGCTTGAGGCCGATCTGGCCATTATCTGTGCGGGAAAGTTGGGGAAATTCGCCCTGGAGGATGCCGTAGGCGGAGGTATGTTCGTCAACCATCTGCCGCTGGCGGAGCTCAATGATGGGGCCATGGCCGCTCAGGCCCTCTACCAAAAGCACTCCCCAGACATATTGGGAATGCTACAGAGCTCAAGCCATGGCAAATACTTGATTGAATTGGGCTTCGAGGACGATCTCCCCTACTGTAGTCGCCTTAATCTGCTTAATCTTATCCCCAAAATGGAGGAGGGAAGACTGGTAAAGTTACTACGGGAGAAGTAAGCGTTCGATTCTCGCACACAAAGGCTTCTTTATTTAACCCTTTGAAAACCCAGCAATTAAGCTGGATTTTATTTTTGGGGCCCAAGGATTTATGGTCTAATTTCAATCAGGAAGAGGTTCTGGAAGTGGAGATAACCACCTTGTCTCCCTGTAAAAACAGGACTTTTAGTGAACCAAACCCAGATGGAGGAATGGCATAGATTTTGCAGAATAAGCAAATAACAATAATCCACCAGGGACGAAGAAGAAACGGCCAATGACCAATGGAAAATGGCACTCCAGATTCTCTGATTTCATCCCGTTTTAACTTGCTAAATGTTAATTGCTAATTGATCATTGTATAATTTTTCATTCTTTAGTCCCCTAAGGTCCCGTGGTTAGCTGTTACAGGTGATAGGCAGAGGAGGTCAAAGCATGAACGATAAGATAACTGGGGCTCTATCCCAACTGGAGGAGGTGGAAGGAGTGGTCTTATCCTCTCCAGAGGGGATAGTCTTGGCTCAGGGTGGAAAGGGAAATCCTCAGGAGGCAGCCGCCCTTACCGTCTTTGTCGCTCAGATGGCCCAAAGGGTGGGGGAAGCATTGAATTACGGGAGATTTGAGAAGGGGACCTTTAATGGTCAGGGAAGGAGGGTATTAATCTACGGCCAGGGGGACCACAGCCTGGGGCTGTTCGTTAAACCTGAAGCCTCCTTATCGCTCATTGAGGACCGGGTAGAAGTAGAGTTGGGGGGCAAAGAGAAAAGATGAAAGACATCTTAAGGGACATAAATGCGATGGTGGGGGTGCAAGGGTCATTTGTGGCGGATGGGAAAGGGAAGGTTCTCTCCTCCGTTGGCGAAACCAATTTCCCGGCAGGATCCTTAGGGGGAGTAAGCCAGGAGATCTTTCAGGCAGCCAGATCGCTGGGGTTTGCCCACCTCAACCCAGATGAGTTTGACCTCTCCTTTGGAAAGGGCCGGGTAATAGCCAGGTTAATTGGCCCAGGTATGTTGGTCATATTATGTAGCAGGGATATTAACATTCCCCTTTTGAACCTCACTGCCGAAGTTGCCGCCAAGAGGATAGAGCAGCTGTTGGAATCAGCCAAGGAGTCAAAATTCGAACCCTTAGAGTTGAGGGTGGAGTATATGAAGGGCCTAACCCTCAAGGGTGGAGGGATTTGGGTAGATGAAGAGCTGGTTAGGGGGTGGGGGCTAGAAGGGAAGGGTAGTAGCCATAAGGCATCGGTGAGGAAAGGGGGAAAGGTCAAGCTCCTGAGGGTTGTAGGAAAGAAAGGGCTGGGCCGAACCGTAAAGATGCTTGTCCATGACGCCAAGAAGTTGGGTGCAAAAGAGGGAGATACAGTTCAGGTCTTTGCTTGACATTTTGTTAGAAATTTCAAAATGTCTGGGGTAGTTTGAAGTCCCGCACTTATGCATAAGTGCTGGATTCAATCTGGACAGCGGAGCAATCCGAGCGAGCGCAGGATTGTGGAGCGCCAGAGGGTCGAGAGACCCTATGGAAAACTTTGTGAGCGAAGCGAGCTAAGTTCAGAAGGGGGATAGATGAGCAAGGTTAAAAATAGGGTCTTGATCGTAGATGATGAGGAGACACTCACCTGGGGTATGTCCAAAAGCCTTTCTAAAGCCCGCAGCAACTTGGAGATCCTCAGCGCAAACAGCGGTGAGGAGGCATTGAGCATACTGGAGAAGACCCCAGTTGACATAGTGATCACCGATATAAGGATGCCCGGAATGAACGGCCTCAAGCTCTTAAGCAAGACGAAATCCATCTATCCATCCGTCGATGTGATCGTGATGACCGCTTATGGTTCCTCACAGGTCCAGCAGGAGGCGGTAACCTCCGGGTCCCTCTATTACATAGAGAAACCCTTTGAGATTGAGGAAATGGAAGAACTAATAGATAAGGCCCTGAAGAAGAGGCCCCCTCATAAGGGGGCCTTAAAGGACAAGCCAAACAACCTTCAGCTCACCGACATAATCCAGATAAACTGCCTGGGGAAGTTAACCTGCGCCCTCAAGGTCTCCCAAGCCAGGGAGGAGGGGGAGATCTATTTCCAGGGAGGGGAGATAATCCATTCCCAATGCGGGGAATTGACCGGGGAGGAAGCCTTTTTCAAAATCTTAGGCTGGCAAAACGGGAAATTTGAGACCAGGGATCAATTCACCACCCCTCCAAAGACGATTGACTCTGACTGGCAAAGTCTTCTCTTAAGAGGAAGCCAGGTCTTAGATGAGAATATGAAGGGAGAGGCCATCAGGTATGAGGATGGCAACCCCACAGAGGTCCCTCACTTGGAGGAGTCCAAAATAGCGGGGGTAAACCACAGAATGAAGGGGACATCACCCTCAGAGCCTCCCCCTCCACCCTCCCCTACCCCGGGGCCCACCCTGGAGGAGACTCCTCCCTCAGAGCCCTCCTCCCAGGAGACATCCCAGAGAAAAGGGAAGACAAGATATGCTGATCTCTCCTATGAACTCAAAGGGCTAAAGGGGATAAGGGGAGCGGTCATTGTCGCCAAGGATGGAGTTGTCTTAGGCTCCAGCATAGAGGGGCCCGACTCCTCCCGCCTCACAGACCTCTGGGGAGCAACATCCCTCTATTTGGGTGGGGCGATATCCCAGGTCTCGGATCTATTGGGCCTAAACGGCCTGAGATCCGGTTGGGTTCAAGTGCAAGATGGCCAAGTCCTCATTATGGAAGGAAGGTGCCTTTATTTGGGCCTTCTCCTCGAGGAGGGAACCCAAAAGGAGAAGCTAGAGACTGAGGTGAAGAATATCTTAAAGGATGAGTGAAATGGAGGAGATAGTAAAGAGGATAGGGGCTATCCCAGGGATAACTGAGATATTCCTCAGTGATAGGGAGGGTAGGCTCTTAGCCTCCTCCCTCAAAGAGCACAGGGGAGAGGAGGAGGTAGCTAAGGCCTCCTCCATCCTGGCCAGGTCCATCTTTGGCCTCGAGGGGATTGGTGAGGAGGTAGAGGAGATGGAAATTAGCTTTCAAAAGGAGAAGGCCCTAATCAAGAACTTAGAGGGGGGAATCCTCTGCCTATTTTATAGCCCAAAGATAAACCCCGTTCTCCTTCGCCTCTCCACCGGCTTACAGATCTCCGACTTAAAAAACAGGCTACGGAAAGGAGTTGCCCCCCCTAAGCAGGCCACCGAGAGAGATGAGGTATGGTGGGCATCCATAGAGGAAGGGTTAAAAAGGGCGATTGGGCCCATTGCCGACTACATCTTAGAGGAAAGGAAGAAGGGTTTTTCAGTCCCCCTAAATGCCACCCAGAAAGGGGAAATCATAGAGGGGTTGTTGGAGGAGATACCCACCCCGGAAAAGAGGGAGGAGTTCAAAAAGGGAACCCTCAAGGGAGTATGATGAGAAGAACACTGGCTATCTCTTTTCTTCTAATAGCTTTTGGGGCAACAGGGAGAGGGAAATCGATGATGCTCCAGGGGGATACTGCCTGGAAAGGCGAAGTGGTAGTAGGCTCTGATCTGATTATACCCTCAGGGGTAACCCTCACCCTAGCCCCTAAGACGGTAGTCAAATTTGTCCCCCGGAAAGAGCCATTGAAGATATTGGTAATGGGGAAATTGGTGGCCAAGGGAGAGGATAAGGGGAAGATTATCTTCACCTCGTCCTCCCCCCAACCCCAGCCAGGAGATTGGTGGGGGATAGAATTCAGATCATCAGATTCCACTTCCATTCTGCAGAACTGCCTCATTGAATATGGCCGCTATGGGGTATTCTGTCTGGCCTCCTCGCCTAAACTCATAGGGAATATCATCTGTCAGAACCTGAGGGGGGGGATAGCCTGTGTCAACCGTTCCTCCCCCCTGGTGGAGAACTGCCAGCTATGGGGGAATGGAGAGGAGGGCATCCTCTGCAAGTACCTCTCTCGTCCCATTGTGCGCGGTTGCCAGATTAGGGCAAACCGCTATGGAGTTGTGATACTGGACTACTCCTGCCCTTCCTTGGGTTCCCCGGAGGAAGGGGGAGGCAATCAGATCCACAGCAACACCCTATATGATATCTACAATCTCTCCCCCCTACAGATTCAGGCCCAAGGGAATCTCTGGAAGGAGGGCCAGCCATCAGAGATCGATAAAAGGATATATGACGATGAGGAGGATAGTAACTTGGGGGAGGTCATCTTCGCCTCCCTTTCCCCCCCTCTTGCCGACAGAGGGGAAGGGTCAAACCAAGGAGAACCCAACCTTGTCGCGGTGGGGATGTTGGACAGCTTACCCCGGATCATTGGGCGACCTCCCCTTCCCACCAATGGGAAATGCCTCGGAGAGGTTTTAGTTGAAGCCTGGGTTGATGAGGAGGGGAAAGTCACGGGAACAAAAGTAAAGAGATCTGACCTTGATGGAGACTGTCAGAACCTGGCCTTGGGGCTTGTTAAGAGATGGAGGTTTTCTCCTGGCACCTACCAGGGGAAAAGGGTAAGGTTCTGGACCACCGTCCCCATAGAATTCTCTAAGGGGGAGATATGAAATTGGGAGTACAGGGAAAATTTATCCTTATCGGTTTGAGTTTGACCACCTTTATTGCACTCTCCGGCCTAACCGGACTCAGACTCACCCACGAGAGGATTTTATTGAATGACTCAATTGAAGAGGGAAGGATATTGGGAAGGGATTTGGCCTTACAGAGCGAGGGATTTCTGGTAAGAGGGTCAGATATAGAGCTGCGGGACCTGGTAGAGAGGTTTGCCGGCATAAAGGGGGTCTCCTACATCCTGATAACCGACCAGAAGGGAAAGATCAGGGCCAACACCCTCAAGGATCAGAGGAGGATAAAGTCCATCATCCAGGGGGGGGAACAGGATGCTGAGGTGGTTAAGGCAGTTAAATCTGCTCAGGGTCCAGGATATGAGTTAACCATCCCTATCTTAGAGGGGACACTGGGAACCATCTATTTAGGTTTCTCCTCACTAGCCCAAAATCCAAGGGGTTACTGGGTAACTGCTGGGGTATTCCTTGGCGGATCCCTCCTGCTCTCTTGGGTCTTGGTCCTCCTCTTTTCTCACAGGTTGTCCAAAAGGCTCCTCCAGTTGGCGCTCATCACCGAGAGGGTAAGCCTGGGATATATGGAGGAAAGGATACCCACCAATTCCGGGGATGAGATAGGAAAGTTAGCTCAGGCAACTGATAGGCTCAGGATAAGCCTACAGAGGGCCCTGGAGAGGTTGGGGAAAGGAGAGGGGATTGGACCAACTTAGCCAAAGGATAGCAACCTGCCAGAGGATACTGGCCCAGAACCCCAACTCCACAATTTTTGCCTCCTTGGCCGATGCCTACCGGAAGAAGGGGATGTTGGACAAGGCCCACAAGGTCTGCGAGGCGGGACTAAATGTTCACCCTCACTATGGGTTGGCCCACTTGGTTATGGCCAAGATCTCCCTGGATATGAACCTTTTTGATGAGGCCGCATACGAGGTCGACTGGGTTAGCGATCATGGCCTCCCCCAGGACACCGTGGGCCCGCTCTTGGCTAGCCTGCTTCTGAAAAGGGGAAGGATAAACGAGGCAAAGGAGATGCTCAAGGAACTCTCCCTTTCCCAACCCGGCAACCAACAGATAACCGGGCTGCTCAGAGTGGCAGAGGAGAGGGCCAGAAGGGAGAGAAGGGGGGGGAAGTTGCTGACCGAGGTGATAGACGGACTCTATAAGGATCCTGGAGTTGCCGGTGTGACCCTTGTGGATAAGGAGGGCCTCCTCTTCGGAGGAAACTTGACGGAAGGGAAACCCGAAGAACTGGCTGTGGCTGGGGCAGCCATCTACAATTTAGCCCAGAATGGAATGAAGAGGATGGAGTTCGGGGCTACCCAAGAGATAGAGCTCGTCACCACAGCCCATAGGATCTGGCTCTTCGACTCCTCGTTTGGCTATCTTATCCTTTTCACAGAGAAGGAGATCTCCCCCGCATCCATTAAGCTTAAAGTGGGAAAAGCTCTCGAGACCATCAGAGGAGGCTAAGGGTGGAAGAGGTGCTCACACAGTTAAATAAAACGAGTGGGGTGAGGGGAAGTATGGTGGTGGGGAGAGATGGGATGATCATCGCCTCTGAGGTGGAGGAAGGGATAAATCAGGAGGTTGTGGCCGCTGAAACGATTGCTCTCCTGCAAACCTCAGAAAGATCGCTTTCCAACTTAGATCCTGGACCCGTCATCAAGGGGATGATCTCCGGGGAGTTAGGTAAGGTGCTCTTTGTGGGGGCGGAGTTGGGGCTGTTGATAGCCCTCACCGAGCCAGAAGCCAATCTGGGGCTTGTCTGGCTGGAGTTAAAGAATACCCTACAGCGGTTGCATGCAAGGTTTCAGGAGGAGGAGAATTGGTCTCCATAAATTATGCCTTTAGGGAAATATCTTGCAAGGTAGTCTATTATGGCCCTGGACTTTCCGGTAAGACGACCAATCTGCAATGGGTCCATCAGAAGATACCCAGAGAGAGAAGGGGTGAGTTGATCTCCTTGGCCACGGAGAAGGACAGAACCCTCTACTTCGACTTTCTCCCCCTGGATTTAGGGTCAATCCAGGGGTTTGCCACCAAGTTTCAGCTCTATACGGTACCGGGGCAGGTCTATTACAACGCCACCCGGAGGCTTGTATTGCGGGGAGTAGATGGCATAGTCTTTGTGGCAGACTCTCAGAGGGGCAAGATGAAGGAAAATATGGAGAGTCTGCAAAACTTAGGGGAGAATTTGCAGGAATATGGATATAGGTTGGATGACATTCCCCTGGTCTTCCAATACAACAAGAGGGATCTGCCCGACCGGGCATCCGTCGCGGAACTCAACAAACTCCTCAATTATAGGGGGGTTCCCTCTTTTGAGGCGGCGGCCAACAAGGGGATAGGGGTTTTTGATACCTTAAAGTCCATATCCAAGATAGTGCTGGAAAAGACCACCACCCGGGATGCGATGCCTCCACCGGAGCCAACGGTTCCTCCTCAGCCAAAGCCAGTGCAAAGCAGAGCAATGGAGCCCACCCCTTCCCCGGCGATCCCCAAAATCCCTCGGGAGGATTACCATCCCCACAGAATAAGCCCACTGCGGTTCACCCCTCCCTGGGTTGCGCAGCCACCCAAACCTAAGGAGAAACCAAAAAAGAAGGGCTTTTTCCTCTGGCGGATCTTTAAGTTTCGGAAATTCTAAGAAATTCCGAAACTTTGGGGGTTGTTTGAAGTCCCGCGCTTATGCATAAGTGCGGGATTCAATCTGGACAGCGGAGCAATCCGAGCAAGCGTAGGATTGCGGAGCGCCAGAGGGTCGGGAGACCCTATGGGAAGTTAGCGACCGAAGGGAGCTAAGTTCAAAAGAGGAGGCAGAAAGTGAATGAAGGATTTTCTATTATCCATAAAGGACAATTCGAAAGGATAGAGGAGGTTTTGAAGAAACTCCTCCGGGAGAGTGAGGCCAAATGCTCGCTCTTGGTGGACAAGGACGGTCACCTCATTGCCAAACAGGGCTTTACCCATTCCTTAGACACTACCAGCCTGGCCGCCCTCCTGGCAGGGAGCTTTGCTTCCACCAAAGAGATGGCCAAGCTCTTGGGGGAGTCAGAATTCAGTGTTCTCTTCCATGAGGGCAAGAGGGACAACATCCTAGTCTCCCTGGTGGGGGAGAGAAGCATTCTGGGGGTGGTCTTCGATGACCGCACGACCATCGGGATGGTCCGGCTCTATGTACGGGAGGCCGAGGCGGAGTTGGAGGAGGTTCTTAAGAGCAAGCCCGAGGAGGTGGAAGGGATCGGGACAGGGTTCACCGATCAGGCCAACGAGAGATTGGACCAGATATTCGGGGATTAAGGAGGAAGTGTGGCCAGTAAATTAGGCAGCCTGCTGGTAAAGGCTGGCAAGATAACCCAAGAGCAATTGGAGAAGGCCCTTTCCATCCAGAAGGAGAAAGGGGGGAAGATAGGCCAGATCCTGGTGGAGATGGGGGTGGTCAAGGATGAAAATGTGATCACAGAATTCTTGGGCCGCCAGCTAAATATCGGAACACTGAACCTTACAGAGATTGAACTTAACCCCCAGGTGGTCAAACTCATCCCCGTGGACATCGCCCGCAAATTCAATGTCATCGCCGTGAGCAAGCTAAGCAAAACCCTGATTGTGGCCATCTCCGACCCAGAGAACATATTCGTAATGGATATGATCAAGTTCATTACCGGGTTTAATGTGCAACTGGTGATCAGCAATGAAAATGACATAAAGGGTGCCTTAGATCAATATTACGACGAATCAGAATCCCTCTCCAGGTTGATGAAGGATCTGGATGTGGGTAACCTGGAGATCGTTGAGGAAGAGAGTTTAGACGAGCAGGAGCTGAAGTCGGCCATCGAGGACAAACCCCTGGTTAGGTTGGTTGATGGCTTGATTACAGATGCCATCAGAAGAAAGGCCAGTGACATCCACATAGAAACCTACGAGAAAAAGTTACGGGTCAGATATAGGATAGATGGGATCCTGCAGGAGATGGCTCCCCTTCCCTACAAGCTGCGGGCAGCCGTCGTCTCCCGGATAAAGATAATGGCCAATTTAGATATATCGGAGAGGAGAAGGCCTCAGGATGGCAGGATAAAGGTAAAGGTTGCCGGAAGGAAGATCGACTTACGGGTCTCCACCATTCCCACCATATTTGGGGAAAAGGTGGTGATGAGAATCTTGGATCCCAAGAGCTTAATGCTTGATCTTACCAAATTGGGCTTTCCTGAAGGCTCCCTCAAGCAGTTCGATTACGCCATCCATCAACCCTATGGGATGATCCTGGTTACCGGGCCTACCGGAAGCGGGAAGACAACCACCCTCTATTCGGCCTTAAGCCAATTAAACAAACCAGATGTAAACATAATGACCGCAGAGGACCCGGTGGAGTATAACATTGGAGGGATAAACCAGATCCAGATGCACCAGGAGATAGGTCTGACATTTGCCGCCAGCCTCCGTTCATTCTTAAGGCAGGATCCGGATATAATTATGGTTGGAGAGATAAGGGATCTGGAGACGGCCCAAATCGCCATTCGAGCTGCCCTCACCGGGCACTTGGTCTTCAGCACCCTGCACACCAACGATGCCCCCAGCACTATAAACAGGCTGGTAGATATGGGAATTCCCTCCTTTTTGGTAGCCTCTTCGGTGAGGATGATCATCGCCCAGCGGTTATTTCGCCAGATATGTGTGCATTGTAAGGAGAAGGTAGAGATCCCCGCGGAGATCTTAGGGAGACTAGACCTCCCCCCTCAGGAGCTCAAGGGGATGGAGTTCTATCGGGGGAAAGGATGCCCTACCTGTAACAACACGGGCTTCTCTGGCCGCACGGCAGCTTATGAGGTGATGCCCATAACTGGAAGGCTGGAGAAATTGATCTTAGAGGGGAAATCATCTCAGGAACTGGAGGTTGCCGCCAATGAGGAGGGGATGCTCAGCCTCAGGGAAGCTGGCTTACAGAAACTAAAACAAGGGATAACCACAGTGGAAGAGGTCTTAGGGGAAACGGCAGGAAATCTGTAAGAAGACCAATTGAATTTTATGTAACATTCCCCACGGAATCTGGTGGAATGGACCATCATCAATGATCAATTAACAATTGGCAAGTTAAAATGAAATGACGCCAGAAAATCCTGAGGTAGGTGCCATTTTTCATTGATAATTGTTCATTGATCATTGACCATTTCTGTGTTAGTCCGTGGTTGTCAGTGGTAAGTAATTACAAATAGGCAAATTAAAAAAGGAGTTTAACTTGTTGACTCTCAGGGAACTGTTAGAGGAGATGTTCAGGCTAAAAGCCTCAGATCTTCATCTCACAGTTGGAGCCCCGCCGATGTTCCGGGTGGATGGAGCGCTGAATAAATCTCAACATCCTCCCCTCACTTCGGAGGACACCAAGAGGCTTTCCTATAGCATAATGACCGAGAAGCAGAAGCAGAGGTTCGAGGAGAGCAAGGAGCTCGATCTCTCCTTTGGCCTGGAAAATATGTCCCGGTTTAGGTGCAACATCTACCTGCAAAGGGGATGTGTGGCCGCGGCCATCAGGCAGATACCATTTAAGATAGGTTCCTTTGAGGAGTTGGGTATCCCTAAACAGGTCTCCGACTTGGCCAACCTCCCTCAGGGATTGGTCCTGATCACCGGGCCCACTGGGTCCGGAAAATCAACCACCCTGGCTACCATCCTGGACAAGATAAACAGGGAAAGGAAGTTGCACATCCTCACCGTGGAGGACCCCATTGAATACCTACACAAACACAACAATTGTCTGATAAATCAGAGGGAGGTGAAGGCGGACACCGACTCCTTTGCCCAAGCCTTGAAGTATGCCCTGAGACAGGACCCCGATGTGGTGATGATCGGCGAGATGAGGGATCTGGAGACTATGGAATCAGCCTTAACCATATCTGAAACCGGTCATCTGGCCTTTGCCACCCTGCACACCGGATCGGCGATAGAGTCCATCAAGAGGATCATTGATGTTTTCCCCAAGGAAAAGCAGGAACAGGTGAAGATCCAGCTCTCCTTTGTTATCCAGGCAGTGGTCTCTCAACAGCTCATCCCCAAAATCGGGGGGGGAAGGGTCCTGGCCCTGGAGGTGATGATCTGCACCCCGGCGATCAAGGCTATGATCAGGGATGGTAAGGTTCATCAGATATATAGCCTTATCCAAGCTGGTCAAAAATATGGAATGAAGACGATGAATCAATCCTTGATGGAGCTCCATCTGGCGCGGAAGATAAGCTTAGAGGATGCCCTCTCTCGCAGCACAAATCCACAGGAACTGAAGGAGATGATGGCCCGCAGACGAGCAATATAGGCTTAGCGAAGCTTCGCATTGACGGCAGGGACTTTGGTGAGATACTGGGGTGAACTTTTGTCCGAATTGAAAGAAAAGATCAGTTTAACTTTTGCACTTTACAATTTTCAATTTTTAGCTCTTACTGGAAAGGGGGTATATTTTGCCAGTCTTTGAATATGTGGGAAAAACGCTCTCCGGCTCTGAGGTGACCGGGGAGATAGCCGCCCGCTCCCAGGATGAAGTCCGCAGGATCCTGAGAAGGAAAAGGATCTTGGTTACCGAGGCCCGATCCAAGCCCAGGGAGATCCACCTCCATATAAGCAGAAGGGTCAAATCCACGGAGATCTCCAGGATGGCCAGGCAGTTTGCCACGATGATTGAGGCCGGACTTCCCCTGGTGCAATCCCTGGAGATCCTCTCTGATCAGGCAACGAGCCCTGCTTTAAAGAATGCCCTGAACGATGTGAGGGAAAGGGTACAGAGCGGCTCAACCCTGGCCGAGGCCCTGGGCAAACACCCCAAGATATTCGATGAGCTCTTCGTCAATATGGTGGAGGCCGGGGAGATAGGAGGAGCTCTGGATACAATCCTTTTGCGGTTGGCCAGCTATCGGGAAAAGGTTGACGCCCTGAAGAGGAAGATCAAGGGGGCAATGTATTATCCGGCGGTGATCAGCGTGGTGGCTGCGGGGGCGACCCTTTTCCTGATCACCTTTATCGTCCCCGTCTTCGCCCGACTCTTTCAGGGATTTGGGGCTGAACTTCCCCTCCCCACCAAGATAGTTTTGGCTCTCAGCGGCATCCTCAGGTCAAACATTCTTTGGGGTATTGTGCTCCTGATTGGGTTGGGCATAGCCTATAGGTATTTTTCCAAGACCCCCTCTGGGAGGCTGATCATAGACAAGTTTAAACTGAAGATCCCTATCATAGGGAACATGCTGCGCAAGAGCATAATCGCCAGGTTCAGCAGAACCCTGGGAACCCTGCTAAGCAGTGGAGTTCCTATCCTGGATAGCTTAGAGATTACCGCCAAGACCGCTGGCAACAAGGTTATCTACAATGCGGTTCGCCAAGCGGTAACGGCAATTGCCCAGGGGGATACCATCGCCCAGCCCCTGCAGGAAACTGGCGTCTTCCCCCCTATGGTGGTGCAGATGATCTCCGTAGGAGAGAAGACGGGAGGCCTTGACGAGATGTTAGGAAAAGTAGCCGATTTCTACGAGGATGAGGTAGATGCGGCGGTTGGTGCCCTCACCTCGATAATAGAACCTGTGGTGATAGTGGTGATGGGAGCAGTCATCGGCTTCGTCTTAATTGCAATGTATCTTCCGATGTTTGACCTCATCGGAGTCATCCAATAAAGAAGATGAAAATCCAGATGGAGGACGATTTAAGCAGGTTTAGATGGCTGTTGGTCTCCAGACTGGTGATTTTTCTCCTCATCTCCGGGGCTATCCTTTTCTTCCTCCGTGAGGAGAGCTTTCTCTATCCCCTTCTGGTCCTCTACGGTATGGGGACCTTGGTCTACCTTGTTGCCCTCCGTCGGGGGAGGAAGGTGGGGGATACACCTTACCCCGGCTTTTTGGGATTTCAGCTCCTCTTTGAGGTGGTCTTGGAGGGGGGGATAGTTCACTACTCCGGTGGGGTAAACAGTCCATTTATCCTTCTCTTTGTCTTCTCCATCATCAGTGGAAGCATACTCTTTGGGTTAAAGGGCGGGCTTTTAGTGGCCACCTGGGCTGGTGTGCTCTATGAGCTGATCATCTGGCTGGAGAGCAAGGGGATACTGCTTAGCCCCGCGGGGGCAATCTCCTATCCCAGCGATAAGATATTCCTGGCCCTTTACCTCTACATCTGCTTCTTCTTTCTCACCGCCTTTCTTAGCGGCTTCTTGGCCGAGAGGTTAAAGGAGAGGGCAGAGCAACTAAAGAGCGCCTCCATCCAACTGAGCAGGGCCAAGCTGGAGACAGACGACATCCTGCAACATATGAGAAGTGGCCTCATCACCCTGGATCGGAATGGAGAGATAGCCTACTTCAATCACACGGCAGAGGAGATTCTGGGGAGAAAGAGGGAAGAGATCGTGGGCAGGGGATTTGAGCAGGTTATCTCCCCTCAATTCCCAGAATTAGGTGAGTTGATGAGGCAGTCCCTTTACAGCGGGAAGGGGGAATCCCGGGGGGAACTGCTCATCAGGGATAAGGGAAGGGAGAGGCCGGTGGGGATAAACACCTCCATTTTAAAGGATAACCAGGGGGGGGTAAGGGGGATAATCGCCGTGTTTCAAGATCTTACGGAGGTAAAGAAGTTGGAGGAGAAGATGAGGAAGGCCGACAGGCTGGCCGCTGTAGGCCAGCTTTCGGCCAATGTGGCCCATGAGATCAGAAATCCCCTCTCCTCCATCAGGGGATCGGTGGAGGTTTTGCAGAGCGAGCTCAAATTGACGGGAGAAGAGGGGAAGTTGATGGACCTCATCATCAAGGAGTCGGACAGGTTAAATGGAATCCTCCAGGATTTCCTCTCCTTCGCCAGGCCGGGCAAGGGGAGGTTTAAAACCCTGGATCTGAGGAATTTGGCCGCTGAGGTGGCTGCCCTCCTGCGGCGGGATGCGGGGAGCCCCAAAAGGGGAAAGATAGAGGCCAAATTGGGGGATGTGCCCCTTTGGGTAAGGGGTGACGAGGATCAACTGAAGCAGGCCCTCCTCAACTTAGGCCTAAATGGCTTGGAGGCCTTGGAGGGAGAGGGGTGGGTGCGGTTTGAGGTGGCTGGTGCAAAAAACGGCGAGGTGAGATTGTCCATCAGGGACAATGGCCGGGGGATAGCCCCCGCGGACAGGGAGAGGATCTTCCAGCCCTTCTTCTCCACCAAGAAAGGGGGGACTGGGTTAGGCCTCTCCATAGCCGAGAGGATCGTTGAGGAACATAGCGGCCAGATAAAGGTGGAGAGCCAGCCAGGAAAGGGAACAATCTTCTTTATCACCTTGGAAGGGGAAGGATATGCCCGAGGCTAAAGGGAAAATCTTGGTTGTAGACGACGAGGAGAGCCTCTGCCAGGTAATGTCGTTTACCCTAAGAAAGGAGAATTATGATGTTGTTACGGCCTCAGACGGCCTGCAGGCCCTGAAACTTCTGGGCAAAACCCCCTTTGATCTGGTGATCGCCGATCTGCGGATGCCTCAAATGGGCGGACTGGAGTTGCTCTCCCAGGTGAGGAAGATGGACTCCGAACTTGGCTTCATAGTTCTCACCGCTTTTGCCTCCTTGGATACGGCCATAGAGGCCTTAAAGATGGGGGCAAACGATTACATCACCAAGCCATTCAAGGTGGGGGAGATAAAGTTAGCCGTAAGCCGGGCCCTGGAACACAAAAGGCTAACTCAAGAGAACAGGGAGCTAAAGAGGAGGATCAAGCGAGATTTTGACTTCAGTGACTTCATCGGCAACAGCCAGAAGGCCCAGGAGTTGAAGGAGACCGCTCAGAAGATAGCCCAGACCGAAAGCACGGTTCTCATCTATGGGGAGAGTGGGACAGGAAAGGAGCTTATCGCCAGGGCCATCCATAATGGTTCCCAACGATCCTCCGGCCCGTTTGTCTCCATAAACTGCGCTGCCCTACCGGAGAACCTCTTGGAGAGTGAGCTATTTGGTCACATCAAGGGTTCCTTTACCGGAGCAGTGAGGGATAAGGATGGGCTCTTTAAGGTGGCCGATAAGGGAACCTTCTTCTTAGATGAAGTAGGAGAGACCTCACCTTCCATTCAGGTCAAGCTCCTCAGGGTGCTGGAGGAGAGGGAGATTATGCCCGTGGGGGGGACGAAACCAATCCCAGTGGATGTGCGATTGATAGCGGCGACCAACGCAGACCTGGAGGCTATGATCAAGATGGGAAAGTTCAGGCCCGACCTCTTCTACAGGCTAAATGTGATCCCCCTCTGCATCCCCCCTCTCAGGGAGAGAAGGGATGATATAGAACTCCTCTCCAATGTATTTCTCCAGAGGTATGCCCAAGCAACCGGGAAGAAGAAAAACCTCTCCCCGGAGGCCCTGGAGCTTATGCTGGGCTATTCCTGGCCGGGAAATGTGCGGGAGTTAGAGAATGTCTTGGAGAGGGCAGTGATCTTGGCCCGAAGCAACGAGATCAAGCCAGATGAGCTGCCTGAGAACCTCAGCAACCCCCCTTCACCCCAGTTGGTTCGCAGGGAACCGCCTTCTCTACCCACAATAGAGGCGGTGGAGAAGGCCTACATTTATTGGGTGCTTAAGGAGACGAAATGGCAAAAGAGCAAGGCCTCAGAGATCCTCAGGGTTGATCCATCGACCCTCTACCGGAAGATAGAGAGATATGGCCTCTCCCCCACTTAGCTCTTAAAATAGGGACACTTCCTATTTTTTATCTCAAATTACAAATCAACTACTTAATGGCTGCCCGGAAACTACCAAAATTGAAATATCCGTCATTGCGAGCGACTGAAAGGAGCGAAGCAATCTCCTAAGAATAGAAAGATTGCTTCGTCGTTCGTTCCTCACTCCTCGCCCTGTTAGATAAGCCCCATAATTTTTGGTTCTTGCCAAGATGTTATTGATATCTAACAGGGCGAGCAATGACATTTCCCTCAAAACTGGAATCCCGGACAGACACTACTTACGCAACCTAAAGGTTGCGGCTACCTAATTTTTCGACCTTTTTGCAGTGCAGTCTATCATAAAAATCTGCACAGTAGCTGCAAATTGCCAAGCAGAGGGTCAGATCCCCTGATCTGACCGGGCAGAACAGGGTTCTGCCCCCTCAATTTTGCCGATGGGGTTATCCCTAATTTCCAAGGCGACATAAGATTGCACCAATCCATTGGAAATTTATGAATAGGTCGGACTAAAGACCTTCCCATTCATAAAATACTGACCTGTTGAACAAAACTATCGCATTTTCCTCAATTCCCATCTAATTAGCTTGTCGCGTTTCGATGAGGATTTTACAAGGAATTCATTCATCTGCCTGAGCCACTCCAACTTTTTCTTGGGAGGTATTTTCATAAGTCTCAGAAGACGCTCCTCTTCCGTCTCCCACTTAGTAATCACATATTCTCCTTTAGTTTTTTGATCTTTTCTAACTCCTCTATATCCAATTTATCAATAGTTCTTCCTGTGCTCTGCTTCATCTTGATTAGCTTATCTATAGAGATTACGGGCAAAACCAAATCATCAATCTTCATAGGTATAAAGCTTTCTCGAGCCTCCTCAAAGGAGACAGGAGATTCTATGATTATATCCACTTCCTTTAACTCATTTTCTTTATAGAAGTTAAGAGCCTTCATATGCTTATTTTCAATCCAATCCCTTCGTATCTCCCCCTCTGCAACTTCCATTGGGTCAACAGGTTGTCTTACCCGATAACCATGTTCTATTAAAATTTTGACGATCTTTCTGAGGTTATCATCGCTTAGCTCAACGAGAATATCTAAATCAGCAGTGCTGCGCATTGAACCAAGAAGATTGACAGCAAAACCGCCCACGAGTAGATATTTAACCTCATGTTTTTGAAACGACCTCAATATCTCCTCATAAAAGATCATCCTTACATCCCCTTTTCCCGCTAAACCAAGGGGCTTCGGAGGCCTGCGCCAGGCTATCAGGGCTAATACTCCTCCTCCGAAGTCCCTTGGCTAAGCTGGCCAAACCGCGAGCAAAGCTTGGGCCAACCTTGACTCCACCCTCGGTGGATTACAAAGCCTTTATGCGGCCTCCTTCTCCAAGATAACCAGCCTTGTCTGGGGCTTGGCCAACTTATCAAACATCTGCTTTAAGGCCCAGTACCTCCCCCTTCCCACCCTCTTTACCTTTAGGGTAAGCTTTCTGGTGTAGATGATCTGCCTCCCCTTTTGTTGGCAGCTAAGGCTAAATTCCCCCATAGGCTTATCGATCTTCATCTCTGCAGGGAGATGCGCCACCATAAAGCCAGGGGGGATCTCAATCGTCGTTCTCTCCTCCATTCTCACCGGGGAGGGGATGAGCATATCATATTTCCTGAAGGGAAGGGTAGGGAAAACCCCGAAGAAGGAGAGGGGATTCGAGGGAATCTCAAAGAGCATCATCTGCCCCTCTAAAATGGCATATTGGGGGGATTTGAAGGACACCTTAACCCTCACCGGGGTATTTAAGTTCTTCAAATCGGTGAGGCTATCGGAGACAAGCTCGGTCCCCTGGGAGACACGGTTTGCTGCCTCCTGGAAGAATTTCTCCAACTCTTGAGGTGTCTTGTCCTTAAGTGCAGATCTGGCCCTTTGATCGATGAACCCCTTTAACCGATTGGTCACCACTCCGGACAGACTGCCATCTGAGGCCAGATCAAACTTCATCGAAGCTAACGACCTGTTCTCTTCCGGGGGAAGCAGGGGAATGTCCACTATCTTCCCTCCGTTCGGTTTGACCACCAAGGCCTTGGTTCCCTGCTCCTCAGGGGGGAGATAACCCCAGCCTGAGTTTTCCGCCGCAGGGTCGAGCCAGAGGTAGCCTCCTTTAGCCTGCGGGACGGCGACAATCAAATCATTAAATTGGCCTGGAGAAGGCAAATCCTCATCAATTTCCACCTGAGAGTGGTTAACAAAAGCCGGATAGGCCTCTATTCCCACCCCTTTAAGCAGGGAAACCAGGAGGACGGCCTTATCCCGATAGTCACCATACCTGTTCTCCAAGACCTGGGAAGCTGAATTTGGCTTATATCCCGCTTGGCCTAAGGGGAGATAGACGGTCCTAATCTCTTTGACCACAAAAAGAAAGATATCTCTTATCTTCTCCTTCTCAGTTGTATCCCCAAAGGTAAGGGTTGTAGCCTCTCTTTTTACCTGGCCAGTCGGCTTAACCTGAGGATAAAACTTCTTGGCGAACCACTTTGCCACATCCTCCCAATTTCCAAATGTGGTAATGAGAAGGCGAGGGACAATCCGGGCCAGAGGAGGCATATCGGGCTCCTCAATTATCTGCCTTTTATCACTTACCTCCCAGGTATAAACTACTCTCTTCCCCTCCTCTCTTTTTTGAGGGGTTATATCCCCATTGAGAACGGCCGGCTTAAACTGGAAATCTGCCGGGGCATCGAAGGTAAAGCTCTTCTTCACAATAGGATCTGTGGACTGAAATCTAGTCCCAGTCCAGAAATCCTTTTTATGCCTTCCCTTAAGCCAGCCGAAGAACTTGGATAATAAGCCACCCCCCTTCTTCTCCGATCTGACCTCCCATTTATAGTCTATCACCGATCCCGGCTCCAGGCCGGCAAAGGAGACGACCTTCATCATCGCATTGGAGTAGGCAGAGGCCCACTGCACCTCAGGCGCACTGACATCGGAAATGGCATCGGCTGGCGGTTCCACTATTGAACTGTCCGGCTTAAATGTGCGGGCCATATCGATCTTCACCTTTTGGTGGGATTTGTCATACCTCTGCTTTATATCCCCCCACTTCTCAATTCCCCTCTTCTTAAAGAGCTTAACCAAAAGATGTCTCTGGGTTATGTTTCCTTTATCTGTGAGGACAACCCTGGTATCATCCAAAAGGATAAGGGCTCCGGCCTGGGGATAGTCGGAGGCAGAGGGTGAATTTCTCACGATCTCCTGGATGCTCTCCCCTTGAGCTATACCCTTTATTCCTCCCCCAATGAGCAAGCAGAGGGAGATAATCGCCAAGCCTATTTTCCTCCACATTTTTCCTCCCTATAAATTTTGTTTAGCCACTAATATGATCTTCCCCTTAGAAGATCTCTCCACTCCTTGTAACATATCCCTCAGATCCCCATACTCAGCGAGGGAAATCTTTGGCTGATTATAGAGGACTCTCCTGGTGAAGCGCACCTTCTTTCCCTGGGTCTGATAGGAGGCTTGAAAGGAAAAATGAGGATAGGAACTCTCTATCGCCGAGGGAATGGCCTTCAGGATAAAGCCCGGGGGGAGATTGATCTCCTCCTCAATGGAGGAACCAAAAGTGGTCCTGATATTCAGTGGATAATTCCTCTGGGGTAAACTTGCCCCCCTGAGGAAGGCAAAGGAGAGAAAGTCGAATGTCCCCACGGCAGTAGGGGCTGAGAAGAGATAGTAGTCGCCGGCTTTCATCCAATAGTCAGCAACTGTGTAGTCGATCTCTATCTTCACTGGGGTATAGAGATCGCTCAGGTCTGAGATCTCTATGTTTTTTACCATTGCCCCGGGGGAGACCGATTGGAGGAGGCCTTGAAACATCATCTCCCTCTGCATTGGAGGTATCCGCTTCAGCCAGGAGCGGAAGACAACATCATAGGACCCATGCGGCTCCATGGTCACCTGGCTCTCCAAGCTGCCGTCGGGTTTGAGAGAGGATACAGCCACTATATGGGCCATCCCATCGGTAGGTGGTATTACAGGGGTAAACTCTAAGTCCTCCCCCTGCTGATTGGAGACCAGCACGGCCTTGTCCTGCTCAAAGGGGGTGAGAAACTCTCTGGTATCCTCTGCAGTCGGATCGAGCCACCAGAACTTTCCCTCGGAATTCTTTATAGCCACTATGGCGTGATTAAACTGATCCGCTGGAAGTTCCTTCTCTACACGGATAACAGGATTGGTCAGGACGATATAGGCATCCACCCCCAGAACCTTGAGCATAGAGACCAAGAGGGCCGCCTTGTCCCGACAGACCCCAAACTGTTGTTTGAAGGTCTTAGGTGCAGGAAAAGGTTTAAATCCAGACTTTTTCCCGGACATAGAGGTGCCCACATATCTTATCTTCTGGGATACGAAATAGTAGAGGGCCCTGATCTTCTCCTCCTCTGTCTGCAGACCTGAGGTCAATTCGGTCACCTTATCCCTTATGGCCTGATCGGGTTCAAAGGTGGGGCTGGCCACCTCGTAATACCATCTGGACCAATCCTCCCAGGAGGGGACAGTGGTGATCAGGAGTTTAGTTGCCACATCCCATAGTGGTGGCATACCGGTCTCACGGATAACTCGGGGGACACCTCTTGCCTCCCAGCGGTAGAGTACTTTATCTCCCAGTTCCTGGCGGGAAAAATTTAGTTTCCCATTTTTCACCAGATGTTTGACCTCCATTCCCCTGGGTGCTATGAGCTCAAATACCTGACAGGAGAGGGGATCCATCCCCTCAAAGAGGAGGTAGGTGTCAAAATTATCCTCCATTGGTGGGTTCCTCATTATGTCTTTGGTGATAAACTCAACCGAAGAACCCAGGACTAAGTTAGGGAAGGTAATGATCTTCTCCCTCACATTGGGTAGGAAAAACTTCCCAAAGACAGGAAGGGGAATGTCCTTAATCTCCTCCGCGGGGACATTGATAGTTGTCCCCCCTCGTCCCACGACCCGAGCCATAGCCACTATGACGGTATCGTAAAGGCTGAAATAGCCGAAATTGGCCTGACTGTAGTTCTCCTTTCCCTGCTCAGTGAGTATCTTGACCAGCTTGTGCTCCCTCTGGACATATTTCCCCGAGGGCTGAAGGTCTACTCTTATGCTATCAAAAACGACCACCGCATTAGCATCCGGATATTTCTCGCCCTGGATCCCTTTTAGAGTTTGCACCATCCCCGTTGGAATCGCTTGGCGCTGGGCAGCACAGCCCCAGGCCAGAAGCCCCAATAGGAGGAAGGGGAAAACCCAGTAAACTCTCTTCATTCTAACCCCCTGATAAGGTTTGAATTTTCCCACCCCACCACCTCACTACAAAATTTACCATAGGCCAGCTTCCTTTCCAAGGTATCTACTTCGAGAAACCTCAGTAGGTTTCAGTTTTCCTCGATAGTTCAACACCGATAATCACACAGCAGGAGAGGCACAAAGGGGAAACTCTAAGCCTATGCATATACTGGGCTATATAGCTACTTTGACCCAGAACCATTTCAAGTATGACCCTATAGGACGTTTGTCTCCAGCCTCCTTTCGAAACTATCACGAATTAAGCGCAAAGTTGCTTGCAGTTGCCCTTCGTCGCTTAAGTCGATCTCAGTCTCTCCCACACCCCAGTGGCCGATCTTGCTCACATCACGAACGAAATCGGGCGGATTGGCCAAATCCTCATATCTAAGTTTTACCCAGATTCTCAAGCTGCTCTTCAGTATATGCAAACCACAGAAGATCTTCCCATTGTGTAGGTAGTTTATCACATGCTTGCGAGGTTGCTTTTGGATCCCTCCTGGAGCAAATGCCAAAATTGCTCCATCGAGCCGACGGAACAACTCCACAGTAGCTTGAGGTTTCCCTTGAATATGTTGTTCCAGAGAATACTGAGGTTTCACACCTTTCCCTACTTTTGCCGTCTCGAACTCCTGCACTCTTTGGGCCTTGAAAGCCAACTCTGCGTTCTGACCTTCTTGAGTCCCCTGCCAAATTCGCACGAAGGACTCCCTAATTTCCTTAGGCTGGAGGGAAGGATCACCGCTTACTGTCCTCACCAGGTTGAGTAACGCACGAGGAGGATCCATGAAAATCTGCTCTAAGGACTTCCGGATTTTCATATCTGTAAATATGGCTTTACCCCAAGAATCAAGTTTTCCCTCAGCAATCGCCTCCTTTGATAAGCGGCTAAGCATGCGAGCGATCTCCTCGATGGGGACTCCTGGATTATCCTTGGAGTCTAACGAACATTCAAAGAGAAGTTTGTCTGGTGCGGGAACTTTTTCGGAACTTCGATAAACTTGATACCGAACCCCATTAGTCAGCACAGACCAATCAAGTCCATCAGCATTAGCGTAATTGACAATTTGCGTAATGGCTTTAAGGTCTTTCAGGTCATCGTCCAGGGGTTTAGCTTCTAAATAGAGGGCTGGTTTTCCTGTAATCTTTAATGCATAGTCTACTTGTTTTCCGTCTACCGTTGTATATTCAGGCTCCACCTCATTTAGGTCTCTGGTATCCCAACCTAAAGCCTCCAAAAGCGGTTCGATAAATACCATACAGGTAGATTTCTCCTTAATGGATTTACCACGCCATTTTTGTAATTCTTTCCGGAGCTGTAGTATAATCTGCTCAAGTTTAGCCATCCTTTACCCCCTGCTTACGGGTTTAGCCAGCACCGCCGATCATACATCATCTGGAGATAGGAATCCAGGCCCCTGCTCCAGGCATCCCTCTGGGCTTTCTCCCTGTCTGCCTTGGACTCATTGATGGTCTCTACTACCTGAAAGGGAAGGATAACCCTTTCTATTTCCGTTCGCTTCCCTGGCCAGTAAAGCCCAGTCTGGTTGACCTCATTTGCTTTTGCGTTATTTTTAGGCATAATCAATCCTTTAATTTAATTCAAAATCCCCTGGTAGCCGCAGACTTCAGTCTGCGTATTTTCGCAACCTACGAGGTCGCGGCTACCATAGTAATACTCGGTTATAGACATCCCCGCAACACTTCCTCTAACCTAATGCCTATACTCCCCTTAAGGGGATAATCATTCCAGTTATTCACTAATCCTTTCCGTACAGGATTATCCAGAATATATCTAACCTGCGTTATTAGATTTTCGTTTTGACGAATTATATGATCGTAAAAATCCTTTTGCCATTGAAATAGACCATTGCGTCTCTTCAGGTAGAACCCTGTCTTTTGTTTAAAACGCACTACGGCTCCCCATAGGTTAGCATCGTCTTTTATACCAGAAAGAATAAAATGGACATGATCAAGCATAAAACGATATACTACCACAATGCATCCAGAAAGGGACGCAGTCTCTTCTAAAAATTCGATGCAAATCTCTGCTATCTGCGGATTCTCCAGGAAAGAAAATTTACCTTTTACACAGCGCAGCGAAGCCGTAACCAAACAAGGGCCACGGATTACACCGATTACACTGATAGAACACGAATAGATAAGAAAACGTTCCTATTCACTGCGATCTCTCTTGTTGAGGTGGCAGAACCCCGATTCTGCCACCACCTCTTTCTGCCGTCAGAATTGGGGTTCTGACGGCTCGGGGAGGGTCTGACAGCTCAGGGTGAGCTTTTTTCTACCCGGCTTTAGCTGGGGTGGATAGGGCTTTAGCCCCTTTTGGAGTGCTGTGACTCCTGTCACAGCATGCGTCAACAGGAGTTGACGCACTCCATAGTAACTCGCATTAAAGTGCAGTAGAAGCAGGAGATTGCTTCGGCTTGCCACCTCGCTTCGTTCAGGGCTTCGGCTCAGGCAAGCCTCGCAATGACAGGCAAAGGAATATGTCATTGCGAGGAGTGAAACGACGAAGCAATCTTGCGCCTCTCAGCTTTAACTGAAGATTCCCTTAAGGCACCCTGAAAAAAGTTTATCAAAAAAACAAGATCTTGCAAAAGTGTAGTACAGAGCGTGAAAGCAACAGCTATTTGCCCTCGATAAAGCTCTCTGGGCAGCCGATGTCCTTTCTCTCTAATGGAAGTATTCGGATTCATACGTTTCATTTGCGTTGGTTTCCCCCTGGTAGCCGCAGACTTCAGTCTGCGTATTTTCGCAACCTAAAGGTTGCGGCTACCTTAGCAGGCGTGGAAGCTATTTGATTTTTACACTTTGCACTTTCCATTTTACAATTCGAAGCTTCGCTATCTGTGTTACCCCTCCTGGAGATTTGATCCCCCCCCAGTGAATTTAACTGCTTTTCTTCGATCCTAGGTCCACTTGGGCTCCCTCAAAGAGGGCATCGATGAACTCATCGGGATCAAAGGATTCCAGATCATCCACTCCCTCCCCTGTGCCCACAAACCGCACAGGAAGCCCCAGCTTCTCCTTTATGGCCACCACTATCCCCCCTTTGGCGGTCCCATCCAGTTTGGCCAGCACCAACCCGGTTATCCCTATTCCCTCGTGAAAAAGCCTGGCCTGGGAGATGGCATTCTGACCGGTGGTGGCATCTAAGACAAGCAAAACCTCATGGGGACTCCCCGGAAGCCTTTTCGCCAGAACCCTCTTTATCTTCCGCAGTTCCTCCATCAGGTTTACCTTGGTGTGCAGCCTTCCTGCCGTATCCACAATAAGCAGATCGTAACCTCTAATTATGGCCGCCTCCAAGCCATCATAGGCCACGGAAGCCGGATCGGCCCCCGGGAGGTTCCTAACCACATCCGCCCCAGAAAGCTGGGCCCAGAGGGACAACTGCTCAGTTCCTGCGGCTCGAAAGGTATCCGCGGCAGCCAGCAAAACCCGATAGCCCTCCTTGTGGTAGAGATGGGAGAGTTTTCCTATAGTGGTCGTCTTTCCTGTTCCGTTAATTCCCACCGCCATTATCACCCAGGGCTTGGTCCGTGGCCTGAGATCGTCCCCTCCGCCCTCCCTCATAATGGCCTTTAACCTTCCCTTCAAGGCCTCAATTAAAAGGAAGGGATCCTGCAGCCTTTCCTTGCTTACCCTCTCCTTGAGTTCAATCAAGAGCCGGGTAGTCGCCTCCAGACCGATATCGCAGAGCATGAGCACCTCCTCCATCCCTTCCCAAACCGCCCCGTTGATCTGGGATCTGCCCAACACCTTAGCCAATCTTCCCCAGAAAAGCTCACGGGTCTTGAAAAGACCTGATGAAAGCCTCCCCATCTAACTTCCCTCCACCTTTACGGAGACCAATTTGGAAATACCTGGTTCCTCCATGGTTATCCCATAGAGGACGTTGGCCTCTGCCATTGTGCGTTTGTTATGGGTGATGATAATAAACTGAGAATTCTGAGAAAACCTCCTCACTAACCTCAGGAACCTCTCCACATTCCCATCATCCAAAGGAGCATCCACCTCATCTAAGATGCAGAAGGGACTGGGTTTAACCAAATAGAGGGAGAAAAGCAAAGCTATGGCGGTCAATGTCTTCTCCCCCCCGGAAAGCTGTCCCAGGCTGAAAAGCCTCTTTCCCTTTGGGCTGACCGATATATCCACCTCAGCCTCTAAGGGATCGGCACCTGGCTTCAGCCTCAGCCAGGCCTCACCCCCGGAGAAGAGCTCGCCAAAGACCTCCTGAAAGTGAAGATTGACCCTCTCCAGGGCTTGCAGAAATTTCTCCCGGGCCGTGTAGTCTATCTTGGCAATCGTCCTCTCTAAGGAAACCTCTGCCTCCTGCAAATCATCCCTCTGCGTCCGCAGGAAGTCCAACCTCTCCTTCTCCTTTTGGTACTCATCAAGGGCCAAAAGGTTTACCGGCCCCTGCCTCCGCAATCTCTCCTTTAAAGCCTCAATGCCCTCCTGGGTTACCTCCACCTGGACGGGTTCCTGAACCTGATCTATCTCCACCCTAAAATCATCCTGCACCCTCTTTCTCAAGCCCTTAACCTGGGCCTCCACCTGGGCATACTCCACCTCCAATTGATGGAGCCTAAGCCCCATCTCCGCAGCCTTTCCCTGGTGGGCCTTTAACTGGACCTCCCCCTTCTCCCGTTCCTGGCCAAGCTTCCTCTCCTGGTCGGCGATCTTCTCCATCCCCTTCCTCTTCCCACTCTCCTCGGAGAACAATTGGGCAAGCTGCTCCTCCATCTCGCTTTTCCCCCCCACAAGCTTCTCCCTCTCCCCTTGAATCCTTTCCCCCTCTTCCCTTCTCTCCCGAATATTTTCCTTAAGCGCCGCCTGGAGTTCATCTATCCGTCCCAACCTGGATATTAACTCTCCCCTTCTCCCCTCTAAGCTAATCAGTTTCATCCTTCCTTCGTTCAGATCCCTGGTGAGCTCCCTCCGCTCCCCGTTGACCCTCTCCCACTGAACATCCCTTTCCCACAGCTTCTCCTCTATCCCCCTCCTTTTCGCCTCCAGGTCCTTGAGATCTTCCAGGAGGGGAGCCAATAGATTCCTTAACTCTTTTCCCCTCTCCCTGTTCTCCTGGAGCCTAAACTTTATCTCCTTCTCTCTCTCTGCATGCTCCTTGGAGAAAAACTCCTCCCTGTCCAACTCCCTCTCAACCTCCTGCAACCTTCCCCTTATCTCCTCCCTCTCCCCCCCCCAAATCCCTATCCTCTCCCTCTTCCTTTCCAATTCCTCCTGAGCGCTTTCCACCTTCAGTACAATCTTCCTCTCCTCCTCGGCATAGCCTCTCCGGTCGGAGAGAAATTGCGCAAGTTTCCTCTCCCTCCCCACAAGAGGGGGGGCAACATCCGGGGAGCCTCCGCTCACCATCCCCCAGGCCAGACGGGTCTCCCCATCTAAGCTCACCCAGTTGAGATCCCCCCCTGGATGAGAGGGGATTTTCTCCACCACCACCCATCTATCAAGCAGAAAGTTCAAAATTGGGCTATATTGGGGGTTACACCCCACCAGATCCCTGGCCCAATCGCTGGCTCCCGGGGGAAGGGGGGGGAGCGGCCGCGGTCTGGGAATTCCCCTGAGGGGAATAAAAGAAGCCTTCCCCAACCCCTCATCCCTCAGGAGGAGAAGACAATCCTGAGCCAAAGCCAAATCCCTTACAATGAGCCCGCAGGCCATGGGTCCCAAAGCACCGGCGATGGCCGTCTCGTAGCCCTCTTTTGCATTGATTAAATCTGCCACCACTCCCCGCACCTCCGGGATTCCCTTCTCCAATAGGGCCTTGGCCCCGTTGGAGAGACCTTCCCTTTGGCTCACCAACTGTTTCCAAAACCTGATCTGAGAATCAAGGGAGGAGATCATCCCTTGCAACTCATCCCTCTTGGCAGTCAGCTTCTTCAGCCTCTCCTGGGCAACCCCATATCCCTCCTGTTCACCTCTCAGCTCTTCCTCTATCTCCCTCAGCTTGGCGGTTAGCGATTGCACATTAGCCCTTGCTTCCTTTCTCCTCCTCTCACTGGCCCTTAACTTCTCTTCAATCTCCTTTCCCTCCCCTTTTAGCCTCTCCTCCTGACTGGTTATCCCCTGTAATTCGGCAGTGTACCTCTCCTTCTCGGTTAGCCTGGTTCCATAACCCTCCATCAGGCCAGCGAGCTCCCTCCTCAGGGCAGCAATTTCTCCCTTTAGGCTTAGATGTTTCTCCTCTAATTGGGAGAGGGAGACTTCCTGCCGTTCACCCTCCCCCGCAAGCTTACTAATCTGAGGGGTTAAAACCTGCAATCCCCTCTCGATATCCTCTTTCTCCCCCTGGGTCTGCGCCAACCTATCCCTTAACCTCTCTTCCTCCCCCCTCTCCCGCCGGGCCAATTCCCTAAGGTTCCTTATCCTCTCCTCCCTGAGGGATACCTCCCCCTTCAGAGCGCTCACCCTGCGGGAAAACTCGTGCAACCTCTCCCTGCGGCGGGAGAGCTCCTCCCTCTTCTCCCTAAGCTGCGCGGCAATCCCATCTAATCTCAGGGAAATCTTATTTCCCCGGCCCTCCTCCTGAGAGATCTCCCCCCGCAGGGCCTTCATCTCCTCCCCAATTTGATTCAACCTGGCTTTCAGTTTCCCATAGTCCCTGCGGGTCAGGAGGAGGGATAGCCTATTAATTTCCTTCTTCCTCTCCTCCCACCGCCGGGCCAACCTCGCCTGACGGCCCAGGTTGGAAGTCCTCTTCTCCACCTCCGAGATGAGGTCAGCAATCCTTACCAGGTCCTTCTTGGTCAATTCCAACTTCCTCTGGGCCTCCCTCCTCTGGGACTTGTACCTGGTGATCCCCGCAGCCTCCTCCAGGATGGCTCTCCTCTCCTCCTCCTTGGAGCTGAGCAGGCTGTCGATCTGCTCCCTGCTCAATATGGAATAGGCACCTACCCCCATTCCGGAATCAAAGAGCAACTGATGGAAATCCTTGAGCCTGCAGGAAACCCCGTTAAGCAGGTACTCGCTCTCCCCAGAACGAAAGAGCCGGCGGGTAAGGGTCACCTCGGTAAACTCCGTGGGCAGCAGATTGGCGGAGTTGTCTATGGTCAGGGTGACCTCAGCCATCCCCAAAGGTTTTCTGACCTTAGTCCCGTGGAAGATAACCCCTTCCATCCTCTCCCCGCGCAAGAGGGAGGGCCTCTGTTCCCCTAAGACCCATCTAATGGCATCCACTATGTTGGTCTTTCCGCAGCCGTTAGGTCCCACCAAAGCACAGACTTGGCCATCAAATTTGAGATCCATCCTTTGAAGAAAGGACTTGAAACCAAATATCTGGAGCCGAGAAAGGTACAAGAATCCCTCCTAAAGCATAAACCTGGCCAGGAGACCATAGAACCCCATAGCCAAAAGGGCGGCCACAGGAATGGTCACCATCCAGGAAACAATTATCCTCTTCACCACCCTAAAATCTACCGCTTCCAGTCCCCTCGCCAAACCCACCCCCACAACTGCCCCGACACAGGCATGGGTGGTGGAAACGGGAAGGCCCAGTTTGGAGGAGAGAAGAACTACTGTGGCTGTGCTAAAATCTATGGCAAACCCGCGGGTGTTAGTCAGATTGGTTATCTTAGAACCAACCGTTTTGATCACCCGGTAACCCCAGGTGAGGATGCCCAGAGCTATCCCCCCCCCGCCGAAGGCTAAGAGCCAAAAGGGGACCTCTACCTTTTCGGCGATACCCCCGTTGGCAATCACCGAATGAACGGTGGCCATAGGCCCCGCCGCATTGGCCACATCGTTGGCTCCATGGGCAAAGGCGACATAGCAGGAGGTCATTATCTGGAGGTTGCGGAAGACATCCTCTACTCCCCTCCCCTCTTCTCGTCGCAGATAGAGGCTGACCCAAACCCACCCTCCCCCCCCGGCCAAGACAGCTAAGAGAAGGGATAGGATGATCTTACCCGATGTACCTATACCTAAGCTATCGCCCAAGGAGGTCTTCAGGAAAAGGGAAAGCCCTACTATCAGAAATGTCGCCCCCACAAAGTAGGGGCTCAACCGTCTAAGGTTTTCCCTCCCGCTTCGGAGGAAAAGTTTTTCTATGGCCTTGAAGAGAAGGTATGCCAAGACCCCGCTAAGGACCGGTGAGGTGATCCAACTGGCTACCACCTCCCCCAACTTCCCCCATCTTATGGCCGAGGCATTCCCGGCTATCAGACCGAAACCGATGAGGGCACCGATGATGGAATGAGTGGTGGAGACCGGGAAGCCCTTCCAGGTAGCCAAAAAGACCCATCCGCTGGCTGCCAAAAGGGTGGAGAAGGCGCCCAAGATGACCATTCGTGAGCTGGCTATTGCCTCAGGGCTGACGATGCCCCTGGTCACCGTATGGGTCACATGAGAGCCAACAAGGGCTGCCCCAGCCAAGTTCAAGATCCCCGCTATTACCACCGCCTGTCTGATGGTTATCGCCCGAGCCCCCACCGCAGAGGCCATAGAGTTGGCGACATCATTGGCTCCTATATTCCAGGCCATATAGAGCCCAACAAGCGCGGTGGCTATGAAGAACAGGGTCCCAAATTCCATCTTACTTCCTCCCCATTATCTGGCCATCATGGCCCTTACCCTGTCTCCGACATTCTCGGCATGATTGGCTATATCCCCTATCAAATCAACGACTTTTAGCAGATGGAAGAGGGAGATGGGGTCTAACTCGTTGTTAAAAAGATCAAGGGCCAATCTCCTCTCTACCTGATCGGCCTCCCATTCCTTGTGGTGAACCTCCTTCAACCTCTCCTTGCATCGCTCCCTGTCCCCTCTGCGCGGGGAAGTAACCAGGGATTTAACATTCTCCATTACCTGTTCCAGGATGATAACCGTTTCCACTACCTTTGATAGGTGATCCAGAAATCTCTCCCTTAGCTCCTCTGGAATTGGCGTCTGGCGAAAGGAGAGCCAGACAACTGCATCCTCGGCAAAGTCCAGTATGGCATCCTGTTCCTTCAGAGCCATAAGAAAATCGGCCTTGTCCACCGGCATCCAGATCCCGCGCGGGAGGTGATTTCTGATATTTCCCTTGATCCAGTCGGCCTCCTCCTCCAACTTTGATACCTTATCGGCTAAACCTTTAAATTCCCCATATCTTTCTTTGGAGTACACTTCCAACGCCTCCTGGAGGACGGTAACGCACTCTTTCACCTTGGCCGCGTGTTTAAGCAATCCGTCAAAGGGAGATCTTGTAAAGGTCCTAAATACTGGTACCCTCATCCTTCCCTCCTTCTATGATTGAGCCAGGGATTGGATGAGAAGAAAAAAGTATCTTTCCTTTTCATCGTTGGTTTCCTGTTGTTTTAAGATCTTCTCTTATCCCTGTTGGCCTCTTTTAAAACCTTTATAGTTTTATCTTAGAGCTCATCCTTAAGCAGCTCAGTTATCTGCACCGCATTTAATGCTGCCCCTTTGCGCAGATTATCAGCTACCACCCATAATTGGAGGATGTTCTCCCCCTCTCCCCCCTCCCTTACCCGGCCTACCAGAACTTCATCCCTTCCCACACAGTCAAGGGGTAGGGGATAGTCCTCCCCTTCGCTAAGCTTAACCCCAGGGGCTTGGGAGAGAAGCTCTTTTGCCTGGGAGGCGGTGAGCCTCTTCCTAGTCTGCAAGCTTACCGCCTCGGAATGACCTCGGAAGACGGGAACCCTCACAGTGGTGGCATAGACCCTAATCCTCGGGTCGTGAAGGATCTTCTGGGTCTCCTGCGCAAACTTGATCTCCTCCATGGAGTAACCTTTACGGTCAAAATCCCCTATTTGGGGGATGAGGTTGAAACCTATCTGGTGGGGATAAACGGAGGGATGGGGCTTCCTCCCCCTGAGCAGGTCCCTGCTCTGCCTGGTCAGCTCCTCCCAGGCATCCTGACCAGTTCCGGAGACGGACTGATAGGTGGAGACAAAAACCCTCTCCACCCCTGCGGCCAAATAGAGGGGATAGAGGGCCAAAAGCATCTGAATGGTGGAACAGTTAGGATTGGCCACCAAACCCCTTTGGTCCGCAAGATCACCAGAATTTATCTCCGGGATCACCAAAGGAACCTGGGGCTCCATCCTGAAGGCAGCGCTATTATCTACGACGATTGCCCCATCACTTTGGGCCTGCGGGGCATACTTTAAACTCACCTGAGCTCCTGCAGAGAAGAGGGCCAGTTCTATCCCCCGAAAACAGCCCTTCTCCAGCCTCTCTACCTTCAACTCCTTGCCCCGAAAGGGTAGGGCTAACCCAGTCGACCTCTCTGAGGCAAAAAGCCTCAACCGGGAAAGGGGAAAATCCCTCTCCTCCAATAGATTGAGCATCTCTTTTCCCACCAGACCTGTGGCCCCCACTATGGCCAGGGAAAATTCCCTCATTCCTTCGCCTTATCCAGGCCAAACGCCCGATGAATAACCCTCGTGGCCCTTTCCGCGGCCTCCTCTTTGACCAGCGAAGTTATGGATAGGTGGGAGGAGCTGACAAATCTTACCCTTATGCCCTCAGCCTCTAAGACAGAGAACAGCTTAGTGGCTATCCCGGGGCTCTCCCCTATTCCACTGCCGATGATGGAGACGGAGGCCAACCCAGCAATCGCGGTTATATCCTCGATCTCACCTTCCCCTTTTAGCCTCACCAGGACCCTCTGCGCTATGGGCAACTGCTCCCTCTCCAGGGTGATGGCTATCTCCCCTCCCTCCCCTTTGACAATGAGATCGATGTTCACTCCGAAATCTGATAGGCTGCGGAATATATGGGAGACCCCCTGGGCCCCCTGGGAAAATGGCCTGATCAGGACAACCCCCATTCCCTTTCTACAGGCCACAGCGCGCACGCATATCTCCTCCATTCTCCCGTCCTCCTTGATAACTGTTCCCAACTTTGAGGAGAAGCTTGACCTCACCGCTAGCGGTATCTTAAACCTCTGAGCCAGCTCCACCGAACGGGGGTGGAGGACCTTCCCTCCATAACTGGCCAACTCCAACATCTCCTTGTAGGAAAGCCAGGGCAACCTCCTGGCCTGAGGAACAATCTGGGGATCAGCGGTAAAGACCCCATCCACATCGGTGAGTATCTCACATTCTTTGGCCCCCAAGGCATAGGCCAAGGCCACAGCAGTGGTATCCGATCCCCCCCGACCCAGGGTGGTCACCTCCTTCTGCTCTGATACCCCCTGAAATCCAGCCACAACAATCACCTTCCCCTTACCAAGTTCCTCCTCTATCCTGAAGGGCCGCACATCCTTTATGCGGGCATTTGTATGATGGTCATCGGTAATGATGCCACATTGGGAGCCGGTAAAGGATATGGCCGCAGTCCCCAAGGAATTTATGGCCATAGAGAGGAGGGACATTGAGATCCTCTCCCCGACGGTGAGGAGCATATCGGTCTCCCTTTGGGGAGGGTCTTCGGCCACCTGATGGGCCAATTTGAGGAGCTCATCGGTTGTATCCCGCATCGCCGAAACCACCACCACCACATCCTTTCCTTCCCTCTTTCGGGAGACGACCTGGCGGGCTACCCCTTTGATCAGTGCGGGGGTAGCCAAGGAACTCCCCCCATACTTCAACACACAGATCATCTAAGCCTGTAGATAAAGGTGATGATCCCCCTCTGTTCGACCTGGGGCTTCTGGGGGGGAAGGGGGTTAAACCTCCATTGCCGCAAGGCATCCAAGGTCAAATCCTCTAAAAGGGGCTCCCCTTTTTGCAGGGGCATCACCATACCCACTGACCCATCTGGGAGGACGGAAAAGCTCACTTTGATTTTAGCCTCTTTCCCCAACCCTTGAGGATACTTGGGAAAAACCTGAAAGAGAACGGTTCTCTGAGCCGCTGGCCCCTCAATCTTATAGGCTTGACCCGGCCCTTTCCCCACAGGAGTCAGAGGAGGGATTCCCTTCTCCCCCTTTCCCAAAGGGCCAGGGGCGAGAAGTTCCTTCTCCCCCAAACCAGGGGAGAGGGCCTCTTTCCCCTCCTCTTGCATCAAATGGGGAACCTCCTCCTTTCCTTTTAGCTCAGGGGTGAGCTTCCCCTTCTGAGGCAAGGGAAGAAGGGGTAACTCCTTCTCCTCCATCCGACGCTTGGGCAGCCTGACCAATTCCTCCCCTCCCTCCTTTCCCCTTTTGGGCTTCTCCCCAGGGAGGGTAGGGGCCGGAGCCACCTTTCCCTCGGCCTCTGGTGGGCTACTAAAGCTCACCTCCACAGCAGGAGGAGGCTCAATCTGGGGGATGACCTTTATCCAAAGAAAAATAAAAAAGAGTGAAGAATGAAAGAGGAGTGAAATCAAAAAGGAGAATTTTAAGTTAAACCACTTCATAGCCTATTCCGGTTGGGTGGCAATGAGGAACCTCTGTGCCCCGGCATTCTTGGCTATATCCATTATCTTTATCATCTCCTGCAGGGTAAGCTCCTTGTCCGCTTTAATCACCACCAACTCCCCCGGGTTCTCTAAGAGAAGCCCCCGCAATTTGGCTCCTAATTCCCCCTTCCCTACCTTCTCCTGATTTAGATAGAGACTGCCCGATTTGGTAACGGTCAGGTAGATTCTCTTCTTTGACTCTACCTGGGAAGCGGAGGTTTTGGGCAGGTTAACCTTTATACCAGGTTGCACAATGAAGGAGGAGGAGAGGAGAAAGAAGATGAGCAGAAGGAGGATAATATCGGCCAAGGAGATTGTGCTGAAGGTGGTTATTAGCTTGCGAGTAGGGCCGAAATCCATAATTAGCCTCCTCTCTTGCCCAAGGTCTCCAGGAGTTTGCTGGAACTCTCCTCCATCTCATAGACGAACCTATCTACCTTTCCCTGGAAATAATTGTAGAATATCAAGACCGGTATCCCCACGGTAAGGCCGGCAGCGGTGGTCACCAAAGCCTCCCAGATCCCTCCAGCCAGGACGGTGGCGTTCACATTCCCCCCTAAAGCTTCAATGCGCATAAATGCCTTGATCATTCCGGTAACTGTCCCCAAAAAACCCAAGAGAGGAGCCACAGCAGCTATGGTCGCCAGAACACCCAAGTATCTCTCCAATTGGTGCACTTCCACCTTCCCCGAGCTCTCCACAGCTTCCTTGACCTCCTCCTTGGTCTCCTTTTGCCTTTCTATGCCGGCCTTCAATATGGAGGCAACTGGACCGGGGGTCTTCTTGCACCTCTCAATGGCCTCGGTTATCTCCTCCCTCAGGATCAATCCCTTAATCTCCATAAAGAAGGAGTGGGTATTTATCCTCGCCTTGTGCAGGGCTATCCACCTCTCCACGATAATGGCCACCGCCACCAAAGAACAGATGAAGATGGCCACCATCAACCATCCCCCCTTGGCCACAATGGAAAAAAAGGACATAAAGGCCTCCTTAAGATTATAATTTTCAGGTAACGATGGGTCGGCCTTATTATAGCAAATCCAGGCCCAAAGTCAACCCCTCTTTTTGATTGGGCAAGGAAAATGATGAGGGAAGCCAACGGAAGTTTGGCTTGACAATAGGCCATTTGATCTGTATATTTTTTGTAAGGGCCATAAAGAGATCAGCCCTTAAATTTAGACAAATTAGAATAGGGAATCGGATTACCTCTCTACCTCTGATTTTAGGTTATCTTCAGCCATAACATACACATCAATCAGCTTCTCCCCTGCAAAAAATCGAGGATAAAGATCCGACTCCCCTTTCGCACATCCGTAATTATCTTCAAATAATGAGAAAACATTTACGCAGACCCACTCGTGATATTGTCTATACCTACTTCCTCGCTGGGATTAGTATTTTGGATTTTATTTTTGGCTTTTCCCTCTTAGTGGGATAAATTGGGGTCAACCCTCAGAAAATAAAAAATGACCGTGATCGGCAACATCTGCTAAAGTGTCTCGAAGGTGCTGTGGAGAGATTCGGCCTTGCTGGTGTATCTGAAGAGGCCCTGCGTGCCTGCAGATGGCATGGAAACGAAACCCGTGTATCTGGACAAAGGTACAATGGGGAGAACAACTTAGCAATCGGCATAGAGTTTGGGGGAATTGCGGGAACAAATATGAGCTATGTAACGCAAAAAATGAAAGGGTGTCTCAGTGGGGATAGCCAGTTGAAGGAGTGAACAGAGAGGTCCCTAAAGATCTATTTTCTGAGGGTTAACCCAAATTCTGTGCAGAGGGTGGAATTCAACCTGTCGTTAAATTCGTAGGGAGGCTCAACGTCATCGAGAGGGGATCTGCGCTCCTTATGGATGTTATCATCCACAAGGAGCGATGATATCTATTTCCCGACTGAAATCCAGCCCGATTTGATCCAGAATTTCCTCCATCATCCCGGCTCCTCCCCCAATTGGCCACTTTTCGTTCCCCTCTCAGACAGGTCTCCTAACCGCCGGATCTGAGGGGAGAAGTTTCGGCCTGACCTTCCAGCCTCACTTGTTGAGCAGAAATTTCCCCTAAAAAGACCTTGACAAATTGATTCTGATGCAGTATTTTGTACATACACTTGTAGTCACACTTTGCAGGAGGTCATAGATGAAATTTGCCACCATTAGAGAACTGAGTTCAGGTACATCTCAACTGCTCAAAGAACTAAAGGGGGAGGAGGCGATCATCATCACCAAGTTTGGGAAACCCCGCTATCTCCTTATCGAGATTCATGAGGATGAAATTGAGGATTTTATCCTGGCAAAACATTACAACCTTGAGGGAGAATTCGAAAAAGCCCAAGAAGAACTAAAAGGAGGAAAGACAAAAAGTCGCACGGCTCTCCTTAGCAAAGGAGTAAGGCGTGGCCGATAGGTTCCGAGTTGAATTTGCTTCCCACGCACAAAAGGACCTATCGAAACTTCCAGGAGGAACTCGAGATATCATTTTAAAGAGAGCAAAGATTCTGGAGCAAGACCCGTTCCCCCGCGGCAACATCAAGAAGAAAATCAAAGGTATGAAATATCCTCTCTTCCGGCTACGGGTAAATACTCCGATAGATAGTTTTCGTCTCTTTTATGGAATTCACCAACAAACGGTCTTAATCCTCCGAATTGTGTCGAAGAAGGAAACAGACAGAGTTCTGAGGCTTTTCCGACAGTAGCAAGGAAACAACCGTCTCGTTGGCAATTGCAGGGGGGATTTCTGTTCGTCCTTTTTGATTTGAGACCGAGAGACTCGGAAGTCAGAATTAGGCGTTAGATTAAGGGGGAGAGGACGAGCATGGCAGTCTGTTCAGATCGGTGCTCATCGTAAGTTCCGAGATTCTTGAAAGTCTATTTTCTGAGGGCTTGCCCCGTAACTCAAAGTGGGATTGGTATGTTCTTTTTTGTTTCCCAGAGCGGGGTGGATATGGAACAATGAGGTAGGCGATCCACTAATGGATCGATCTCCACTAAGCGGATTGCCCTGAGGCCCTGGATTTTCTCAACCTCATACCCAGTGCTCAGTCCCGTGCCCCACCACTCCGTTCTTTCTTTTCCTCAAAGTCAATTTGCCAAGCCCAACTGCCAAGAAATATAGGAAGTGTCCCGAATTCCCCCCCAATCCATAGAATCAAAATTGCAGCGGTATTTATTTCTACTCTTCAACCTAACCTCATTTACCTGACCCCATTTGCCAAGTTGTGTGCCATGTTTATGTCAAGAAATAAGTATGGTGTCCCCTGAATTAGTACTACAAGATGATGGAAGAACTTAGAGAGTCTAAGGACAAAGAGAAAATGGAAAAGAAGAAAGAAACGGAATAACCCTTAATTGGAGAGAGGAAAATGTATTACTCGATAATATCGTTTTCTATTATAGCTCTAATAATAGGTGGAAATATAATCGTTCATCTGAAGGAAAGCAAGAGGCTAAGAAAGATTGAAGAAGAATTGAGGACTTCTCAAGATTTCGAGTTGGATTCTCGGGTAAAAAGAACCTTACTAATAATGGAGAATAAACTGTCTATTGGTAAGATGGCAACGGGGATTCTTGTCGTACTCATTTTGGTGTTAACAGTCTTTTTAGGTTTGATTCGAACAGGTCGAACTCTAGAAATGATTGTGACACAAGGGGATACATTATTAACGCAAATAATGACATACCTTGCTGAGGTTGTATCCCAATTTCTCGTGATGATTCCAGTTATACTATTCTTGTTAATTTGTCATTATTCTTTTGATTTCTGGTCCAAGAGGCTGTTATTAAAACGTCAACTTGTCATTTTAGTCTCTCAAACAGAAACAAAGAGCAATAAAAAACAGGAGTCATCTTAACCAACACCGATCCATCTCTCCCCACTTCCACAAGTTCATAACAAAGCCAAAGAAACCCATCTTGAGAAAGAGAACTAAACATCCTTTAGACAAATTGGGGTCAAAGCTACATTTTTTACTTAGACCCCTTGGCTCACCTGTGGTCATCACCAACAGCTCTGGAGATGTGGTTAAAGACTACCACTACTATCCCTTTGGAAGGGTAAGCGAGGAGACAGGCTCCCTGGCCAACACCCACAAGTTCACAGGCAAAGAGCTTGACTCAGAGACCGGCCTTGGTTTATATTACTATGGGGCCAGATATTATTGGGAGTAATTCTGGGGACACCATACTTATTTCTTCTATAAAGAAGCTCGTCAACCCCTTTTTTCTAAGACGACCCTCCTTATTTATTCCCTCATTTTAACCTTCCCTTGGTTATGTGCCCTCCCGTTTAAGCTCCCGAATTATCTAAGGGATTTGCTCCACTCTTCTATGGGCGCTTCGGGGAGAGACGCAAGATATCACTATTCGGGACGCCAAGCTGCCCAGTCTTGACAAGTACCCCTATGGGGTGAAAGAATAAAGAGGAGCTCACTTGGCTAAGTATCTGCTCTTATATTCAGCGAAGGTCATCTTATTCTTCAACATGTGGTAAACTCCCTTGGCAATCTTTCTGGCCAAGGAGAGCTTGGCTATCTTCCTGCCCCTTCTCCGAGCAATGCCGGAGAAGTACCTACCCATGATTCTGGCATGATTCTGGGGACACCATACTTATTTCTTGACATAAGCGTAGCCCCCAACTAAATTACCCCTATGCCGAGAATAGCAAGGGGCGTTGCGCCGGGCTTACCCCACCATATTACCCAAAGGGGCAACAGAAGGCTGCAAACCTTCTTCTCAAATGAAGACTACACAGCTTACATCGAACTTATGACACACTGGTGCAGGACGTATGATGTTGACATCTGGGCATATTGCCTGATGCCGAATCATGTTCATCTCATTGCCGTACCCTCAGAAAGAGAGAGTCTCAGGCTTGCTATCGGAGAGGCCCATCGTCGATATACGCGCCGGGTAAACTTTCGTGAAGGATGGAGAGGCCATCTCTGGCAGGGACGTTTTGCTTCCCATGTAATGGATGAGAGGTATTTACTTGTCTGTGTCAGATATATTGAGAACAATCCGGTGCGGGCTGGGTTAGTGGATAGAGCTGAGGGGTGGGCTTGAGCAGTGCGAGATCTCATATCAGGGGAAAGAATGACCAACTGGTCAATATGAAACCATTGCTTTCGCTGGTTAAAGAAGACTGGTCAGATTTTCTCTCAGAGAAGGTAACATCTGAAGAGGAACAAAGCATACGCAAACATGAAAGGACTGGCCGGCCACTGGGCAGCATGGCATCTATTGACCAATTGGAAAGTATGCTTAGTCTCAGTTTAAAACCTAAGAAGCCAGGCAGAAAGCCAAAAACATAAATCAGTATGGTGTCCCCCGAAATCTCCATATCAACAAATATGTAGGAAAGGCGAATTCTGTTTTGACCTTCGATGGAATCACTGTGAAATTCTTTCGAGAAAATTTTAATCACGCGTTCTTTTCATCAAGTAGTCGGAAATTCCCAGTTAAGGATCGATTTGACAAAAGTAGAGCAGAGAGGATCGATTGGATCAAATATGTCCTTGAAGATGCAACGATGGAAATCTATCGTAGGGTGATACCGAACGGAAAGGTGCGAAGGATTGCATTAGAATCAAACACTCCTTATGCAGTGATCATCCAAATTGACCCAAAGGACTCTACACAAGCTCGATTCATTACGGCCTACCTCGTGAGAAGTCGTTCAGCATTGAGGAAGATGAGGAGCAATCCAAGATGGTAAGGCTGAAAATAAAAATGTCGCTGATTACGGTTCAGCGGCAGAGACCTTTGTGGGTTCCTTACTCTGAGTAAAGAACTACTAATGTAAGTATCGGCTACTTACATTACAAACTTAATATAATTTTTGGGGTCGGCATTGTCAAGTTATTTTTTCAAATTTCCTACGACAAATAGGGTAGAGTTCCCCCAATCATGCGAAAGTAGGGTCAACCCTTGACATTTGACAATACTTCTGTAAGTTCAGGTCCTTCAAGGGGGGGGCGGTCGCTTGGAAAAATAAAAAGGGGTTATATCTTTACTTTCAGGCGTCTTGAATTATGTTAAGCATCAACTTCCCTTTCACTTGCAAAGATCAAAAAAAGATGTGACCTCTTCCCCCCTCCTTGTACTAAATGATGATGGCACGGTCACGGCACGGTGATGGCACAATGATGGCACGATCGGACAAAGACAAATACGCCAAAGCTTTGGGTCAGCCCTCAGAAAATAGATATTGACATTCTTGGGTTGCTATACTATTCCGGTAGTAGGCAAGCCATTATAATAATTTGTTGGGATATTCCTTGTCTCTGAAGGTTACTCACCTATGGCAAGGCCTCTGCGCATTGGGTGGCCTGGTGCGCTCTATCACCTCACAGACCGAGGGAACGAACGATAGGCGATCTTCGGTGATGAGCTTGATCAGCAACATTTCCTCCAGTGCCTCGAAGGTGCTGTGGAGAAATTGGGCTTGCTGGTGTATCTGAGGAGGTCCTGCGTGCCGGCGGATGTCATGGGAACAGAGCTCGTGTATCTGGCTCAGAGGTACGGTGGGGCGACCAATGTGGCAATCGGTATAGAGTTTGGGGGGAACACAGGAGGGAATGTGAGTTATATATCGCAAAAAGCAAAAGAACTTCTCAGTGGGGATGGCCAGTTTAGGGAGTTGGGTGAAAGGACCGAAGAAAATCTATTTTCTGAGGGCTGACCCCAATTCTGTATCCTCTTATTTGTAAAACTGATTCCGATAGTCCTTGATTACGGCTTTGTCCCTGATTGCTGTAAACCACTTGGTAAAGGCCTCCTTCCGCTTGGCCTGAAGGATCTCCTTTCTCAAATCATCCTTCTCCTCAGCAAAACCCTTCTCATCAATTCCCTTTTTGCTTAAAAGCTGTAGTATATAAAACCCCTTTTCAGTCTCCACCACGGGGCTTATCTCACCTTTCTTTAACCGAAAAGCCGTGCCAATAAATCGGGGGAGGCGGCCCACATCAGGAATATAGTCCATGCGGGTAAAGTAATCCGTTGGCTTGGTCTTCAGTTTGTATTCCCTGGCGGTCTTGATGAGAGAACCCTTTTCCTTTGCCCTCTGAGCAATTGACTTAGCTTCCCTGAGGGCAAGTTCCCTCCTTTTCTGCTGGCTTAATTGAGATTTAATTCTCTCCTTAACCGCGGACAGGGGAGGGACCTCCGCCCCTTTTTTCTCAACTATCTGGAAGATATAGTATCCGGCCTTTGTCTCCACCAAACTGCTGGTCTTACCCACATCGTTTTCCTCTACAAACTTAGAGATCGTTGGATTCACCCCGATCATTGGTATGTATCTGCCCTGGTTGAAGAGGCCGGTCTCCTTAAGCTGAAGGCTGTCATCGGCAGCTTTAACCAGCCTTTCCTTCGCCGCCAAATGGGCGAAGTCCTCTGCTCTATTTCTGATCTCATCCAGGGTTTGGAGGGAGGGTTCTACCTTGAGGAGAATATGACGGGCATGAACCTTGTCTTCCCCCCTTTCCTCCACTTTAATAATATGCCAGCCAAATCTGGTCCTCACTGGCTGGGAGATCTCACCCTGCTTGAGGGAGAAGGCAGCATCCTCAAATGGTTTAACCATACTCCCTCTTTCAAAGAAACCCAGATCTCCCCCCTTAGCTGCCGATGGCCCCTGGGAGTATTCCTGGGCCAGGTCTGAGAAGTCTTCCCCAGAGATTACCATATCCCTTATCTCCTCAATTTTAACCCTGACGCTCTCCTCATCGGCTTTGCTGGGCTCCTTGGCCAAGAGGAGATATTTGAGGTTGGTTTTCGGGGGCTCCTGAAAATCCTCCTTGTGTTCCTGATAGTAGGTTTGCGCCTCCTCATCTGAAACCTGAATCTTCTCCTTGTGGAAATCGGAGGGGAGAACCTGCAGCCAGCGCACCTTTACCTTCTCATTTCTCCTGATATACTCTTGTTCAACCTCATTGGCAGTCACCCTTACCGTGTTGAAGACCAGGTTTTGTAGCTTCTGCACGGGCAGAAGCGAACGGGCCTTCTCTTCCAATGAGCTCCAATCGATATAAGGGTTGCTGAGGAGCTTCATATATCTTTGGTAATCAAATTTCCCATCCTCAGTGCGAAAGGTAGTATCGGAGAGGACCGATGGGGGAGGGTTGGAAGCCACCCAGGCAATTACCTCCGAGTTGGAGACCTTTATCCCTCTCTTTTTTACCTCCTGATCGAGAAGGGCGTAATTTACAATGTTGTTCCAGGTTTCTTCCCTTAACCTCTCTTCTGCCTGACTATCCATCTCTTTGACCTTGTCCCGATTTTCCATATATTGTCGGCGCAGGGTATTCTGAAACTGTTGGTAGCTTATCTTGATGCCATTCACTTCCCCCACCACCATACTCGATCTCCTTTTGGTAGATGTTACCTTCATTCCTACATTGAAGACCATAAACCCGACAAAGGCTATAATCACAACCCAGAAGGTGATCTTAGTAAATCTAAGCATTTTGCGCATCATTTTGATTCTCCTTATTTAAAGCTTTAACCTAAGCTAATAAAAAGAGGGGCAGATGGCAAGTGAATTTTGCATCAGGATTGATCTCCCCTACCCAGATTCCAAATCTTCTGTCTATCTGTCAGGTAAAAATCCCCAATTGGGGAGAGGCCTTTTGTGCCCTATTAGCCCACCTCCTGAGAGCCTTTACCCAGGCACCGACTATCCGCTCATCTTTAAAACCATAATGGTCAAATCATCGTAGAGGGGAGCGGGGCTGCTAAACCGCTCTACCCCATTGATGATCTTCTCCTTTATCTCTCGGGGGGATAGCCCTCGATGATCTACAACTGAGCTAAGCAACCTCTCCTCGCCATACTCCTCTTCCCTCTGGTTTAGGGCCTCCGTCACCCCGTCGGTATAGAGGATTAAGAGATCCCCCCGGGAGAGTTGAGCCTTACCGACCTCATATTGTACATCAGGGAAGGCCCCCAAGATGGTTCCTCCCTTCTCCAATCTATCCACCCTTCCAGTGGGATGCACGAGGAGGGGATAGTTGTGGCCAGCATTGCAATAGGCAAGGGTCCTCTGGTGGGGGTTGAGTTCCCCATAGAAAAGGGTAACAAACTTCTCCGGACTGGTGCTTTTGAAGAGAAGGGAGTTAACCAACCTCATCGAATCCTGAATGGGATGCCCGTTCTCCACCTCCGCTCGCAGGGAGGCCTGAAGTGAGGACATAAGCAAGGCAGCAGGCATTCCTTTCCCGGATATATCACCGATGGCAATCCCTAAATCCCCCTTTTTGGTTGTGAGAAAGTCAAAGTAGTCCCCCCCCACCTGTCTACAGGGCCTGGTCTCCACTGCTATCTCCATGCCGGGAAGGCGGGGGGGAGATGAGGGAAGGAGGGAGTTCTGGATATGGCGGGCCAGAGCTATCTCATCTTCCAATTTCCTCTTCTCCAAGGCTTCCTCATAGAGTTGAGAGTTCACCAGGGCCACGGCCAGTTGGTTGGAGAGGAAACCAAGCAAGGTGATCTCATCATAGGTATAGCGAAACCCCCGTAGCTTCTCCCCCAAGCCAAAGAAGCCGATAAATTCCTCCCCCCGTAAGAGGGGAAAGAGGAGGTAAGGCTTAAAATGCGGCTGGAATGAATCCCTGTCAGGCAGGTGCTCCATAAACTCCTCCGCCAAAATGGGCCCTCCCCTTCTAACCATCTCCCTCATCGTCCTCTCATTTAGATCTACCTTAGCCTTTCCCTCCCCCCAATCAACCGAAAAACCCCCATCTCCCTTCTCCCTGATCACCAAAAAGATCCCCTGAATCATCAGTCCATCTTTCAATGTATCTTCCAGCCTCCTCCTTAGGCTACCAAAGTCCAAAAGGGAGCTTATCTCACTGCTCAGCCTCCTGAGCAGTGCCCGATAATCTCTCCTCTCCTTGGGGTTGACCCTTTCCATCACCCTTTCCAGCCTATCCATCAGGGGGCGAAAGATAAGGACAACCAGGATAAGGAAAGCCACATCAAAAAGGGGAAGATCCCTCCCCAGAGAAAGGGTGAGCGCGTGACTTAGCCTTCTGATTACCAGGAGATAGCCAAGGATAAAAAGCCCTAAGGTGAAGAAGTAAACTAAACCCTGTTTGACAATGGCCCCTACATCCAGAAATTGATGCTTGATTACGGCCCAGGCAACGGACCCACTGCCCACTGCCACGGCTAAGAGGGCCAAAAACAGCTTGAGGTCACCTGGGATACGGAAGGGGAGGAGAACGGGAAGGATGTAAACAGCGGCGTAGAGCCCCACTCCTGATCTTATCCCATAAAGAAGCAGGCCCATTCCCTTCCTGAGCTTGGGGTTCTTTATCCCCTGATAACCTCGATGGAGAAGCCACATACCCAAGAGGAAATAAACCAGGTTTATGGAGGAGAAGAATTTAAGGTGGAACTTGAAGAGGAGGGAGAAGGTTAACCCAGTAAACTTGACCAAAAAATGGAAAGGAGCAGAGAGAGGGCCTAATTGATCGGAGATGGCCTCAAGGAGGGAACGGGGGATTAGCTTTCCCCACTCATAGAAGGTGGTGATGAAGAAGAAGTGGAAGGTATGGGGAAGAAATATGAGATATTTTAGCCAACGGTGCTTAAGGTAGAAGGGATTCTCCTGAGGGAAGACCAGGGCAAAGATGAGGAGAAAAGGAAAGAAGAACTCCCAAATGTAGAAGAAATTGGCCAGAAAAGGGGCATAGAAAGCTATCCCTCCTGGATTTAACTTGTCCAGGATAAGGCCTATCGCTCCCATAAGTGGCCCCAAGCCGGCAAAGCAGAGCATCAGGCCGGTAGCTTCGTTCTCCTTCCTCTTAGGGTTAACCCTCCAGATAACCAACCCGATAAGGAGAATAACGGTCCCCCCTATGAGAAAGCCAATAATGGTGATGACCTGGTAGGTAACCATAGCTTATCTCCTCAAATATTTGACTAAGGTCACCTTTGTCCCCGGCCCGAACTCGATCCTCACCTCATCCATCAGGGAACGCATAATAAATATACCTCTCCCTCTAGGCTTCATTATGTTTTTGGGGCTCGAGGGGTCCCTGAGCTTTTGGGGGTCAAAACCGTAACCCTCATCCCATACCTCTATTGTCAATCTATCCCGGGAGGGAATGAGGGAGAGAAATATCTTGCCTCGGCCATGCTCTATGGCGTTGTTCACCGCCTCGGTTGCTGAAATTGCTATTTCATCAACTGATTGAGAATCAAAGCCCATCTGGCTGGCCACCCTCTCGGTGATCTCATCGGCCTTTCTCACCGCCGAAGGAGAATGAGAGAGGGTCAAATTTACCTTCCTTCCCCTCCCCTCTGACAATTTTTCCTCCTGGGAAAGCTCTCTTTGCAACAGCTTCTCCGTTGGCCCTGCGAGGTTATTTCAAATACGAATAGGCTGCAATCGGCCTTGCTTTATAATGCCCTTATACCCCTTCCCAATCCGTGAGCGGGGTGAATGGCATCTTCGTAATTTCCATCCCCAAGGGAAGAAGACCCCCACGGTACACAGGGCCAAACAAGGGCCACAGATTACCCAGATTTTACTGAGAGAAAAATTACTACCGTAGCTCGTAGCTCACTACTCGTCGGGTTCTTTTTGAGCTAGCAAAACCCCAATTTTGTCACAGTCAGGTTTGGCAAATCCTGTATAGGGGCTTGATTCATCAAGCTCATTCTGATCGCCTAAATGTGACCCCTACACTTCTACCGGGCTTTAGCCCAAGGGGCCCGACGGACCCCGATCCATCGGGGTCCCCACAATTTTTCTGCTGTCAGGGCTCCCGCCCTGACAGAGATGAGATCCTTTGTGGATGATAACATCCACAAAGAGCAAAGGCCCATACTAAAAAACAGGATCTTACAAAATCGTTCAGGGCAGTTCATTCCGCCTTTACCACTACCAGAGTGAGGTCATCCCCTTGAGAGGGGGTAAAACTCCTCACCTCTTCTACTATCTTCAGCCGAAGAGCCCTCGCGGCCAAACCAATGTTTTCCTTGATGATCTCCAGTAATCTGTCAACCCCGAACTCCTCTCCCTGTTGATTGGTTGCCTCGGTTACCCCATCAGTGTACATCACCAAGATGTTTCCGGGGGTCAGCTTAATTCTATCCTCCTGATAGACCGAGTTGTAGAGCCACCCCAAAACTATACCCCCGGTATCCAGGTAACTTATTTTCCCTCCCCTCCCGAGGAGAATGGGGGGGTTATGCCCAGCGTTGGCGTAGGTAAAGACCCTTCCCTGGGTATCCAGAACCCCGTAGATGGCGGAGACAAACTTGTCCTCCTCTGTACTCTCGTAGAGAAGGTTGTTTACCTTCTTCAATATCTTGCCTATGGCGTAGTTATTTCTCACCTCGGCAATTAGGCTGGCCCGGAAACTGGCCATTATCAGGGAAGCCGAAATCCCCTTTCCCGAGACATCCCCCACTACCAATCCCAACTGTCGATCTGCTATATGGATGAAATCGTAGTAGTCCCCCCCCACCTGCTGGGAGGGAAGATTTATGCCAGAGATGTCAAAACCTGGTATGCGTGGGCGGAGCTTAGGCAGAAAGCTTCGTTGAATCTGTCTGGCCAAGGCTAAATCCTTATCTAGCAGCTTCTTCTGGGTTACCTCTTCGTGGAGGAGGGCGTTTTCCACGGCTACCGCTGCCTGACTGGCAAAGGTGGTGAGAAGAAGAAGGTCTTCTTCGTCATAGGCATTTGGCTTTTCGCTCTCCAAGTTAAACACCCCAATAACTTTCCCTTCACTCATCAGGGAAGCGGCCAACTCCGATTTGGTATTCTCCTTAGCCATTACATAGCGAGGGTCTTGAGAGACATCCGGGACAATCTCTCCCTTCCCGGTCTTAGCCACCCACCCCATCACCCCCTCTCCCACCTTTAGCCTTATCCTATCCTCCATATCTGGGAGGTAACCCCTGGTCATCTCCCTCCTGATGTGTTGGCTATTAGGGTCGATGAGGTAAATCCCAGCAGCATCGTAGTCCACCACCTTACGGAGGGAATCGATGATCAACTCCAGGACCTCGCTTAATTTCAGGGATGAGGTAATCTTTTTCCCTATCTCGTAGAGGGTAGACTTCTCCACCATCTCCTTTCTTACCTGATTATAAAGGCGAGAGTTCTCGATGGCAATCCCTACCTGCTCGGCAAAAGCTGAGAAAAGGGTCAAGTTCTCCTCAGTGAACGGCTTTCCATCCAGGCGGTTAATAGCTTCCAAGACCCCCAAGACCTTTTCCCTTCCCTGCAAAGGGGCAAAGAGCATCTTCTGAGAGGCATCCCCCTCTTTCTCTGGGGAGAATTGGGGATCCTTCTGGGGTTGGTTTAGCATCCTCGCCCTTTCCTCTTGGGCCACCCAACCGGCAACCCCCTCACCCACTTTCAGCCTTATCGCCTCTTGCTCTTTTACCCTCTGATTGGAGAGGATCTGGAAGAAGAGCTCCTCTCTCCTTTTATCCAGCAAGAGGAGAGAACAGGCCGCAACCCCCATAAGCTCTCTGGTTAACCCTGCCGTGAGGGAGAGAAGCTCCTCAAAATCCAGAGTGGAGTTGAGTTGTTTACCTGCTTTAATGAGAAGCCAGAGGTGGGACGGTTGAAGATTGCCCTGGACTTTAAGGTTACCATCAGTTTTTTTAATTTTTAGGGACATCTGTTTCCCTTATCGTTGTCTCCAATTTGCAATTTTTAGCTTCACTAACCTCCTTCACGACCCAATCAAACCGCAGATGAACGCAGATTTGCACAGCGCGACAAAGCCGCAACCAAATAATTCACCGCAAAGAACGCAAAGTTTAAAGATTTTTAACCAATCGTTTTATCTCATCTTCCTTCTGCTTTTTATCTTCTCTGCAATCTTAGAGGCTCTGCGGTTGCTACCAAACAACAGTCACGGATTTCACTGAATCTCCGGAACACGAATGACACAAATAAACGAATCTACCCGAATAAGAATCACCGAGGTGGCAGAACCCCGATTCTGCCACTCTTCCTTTGCCGTCAGATGAGGGCATCTACCTGCTCGGGGAGATCCCTCAGGGCAAACGTGCGGTAGAAGTCGGAGATTGCTTCGGCTTGCCACCTCGCTGCAGCTTAGGGCAAGCCTCGCAATGACCGGTAAGGGGAATGTCATTGCTCGCCCTGTTAGATATCAATAACATCTTGGCAAGAGCCAAAATTTATGAGACTTATCTAACAGGGCGAGGAGTCCCAGAAGCTTTTGGGACGACGAAGCAATCTCATTCTACCCGACTTTAGTCGGGGTAACCTTTGCCGGGCTTTAGCCCGTATGGGGACCGGCACTAAAGTGCGGTAGAAGTTGGCCGCTCAAGCCTACCTGGAAAACTTTGCTCAAAAAACATGATCTTATCTTACAAGGTTGTAGTACAGATTACATAAGAACCTTCCAGGATATGGATTCTCATCCTTTAGGTGAAGGAGGAGTCTGAATTGAAGTTTTTGTGAGCCTATTGTTCTCCATATCTGGTGATAATCTGGTGAAATCTTGTGGTTTCCCAATGCATAATCCGGGGGCAAATGTCCCAAACATCTAAAGCAAACTTGTTTTTGGTTCAGAGAATTGGGGGGTTGGTTTACCCCGTTAGATACAGAATTATTTATCTAACGGGGTCAATCGGAATTTATTTCGGATTTCGGATTTTCCTACTGGCCCCGTAGGGTGTGAAACTACCCACGGGCCAGGCTTCACGCCCCGTTGATTGGGGGCAAAGCTTCGCTTAAGGGATATATCAAAAAAGGTAGGCTTCAGACCTACCTTACAATGGGAAGATGATTTGGTTTCACCTTGCTTAACTGAAGCTCTCTATGGCTTCCTCTACCGTCTCATAGCTATCGAACACTGCATCCAGTTTCGTAATCTGCAGGAGGTTTTTTATCCTCTCGGTTACCTGAGCCAACTTTAGGTTTCCCCCATTGTTTCTCAGGCTAATCAGACTGCCGATCAATATACCCAGCCCTGAGCTATTCATCCAGTTCACCCCAGAGAGGTTCACTACCACCTTCCTCTTCCCTTGGTCAATAAGCTCATACAACCTCTCATGGAGATGACTGGCGTCCGGACCGCCCATAATCTTCCCCTGGGGTTCCACAATGGTCACATCATCCTCTTCCCTGTATGAGAACTTCAAGCTTGGGCCCTCTCCGTTTAATATTACGGGTTTTTAAAGGTTTAGTTTCATCTTAAAATTACAAAATCCCCTCGGCTTTGTCAAACGGTTTTTACAAAAGGCGATGCAAACCCTATAAGATCGTTACTGGATCTTTTTATAGAGGAACCACAAAAACAATCCTAACTCCCGCTTCCATAGTTTAGCCAGAGTTTTTAGACTCCTTTTGTAAATTCTATCGGCTTTTCTGCTTTCTGAGCAGAAGGGGAAACCTAAGTTTTGCCAACGGTCACATCGCCCCTAAATTACTTCCCTTACTTGACCAAAGCAAGCTTCTTGGTTACAGTCTGCCCATCTACCTTTAGCTGGCAAAAGTAGATACCCGAAGAGAAGGAGTTGGCCTGCCACCTGACCCTCTTCTCCCCTGCCTTTTGATAGCCATCAACCAAGCTTAACACTTTCTCTCCGAGAATGTTGTAGACGGTGAGTTTAACATATCCGGTTTGCGGTAAACTATATCTGATTATCGTAGTGGGATTGAAAGGGTTGGGGTAGTTTTGATAGAGGGTATACCTGAGAGGAACGATCCTTTCCTCTTCTCTCTCAGAAATCCCGGTGAATATATCAGCATAGTTACCGGTGCGGCAGGGGTTCCCCCGAAACATACTCCAGTATCCACCTTGACTTGATTGAGCCTTGTAATCGATGATCTGAACCCCCAGGCTGCGGCCAAAGGCTATCTCCAAGTCCCCATCCCCATCCAGATCGGCAATAGCCGGTGAAGAAGGGCCTTTCCCTCCTCCTGGTATGGGGAAATGAGGGAGTATCTCCCCATTGAGGTTGTAAGCATAGAGATTGCCATCCTTGCTCAAGACCACTATCTCAGGTAAGCTATCACCATCCAGGTCTGAGAAGCAAGGGGAGGATTCTAAAGAGTTACCCACATCGATAGGCCAACCAGCGACTAAGGAACTATCCCCTTTGATAAGGTATAGCAGTCCATTACTTGTTCCGAAGGCAATGGCTAAACCTTCTCCCACAGGGACAAAGGAAGGTGAACCCTTTATCATTCCCCCGGCAGAGAAGACAAGATCAAATGTGCTGTCAGGGTTCAGGATATAGAGTTTCTTATCCTCACATCCAACCACCACCTTGGAGCCACTTCCATCCAGATCGGCGATAGAGGGGGGAGAGCTTACCTTTCCTCCCAACTGAACAGGCCAGCCTGGCAAAAGATTCCCATCCTGGGAGAGGGCATACACCTTGTTATTGGAAGTGACAAAGACTAAATCCTTTTGGCCATCTCCATCAATGTCACCTACGGCAGCCCCCAGGGTGATGGAACTGCCCACCCAGTAGGGGAAACTGTCATTAAAACTTGAGCCGTCGCTTTTCAACACATAGAAATTCCTGTCACAGCTTCCCACGATTATCTCCAGACTATCATCATCATTAAGATCAGCAAGAACCGGAGTGGCTTGGATAAAACTCCCAGTAGAAACAGGAGGGAAAAGTGACTGGCCATTGGCTCTCAAGCAGTATATCTTGTAATCCCAGGAGCCGAAGACTATATCCAGTGTATCGTCCCTATCTATATCCCCCACCGCTGGAGAACCCTCGATAAACCACCCAGCCTGGAAGGGGAAACCACCCTTATCCTGCCCATCGAAGGTCTTCACATAGAGTCTGCCATCAAAACCACCGAAGATAACCTCCGTCTGATTATCTCCGTCAATGTCCAGCATCAAGGGGGATGATTGAACGACATCTTGGAGGTGAACCGGCCATCCCCGCTGAGCCCAACCCACTTTTAGCTCAAATCCTCGGAGAGTGGAATAGGGGTGATCTCCCCCCTGATTAGCCTCTATGTAGAGTTCCATCGAGATTGCTTCCACTCCCACGCTTTCAGAGACAGAGACCTGAAAGGGATCAGCAGAGTTGAATGCCGAGTCATCATCCTGAATGACTCCATAACTTCCCAGGCTGTCTAAGATGGTAACCCGAGGATCATCACACCTAAGAGTTGCTGTAACAGTATCCGCCTGGCCCCAGCTTATCTCATTTCTCAAGGCCACCAGAAGATCCACCCTCTCCCCTGGGTTTAAAACCCCATCGCCGTCACCAAACTCTGTATCAGAAACGATATAGGAGGCAAATAGCAGCTTAGGATAGGGGGGTTGGGAGGGGGTCATCCATTTTACCCCCGAATTTATGCCACATTGCCCCCATTTTATCCTGAACCATCCATCTTCTCCCCAATGGGATGTGCCCCAACTGTTCTTACAGATCCAACAAGAATCCGGATCGCTCCAGCCCACAATGGCCACTGCATGCCCGCCCTCATAATCCCCCCAAACATATTCATATACCCCACTGTCGTAAGACATAAAATCCGTATAGACTGACATATCGGTAACTAATGGCCCCTTGGAGTAGAGGGCGGCTTTGATCTGCTCTACCAGCCCGAGTACGCCCATCCATTCTTCAATTCCCCTGGCTCTCATCTGCCAATCTGAGCAAGCCTGGTCGCAGTTATTATCAACGGCAGCATAAGGAAGACAGGCCTCGTCTGGCGTCCCGTGCGATCTAAGATAGTTTAGAGCAGAGCTGTTATCCCACCCATACTCACACCCCCCGGGGCCTCTTCCACAGGAGAAAAGGTATTGCTCTGAAAGGTCAATATTCAACTGGGGAGCATTGAAATTAACCTTTATATCCCCTTCAAATGCCCCTACCACGGCAAAGGCTACGCAGCTTCCACACCCTACTTGGTCCTTGATAGGGGTTGTCCAATCGTAACCTCCATAGTCCCGCCAGTCAAACTGAGCAGGTAAAGAATCGGCGGTGAACAAAGCCACCTTTCCCCCTCTCTCAGGGCCTTCTAATATGGCCCCTAAGAGCCTTCTTCTCTCCTCAGGAGGAAGCTTGGACACCGATGTCTCCCCGGCAGTCCACTTTGCCCCCTTCTCCTTGATAGCCCGCTGGATTTCCTCTAATTCCCCACCCTGAACAACGGGGGCAAATAGGCCAAAAAGCATTGTGAAAATAGCAAGTTTTTTTAGCATTTTGAATTCCTTTCCTTAAGGTAAGCGGACAGACCTGAAGGTCTGTCCCTACTTTTTATCCCCGAAGTGAGGTGGCAAAACCCCGATTCTGCCGCCCTCCTCTCTTGCTTGCAGGTGAGAACACCTGATAGCTCATTAGGAGGCGGCCAGATGAGGGCATCTGACCGCTCGAAGTATCTGAAATGGATCTTATGAATAATTGGGGCTAAAAGGATTTCAACCAATCAGAAACCTTCTCTTACCCGCTTATCCTATTTTGAAGGCCCTTTTCAATTTTTCCAGCTCGAAGGTCATTCCATCCCGGGCGGCGATGACCTCCACTCCTGTCCTCTGAGAGAGCTCAGCGGCAAGTTCCCAGGGCTTGGCCCTGATCATTGTCATGCCAAAATGGGTGAGGACGGCGGCCTTGGGCTTCACTTCGGTGATTATCCTCTCGGCATCCTGCAGAGAGAGATGATCCAGTTCAGAGGGTTTAAGCCTGACCACATTGATGATCAGAAGCTGGCCCCGGTATTGCTCAATTAGTTGGGGGAAGAACCTGGTGTCCGCTATGTAGGAGATAGTATAAGGGGAGAAGCTGAAGTTTATCCCATAGGTTTCCGCCTCTCCATGGATATGCCTGAGGGGGGTGGAGAAACTTACCTCCCCAAGCTGGTATTCCCCCCCTTCCTTTAAGACAACCACATCCTCTACATACTCCCGCACATAGCGTAGGATGACCGGATCATCCTCCAAGGCCTGGGCCGGGGCAAAAACCTTCCCCCTCTTCTCAAAACCCCCCTTGGTCATCGCCTCTATCATAATATTCACATCGCAGCTATGGTCCAAATGCCGGTGGGAGAGGATTATCCCATTTAGCTTTACTGGATCGAGCTTCTCCCTCCTTGACCTGCATTTGACCAAGGCCCCCGGCCCGGGATCCAGGTAGAGGTTTGTTTTCCCTAAAGAGAGCCACATCCCCCCTGAGGCCCTAATCTGGCTGGTAACTACAAACCTCGCCCCGGCAGTTCCTAAGAAGATTATCTTATCGCTCACTGTCGCAAAAGTTTCCCTGCGGTTTCCCTATCGATCTTTAGGTTATGCACTACCTTACCCCTGGGGCCCAGCCGGCGTAAACTTTTTCCATTAAAGAAGAGCTCCACCCCCCCGGCATTTCCCACCGTGGCTTGGAAACCATTAAGGGAGAAGAGCACCTTCCTCTGCCCTGGGGTCAATATGCCCTGCCAAAGCACCTCTGAATCCCCCTCGATAAAGACCCAGGTTGACTCCCGCCCCACCAACTCCAGCTTAAGCGTATCGGGCTTAAACGGAGGTCCCTGAGGTAAGGTATCTGGGTTAATCACAATCAGGCTTCCCGGGAGAGAAGAGGGGGTTACAAGGGATCTGGCCTGTGGCTTCCCTGATAAAGGGGGGGAAACTGTTGTTCTCTTTGACTTTTTGGGAAAGAGGATGATGAGCAGGAGGAGAATGGGAAGCAGCAGGAGTCCCAGCCAAAACCTTGGGTGGGAAGAGGGAGGTTGCTCCACTACCGAGGGGATTTCCTCCTGGGAAAACATCCCCTTTACCTCTGGAAAATTTAGGCCTACCTGCTGACAATAGGACTTCAGAAAGGCGGTAAGGTAGGGGTCTTGGGGAAGTTCCTCAACTCTACCCTCCTCTATCGCCTTTAGATATTTGATGTTTATCCTGGTCTCCCCAGCAATATCCCGCAGACTTATCTTGCGCTCCCTCCTCTCCTTCTGCAGATAACGGCCGAGCTTCTTAAGTTCCATATCCCAGCTCCTGCAGAAGGGTCAATAGCTTGGAGAGGGGAAGGCCTACCACATTATAGAAACATCCCTCCACTCTTTCCACCAAAAGGGCGCCCTTTTTCTGCACTCCATAGGCCCCGGCCTTGTCCAAGGGCTCCCCCGTCTCCACATAGCTGGCGATAAACTCTGCGGAAAGGGGGCGAAACCTCACCTTAGTCACCTCAAATCCCGTGGCCTTCCTTCCTCTACCCACATCGATTAAGGCAAGGCCCGTATAGACCTGATGAGTATGACCGCTTAATCGGGAGAGCATCTCCTTCGCCTCCTGGGCATCCTGAGGCTTCCCCATTATCTCCCCCTGAAAAAAGACTATGGTATCTGCTCCCAGCACAATCCCCTCTCTTAGCTTGGAGGCAGCAGAGAGGGCCTTTCTCTCCGCCAAGGAGAGGACATAGTCGGCTGGGGACCTCTCTTCTGAAAATCCCTCCTCCACATTCACCTCCATTGTGCGAAAGGGGATGCCTACCTGCCGCAGCAACTGGGCCCGCCGTGGCGACGATGAGGCCAAAATCAGCTTCCCTTCGGATTGGGGCCTCCAGATCATTTTAACTCTCCAAGATCAGGGTCACTGGTCCCTGGTTCTCTATCTCCACCAACATCTTAGCCCCAAATATGCCGGTTTCCACCCGCAACCCCTCTTCCCTTAAGAACGAGACGAACCGCTCGTAGAGTCGCTGGGCCTCCTCTGGAGGGGATGCCTGGGTAAAGCTTGGCCTTCTCCCCTTTCTACAGTCCCCGTAAAGGGTGAACTGGGAGACAACCAGAACTCCCCCACCCACATCCAAAGTCGAGAGATTGAACCTCCCGGATTCATCCTCAAAGATCCTCAGATTAGCTACCTTTCCTGCCAAATACCGGGCATCCTCCTCCCCATCCCCGTTCCTCACCCCAATGAGAACGACCAGGCCCCGGCCTACCTTGCCCACCGACTGATCATCTACCTTGACCTGAGCTCTTCTTACCCTTTGGAGGACAAGCCTCATCTAAACCTTTCCTAAACAGATGGCCAAAAGGCCAACTACCATATTTAGCTTCAGCAATTGGTTCACCGTTGACCAACTGCTTGCCTCCCTCCTCCTCCAGAGATACCAGAGCAGGAAGAGGAGAAAACCGTCCACCCCTAAGCCCACGGTTAACAGGTAAGGGAGATGGTAAATATTAAGCAAAAAAGGTAAAAAAGTCAAACAAATTAAGCCACCAAAGCTGAGGGTAACCAGCCTGAGGGAGGCATTAAGGCCATGCACCAGCGGATAGGTCGTCTTCCCTCCGGCCCTATCTCCTTCCCGATCTTCAATATCCTTCAACAGCTCCCGCCCCAGATGGTAAAGTAGAGCAAAAAGGGCTGGGATCAGGGCCCCCTGGGGATTTCCCACGGCTATTCCCCCATAGAGGAAGGCAAACCCGCTCAAGAGGCTGATCACCAGATTCCCCACCAGCCCTTTCCTCCTCGAGAAGAGTGGATAAAAGAGGAGAAGAAGAAAGGAAAGAAGGGCCAAAAATATGGCTTCTAAACCTAAAAGTAGACTCAAACCAAGCCCCCCCAAAAAGAGGAGGGAAGCAAGCCTTAAGACGCCCATGAGATCGATATCCCCGGAGGGAAGGGGACGAGAGGGCCGGTTTACCCTATCTATCCTCAGGTCGAAGATATCATCCCAGACATTCCCTCCGCCGGCCACCAAGGAGGCCGAAAGGCCAGCGATCAGGATCCGCCAAAGGGGAGAAAAACCCCCCATAAAACCTCCTACCATCACTGAGAGGAAAACCAGGATGAGATTAGGAGCCCGACAAAGTCTAAGCCAAGAGATAAACTTATGAGACGGAGATCGATGTGAAAGCAAATCCTGGATAGGCTTGGGAACCTCTGCTCCTGCTTGGTAGAGGTTGGCTCTTATTTCGCTCTCATCCACCTCATGCTCGATATCTCTTTCATAGTAATCTGCACTCTGATGGAAACATTCAATCGCCACCAATAACTCCCTTGAATTGGGGGAGAGATCTCCAGACCTCGGTCATCGGCATCAGGAGATGCCTCCTACGGCAAACTCCTCTACTTCCGTGCAGGGGCGGATGGCCAAGAGGCCACCTTTTCCTCTTCCGTCAGAATCGGGGTTCTAACGGCTCGTGGGAGAAAGCTAAGTTCTGTAGGGACAGACATTTATGTCTGTCCGCCGCTTTCCTCTCGGACAGGGCCGAGGCTCTGTCCCTTAATTCCTGCAGTCCCTTCCAGAGCTGTCAGCCCCGTTCCGACGGGATTCCTGGCGGAAGAGGTAACTCCTGACAGCACTTTTGAATCAAGTTTGAGATCCCCCTTCCCTCTGAGGTTCTGTGAGATACCTAACTACCTTGGCAAAGACCTCCTCAACCTTTATTCCCAACATACAATCCCAGTTTCCCCGAGGGCACCTCCGGGGGCCATGGGGACTACAGGGGCGACAGGGGAGCTCCCTTTCGATTACCTCCCCGGGGCCCCAGGGGCCAAAGCCAAACTGGGGCACTGTGGGGCCGAAGAGCACCACCACTGGCGTCCCCATAGCGGAGGCCATATGCACAGGAGCCGAATCATTGGCCACCAGCACCCTTAACCTGGTCAGAAGCCAGGCGGCCTCTAACAGAGAAAGCTTGCCGGCAGCCACAATAGCCCCTTCCCCTATCAAAGAGGAGATGGCCTGGCAAACTACCCTATCGGAGGAGGAACCGAGGAGGACGACCTTCCCTCCATAATCCCTGACCATCATCCCCAACTGGGCAAACCTCTCCCCGGGCCACCTTTTAGTGGGCCAAAAGGAGCCAGGGGCAAACCCTACCAACCTGTCCTGGGAGGAGATTCCCGCCTCTCTCAGGAACTCATCCGCTTTTCTTTTTTCCACATCGGAGGGGAAAAGCTCTGGAGGGGTGGGCCTGGGGTTTATCCCTAAGGGGGAGAGGAGACTGAGGTTTCTTTCCACCTCGTGGATTCCCCATTGGTAGGTAACCCTTTTGGTAAGGAGGAAGAAACCAGCGCTCCGATCAAAGCCTATCCTCTCCCTGGCTCCAGCGCCTATGGCTAAAAGGGCGGACCTCAGAGAACGATGAGGGATTAGGGCCAGATCAACCCTAATCTCCCTTAACTTCTTCTTTACCCGCAGAAAACCCCTTAATCCCCCATCCCTTCCTCTTTTGTCATAGGTCATCACCTGGGTCAAATTGGGGTTATGGGCCAAGGCAGGGGCTACAGAGGGAATAGCGAGGAAAAACAGTTCGGCTGCCGGAAATGCCTCTTTGGTAGCTCTAATTAAAGGGGTGGAGAGGATCAGATCTCCAAGGAAACCGGTCTGAATTAGCAAGACCTTCTTAATAAAGACCAACTGTGCTCTTCCATCTCTTGTGGGGCCAGAACCAGTGGTCAGGATGGCTCCTGATGAACCCCTCTAAGGCCGTGGCATAGGCTTGGGTTCTCTCCTTCTTTCCTCCAGGAGGGAGAGGGCGAGTAATGATCATCCTCTCTCCCTTCCCTTCCCGAATAATAAAGGTCATAATTAGAGGGGAGCCGCTCTTCTCGGCGATAAAGGCCGGGCCAGAGCTAAAGGAGGCCGGTTGGGAGAAAAAATTAACCACCAGGCCATCCCTTCCTGCATCCTGATCGGCCAAAATACCCACCAACCTGTTTTTCCTCAAAGCACCAATCACCTTCCAGGCTCCTCCTTTCGCCCTGATCACCGCCACACCGGACCTCATCCGATACCCATTCACCAACCTATCAACCAGTTGGTTGTGTTGCTCCTTGGCCACAACATCCAAGGGGTAACCTTTTTGGGCCAAAGCGGCCATGGAAAGCTCCCACCGGCCAAAATGTCCACCTAAGATTATCCCCCCTTTCCCCTGCTGCAAGGCTCGGTCAAGGTTCTCCAAACCCTCAAAATTAATTCTCCTTAGGAGGTGAGGAGGGAAAGGCTTTAAGAGGTCAAAGAATGTGCGTCCTAGGTTCTGATAGCTTCTTCTGCCTAAGGAGATAAGCTCTCCTCTGCCCATCTGAGGAAAGGCTAACCTGAGATTGATGAGGGTAACCCTCCTTCTGAAACCTAAGAGGTCAAAGGCAAACTTCCCAACGCGTTCCCCCAATCTCTGGCAACTCCTCCAGGAAAGGACCTGACTGACCCTCTCTACGGCCCTCAGGAGCAGGTATTCAAGGAGATACCTTATTTCCCTTATCATTTGAAGGGGAGAGAAAAGCCTCCTCCCTTTTCCATCTCTTGAGAATGGCCCTCTGCCTCCATCTCTTGATGAGGAAAGCCACAACGAAGAGGATAGTCAACCCCAACCAGAGAAGGGATGTATCGGCAAAAAGGGCCAATAGGTTGTATCTCCTCCTCACCCATTGGAGCCACAGGTTCTCACAGTCCCTCAACCCCAGGCCAGTGGCCCTCCACATAGCCCCATTCATTGAATAACCATCTCTTAACCCCTTAACTATCTCAGGCACCGCGGTGGGGCCAAAGCTCTTTTCCAGCCAAAGTAGTGCAGAGAAGCTCTCCGCATAGGCCAGATCAGCTTTCTGCCACCAAAAGGTATTCACCCGGTCAATATCTCGCAAGGGCAAAAGGGAGCCGGTAAGCTTAGCCTTTGCCAGGGTAAAGTCCATCCCCATTCTCCACTCCTGAGATTGGCTCATCGCCAGCCCCTCATCAAACCAGCGGGGAATATGGACCCCATCAAGGTTCCAATGAAGGAGAATGTGGGTGAACTCGTGGGTAACCACCTCCTCTAAGCTCCTCTTCCCTTTCTTGGTAGTTCTCGGATCCCTCAGAACAATGGCCCTCTTGGAGGGAAGAGCACAGGCCAATCCCCAATCGGGGAAGCCAGCTCCCACCAATTTCTCAAACTGAGCTTGGTTGGAGACAACATAAACAGTCAAGGTTCCAGCAAGCTCCACCCCCAATGCAGAGGAAAGGGAGGGGTAATTCCCCCTGATGATCTCCTCTACCTTTGGGTAGGAGGGGATCACCCTTAGGGTAAAGGGAATTTTTCCCTGCCCCCTTTGGGTGCAGAAAAAGAGGAAGAAAAGAAAAAATAAGCTTATGAGATAAAGTCGTTTTCTTATCAGGCTCCCTCCCAGTTAAGTCAGTTCACTTCGTTCACTAACTTCCAAGGGGCTATCGCCCCTATGGCGGATTTCGGTGCTCCGCCAGCTCACACCGAAATCCTGTCACCCCATTGGGGGAAAACACATCCTTTCCCCCAAACCCCCTGATGACCATCTCGGAAATTTTAGAATTTCCGAGATGTCTAAGAGCAGGAGCAATTCATGAATGGCTCAACTGCAAAGACCATAGAATCGGTAGTTCCAGGCTTTAGCCGAGTTCCCCTGAGGTGGCAGAAGCCCTCTTCTGCTGCTTACTTCTTTGCCGTCAGAATCGGGGGTCTGACGGCTCGGGGAACGTTCAGATCAGGGGATCTGACCGATCACCACAAGGTTTCCAGACTCTTCCAGAGCTGTCAGCCCCGTTCCGACGGGATTCCTGACGAAGAGGTAACTCCTGACAGCACACTTTTGAATGCTAAATTTCTGGAGGGAACTCGCTTTACTTGGTTTCACCCTTCTCCAACCTACTAAGTCCCTTCCTTATCTGCAGGAGGACATAGGGGTGTCTCTCTCCCTTTTTGGCTGAACCAAGGGCCCTTCTGGCCCCTTCCCCCCCGATTCCCCCTATCGCCTGGGCGGCAAAGGCCCTGGTAGCCCAATCCCTGGCCTGCAGGAGAGAGACCAGGGGCTTAAGGGCCCTTTTGTTGCCTATCTCCCCTAAGACCTGAATTACAAAATATCTCCCCTCTCCCGGTGGCTCCTGGAGAATAGTTAGGAGAGAATCCAGAACAGAACCCCCCAACTTGGCTAAATCTTGGGCCGCCGCATTGCGCACCGCATAAAAGGGATCGGATAGGCTCCTGAGGAGGGAGGAAATTGCCCGCTCATCATTCAACTCTCCCAAGCCCACTGCCGCGGATTTGCGCACCAGATCCACCGAATCCCGCAGGGCAGAGATAAGCACCGAGGTAGCCCTTTTCTTCCCAATTCTGCCCAAGGCAAAGGCCACCACAGACCTTACCTTCCAATCGGGATGGGAGGATAGCTTCACCAGAGGGGAAAGGGCCCGCTCATCGCCAATTAGCCCCAAGATCCTTACCCCCAACCTAAGCGCATAGAGGTCATTGGTCCTCAGAGCCTCGATTAGGGGTTTCACCGCCGGCCCCTTGATCCGCCGCAAGACCCTCTCTAAGGCATGCCTCTCCCGGGCATCCCTTGTTCCCAACTTGCCCACTAGGTAGGGGATGGCTTCCTCTCCCCTGCGCACCAACTCCTCCTCCGCCGGCTTCCGTAGGGGGGCATACTGTAGCTCCGCCGAAGAGGCCTCATGGAAGAGCTCCTCCACCGATTTCCCCTGGGCCCAGAGAGGGGAAGCGAAGAGAGGAATAACCAGGCCGAGCCAGAGCAATCTCTTCATCGGGCCTCCCTCAGAGGCCTTTCCAGATCTGCTCCCACCCCATACCTCGATTTCGTCCAAAAGGAACGGTTCCGGTAACCGCCTGCATAGCTATCCTTACCCGAGAGATCGATAAATACCCCAATTGAACCATAATCCCTCCTGAAATCACCATAACCATTGGTGTTAGCTTGTTTACGGACCTGATAGTTGTCATCGCCAGCAAAGTCAAAGAGGATACCAATGCCATTGGCATTTCCCGCCCCCTGGGAGAGGTCCCCAGTGGCGTAGTTGTCGTCACCCCGCCAATCCTCTAAGAGGCCAAAGCTGAGGTCATGGCCACATCCCTGGGAAACCCCATGGGAGATGTAGTTGTCATCGCCTGCCTTATCCACTAAGGCGGCTAAGGTAAGGTGGGTGGCCGCCCCCTGAGCATACTGATAGGAGATGTAGTTGTCGTTCCCCTCCCCATCAATTAAGCCGGAGAGGGCATACCAGTAACTTGACCCCTGTCCAAAGATATCTGAGATATAGCTGTCGTTTCCCGATTGATCGTAGAGCAGGGCCACCCCACCGGAGGCATAGGGTCGCAGACCATAGGCAAACCCCTGGGAGAGGCTAAGGTAGTGGTCAAAGTACCTCAACCTATCGGTATATTTTCCCCCGGAGTAGTAGAGATCATTCCCCCCCCGATCGGAGAGCCAACCAAACCCTCCCACAAAGGCAAAACCCTGCGAGAAGAGGGCAGATCTATATTCGTCGTTGCCCCCATCATCGCAGAGCATGCCCACCCCAAAGGCCCCTGCCCCCTGGCCTGCTGTATCGCAGATGTATTTGTCATCTCCCCCCTCATCCCAGAGGAGACCACAGCCAAAGAAACCCGCCCCCAGGGAGTAGTTCCCGGCAATATAGGTATCATCCCCTTCCCTATCCCAGAGCAGTCCCACCCCAAAGAGCCCACTACCAAAACTCCCTTCACCCCCCAAGTAAGAATCATTACCGGAAAGGTCCACAATAACCGTTGCCCATCCATCATCAGGGGTGGTGATGTGGTCATAGCGGTCATCCCCGCCCAAGTCGATAATCATCGCTACATCTGATTGGCGATATTCGTTGGGGCCAACTCCTCCCATTAACAACCTACCCCAAGGAGTCATAAGATCGAGTAACAATCCTCTCCCCAGGCCATCCTCCTCAGCAAGATAACCTTGGCTAAGTTCCAAACCCCGGGTAAGGGCCAGGCCAGCGGATATTATCTTTTCCCTTTTCACCCTTTGGGCCAATCCCAGGACCCTCTTACCCCTTTTCTCCTCCTCTTCCTTCTCCTTCTCGGTAACCTCAATGGGCTTCTGAGGATCAAATGTTCCCTCCCTGAGAACCTCTGGTCCCTCCCTAAAGAGAGAATCCCTCTCCTCCGGGCTGAGTGGGGAGAAAGCCTCTCCCATTAGGAGGTTGGCCTCCCTTATCCCAGTCAAGAGGTAGCTTATGGCTGTCCGCAAACCTGGGTTAAGAGAAAAAAAACTGACCCCTCGCAGGTATAATCCCAACCCAGTGGTATCAACCAAAGGGCTTTCCGGACTCAGATCCAAGATCCTCTCCGCAGTTTCGAGCCTTTGGCTGAAGCTCCCCTGGCTTAATGCGCTGTTTAGGGAATCAAGCCAAGGGGCAACTCTTAGGGGATGGTTGAGAAGATCTTCGACTATATCCAGTCTAAAGGAGTCCGACTCCAAGTAGTCATTTCTCAGATAGATGTCCCCTGGAGTGAGCTTGATGCACTTCAATGTCTCCCTAAGGCCCAAATGGAAGTTCTCCCCTATCTCCCCGGCCTGAGCCTCTGTGGATGGAGCCGGTAGAAGGAATGTGAACACAATTAGCCACTTTAACATAGGATAATATCTCCTTTATTCAGCAAGATTTTGGGGGCACCTGGATGACCCTGTTCCTTTATTTTACCCGTGCTCCCGCGGGGATCTTCCCATCTGGCCTGATGAGGACGAGGTCCTTTCCGGAAACCGCAGCCAGCAACATCCCGCGGGATTGCACCCCCCTGATCACTGCTGGTTGGAGGTTAGCCACCACCACTATCTGCTTGCCGATCAGGTTCTCGGGTGGGTAGCGATGAGCAATCCCTGCAACTATCTGCCTTGGTTCACCGCCCAGGTCTATCTTCAGCTTGAGCAGCTTGTCCGTCCCCGCTACCCTTTCTGCCTCTACTACCTCAGCCGTGCGTAGATCAAGCCTGTTAAATTCCTCCCAACTGACTATCTCTTCCTCCTCCCTTTTCTCCGTATATTTTATGCGCGGGAAGAGGGGTTCCCCCCGCTTCACCCTGCTCTCAGGGGAGAGGAGCCCCCATCTTTGGGCATCATCCCAGGAGGGTGGCACTTCATCCATTCCCAACCTCTCTTGGATCTTTCTACAGCTCTCCGGCATAACCGGACTCAGGAGAAAGGAGACTATCCGGAGGGCCTCACAGCCCATATAGAGGACAGTTCTCAACCGTTCCCTCTTTCCTTCCTTCTGCAGCCTCCAGGGGGAGGTGACCTCCAAATACCTGTTGGTGGCCCTAATCAGCCTAAATGTCTCCTCAATGGCCCCATCGATCTTGAGTTTACCCACTAAATTCCTTACCTTCCCGGCTACCTCGCAGGCCAACCTCTTGAGCTCCTCATCCTCCTTTTGATAGTCCTTCGGCGGAGGGATTCTTCCCTCCCACCAGCCCGTGACCATCTTTAAGAGCCTGCTCTCCAAATTTCCCAAGTCATTGGCCAGATCGCTGTTTAACCTCCTCACCAAGGCCTCCTCACTAAAGCCGGCATCCTGTCCCAAGGTCATCTCTCTCATCAGGAAGTAGCGAAAGCCATTAACCCCATAGGTTTTGGCCAATTCCGCTGGGTTGATCACATTTCCCCGCGACTTGGACATCTTTTTCTCCCCTACAAGCCACCAGCCATGGGCGATGATGGTCTGGGGAGGCTGAAGGCCAATGGCCTTGAGCATTATGGGCCAATAGACGGCATGGGTAGTAAGAATATCCTTGCCAATGAGCTGATAGGTGGCCGGCCAGAGCCCATCGAACCTTTTTGGCGCGAAGAGATACCCCGGGGCGGAGATGTAATTGAGGAGGGCATCGAACCAGACATAACAGACATAATCTGGATCAAAGGGGAGCTCTATCCCCCAATTGAGCCTGGACTTAGGTCGGGAGATGCAGAGGTCCCCTAAGGGTTTCCTTAAAAACCCCAACACCTCATTCCTCCGGCTAAGAGGAAGGATAAAGTCCGGGTGTGTCTCAATATATTTTACCAGCCAATCCTGATATGCGGACATCCGGAAGAAATAGTTGGTCTCAGTCAGCCTAATCACCTCCCGGCCACAGTCAGGGCAGCGTCCATCAATGAGGTCCTTTTCAGTCCAGAACCTCTCATCAGGCACACAATACCAGCCGTTATATTGTCCTTTGTAGATCTCCCCCCCTTGGTAGAGGTCGGTCAGGATCGCTTTTACTACCCTCTCATGTCTTCCCTCTGTGGTCCTGATGAAATCGTCATATTCAATACCCAAAAGCCTCCAGAGATCCTGGAACCTCTCGACCATCTGGTCGCAAAACTTCAATGGGGATAACCCTTTTCTCTCTGCCGCATCGGCAAGCTTTTGTCCATGTTCATCAGTGCCGGTGAGGAAGAAGGTCTCCCCCTTGCCCATTCTCCCGTAGCGGGCTAAGACATCGGCCAATACAGTTGTATAGGCATGACCAATATGGGGTTCAGCGTTAACATAATACAAAGGAGTGGTTATGTAACGGGCCATAAAACCTCCGTTGATTTATACAGTTTACAGCAGGCAGTAGACAGTAGTCGGTCACCAGTTGTCAGAAATCAGCAGTCAGCCTACAAACAGTAGTCGGCTGTCAGTAGTCAGTTGTTAGTCGACAGCTATCAGTTGTCAGTCGTCAAAAATTCTTCCTGCCTCCTGTAAACTGACCCCCGAATACTGATCGCTGATTCCTGAATACTGAATACCGACAACCGCTTGCTGGTTCTTATTTACCTACCTTCTTCTGAAAAAGCTTCGGCCCTTCCTCGCTGGCTTACGCAGCTCAGAAAGGGGTAACTCCTCGATTATCCCATCTGTGTGGGCAATCGTTACCTTCTCGCTGAATATGTCCACCTTTTCCACCACGCCTGGCCCCTTTTCCGTATGCAGTTTGGCTCCGATACGGGGATATTTCTTCAGTTCCTCTTCGTAGAGTTTCCGCTCGAAGAGAAGACAACACATAAGCCTCCCACAAACCCCGGATATCTTGGAAGGGATAAGGGTAAGATTTTGTCCTTTGGCCAACTGGGTTGTTATGGGTTCAAAATCCTCTAAGAAGGTAGCACAACAAAGGGGACGGCCACAGATCCCATAGCCCCCCATCCTCTTTGCTTGATCCCTAACCCCTATCTGCTTCATTTCTATCCTGGTCTTGTAGACAGAGGCCAGCTCTCTGACCAGCCCCCGGAAGTCAATCCTCTCCTCGGAGATGAAGTAGAAAATCAGCTTGTTCCCATCGAACTGATATTCCACATCGACAAGCTTCATCGGGAGATTTCTCTCCTCGATCCGCGCTTGGCAGATTCCCCTGGCTTCCCTTTCCTTCTCCCTGTTCTCTTCCATTCTCTCCATATCCTCTGCGGTTGCCTTCCTCAGGATCTCCTGGGAAGGGGAGAAACCGTCCCTGACAGAGGCCTTCTTGATTACCTTCCCCATATCCTCTCCCTTCCCCGCACTGACCAGCACCCAATCTCCTATCTGTAGCTGTAGGGACTTGGAATTAAGGAAATACCCTTTCCTCCAGCCCCTAAAGCCTATCTGAAATATCTCCCTCATCTCTGACTATCCTCCTCAGACCAAGAAAGGTAATGAGCAACCCAAGCCTCAGGTTGGCGTTGAACCTAATGGCAGTCTGAGCTTCCCTTAACTTGGCCAAAGACCCCTCTATCTTGGTCAGGGAAACCTTCCCCGACTCCTTCCGTAACCTCTCCATCTGATCTTCATTGGTAACAAGCTCCTCCCTCCCCTGGGAGATGAGGAGGAGATCCCTATACCAGGAGAAAAGAACCTCCAGTACCTCCCTGGCTTTCATCCTTTCCTTCCCTTTAAACCTGCTCTCAATGGAGTTCACAACCATGAGAGGTTCCCCCCAGAGGGCCTCCTCTAAGAGAGAGAAGGCCTCCCTCCTTAACTTTTGCCATCCCTCCTGGTGCAGTCGCAGGGCTTTACCCAGGCTTCCCTCCGCTAAGTGGGAGAGAAGCTTAGCCTGAGAGGGGGAAAGGGAGAGCCTTCCTCTTAAAGCCGAATCTATCTCCGATGTGGAGAGCTTCCCCAACCTGACAAGTTGACACCTGGATCTGATGGTCAGGGGAAGGGCTGGAGGGTGAGAGGTGGTGAGGAGATAGAGGAGGTAGGGCGGGGGTTCTTCCAGTGATTTGAGCAAGGCATTGGCCGCGGGGGTAGTTAACCTATCACAGTGGGAGATGATCACCACCCTTCTCCTCCCCATAAAAGGTTTCTGAGTTGCCCACTTCTCCATCGCCCTTATGGCATTGATGGAGATAGAGAGAGAACCTTCCATTTCCTCCTCACTGTATGGGTTCTGGATCCTTTTCTGGGCCAACCTCCCCACCTCCTCAGGGGGAAGGTTCTTGGGAAGAGGTTGGAGGAAGATAAGGTCAGGATGACTGTTCTTGGCTACCCAATTACAGCTCTGACAGATCCCACAGGGCCTTTTCTCCCCCTGGCAGTTCACCGCCTTGGCCAGCTCCAGGGCCAGGGTATCCTTTCCCACACCCCACCCACCATAGAAAAGATAGGAATGGGCCAACCTTTCCCTTTTTAGTGCCCTCCAGAGGATGAGCTTTGGCCTTTTCTGGCCGATAACCTGAGGGAAAGGTTCCTCTACCTCTTTCTTAACCATTGCAACGGATCCAGTCTTTTCTTTCCTTTTCTCACCTCAAAATGAAGCTGCGGGCCAGAGAGCGAACCCGTCTCCCCCAAAAGGGCCACCGGTTCCCCCTCTTTCACCCTTTCCCCCTTAACCACCAGGGTCTGGGAGAGGTGGGCATAGAGGGTGTAGTAGCCCCAGCCGTGGCCGATGATCAGGAACCTCCCATAACCCCTTAGCCACCCCTCGTAGAGGACCTGACCGGCAAAGACGGACTTCACTTCAGAGCCCAGTGTGGCCTTTATCTCCACCCCCTCGTTAAAGGTGACCGTCTGGAATACGGGGTGAAGGTGTCTGCCGAATTTAGAGACAACCTTCCCTACAACTGGCCAGGGGAGATGACCTTTCTGGGCGGCAAATGAACCCTGGGCTAAGTATTCCCTCCTCTGCTTTTGCAGGTCATTTATTATCCTCTGAATCTGCTGGGAACTTGATTCTAAATCACTGATGGCTTGGGCATAGTTTGCCTTCTTTAGCTTCACTTTGCGGAGGAGCTTCTGCCTCCTCTTATAATCCCTCCTTAAGGCAATCTTCTCCTTTTCCCTCTCCCCCTTTGCCTCCTCCACCCCCAATTTCTCTGCCCTTAGCTTTTCCTTTTCCTCCAAGAGGGTCTTCCTTTGGGAGCTCAGTTCCTGGAGGTACATCCTGTCTCCACGGGCGATCAGGGCAAGGAATCTCTCTCGGGAGAGGAGTTGGGGGAGGGACTGAGAGGAGAAGAGGAGCTCCAAATCGCTTATCTTCCCCCTTTCACAGATATCCCTTACCCTCCTTGACCAGCCGTTTCTCCTCTTTCCCAAGTCCTTTTCCAGGACCTTGAGGTTTTCATTAAGTTGGGCGATGGAACCTTTGAGTAACTCTTCCTTTTTGGCCAGACCGCGGATGAGGGCCTGGGAGAGTTCCAGCCTCTTCTCCACATCCTCAAGTTGGGCGAGGAAGCTTTTCTCCTTTTTGGCCAGATTCTTTGCCTCCTTCCTCTTCTGGGCCAGCTCCTTCCTTGTCTTGGCCAATTTCCCCTCCTGGTGGGCCAGCTTCCGGTCATAGTCCTCAATTTCCGCTCCCGCCACCCTTAAGCTCAAGAGGAGAAAGAGAAGGGGAATCTTGCAGGCCAACCTAACGAGCAAGGGAGAACCTCCCTCCTAAACCACCAAATGCAGCTCCCAGGCCAATTTGCAGCCCGCAAACCTGGGGGGGAAGCATCGCCCCAGAAGGGAGCTGCGGGGAGAGGAGAAGGAAGATGAGGTAGAGAAAAGCCGCTCCTATCATTCCACCCAAAAGCCCCTGAAAAAGACCTTCATAGAGGAAAGGTCTCCGAATAAATCGGTTGGTAGCTCCCACCAGCCTCATTATCTCCACCTCCTTTCGCCGGGCAAGGAAGGTTCTACCCACCACATTGGAGACCGACATAAAGGAGGAAAGTCCAATGATCACTCCCAATATAAGGTCAAGTAAAAGAAGGTTGAAGACAAATCTGTCCAGCCTGGCCAGCCACTCCCCCCCATATTCCACCTCCTCTACTTCATCCAGTGAATCTACCCTTGCGGCTATCCCTTGCACCATCTTCCCTTTACGCCATCCCTCCCTGAGCCTTATCCGGAGAGAAGAGGGAAGGGGGTTGGTCCCTAAATCATCGGTGAACTTTTGGCCGAACTCCCTCTGGAGTTCAAGAAGGGCCTCCTCCTTACTTACCAGGATAACATCCTTAACTCCCGTGATTTGCCTCACCTTCTGGCCCAGCTCCTTAAGCTGGGAGTTGCTAATCCCATCCTTGAGAAATGCCTCTATCTCTATCTTAGACCTCAGGTTTCCTAGGGTAAACCTCAGGTTGAAAGTCAAACAGAGAAAGGCTCCCAAGAGAAGCAGGGAGAGGGAGATGGTGCAGAGGGAGACCAGGAAACGGATGGGATACCTTCTGAGACTGCGGAGGGCCTCGTTTATCCCATAGATATAGGTAGAGGCCATCTATATGAGCCTCCCCTTGGTTATTCTCAGAACTTCCCCGGCCAGGCGCTGCGCTCCCCTTTCCTCCTGGGTGGCCAAGAGGATGGCCGTCCCCTGAGAATTTATCCTCTTTAAGAGGGAGATAATCCCCTCTGCCCTCTCCCGGTCTATCCCCCCGGTGGGCTCATCGGCTAAAAGCAAGAGCGGTTGGTTCACCAGGGCTCTGGCAATAGCCACCCTCTTGGTCTCTCCCCCCGAAAGCTGCTGGGGTGAAGACCTTGCTCTGCTGCTCAGGCCTGTTTGGCCCAACACCTCCCAGACCCTTCTCCTTATCCCCTTTCCTCCCACCGCTCTCATAGCCAGGGCCACATTCTCAAAGACATCCCTTTCCTCCAGGAGCTCGGTGGTCTGCGGAACTATTCCCAACTTCCTCCTCAAATAGGGAATATCCCGGGGCCTTATTTTGTTCGAGGAGAACCCATTTACCCTAACAATTCCTCGGGTGGGAAGAAGCTCCATATAGATAAGCTTGAGCAGGGTGGTCTTCCCTGATTCATTGGGCCCCACTAAGGTGAGCAGCTCACCCTTATTTAGGGCAAAGCTTACCTCCTGCAAGGCCTCAATCCCCCCCGGGTAGCGGAGGCTTACCCGCTCAAAGCTAAGAATTTGCACCCCTGGCCTCCTTCATCAGGTAGGCCATCCTAATGGCCGCGATCATACTTCCCGGATCTGCCCTCCCCTGACCAGCGATATCCAGGGCCACCCCATGGTCAGGGGATGTCCTGATTATGGGCAATCCCAGAGTGATATTCACCGATTGGCCAAATCCGAGTAACTTTACCGGGATGAGCCCCTGGTCGTGATACATAGCCAAGATGGCATCAAACCTCGAGAGAAAGGGAGGAGTAAAGAGGGTATCGCAGGGAAATGGCCCCTGGACATCTATCCCTTCCTTCCGGGACCTCTCTATAGCGGGGGTGATAAATTTGATCTCCTCCTCCCCTAAATCCCCCCCCTCTCCCCCATGAGGGTTTAGTGCGGCCACCCCTATCCTGGGGGAAGGGATGGCAAAATAGTCCTTGAGCCCCTGGTCGGTTACCCTGAGCTTGTCCTGGATGACCTCCACGGAGAGGTTATCGCTCACCTGGGAGAGGGGAAGGTGAGTGGTAACCAGGGCCACCCTTAACTTTTGATTGGCCAGCATCATCACAAAGGAGGAAGTCCTGGTATAATGGGCCAGAAGCTCCGTCTGTCCCGGGAAGTGGTAGCCGGCCAAATGGGCTGCCCGCTTAGATATCGGCCCGGTGACTAAAGCATCGATCACCCCTTTTTGAACCAGGTCTATACCCCGGATAAGGGCTTTCATTGCTGCCCTCCCGGAGATGGGGGAGACCTTACCTACGGGCAGGTCCCCGGGAGCGGTGTCCACAGGGTCTATAACCCCAATCTCATCCCCCTGGATTTCTGCAACCTCCTCTAAGGTTTTAAACTCAAGCTTAGAGGAGAGGCTCTGGGCAGTCCTTTCGAAGACTGCCTGGGAACCGATAAGCAGGGGTTGGAAGGGGAAATCAATCTGGGGGTCTTGCAGGGCCTTGATGGTCACCTCTGGGCCAATCCCTCCGGGATCCCCCATGGTAATTCCTATGGTTGGCTGGACCATTGTGGACTAATATTAACAAAATCCCCTTCCAATTGCAAGTGGAAAAAGGGCTGACTGAATTCATAAGGCGAGTTCTTAACAAATAAGGTGGAAGTTGACCCTTTCTACCCGGCTTTAGCTGAGGTAACCTCTTTGGGGCTTTCCCGACCCGTTCCGGTTCGGGACGGGTAGCCTCTTTGGAGTGCTGTGACTCTTGTCACAGCATACGTCAACAGGAGTTACCACACTCTATAGTGACCCACACTAAAGTGCAGTTGAATCCTTCTCCCCAGGCTTACTCGAGGATTCCCTTGGGGTGGTAGAAACCTTCTTCTGCTACTTTTTGCCTCCGGAATAGGGATGCTTACTGTTCAGAATGGGCAGATTTCCCAGCCAACTAAGGGATTTCAGATTTAGCAATGCCCTCTTTTAGGGCAATGGGGGCTACACCCTTGCAGTGTAACCCCCATCAGAACTTAGCTCCCTTCGGTCGCTAATTTCTCCAGAAGGTCTCACGACCCTATGACGCTCCACAATCCTACGCCAGCTCAGATTGCTCCGCTGCCAAGATTGAAGGGGGGCTTACCCCCTTCAAACGACCCCCGACGTTTCTGAATTCCTAAGAATTCCGAAACGTTGGGTTAGTATTTGAGATTTAACCCTATAGTGAGAACCCTTTTGGGCATTGTATAACGGCCCGCCTGGTCACCAGGGATGTCCGCATAGATTTCATATTCTCTATCGAAGATGTTGTCGACTGCGAAGAAGGTTTCCAGATGAGGGATGAACTCATAGCTCAGCTTGGTATTGGCCATAAAGTAATCTGGGATAGGTTCCTTCCGATCATCCGCAGCGAAGTAGTCGGCAACATATTGACCGGTCAGGGAAAACCGCAGCCTCTTTCCGGCATATCTCAAGGATAGATCGATCTTATCCCCGGGCCTTCCTGTGGTCTTTTCACCTGGATCGAGGTAGGTGTAGTAGATCCTCCCGGAGAGTTCCCTATTGACCTGGACCCTAAGGCCAACATCCATTCCCTTGAACTCGAATTTTCCAGTGTTTTGAAATTGGAAAGGGGGAGTATGTCCGGGAACTTTCTCCTTCTGGATGAGGTTTTTCCCCTTCATCCTATAACCAACAAGCTCCACCTTCACCCCTTCTACGATCCGCTGGGTAAATCCCACCTCGTAGTTCCAGACTTCCTCCGGTTTGAGGTTGGTATTGGATGGGGGAAAGAGGTAGAACTCATTGATTTGGGGAGAACGGAAGCCCTTGTTCACCGCCCCGCGGATTGCGGTTCCCTCCCTGGGGTGGAAGACCAATCCCACCTGAGGGGAGAATTCACCGCCAGAGATCTCATCCTGGTTGTATCTTCCCCCATAGGTAAGGATCACTTTTCTAAAGAGGATCTGCTCATCATGAAGGAAAAGGGCATACTCGGCCTTGTCCCATTCACCTAAGGGTTGGCTTATCCTCTTTCCGCCTTGCTGTCGAAATTCCGCCCCAATGGTGAGCTCGTTGTTAGGGAAAACCTTGCCTGATCCGTTGAAGACGGCACCATTGGTGAAGTCCTGGGAATGCCAGCCATCGGAGAGCTCGTGTTTGCCAAAATTGCGGTAGAGCTTAATCAAGCCGTTCCACCTTTTCCATTTACTGGTGAGAGTTAAATCCACCGCCCCCCTCTTGTAGTCATTCCAGGTTTCCGAAATAGTATCAGGGTCGGTAGTCGGTTCTTCTTTGTAGCCATCAAAATATTTTCCGGTAAGGGCTGCCTCCAGATTGCCGGTAATTTCGTAGCCCAGCCGAGCAGTGAAGTCGTTGCCCTTATAGGAGGAATGGGGCAGATAACCATCGCTTCTCCTCCTGTCCGCAGTGGCATAGAGATCCCAGGGGCCGTGCACCCCACCCACTCGCAGCCGATTTTGGGAGGTATGGTTGCTGCCCAAGGAGAGGGTGTAATCCATCTCCCTTGGTTTTGTGGGCTTCCTGGTTATTATGTTTATCACTCCACCCAGGGCATCTGAGCCATAGAGAACGGAGAGCGGGCCCCTGACCACCTCAACCCGCTCCACATTGTCCAGGGGAAGAGAGTGAGTAATCGTGCAGCCGAAGAGCCCCATCTTTACCGGTCGCCCGTCAACAAGCACCATTACCCTCCTTCCACCATCACCTAAGCCTCTGATGTCCACATCGGCCCGGCCAAAGGCTCCTGTGCGCTGCACAAAGAGCCCGGGCAATGTATTCAAAATGCCTGTACAAGAGTTGGCGTTGGATGCTGCAATCTCCTCCCGGGAGATTACGCTCACCGTCGCCGAGAGGTCCCTTATCGCCCTTTCCGTCCTTGTAGCCGTCACCACGATTTCCGGTAGGCGGTAAGTCATCAACGTATCCTCCTGCCCCTCACCAAAGCCAGTCTGGACCAGACCGAGGAGGAAGAGGATGAAAAGGCCAAGCTTAAAGTTTAATGCTCGCATTACCTGCCTCCAAATTTTTAGGGTTGGACTTTAGCTTCGAACTACAGAGGCAAGCTTCTGGCTCACCGGTTGCATGAAAAGGAATTTTCACCTCCTTAATATCTGTCTGCAGACATTTCTGAGGTATTCAGATACCCCGATTGCAATAAGAATTACCACTTTGGGGGTGGATAGATACAGCGCGGCAAAACCGCGACCAAACAAGACCACAGATTACAGGGATTTTACTCATGGGGGGAAACTACTATCGTAGATCGGAAAGGCGGAAATTAGGAAAATAAGAAAATGGGAAAATAGAAATGCTAAAAGCGGACGGCTGAGTTGTTCCCCATGAGGTTACTCCGAGTGTTTCCCAATTTCTAATTTCCATTTTCCGTTCTTCTACCCAGCTTTAGCTGGGGGGACCTCCCCAGGGCTTTAACCCCATACAGGGCCCTCAAGGCCCCGATTATTTCCGGTTGCCAAGGCCGTGGTTAGCGGTCTCTGACGATAGCTGCAATTCGGGCCGCAAGTTTCTTGATCAGGTGGGATAGGGGCTCTTTCTTTGTCCCTACAATTTCCACTCCACAGATATCGATGGGAAGAAGTACCTTTACCGCCGGTGAGGAGGCTGTGGCCTCAGCGGCTTTGGGGGTAAGCTCTCCCATCATAGAATTGGCCAGAACGATGCCTAAGGGGCCAGTGATAAGATCAACAGATCTTAAGGTGTAGCAGATGGCGTTCTCCCCCGAGACCCCCCGCCGGGCCCCCGCCTTTATCATATTGGCAGTAGCCACCGCATTTGTTCCTAACGCCCAGATCTCCACATCCTCAGGTAGAGTTCCCCTAAGCTCAGAGACCATCTGGGCTCCAATCCCCCCACCCAAACCATCAACAACGGCAACTATCATCTTATCTATTCGCCTTCCTTTATTGGTAATTGCAGGAAGCGAAGCGACCTGTCTGCGTGTCACAGGCAGACGAAGCAATCTCGCTCTATCCGGCTTTCCCGATCCGTCCGGTTCGGGGGGAATAGCCGGGGTTCCTGGGGCTTCAGCCCCAGAGAGGAGCATGAAGGCCTTTAACCCGCACTACAACCTGCCAGACCTTAATATGGCCACCACCAACCAGAGACCAAAGAGACCGGCAATAAGAAATCCTAAAACACCAAAAACCGGAAAGCCAAAGAGCTGTGGGCCCTTGTTTAACTGCATCACCAGGGAGGAACCGATAATCAGGGCGGCTATGATCAGGCTAAAGGAGAGCCGATTGCTCGACTTGTCTAAGGCTAGGATGAGATGTTCCAAACCCTGGTGTTCGAACTTGACCACCAGCTCTCCCCTTTTGGTCTTAGCGAGTATCTGCTCGATATCCCCTGGGAGATGGGTAAAGAGGTCACTGAGATCTTCCCAGAGGTCCTGCAATGCCCTTAGCCCCCGCCGCAGACCTATCCTTTTGAGCATAAGCTTTTTTACATAGGGTTTAGCCAAAGGGAGGATATCGAACTCAGGGTCTAATCCCCTTCCTACCCCCTCGGCGGTTACCAGCGCCCTACCCATAAGGGCAAAATCAGAGGGGATCCTTAAGCGGTATTTGGAGAGAAGGGGGAAGATTTCATTAAAGATATTTTTCATATCCAATTGGCTCAAAGGAATTCCTATGTAGCAATTGAGAAGTTCATCCACTTCCCGTTCGAACCCCCTTCTGTCTATCTCCTCCTGAGCCACTCCCATCCTCAAGAGGAGTTTGGTTGTCCTCTTTACATCCTTATTAACCAGGGCGGCGAGGAGCGCTCCCAACGCCTCTTTCATCTCATCGTCCAACCTACCCATCATCCCATAGTCCAAAGGGGCAATGACATTTCCCTTGAGGACAAAGATATTGCCCGGATGGGGATCGGCATGAAAGAAGCCATACTCAAATATCTGTTTCAATATGGCTTGGGCCCCATTTATGGCTATCTGTTGAGGGTCCAGGCCCGCTTCCCTGAGCTCTTTCATCTGGGAGACCTTTATCCCCCGAATTCGTTCCATAGTCAAAACCTTTGAGGTGGTCAACCCCCAAAACACCCGTGGCACATAAACTGTGGGGTCATCCTGGAAATTGTAGGCAAACCTCTCAATGCTTCTTCCTTCCCGGATAAAGTCAAGCTCCCGACGGATCGAGGCGGAAAATTCTTCAACTATCCCCACCGGATCATAAGGCCTGAACTCAGCTATTTGCCTCTCAGCAAGCTTAGCTAAATCATAGAGTATCTCCACATCTGCCTCCACAGTTTCCTTGATCTGGGGGCGTTGCACCTTGATGACTACCTCCTCACCCTTTAGGGTGATCCCAGGATGGACCTGGGAGAGGGAGGCTGCGGCCAGGGGCAGTGGGTCAAACCGCTTGAAGAGGTTCTTTGGCCGACCTCCCAACTGCTCCTCTATTAGCCTGTCCACCTCTTCATATCCAAAGGGGGAGACCTCATCCTGCAGCTTGCGAAATTCCCTAACGAAGTTCCAGGGAATTAAATCAGGCCGCAGGCTGAGCACTTGCCCCAATTTGACGAAGGTGGGGCCAAGCTCCTCCAAGGCCATTCTCACCCTCTCGGCCTCTCTCGCTCTGATCAGTTCCTTACCTTTGGATTTGGAGAAAACCCGGGGGCGAATCCTCAGATAGGCCTCAATCCTCAGCCTCTCCAAGATATCGCCAAAGCCATACTTGATCATCACCTCGATAATTTGGCGATATCTTTTTAGGTGACGGTAGGCTTTCCCTAATCTGATCAGATTCTTAGCTGTCATTGTTCAGGCGACCAATGATGCTATCTCCTGCCCGATCTGGCTAAGACCAAGGAACATTCTTAGGAAATACCTCCCGAGCCCGATTCATCTCCCATCCTCTTTTCCAGCTCCTTTACCCTGGCCTTAAGCTCCTTCATCTCCGTTCCGCTGGCCAAATTCAGCTTCTTTAAGGCCTTCTGGGTGGCCTCATCTACTCTTTTCTCCAGCTCCTTCTTAGCCTTTTGAGACTCCTCCAGAAACTCCTTCACTAACTCAGGTCCCTCCTTGCTGGCTATCTCTCCCTTTTTCACTAACTCATCGACCAGACCATCTATCTTCTCCTTGGTGAGGGTGGCCGCACCTATCCCCATCAGCAAGGTCTTTCTGAGCAGCTCGATCATTTTAAACACCTCCCTAATGCTCCAGTTAAATTTTGCCCCCTTAGTAACCCAGCTCCCCTTTCCCAGGTTCCCTTTAACTCCGCTATCTTTTATTGAGGTGAGCCCTTGCCAAATGGGGGTTGCTCCCTTTAATAATACCCTCTTTTTTTCAAAATACAAGGCAAATCTGAGGGAATTTGCCTGAGGGCACTTATCCATTAACCTACCCGGCCTATTAAATTAGGCGAACAAGCGCTGGGTGGCACTGGAACTGCTGAAAAATTGATGTTTTGTTAAAATGCTTAATCCGGAGATAAAACCCGGGATTGCATCTCCTTGCGGTTCCAGCTAAAATAGTAGTTGTTGACAGTGGGGAATTAACCCGTTATATTAGGTGACAATAGGGTTGATCCAATTAGAGAAGTCCATCAGAGCTGGGGCCATTTTTGTCTGGGCCAAACTGGCTTTTACATTAAGATGGCCATTGTTAAAACGAGCATACAGGCCAGGGAGGATAAGTGGAATTACTGACCCTGAGGGGTGTAACCAAGTCCTTTGGCAGCATCGATGCGGTCAAGGAGCTTGACCTTAGTGTGGAGGGGGGGTGTATCTATGGCCTTTTAGGCCCTAACGGTGCAGGGAAAACCACCACAATTAGGATGATTATGGATATCCTGGCCCCAGACAGAGGGGAGATAACCATCCTCGGCAAGCCTAATTCCTCCTCAATCCGGGACAGGGTGGGATACCTCCCTGAGGAGAGGGGGCTCTACCGCAAGATGAAGGTCGAACCCTTGCTCTATTTTCTCGCCGAGTTAAAGGGGGTTAAAAAGACAATTGCTAAGGAAAGGATAAATAATTGGCTGGAGAGGTTTGACCTCTCCGCTTGGGGAGGGAAAAAGGTGGAGGAACTCTCCCGGGGGATGCAGCAGAAGCTGCAGTTTATTGTTACCCTGCTCCACTCTCCCCAGTTAGCCATCTTAGATGAGCCTTTTACCGGCCTGGATCCGCTAAATATCAACTTGGTCAAGGAGGTGATGTTGGAGGAGAAGAAGAAGGGGGTATCCATCATCCTCTCTACCCATCTGATGGAACAGGCCGAAAAGCTCTGCGACCAAATCTGCCTGATAAACGAGGGGAGGAAGGTGCTGGATGGCAATCTAAATGGGATAAAAGCCAGCTATGGGAAGAATATGATTGTGTTAGAATATGAGGGGCAAGCCGATTTTCTCCAGGATAGGGGAATCGTGGAAAACTTTGATGATTACGGAAGATATGTGGAGGTCCGTCCCTCTGTAGGAGTCAATCCTCAGGAGATCTTGCGGAGAGCCACTAAGGAGGTGATTATCTCCAAGTTTGAGCTGGTTGAACCATCGCTAAATGAGATATTCATCAAGACCGTGCAGAGGGGAGAGAGATGAGAAAGGTGGGTGCTGTGATAAAGAGGGAATATCTGACCAGGGTGAGGACAAAAGGCTTCATCATCGGCACCCTGGCTATGCCAATTGTTATTGGGATTCTCACCGTAGCCCCTGCTCTTTTGATGACTCTGAAAAGCGAGAAACCAAAGAAGATATTCATTATTGACCAGACGGACAGAATCTTCCCTGGTTTAAAGGCCGCCTTAAAAGATACCACAAAGGGCGGGATTAGCCTCTATAAACTCTCCAAGGTTGAGACATCTCCTGAAGAGTTGCCAGAGGTTCGTAAGGAGCTTACCGAAAAGGTTGATGAAGGAGAAATTGATGGCTATTTGGTTATCCCCAAAGATATCTTTGAGAGAAACCAGGCGCAGTTCTATGCCCGGAATGTAAGCAACTTTAGGGTGAACGAGAATCTGGAGGGAGCGGTTTCTAAGGCAGTATCCCATTTCAGGTTAAGCAACAGTGGGCTTGACCCTGAGAGGGTTAGGAAACTGGCTAAGGGGGTAAACCTGAGGACTTTCAAGGTAACAGGTCGGGGGAAGGAGGAGGAGGATACTGGTGCCACCTTTATGATCACCTACATTTTGGTCTTCTTTCTCTACATATCCCTTATAATCTATGGGGTGATGGTTATGCGGGGAGTGATAGAGGAGAAAAGCTCCCGGATGGTGGAGGTGATAGTCTCGGCCGTCAAGCCCTTTCAGCTTATGGCCGGGAAGATCTTGGGGGTTGGAGGGGTGGGTCTTACCCAGTTTCTTATCTGGTCTCTGATAGTGGGGGGGCTCTCCCTTTATGGAAGGAGTTTAGTGAGCTCTCTTGCCGGGGAGATGGGTCCCTTATCCCTCCCGGGGATTCCCATATCGCTTCTCTTCTTCTTCGTCCTCTTCTTCCTCCTGGGCTACTTCCTCTATGCTACCCTTTATGCCGGAGTAGGGGCGATGGTCAGCTCCGATGAGGATGCCCAACATCTTCAGATGCCCTTAGTGGCCTTGTTGATCATCCCCTTTATGCTAATGTTCTATGTGATTGGAAATCCGAACTCAGGACTTGCCGTTCTCTTCTCCCTTATTCCCTTCTTTGCCCCCATAATTATGTTTACCCGTATAGCCGTGCAGACCCCACCTCTCTGGCAGATTCTCCTCTCCCTGGTTCTGCTTGGTTCATCTATCGTTGCTATGGTCTGGGTGGTAAGCAGGATCTATCGGGTGGGGATCCTGATGTATGGCAAGAGGCCAAGCCTGCCAGAGCTGGTGAAGTGGTTTAGATATGGGTAAAAGTTGGATCACCTATAAAAAGTTTCCACTCCCCCCTGGATGTTATGGCGGTATTTTATTATGGTCTAAGGTTTTGTCTCCTCGCGCAATCAAACCGAGATCCTCAAGGGTTATGATCTCAGGGCACTAACCTGAATTATTCACGCCACAAAGCCCCCAAGCCTCAAAGTGTTGGTAGAATAGGGGATAGAATAATAAGGTCAAAGACCAATGCAGAGTAATTCAATTTACAAAACAAAGTGTTCTGATTTCTCATATTCTTAATGGCTTAGTGCCTTCGTAGTTGAAGTCTATGAATAATCCGGGTAAGGTTGCTTCCCTTTAGACAGGAACCCGGGAGGCCCAGGAGGCGCACCTGCCTATTGATGAAGATCAGCCTAAATGATGAGTTTCAAAAATAGACGAACCTCAACTTCTCTATACCTTCCCCTGTGCTGAGGGGGTTCTTGCCCCTAACAAGCCAAATAGAAACCTCCCGCAGGTTTCAAACCTGCGGGAGGTTTAATGTTTCAAGGGACAAGAAACTCTCACTTAAGCAAGATCATCCGTTTAATCTGAGTGTAGTTTCCTGCCTTTAGCCGGTAAAAGTAAACCCCGCTGGAGACCTCTTTTCCCAAACCATCCCGCCCATCCCATCTCACCGAGTAGTAGCCAGGGGCTTGTTCTCTATCCACTAAAGTTCTCACCTCCTGCCCCAAGATATTGTAAATTTTCAGGGTGGTAGGGTGCGGACTGACCCCTGATAGCTGATAGCTGATAGCTGTAGTTGGATTAAATGGATTGGGGTAGTTCTGGGAGAGGGAGAATTCAGCAGGTATGGAAGAAAATTCACCCATAACCTTGTGGATGTATTCGGGAGTTCCGATGGCTACTCTGAATTCTCTATCGCTCTCACCAGAATTGAAGCAGTATCTGCTCTCGTCTCTCAGGTTCAGAACCCGGTGTCTCTCAATATCGAAAAGGTAAACCTCGAACTTTGTAGGAACTGACTCTATCTGATCTATGTTGAGCTCCATATCAGATAGCGAGATATTTGTCTTAACGTCAAACTCCCAGATCTGGCCATCGTCAAACTCTGGCCTGAAATCGGTAGTATAATCTCCAGGTTGTAACCTTTGATCTTTGTGAGGGAAGTATAAGGAAACATAGGTCCAAGCCGGGGGTGGTTCGAAGAAATCTAAACGATCCCATTCATCTGAGGCATCAGGGGAAACTCCCAAGTAATTGTAACCATCTCCGAAGCTTCCACATCTCACAGATAACTTGATTTCCCAAAGTTTTTCCAGGCTAGAGGCTGATACTGCTTTCGGTAATGTAGACCCAGCCTCCGTTGGAGGAACCCAAATGGTATCAGGAACAGAACCTAAATTCCTTACCCAATACCCCTGCCAAGGTTTCATGTAAGGAGCAGGCTTATAGCCTCCATCATGATAACGGTACAGATAATCCTGCACATTCTCCCCCTTAATGACCCCATCCCACCAGATGTCAAAGGCAAAGGGGCAACCGATCTGATTCCACTCCGGCTGCAAAACGATAGTATAATCTCCAGTGACATCCACGGATGTCCCACTCACATCGATCCTCTTCGAATCCTTCACAATCAGCCAGTATCCCCGCCCCGTGCGGAAGTTATCCTGAGTAGCATTCCAATTCACCGTATACTCATGATAGCCATTACTAGCAGGACTCCATCGACCTAATCGCCATTTGGTGTCATCGTAAGCACCCAGATCGTCGACCAAAATGGCTTGAGGACTGCCATCAGAAGGCTGGATGGGGAGTGATATCATCATGTAGGATTCAGATGGTAAGGGTTCGTCAATAGCCAGATCGGTAATGCTAACAGAGACAGGATAAACATCCGTCGAATCCCTATTTGAGGCGCTGTCCGTGGCTGATATATAGTATTGAACTCCCCTCTCAGTAACGGATGCGCCGGGAATGGTAGCCTGGAAGAGGGTATCCTCATCGGTATTCTGCATTGTCTGTTGGACGAAAGTTGCCTCGCCGCCTCTGCGATAATATAAAAAGGCCACCTCTACACCAGTCACCTCATCCGTTATAGCAGCGGTTATGTTAATTTCGTTCCCTTCGTCGGCTGAGGTTATTGAATCGTGAGTTATGCTTGGGCCAGTGGCATCTCTACCAATCCCACTCAAGGGAAAGAGCAAAATCAGCTCATCAGGATCATTACTGAAGATGGTCAAAGTGTCAACTCTCTCACCCAACTCTGATGGCGTAAACCTTACCAGCGCTCCTATACTGTCTTCTGAATCCACTGTCTGCGGGAAACTTGGAGATACCACCGCAAAGTCTGTATTCTCCGAGGTAAGATCGCTAACCGATAAGTCTGAGGTGCCCCTATTGTAGATGAAGAGCGTCCAATCGGCTGAGTCACCAAACATCACCTCTCCGTAGTCGTAGCTCGTTGCAGAAAGATCAATGTCCGGATAGATTTCGCACACCGCGACTGTAGTTGGATCAGGCGAGGTAACTGTGGGGCTTGGACTGGTTATGGTCGGCGACCAACTGTTGACAGTGGGGGAGGGGAAGGTTATGGTGGGAGATATGCTCTGGACGAGGGGAATCACAACTTCCTGCCAGCAGGTATTCCCTGAACCATCAAACTTGGCAAGGAGGAAATCATAATAACCTGTGCCATAACTCTGAGTGTATCCGGCAACGACAAACCCCCCATCAGAGACCTCTACCACAGAGTACCCAACATCAGAGTCGGTTCCCCCAACGGTTCTTGTCCACAGGTGATTCCCTGAACCGTCAAGCTTGGTAAGAAGGAAATCCCAAGAACCTGCGCCATAACTCCCAGTGTATCCAGCAACGACAACCCCCCCATCAGAAGCCTCTACCACAGAGAACCCTATATCATCGTTGGTTCCCCCAACGGTTCTTGTCCACAGGTGATTCCCTGAACCATCAAACTTGGAAAGGAGGAGGTCATTGGAACCTGCGCCATAACTCGTAGTGTATCCGGCAACGACAAGCCCCCCATCAGAAACCTCTATCACAGAGTACCCAACATCATAAGTGGCTCCTCCAAGGGTTCTTGTCCACAGGTGATTCCCATAAGCATCAAACTTGGAAAGGAGGAAATCGTAAGAACCTGCTCCCCAACTCTGAGCATGTCCGGCAACGATAAGCCCTCCACCAGAAACCTCTATCACAGAGATCGCAACATCATAACTGGCTCCCCCAACGGTTCTTGTCCACAGATGATTCCCTGAACCATCAAACTTGGTGAGGAGGAGATCACAATAACCTGCGCCGTAACTATAAGTGTATCCAGCAACGACAAGCCCCCCATCAGAGACCTCTATCACAGAGTACCCAACATCAGAGTCGGTTCCCCCAACGGTTCTTGTCCACAGCCAATTCCCTGAACCATCGAACTTGGTAAGGAGGAGATCCATATAACCTGCGCCATAACTATAAGTGTATCCGGCAACGACAAACCCCCCATCAGAAACTTCTGTCACAGACAGGGCTAAATCATCGTTGGTTGCCCCAAGGGTTCTTGCCCATAGGTGATTCCCAAAACAATCAAACTTGGTCAGGAGGAGATCCCAAGAACCTGCACCATAACTGAGAGTGAATCCCGCAACGACAAACCCCCCATCGGAAACCTCTATCACAGAGCGCCCCTGATCACTGTCGCTTCCCCCCAGGGCTTTGACAAATTGGCTCTGACCAAATGCCGGTATAGCGATAACCCCTACCAAAACCACAGCCAGAAAACATAAAAATTCTTTCCCTCTCATTTGAAAACCTCCATTTTTCAGGTTTATAGTTTACAAGAAATAGATACTGTGACCTATGCTTCGCTTGTCCCAATGCCGTAACTGTACCCAGTTACATAGACATTGCCTGAACCATCTACGTCTATGGCATTAGCTCTATCAGAAGTATCTGCCGGCCCATTGTACCTTCTTACCCAAGCTGTGTCAAGCTGAGCAAAAGCGGGAGCAGTCTCCAGAAGCAAAATTACCCAAGAAACCACAAGGGAGAAAAGGGCAAATATAATTCTCCCCATAAGTGCCTCCTCATAGGAGGTTTATCTTGATATGTAATCATTTAGTAGTGCTAGGGGGCCCGGGGAAACCGGGAAGGGCTTTTTCCTTCTCCTCCCCCCTGGTGGCTATCAGGGCCACTGTGCCTCCCACCACCAGAGCCGCTGCACCTAAGAACCACCACCTTTTGTAAATTGGTTTCTTCTCCTTAATCGTTATGGGTTTCGGCGGGTGCTCAGCAGTGCGCATGGCCTCTATCACCTCGTCACTTGCCCCAGCCCTTTTCAACCTGGCTATGGCTTCATCATCGGGGTAAAAACTGAGCCCGTTTTCATACAATAGTTCAATGATCCGTTCGTCGGAGACGACCCCAGCCTTGATCAGCTTCTCCAGCTCTTCGATCTTGTAAGGCTTTTTCTCCTCCTGTCCAAAGACAACTGCTGGCACACATAGGTTGACCAACAGAAGCAGAGTCATAACTGCACTCAAAAACCTCATAAAACCCTCCTCTTTGAAATTGACTACAAAATCGCTTAATAGCTGTCAGCAATCAGCACTCAGCTTTTAGCCCATGAACACTACTCAATTGTCAGGGGTTTTGCCCGAGTCCTGGAAATTGAACCACGGAAACTGGCCCCTGAGAACTGACTGCTGAATACTGCCCCCCGTCCCTTGTCACCTTCTCTCCAGCTCCTTCGCCATCTTCGCCTTTTCTAACCCCTCTTGAGCCTCTGCATTTAAGGTCTTGAGCTGGGGATCAACACCAAACTTAGCTTTGAACTTCTCATAGCTTTCCAAGCTGGATTTGAACTCCTTGATTGCCTGGTCATATTCCCCTTTGTCATGGAATCCCTTACCCAGGCCGTTGTGCTCCTTCATCGCCTTCCTGGTTTCCTCAAGTAACCCCTCCTTGCTTGACTCACCTTTCATCTTCTTAATCCACTCCTGGGCGGAGGTGCTCAGACCAGCCAACTCCTTTTGCTTGCCGAACTTCTTCCTAAAATCTCGATAGCCTTGGATACAGGCCTCAAAGTCTTTTTGGGCCTCCCCCAGCCTGCCAGCCTGGTAGAAGGCCTTCCCCGAGTTTAACTTCTCCTGCATAATGCCTCTGGTCACCTTAAAGGCACTCTCCTTATTTGTTTGCAGGGAAACCTTTCTGATCCAGCTGGCGGCTTCACCATCTAATTTCTTTAAGGTGGGCTCTGACCCAAATTTCCTCTTGAATTTCGTATACTCCTTACGGCTGAGCTTAAATTTCTCCACTGCCTGATCATAAAGATGTTTCTCCCTGTAAAGGTGTTTCCCCGTTGCAATGTAGTCCTTCATCCTTTTATCAGTCGCTTGTAATTCCATATCAAAACTGGCCCTATCGGACTCTAAGATAACATCTACCCCTCTCTCCACATCCCCTCCCTCATTGGTAGCGGTGAGGGTAAAAGTGGTTGTCTTCTCCGGATAGGCGGTTTTGGAGCCCTCTGCCGCAACATCACCGATGTCTGGCTCGATCTTCACCTTCTTAGCCTTTTCCACCTTCCAGGTAAGGGTTACCCCCTTAGTGGGGTTCTTCACCTTTTGCGGTTGAGCCTCAAAGCTAACAATCTCCGGCAGAGGATAGACCACCACCAGCGATGCCTTTTTCTGCTTGGTTACCCCCCTTCTGTTCTTAGCTGTCATGGTATAGATTGTTGATTTCTCCGGAGAGACCCTGAGCGTATCTATGGCCTTTACATTTCCAGGCTCGGGTTGGATGAGGATGCTTTTGGCCTGCCTCACCTCCCAACTAAGCAGAGCGGAACCACCCGGAGAAAGGGAGTCGGGAGAAACGGAAAAGAATTGGATAATCGGCGCTTTCACCGGCCACAGAAACAAAAAACCTGCTATAATTACGACTATGATAGGCACTATTGCCCTCACCAGCCAACGAGGAACCATAGCCAGATAGGCAACCTGACCACTAACTACCTCTGCGGCTTCCTTGTTCCACTCAGGGATTACATTAACCAGAAAGGAGTATTGCTTCTTGGCTCCGAACTTTGGCCTGCTCTTGGCCGCCACCCAGAGGCCAACTTTACTGCTCTCCCCAGGGTCTAACTTGACCTCCTCATCCTCGAATCTAAATTGACAGCCCCCCTGTTCGTCCTGGGCGTTAACCTTGAATGTCTCTCGGCTGTTGCCCTTATTGCGAATGGTCAACTGAAAGTCTGCCTCACCGCGGGTTACCCTCTGGGTGGGATGGAGCTCAGCCCCAAATTCATGATAGGGTTGAATCTCCAGGGTGCCCAACTCTGTGGCTATCTCCTTAGGATTCTCCACAGAGGCAGCCTTTATCGAGAATGGATATTTCCCGGCCTTGCTCGACGACTCCTTAGGGGGATGAATGGTAAGGGTAATCGATTCCTGACCGCCGGGAAAGAGCTTCACACTGGAGGCACTCAAAGTGTACCAGCTTTCCTCCAGTCCCTCAACCTCAACGGAAAACTGGTCAACAACTGAGCCACGGTTTATTATGCTGATGGTGCTCTTTATATTAGCACCTGCCTCCAGCGATATGGTATACTGAGAAAAGGAAAGTATTATCTTCTTTGCCATTGGCCTCCACCTGGTTTAATGAAAGTAACAGCTTAGAGCAATCAGCAGTCAGCTTTCAGCGGTCAGCTTTTCAGTGGCCAGGAAAGACTCCTGATCCCTTGCCTCTGGAAACTGTTACACTCGATTTTGTGCTTAGTTCAGATTGATCCTATCATACAGTAACGGAATGGGAGAAGTCAAGGGAAAAATTAAGAACTGTAAGTACTATTTTGACTATGATTGAACTTTACCACCTTCGGTGGAACTTCTTTGACAGGATAACAGGATTTACAGGATTTTGTCACAAGCGAGGTGGCAAAACCCCGATTCTGCCACCCTCCTCTCTTTATGTAGGGGCATGGCTTATCAAGCCCGCAAGGCAGGGTCGCATAAATGCAACCCCTACAAACTCCCGAGCTAAGTCGATTGTCACCCTCTTCTTAGTCCTACCCCATCAAGGGGGAGGAGATTATCTTTGATGGCCTAGCCAGTAAGTGCGAGGGGCTAAAGATCTCCTTACCCTGCACTAAAGTGCGGTAGAAACAGAAAAAAACCTACCACGGATTTACACGGAACAACACAGAATATTCTACCCCCGCAAAAGCAGGGGCAACCTCCTCTGGGCTTTAGCCCGCCGTGGGTTGAACCAAGGGGCCTGAAGGCCCTTAACCCGCACATATCTGCGTAGTTCTGCGTTAATCTGCGGTTCCCTGTTTCCTTGTCCTCTCGCAACCTAAAGGTTCTCGCTACCATTCGTCATTTGGTCATTTGGTGTCTTAACCAATTGTGGTAACCATAGATGAGGACATTTGTGCCAAACTCCAAGGCAGAGCGGATCTCCTCACGGGAGATACCTACCTTGGCCCCCTTTCCACTCCAGGCACAACCATAGTCAGCGTCGCAATATACGAGACCGTCACCGATCATCAGCGGCCTGCCCTCCCCGGAAACCTGAGGTGGGTAAGAGAAAGGATAATGTACTTTGAGGATAGGATGATCAGGTTTCAATTGGGAGAGCGACCGCTTCAGCTTAGTGGCTAAGTCATTGAAGGCAAAGCCGAACTCGTTTTTGGGCACCTGAGAACATCCATTGCCGAAGAGGAAACCGCCTCCGTTTAGAAACTTGGCCAAGGACTTCTCCTCCTCTGCGGTCAATTTAAAGCTTCCGTCGGCAGAAAAATAGAGGAGATTAAAGCCGTTGAGATCCCCCTTCAACGGGACTGGCCCGGCGAATTCAGCCCGATAAGGGGTCTGGTTATTGATATGGTTAGTCAATTGAAACAGGCCATCAAGATGGAGGGCTCCCCCCTCCCCCTCCCAGCTAACCTGCCCCAGGGAAATCGCTCCTCTGATGTGCCCACCAGCGTAATTTCGGAACCGGAGGTCTATCCGGTTTGCCTGCGGATGAGAGGGATCCGCGGCATCAGTAATTGGTTCCTTTTCACCGGTTATCTCCACTTGGGCCAGTTCGATCTCAAACTCGCCTGGAGGATTCTGAGACTCCTGTATCCTATATGCTTGCTTGAAACGGTAGGGATGGCCCTGAGATGACCCTTCTGCCGGAACTTCGGCAAACTGAATGTTGAGATAAACCTTTCCCTTCTTCTTAATGGTTAAGGGATAGACCTCCTTCTTAGATAGGATGATAGGATATCCCCTTTGGTCAACGGCAATGCCGGGACTGATGATGAGGGAACGGCCTGGCGGATTTTGCGCAAACACCTCCAATCCTGAAGCAATGCCAGCCCCATGGAAGCCAAGGTTATGAAACATCTGTTGGTAAAAATGGAAATCGTGGGCCTGGTTCCACACTGTGGCATCGACCCTCATCCCCTCAAAGCCCTTCACTCTCTCGATGGAACCTTGAAGAATCCCTTTTAGCATAGATCCCTCACTTTTTCAGTTGTCGGTTGTCAGTTGTCAGTTGTCAGGAGTTCTTCCTGCTTGCTGACAACTAACTGCTAATTGCTGATTCCTAAGACTGTATAGACCTCCGCAAACCATTGAGCATTCGCCCAATTTCTGCTGATTTACCCAATACCCCCTTTAACTGACTCACATCGATATAATCCAATCGTTTGGCTATCTGCACATGAGTCTCCAACTCTGCAAGAGAGCCATAGGCTATGGATAGATGCTGAAGAAACTCCTTGCTATGTTGCCGTTCCCGTCCTTCAGCAATATTTGCCGGGATCGATACAGCAGCACGACGAATCTGACTGGTAAGTCCATAAATCTCGCTCTTAGGAAAGTCCCTTGTCATCTGATAGCACAGCACGACTAAGTCCATCGCTCTCTGCCATACTTCCAAATCTTGATAACTCTTGAAACTCATCTATTTTCCCTGACTACTGATCCCTGACAACTGGCTTCTGATAGCTGACCGCTGAGGGCTGACTGCCTCTCCTGTGAACTGTTACGAAACTATTTCCAATGAATATGTGGCCTGGGCAGGGAGGTGGAACTGAACTATTCCCCCCACCAGCTCCCTATCCACCTTGGTGGTATCATCAGCGAATAGAGTAATGAGTAGATGATTCCGACCGGAACTGCTGCTCAAGGTCGTATTCACTCCCAATTGGCTGGCCTCACCCAGGATCATACCTGTGCCACTCTCCGATATTTGGGATTCAAACCCAGTGACCAACTTGATATGCTCCCGCAACCCTCTCCTTGTCCCTCTCCAGTTGGAGAGCTCAATTAGATCTTTAATTAGCCCTCTCTGTCCTCTTAGGGACCTGCGGGAATTTAACCCTATTCCCATCCAGGAGGCCAGCCAGGGGAGAAAACTCTCTGGCGTATACCTGGGATCCAGATAGAGGCCCATCTGCTCTATTCTCTCCTCTATCGGGGTCCAGACATCTTCAAATATGTGGAGAAAACGCCCCCAAAACTCATCTTGACTGTAGATGGCGGGGAGATACTTGAGATAGCTGCTGGGGGGAAACTTTTCTCTTTCCATTGTCCTCAATTCTTAACGGTTGTCAGTTGTCAGTTGTCAGCGGTTTTCCGTAACACTGGAAGCTGACCGCTGATCACCGTGAACTGTTTCTTATATCCCCTGCACAACCGTAACCCTATGATGGCCAGAGCAGATCAACCCCGCTTTGGGGACCTTTACCCTATCTCCCTTATCGCCTGGTTTCTCCTCTAAGTCACTGTGGGTCCAGAGGGTAATCTTGCTCACTGCCCCTACCCCTCCCACCCTCTGCAACGGGGGATAGAGCTCAAAGGAGGTCAGATCCCGCCCAAAGGGCCAACCATCCCCAAATGGCCCCCCCTTTAAGGGGTGGAGATACTCATAGAGAACCTTCTCGGCTTCTTCCCTCACCCTCTTTAAGTCACTCCCTGGTTGAGCCTGTAGCTCAGCTTCCACTGTCACCCAAATATACTCCGCATCTTGCACAGAGGTACTGATGGTGAGGAGGCAACGCTCGTTGAGATAGATCTCGATCTCCTTCTTAACTTCCTGGTGAAGGGTGAGATTCTGCTTTGTGAGAAGTTCCGGGGAACCACTCAGGGCAGGGACACCGCAGACGGTTACCACATTATCTGTTCCCGCTGCCCCCAGACACTTGGCCCGCGCAACACCAGATGTGGCCCTCAAGGCAAAGACCTCGAAATCCTCCGCCGTGACGGCCCTGTTGCGCGCCCTGAGAAACTTAGGAGCAAGCAGTTTGGCTCTCTCTAAGCTTTCCAGATCGGCCCCTCCCCGCGCGGGCTTACGGTTTGTCACCCCAGCAACATAGGGAATGGAGGACTTGAGAACTGTGAGAGTACCAGCGGCCACATTTCCCCCCTCTCCTCCCCCACAGCGGTAGGAGACAAACCTTATCTGTGAACCCTTGGCGGGAATGGCCCCATATTGTTTCATAGTTCCATCCTGCTCCCTGATAGCCGGGCCAAATTGCACCAGCCCCTGGGCGCTATCACAGACAAAATGCCTCTTTTCCGGGCCAGAGCTGGCAAAGTCCCCTACCTCCTGCCAGCTCTCCACCTCCTTCCCACTCTCCGAAATCACCTCAATCGTCTCCTCTGGCCTCCGGGCAAGGATGGGACTATTCCTCAACTGAAACGATTGCCCAGGTTTCCCTTCGCTCATCCCCAAGACTTCCCCCCTCACCTCTGTTGCCTGGGTAGCAGAGACGGTCCCTCCCACAGAGTAAGCCCGCACCCCTCTAATGCGGGGAGAGCTCTCGTAAAAGGGCTGATTGGGCCCAGGCTCTATAACCCGACACCTAACCCAACAATGGGCATATTTACCGCCCAATTCGTTGCCCACCAACCCCTCTGGCAACGCAAGTTCCACCACTCCATTAAGGTTAAACCCTCCAGTTGTCTCCTTCAGCACCTCCGTGGGAAGCCAACCCTTTTCTCCACACCAGGCCTCCCAGGCCAGAGGAGGATTTTCCGGGGAGACACCAATTCCCTCTATCTCACAGTTTACCCCCAGGCCTAAAGTATTGCCACCTAAATCCCCTCCCAAGCCGAAGAGGAGAGCATTATTAGGCATGGGCTTAGGATCAAAGGCCAAAAATTCTCCCTCTGCCATCTCCAGGGAGGTCATTCTGCTTTCAAAAGTCTTCCCCTCGGAGGTAGCCAGGCACTCTATGAGGGTGGGAACATCTATCTCCAGATCCTTATCTGTGGTGAAGACTACAGACTCCTCCCTTTCCGTGCGCACTGTGGCCACCTCGGTCCCTTTGGGGATCATCACCTTCTGCGACTGGGGGGCAGAAAGGCGAAAGGTCAGCTCGGCGTTGGCCGCCCGCGGGGGAAGAAGATTGATGCCCAATAGTTCCAAAAACTTGATGTAGTTCTTTTCTGGAACCTGATTGAGCCTATAAAGGGTAAGCTCAGTCATCCAGGCAAAAAGCTCTATCAAAGTGATCCCCGGGTCACTTAGGTTGTGATCTGTCCACTCGGGACAGTAACGGGGAATCAGGCTTTTTGCCTCATCGACAATAGATTGAAAACTGCGATCATCCAAATTAGGCGTGGGCAAAGCCATATCACATCTCCTTTGGAATCAGATAAAATGGGTAAACAAGATTTCTCCTATCATTCGAGGCCTTGATTTGATAGCCAATATCAATCAAAAGCATGTTTCTCTCCTGGGGGTCGGCCCGTGCATTGATCTCTGTTACCCTAATGCGCGGTTCCCACCTGGCTAAGGCCTCCTTTACAGCCTCCTCCACCCGACCAAAGGTGGTGGCGTTGTTTGGGGCAAAGACAAGTTCGCTGAGGATGCAACCAAACTCTGGCCTCATCCGTCGCTCCCCCCTGTCCGTTTCCAGGATAATCCTGATCGCCTCCTCGATATCACCCTCCTGACGGGCCAGGGCAATCCCTCCGGTTTTGGTAACGGTCATAGGAAAGTGCCATCCCTGGCCTAAGAAATCTCCTTCTGGCATTAACCCCCCTTTGAACTTAGCTCCCTACGGTCGCTAACTTCTCCATAGGGTCTCACCGACCCTATGGCGCTCCGCAATCCTGCACTCGCTCGGATTGCTCCGCTGTCACCCTTGAAGGGGGCATACCCCCTTCAAACAACCCCCGTCATTTCGGAATTTCTTAGAAATTGCGAAATGTCTAATTAGGACGCAGATTTTCGCCGATAACCGCAGAAAATAATATTTAATCCCGGATTATGCGTTAGCCAACCACGAGATTTCACAAGATTATCACAAGATATTCAAAATAAAGAACTAACAAAAATTGAGTTTATACCCCTCTTTCATCTAAAAGATGAAAGCCTATATTCTTGAAGATTCTTATATAATCTGTGAAAATCCGTGTTCACCCCGTTAAATAATTTAGAAATAGGCATCATTGTATTCTTAAGATGGTTTTTATTTAACAGGGTTCATCTGTGGTTCCTACATATTTTTGGGTTAAAATCTTGGCAATCTGCGTCTATCCGTGTCCAAAATAGAGATTTTAGAAGTTCTGAAATATCAACTAACCTATGAAGACCGTTCCCACGGCCATAACCGTCCCCACCGGAAGATCCACCGGATCATTGCAGGTCATCGCCTTATCTCCATTGCGGGCAGCCATCTTTCCATTGATGAAGACTGTGGGGCTACCGACGATGATCTGTCCCCTGTTTGTAGGAGGCTTCTGGAAAGGGCCCCCCTGGGGTATGTGGGGTGGTAGGTTGGTGGCAGTAGAGCCCACAGTAGCCGCTGGTCTCCCCATAATCTTCACATTCTGAGATAGATTGCCATCGATCACCCCATTAAAGGGATGGGGAAGGGGGGTAGGCACTGGGCCACCTGGCGAGGGAACCATAATGATATGGGTATCGGTGGCCATTATCTTATCGCCCTGTTTTGCTGCTGGCTGTCCCATAAGTTATTAGCAGTCAGCCAATAGACAGTTATCGGTTACCGGTTGTCAGTTGTCAGTTGTCACTTGCCAGGGATTTTCTCTGATCGCCGAAAGCTGACCGCGATTATGCATCAAGAAACCACAAGATTTCACGAGATTATCACAAGATATTGAAAATAGTGAACTCACAAAACTTGAATTTAAACCCCTCTTTCACTCAAAACTGCATTATTAAAGATTCTTATATAATCCGTGAAAATCCGTGCTCATCTGTGGTTTATGCGTATTTGGGGCTGATAGCTGTAAACTGTTTCCTGATCCCTGTGAACTGCTTCCTGATTGCCGATAGCTGACTACTGACTCCTGTGAACCGCCGTTTAGTTGATATTTACCGTTGTACCCTTTACATTCACCTGACCTGGTGACTGTATATCGACTCCAGCCGTTCCCTTAATGGTTACTTTTCCCTGAGCCTCAATGGTGATGTCACCAGAGGCACTGACCTTCAGAGCATTCTTCATTGAATCGATAACTAACATATTCTTTCCCGTCTTGTCGCAAATGGAAATGCCGGCACCGGAATCAGAGTCGTCAATGATAATTGTATGACCGCTGCGGCTCTTCCAGACAAACTTCTGCACATGGCCATCACCGGAGACCACCTCATTAATATCGAGTGGCGGCTTGTCTTGCCCATTCCAGAGACCACCCAAGACATAGGGACGGTTGATGCTACCGTGTTCAAAGCCCACCAAAACCTCATCGTTAACCTCTGGAATCCAATAGGTTCCCCGACCATTCCCTGCCGCTGGGCTGGCAATACGGGCCCAATTACTCTCCTCCCCATCCTCAAGCCAGGGGAACTTTACCTTTACCCGACCCATTCCCTTAGGGTCCCGATTGTTGGTCACAATCCCAATGAAAACCCCATAATTCCTCCGCTCCTGAGAGGATCCTCGGATCGTTTCCAAGATGGATTTTGGTGACCTGGTGCTCAAAGAGAAGGTGGCAATATAACCTTTATCTTTGGTCAAACGATGATTGCAGGAGGTAACATAATACCTTCCAGAAAAACGGTTACCTACACCTGATATTCCCAGGGTTTTCCCCACCTTGATCTGGGGATTTCCCCGACAATTTCCCTGGGCGGTAATGAACTTGCTCTCTTTTTCGTTGAGGATGGCTTGGGCCATCTTATCCGCCTGGGCCTGATTGGCCACCGGGCGGTCGGAAACCTGCACAGATGCTTTGCCCCAAACCTCCTTAGCCACAGATCCGCCGGAGCGTTTTTCACCAACTGCAGGGGCACCCTCTCCCTTGGTGGCCCGTCCGATAATCTCCTTTTTTTGTTTGGGATCCCATCCCTTTACGGTTACCTCATCCACCTGTTCGGCCACGGAGAGCTTAGGGCGGAATTCGGTGAAATCCTCCCCCCACTTTAAGGATATGGATAAACCATCTGAACTGGATGGCGGTGATCTGAAGGTAAGTTTATCACCCTCCACAAACAGCTCAAAACCGATTGCCTTACTCCGTTCCCGCAGAAATTCTATATAGGTCTGATTGTTCTGAAAGACATATTCATGGACTTGGCTGGTGCTCTCTACCTCTGCTTGCAGACCGACATCTTGAGCAATCTTCCTCACAATATCACTATCGGTCATTTGAATGTAGGAGCGACGATGCTTATTCCGGTAGAGACCGTAGGAGAGATCATATCCCCGAAGGGTGAGATCCTGATGTCCGCCAACGAGTTCAGGTTCAATTACAGTGATTTTCCCCTTGCTGAGAAGGACTGGACCATCCTCCCCCTGGGCGGAAATCTCCACCATTTTACCCTCCTGGAAACGAGCATCATCAGTCCAGCGTCCCCCGGGATTCTGGAGGACAATGGAAAACATTGTTGGCAGGTTAACTTTATGATCCACTTCTACCTCAATGATGGCGTTCATCACCTCGGCAGGGGCGTTATGCCCGTCCAGTTTAAGGTAGAAATGTTCAATATGGCGATCAGTTGGCATGGCTTTTTATCCTAATCTACGCTTTCAACTTACGGATAAGCGAAGTGAGCACCTTTTTCACCTCGGTCGTTTCACTGTTTGGCTGATGGTAATCTGAATCCTTCATGAATCCCAGATCGTGGGCAAGCAATAGATGGTATTCCAGTTCACTTGCTGAACTTCCCGCTCGCTGTGGATGTTATCATCCACAGCGCCCATCTATAACAACTCACAAAAATCACTGAGTTTTAAGTATTTATCCTCAATGTCTTTAAGATAGAACCTGGCACTTGAGTATTCATAATCCTTTACCTTCAGAATCAGGTGGATATGATTGGGCATTAGAACATAAACGAACAGTTTAAACCACTGATGTTCAATACAATACCGAAGACTTCCCATCACAATCTCAGCGTATCTCCTGAGGTGAAAGATACGAGACCAATTCAAGACGGTATTCGTGATAAACAACAACCCTAAGTCCTGAAATCTTTTGCCAAAGATGCCCATCCTAAACCTTATTCCTACTCCTACCGTTATCACCTTGTGGATGATAACATCCACAAGGAGCAGAGGTGAATGGTAACATCCACAAGGAGCAGGGACTTAAGGCTGATAGCTGAGTGCTGACCGCTGAAAGCTCGCAATCATTCCCTCGGCGGGATGGTCAACTTCTGCCCAAGGGTCAAGGCCAAGGGGTCCAACAGGTTGTTGGTCTGGGCGATAACCCGCCAACGAAAGGAATTCCCCAGGGTCTTGTGGGCGATCCAGTCCAGGGTCTCCCTGGGCTTCACCACCCAGACCCGGTTCCCGGGCAATCCCCCTGAGGTGGGATTCTGCGGAGGCTGCTCGTTTTCATCAACGGTTTGCTTTAGGGTTAGATCTGCGGTGGCCCGCACAGGGGTCCCATCCGGGAGAAAAAGGGTGTAATCTACCTTTAACCTTTGAATAACGCAAATAAAGCTAAACATTTTGCCCCAACAGAGCCGGCAGTAGGGAGGCCGACCTCGATCTGATTTCCCTTGACGCAGAGATTCATCAATCTGCATCATCTTCTCTAAGATTCCCGTGTAATCCCGCACATTCTTCCCCTCCTCATAGGTATCGAAGAAGAGCTGGAGGGTGAGGGATTTGGGTTGACCTCCGCCAAACTCTAAAGGAGAGACATCCGCCCCCACATTTTCCCTCGGTTTCCAGGTATTCGTTTTGGTAATCGAATACTTTGTGGGGTTAAAGAGAAACTCAAGCTCTAGCTTCTCCCCTTCGGTCATCTCCAAGGAGCCTTTAACTAATGATGTGGATTCAGCCATCCTCCCCCCTTAGGAAATACCTTGTCAACTCAAACCTATTGGACATTTTGCATTGCTCATTGCTCATTGCTCATTTTCGCCACCGAGGTGGCAGAACCCCGATTCTGCCACTCCCCGCCCTTTGCCGTCAGATGAGGGCATCTGACGGCTCGCTGGGAGGGGTTTTACATTGCTAATTGCTAATTGCTAATTTTCTAACCAGGCAGCCTTTCCCCCTCATTCTCTAATCTCCTTTTGATCCTCTCATACACCAAAAGGGCCATTTCCTCAAAGTTCTCTTTTGGCCCCTCCTCTTCAGGTATGGAGGAAGAGACTCCGGCTATTTGGGCCGTTACAGCAGACGTAGAGGGAGCAGGAGTAGCCCGCTGGAGGGAAGCGGCCATCAAGGGAGGGATTTTTCCCTTTTGAGCTTCGACCTTCGCTGACATTGGGTAAAATAACGCCTCGGCTTCTGAAGAATACCTTGGGGGTTGTCCACCCTTTGACTTGCCAGAAACCGGACTCCCCAGAGCTTTAATCGATTTCCCCTGAACCACATGGGTGAGCTCGTGGGCCAAAAGTCCAATATTTTCCCGAGTATAAGCTTGGGAGATGGCGGGAGAGAGAAAGATGTGGCTGCCCATAGTCACGGCTGCCGCGCCCAGCCCTCCCGTGACCTCGGCTGCTGCCGCACCACTGTGGACCCTCACCTCCTCCAGCCCCATCCCAAAAAAGGATTCAAACTTCTGTTTGACTCCCATATCAAGGGGGATACCAGGCCCCTGGGCCAAGGCCTTGAAGGCCGCTTGGGTGGCCTGGAAAACAGGTCCCTCCACCGGTGGGAGAGGAGAAACACCTTCCGTAAGGCGCGCGGAGGATTGGGATTCACCAAGTAAAGATGGTTCAAAAGTGGCTGATAGCTTATCCAGTTCCGCCTTTTGGCTGATCTCCCTTTTCCGCTGAACCCTGCTCAGAATTTCCCCCCCAAGAGGGGGCCTGGTTGGCTCAGGCCACACAAGCTCATCCCCGATATGGTGGATCTCCTCCCCTAACTCCACAGACTTGGGAGCTTGATAGGCTTCAATCGGCTTTCCCTTAATTGAACTTTCCCTTGCCTTTCGGTACCTCGGATGTAGCCGCACTAAGACTCTGGCCACTAAGGATGGCCTTTTAGGCACAATTGGCGGTGGAACGCTCACCCGGCCAGGGGCAACTGCCTCCTCCCTCCCCTCAAACCTGGGTGGAACCCCTTCCCCTTTGGCTGAAGGCTCAATCACCTCCAGCATCTGCTTCTCAACCCTTGTTGGTTCCTCGCCCGAGGGCGGTGAAAAGGGAACTTCCCGCCCTCTGATCATCTCCTCCCTATCCCCTTTAGGAGATTCCACCCGTGCGGGGTGATGGACAACTCCCCCCTCCTTCCTCGGCACAGGTTTTGCTTTCGTTCTTCTCACCAAATGGGATTTAGGGTAAAACCTTGCCAAGATCCTTTTAGCCCAAAGGGAGGTTCTGAAGACAGAGGTAGATAAATAGCCTTCCAGGAAGGGTTTCGGGGATTTCTCCTGAAATTCCTCCTGGGACACAATGGACTCAGGAGATGAGGGAGACCTTGCCGGGGAGATTGGCCCTTCCCTGGGGGTTTCAGGCGGTTCCCGCCCGGATGGACGGGGCCTGGAAATAACCATCTCCCCTTGGCTTGGAGCTTTAGATGTCCCTTGGCGGGGGATCTGAGATTGCCTCCCAACTTTTTGCTCTCCACTTTCTACTCCGGCAGGGAAGATTGTAGGAGTGCTAACAGTTGGCATCTGTTGGGTCTGAGAGAATCCCTTATCTTTGTCAAGCTCAGATGGGCCCTTCACCCTGCGTCGAATCCTTTTCAGACCCATTAGCCCTCTGGGGGAGAGCTTTGCCTGCAGCCTGGGGGAAATCCCCCTTTTGGTCTCAGTGGAGGAGGAAACCCTCCCCTCCTGGAGAATTCCTTCCTTTTTGCCCAATGGCTGATCCCCAGCGGGCTGAGGGGAAATCTTCCCCTTTACTAGGCGGTGGAGAAGTAAAGGTATCCGCTTGGTCAAAGGTAGCTTCACTCCTCTACGGCCTGGGGCAGGAGAAGAGGAAACAGGTCCTCTCCCCTGCAAGGGCGTTTCAGCTTTTGAGGAAGGGGGAAAGGAATACTCCTTGTAGGTGGTGGGCGTCACCTCTAGCCCCTCCTCCCAGACCATATCCAAAAGGGGCGAGGTGGGTGCCGCAAAGGAAAGGGAAAGGGCAGCATAGTCCCCTTCCCCCAACCTCCCTGGGTAACGGGAAAGGAGAAACCTTCGAAGGGGAACAAATGACCTCCAGAAGAGGGGGGAGAATAGCGGTTGTCGCTGGATGGTGTGGGATGGGGCTTGACGCAGAGGCCAATGACGAAGGATGGTCAATAAATCCCCCTTATTATAACCCCTCCACCGCTGAATGAGCAACATCTCGGATAGAGGTTTAGGAGCTTTAAAGGGTTGAGTTAACCTGGGGTTAGGCTTTTTGCTACCCTGAGATTTTGAAACTTCCTTAGGAGAGGACCGAAATCTACGAAAAAACTTAGGTGTTCTCATTTAATTATCTCCATCCCCTCGTGGGCTATCTCCAGCGATTCAATGGCCACAGCGTTGCCATCAGCTTTAAGGTTGGGCCCAGTCCACTTCACCGGAAAGGCGCGAAAGAAATTCCATTGATGAACCCTCTCCCCAGCGGGCCCATAGAGAAAGACTGAGATATTCTTCCTTTCTATCTTGCCGGTCTGGGCTTTCTTGTGCCATTCCCAGAGGCCACCGGACTCCGTCATCCCTCGTTTAAGGATGAGATGAGGATACTTCACCCTCACCGGAAGGTGATGGACCATATCGTTGGCTCCTCCTTCCAGGTAGGTAAACTCCTCCATCTCCCCCTCTAACCCAGTGACCTCAGTAAAGATGGCCTCCACTAAGCCTTCTATCTCCACCGAGAAGCGGTGAGTAGCAAAATACTGTGGCCTCTTGCCAGTGGCAGTTCCTTTCAATAGCGATCGCCTCCTCTGCGTTCATTGTCCAACCTGATCTCCCTTCTCAGGAACTGATAGACCCTTTCGGTCAATGCGCCTATATCTGTGCCTGGGGACTTACCCTCCTCCTCTTCCCTAAATACCCTTTCCACAGCCATAGCCTCAGCCTCCAAGGGCTCTGTCCCTCCCCTCTCAACCTCCACCTGCCGTTGCAGAGTACCAAAGTTAAAGTATCCCCTGGTCGATTGATAAGACCCAACCACGGATTGGGCCCATTGGGCCGCATTTAGCCCCATCATAATTACCCACCTCGTAGTGTTTGGCTCTCAGCGGTCAGCCCTTAACTCTTGAGGACTGAAGGTTGATATCTAACCCCTATTCCTGATATTCTGATTCGCTGATACCCTGCCTACGGCGTATGGCCATACGTCTCTACGCTTCCCTTAACCTCTGATTGATCTTGCTGATCTGCTCTGCCCAGTTGCGCCTATCCGCATGGGAAAGTCGCAGGATATCCGACAGGGGCCAATGGAAGTGATAGGCGATGTAAGCTACCTCCTCGTATAGGTTAGAGAGGGGGTAGCCAACTACCCCCCCAGGTGGCTCAAATCTAGCTCGAACTCCTGCTCGCAGTGGGGACATTTGGCGGTTATCTTCGTTGTGCCGTCCTCGTTTATCCTCCGATAGAAGTCCTGCAGAAAGGCCAGGTCGGCCGAATAGAGGCCCTCAACCACCCCAGTATCCACATCAGGAAGATCGCCTAACTTCGTGATTACCCTGGCCAGAAGGACAACAACCAGGTAGGCCTCGTTTGCCTTTACCCGGGGATCGCGCAAGGGTTGGATCTCATCGGCAGCAGTGGCCAACCTCATTATTCCCTTCCGATGGATCTTCCCCTTGCTGTCCTTGTATCCCCTGGGCAGGTTAAACTCAAACTGATCCTGGAATTCCTCCATTACCTACCTCGAACTGTTATGGTTCACCACTAATGACCACGGACAGATAAGAAATGACCAATCAACAATGATCAATTATCAATGGAAAATGACACCTCAGGATTCTCAGTCCTCATTTCATTTTAACTCGCTAATTGTCAATTGACCATTGATGATGGTCCTCTCCATGAGATTCCGTGGTGAACTTTCATTATAAACTTAACGCCTGCAGCCGGGCTTTTCTGACAGGATAACAAGATTTACAGGATCTTTATTCATCCCCTCTTTCTAGAGCTGTCAGCCCCGTTCCGACGGGATTCCTGGCGGAAGAGGTAACTCCTGACAGCACACTTTTGATTGACATCAGGAGACAGCTCGCACATCCCAACTCAAATAGATGTAAAGTTCACCCGGAGAGCATTGGTGGACGAGTTTTATTTATCCTGATCATCCTGTCAATCCTGTCTAAAAATAAAAATTCTGAGCCCATCAGGTTATTTCGCCCGCTTGAGCCCCTCGTGGACTATGGTCAACTCCTCAATGCCGATCTCGTTGGTCTTGGCACTCAGGGATGGGCCAGAGACCTTGGAGGGCCAGCCACTCACAAAGTTCCAGCGGGCAACCTCTTTGTTGTCCTGGCCATACATCACGATGGAGCCGTTGCGGCGCGCACCCTCCACCTTACCCTCCTCAATCTCCCGTCGCCAATCCCAGAGGTCCATATCGTCAGTGATCCCCCGTTTAAGAACGACATCTGTCCATTTCAAACGTCCCGGGACTTTATGGATCAGCTCTGCCCCTCCCTTATCGGAGGCCTTGTAATCGATGATCTCGCTCTCCGATCCCAAACCGCTCACCTCCTGGAACCTGCCCACCAATTTTCCCTGTACCTCCACATAGAAGCTAAACGAGGCCATAGGATCTTTATCTGCCATTTGTCATCCCTCCCTTCTCGCATTAGTTAGAACGCAGATTTTCGCAGATAACCGCAGAAATTAAAGATCTTGACAATCTGCGTCTATCTGCGTCCATTTTTTCCTACAATATGAACTCAGTGCACCTTCGGTGCAGGCTTTTCTGACAGGATAACAGGATTTACAGGATCTTTGACCCAATCTCTCCAAGACAACACTGAATACCACTGAGAAGTCAGAAGTCACTCTCTTCCTTGGAATTCGTCGTTATTCCAGTGATTTTCAGTGTTTAATGAATGAGATTATTTATCTTGTTCATCCTGTCAATCCTGTCTGAGAATATGAACTCAGGGCTTATTCGGAGACTTCTGCCCCACCCGTATATTGGCTGATCCTGAAGATGACGAACTCCGCAGGCTTTACTGGGGCCATACCTATCTCGCAGATCATCTGGCCGGCGTCTCGCACCTCCGGGGTATTCAGCTCCTCATCACACTTAACATAGAAAGCCTCAGATGGCGTAGTTCCGAAGAGGGCTCCATCCCTCCACACCCTGGTTAGAAAGGCGGTGACATCCCGCTTGACCCGTTCCCAAAGGTCCATATCGTTGGGTTCAAAGACCACCCACTGGGTACCCAACTCTATAGATTTCTCCACGAAGTTGAACAGCCGTCGCACAGGGACATACCTCCAGGCCGCATCGCTGGAAACGGTGCGCGCCCCCCAGACCCGGATTCCCCTCCCCGGAAAAGCACGGATGCAGTTCACCCCAATGGGATTAAGGGAATCCTGTTCGCTCTTGGTAATCTGGCACTCCAATCCCACGGCCCCTCTAATCACCTCATTTGCCGGGGCTTTGTGCACGCCCCTGGTGGTATCATTGCGGGCATAGATACCGGCGATGTGGCCAGAGGGGGGGATGTGCACCATATTGCCATTCCCTGTGGGGTCGGGAACCTCTATCCAGGGATAATACATCGCCCCGAACTTGGAGTCAAAGCCCGCCTCCTGCTGACGCCAGGCCTTTACCTCCTGAGGGGTAAGATCAGGCGGTACATCTAAGATAGCCACCCTGTCCTTCATATTCTCACAGTGATCCAACATAGCCTGCTGGATGGCCTTGAGGCCCTTCTTGTCTAAGACTCCCGCCTTATAGGCCGCCATTATGTCCGGCATCAGGACCATAGTCACATCATCCAAGACCTGAAAGTTCCCCATTCCCTTCCTGGTTGCTACATCGCCCACAAAGAGGTCTGGTTCGGCTTTTTTGAGGACAAGTTGGGTGGAAGCGGGCGCGGCCAGAAAATCAAATTGACCGGCTAAGGGCGTTCGCTCTCCCAAGGAACCTGGAGCCTCCATAACCTCAACCTGCACTAATTTTGACTCCTTGTTCACCACATCGGCCACATTCCGCACTCCCTTGGCTCTGCTCAGGCTGAGGTTCTCAAAGGTCTCCTCCTCAACTCCCCGACGCACCTTCATATTGAAGGTTCCCTCCGGCCCGTCGCTTATCTCCACCCTTATTCCCTCTGGCTCACCTTTGGCAAGTAACTTCAGGGTAGGAGGGGCACCTTCCGCTCGCCCCTTTAACAGAAGCGTGGGAGCTTTCTCCTCTGCTTCCTCTTTACCGGAGGGAAGGCGGATTACATAACAACTCCCCCCTCCGTTGTTGAAATAGCCATAGACCCCATGGGCCAGATATCCTCCCGGGAGGAAACCCCCAAAAGTATTCTGAAACTGGCTCCAGTTGGCTATGAACATCGGTTGGTTGATGGGGCCCTTCTCGGCAAATCCGATGAAGGCCGCTACCGCAGTGCCCACGCCCTCAATCGGCTTTGCCCCCTTCTCCACTTCCTCCACATAGACCCCAGGTGAAAGATACTGAGGCATTTTCCTTCCTCCTTTCTTTTGTTTTTTGACGAAACTAAAAGGCTAAAAACCCGAGGAGTCAGATGGGAATATCTATCTTCTCCTCAGGTAGATGCGCCCTCTTAGTAACTCCCTTTCCGTCCTTAGCTGCAACGGACAGGGTTATATCTCCGGGGGGGATCCCCGGGAGTTTAAAGTAACCAAACTCATCAGCAGTGACAATAAGCCCATATTCCTTAATAGTGACCTGGGCTCCTCCCACCCCCTTCTCCGGGTGCCCCCGGCGATAAACCCTCCCTCCTACCCTAAAGAGCTCATCGCGGAGTTCAGGCTCACCCAACTGTCCAACCCTCAACCTCTTGGATACGACTACCGGCGCCTTCAGCTCCACCTCCCGATCAAGCGGCAGGGTAACCACATAGTTGACCGATGGTTTGAGCTGAGTCTCCAAAGAACCCCAAAGCTCAGCTAAACTTCTGTAAGCTCCATCCGTTTGGGCCGTCTTGGTTTGGATCTTGTGATCCATCTTGGTCAATACCCCTTGCATCACCTCCTTGGGCAAAATGGGAAAGCGGGTAAGCACGGCCAACACATGCCACAACAGCCTGTGTTCATCCTCAATGGCATTGGCCCAGACCGTGGCCAGATAGGAGAAATCCATCCAGAGCGGTGGCCTGTGCTTGGAGGCCGTGCCATCCCCCTTGCGGTTCACTATCCAATCGTGCTGGCGAAACTCCGTATTCTCGTGTAAATCATAGAGAAAGAGGTTGATAGTAGGTTTAGAGAGTTTCCCTACCCACTCCCGGTCCGGGGACTCAAACCGAATGTCTATCTCACCCCTGTTCAGCTTTCCTTTGACGATTAAAAGTTGTTTTAGGCTTTCCTCGAGATCATTAATCATTGGTTACCTCTAATGTAAGCTTTCAGCACTCAGCAGTCAGCTTTCAGCTTACGGATAAAGGAAGTGAGCGCCTTTTTCACTCCTGTTGTTTCTTCGTTTAGTTGATTATAATCTCCCCGCTCGCTGTGGATGTTATCATCCACAGCGCCCATCTATAACAACTCACGAAAATCACTGAGCTTTAAGTATTTATCCTCAATGCCTTGAAGGTAGAATCTGGCACTGGAATATTCATAATCTTCCGACCTCTCAATTCTTAGGAAATTCCTCCACTCATCCTTTAATGGATTTTGATGAATGTATTCCGCTTTCTGATTCAAGAACTTCGGTGTAAAAACATTTTTGATATCTACATCCCTCAACCAGATCTTATACTTCTGTTTCTTCGTGCCCACCCAAAACTTAGAGAGCATTTGAGGATCAGTCTTCCGCATCGTCAATAGGATCTGCTGTGCCGTATATTTATTAAAATCCCTGAGTATCTGTTCAATAGAGTGATTTTCACCTACCCTCAAAATTAGGTGGATATGATTGGGCATTAGAACATAAACGAACAGATCAAACCACTGATGTTCAATACAATACCGAAGACTACCCATCACAATCTCAGCATATCTCCTCAGGTGAAAGATACGGGTCCAATTCAAGACGGTATTGGTGATAAACAACAGCCCTAAGTCCTGAAACCTTTTAGCAAAGATGCCCAATTCGGCCTTTAGTCTTATCTCCGCTTGCTCCCTTGTGGATGATAACATCCACAAGGAGCAGGGGGGAAGTGACAGACCTTGTGAACTTCAAGCATTAATTAATGTGCCTTTTGCCAAACCCAAAGCTTTCCAAACCCAGCAATCGGTTCTCCCTGATGTTCTGATCCTCTGGTGTCCTTCCTACTGCTCCTCTGATCCCCTGATTCGCTCATTTCTCCACAACCTCGTGTATCTCCTCCAACCATTGTTCCCAGGCTGGCGGTGGGCTCGATCCCCCCTGCTCACTGTGGATGTTATCATCCACAGCAAACCTCAGTGGATTTACCCCCCTGGCCATTGACTCTCGCCAGCGGCTCCAGATGTCCGGCCAGCTGGCTGAGGGAATTTTCTCCCTTGCTCCTTCAAGCCCCTCATATACATCCATCACAAAATTCACAAAAGGGCGAAAATCGAGTTTTTCACTCGGTGACTGCTGGGTCACCCGTTCATTCCAACCGGCGACGACTAAACCATAGATACAGAACTCCATCTGAAACTTGCCCAACTCCTCTCTCAAGGGTGGAAGATCGAGATCATTTAGGTTCCACGCCCCCTGCGGGCAGAGAGCCCAGGGCTTGATGGCTGCCTCTCCCCCCTCCAGAACAAAGGGATAGGCCCGGCAGGCAATGGGACGGAGATTATAGATCCCACAGCGAAGCTGATGCCTGGGCAGGTCTATGCCAAACATACAACGCCGTGAGCCATCTCGCTGCTCATTCATATTGAGCACCAAATAGTATGACTTTCCCGATCCATCCAGTTGGAAGTTGTATGGCGTCTCCTCCTCCTGCAGTTGGGCAAAGGCAAGGAAATCCGTGGGCTTGACGCTCAGCTCCCGAGCGATCACCCAGGCATCGTAGCCGCACACATTGATCAGGTTCCGGGAACAACAGTGCCCCGGACAGGCGATGCAGGGGTTTGGTTTTGGTTCTTTCATCTCTTCTTGGAATACCCTTTTGTCCTTATCTAATTGAGAAGTATTCTCTCTCATGTTTCATTAATGCTCACTGTGGAAGTTAACATCCACAGCAAATATCACTTTTCCCTGATAAACAGCATTTTCAAAAGATAGCCTTAAAAGTCTTCCCATGTTTAGAACCTATCATGAAAATCATTTAAATGTCAAATGTTGAGACCTGACCCAGTTTTCATTCCTTCACCATCCGTTCTTACCGGATTACGGAGGTATACTTCCTTTTCGTTTCGTCCGAAATCGCAGGTGCTTTCTTAGTTTGCTGCACAACATTCTCCTTTTCAAGCAACTGCTTACATCAACGACGTATGTATTCGTTTCCTTTCCTGTGGTTGAACCCTTGCTTTCCAACCCAAACCTATTTCCCGACGTGCCAAGTCTCAGTTGATTGCCAATTGGCTATCCTGCTGCGGCTGACTCGGCCGCCTTGCCTGACTCCTCTTTCCACGCCATAACCAAATCCACCGCTTTGGTCGCATCGCCCCCAAGCAACATCACCCGCCCAGCCTTCACGAGTACTTGTTTAGCAGTTGCCTCCGTGGGAGTCGTTTTCAACTTCTCAACAGCCAGGTCTAACTGGGCCTTGGCCCAATCCAATGCTTTCTTCATCGCCGATTCCACAGCCTTCTCGTCCCCACCCAGTTTTAGAACATCTGCGGCTGCATTGAGCAACTCCGTTACCATCTCCCTTTTGGCGAACTTCACATCGAAGTCGGCAGTCTTCCTCTTCAGCGTTGCTAAAGCTATCTCTGCTGCCTGGTCCAATGCCTCTTTCGCCGCCACATCCGCGCCGAGTGCTTGACACGTTGCCGCCTGGCGCAAGAGCCCCTTAATATGTTCTCGTTCCAGACTGGTTCTTAACTTCTCTACAGCATTCTTCAATTGCGCTATTGCCCCCTCTTTGGGCTCAGCAATTGAAGTCTCCTCAGTCTCAACGGCCTGTCTCTGAACAGGTACGCTGCCCCGCTTTATCCCAAGGGTTGTCTCGTTGCTGGATTTAGCATTAAACTTCCCCTCGTTAAGCTCTTCGTCCCTCGTGCCCTGAACCTGGCCAATAATCCTCTGAACATAGGCATTCCCGTGATGTCGCTGTAGATGATTCAGCAGGCGAGCCTTTTGTCCTGCATCAGTTAACTGCGATAGTCGCTCGTCAGTCAATAACGTCGCATGGTTCCCCTCCATAAGTTGTACACTACCCTCTGCAGGGTATCTCAACTTCTGCAAAGGCATTTGGATGCCAGGATCCCTTTTTGCCGGCTTACGGAGAATGCGCTTCCTTTTAGGTTCATCTAAGATTTTGGGTACTTTCTTGGCTCGGTGCACACCATACTCCTTTTGACAAGAAGCTACTCACTTCATTCAAAACTAAACTATGTCTCCCCCTCCTCTTCGCCCTGTTTTTGAACTGTCTCTTCATCTATCTTGGCCTGAATTTCCTCCTCCTCTTCTTCCTCTTCCTCCTCAACCTGTTGTTGCAGAGCATTCGTTTCTAATCTGCCCTGCAACAATTCCTCCTCTTCCTCCTCAGGCTGTCGTTGGAGAGGAGCTCCCCTCGAGACGATCTCTGCTACCTTATCAGCCTCTGTTTCGTAGGCATCCCCGGGCTGTCCCATCTTCACCTTGTCACCGGGAAGGGAGAGGTTACCCTGGCTCTGTTGCACCACATGGGTCAGCTCGTGCGCCAAAAGCCCCTTGCCCTCAGACGAGGATAAATTCCCACCGTCTTTCTGGTTGAAAAAAATGTCCGTGCCCATAGTGAATGCCTTAGCACCAAGATCCTCTGCTGCCTTGTGAGCTACCCCGTCAGTGTGGAGTCGCACCTGGCCAAGGTCATATCCCAGAGATTGTTCCATCTCCTTCTGAGTCTCACCTTCTATGGGATGGCCCGAGCCTTTCTGTTGCTGAAGGCCCTGTACCGTTCCTTCTAAGGACTCCTCTTCTGCTTCGCTTTCGGAGGAGGCCTGGAGTCGCTCCACGACCTTCTGCACATAGGCATTGCCCCGCTGTTTTTGGAGGGCAACCATCGCATTTGCCAAGTTTCCCCGATTGGCTGGGTCCCAAAGCCTTTTATCACCTAAGAGAGCAGCTTCTCCTTCCGATGATGAGGCAGTTCGAGAGGAAGCTACGGCTTTTCCCACGTCTTGAGCTTTCAGTTTCTCCACCTTAGGCTTGCGGCGGTTGACCTTTGCTTTGGCTTCTTCCCACTCAGCATCGTTTTCGACGCTCAGTCTTATTTTCTGATCGCCCATGACTCTACCTCCCTTGACCTCGTTAGCTAAAAAATGGAAAATCCTATAATATGAACTTAGCTCCCTTCGGTCGCTAACTTCTCCATTCCATAGGGCCTACCGGCCCTCCACAATTTTGCGCCTGCTCGGATTTCTTCGCGGTCACCCTTGAAGAGGGTATGCCCCCTTCAAACATCCCCCGATATTTCGGAATTTCTTAGAAATTCCGAAACGTTCTGTCATCGCAATGCTCAGGGAGTGATCAAACACTGGACCCTCCCGGCGGCTGCGGTAAAGGTTTCGTAGGTACTGGCCTGAGATGGGGAGGCTTTGGGGGGGGCTTAGGGGGCTCAATCCCGTGTCTCTTCAGCAGATTCCTGATCTTCTCCTGTTCTCGTTCGAGTTTCGCCGTCTTCTCCTCCAGTTTCTTTGTTTCTTGTTCTTGAGCTTCTTCCCTTTCTTCTGTGGCTTTCTCTCTGGCGTGCTCTTCGATCTTCTTCACGATCCACCAGATGCCAGCCACAATTCCTAACACGACAACCATAATTCCCAATATCCCTGCAATGACCGCCAAGACGCCTGAGGCAGTAGCCGCTGTTGTCCCCGCGATAATCGCGCCTATTATGAAGCCGATTACACTTATCAGCCCCCCGATGCCTATTGCATCAAGTATTGGATGCTTCTCTTTGAATTTGTCATTCCACTCTTTCAATTTGTCCCCGAATTTTCCAAGCAGTCCACGCTCCTGGCCTGCAGACCTGCTGCGTGCCATCTGGACCACCTGGGCAATTGCCGGTTGCAGCGATCTTGACTCTAACAATTGCGCAGTACTACGATTGCCTACTGTCCGCTGCAGGGAGAGGATGTCAGTGGGGCTTACGGCAGGTGAGGGAGCAACCTCCGCCTGCTGGAGGGCAGCCGACGGATCAACCGCCGCGCGCATCGGATTGGTAAGGTCCGAAAGCCTTTCATTACCTAAAAGGCCAGCATATCCCTCCAGTGAGTGGACAGTTTGCCTGGCCCCTAAGGCATACTCTATCCCTTGAGCCTTGGACTTCTCCCCTTCTGGCTTTCGGCGCTTAGCCTTGACCTTGGTTTCCTCCAATTCACCGCTTCTTTCGACGTTCAACTTTTTCTGCTGATTACCCATAGCAAAGAACTCCTTTTGGGCTAAAGCTTCTTTTCATAGCTATCACTTCTGCTCGTAGAGATGGACATCGTGCTGGGGGAAGGGAATGGAGATACCCTCAGCATCGAAGCGGTTCTTCACCCCCTCTGTGGTGGCGAAATAGACATCCCAGTAGTCCTCAGTTTTCACCCACCCCCGCACCGCGAAATTCACGCTGCTGTCAGCCAATTCCTTGACGGCAACCATGGGAGCAGGGTCCTTGAGGATACGGCTATCTTCTGCCAGGATGGCTTGCAGCACCTTCTTTACCTTCTGCAAATCATCTGAATAGCCTACCCCCACCACCAGATCTACCCTGCGGGTTTCCTTGGCAGAATAATTTACGATGTTGTCCCCCATCAGCTTAGCATTGGGGATAATAACGGTCTTGTTGTCCGGGGTCTTCAGTTGAGTGGTGAAGACCCCCATCTCCTCCACAGTGCCCGCAGCCCCTCCAGCCCCAATGTAGTGCCCCACCTTGAACGGGCGGAAGACGATCATCAGAAAACCTGCGGCAAAATTAGCCAATGAACCCTGCAGAGCGAAACCGATGGCCAGGCCGGCAGCCCCGATGACGGCTATGAAGGAGGTGGTCTGAATCCCCAGCTGGGCAATCGCTGCTATAACGACAAATGTCAGCAAGGCAATATAGATTAAGCTGCCCAGAAAGGAGACCAGAGTAGGGTCTAATTTCTTCTTGGCCAGCAGCTTTCCAACCAACTTTCGAGCCCATTTGGCAATCCAGCGGCCAACAATAAAGATAACGACTGCCGCCACGACTTTGAGTCCGTATAAGGTTACCAATTCCTGCAGTTTGGTGATAATGGTATCCATAATTCCCCTCAGATAAGCTTATAGGTCAGCCCCAGGGAGAGGGTTTGCTTAAAGCGCCCTCCCCGGGCAATCTCCCTGTCATAGAGAAGCTGGACGTAGAGGTTCACCATCAGGAATTTGCTAATGCTTGCCGTAAAGGTATTCTCCCAGTTAACATCGAGTGATTTCCAGTAATCCTCATTGACCTGTCCCTTGAGTTTGTCTGCTTCCGAGTAGAAAAGCGCCTGAAAGAGGCTCAGCTTACTGGTAAAGGTAATCCGCTCCCTGGCCATTGGGGTGTGGAAATCGCTGACAAATAAAAGGCCACCGTCATTGCTCGTCACCGTTTGCCGCTTGTTGGTGAGGATATCCAGCACCTCCTTGTTCAGGTGTTGCCTTAATCCCCCACCCAGACGGGTTGTCCATTCCCGCTTCTCCTGCTTGATGAGAACCTTAGCTACGCCGAAGCTCTCCGTGAAGGTAACGGGATTGAACATCCGCTCCTTTGCCGGATCACTGGCATCGAGAAACTGGGTCTCCACACGTCCGGAACCAAAGGGGTCCACAAACCCTCCCAGAGTAAACCTCCACACGGTTTCAAAATCGACAAGATCGCTCGATTTCACCGGTTTGGCCCAGATTTTGGTCTCCCTATCCTGGCTATGGGTCTGGCCAAAGAAAAGCTTAAGGGTGTTCTTTGTATGCAACTTGGGATGGAGCTGTTTCTCGGCGAGAGAGTTGGAGTTGAATGTCCAGGAGAGGGCACCTGCCTCTCCCCCGGCCCAGTTATCGCTGTAGGCATTCTGCGTCAAGGTAAGGTTGGCGTCAACGGACAACGCCCAGGGCCCGGCGAAGACGGACGAGGCCACGACAACAGCCAATGTAGTGGCCATTACAACGAACAGAACCCTCATTCTCCCTCCTTGTTTGTCCAGCCATTGTGCTGGTAACATCAGACCATATGCGGACCTGTAGATAATCCTCTTTGATTCCCAGCTTTCAACCTTTGAACCCCGTTGCTTTTCCTGATCCCCTGGTATCCACCCTTCTGATACCCTGGTCCGCTCATCCAGTCAATATTCTATGAAACCTTTCCCTCAGAAATGGGCAAACATCTGAACGGTTGGAAATCCGATTCCACGATCAGCTTACCCATCTTTTGAAACTCCCTCTTGGTAGCATGGATCAGGTTGGTCATACCTATCTTGCCCCCATTCTGGGCGGCATGGAAGGCGGAAGCCACAGCGATGTTCTTGATATTACCCCCAGGAATCTTAAACTGTTGGGCCAAAAATCTGAGATCCACATCCTTTCCCAAAGGAGCTGTGGGGGGGAAACAAAGCTGCCATATCCTCAGCCTGTCCTCCTCCTCAGGCAGAGGAAACTCCACCGTGAAATGCATCCTGCGCAGAAATGCCTGATCCAAATTTTTTCGCAGGTTTGTGGCCAGAATGGCGATCCCATCGTAGGCCTCCATCTTCTGCAGGAGATAGCTTATCTCGATGTTGGCATAGCGGTCATGGGAATCCCGCACCTCGGATCTTTTTCCGAAGATGGCATCCGCCTCATCGAAGAAGAGGATAGCGTTGGAATGTTCCGCCTCTTGGAAGATGCGATTCAAGTTCTTCTCCGTCTCCCCGATGTACTTGCTCACAATAGTGGCCAGGTCAATCCGATAAAGGTCAAGCCCCAACTCCCCGGCTAGAACCTCGGCAGCCATCGTCTTCCCTGTGCCCGAAGGGCCGGCGAAGAGGATATTTAACCCTTTGCTCAAGACCAATTTCCTTCCAAAACCCCATCCCTCCAACACGAGATGTTGGTGCTTCACATAATGGCAAATCTCGTGCAAGCTTTCCATCTGATCCTGAGGCAAAACGATATCCTCCCAGGAACGCGTGGGGTTTACTTTAACGGCCAGCTCCATCAGTCTTTGTCGGCTATGGGCACGGCATTTATCGAGGATTTCCCCTGCGGGAATGGCTTCAACCCCCTGCCTATGAAGCCTGTTGGCCAGGGTAGTGGAAACGATCTCTTGGATCTCCCCCCCAGTTAACCTAAAACGGTTAGCCAAGTTGGAGAGATCCTCCGACTTCAGTTCTATGCCCACATCTTGGAGGTGTTCCCGCCAAAGGCCCTTACGCAGCTCATAGGAAGGGGGAGGAAATTCCATCCGGATAGCCGGTCGCCCAGCGAGGGGGAATTCCGGATGAGCCATCCCCCCGCCAAAGATCGAAACCCCAGAAAATGACCTTACCCCATCGAAGATAGCCCTTTGCCAAACCTGCATCCTCTCCCCATGACCAAAGAGCTCATCCACATTGGCCCAATATACAATCGCATTTTTTAGCTTTGCTTCTCGCAAGATGAGGTTTATGGTGGGAATGGGATGGGTTTCGGAGCCAACAAGCCCCGAGCCATCAACCGTGAGCAGGCTACACCCAGCTTGGCGGGATAAGGCCTCAGCGGCAAGCCTCTTCCCCACACCAGGGGGCCCGCTAAAATAGAGAAAGAGCCCCCCTGAACTGAGATTGCCCCCATCCGCAATAAGTGCCCCCAGATCTGATAAGCGCTCCCGTACCGATTTTTCTAACGATAACGAATCGATCGTCCTCTGAGGATGAACCCATTGGGCAAAGGGAATTAATCTGGAGTCGGTCGTATCCTCCCCCAAAAGGAAATCGATAATTCCCTCATCTACTTTTACCCACTTGGCCAAGAGGGGCGAATGGAGGGTTCCCGGCTCATCGTAAAGCTGCAAAATCTGATTGGCCACCAAGGGGGCAGAATGAGAAAAGCGAGGGCGTTGTCCCACTTTCTCCCAGACATCTGAGCACAAAAGCGTGAGCAGGAGGTCAACTGTGGGTCTCTTCTTGGTAACATTGTCCTGAAGATAGGCGTAGATCTTCTCGTATTTGAGGTGCAACTCTGGAGCCAGGGAGAGGAGGAGAACCTCTCGATCAAAGCCATCTAAAACAAAAGCCTGGGCCAGCCTATCGAGGGGGAATGAGATGCCCCTCTCTTGGGACTTAGCCTTCTTCAATTGGTTCTTTTCGGTTTTCCCCCTGATGGCCTCCTCAATCGCCTCCAAAGAGAAGTGCTCTTTCGTTCTGTCCAGCTCCTCCTGGGGAGTAAACAGGCTGTCTATCTCCTCCTCAGAGATGTAGAGGCCGCGAAATTCATCCCTCTTCTGCTCTTGTCGCTCCAAGCGGCTCTTCTGCACCCAGTAGAAGAGGATTAAATCTATCCTCTGCAACTCCTCAAAAAGATCCTCTTGAGCTGTGTGGTAGGGTTTCATTCCTTTATGGGGAGAGGGGTGTAGACAAACTGCCAGCCACCAGAGGTGCGAATGTTCTCCTCCCTGCGGGATATCAGCTTGAGTTGATAAAGCTCCTTTAACCGGTTGCTGGCCGCACTAATGGGGATGCTAAAATGGCTACCAATCTGATTCGAGGTGGCTCTCCTTTTCTTTCTCACCAGTTCCAGGGTCTCCCGCAGAGCCCGGGATAGTTCACCAACGAGGGTCCATCCTCCCTTCTCATCTATCGCCGGAAGAACCATCCCCCTCTCCTTGACGGTCAGGCTCAAGCAGTCCACAAAATCCTCGTTCTTGAGGTCCAATCTCAACAAAAGGTATTTTCCTTCATAATCCGCATTCTTGGCCTCATCAAAGATTTTGAGGATCTCAACCAGACAGCTGGATGTGGCGTACTTAACCTGACGAGAATCGAGGAAGAGTATCCCCCCCTTGGGCAACTTTCTCAATTCCCTCTTTAAAACGAGAAAAATCCTCTCACCGAGTTCCCGTTGGAGTAGATTGCCATCCTTGCTCAGGGAGCTAAGTTCGACATTTCGGACTATCCTATTTCCCATCTAACTTATAGGATAGTTAGGATAGTCCCTGAATGCTCTGCATAAATTGCTATTAACCTTGTATTTCTTGTCTTTTTGGCGGGGTTCTCTTCCTATATGTAGATGGGGGGATGCCCTCGATGGATCGGAATACCCTCTCGAAATGGGAGAGGTCGTTGAAGCCGACATCGAAGCAGATTTGGGTTATAGGATAGAGGGTGTTTCCCAGCAGGAATTTGGCCTTCTCAATTCGCAAGCGAGAAAGATAGGAGATACAGGTAACCCCTAACTGCTTTTTAAAGAGCCTACAGAAGTGGTAACGGCTCAAACAGGCGGCCTTGGTAATATCCCCAAGTGATATGTTCTCAAAATAGTGTTCCTCCATAAAGTCCAAGGCTCGGCTAACCCCCTCATTTAAAGGAAGCCTATGACTGTCATGCAATTGCAAAACGGTAAAACCACCCAACTCCTCGAGCACCAGCCTCCTCCCAGATGCAGGTTCAAACCCATTACCCCCAAAGAAGGCCCGATCTACCTCAGCTTGCACTTCCGCCGCCTCTGCCGAAGGAACCGGGGACCTCTTCAGAAAATAGGCATCCAGGACATCCCCAAACCCGTTACCGCTCACGATGATCACCGGAACAGAGATGGCTTTTAGATCGAGGGTTTGAGATGCTTGCCCATCCAAAATTATCAATCGGACCGCATTGATTACATCAAATGATTCCTGGGGGATGGTTAAGGCATAAAAAATGCGAAAACCGTTGAGGAGAAGGTTATAGATGGTTCCCTTAAAGCTCTGCAGGTTGCCTATCACCAAAACTGGCTTTGTGGTAGCTGCCAACTTTAATCACCTTGCACAGGTTAAAAAGCTTATTCAGCTTAACGAGCTAAAGGAAAGAATAAACCAGATGAACAGAATTTGCTCTGCAGATATTGCTCTTTTATATTGGATAATATTGCTACTTAGAGGTGAGGAAAGCAAGCTCAAATAATGGGTGAAAACACCAACTGACACCGAAGTCACTGAATTTTCAGGAAGTGACTCCAGAGGTTCTCAATGATTTTCAATGTTTAATGTGCGTAATTTGGGGTTATGGCTCATATAGGGATTTAGGTGAAAAGAGTTACATTCATGCGAAGAGTTCTCCTCCTCTAATGGCTTGCGTCGATTGAAGATTTATTACCGCACCTGCCCGTACTTTGTCATTGCAAGGAGTCCCGAAAGTTTTTGGGACGACGAAGCAATCCGACGAAATCGTTGCGAATCCCGATGAAATCGGGATGAGCAATCCCTTGGAAATTGCTTCGCTTTGCTCACCCCGTTAGATGATTTCTACCAATCTCGGGGTTCAGCGAAACGTCATTGATATCTACCGGGGCGAGCAATGACTTTTTAATAGGGGCGAAAAAAGTGTCAGAAGTCATCCCCCCTGGCCATTCCACCCAGTTTCCCACCTGAGCCGGGGTTATAACCCTTCTTCAGGCTAAAGCACCTTTCCCGATAGCCTCAAACTTCCGGTCGTAAGCTTCACTCTTAGCCTCTACAACTTTAACTGCCAGTTTAATCTCCTGAACCGCTTTCTCCAAAGTTTCCAGCCGACGGTCAACCGCATCAAACCTTTGATCCATATCCTTTTGCATTTTATCAAAGCGCTTATCTATCTGCTCAAAGCGCTTATCTATCTGCTCAAAACGACTATCTATCTGCTCAAAACGACTATCAACTTGTTCAAAACGACTATCTATCTGCTCAAAACGCTTGTCTATCTGCTCAAAACGACTATCTATCTGCTCAAAACGACTATCTATCTGCTCAAAACGCTTGTCTATCTGCTCAAAACGACTATCTATCTGCTCAAAACGACTATCAACTTGTTCAAAACGACCATCTATCTGCTCAAAATGCTTGTCTATTCCATCAAACCGTGCCTTGTTCTCCTGGCCAAACTTCTGCAGGGTTTCATAGATTATCTTCAGAGTATACTCTTCTTCCATTTGAATATCTCCTTTGCTTTATAACATTTCACCACGGAATCTCAAGGAATTACACAAATTATAATCCACTATAAAGGGGATCCCCTGGTCCATCTTAGAACCCACATTCCGGAAAAAATTTAAGATCAAATACGAAAAACTACAATAATATCAACCAGTTGAACAGTTTTTTAATAACAACCAATAAAAATGTAGTCCATAAAAATCCGGAAAATTTATCTTTAAAAATCAATGAGTTACGAATCTAAAAACTGATTTTCCGGAATACGGGTTAGAATGAACTATAAGAACCATATCATCTACTGCCAAGTCTTTTTCGCGTGGTTGCAAAAAAGAAAATGCTTTAATGAAACCGAAACTATCGAAATATCAGGAAGTTATTTCGGTATTTAAGGATAGTAAGCCCCTGAAATCAAATTCTGAGCAGGGAACCCTTCTCTATCCAACCACCCAGTCCATTGGGAAGCTTGATCAAACACCAACCCTGCCGGTTCTCCCTTATCTCCACCTCTATCCCCTCGTGGAGGGTAATTATCTTGGTATACTCCTCACCTGGTCCGCTTCTGGCCTCCAACTGGGCCTCCAAGATGACGGCCCTTTGTTTAAAGTTCAACTCATAGGTGCGGGCGGCAAAAAGGAGGAGAGAAACAAAAAGGAGGGGAGCAACGATGGTAATTAAATACCTCATTGCCCTCCTGGGACCTGGCTTAAACCCTAAAAGAAAACCAACAATGGAGAGGGTAAAAAGGAGATAGAGGATAGACTCCCCCCAGGAGAGCTCCCGCAGGGTGAAGTAACCGGGGAGCCGGCTAAAAAACTCAACCATCCCTCCCGAGGAAGCCACCGCTGATTTATCCTCCAAAAGCGAACGGAGGAGTTTGAGATTGTAGGTTATATCCCCGTCCCGCGGGGAAAGTATCTTGGCCTTCTCATAAGCCCAGATCGCCCTGCCCAGTTGACCATCCTTGTAATAGGCATTCCCCAGGTTATAGAAGAGATAACTGTTTCTTACCCCCTCACCGAGGGCTCTCCGGTAGCTTTCGATTGCCTTCTTATACTGGGCCTCCTGGAAAAATCTGTTCCCCTGATTATAGGCCTGAGATGGGCTAAGTTCGGGGGAAGAGACTGCCCAGGGGAGGGCCACCAAGAAAAAGGTTATCAGAAATGGCCTCAGCACCTCACCTTATCAGGTGGCCAATTCTTTTCCACCTTATCCTCCAGGGAGAATGAATTAGGTTATAGAAGAGGAGGTGAATGGCGGAGAGGGGATTATCCCAGAAAAGTTTGGGAGCAGAGGAATCGGGCTTCCAGGAGAAATGGATGATCATTGCCTCACCCCTGATCAACTTTCTATCTAAAAAACCCCAAAACCTGCTGTCATAGCTGTTGTCTCGGTTGTCGCCCATCACAAATATATATCCCTGGGGAACCCTTACCGGCCCGAAGTTGTCCCTGTTGTTCGTCCCCCGCGGGATCTCCCTGAGGTCAGTATGCTTGGAGTGGGTTGGATCAGGGACAAGCTTTCCATCAACATAAAGCCTTTTGTCCTTTATCTCCACCACCTGGCCCTCGGTGGCCACCACCCTCTTAATATAGTTGGTCTTCCGGTCCAGCGGGTACTTGAAGATAACCACTTGCCCGGGATGAGGGTTCTGTAGGGCAGGCAGCCTCACCCCAATAAGGGGTAACCTCGCTCCGTAGATGAACTTGTTAGCCAAAAGGAAATCACCTACTAAGAGGGTATCCTCCATCGAGCCGGTAGGGATCCTATAGGCCTCTACAATAGAGGTCTTGATCACAAAGGCCAAGAGCACGGCTATAATTATGCTCTCCAAGTACTCCTGGAATGTCGACTTCTTCCTCTTTTTCTTACCCATTTCTCCTTCCCTGTTTTGTTGTTCTCTCCAAGGCCAGAATGGCCTCCTGAGCCAATTTTAAGGTCTCCTCCATCTTCCCCGTAGATATACTGGAAGGGGAGAAACGGGCCAAATCGCAGTTGTTATAGCAGGCCAAATACTTCTCCCTAACCTCTAAGGGATAACCTCTCTCCTTAAGCAGATCTAATAATTGATCTATTGTCAGGCCTGTGGCCTCGATGTTCAGCTTATCTCCGATATAGTCGGTGAGCGCTTTGGCTATGGCTCCATAGAACTCACCTGCCAAGCCCTCCTTAAGCAATCTCTTCGCCTCCTTTAGCCTCCTCTGGGTGAGCCCCTTAGCTCTCTGCTTTCGAGCGTAGCCAACATCTTGACTTATCCGCAAGTAGTGCCTACGATAGGCAAAGGAGGCGAAAATGGCCAAGAGGGGGAAGATATGGAGAAGAATGTAGAGAGGGCTTTTGTAAAGCTCCCTACCTTGATCGGGGAGTTTGGTCAGATCTGACTTTATATACCTAACATCCTTCCCTAAGAGCTGCACCTCCCTGCTTAGGGGAAAAGCTGCAACCCTCTCCTCCTTCTCCCCGGGGATAACCTGCAAGGCCAGCGGTTGGCTGCGAGCTTGGCGATAACATTTTGCCTGGGGATCAAAATAGGGAAGAACTAGGGGATCGATTTGAAACCTACCCGACTTTTCAGGAATAAGGACATAATTAAATGTCTTCCTCCCCCCTACTTGTAAGTTAACCTTGGAGATTTTTTCCTCCACTTCCGGCTCGTATCTTTTGAAACCCTCAAGGGAAGAAAGCTGAGGCGCGGGCATCAGCTTCAGGTTGCCGGTCCCCTGGATAGTTACGGTAAGATTTATCGGATTACCTGCAGCAACCTGTTTCTTGTCTATGGCAGCTTGGACCGTAAAATGGCCCACCGCGCCGGCAAACGTCGCCGGTTTCCCCAACTCGGGAAGGGGGTTGACCCTGATCTCCCCGGGGTTGCTCCTTATCTTTATCCTCTTGCTCCTTCCCCAGAAGTCGAAGAAGTCGTTGCTCCTTAGCTGCACATCGCAGACCAATTCCATGGGATTGATTTTCAGCTCACCTGTGGTGGTGGGAAAGAGGGCCACCTCCCTGATCTTGGCCACCCTGTATCTCCTTCCATTGATCACCTGAGGATGAAAATTGAGGGTCTTGGCCTGGTATAACTCCTCGGCCCAAAAGCCGGTGTTGGAGGGGAGTTGCCCCAACTGCACATTCCTGAGGTCACTTCTGGTGCAAAGCAGATAGGTAACGGTAACCTGCTCCCCTATATATACCCTCTGAGGAGAGTAGGTGGCCAAAAGAAGGAGGTCCCCTCTCCTCCCCGAGACCTTCCCGGATGGTATCTGTGGGGTGGCAAACTGGGGGACTTGAGCAGTGCCCCCGGCCGACGGGGTTACCTGAATGACAATGGGATCGGTGGCATAGGTTTTCCCCTTTACCTTCAGCCTGAAGGAGCCGATCTTCAATTCACCCACCCTGGTGGGTTGAAGATAGTAGATGAAGTCTCTGGTCTTTGAGGAACTCATCCTCCCATTGATGAACTGGATCTGGGAGGAGGTAGAGGAGTTCGTTCCCACCACCTCAAATCCAGCGAGGGAGGGAGCCTCGGGTTCAGAGACCGATCCTACGCCCTTGCCTGATACGCTGACCGTGAGGGTAAGCTGTTCGCCGAGGGAGAGTTGCCGCCTATCCACGGAGGCGCTAAAGCTAAGTTCTCCCGCCTGCACTCCCCGCAAACCAACAAGGAAAAGGAGTAAGATCAAGAACCCCCCAAAGATCTCCTTTAAACCCTTCATCATCACCAATCCTTCTCTACCTTGGTCTGCCCCCTCGTCTTCACTCTCCTCAACTCCTTCTGGTCTTTCTTCTCCTGTTCCTTTAAAGCATCAAGAAGCCTTTGGGCCTCTTCCTTGCTCATCATCCCCTTTTGTGGTGGAGAGGGCTCTGGATTCTCCTGGCCCTCCTTCTTCCCCTGGCTCTGCTTTAACTCCTTGGCCTGTTCCGACTTCTTTTCCTTGGGTTGTTCTGCCTCCTTTGGCTGTTGTTGCTTCTTAGCCTGCTGTGATTTCTTCTGCTCTTCCCTCCCCTTTTGCCCCTTCTCGGATTTTTCCTGCTGGTTCCCCTGGTTTTTGGGGGGTTGTTTCTGGGCCGTCTCCTTCAGCTTCTTTCTGACAAACTCCAGGTTATATTTGGCATCCATATCGTCTGGTTTGAGCTGGAGGGTCTTTTCATAATACTGAATGGCATCGGTGAGTTTTCCCTGTCGGTAGGCGCTATTCCCCAAGTTGTAATATGCCCCCTCTTGGAGGAGGGGCCGATCAGACCTGAGGGCCTTCTCATACTCCTGGGCGGCCTCCTTGAACTTCCTCTTCTGGTAGAGGGCATTGCCAATGTTGTAGTGAAGCTGCGGGGACTCTGGGGATTCCAATTGGGCATCCTTATAAACCTTGAGGGCTTCATCGTACTGCCCCTTCTCATATAGCTTGTTGCCCTTCCTGTTCTTCCCCCAAAGGCTCCCCCAGCTTACCTCTGTATCGAGGAGAAGAAAAAGGCCAATCCCTATCCAGATAAACCTACGCAAATCTACCCTCCCATTTCCCCTTCTTTCTTATCCGGTCACTCAGTAGGCCTTCGGCAAACAGGGCCAGGATGGCCACTATGAGAAAATATTGATACCTGTCCTCATATTGGCTGTATTGCCTGGATTTAAGCTCCTTCTTCTCCAACTTTGATAGGTCCTCATAGATCTTATCCAGCTCCATCCCCCCGGTGGTCGAGCGGTAATACTTGCCATCGGTGAGCAGGGCAACCTTCTCCAAGGTCAGTTCATCTAATTTGCTCATCACCGTTTGGCCATTCTTGTCCTTCTTGTACTCCAATAACTTCCCGCTCTCATCCCTCAAGGGGATGGGAGCTCCCTGAGGGGAACCTATTCCCACCGTGTAAATCCTCACCCCTTCCTGGGAGGCCTCCTTGGCCGCCTTTATCGGATCAGACTGATGGTCCTCACCATCGGTCAAGAGGACTATTACCTTATACTTCCTCTCCTTCTGGTTGAAGGCACCCAGGGCCACCTTGATGGCCTTACCGACGGCTGTTCCTGGGGTAGGGATGATGTCCGGGTCCAGAATATCCAAAAACATCTTCGCTGCCCCATAGTCGATGGTGAGGGGGCATTCCAAGAAGGCATCCCCGGCAAAGGCCACAATGCCCACCCTGTCCCCTTGCAGCCCATCGATCAGGCCAGATAGCTCATGTTTAGCCCTCTCCAGCCTGTTGGGCTTGATATCCTCGGCCAACATACTCTTGGAGGTGTCCAGGCAGATGAGAATATCCACCCCTTTCCTCTTCATCATCCTTAGCCTCTTCCCATACTGGGGACGGGCCAGGGAGAAGAGGAGGAAGGATAGGCCCACTACCACCAGGATGGCCTTTAGCCTTTGTTTCCTCCTGCTCACCGTGGGGGTGAGCTTCTCCATCAGCTCTAAGTTACCAAAGGCTTGCAGGATCTTCTTTTTTCTCCGAAAGGAGATGATATAGAAGAGGATGATGGCTGGAATAAGCCAGAAAAGCCACAAAAACTGTGGGCTGCCAAATTTCATCCTTTTACACCCTTAGTTGCTTTTCTTAGGGACAGACCTTCAGGTCTGTCCGTCCTCCTGGGACAGATCTGAAGACCTGTCCCTACACCCGTTTTGCTCTCAGGGCTGAACCCTGACAGCACTAATTCCTCTCCCTTGAAGGGAGAGGTTAGGTGAGGGTGATTTCCCTCTCCCTCCTGCGCCGTCAGGACTCCTGCCCTGACGGACTACAATGACTGAGCAGCCAGACCTCCCAATCTAACTGTGAGCGAACCTGGGTTCTACCACCTCATTGAATATACTCTCAGGGGGTAGTGTGAGGCGGTCTCTATCTCTCGTCTCTATCTCAAAAGCACCATCTTCCTCGTCTTCTCCACTTTTAACCTTTCACCCTTAACCTTTAACCTGCAGAAGTATACTCCACTGGAGACCCCCTTGCCTGAGTTATCCCTTCCATCCCACAGAACCCGATAATTACCCGCAGGTTGCTCCTCATCCACCAGTGTCCTCACCTCCCGCCCCAAAATGTTGTAAATCTTTAAGCTGACTGCTGACCGCTGATAGCTGATAGCTGACAACTGATAGCTAATGGCTGTAGTTGAATTAAACGGATTGGGATAATTTTGCTCCAAGGTAAACTGCTGCGGCAATGCCCCTGGGGTTGGCTCTTCCTCTACCCCGGTAAAGGGATAAAATTTCCCCCAGATACGCATTGCGTTGTAAGGATAAGGGGTAAATCCCGAATAGGTAATTAGAATTTGACCATTTGCTCCCGCCGCCAATGTTGGCCAGACTTGATCACCGGATTGGGTTGTCACCGTAAATAATGAATCTATTAGATCACCTGATGGGCCTATCCGGCACCCACAGATATTGCGTTCACCGTCGTAGAAATAGTCCTCCCATACCACGAGATAGTTTGTCCCATCAAACGCTACTGACGGAGATTCCTGCAATGTTGGTCCTGTTGAAATGGCAATGCCTGATGGGTCTAATACAGTGCCTGATTGGCTAACCCGGCACTCACAGATGCTAATACGCCCTCCACCGCTGCGCTTGTCCTGCCACACGACCAGATAGTTTGTGCCATCAAAGGATACCGAAGGGCGCCTTTGGTTATTTGCTGCCGTCGAGATGGCTATGCCTGCTGGCTCCAATATGGCTCCTGCTGGGCTCACCCGACAACCATAGATGTCAGAATCACTGCCGCTGCGATAGTCTTCCCATACCACAAGATAATTTGTACCATCAAACGCTACCGATGGAACCCCCTGGTTATTTGCTGCCGTCGAGATGGCGATGCCTCCTGGGTCCAGTACCGTCCCTAATTGATCTATACGGCACCCATATATGTCAGAATCACTGCCACCACGAGAGTACGTCCATACCACAAGATAGTTCGCGCCATCAAACGCTACCGCTGGAGATCCCTGCCCACCTGGTACCGTTGAGACGGCAAACCCTGCTGTATCCAGTACAGTACCCGATTGGCTTACACGACACCCGTAGATGTCAACATCACTGCCGTTGCGACAATCTGCCCACACCACGAGGTAGTTTGTCCCATCAAACGCTACCGAGGGGGATAATTCACTGTAACCTGCTGCCGTTGAGATGGGGATGCACGCTGGGTCTAATACACTCCCGGATGGGCTCACCCGACACCCATAGATGTCCACGTCATCACTGCCGCCACGATAGTCTTCCCACACTACAAGGTAGTTAGTGTTACCAAAGATTGCCGATGGATACCAGAGGCTATTTGCTGCCCCTGAGATGCCGATATTTTCAGAGTCTAATACGGTGCCCGATGGGCTCATCCGACACCCGTAAATGTCAGAATAGTTTTCCGAACTTGTATTGCGCCGATCTTCCCATACCACAAGATAGTTTGTATCACCAAACGCCACCGATGGAAACGACCCTCCTACCATTGAAATATGAATGTCTGCTGTATCTAATACAGTACCCGATGGACTGACCCGACGTCCGTAGACACCATCCCAGACCACTAGATAGTTTGTGCCATCAAAGCTTACAAATGGACCCCCCCATCCTTCCGTCGAAATGTTGATGCCTGATGGGTCCAATATTATAAGCGATGGAGTAACCCGACAGCCCCAGATGTCCCTGCTATAGTCTGTCCACACCACTAGATAGTTTGTACCATCAAAGGCTACTGATCCACCGCCTTGGTCACCTGCTGCAGCTGATAGGGCAACCCCGTCTGGGTCTAATACACTCCCGGATGGGCTCACCCGACACCCATAGATGTCACTATCATTGCCGCTGCGTTGGTCTGTCCACACCACTAGATAGTTTGTACCATCAAAGGCTACTGATCCACCGCTTTGGTCACCTGCAGCCGCTGATATAACAATCCCTGTGGAGTCTAATACAGTACCCGATGGACTCACCCGACACCCGTAGATATCATAACCGTACAAGTAATGTCTCCATACCACAAGATAGTTTCTGCCATCAAAGGCTATCGACGGATACGCATCGTACCCGCCGTCTGGCGGTGAGATAGCGATGCCGCCTGGGTCCAATACGGTCCCCATCGGACTCACTCGACAGCCGTAGATGTCCGCATAACCACCACTCCTGCCCTCACCCGTCCATACCACAAGATAGTTTGTGCCATCAAAGGCTACCGATCGAGATGTTGATCCTCCCGTTGAAATGTAGATGCCTGAGGGGTCTAATATAGCACCTGATGGGTTCACTCGACACGCATAGATGTCCCAGCCACTGCGTTCGTCTGTCCACACTACTAAGTAATTTGTGCCATCAAAGGCTACGGAAGGAAAATCCTGTCTATCAGGCGCTGGTACATACACAATAGTGGTATCAATCAGGAATTCGCCGCCTAAGTTGAGGGGAAATTGCGAGGAAGCAAGATCTTTCTGGGATATCCAGAGATTCCCCTGGTCAGCCCTGTAGGGCACCCTACGACCCTTTGCATTTGAAAGGCTTGGCCTTTTATGATGAACCAGATCCCCTCGCCCCTTCATCCTAATTGCCATATCCCCCAGATACTTTCCAAAGCCAGGATCATTGATTATCCTCTGGTATCTCAGGCCAAATCTGGTCCCCCTAAATTGTATCTCCCCATCAGGGGTCTCATAGCATACCCTGCCATCCTTTATATACGGTTCTGCCCCTTCCCCAATGGGAATCCTGTAGCTATGCTTTCCATCCCTTGAGGTTAAGATAACCTCCGAGCCATCAAAAGTTGCTTGATAGACCTCTCCACCAATGGTGATCTTTTCCCCATCTATCTTAGGATGGTGTGCTACTCTCTCCATCACGTCTCTCAGGTTGAAGGGATCCTTTTCCTGAGCCCCATAAACCGAGCCTGAGAAGAGGATGAGGACTACGATTGCTCCAAATAGGCGTTTCATCTTTCTCTCTCCTTTCTTTGTTGACTTGCCACCTCATTCCCATGCCCCAAACAGATGCTTCATCCGTCCCTCCTTTCTTTTGCTATTTCGTAGGGACAGACCTTTAGGTCTGTCCGCCCTCCACGGACAAGTCTAAAGACTTGTCCCTACGGTAAGAATCCACCAACGGTCCAAGATGTTACCCGCAAATTCATGAATGAACAGCTCGGGTTAACGCCATTTAGACATCCGCCGTTCAATCTCTTCCTGACTAAGCACCCGGCCTTCCTCAACATCCTTCAGCCCGCGTTCGATCTTCTGGCAAACATAAATGTGGTATTGGATATCTTCAAGAGATGCATCGTCTGGAATTTGGGCAAGTATTCTCTGAACTTCTTCTTTGGCCGTGCTCACCTTTACCTCCTGTCTTTACCGTCAATCTTCCCGCCTTAACGGGCTACAACACCTAAGTGGGGAGGGGGCAGAACAAGGGTTCTGCCACCTCGCTTTAAATAGGCCCTGTCCTTAAGATATGGTTCCCTTGCTTTTAGTCAAGCCTAAAGTGGGGAAACAGCAGCCAGTAGTCAGTAATCAGTAATCAGTAATCAGTTGTCGGTTGCCAGTTGTCAGAGGCCATGCCCTAATCCCTGGCAACTGATAACTGATCACTGTGAACTGCCTTCTGACCTCTGACTACTGTAAGCTGCAGTTACGGTATCTTCCGGAACCTGGTGTTGGCCAGCCCTATCTCTATCATCAGAAAGAGAAAGGCAGGGAAAAGGAAGCGGCCAAACCTCTCCGAATATTCCATATACTCTCTAACCTTGATCTTCGTCTTCTCCATCCGACTTATCTCCTTATAAATGGCCGAGAGCTTCTGGGCATCGGTGGCCCGAAAATACTTGCCCCCGGTTGTGGTGGCAACTTTCCTCAAGGTCTCCTCATCTATATCCACCGGCAATCTCACATATCTCTTTCCAAAGATGGGGTCCTCAATCGGATAGAGGGCGCTCCCCCTCTTCCCTGCCCCAATTGTGTATATTTTAATCCCTAAGGCCTGAGCGGCCTTGGCCGCGGTCACCGGATCGATCTCCCCCCGGTTATTGCGTCCATCGGTGAGGAGGATAATCAGCTTGCTCTTGGCCTGGGAATCTCTGAGCCTGTTTATGGCCGTGGCCAGGCCCATCCCAATGGCCGTCCCATCCTCCACCATCCCGATCTTCACCTGATCTAAAAAACTTAAGAGAACCCCATAGTCTAAGGTAAGCGGACATTGGGTAAAGCTCTTCCCGGCGAAGATCACCAGCCCTATGCGGTCGTTTCTCCTTCCCCTGATGAAATCCTTGGCCACCTCCTTGGCCACCCAGAGCCTGTTGTTTGGCTTAAAGTCCTCCGCCCTCATACTGGTGGAGACATCTATGGCTAAGACTATATCTATCCCCTTGGTTAAGATCTCCTCACTTTTTCTGCCTGCCTGGGGACGGGCCAGGGCCACCACCATCAGGGAGAGGGCCAGGCCGCGTAGAAAGATGAGGACCCGCCGATAATGCGCAGACCTTCCCCCCTTTACCCTCTTTATACTTCCCAGATCGGAGAAGCGGATGGTCCCTTCCTTCCTCCGGTGGAAGATCGTCAACCAGAGGTATAAGGGGATAAAGGCTAAAAGAAGGAGGAACCAGAGATCAGCCAGCCGCATAGGTTTCTTCCTCCTGGGGTTTTTCCTCAACCTTGGTTCTCTCAACCAGACTGCGGGCCCAATCTATCGCCCCCCCCATCTTCTCCTGGGGAGGGAAATACTTGGCAAATTTGACCAGATCGCACTCCTCTAAGAACTCCTGGAAGAGGGAGACATCTTCTCCATCCACTTCCGCAGCGAGCATCCCGTCGATTATCTCTCCCGTAGTCAGCTCCATAGTCTGCACCTCATACCGACGGCTAATATACCTCCTGATGACCTCGGAGATCTCGGTATAATACCTCTTTATCTCCCCCTTTTCTATGAGCTTGAGCTTACCAATTCTCTCCAACTCCTCATAGGCTATGAGGTGAGCCGGTCGGGGAGGGCCTTTATACTCTATCCCCTCCATGATTATCCCAGCCTTCCTTTTCCTCCACCAAAAATAGCCCCCCACCCCAACAACTAAGAGAAACAAGGCTACCCACTTATAATAGGGCTTCCAATCAAAACCAATACTTACTGGGTCCTTGATGCCCTTAATATTCTGAGCATCGCTTGGCTTGACACTCTCCACCTGAATCTTTATCGGCTGGGAAGAGAACTTTCCCTTCTCCCCATTGGGGAGGGTATATCCCACCTCCACAGGTGGAATCTGGTAATCGCCTGTCTGATAGATGGTGATCACATAGTTCACCCTATCCTGGATCCTCCCATCCTTAAGCTTCTTCCCCTGCTCCTGGTGGTAGTCCCTGATCTCAAATCCCCCCAGGTTTGCTCCCAGTTCGGGGGGGACCACCTTTACGCTCTCCTGTCTGGTCACCGTAAGGGTATAGGTGATGGGATCTCCCACGGTTATCTTGGCTTTATCGACCGAGGATTTGACGGAGAGATAATCCCCGGGGGAGCCCAGGGGAAGAAACAGAAGTAGAATGATGGCAATCCACATAGGCTATTTGGAAACCCTCTCCTTTATATCCTCGGGCTTTAGCTTAAGCCTTTCAGCACTTTTCGCTTCCACCATAAAGAACTTCCCTCTCAGCTTATCCCTTAGGTAGACCAGATCGCCTACCTTCTTTCCCAATTGGACCCAGACCAACTCCTTCCCCTCTTCGTGGAGAATTGTCTCCTCCTGGGGGGATTTGAGGCCATAGCGGGAAAGTCGCTTAGTCGGAAGGAGAAATTTCTTCGCCCGCAAACCTGAGAGGTCAGAGAAGAGGCTGGAGACCTTCCACTTCTTCACCTTAGCCGAGACTGGTTTGGCCATCATCCATCCCCCACTGGTGTCCTTCTCACAGATGATAATTTGATCCGGATACCTTATCTCCACCTTCTCCACCCTGAAAGTTCACATCCTCAATGGCCATCTGGGAACCATAATACTTGGTCAGGTTCTTGACTTCAATCAATGCCAACCTCCTTTCTTACGCTTCTCCTTGCTGTGAATACGATCAACGAATTGCTCCAACCTCGCCTTTACCCCTAACTCCTTCACCAGGTCGCCCTTCAAGGAATTGTTCCCCCATTGCCTGGCCGAGAGGAACAACGTCTCGGGAGGAGGGTCAAGGTTATAGAAATCGCAGAGAGCCTCATGTAGGGCCATATCGCCCCCAGAGCTAAGGTTTCCTATGATGATCAAATTTACCTTGGAGGAGAAACCCTGTCGGAACTCCTCCCAATCGGAGAACTGTGACTGCCCCCTCTCCCCAAAGGCCATATATAGGCCAGAAAGGTGTCCCCCATAGGTGGGAATAGCAAAGATAGAGAGATTTGCATCCTTACACTTTTCATAGAGCCAGGGAACATCATCCTGCAGGGGACAGAGGGCGGCCTTCCCCTCCTCCCCAAAGGAGAAGCACTCATACTCACAGTGACTGCAAGGAGTTATCTTGTGATCATAGGCATTTATCAGCTCCGTCTCATAACCTTTCCCCCTTAGCCTTTCCTGACAATATTGGAGGGAACTCAGGCAATTTCCCTCCTTGCGGGCGCTAAAGGCCACTCCTAATGCTTTCATCCACCTCCTTTGCTCTATTCAGCCACAAAGACACCAAGGCACAAAGTGTAGATAAATTTTAGATTAAGTTCACAGCAGAGCAATTCGGTTTCCGAACCGAATTGCTCTTGCGTTGTATATCCTTTGTATTTAAAACGAGGCAATTTTGTATTTTAATTCCTGACTCTCCTGCAAAAAATCTCCAAGGGGTAGCCACAGGCTTTAGTAAGCGAAAAGAAACCTCATAAATCGTCCACTTACGCAACCTAAAGGTTACGGCTACCTAATTTTCAGCCTTTTTGTATGCAGTCATTCCTTCTTAATGTTCTGGTTTTCAGGTACAGAAGGTTAAGAGGCACCTAATTTTCGGAGTTATAAACAACTGCAAGAGTGCTCTAAAAATTCGAATCCATACAGAAACCTTCAACCGCCTACAAACCTTAGTTAAACAATCAAATCACCACAAGAATAGTGATTATACCCACCTATTGACGTATCAATTTTCATTCGATGACTGAATGCAAAGCATGTTAAATATCTTTTTGCCCAATTTCTCCGCAACAGGCGGATCATAATTCGACAAAACTATCACGGTGTAGCCATTTTCCAGGTCAGCCTCCATCACAGCATTTATACCAATAGGCGCGCCACCAGCAATACCGAATTTGCCAGGGCGACATTCCGAATTGTCAATGTTACCAAACAAACCTAAAACCATATTTGTGTATTTCTCGTTGGCCAGTTTATTCTCCTTGAGAGATTCCACATAGAGATTGAGATCATCTACTGTCGAATACCCTCCCCCCGCAGGCGAGCCTTTTACAGAATGCAGAAACAAGTTGTTCTGCCACTTGTTGTTGGCATAGGGAGCTTGAGAAAGATTACTGGTATAGCCAATGGCAAGATTAGGGACGACCTGATCCAATTCGTAGGAATCTGTATTGAACATGCCCACAGGCTCAAAGACATTCTGACGTACATAGTCATAGTAACTTTGCCCTGTGACCTTCTCGATAATTGCCCCCAACACTACATAACCGGAATTGCTGTACTGCTGCTTCGCTCCAGGCTCGAAATCCAAGTGGATTTTTTTGATGATTTCAATGAGCGCATCGACAGTTTTGATTGTTGCCCACTTTGCTCTCCACTCCTCAGTCCAATAATGTCCCATTCCCGAGCGCATGGTCAATAGGTGCCTTATCGTCACTTTATTACCGATCTCTTCTGGGAAGTTATCCAGATATCGGCTTATCTTGTCATCCAGGCATATCCTGCCTTTTTCCAACAACTGTGCAATGGCCATTTGGGTAAAGGATTTGTTGATCGATCCGATATTGAATTTTGTGTCTACATTATTCGGAACATTGAATCTTTTGCTGGCCATGCCGTACGCCTGTTTCAATATAAGCTGTCCGCCTTTGGCGATGAGAACGGCACCCGAGAACTCGTCCTTTTCCACCATCCTTTTCAATTCGCCCTCGGCATATTGTAAGATTTCCTTTTCACTCATCTTTTTAATCTGTTCCTGGTCTTTATCAGGAGATGATGCCATGTCAATCTGTATCCCAGTTACTTTGTATGGTGACCTGGGTTCTGTATGGAACACCAAGCGCCGCCAAGCATCAAGTTTTTTGCTCTTTACCAGTACAATCAATTCATGCTCAGTCGATTTTTCTATGGCACGGATTGAAAATCTTCCATGCGTTATGTGCATTTGCTTGAAAAACTCTAGATGAGTCGACAGGGGGAAGGCATCAAGAAAGCTCTGCGAAAAATTCTCCTGGATATATGGTTGGTAATCTCCTGATTCAATGGCTTGTAAGAATTTGTTGAATTGTCGAGCCACGGGTGTGTCTGGCAATTTCATCGTATCCTTTTCCTGAGCAAATGTCGTGAAGCATTCTAATAACACAATGATCACTGTGCAAAAGCCAAATTTATAGGACATCATTAACCTCCCTTGCTCATCTGAACTTGTTAGCCCTCATTTTGAAGAACTGCATCAGCGGTTTGATGTAGGACCTGTCGGTGATGATGTCTATCTGGTCAACATTTATCGACCTAAACAGTTTATCCCTCTCCCTTCTCTCCTTTGAGGAGAGCCCAAAGAAGGACTCCCTTAACTGAGGGTCTGATGTATCTATCAGGATCTCCTCCCCTGTTTCAGCATCCTCAAGCTGGATAAAACCTAATTTGGGGAGTTTCATCTCCCGCGGATCTGTTATGGTGATGGCAATTATATCATGCCTGTGATGGGCAACCTTGAGGGCCTTTTCATATCCCTTGGCCATAAAATCGGAGACCAAAAAGACCACGCTCCTCCTGTTCACCACATTACGCAGATAGGTCAACGCGGCGGAGATATCCGTCTGGTTGCGTTTGGGCTGAAAATAGAGGAGCTCCCTGATCACCCGGAGGACATGCTTTCTCCCCTTCTTGGGGGGGATGAACTTCTCTATCTCATCGGTGAAGATGATCAGGCCAACCCTATCGTTGTTCTTGATAGCCGAAAAGGCTAAAAGGGCACAGATCTCCACCGCTATCTCCCCCTTCATCTGTTTTACCGTGCCGAACTCCCCAGAGGAGCTGGCATCCACCAAGAGCATAACGGTAAGCTCCCTCTCCTCTACGAACTTCTTCACAAAGGGATGGCCCATCCTGGCGGTGACATTCCAATCGATGGTCCTGATATCGTCCCCCTGTTGGTATTCCCTTACCTCGGAGAACTCCATCCCCCGGCCCTTAAAGACACTCTGGTATTCCCCAGAAAAGACGCTGTTCACCAGGTTGTTTGTCCTTATCTCTATGCGGCGGACCTTCTCTAGTATCTCCTTGGGTATCATCAGCCCTCAACCGTTAAATTATCTTTTAACCTCTTAACCTGATAAAAGTTCCCCCTAATCTACCCAATTACCCCGGGGATGTCCAGGGCTTTTTAGGGGGAAGTCCGGGAGGAGTCCAGCCGCAACCCAAAAAACCATCGTGGCTCGGGGATCGTAGCCTGTTAGTCGGAGGGTTCCCTTTTTGAGGTGGCAGAATTCCGATTCCACCAGGGTCAGGCTAAGTAAGTCCTTTGGTTCTCTGAAGGGGTTCCGATGAATCGTAGCCCGTTCGATCCACCCAAATGCGACCCCTTCTACCCGACTTTAGTCGGGGTAACCTTTGCCAGGCTTTAGCCCCTATGAGGACCCGCACCAATGGTTTTTGCCAATTTAATCGGGTAAAAATCTCCAGTGAACCTCGCCGCCTACAGAGCAGGGCATCCAAGAGATGTCCTCCCCCTTGCCCTGTGTAGTAAGTTTCACTACTACACGGGGCGAGACGGGGGAGGACTAAGGAGAGGGTGAAAATTATACCTGATTCGCCCATCACTATTTTGTGTAACTTTTTGAGAGCCGTGGGGGTTTTTGATCGTAATTCCCTCCGGTCCCTGCTTTTCGATTACCTGATTAATAAATCAAAAACGTAAGTGCAGTGGTAAACTGAGGGCGCAAGCCTACCCAAAAAACTTCGCTCAAAAAACAAGATCCTTCAGGTTTGTATTACACCCTGATTATGCATTAGGAAACCACAAGATTATCACAAGATTTTTAAAATAAGGAACTTACAAAAACTAGGGTTAAACCCTTCTTTCACCTAAAAGGTGAAAACCTATTGTTGGGGAGATTCTTATAAAATCTGTGAAAATCTGCTTTCACCCCGTTAAATAATTTAGAAATAGGCATCATTGCGTTCTCAAAATGGCTTTTATTTAACGGGGTTCATCCGCGGTTTATGAATAATTCGGATACAGGGGATCCTCCTAAAAACCCCTTGACTGAACTCACTTAAATTGTTATGCTTACCTTAATCTCATTGGTGGTAAAAAAGGAAGGGCAGCAACGTAATGATCGACTTCTTTCTATCGAGATCAGCCAAGCTAAATGAGGGCGCATTTAGCTTATCGGGCGGCAGGGTAAGTGGTTCACCTCAATAGCCATCGGGGCTCACCCAAATTCGCTTACCCAGTCCGCTGGAGTGAAAGCAAGCTTTCCCTCCAGCGGACTTCGCTTACCCGCCGCCCCGTTATCCGCCATCGTCTCCATATTTATTAGTGAATTATGAGAAGAGACTTATTATATGATTAAAATCTCCGATATGAATATAAATTTAGCTCATTCTCACCACCATAGCTAATGTAAATGGCCCAATGGCCAAACAAGCATGGACAAGATGCTCAAAAAGATCTGCCTCGTGATACCGACGGTTTAAGCGATAACA